>Ga0182740_1000107_pt1 | contig 137879 bp, 148 predicted proteins | sample eDN5th37CKraftBY_FD_128872 | JGI IMG/M metagenome (GOLD analysis project Ga0182740, IMG submission 128872) | Enriched backyard soil microbial communities from Emeryville, California, USA - eDNA 5th pass 37_C Kraft BY (version 2) (version 2) | ecosystem: Environmental > Terrestrial > Soil >... | reverse complement strand
ACGACAACTTCCTCGCATCCATCCAACTCGCCTCAATCCGCATATGGCTGCGCAGTTATGAGTCGGTCACCTAGATCGGATACAATGCCTGAATCGACACTCAAAGGCCGCGATGAATATCCAGAACACCCGCGCCACCGCCACCGAGCCCCTGCTGCTGCGCGCCGACGATGGCCCGGTCGCGGTGCTGACGCTGAACCGGCCGGCGGCTCGAAACTGCCTGTCGGAGGCGCTCTTGGTCGCACTCGGCGACGCCTTTGCCGCCATCGCCGGGGACAGGAAGGTGCGAGCGGTCATTCTCGCCGCCAATGGGCCTGTCTTTTCCTCCGGTCATGACCTCAAGGAACTGGCTGCGCGGCGCACCGATGCCGATGGGGGCCGGGCCTATTTCAAGCACATCATGACCACCTGCAGCGCGATGATGCAGCGGATCGTCGCCCTGCCCCAGCCTGTGATCGCCGTGGTCCAAGGCGTGGCCTCCGCGGCGGGCTGCCAGCTCGTCGCAAGCTGCGACCTTGCCGTGGCCTCGGCCAACGCCGGCTTCGTTACGCCAGGCGTCAACATCGGGCTGTTCTGCTCGACGCCGATGGTGGCGCTGTCGCGAAACGTCGCCCGCAAGCACGCAATGGAAATGCTGCTCGGCGGCGATATCGTGCCGGCCGAACGCGCCGCCGCCATGGGCCTGGTCAACGAGGTGGTGCCGCCAGGCACCGAACGCGCGCGTGCAATGGAAATCGCGCATGCCATCGCATCGAAATCGTCACACGTCGTCGGCATTGGCAAGGCGGCCTTCTATCGGCAAATTGAATTGCCGCTTGCGGAGGCCTACGCCTATGCTTCCGAGGTGATGACCGAAAACATGATGGCGGCCGATGCCGAAGAAGGCATTTGTGCCTTCATCGAGAAACGAAAGGCCGCGTGGCAGGATCGCTGACGGTTGCCAGCCTCCCCCAACCCTCCGCGAACCGCACCATGAACCACGACGACTATTCCGATACCTACATCCGGGGCATCCTCAACACGGTCAAAACGATCGCGATGGTCGGCATTTCGCCGAAGGACAACCGGCCGAGCTATTTCGCGTTCAAGTATCTGCTCGAACGCGGCTACCACATGATCCCGGTCAATCCCGGCCACGCCGGCAAGGAGATCCTCGGGCAGAAGGTCTATGCGAGGCTCGCCGATATCCCGGAACCCGTCGACATGGTCGAGATCTTCCGCGCGTCCCCGTTTGCGCCGGCGGTCGTGGACGAGGCGCTCGCGCTATCGCCGCGGCCTCGAGTGATCTGGATGCAGCTCAGCGTGCGTCACGACGAAGCGGCGGCCAAGGCGGAAGCCGCCGGCCTCAAAGTCGTCATGAATCGCTGCCCAAAGATTGAATACGGCCGTCTCTCGTCGGAGATCGGCTGGATCGGCGTAAACTCGCGGACGCTCAGCGCCAAGCGCGCCCCGCGTCTGGGCAAGGGTGTGCAAAGAATGTCGCTCAACCGCTCCATCATGAGCACCGGCCCGGCCCCCACGGCTGCGGCCGAACGCACCGGGCAAGCCGACGCCCCTGACACGAAGCCCTGATGCGGCGTTCGTGATCCGCCACCACAATTCCGCCCTTCTCCCGGAAGGCAACCTTTTCCGGACCGAGATGCTGTTCCGGACCGACTTGGAGGTGACATGAAGGCTTCGATCGCATTCGCCTGCGGCGTGTTCGGTTGCCTAGCCCTCAGTTGCGTGGCCTTCGTGTCAAATCCGGCGGCGGCACAGACGCCCGAGGAGCAGCAAGCCTGCATGGACGATGCCTTCAACATCTGCGGCCATGCGATCCCCGACCGCGATCGCGTGGAAACCTGCCTGAACCAAAATATCAGCCGTGTCTCCGGCGCTTGCCGCGCCGTGATGCACCGCTACTCGAGGGGTTCGTCGGCTCGAACCGACGGCGGCCGCACCGACCGCCATCGGACCGGGCGCTAGACCGGCGGCTCAGGCTCCCAGGCTGCCGTTTATCCCGATGGCCTGCCGGATAGAATACCTTTCCGCATTTCGACCCGCTGCGAGCACAGCGATAGCAAATTGACCTTGTCGCGGGTCTTTACCTTGACGGGCCGTTGCTGTCCGATACACCGGCAGCAACCGCCATCGACGCTCCGTCCCAGCCCGGCGGCCCTTTTCAAGGAACCGGATCCATGACCGAACGCACTCCCGGCTTTGCCACGCTCGCGATCCACGCAGGCGCTCAGCCCGATCCGACCACCGGCGCCCGCGCCACACCGATCTATCAGACCACGTCGTTCGTCTTCGACGACGTCGATCACGCCGCATCGCTGTTCGGCCTGCAGGCGTTCGGCAACATCTATACGCGCATCGGAAACCCGACCAACGCGGTGCTGGAGGAGCGAGTCGCGGCCCTCGAGGGCGGCACGGCGGGGCTTTGCGTAGCCTCAGGCCATGCCGCGCAGGTGCTGACCATGCACTGCCTGATGACACCGGGGGACGAGTTTGTGGCCTCACGCAAGCTCTACGGCGGCTCCATCAACCAGTTCAATCACGCCTACAAGAACTTCGGTTGGAACGTGGTCTGGGCCGATCCCGACGATATTTCCTCCTTCGAGCGCGCAGTGTCGCCCAAGACCAAGGCGATCTTTGTCGAATCCATTGCCAACCCCGGTGGGGTCATCACCGACATCGAAGCAGTCGCCAACATCGCGCACCAGGCCGGCGTGCCGCTCATCGTCGACAACACCCTGGCCACGCCCTATCTGTGCAAGCCGATCGACTACGGCGCCGACGTCGTCGTCCATGCGCTCACCAAGTTTCTCGGCGGCCACGGCAACTCGATCGGCGGTATGATCGTCGATGCCGGCACGTTCAATTGGTCGCGCGAAGGCCGCTATCCGATGCTGTCCGAGCCGCGCCCCGAGTACAACGGCATCGTCTTGCACGAGACGTTCGGCAACTTTGCCTTTGCTATCGCCTGCCGGGTCTTGAGCCTGCGCGATATCGGCGCGGCGCTGTCGCCGTTCAACGCATTCCTGATCCTGACTGGAATCGAGACGCTGCCGCTGCGCATGCAGAAGCATTGCGACAATACACTGGCCGTTGCCGAGTGGCTGTCGCGGCACGACAAGGTGGCGTGGGTCAGCTATCCGGGCTTGCCGGGCGACCGCTATCACAACCTCGGCAAGAAATACGCGCCGAAAGGCTCGGGCGCTGTGTTCACGTTCGGACTCAAGGGCGGCTACGACGCGGGCGTGAAGCTCGTCTCGAACGTCAATCTGTTCTCACACCTCGCCAACATCGGCGATACCCGCTCGCTGATCATTCATCCGGCCTCGACCACGCACCGGCAGCTTTCGGATGCCCAGCGGGTGCAGGCCGGCGCCGGTCCCGATGTGGTGCGGCTTTCCATCGGCCTCGAGGATAAGGACGATATCATCGCCGATCTCGAGCAGGCGCTCGCGACCGTATAGGGGAATTGCAACGACGCTCAGTTCGAGGCCGGCACGCCGGCCGCGGACGCGGCGCGATCCGCGCCAGCCGCTTTACGCGACGAAAGCCGCTCGGCGTGGATCACCGCAATCGTCAGCACGACAATCGCGGTGATCTGGTGCAGCAACGCCAGCGGCAGCGGCACCTGATGAAGCAACGTCACGATGCCGATGCCCGCCTGCAACGTGACAACACACGCGAGCGCCAGCGCGCCATTGAGAGTGGCGCCGCCTCGCCGCGCCGCGATCACATCGGCGGCGTGCAGGATCGCGATGAGCCACAGGCCGTAAGCGACCATGCGGTGATTGAACTGCACCGTCAGCGTGTTCTCGAACAGATTCCGCCATGCCGGCGTGTTGAACCAGAGGCTGTCCGCCGGCGGGATAAAGGTTCCGTCGATCAGCGGCCAGGTGTTGTAGGTGAGCCCGGCGTCGAGCCCCGCAACCAGCGCGCCGAGGTAAATTTGTAGCAGCACCACCACAACCAGGCCGGCTGCCGTCACGCGCAAGCGCCCCGGCACCGCCTCATCCGGCCGTGCGACAAGACCGCGCGCGGTCCAAAGGATCGCCGCATAGATCGTACAGGCGAGGGTCAGATGAAACGCCAAGCGGTACTGCGACACGCTCACGCGGCCGACGAGCCCGGACGACACCATCCACCAGCCCACCGCGCCTAAAAACGCGCCTGCGCCAAATAGCGTCCATAGCCTTGTCCGAAGGCGCGGCTCGATCCAGCCGCGCCACAGGAAAAACAGGAACGGCAGCAGGAAGGCGGCACCGACAAGCCGCGCCAGCAGGCGGTGCGTCCACTCCCACCAATAGATGGTTTTGAACTGGTCGAGGCTCATGCCCCGGTTGAGCTCGCGATATTGCGGAATCTGCTGGTATTTGCCGAACTCCGCCTGCCACGCTTGCGCGGACAACGGCGGCACCACGCCCGTGACCGGCTTCCACTCGACAATCGAAAGGCCGGACTCGGTCATCCGTGTCGCACCGCCGACCGCCACGGTGAGAACCATCAGTGCCGCAACAGCGTAGAGCCATGCGCGGATCGTGTGTCGGCGGAAGGAGGTGGCGTCGGTATCGGTCATCTTGGCTTGCGGGAAGCGGCGTGAACCCTATAGTCCTGCCCTCTCCGTCGCATCAATGGTGCGGCGAGTCCAGCCGTCCGAGCCAAACCGACCATGTCCATTCGCATCCGCAAGCTGATCGGCACTGTCGCCCTGCTCGCGCTGGTCATCATTTGGGCGTTGGTGGCGATGGCGGTCGCGCAGTTCCCGCCGATCTTCAACAATCCGTGGATTGCCTTCGCCTATTACGTCATTGTCGGCCTCGGCTGGGTCCTGCCGGCCATGCCGCTGGTCAAGTGGATGTCCAAGGACACGATCAGGTGATGTCGAGCGGGCGGAACCCGTTCCACAATCCGGTCGCGGCGCCGGACATCAAGACCTTGGCGTAGCGCGGCGCCTGAAAGTTGCCGTTCAGCGAAATGCGCGGGAGCGCCGTCAGGTGCGCCGCGTGCCCGCGGAACAGCACGCCCGGCCGCGTCGTAACGGCAGTTTTGAACCCAAGCTCTGCGGCAATGGCGAACTCCCGCGGTCCGGCGGACGCCCGGTCGCCCACGGGATACGCCAGATGCTGCGGCCGCCCCCCCATGCGCGCCTCGATGGCGCGACAGCTGCCCTCAAGCTCGGCGCGCACCGAAGCATCGTCCAGCTTCGTGAGGATCGGATGGCTCACGGTATGCGCGCCGATTGTGACGAGCGGATCCGCCGCCAGGGCCGAAAGCTCCTGCCAATCCATGCAAAGCTCCGCGCAAAACCGCGCCATATCGACGCTGTGGCGGAACGCCAGGTCCCGCATCGCGGCGCGCAATTCGTCCTCGGTCTTGAGCCGCCGCAGCCAGCCGTAAATTTGGTCGAACGCCTCGCGCTTGCCGTGCACGCTCTGCGTTTCGAAGCGCCGCTCGACATCCCCCATCCTCAGCTCGACCCGCGCGTTCTGCGCGATCACGGCCTCAAGCGCGAGCCACCAGAGCTCACCGGCACGCTCGGCAAAGTCCGCCGCCACGTAGATGGCGAAGGGCATGTCGTGCGCCTTGAGGATCGGATAGGCATATTCGAAATTGTCGCGATAGCCATCGTCGAAGGTCACGCAGACGAAGCGATGGGAAAAGTCGCCCGTGCTCATGCGCCGGTGCATCTCGTCCAGCGACACCACATCGACCTTCGAGCGCCGAAGCCCGCGGATCACGTCTTCGAAAAACGATGGCGTCACCTCGAGCAGGCGGTTGGGCTGGAAGCGGTCCGGGCGCGGCGGACGCACATGATGCAGCATCAAGATCGCGCCGACACCACCAACAAGCGGCCGCAACGCGACATGCGCGCCACTGAAATAAAGCGCCTCGAGCGCGGCGCCGAACAGCTTGTATTTGACGCCGGCCATGGGGCGCCGACCGCAATCAGGCCGCGGACGGAACAGCGGCGGACGGATCGACGACCGGCGAGGCCCCCTCCATGACCGCCACCCGCGCGAACCCGACCGCGCGCAAATCGCCGGCGAAGGCTTCGAGCGCCTGCGCATCCGCTCCCACGCCGCCCACGAGCACCGCATAAGGGGCCTGCACGGCGATCGGAGCCAGCGCCCATTCGGGCTGCGCGCCGGCGTCGATCACGACATGATCGTAGCTATGCGCCAGAGCATCGACCGCGGTCCACAGCATCGGCGCCTGAACCAGCCCGGCAACGTCGCTGCCGACCCGGCCTGCCGCCACCAGATGCAGTCGCGACGCCCGGTCGCGCGTGATGATGTCACCGATCGATGCCGTGCCCCGCACGAGATCGGCAAGACCCGGCGCGACGGGATCGGTCGAGATGACGTCGATGTTCGGCGAGTGCAACGCCAGTTCGATCAGCACCACGCGATGATTGCGGGCCAAGGCGCGACCGAGCGAAATCGCGGTCGATGTGGTGCCGACATTGCTTGCACTGCCGACCACCGTGACCCGCTTGCCGAGATGTCCGGCTTCGCGCAACCCAGCCGCAATGCTGTCGATCGGGGAACCTAGCGCCGGCCAATCGGAAGCCCGCGGAAGCTGCGGCGCGGCGGCCATCGGAAGGGCCTCAGGCTTTGTCTCGCCGACCACCATTGGAGCCCGGCTGTAATTCACGCTGTTGAGCAGCGCGCCGGTGACGACGAACGCCGTCGAAAGACAAAGCGTCGCCAAAGCCGCGATCACGACAATCGGAATCTTGCGCGGGAAATAGGGAATGTTGGACGCCGCCGCGCGCGAGATCACGCGGGCATCGGCGGGGGCCGCCGCGATGCTGTCGCGGGCCGTCGCCTCGCGGTACTTGGCGAGATAGGACTCGAACAGGTCGCGCTGCGCCTTGGCCTCGCGTTCGAGCGCGCGGAGCTGCACATCCTGGTCGCTGCTCGATGCCGTCTGGCGCTTCAACTGGTCGAGGTTGGCCGTCAGGCTTTCGAGCCGGCCGCCGGCGACCTTGGCTTCGTTTTCGAGCCCGCGGGCGATCTTCTCCGCTTCGGCGCGGATCTGCTGGTCGAGATCGGCGATCTGTGCGCGCATCTCCTTGATACGCGGATGCTGCGGCAACAACGTCGAGGATTGCTCGGCAAGTTGGCCGCGCAGCGTCACGCGCTGTTCGGACAGCCGACGGATCAGATCGGAGTTCCCGACATCGGTCGATTCCAACGAAGCGCCTGACCGCAGCGCCTCGCGGATCATGCGCGCGCGCACCTCCGCATCGGCTTTCTGAGCGCGCGCGGCCGACACCTGACTGCTCAACTCGGTGAGTTGCTGGTTCGAAAGGCTGGTGTTGTTGCTGCCGACGAACAGGTTCGACTTGGCGCGGAAGTCTTCGACCTTGGCCTCAGCCTCCGTGACCTTCTGGCGCAATTTGTCGAGCTCGCCGACCAGCCACTTGCTCGCCGAACGAGCCTGGTCTTGCTTGGCAAGCTGCTGGAACACCAGGTATTTCTCGGCGATGGTGTTGGCGACGCGGGCGGCAAGCTCAGGGTCGGCCGATTGAAACTCGATGGCGATGACCCGCGACTTGTCCACGGCAAAGGCTGTCAGGCGTTCGTAATAGGCAGAGAGCACCCGCTCCTCCTCCGTCATCGACATCGGATCGCGGATAATCCCGAGCTTGCGCAGGAACGACAGCGGCGAGGCTTTCCGCAGCGCGGCGTTGAATTCCGGCTTCTCGGTGAGCTTGAGATCGCCGATAACCTCACGCGCAAGATCGCGCGACAGCACGAGCTGGACCTGGCTGGTCACCGTTTCCTGATCGACGGGACTGCGGTCGACAGTCGTCTTCTCCGCCTCGGGGCGCAGAAAGATGTTTTCGCGCCCCTCGACGAGCACCCTCGCCTCGGACTTATAGCGCGGCGTCATGACGCTGACGGCGGCAAAGGCAGCGGCGCCGACAAGGAGCGTCAGCCCCAGGATCACGAGCTTCTTTCGCCAAACCGCGCGTGCGACCTGCCCGAGATTGAGCTCCTCATCGGCAATCGACGTTCCGCCTGCCGCTTGAATTCCACCGCGCATGCAAACCCCACACCCACCGACTCGCCCGAGTTCTACCTGCCCATGTCAAACGATTATGGTTGCCGTCGCGTTAAAGCGCCAAACCCACCATAGCCGGCCGACGCCACGGTTAGCCTTTATTAACGACACCGTGTGTCAACTCGCCGCCCTTCCGTCGAAGTTCTCCGGATTCGCATGCGGCTGCGCGTGGCCATGTTGTTGCTGTCATCTTCGCCGTCGTTTGCATCGCCGTGCGGCGACGGCGCCTGGCCGGGCCAATGCGCGACCGCGAAGGGGCGCCGGCCTTGATGCCCACCGACAGCCCCTTGAAGATTCTGCACGTCACACGAGCGCCGGTCGGCGGCATTTTTCGCCACATCCTCGACGTTGCGACAGGCCAGGCCGAACGCGGGCATCATGTGGGAATCGTCTGCGACAGCACCACCGGTGGCGAGCGCGCCGAAGCGGCGCTGGCGGCCATTGCCCCGCAAATGAAGCTTGGCATCTGGCGTCTTGCCATCCAACGCGAGCTGAGCCTGACCGATGCCTTCGGGTTCCTTCGCGTTTCCCGCCGCCTCGGCAGGCTCGGGGCCAACGTCCTCCACGGCCACGGCGCCAAGGGCGGCGCGTTCGTGCGGCTGATGTCGGCGCCCAAGGCCATCCGCGTCTACACGCCGCATGGCGGCTCGCTGCACTATGGCCGCCATAGCGTTCGCGGCACGGTTTACGGAGCCATCGAGCGATTCCTGATGCGCCGCACCGAGCTATTCCTGTTCGAGAGCGCGTTTGCGCGCGACGCCTATCGGGCCATGGTAGGGCCTCCGGGCAGCACCGTCCGCGTGGTGCCGAACGGCATCAGCGCCGCGGAAATGGTTCCGGTTCTACCCGCCCCCGACGCGGCCGATATCGTCAGCGTCGGCGAGTTCCGCCACATCAAAGGCACGGATGTCCTGATCGCAGCTGTCGCAGAACTGCACCGCGCCGGCCGCAACGTGAGCCTCGCCGTGGCTGGCGACGGTGAGGAAGGCCCGGCATTGCGCGAGCAGGTGAGCCGGCTCGGCCTCACCGACAGCGTGCGGTTTCTCGGCCATGTGCAGGCGCGCAAAGCCTTCACCTTCGGGCGGCTGCTGGTGGTTCCCTCGCGGGCAGACTCTCTACCCTATGTCGTCATCGAGGCCGGCGGCGCCCGGATTCCCATTGTCGCCAGCGGTGTAGGCGGCATTCCTGAAATCCTGGGGCAAGACGGGAACATGGTTCCGCCGGAGGACCCCGCGCGCCTGGCAGGCGCGATTGCCAAGGCACTGGACGATCCGGCTTCGGCCCGCGCTTCCGCCGAGCGCCTCGGCGAGCGCGTGCGCGAACTGTTTTCGCAGGATGCGATGGTGAAGGGTGTGCTCAACGGATATGCGGCGGCCATTGCCGCCAAGTTTATGCATTCGCGCTAACCGTTTTTTGAAATCTCTTAACTATTTGTGCCTCGGCGCACTAAAACCATCGAAGCACCCGAGCGCGCTTCGCAGGGACCTGTCGTCCTATGACGCAATTCGATTCACGCCGGATCGTGGAAGCCGCCGCGTCCGAAGCGACCGCCGGCTCCCTCGGCAGAACGCCGACGCGCAAGCCCCATCAATTGGCCGCGCCGGCCGAGAAAATCGCGGCCCAGCCGGTGGCCCCTGCGATATCGCCCGTTGTCTTGGCGGGTGCGGTCCGCATGTTCGAACTGCTTCTGATCGCGCTGATCGGGACAGCGATTTATGCCGCCTACGTTGCCCCGCATGAAGGACTGGCCTGGCGCTATGTCAGCGCCATCGTCGGCATTTCGCTCGTATCGATCTTCTCCTTCCAGGTCGCCGACATCTATCGCATGCAGGCCTTTCGCGGCCACGAAAAGCAGTATTTCCGGCTGGCTGCCGCATGGTCGCTCGTCTTTCTCGTCGCCATCGGGGCATCGTTCTTCGCCAAGATCGGCGATCAATTCTCGCGCATCTGGCTCGGCGGCTTCTACCTCTGCGGCCTTGTAGCGCTGCTCGCCCTCCGGCGAGCCCTGTTCTTGTTGGTGCGACGCTGGACACGCCAAGGCCGGCTCGCGCGCCGAACCGCCATCGTCGGCGGCGGCGACGCCAGCGAAGCGCTGATCAATGCCATCGCGGGCCAGCGCGACACCGATGTGCGCATCGTCGGCGTGTTCGACGATCGCGGCGATGAACGATCGCCCGCGGCCGTCGCCGGCCAGCGCAAGCTTGGCACCGTGGACGACCTCGTCGAGTTCGCCCGCCGCACGCGCATCGATCTCGTCATCTTCACGCTGCCGATCACGGCCGAGACGCGCATCCTGGAAATGCTCAAGAAGCTGTGGGTGCTTCCGGTGGACATCCGCCTCTCGGCGCACTCCAACAAGCTCCGCTTTCGTCCCCGCTCCTATTCCTACATCGGCGACGTACCCGTGCTCGACGTCTTCGACCGTCCGATCACCGACTGGGATGTCGTGATGAAATGGCTGTTCGACAAGATCGTCGGCGGCCTGGCGCTGCTGCTTGCGGCGCCGCTGATGGCGGTGGTCGCCATTCTGATCAAGCTCGACAGCCGCGGCCCTGTCCTGTTCAAACAGAAGCGCCACGGCTTCAACAACGAAACAATCGAGGTCTATAAATTCCGCTCGCTCTATGCCGACATGACCGACCACACCGCGCAAAAGAGCGTCACCCGTGACGACCCGCGCGTCACCCGCGTCGGCCGTTTCATCCGCAAGACCAGCATCGACGAGCTGCCGCAGCTTTTCAACGTGGTGTTCAAGGGCAACCTGTCCCTGGTCGGCCCTCGCCCGCACGCGGTAAATCAGAAGATCGAGAACCGTCAGTTCGACGAGGCGGTCGATGGCTATTTCGCCCGCCACCGCGTCAAGCCCGGCATCACCGGCTGGGCGCAGATCAACGGCTGGCGCGGCGAGCTCACGAGCCCCGACAAGATCAAGCATCGCGTGGAGCACGACCTTTACTACATCGAAAACTGGTCGTTGCTGCTCGACCTCACCATCCTGGCGATGACGCCGATTTCGCTGCTCAAGTCGGACAACGCTTATTGATGGGTGCGCGTCGATGAGCGCCAGCCGAACTGCCGCGTCGCCACCGGCCACGCCGTCGATGGCGTCCGCACCCCTCCTCACGCAAGGCCTGCGCATTTCGACCGAACGGCTGCGCTGCGCCCTGCTGTGGCTGACCGCCGCAAGCGGCGCCATCGTATTCATCGAGCCGAGCCCCTACGAGGCCATGTCGGCCCTGACGCTCGCGGTCTTTCTGGTAACGGGGGGACTGGCGCTGTCCGCCACGTTGATGCCGCTCGCGGTTCTGCTTGTGGTGATCAATCTCGGCTACGGCATCGGCGGCTGGCCTGTCGTCAACGAAAACGGCGTCGCCATGTGGCTCGCCACCTCGTGGTATCTTGCCGTGACGGCCGTGTTTTTCGCGGCGGCGCTCGTCACCAACACGCAAGAGCGTCTCGACGCCATCGTCCGCGGCTGCCTGATCGGGGGAGCGATCGCGTCGGTTGCCGCCATCGTCGGCTATTTCCGTGTCTTTCCGAGCCTGGACAACCTGCTGCTGCTCTACGACCGCGCGCGGGGAACGTTCAAGGATCCGAACGTGCTCGGCGCGTTCCTGGTGTTCCCCACACTTCTCGCGCTTCAGCCCGTGATGTCCGGCAACATGCGCCAGGCCCTCAAGGGTTGCGCGTTCCTCGGACTCTTGGTGCCCGCGATTCTGTTGTCGTTCTCACGGGCCGCTTGGGGGCAGGTCGTCTACACCGCCGCCCTCATGCTGCTGTTGACGTTCATCACGACGCGCTCGCCATCCCATCGGCTGCGCCTCGTTCTCATGAGCATCGGGGGCGCGGTCGTGCTCGTCGTCTTCATCGGCGCGCTGCTGTCCGTCGATAGCGTCGCGACCCTTTTCAAGGAGCGCGCCAGCCTGCACCAGGATTACGATGTCGGCGCGCAGGGGCGCTTCGCACGCCATATCCTCGGCGCGATTTTCGCGCTCGACAGGCCGATCGGCATCGGGCCGTTGCAGTTCCACACGTATTTCCCCGAGGACACCCACAACTCCTTCCTGAACGCTTTCATGTCGGGCGGCTGGCTGGCCGGGGCCTGCTATCCGGCGCTGGTCATCCTGACGCTGGTCTACGGCTTCCGCGCCGTATTCGTCCGGACGCCGTGGCAGCCGATGACCATCGTGGTTTTCTCGGCGTATTTCGGCGTGACGACGGAAAGCTTCATCATCGACATCGACCACTGGCGGCACACGTTCCTGCTGCTGGGCCTGATGTGGGGGTTGATCGCGGCCGCGCGGCTCCAGCAGGCGCGACGCCGCTCGCAACCCGCAGACAGCGGCGCGACCGGCCCACACGCTGGCGCACCGGCGGCCAGACTTCGCCCTGGGGCGCCTGCGACCCCACGCGACCTTGGACGTTTTTGAAGGGGCCGATTTCCGGCCAAGTGCTGGTCGGAGCGGGGAGATTTGAACTCCCGACCCCCAGTCCCCCAGACTGGTGCGCTAACCGGGCTGCGCTACGCTCCGACGCGCAGACGTGTACGACGGCGCTCGGACGCGTGCAAGGGCCGGGCCCTTGCCACGATCCGCCAGATAAGGACTCCCGGTCGGTCGGGGCAGCCTTAGCTCGGCCGCCGCCCAGCAAAATCCTGTTCGCGCTCGAGAGGGATCACGCGCAGCACGGCCGTGTTCACGACCAGGCGAAACCCCGAATCGGCCGTTTCCTCGAAATGCACCCCGTGCTCGTGCCAGAACTTTTCGATGCGGACGATGGTGCGCATCGACGGATCCACCGCGCCATGCTCAATGCGATGAACGGATTTCTGTGTCAGGCCGATCAACTCGGCAAAGCGGCGCTGGCTTAGGCCCAGCACGGCGCGGGCGGCGCGCGTTTTCGCGGCAAATGCCGTGCGCTCAAGCTGGAGGGCGTCGTCAAAATCACGCCGGGGGCGATGTGTCGAAGATGCGATGGCCACTTCCATCGTGCCCTCCTCATACGCTGTCACAACAACGAACCCCAGCGGCCGGAGCCGCTGGGGTCTTGATCAGGTGGCTGTGCGCCAACTGTTCATGCGACGATCAAGGAACGATGTCGCGCTGGATGCGCCACGTCGCGGTCCAGGAGTCCTGGTCGCGGACCAAATACGTTGCCGGCGGCTTCGCGCCTGCGCCGGAGCCCGTAACATTCAGAACCCCAGCGCTGTTCGGGCTAGCCGAATTCAGTTTCTGGTAGATCACGTCGAGACCGACATAAAGGCTCTTGGTGATGTTCCACTGCGTGCGCGAACCAATATTGAACGCGCTCCAGTTCGGATTGCAGCCCGCGTCATTTGCGGTAAACGCGCCACCGGATCCACAGATGATCGCCGTCGCAGCTGCATTGTGCGACACGTCGATGTACGAACCGTAGAGCGACGTCCGCAGGGACGGCGTCCAGAAGTGCTCGTACGACGCGAACAGGCTCCAAGCCGTGGTCAGTTGGACGGAGCCGCCGTTGGCCATGTTGGCGTCATAAACGCCGTCCGTCCAAAAGCCGTAACCGACCTCGTTGCCATTCCATTTCTGCAGCGTATTGCCCGACGGCGTCACCGCGGCGTACTTGAGAGCACCCTCGGTGTACACCACCGCGCCCTGGAAGTAGTCGCCGGGGCCGATCATCGGCGCGTTCAGGCGGAGACCCGCGCTGACAGCCCAGCCCCACTTGTCGTCCGGATGACCGTTGGTCTCCCACACGTTCGAGGCCGCAGTGGAGCCGTTCGCATAGTAGCCCGCACGGGCGTCGTGCAACGCCGCAGAGATTTGGGCCGAGCCCCAGGCTTGATCGATGCGGATGTTGCCGACAATGTCGGCTAAACCGACGCCGGCAGCCGACGAGGCGCGTGTCGGCGGGACCGGATCGCCGTTGGCCTGAGTAAAGCCGATGCCGCCCATGTCCAGACCGACAGGATTGCCAAGGCTGGAACCAAAGCTGGTCCCGAGAACACCAACCGTGGCCAAGCGCCGGCTTTGTTCGGCCGAAATCGTGGCCGACAGCCCGTTGCCGAACTGCGCGGTGTAGGCCGCCACCATCTGGCCGGCGTCGCCGGTGTCCGGGGCATAGTTGAAGCCGGCGTTGTAGGCCACCGCCGCCGTCGACACGAAGTCGAAGAACGACGTCGCCTTGCCGAAGGTGAAGCCGGCCAACTGGATGAAGCCGCGCGTCATGTAGACGTTCGGCGAGGTGGACGGCGCCAGCGTCGAATCCTGCTGGAAGCCCATCAACAGGTAGGTGCGCAGCGTGCCGTAAGCGGTCTGCTGGCGGGTGTCGAAGGTCGCCACCGCGCGGGTCCGCATGGCGTAGTCCTGCGTATCGACGCGGGTGCTCCGGCCGCCTGCACCGGCGAGGCCACCGGCCGAAATGCTGGAGCCCTGGCCGAAGTCCTGCTGGAAGCGGATGTAGCTGCCGACCTTCATGCAGATGTCGGTGCCGGGCACGTAGTAGAACCCCGCGCCGTACAGGGAGCAGACCTTCACGTATTCGACCGGTTTGGCCTTAACGGGAAGATCGGCGGCCTGTGCTCCCGTCGCAGCGACGACGAAACCCGCCGCCGAAACGAGGAGAAGACTTTTCACCATCTTCATTGTTGTCCTCCGTGTTGTACTTCAGTGGGAGGGTTCGGTCTTCGGCGGGTACAACGCGCACCCCTTGGAAGGTCCCCTTATCTCCCCGCGACCACCCGGTTCCCCGCATTCAGGAAGTTCCAGACGGCACGACTTGGGGAAGCCCCCCTCCGTCGCAAGATCAGCTTAGCCATCGGGAACCGGCAGGCAACGAAGAACCCCCGTTCCCACAGCGCCAAATGCTTGTTTTCCGGGCGGTGTTGCCGGAAAAACACGCCCCTGTGAACAGCTCTAAAGCACGATCAACTATTCATAAGCATTTGATTTATCTTATTTTTTATAACTTCAACCATTCAGGCGAGGAACACCGTCCCATCCGCGCCGGGGACGGCGTGTTTTCCGCCGCTTGCCGCCAAAACCGCATCCAGAACCCGAAATCCACCGATTCATCCGAATCGCAAAGACGCCCTCGCCAGGGGGAATCGCAATACCGCCCTTCCCCCGTTCAGGGCCTTTTGAGAAGCGGCGGCAATGCCGAAACGACGAAGATCAATCGCGAGGCCCGCGGCCTCAAAGCGACACGACTGGCGGAGAGGGTGGGATTCGAACCCACGATACGGGGTTAACCGTATGACGATTTAGCAAACCGTTGCCTTCAGCCACTCGGCCACCTCTCCGCAGAGGCCAACCCCTATAGTTTCGCCGGTTTGACGTCAAACCTTGACGACGCCGCGGCCATCATTTCACACGTCGCATTTTTACGGACCGGCGTCGGCGCGCCGCTGCACCCAAAATTGATACATGCCTTGGAAGGTATGGGGATGCACGGCTTCGAATTCATCCCAGGCATCGAGGTCGGCCTCCCGCTCCGGGGGCCATCCCGAACGAAACTGCATCAGCACATCGCCACCGATGTTGAAACCGATGAACTGCAGGCCGTTCTCATCCAGGAACCGCCGAATCTGCGGGAGGGTGAAATGTTGCTCCTGCCGGTGAAAAAGGAGATCGCGGTACTCGCTCAGGGAAAAGAAGTCCGGATATTTGAGCATGCCGGCGAGCGCTTCGTTGTCCCGCGCCGCCGCCGCCAGATGCTGGCGCGAGCGGCGGAGAACGGTATCGGCCGCCTGATCCGACGAGTAGCCGCGTTCCGCAAGCCAGCCTCGCGCAGTGACGATATCGCGGCGCGCCTGGGCGCTGTATAGGCCGACATGCATCAAACCACCGGGCCGCAACAGTGACAGCAACTGCCGCCAACCCGTCAGGGGTTCGGCCAGGTGATGCAAGACCCCGCTCGATGAAACGATATCGAATGTCCGTCCCAGTTTCCCAAGCTCCAGGATGTCGGCCTGACCGTAGGAAATGTTGCGCAATCCCATCTCGCGCGTCTTCTGTTGAGCGTAGGCCAAGCTCCGCAGGCTGAGATCGACCGCAAGAATGCGCGCGCTGGGAAACCCTTGCGCGAACAGCAAGGCATGATGGCCGGTGCCGCAACCGGCGATCAGCACATCCAACTCGGCCGCCGCCTTGCCCAATCCGCGAAACGGGCTGAACGGAAAATGAGCTCGGAATCCCTCATCGACAGACACCGGAGCCTCGACCTTGGCCAACCGGACCCAGCGCGGATACGGGTTTTCTTCGTATTGCCCTTTCACCGCGAGGGAGGTGCGATCGCTGATCGTCGTGAGTTGCGGGATCGACTTTGCAATCCGTTTCCATTCGGCCGGCTGGCGCAACTGTTGATCCAGCAGCACTGTGAGCGATCGCGGCCAGGAGCGCCGAAGCCATTCGTGCGCGCCCTCGATACGATCGAGGCTGGCATAAGCTGCGACTATCGCCACATCGAATGAAAGGGCCGGAGACGGCCCCCGCCGCTCCTCACGAAGGGCTCGCGTCAACCGCTCCCGCAACCTGGAAACGGCTTCGGTTTCGGCGCCGGTCTGGTCCCAGACGTATTCGTTGATGAAGCACTGGCGTGCCAAGGCGCAGCAGAACGGCAATGCATCGTCGGGTAAATCGCCGCCGGCATCCCTGTTCAGAACCAGATCGAGCAAGCCCGCCCGCACCGAGGTCAGCAGCCGCTCGAGATCAAGATCGAAGTTCTTGTCCGATTCCAGGAGCGACAGCACCAGCGGATCGCTCGAAAGAGCAGCCAGGCCCGAGGAGCCGAACAGTTCACCCAGCGCCACGCGCTCCGGCCAGGCTTGAACGGCTCGCTCGATTGCGCGCCCGATGTCGGCGTTGGTCTCCAGGAGGCCGCGGGTGATCGCCAAAAGATCGGCCGGCGTTCCCCAGCCTTCGCGCCAGGCGCGCGCGACCACATCGCGCAATGTCTCGATTTCAGGGAACTGCCGCCAGCCTCGCACCGCCTCGACGAAGAAGCGCTTGCTGTCCGCGGTCTCCTGCAGCCGGATCGCGCGTTTGGCGATTTCCAACGCTTCGGCCTGCCGGCCGGTGTTCAACAGGTGCCAACCCTCGTCCAGGAACGCGCGCAGGAACTCGGGATTGAACGCCGGGGCCTTGGATGACGATCGTGAACCCGCCGAGGCATGGCCCGCGCGCACCGTCCGACGATTGACCATGACCAACCCACCGCAATGCGCCGCGCGCCGCCGGGATCTTCCGGCGCGCACCCGCTCCGACAAATTGCTCATGTTCGACCTTGTTGCCAAGGCCGTCCCGCTTATTGGCCCGCGGCTTCGGGCCGTGTTGCCGGAAACAGGTTACGCCGCGGCACAAAGCGCGATGGGACGCGGCGCGGCTGCCGTCTCGGGATGAGCCTTGAGCCAATCGCGCGCGTCGCGTTGCGCCCGGCCGATATCGGCGTCCGTCATCTCGGCCGCGATCTCGCGGCGCAGCCGCACCGCCTCGGCGTGGCCCTTCACCGCCGCGATGTTGAACCACTTGTGCGCCTGAACGAGGTCGATCGGCACCGAGCGGCCGCTTGCGTACATCATGCCGAGCTCGAACATCACGCTCCTCGCGGGCGACGCCTGCCCCATTCCGGCCAGCGCCAGTTCCGACATTTCCAAACGGGCCATGATGGCCTCCCTGTCCGCGCGCGCCCGTCCCTGTCAGGCTTCACGCTCCCCTGCCGACCGTTGTCCGGTCCATGTCGCGATCCTCAATCGAAAATTTGAATCGCGGTTTAATCAACACGATGAATCGGGCGTGAAGGCTCAACACGACGACCCCGCGCAACCCTCCGTTAACGGCGAAAATCCAGATCCCACCGTGGTTTGGTGGCCGCGCTAACGTGGCGCTAACCGCAGCTTTTGGCGCCCCGTTCACCAACAGCGCGAACATTCAAGATCGAGCGAGTGCTATCGCTTCATGCCGGCGTCTTGCGCGCGCGGGCCGAACAGCACGGCGCGCACGCTCGGATCGTTGACATCGACGCGGCTCGCTTCCTCGACACGGATGTGCATGCCTCGCTGTACGGCGGGCCGCGCGCGAACGGCCGTCAGCCAGCGCTTGACGTGGCGGAAGCGGTCGAACGTTTCGCCTTGGCGCTGCGCCAGCCGGATCCAGCCGACGCAAGCCATATCGGCGATGGAGTAGCGGCCGGCGAGGAATGGCCGATCCTTCAGACGTGCATTCATCACGCCGTAGAGTCGCTCCATCTCGTTGCCGAACCGATCGAGCGCATAAGAAATCGGCTCCGGGGCGTAGCGGCGGAAGTGGTTTGCCTCACCGGCCTTGGGGCCGAGGTTGGCCATCTGCCAGAACAGCCATTCGTCAACCGCAACCCGCGCCCGCTCGCCGGCCGGATAGAATTTTCCCGTCTTGCGGCCGAGGTATTGCAGGATCGCCCCGGACTCGAAGACCGAAATCGCCCGTCCGCCCGGCCCGTCCGGATCGACAATGGCCGGCATACGATTGTTCGGCGAGATCGCGAGGAATTCGGGCTTGAACTGGTCGCCGCGCGCGATGTTCACCGGCACGACCGTATACGGCAGCCCGCACTCCTCGAGCATGATCGAAACCTTCCAGCCGTTCGGCGTCGGCCAGAAATAGAGTTCGATCGGGCGACCCTTGCGCCTGCCCCCGTCCCTACCCTTCGTCATGGCTTATTTCCTTCGGCCCCGTTTCAATCGTAGGCTTGTGCCGGTCTAAGTCGGGTGCATGCGCACCGCAACCGGCGCACCGCCGGCATTCCGGGCGCATGCCAATCAAGGAGGGTACGATGTTGAAGTATCTGCTTGCGGCCGCAGTGACCGCGGCGTTGTTTGCTGCGCCGGTCGCGCCGGCGATGGCCCAGGCCAAGCCCGAGACGAGCAAGTCCCAGACGGCCAAAACCGAAAAGAAGGCGGAGCGCAAACTCACCCCGCAGCAGCAGAAGATGAAGGACTGCGGCCCGAAGTGGCAGGCCTACAAGAAGGAAAAGAACGTCAAGGGCAAGGCCGAGTATCAGAAGTTTCTCAAGACCTGCCTGAAGGGCTGACGCCACCCTGAAAGCACGGAGGGCGACGACGAGACCCCAGTCTCGTCGTCGCCCCCTGCCGTCTATCAGTACCGGGAGATCTCGGGCCGCTGACGTTACGCCGAACGGCGCGTGACACTCACCGATCTGTATGACGCGATCCTCGACGGATACGCCGAAGACCGAAGCGACGTCGGCCTACTTCTTCTTCCTACGCTTGGCCGTCTTCTTCGCCGCCTTCTTAGCCTTTCTCTTCTTCGCCATTGCTGCCCTCCTAGCCACGTTTGAGTGGCGATGTCGGAACAGTGCTGTCGCGGATCGACATGCACTGCATTCCGATTACACCAGTGCATAAGAAAAAACACCGACTCCGATTAACGGAGCGTATACGCGACGCTTGTGCGCTTGCGCATTCGCATGATGTGCGTCGCGCATCACCGATGACGACGATGTCAATGCACGGATCGTTACACGTCATCGAAGGAAAAAATCGCGCATGTAAAAAACGTCGATGGAATCGAGGTTTTTAAGCGCAACATCAAATTCAAGCCGGTATGGCACGCATGCAAAAAAATACGCCTGCGATGTAACGACATTGTTGCCGACGACGATGCCGGATCACTGCTGTGACGGTGCAAAAAAAATTTTCCACAGAGCACATTTCGGAGGCGTTGCACGGGTATCGAGTCGATCAAAACGAGCGAATCGCGCGCAAACTGATTCGCGACGCAGCCTGCGCGATGCACTCCGAACATCATCGCGAGGTGGTTTCGGCTGTCGCCGTCATGCTCGATGGCCGCCTGACGCGCGGACCGGGGATGGCGTGCGAAGGGCGGACGACACCGGTGTCCGCCGCCGTCAGAGCCCGAGCTTCGCCTTCAGCAGTTCGTTGACCGCCTGCGGATTGGCCTTGCCGCCCGATGCCTTCATGGTCTGGCCGACGAACCAGCCGATTGCCTTCGGGTTGGTTTTGGCGTCGGCGACCTTGTCGGGGTTCTTGGCGACGATCTCATCGACGATCTTCTCGAGCGCCCCCACGTCAGTGACCTGTTTCATCCCCCGCCGCTCGACGATGGTGCGGGGATCGCCCCCCTCGCTCCAGACGATCTCGAACAGATCCTTGGCGATCTTGCCCGAGATGGTGCCCTCCGCGATCAGATCGAGGACGGCGCCGAGTTGATCGGCGCTCACCGGAGAGGCCGAGATGTCCTTGCCTTCCTTGTTGAGCCGCCCGGTCAATTCGTTGATGACCCAGTTGGCCGCAACCTTGGCGTCGCGGCCCTTGGCGACAGCCTCGAAATAGTCGGCAAGCGCCTTTTCGGCGACCAGCACGTCGGCGTCGTAGTCCGACAGCCCGTGCTCGGTGACGAACCGCGCCTTCTTCTCGTCCGGCAGCTCCGGTAGATGCCGCTTCAGCTCCTCGACATACGCGGCGTCGAATTCCAGCGGCAGCAGGTCGGGATCGGGGAAGTAGCGATAGTCGTGCGCCTCCTCCTTCGAGCGCATCGAGCGCGTCTCACCCTTGCCGGGGTCGAACAGCCGGGTCTCCTGGTCGATGGCCCCGCCGTCCTCGAGGATTTCGATCTGGCGGCGCGCTTCGTATTCGATGGCCTGTCCGACAAAGCGGATGGAGTTGACGTTCTTGATCTCGCAGCGTGTGCCGAGCCCTTCGCCGGGCCGGCGCACCGACACGTTGACGTCGGCGCGCAGGCTGCCCTTCTCCATGTCGCCGTCGCAGGTGCCGAGATAGCGCAGGATCGACCGCAGCTTCGACAGGAACGCCTTGGCCTCCTCCGACGACCGCAGATCGGGCTTGGAAACGATCTCCATCAGCGCCACGCCCGAACGGTTGAGGTCGATGGCGGTCATGTTCGGATGCTGGTCATGCAGCGATTTGCCGGCATCCTGCTCCAGATGCAGCCGCTCGATGCCGATGGTGACCGCCTCGCCGTCCGGCACCGCCACCACGACCTCGCCTTCGCCGACGATGGGCGACTTGTACTGGCTGATCTGGTAGCCCTGCGGCAGGTCGGGATAGAAGTAGTTCTTGCGGTCGAACACCGAACGCAGGTTGATCTTGGCGTTGAGCCCGAGCCCGGTGCGGATCGCCTGTCTCACGCATTCCTCGTTGATGACGGGCAGCATCCCCGGCATCGCCGCATCGACCAGCGAGACGTGGCTGTTGGGCTCGCCGCCGAACGCGGTCGAGGCGCCGGAAAACAGCTTGGCGTTGGATGTGACCTGGGCATGGACCTCCATGCCGATCACGACCTCCCAGTCGCCGGTCGCGCCTTTGATGGTTTTCGACGGCTTTCCTTGAACGTTCATCGTCTCATCCGGCTTCGGGCACCCTGCGCACGGCGTCTGCATCGCCCGGACGGACATGCGCCGTCAAGCGCAACCCGGCCCGTGGCAGCCCTCGCATTTTCCGCCGCGCGATGGAATGATGGCGCCCTCCGCCAACAGCGTTGGCCTACCGGGAATTCTCATCGACATGCCTGACGTTACAGTGCTTTCCTCGCTCGCCACCAGAGAAGCCTATCTGGAGCTCGTGCCGGAGTTCGAGCGCAAGAGCGGCCATAAGGTCACCACCACCTGGACCGGCACCACCGACATCGCCAAGCGGATGGCGGCCGGCGAGGTCTACGACCTTGTCGTCAGTTCCAGCACCTCCCACCGCGACCTCGCCGCGCAAGGCAAGATCGTCGCCGCGAGCCTGACCAACCTCGCCCGCTGCGGCGTCGGCATGGCGGTGCGCACCGGCCTGCCCCGCCCCGACGTAAGCACCACCGAAGCATTCAAACAGGCCATGCTCGCGGCCAAGACGATCGGATATTCGACCGGGCCGAGCGGGGTCTATATCGCCAAGCTGTTCGAGCGCCTGGGCATCGCCGATATCATGACACCGAAGACGCGGCAGGTCCCCTCCGGCATGTCCGTCGGCCCGTTTGTCGCCAAGGGCGAGGCCGACTTCGGCTTCCAGCAGGAAAGCGAACTCGTGCACGTCCCCGGTATCGACTACATCGGCCCGCTGCCGGCCGAGTTGCAGAACGTCACGATCTTTACGGCGGGCGTTCATTCCCGCGCAGCGCACCCCGAGGCGGCAAAGGCGCTGGTTGCCTTCCTCACCACGCCCGAAGCCGGCGCAGTGATGCGCAAGCACGGCCTGCAGCCCGGCTGAGCCGTTACTGCACCGACGTATAGGCGTTGGCGTGAATGTCGTCGGAGACCGCGACTGGCGCAGCCGGCTGCGGCCTATTTTGATCGGGACGCGCCCGCCCGCCGGCGCTCTCAAGGAAATTCACGAACGAAGGGCTGACGAGCAGCGCGTCGCGGCCCGCGGAGATCAGCTCGTCAACCTGCTCGGTCGGCAGCTTGAGCCGCGTGTCGATGGCGTTCAAAATCTTCGCACGCGCCGGCCCAAGCTGATCGAAGGAGACACGATCGACAAACAGCCTGAGATCGCGGCAGTTCCAGCCCGGCGGCGCGCCATACTGGCGGCGCTCCGCCGCCGAGAGTCCGCAACGCCAGGCGATGAGCTGGCGTTGCCAATCGGCCATGACGCCCTGAAACGCCGTAAAGCTCTGCCGGACACTGGCCTGCACGGCGGTGTCGGCGGCCGCCATCACCAGCTCGGTGCCGCTCGGCCCGTCCAGGGTCTGCACCCAGTTCCCTGATGGCGCGAGGCCGGCGTCCACCAGAACCATGATCGCGCGCCGCATCTGCACAGCCTGCGTCGGCGAGAGCGGCTCATAAGGCTTGGACGCCGACAGGCGCGCGATCGTAAAGCCCGACAGCCCGTAATTGTCGACGAGCCCGCCGTCGAGCAGCTTGACGTACTTCGTCGTGCCGTCGAAGTAGCTGTAAAGCCCTTCGGCGTAGGACTTGAGCAGCGGCGGCGTGTTCGGATTGGCTCGCGCCCGCAACAGCCAGTCCGGCGGCTGATCGGTGCAGCTTCGCGGGAACGCCTTGACCACCATCGGCGTGAACACGATCGGCACCGCGGCAGAGGCGGCGACAGCATCGGAAAGCGGGTAGGACCGCAGATCGCTGCACAACGAAATGAACGCCGTCTCGCCGAAAATGAACGGCGTGCGGTTGTAGATGTCGGATGCGTTGATCCAGATCAGCGGCCCCGGCGTCTTGCGCAAATCGGCGAAGGTTGCGCCGTGGAACAGATTGGCATCGAGCCAGCGTGCCAGCGTTGTCGGGCTGTTGACGCCGCCGCCGCCGAACGCCTTCACCAGATTGATCGGATCGATCGAGGTGGATAGCCCCTCCTCGGCGTCACGGATCAGGAATTTCTCGCGGAAGTCGGCGAGCGCGTCGCGCTTCTTCAGCCCGTAATAAGCGGCTGCGATCGAGCCGCCGGACACGCCCGACACGAATGCCACGCGGTCGAGCACCGACCGCTGGCCCTTGCGGGTCTGCACCGTGGTGCGGTCAAGCTCGGTGAGGACGCCGAAGGCGAAGGCCGCGGCGCGCGTGCCGCCGCCGGAAAAGGCAAGGCCAACGACCACATCCTCGCCTTTGTCCTGGCCGCTCAGCTCGCCTGCGAACGCATCCGCCGCCCGTCCGGCGATCGGCTGGTTGGCCGGCTCGGCGACCTTCAAGGAGCTGCAACTCGCCAGCCCGACGGCAAGGGCGGCCGCAGACACAACGGTTCGCAGAGACGCAATACGCCACATGACCACGCAACCCCGAAAGGCCACGAACCGGCCGATTGAAGGTCGTTAAACCTCTCCGACGCGAACCTTATCGACGGTGCGGGAAACGGGCGCAACAAGTTAATTCTGATTAACCAATAATGGTTTACGCCTCAATTTGAGACAATTGTCGAATATCGTCGAAACCACCACGCCGGCAATCACTTAAGGCAATTACGCCCCATTCAGCATGAGGCGGGTTCACGCACGCACGCGGCGGTCAGGACCACCATTGTTCCGGCGTGAACCGGCCGGCGGCGTCCTCGATTACCTGCCCGAGCGCGAACAACGTCTCCTCGTCGAACGGCCGGCCGATCAGTTGCAGGCCGAGCGGCAGGCCCTGCCCGTCGAGCCCGGCCGGGACCGCAATGCCCGGCAAGCCGGCCATGTTCACCGTCACCGTGAACACGTCGTTGAGGTACATCTCGATCGGATCGGCCCCGGTTTTTTCGCCGACGCCGAAAGCAGCCGACGGCGTTGCCGGCGTCAGCATCGCGTCGATGCCCTGCGCGAAGCAATCCTCGAAGTCCTTCTTGATGAGGGTGCGCACCTTCTGCGCCCGCAGGTAATAGGCATCGTAATAACCGGCCGACAGCACGTAGGTGCCGATCATGACGCGCCGACGCACCTCCTTGCCGAAACCTTCGGCGCGCGTACCCTCGTACATGCCGACGATGTCGCGGCCGGGCACGCGCAAGCCGTAACGCACGCCATCGTAACGCGCGAGATTGGACGACGCCTCCGCCGGCGCCACGATGTAGTAAGCCGGCAACGCATACTTGGTGTGGGGCAGCGAGACTTCGACCAGGTCCGCGCCCGCCGCCTTAAGCCACGCGCAACCCTGCTCCCATAGCCGCTCGATTTCCGCGGGCATTCCTTCGACGCGGTATTCCTTCGGAATGCCGATGCGGCGTCCCTTCACCGATTGGCCGACAGCGGCCTCGTAGTCGGGCACCGGCATGTCCACCGACGTGGTGTCCTTCGGATCGTGCCCCGCCATCGAGCGCAGCATGATGGCGGCATCGCGCACCGTGCGCGTGAACGGCCCGGCCTGATCGAGGGAAGAAGCGAACGCCACGATCCCCCAGCGCGAGCAGCGGCCGTAGGTCGGCTTGATGCCCACGATGCCGGTGAACGCCGCCGGCTGCCGGATCGAACCGCCGGTATCGGTGCCGGTCGCGCCGAGCGCGAGGCGAGCCGCCACCGCCGCCGCCGATCCGCCGGACGAACCGCCCGGCACCAGCGGCGTGTTCGAGCCCTTGCGCCGCCACGGCGAGGTCACCGCGCCCATGAACGACGTTTCGTTCGACGAGCCCATCGCGAACTCGTCGTTGTTGGTCTTGCCGAGCAGCACCGCGCCGTCGCGCCAGAGGTTGGCGCTCACCGTCGACTCGTAGGGCGGCACGAAGTTGTCGAGGATGCGCGAGCACGCCGTGGTCCGCACGCCCTCGGTGCAGAACATGTCCTTGATCGCCAGCGGGATGCCTTCGAGCGGACCGGCCTCACCCTTGGCGATGCGCGCATCCGATGCTTTCGCCATCGCGCTGGCCCGCTCGGGCGTCTCCAGCACATAGGCGTTGAGCGCGCGCGCCTTCTCGATCGCGGCGCAATGCGCATCGGCAAGTTCGGTGGCCGAGAATTTCTTTTGCTTCAACCCATCGCGCGCGGCCGCGATGGTGAGCGTGGCAAGTTCGCTCATTTCATTCCGGATCGTCGCAGACAAATCCGGACTTGGCGCCGGCCACCCTGGGGCTCGTCACAGGCGCGGCCTGCACGACAGGCTTCGCGGCGGTTGCGCCGCCATCGTCGTCGAGCGGCAGCACCGTCACCTCGCACAGCCACGGCTGCGCCTTGCGCTTCTGCTCCTCGATCTCGTCGAGATAAGCATAAAAGAGCTGCATCTCCTCACAGGCCATACACATCGGACATCCATCCGTTTCCGCCGCTGCCGACCGTCATTCGACGACCTTCGGCACCAGGAAGTAATGATGCTCGGTCACGGGCGCGTTGCGCAGCACCGCATCGGCGTTGTCGCCGTCGGTCACAACATCGGTCCGCTTCTTCATCGCCATCGGCATCACCGACGTCATCGGCTCGACGCCGGAGACGTCGACCTCCGAAAGCTGCTCGACAAACGCCAGGATCGCGTTGATCTCGCCGCGCAGATGCTCGACCTCGTCATCGGCAACCGCGATCCGCGCCAGGCGCGCAATACGGCGGACGGTGGTTGCATCGACGGACATCGAACGTCTCTCGAAACGGGTCGGCGGCCATGTGCCGCGTTCTCCCGCGTATAGCAGACCGCGGAATCCCCCGGCAACTGCCGGGAAAACCGCCGAAAATCGCGCCTTTATCTTGGGGGCGGCCGCCGGCTTTGGCGGGCGGAACCTATTGAATCGTCTCCCGGTGAGGCTGATATAGGTGCGATGGACGCGCCCAACCCATCCGCGCAACCGACGTTCGCAAGCCGCACGCCGCTGCATATCGGCGCGGTTGGGCTGATCGCCCGCGACCTCGACCGGCTGACGGGCTTTTATCGCGACCTTCTGGGCCTCTCGGTGCTGGAGCGCACGAATCGCGTTGCCCGGCTGGGTGCCGGCGACAGGATGCTGCTCGAGATCGAGCACCGCCCCGACGCGAAACCCGACGACCCGGCGGCCGCGGGCCTTTATCACACCGCTTTCCTGATGCCGACGCGGGCCGATCACGCCCGCTGGATCCTGCACGTTGCCCAAAACCGCGTGCCGATCACCGGCGCATCCGACCACGGTGTCAGCGAAGCCTTTTATCTCGACGATCCCGAGGGCAATGGGATCGAGGTCTACAACGACCGGCCTCCGGAACGCTGGAACTGGCAGGACGGCCTGGTCACCATGCCGACCAAGCCGCTCGACATCGAAGCCATCGTGCGCGAGGTCGATCCCGCCACCGCAACCTATGCGGCCGCACCGGGCGGTTTGCGCATCGGCCACGTTCACCTGCGCGTGGGCGACACCGACACCGCGGAAGGGTTCTATCGCGGCGCGCTCGGCCTTGACCTGACGCGGCGGCGCGGCGGCGCAAGCTTCATGTCATCCGGCCGCTACCATCACCATGTCGGCGCCAACGTTTGGCACAGCGCCGGTGCGGGCCAGCGTGACGACGACCGCGCGGGCCTCGCCTGGTTCTCCGTCGAGGCCGGGGACGCCGCGGCATTCGACGCCACGAAGGCGCGCCTTGCCGCCGCCAAGGCACCCGCGCAGACAACGGCGACCGGAATCGAAACCGCCGACCCCTGGGGCACCCGTATCCGCCTCGTCAAAGCGTGAACCGCCGCGACGTGACCGCACCCATCTGCACCCTCGTCGATGCCGCGGCCCTGCTGCCGCCGCGCGGCGCGTTGCTTGGCCTCGACATCGGCACCAAGACCATCGGCGTCGCCACCTCCGATGCCGACCGCAGGCTCGCAACCGGCGTCGAGACCATCGCACGCAAGACCTTCACCGCCGATGCCGCGCGGTTGCTGGCGCTGGCGGGCGAACGGCGGTGCGCCGGCTTCGTGCTCGGCCTGCCGCTGAACATGGACGGAAGCGAAGGACCGCGCGCGCAATCGGTGCGGGCGTTCGCGCGCAATCTCGCCAAGCTCACCGACCTGCCCCTCGCGTTCTGGGACGAGCGGCTTTCGACCGTCGCCGTCGAGCGCGAGTTGATCGCCGCCGATGTCAGCCGCAGCAAGCGCGCGGCGGTGATCGACGAACACGCCGCCGTCTTTATCCTGCAGGGCGCGCTCGATCGTCTCGCCCGGCTCTGACGCCAAAGGAGCCGGCTTGCGCCGGCCCCTTGACCTCAACACTTACAATTGCGCGTCACTCAATGCCCTTGAGCCGGCGCTCCTCCCAATTCGGGCGGTTGGTGCCGCTGTAGCCGTATTCATAGCTCGGCCCGTAGGAATAGGAATTGTTGTAGACCGGCTCGTAGCCATAGGATTCATAGCCCGGCGCATAGCCGTAGGCGGCATAACCCGGACTATAATAACGCGGGCCGTAATACGCGGAACTGGCGGCCGCCGCACCGATGGCCGTGCCAACGGCGAAGCCCGCCGCACCCGCCACCCAAGGCCGAACCCGCGCCTCCGACGCTGTCATTGAGCCGAGCGCCATCGCGCCGGCGATACCGAGGATCATCGCGGGTTTCACAAACGGATTCATTCGCAGTCTCCTGTCATTCACCTATAAACCGTCGTCCCCGCTCGCGTTCGCGCGCGGATCGGAGGACCAACGTCTCCTCCAGAGGTGCGTTCCGCAGCTGCGGAAAACAGTGTTGTGAGGATAGGAAAGAGAACACAAATCCGTGAGGCGGATCATTTCATTCGCCGCAAGCGGCGAATAATGCGTCACATCGCGGGCAACGCACGTTCCAACAACGCCGTCGTTTCATTCTCGTTCAACGCCGTGGCGCCGTATGTCGCGCCGTGCGGTCGCGCGAGGCGGGTTCGGGCGAACAACTCCGCAATATCCCCCTGCGCCCCGGCATTCAACGCCGCGGCCGCTTCAAGTCGCGCAAGTTGCTCGACAGCCATTCGCGCATGCGCTTCCGCTGCATTGCCCCCGAACACGCGCGCGACGACATCCAGCGCGTCCGCCGCGCCGGGAAGCGTCTTCGTCTCGCGCGCCAGATCCTCGAGCGTGGCGCGGGCGGCGTCCGTATCGCGCGAGAACGCACGCAACACGTCAAGGCACATGACGTTGCCCGAGCCCTCCCAGATGGCATTGACCGGCGCTTCGCGATAGAGCCGCGCCAGCACATCCTCCTCGACGTAGCCGTTGCCGCCCAGGCACTCCATCGCCTCATAGGTCAACGCCGGCGCTGCCTTGCAAATGAGATACTTCACCGCCGGCGTCAGCAGCCGCGCCCGCGCCGCTTCTGACGGCGAGGACTCAGCCAGATCGAACGACCGGCAGAGCCGCATCGCCAGCGCGACGGCGCCCTCCGTCTCGAGCGCCATGTCGGCGAGCACCGCGCGCATCATCGGCTGCGCGGCGAGCGGCTTGCCGAACACCGCGCGGTGGCGCGTGTGGTGCAGCGCCCGCGCCACGGCCGCACGCATCATCCCCGCCGATGCAATGGCGCAATCGAGGCGCGTCAGTTGCACCATTGCCAGGATGGCGCGGATGCCCTCGCCTTCTTCCCCGATACGCTGCGCATAAGCGCCGTCGAATTCCACCTCCGAGGAGGCGTTGGAGCGGTTGCCGAGTTTGTCCTTCAACCGCTGGAAATGCAGCCCGTTGGCGCTGCCGTCCGGCCTAAAACGCGGCATGAAAAAGCACGTCAGCCCGTCCGGAGCCTGAGCCAGCACCAGGAAGGCATCGCTCATCGGCGCGGACATGAACCACTTGTGTCCGGTGATGCGGTAAGACTCGCCATCACGATCCGCGCGCGTGGTGTTGGCGCGCACATCGGTGCCGCCCTGCTTCTCGGTCATGCCCATGCCGAGCGTCATGCCGGACTTTTCCGGCCACGGCCGGAACCGCGGGTCATAGTCGCGCGAGGCGATCTTCGCCATCAGCTCGGCGCGAAGCGAGGGCGCGGCGGCCAGCGCCGCGACCGCGGCGCGCGTCATGGTCACCGGGCACATGTGCCCGTTCTCGACCTGCGCCACCATGTAGAACCGCGCCGCCCGCGCGACCTCGGCGGGCGCAGCCGCCCGCCTACCATCCGCCCGCCAAGTGGAGGCGTGCAGTCCGGCACCGATGCTCTCGGCCATGAAGGCGTGATAGGCCGGATGGAATTCCACCGTGTCGAGCCTTCGGCCCTGCGCGTCGAACGCGGAGAGGCAGGGCAGAAACGCGTTGGCCTGCCGCGCGCGCTCGAACATCGCCGCCGTGCCCCAGCGGCGGCCGAATGCCCACAGGTCCGCCGCCTCGCCGCCCGCCCCGTTGGCGGCCACCGCTTCCCGCAGCGCCCGGTCGGTGCCGAACAGATCGATATCCTGATAGGGCGGCGACTGGTTGAAGACCGCGTGGACGTCGGTGGGGATCTCTGAACGGACGGGGGTTGAACGGGTCGTCATGGCTTTCCCCGGTTTTCAAGGCGTAACTATACCACGCGGGCGCCTGTGGACCGCCCCTCTGCGGGCTTGCCGCAAGGGGGGACCGCGCCTATAGGTTCAACTTCAATGAACACGGCCCCCAAGTCTTCGTTCGTTCTCAGCAGCCGCCACATGCTGGGGATCGAGAAGCTTTCGTATTCCGACATCGTGGGCCTGCTCGATCTCGCCGAGGAGTTCGTCCTGCTCAATCGGCAGGTCGAGAAAAAGACGTCGTCGCTTCGCGGCCGCACCGTCATCAACATGTTCTTCGAGGCCTCGACCCGGACGCAGGCGTCGTTCGAGCTGGCCGGCAAGCGCCTCGGCGCGGACGTGATGAACATGTCGGTGTCGTCGTCCTCGATCCGCAAGGGCGAAACGCTGATCGACACCGCGGTCACGCTCAACGCCATGCATCCCGATCTGATCGTGATGCGCCATCACGCCTCCGGCTCGGTCGAACTCCTGGCGCAGAAGGTGGACTGCTCGGTCGTCAACGCCGGCGACGGCCAGCACGAGCACCCGACCCAGGCGCTGCTCGATGCGCTGACCATCCGCCGCCGCAAGGGCGATATCGGCGGACTCACCGTTGCGATCTGCGGCGATATCCTGCATTCGCGCGTCGCGCGCTCCAACATCATCCTGCTCGGCGCGCTGGGCGCGCGCGTGCGCGTCATCGCGCCCTCCACGCTGCTGCCGCCGGACATCGACCGCTTCGGCGTCGAGGTGTTTCGCGACATGCGCGAGGGTCTGAGCGGCGTCGATATCGTCATGATGCTGCGCCTGCAGCGCGAGCGCATGAACGGCTCGTTCGTGCCCTCGGTGCAGGAGTACTTCACCTTTTTCGGCCTCGACCAGAAGAAGCTCGCCTACGCCAAGCCGGACGCGCTGGTGATGCACCCCGGCCCCATGAACCGCGGCGTCGAGATCGACTCCAGCGTGGCCGACGGCACGCAATCGCTGATCCGCGAGCAAGTCGAGATGGGCGTCGCGGTGCGCATGGCGGTTCTCGAAGCCTTGTCGCGAAACCTGCCGAATGCATAGCCATGCCCGTTGATCGCCGCGACAGCACGCCCCTCCTGCTCGCCAACGCGCGGATCGTCGATCCGTCGCGCGACCTCGATTTCGTCGGCGACCTCCTTATCGCGGACGGCGTCATCCGCGAGGCCAAGCGCGGCATCGTCTCCGCCGGCGTGCCCGAAGGCACCGACGTCATCGATTGCCGCGGCAAGGTCGTGGCGCCCGGCCTGATCGACATGCGCGCCTTCATCGGCGAGCCGGGCGCGGAGGGCCGCGAGAGCATCGCCTCCGCGACCCAGGCCGCCGCAGCCGGCGGCGTCACCACCATCGTCTGCCAGCCCGAAACCGAACCAGCCATCGACGATCCCACCATCGTCGATTTCATCCAGCGCCGCGCCCGCGACACCGGCATCGTCCATGTGTACGCGATGGCCGCACTCACCAAAGGCCTCAAGGGCGAGGAGATGACCGAGATCGGCCTGCTCAAGGCAGCCGGCGCGGTGGCGTTCACGGACGGAATGAAAAGCGTCACCAACGCCCAGGTGATGCGCCGCGCCCTGGTCTACGCGCGCGACTTCGATGCCCTGGTCGTCCACCACACCGAGGACCCCGACCTCACCGGCGAAGGCGTGATGAACGAGGGCGAATTCGCCTCGCGGCTCGGCCTGATCGGTGCGCCCAAGGCGGCCGAGACGATCATGCTGGAGCGCGACATGCGGCTCGTCGGCCTGACCGAGGGGCGCTACCACGCCGCCTCGATCACCTGCCCGGAGTCGCTCGAGGTGCTGCGTCGCGCCAAGGACGCGGGACTTCGCGTCACGGCTTCGGCCTCGATCAACCATCTGACGCTCAACGAGATCGATGTCGGCCCCTACCGCACGTTCTTCAAGATGTCGCCGCCCTTGCGCGCCGAGCCCGACCGCAGGGAACTGGTCGCGGCTTTGGCCGAAGGCCTGATCGACGTGGTGATGTCGGACCACAATCCGCAGGATGTCGAGGTCAAACGCCTGCCGTTCGCGGAAGCCGCGCCCGGCGCCATCGGCATCGAGACGATGCTTTCGGCGGGCTTGCGGCTCGTTCACAACGGCGAGGTCAAGCTTGCGACCCTGCTTCGGGCCCTCTCGACCCGACCCGCCGAACTGCTCGGCTTGTCCGGCGGAACACTGCGACCCGGCGCGCCGGCGGACGTGATCGTCATCGATCCCGAGGTGCCGTGGATCCTCGATCGCGATACACTGAAGTCGAAATGCCGCAACACGCCGTTCGACGAGGCCCGGTTGCAGGGCCGTGTGGTGCGCACCATCGTCACCGGCCGAACGGTCTACGAGTTCGTGTAACAACGTCCACCGCCGGGGGATGCCCGTGGACCTCATTCCGATCGTTGCTGCCTTAGTCGTCGGCTATCTGCTTGGCTCGATCCCGTTCGGCCTGATCCTCACCAGGCTGTCGGGCGCGGGCGACATCCGCAGCGTCGGCTCGGGCAACATCGGTGCGACCAACGTGCTGCGCACCGGCCGCAAGGGCCTCGCGGCGGCGACACTCCTCGGCGACCTGCTCAAAGGTTTGGCCGCCGTCCTCATCATGCGCAGGTTCGGCGGCGCCGACACCGGGCTGATCGCCGGACTGGGCGCGGTGCTGGGCCATATCTTTCCAATCTGGCTGCGCTTCAAGGGCGGCAAAGGTGTCGCGACCTATATCGGTGTGCTGATCGCGGTGTCGTGGCCCGTGGCGCTCGCCTTCGGCGCGGTCTGGATCGCGGTCGCCGTGCTGACGCGCTACTCGTCGCTCTCCGGATTGATCGCAACGGCCGCTACACCCGTCCTCATCGCGTTCTCTGCCGGCGCGCGACCTGCGCTCCTGTTCGCCGTGTTGACATTGATTGTCTGGCTCATGCATCGCGGCAACATCGCGCGGCTTTGGGCGGGGACGGAATCCAAGATCGGCCGCAAGGCGACGCCGACAACACCGTTGAACTAACTGTCTCCACAGCGCATGGTTGTATCCGCGTGCCGCCTGCGCGATGTTGCAAATCTGGTTCGGGGGCAGCATGGCGACGACAAGAAAACACGCCCGCGACGGCCGCGACGCCGCCGCTCGAGGCGGCATTCATTTGACCGAAGCGCAGCGGCTCGACTGGCTGCGCCTCATCCGGAGCGACAACATCGGCCCGCGCACCTTCCGCGCGCTGCTCAACCATTATGGCGGAGCGACCGCCGCACTCGAGGCATTGCCCGAACTGGCGCGGCGCGGCGGCGCGACCAAGCCCGCGCGCATCTGCTCGCGCGAACAGGCGCAACGCGAACTCGATGCGTCGCACCGGCTCGGCATCGCGCTGATCGCACTCGGCGAGCCCGATTATCCGGCAAGGCTGCGCATGATCGACGACGCCCCGCCTCTCCTCGGGGCGCGCGGCAAGCTGCCCGTGCTCGCGACCCACATGATCGGCGTGGTCGGCTCGCGTAACGCATCCGCCGCCGGCGCCAAGTTCGCCGAGCGCATCGCCCATGATCTCGGCAGCGCGGGCTTCACCATCGTGTCGGGACTGGCGCGCGGCATCGACGCGGCCGCTCACCGCTCGAGCCTGACGACCGGCACCGTCGCTGTGCTTGCCGGCGGTCACGACCGCATTTATCCGGCCGAGCACATCCCGCTTCTGGAATCGATCCTGCCGCAGGGCGCGGCGGTTTCGGAAATGCCGATCGGCTGGGAGCCGCGCGCCCGCGATTTCCCGCGTCGCAACCGGCTGATCTCCGGCTTGTCGCTCGGCGTCGTGATCGTCGAGGCGGCACGGCGGTCGGGATCGCTCATCACAGCGCGCCTTGCGCTCGAACAAGGCCGCGAGGTGTTCGCTGTGCCGGGCTCGCCGCTCGATCCGCGGGCGGACGGCACCAATGGCCTTATCAAGCAGGGTGCGACGCTTGTGACAGACGCTGAAGACGTTCTTCAGGTGCTGCGTCCCATCCTCGGCCAGCGGACGGAGCAGCCGGCAGAGGAGCCCGATCTTGGCCCGCCGGCCGTCACCGAACCCGGCACCTCGGAGCGCGCGCGCATCGTCGCCCTGCTCGGCCCGACGCCGGTCGGCATCGACGACCTGGTGCGGCTGTCGCAGTCGCCACCGGCCATCGTGCGCATGGTTCTGCTTGAGCTTGAGATTGCCGGCCGTCTCGAACGGCACGGCGGCGGGCAGGTGTCTCTGATCTGAAGTTGTGGCGCCGGCGGCCGCCGCGGCGGAATGTCTACCGCCCGCCCCCGCTGTGGCGAACGGCGGTATCTGCTTCCAACCGCGCCATTTCGAGGATGAACCCCAGGGCGTCCAGGCCGTGCTTTCGTGCCAGGACCGACAAATCGCCGGTCAGGTCTGCAATATAGGAAGCTGCCTCGACCCGATGACGCGCTTCGTCGCCACTCCGACTCCGCTCTCGACCGTGAGATTTGGAAATCCAGGCTGGTTCTGTCATTTATGCCGCCGGTTTGCCGCCCAACGTCGTCTACCCTGATAGTATATATATACGAGCAATAAATTCAAATATCCCGCACAAGTTGTATTTAGCACAACCGGGAGGTTGCAAGTACCCCCTGAGAGCGGGGTTGCCGGCTGCGTCATCATTTGACAGGCAGGAGGGAGTTACCCATGTTCCGGGCGACTCGACGGGCTGCCAAAATCGCCATTCGAGCCCGTTCGTTCCTACAACCCATTGGAAATCAATGAAAATTGTTGTCGTTGAATCTCCGGCCAAGGCCAAGACGATCAACAAATACCTGGGTCCTGGCTACGAGGTTCTGGCTTCGTTCGGACATGTCCGCGACCTCCCCGCCAAGGACGGGTCGGTGGACCCGGAGCACGATTTCAAGATGCTCTGGGAGGTGGACGACAAGTCCAACAAGCGACTCAACGACATCGCCAAGGCGGTCAAAGGCGCCGATAAGCTGATCCTCGCCACCGACCCGGATCGCGAGGGCGAGGCGATCTCCTGGCACGTCCTGGAGGTGCTCAAGCAAAAGCACGCGCTGAAGTCGCAGCCGGTCGAGCGTGTCGTGTTCAACGCCATCACCAAGCAGGCGGTGGCCGACGCGATGGCCAATCCCCGCCAGATCGACGGCGCGCTGGTCGATGCCTACCTCGCCCGCCGCGCGCTCGATTATCTGGTGGGCTTCACTCTCTCTCCTGTGCTGTGGCGCAAGCTGCCGGGCGCGCGCTCGGCCGGCCGGGTGCAGTCCGTGGCGCTGCGCCTCGTCACGGAGCGGGAACGCGAGATCGAGAAGTTCGTCCCGCGCGAATACTGGTCGCTGGTCGCGACGCTCGCGACGCCGCGCAACGAAACCTTCGAGGCCCGCCTGGTCGGCGCCGACGGCAAGAAAATCCAACGGCTCGACATCGGCTCCGGCCCGGAGGCCGAGGACTTCAAGCGCGCGCTCGACACCGCGGCCTTCACCGTCAGTTCGGTGGAAGCCAAGCCGGCGCGGCGCAACCCCTATCCGCCGTTCATGACCTCGACGCTGCAGCAGGAGGCGAGCCGCAAGTTCGGCTTCGCGCCGGCGCATACGATGCGCCTCGCGCAGCGGCTTTATGAAGGCATCGACATCGGCGGCGAGACGGTCGGCCTCATCACTTACATGCGAACCGACGGCGTCGATATCGCGCCGGAAGCGATCGCGGCCGCGCGCAGCGTCATCGAAAAGGATTACGGACGGCAATACGTGCCGGCCACGCCGCGCCACTACGTGACCAAATCGAAGAACGCGCAGGAGGCCCACGAGGCGATCCGCCCGACCGACCTCGCGCGCCGCCCGGCGGACGTGAAGCGGATGCTGGAGCCCGATCAGGCCAAGCTCTACGAGTTGGTCTGGCTGCGCACCATCGCGAGCCAGATGGAATCGGCCGAGCTTGAGCGCACCACCGTCGATATCGTCGCCAAGGTCGCCGCGCGCATGCTCGAATTGCGCGCCACCGGCACCGTGGTGAAGTTCGACGGCTTCCTCACGCTTTATAACGAGGACCAGGACGACAAGTCCGACGACGAGGACACCAACCGCCTGCCGTCGATGTCGGCCGGCGAACCGCTCGACAAGCGCGAGATTGCCGCGACCCAGCACTTCACCGAGCCGCCGCCGCGCTATTCCGAAGCCTCGCTGGTCAAGCGCATGGAAGAGCTCGGCATCGGCCGGCCCTCGACCTACGCCTCGATCCTGCAGGTGCTTCGCGACCGCGGCTATGTGCGGCTCGAAAAGAAGCGCCTGATGCCGGAGGACAAGGGCCGGGTGCTGACCGCATTCCTGGAAAACTTCTTCGCGCGCTATGTCGAATACGATTTCACCGCCAATCTGGAAGAACAGCTCGACCAGATTTCCAACAACGAAATCCCGTGGAAGGACGTGCTGCGCGACTTCTGGCGCGACTTCACCAGCGCCATCGGCGAGATCAAGGACCTGCGCGTCGCCCAGGTGATCGACGCGCTCGACGCCGTGCTCAGCCCACACCTGTTCCCGCCGCGGGCCGACGGCAGCGATCCGCGCGAATGCCCCAACTGCCACACCGGGCGGCTCGGATTGAAGCTCGGCCGCTTCGGCGGCTTCATCGGCTGCACCAACTATCCCGAATGCCGCTACACCCGCCAGCTCGCGGTGAGCGCGGATGGCAACGGCGGCGGCATGCGCAAGCTCGGCGAGGACCCGGAGACGGGTCTTGAGGTCACCGTGCGCTCGGGCCGCTTCGGCAGCTACTTGCAGCTCGGCGAAGCGACCAAGGACGAGGATGGCAAGGCGGTGAAGCCCAAGCGCGCCAGCCTGCCGAAGGGCGTTTCGCCCGAGGACATCGACCTCGAGCGCGCGCTCAAAATCCTCGCCCTGCCCCGCACCATCGGCAAGCACCCCGACGACGGCGAAGACATCATCGGGGGCATCGGCCGCTTCGGACCTTACGTCAAGCACGGCAAGACTTACGCCAACATCGGCGCCGACGAGGACATTCTCAACATCGGGCTCAACCGCGCCGTCGCGTTGATCGAGGAGAAGAAAGCCAACCCCGGCAAGGGTCGCCGCTTCGGCGCCGATCCCGGCAAGCAGATCGGCGATCATCCGCAGAAGGGCGGCATGATCGTCGCCAAAAACGGACGCTACGGTCCCTATGTCAGCCACAACGGCGTCAACGCCAACCTGCCGGACGGCAAGACGCCCGACACCATCACGCTCGACGAAGCCGCGTCGCTGATCGACGCCCGCGCCGAGCGCGGCGGCGGTTCGACGTCGCGGCGCAAGCGTCCGGCGCGCGGCAACAGCGAAGCGCCGAAGAAGGCCGCGACGCCGAAGGCCGGCGCGAAGCGCGCGACCAAGGCGGCCGCGAAGCCGAAAAAAGCGGCGGCTTCAAGCGAAGCAAAGGCGCCTCGCAAGTCGAAGAAGGCCGCCGCGGCGGAGTAATCGAGACGGTTGCGGCGACGGCTTCGCCGCGGCCATCTTGCGCGGCGAAGGCAACCGTCTGACGAACGCTGGCGAATCCGCCGGCGAGCCCCTAGATTTTTGCAGAGCGCCCTCACGGCGCAGAGATCGTCTTTGGCCAAGCATCATCCCACGGCAACCCCCTTCCCCAGCAAGGAAGAAATCCTGGCCTTCGTCGGCGACAAGCCCGGCAAAGCCAGCGTCCGCGAGATCGCCCGCGCTTTCCATCTGAAGAACGACCGTCGCGCCGAACTGAAACGGGTTCTGCGCGAACTCGCCGACAACGGCCAGATCGAGTCGCGGCGCAAGAAGTTGCATCACGCCGGCACGCTGCCCTCCGTGACGCTGGCCGACATCACCGGACGCGACAGCGACGGCGAACTGATCGCGACGCCGACCGAGTGGGATTCCGAAGCGCACGGCGCTGCGCCGGCGATCCGCATTGCCGCCGTGCGCAAGGCGCGGCCCCACGAGGTCGCCGGCGTCGGCGACCGCGCGCTGCTTCGCGTCGAGGAAACCGGCGAGGATCCTGCCAGCGGCGAAGCTCCTTACAGGGGCCGCGTCATCAAGATCATCGACAGGGCCAAGATCCGTGCGCTCGGCATCTTCCGGGCGCTGCCGTCGGGCGGCGGACGACTGGTGCCGATCGACAAGAAGCAGGCCGGCCGCGAACTCGCCATTCCGCGCGAGGCCACCAAGGACGCACGGGACGGCGACCTGATTGCGGTCAGCGTGCAGCGGCGCGGCCGGCTCGGCCTGCCGATCGCGCATGTCGAGGAGCGGCTCGGCTCGCTCAAGAACGAGCGCGCGGTCAGCATCATCGCCATCCATGCCCATGACATCCCGCATGTGTTTCCGGTCGCGGCCGAAGCCGAAGCACACGCGGCGAAGCCCGCGACGCTCGCGGGCCGCGAGGACTGGCGCAAGCTTCCCCTCGTCACCATCGACCCCATCGACGCCAAGGACCACGACGACGCCGTGCACGCGGCGCCGGACCCCGATCCCGCCAATCCCGGCGGGCACATCCTCACGGTCGCTATCGCCGACGTGGCGCACTACGTGCGGTCGGGCTCCGCGCTCGACCGCGAAGCGCTCAAGCGCGGCAACTCGGTTTACTTTCCCGACCGTGTCGTGCCGATGCTGCCCGAGCGCATCTCCAACGATCTGTGTTCGCTGCGCGCCGGCGAGGATCGCGCCGCAATCGCGGTGCGGATGATCGTCGGCAAGGACGGCCGCAAACGCTCGCACACGTTTCATCGCGTGCTGATGAAATCGGCGGCGAAGCTCAACTACCAGCAGGTCCAAGGGGCCATCGGCGGCCGCTCCGACGAGGAAACCGGCCCGCTGCTCGATCCGGTGCTTCGGCCGCTCTACGACGCCTACGAGGCGCTCACGCGCGCCCGCGATGCGCGCGGCCCGCTCGACCTCGACCTCCCCGAGCGCAAAATCCTGCTCAAGGCCGACGGCACGGTGGATCGCGTCATCACGCCGGAGCGGCTGGAGTCGCATCGGCTGATCGAGGAGTTCATGATCCTCGCCAACGTCGCGGCGGCCGAGACGCTGGAGAAGGCGCGTGTGCCGCTGGTCTATCGCGTGCACGACGAGCCGTCGCTGGAGAAGGTCGAGGCGCTGCGGCAGTTCCTGGAGACGCTGCACATTTCATTGCCCAAGGGCGGCGCGTTGCGTGCCGAACAGTTCAACCGCATCCTCGACCGCGTGCGCGGCACCGACATCGAGACGCTGGTGAACGAGGTGGTGCTGCGCGCGCAGGCCCAGGCCGAATACGCGGCGGAGAACTACGGCCATTTCGGCTTGAACCTGCGCCGCTACGCGCACTTCACCTCGCCGATCCGCCGCTACGCCGATCTGATCGTGCATCGCGGCCTGATCCGCGCACGGCACATGGGCGACGACGGCCTGCCTGAAAGCCAGGACGTGGCGGCGCTGACCGAGATCGGCGCGCAGATCTCCGCCGCCGAGCGCCGCGCCATGAAGGCGGAGCGCGAAACCAACGACCGCCTGATCGCGCATTTCCTTGCCGACCGGATCGGCGCGACCTTCGAGGGCCGCATTTCGGGCGTGACCCGCGCCGGCCTGTTCATCAAGCTCGACGGCACCGGCGCCGACGGCTTCGTGCCCGCGCGCAACATCGGCCGCGAGTTCTTCCGCTACGAGGAGGCCATGCACGCGATGGTCGGCAGCCATTCGGGGGAAACCCATCGCCTGGGCGATCGCGTGACGGTGTCGCTGGTGGAGGCCGCCCCGGTCGCGGGCGCACTGCGCTTCGAGCTTCTCTCCAAGGGCCAAACTGGTGGTATGCAACGCCGCGCAACCCTTCGTCCCCGCAGCGACGCCGAACACGAGCGCCGCGCCAAAAAGCGCGTTAAGAAGCGCACCGAAAAACGCAACGGCAAACACCATGGTAAAAGGGGCCGATGACGACCAAGCCCACATCCGATCAAGACCTGCTGCAGCGGTTCACCACCGACGCCTCCCAAGGCCATCCCAACATGCGGCCACGGGATGCCTCGACGCTGATCCTGCTCGACAGCCGCGGACCGGAGCCGAAGGTCCTGATGGGCAAGCGGCACCAGGGCCATGTGTTCATGCCCGGCCGTTTCGTCTTTCCCGGCGGACGCATCGACCCGGCCGACAGTCGGATGGCGGTGGCCCGGGCGCTCGATCCGCGCGCCGAACAGAAGCTGATGCTCAAAATCCGCCGGCCCACCGTCGCCAGGGCGCGCGCCTTGGCGCTCACCGCCATCCGGGAGACGTTCGAGGAAACCGGCCTGCTGCTGGGAACCAAGGACACGGAGAACCCGGTACCCACGGGCACGGCGAACGCGGCCGCGCGCGACGCGGCCTGGGCGGCGTTCGCTAGGGCTGGGGTCCGCCCTGACCTCTCCACCATGCATTTCATTGCCCGTGCCGTCACGCCGCCCCGCCGGTCGCGACGTTACGACACCCGCTTCTTCACGGCGGATATCAGCGCCATCGCCCACCGGGTCGAGGGCAAGGTCGGCCCCGATGCGGAACTGGTCGAATTGGTCTGGCTGCCGCTTTCGGAGATCAAGCAGCGGATCGAGCTGATGGCCATCACCGAACTGGTGCTGCGCGACCTGCAGATCCAGCTCGAACAAGGGTTCAGCCACGACCTGCCGGTTCCCTACTACCACGTCGTCAACGGCAGGCGCGTCAGGGACTTCCTCTAGCCGGGTGCCCGCCCGTCCGGGACAGGAACCCGGCGTTTCTTGACTTTGGCCCTCAAAACCGTAGTTTCCGCCCCAACACGTTCACCCCCCCCCCCGAGGATCGTCATGGCCAAGGCCGTCAGCACCAAGATCAAGCTCGTGTCCAGCGCGGACACCGGGTTCTACTATGTGACCAAGAAGAACTCGCGCACGATGACCGAAAAGCTGAAGATGAAGAAGTACGACCCCATCGCGAAGAAGCACGTCGAATTCGTCGAGGGCAAAATCAAGTAATCGCTTCCGCATTCGTTGCGGAATTGCCAAGGGCGCCGTTGCGGCGCCCTTTTCGTTGGCCGAGGCCCTTTACGACCGACGGATGAATGTTGGCCGGCCGAGAGCGATATTGCGAGGAGGCACTCGCCGCGCTCCCGCGCCGGCCGAACCCCACGGACTCAGGAGATGCGGCGGACCCGAGCACCCCGTAGGGCATGCCGGCACGCTATCGGAGCCCGGATCGAAAGCAACGCTTCGGGACCGCCATAACGCCGGATTTGGCTGACAATCCCGCGTCAACCTAAACCGTTATGGTTGATGCTGCCGATGGGGCAATCGGGAACGTCATGCCGCGTCTGCGACCACGCGATTGCGGCCGTCCCGCTTGGCGCGATAGAGCGCCTGGTCGGCGCGCTTGAGGATGGTCGCCGCGCTGTCCTCGGCGGCCTCAAGGGTGGCAATCCCGATCGAGATGGTGATCTCGAGCCGGGATTTTCCGCCGGCCGTGGTGAACGGTTCCGACGCAATGCGCCGGCGCAGCCGCTCGGCGACGATGGCGGCCACCGCCACGTCGGTTTCCGGCATGACGATGACGAACTCCTCGCCGCCAAGACGGCACGCCAAGTCGATGCCGCGGATCGATTTCCTGATGCGCGCCGCGAACTCGCGCAACACATCGTCGCCGGCGTCATGACCGTGCGTGTCGTTGACCGATTTGAAGTAATCGATATCGATCATCAGGGCGGTCAGCGACTTGCCGCGCGCGGCCGCCTGGCTCACCAACGCGCCGAGGTGGCTTTCCATATAGCGCCAATTGTAGAGCCCGGTCAGCGGATCGGTGATCGCCATCTCGATCGACTGCTGGACGTTATCGCGCAGGCGGTCGGCATAGCGTTTCTTGCGGATTTGCGTGCGCACGCGCGCCTGCAGTTCGTTCTTGTCGATCGGCCGCATCAGATAATCGTTCACGCCGATCTCGAGCCCACGGATCATCCGCGCACGGTCGTCGTTGTGGCACAGTGCCAGGATAGGGACGTTGCGCGTGCGCTCGAGCGAGCGAAGCTGGCCGCAAAGCCGCAGCGCATCGTGTTCTTCCAGCGCAAGCGACACGATCAACAGGTCGTAGTCTCCCTCGGCGGCGCGAAACAGCGCCTCGTTGGGATCGCTTTCCGCATCGATGGCGTGCGCCGCCGACAGCGCCGCGACCACGCGATCCGCGGACGACGCGCGATCCTCGATCACCAGGATGCGCCCGGCGTTGCCGCCATCCCCCAGCGCCTGGTTGTCGGGATCGACGATGCCGATCTCCCGCGACGTCAGCGCGCGCATGCGCAACTCGTCGGTCATCATCTTGAGGCGCGCCAGCGACCGCACCCGCGCGATCAGCGCCACGTCGGAAATCGGCTTGGTCAGGAAATCGTCGGCGCCCGCGTCGAGCCCCCTCACCCGGTCGGACGGATGATCGAGCGCCGTCACCATGATCACCGGAATATGATGGGTGCTGCGGTTGGCCTTGATCCGCCGACAGACCTCGAAACCGTCCATGTCCGGCATCATGACGTCGAGCAGGACGATATCGCACTCCGCCTTCTCGCAGATCGCAAGCGCCTCGGTGCCGTTCATGGCGGTAACGACATCGAAATACTCGGCCGACAGCCGCGCCTCGAGCAGCCTGATGTTGGCCGGAATGTCGTCGACGACAAGAACGCGGGCGGTCACGGCTCGATCCTCTCAAGAGGTTCCAAGAAAATGACGAATGGTCTCAATGAACTTTCCAACCGATATGGGTTTCGACAGATAGGCTTCGCAACCGCCTTCGCGAATACGCTCCTCGTCGCCCTTCATCGCGAAAGCGGTGACCGCGACCACGGGGATCGGCTTGAGTTGCGGATCGTCCTTCAGCCACTTGGTCACCTCAAGCCCCGAAACCTCGGGAAGCTGGATATCCATCAATACCAGATCGGGGCGATGTCGCCGGGCCAGGTCCAACGCCTCGATGCCGTTGCGGGTGCCGATGGTCCGATAGCCGTGCGCCTCCAACAGATCGTGGAATAGCTTCATGTTGAGTTCGTTGTCCTCCACGATCAGGACCGTCTTGGCCATTCGCCCCCGCTTTCCGATATCGCTTGCACCGCAATGCCAGTGCCAGTGCCAGTGCCAGTGCCAGTGCCAATGCCCGGCACCGGGCACCGGGCACCGGAAGCATCCGAGCGCGCTTCGGCACAATGTTTAACAACATAGGCAGGAATTGTTACGGAAATGAAAACAGCGGCATGCACACAGGTTGTAACGACCGTGTCTGCCGTAACGTTAATGGCCTGGGAATAAAGGATAAATTGTCTCCACGGCAGCCTCCGCCCCACGCGCGGGACTGGGCCGCCTGCGCCGGCCACCGAGGCCCCGCGATGCGCCGCGCGATGTCCATCGACGCCTCCACTTGATACACTGGCGACCTTTCCTTTTTCGAATCGGCGCCGGCATGAATGGCGCTTCACGATTGGCGTTTGGGCCATGACCGACCGCAAAGGCCGCAATCGAAGGACCGACGCGCGCCGCGAGCGGGCGCAAGAGCTGGCAATTGCCGCATTGTCGTTCCTGGCCTCCGAACCCGAGCATCTGGGCGGATTCCTGGCCGCGACCGGCGTCGGACCCGACCAGATCCGCCAAGCCGCGCGCGACCCGAACTTCCTGTCGGGCGTGCTGGATCACTTCTCCGGCAACGAAGCCTTGCTGATCGCGTTCGCGCAGCACGCCGGCATCGACCCGACCGAAATCGAGCGCGCCCGCGCGGCGCTCGGCGGCCTGTGGGAGCGGGACATTCCGTGATGGGCGCGTTCTGTCGCGATTGCCTGAGCGATGCCGGCGAAAGCCCGCGATGTCCCGCCTGCTTTTCGCCGCGCGTACTGCGTCACGCCGAGCTTGAGGCGCTCACCATCTGTCACGTCGATTGCGACGCATTCTACGCGACCGTCGAGAAACGAGACGACCCAAGCCTTGCCGACAAGCCGCTGATCGTCGGCGGCGGCACGCGCGGCGTGGTTTCGACCGCCTGCTACATCGCGCGCACTTACGGCGTCCATTCGGCCATGCCGATGTTCGAGGCCAAGCGACTGTGCCCGCACGCCGTGGTCATCCGCCCGAACATGGACAAGTATGCCGCCGTCAGTGGGCAAGTCCGCGCGCTGATGCACGACCTGACGCCGCTGGTCGAGCCGATCTCGATCGACGAGGCGTTCATGGACCTCGCCGGCACGGATCGCTTGCATGGCATGAGCGCCGCCAAGGCGCTGGCGCGGTTCGCCGCGCGCGTCGAGCGCGAGCTCGGCATCACCGTTTCGGTCGGGCTTGCCGCCAACAAGTTCCTCGCCAAGATCGCCTCCGACCTCGACAAGCCGCGCGGCTTCGCCGTCCTTGGACAGCAAGAGGCCGCGACATTCCTCTCCACCAAGCCGGTGTCGCTGATCTATGGCGTCGGCAAGGTGGCGGCCCAGCGGCTCGCCAAGGATGGATTCCGCCTGATCGCCGACCTGCAAAAGGCCGACGAGCGGGACCTGATGCGCCGTTACGGCGCGGAAGGCCTGCGGCTGTCGCGGCTCGCGCGCGGCATCGACATGCGCCCCGTCGATCCGGTGCGCGAGCGCAAGAGCGTGTCGGCTGAGAACACCTTCGAACGCGACATCGCCTCGTTCCGCCCGCTGGAGAAGCGGCTGTGGGCGGCCGCGGAGGAAGTCTCCGACCGCCTCAAGGAAAAACGCATCGCCGGCTCCACGGTGACGCTCAAGCTGAAAACCGCCGACTTCCGCATTCTCACCCGCGCCCGCTCGCTCGGCGATCCGACGCAGCTTGCCGGCAAGATTTTCGCCGCCGCGCGCGAGCTTCTGGCGCGTGAAATCAACGGCACGCCCTACCGCCTGCTCGGCGTCGGCGTGAGCGCGCTGACCGATGCGGAGGGCGCCGATCCGGCCGACCTGATCGACCGCGACGCGGAGCGGCGCGCGGCCGCCGAGCGCGCCGTGGACCGCGTGCGCAACAAGTACGGAGCCAACGCGATGGTGAAGGGATTGGCGCTCGACGACGGCGATCAGGATTCTGCGCGCTAGAGTCTGGTTCAACCGGAGGGGAATCAGACTCCGAGCTTCCCCCCACTTCACTTCGATCTGCGGTGCGCTATCGGCGCATGGCTTCGCGCCCAACCCGGGCGCGATCTACCGCCGCGTCACTGGCAAGGCTTGGTGTCCTTCATCTCGATCGACGTCATTTCGCCGCGAAGCACGAAGTCGCCGTAGTCGAGCATCAACGCGCGCGACACGCCGTTTTCATAAAGCTCGAACGTGATGGCGTAGATCGGCGTCTGCTCGCCCGCCCTGTCGGTCGCCGCATGGTCGAAGTAGCTGATGGTCACCGGCCAGCGCGTCAGCGAGGCAAACGCCGGCTGCTTCGAGGTCGCATCGGTCGGCTGGTGCTCGCCGGGCGGGATCGGCCGTCCGATCACGGTGAGCGTGTCGTAGATTTTTTCGCCGGTGTCGGAGCCGTCGTAAACGCCGAGTTGCAGCAGCGTCTTGCCTTCGCGCGCCGCGGCGATGATGCGGCGGACGTGCTCGGTCGGAAACACGAGATCCGATTTCAGCGCAACCTTTTTGTTGCCCGGAGCCGTCAGGCTGACGGCGATGCCGCCCTCCTCCCGCTCGGCCTGCCCATCGACGGCATCACCGAGATTCTCGTCGATGTAATTTTGCGAATGAAAGCGCAGCCGCCGCGCGGCTCCATCCTCCCACGAGGTCGAGCGCAAGTCGGTCACGATCACCTTGCCCTCGCCGCTGTCGAGCTCCGAAACTTGACGGAACTGCAACGCATAGCCCTCGCAGGCGCTGCCGCTGAAATCGTAAAGAATGCGCCCGCGCACCGAACTGATCGCGCGCTTGCCGCGCGTGCTCGCGAGCGACAGATCGTAAATCGCGCGATGAGCGGCAAGCGGCACGGCGCCGGTTTGCAGCCCAGCGGCGTTGGCTTGCGCGAGCGCCGGCGCCGACGGCGCGGATCCCGCCCACGCGGCGGCAAGGAGCAACAGTGCGGGCGCGGCCCAAGCTTTCATCGTTCGACTCCTGCTGACGCGAACCGGCGGTGCGCAATCATCGAAGCGCCCAATACGGCAAGATAGTGGCCGCCCACATGCGCGGCAACGATCGCTTGCAAGCGGCCCTCCGATCGGCCAAGACAATGACGGCATTTTGATGGGCGCAAGGACCCGTGCCGCGCTTTGCGCATGGAACGGGGCGGCGTGCGATGTCGGCGTAAGGTCGCCGCAGGGAGGACACTAGATGGCTGGAGTGGTCGAAAAGAGGCTTGCGGATCTTGGCATCGTGCTGCCGACGGCCACCGCGCCGGTCGCAAACTACGTGCCGTTCGTTCGCACCGGCAACTTCATGGTCGTCTCCGGCCAGCTTTGTCTCGATGCCGAAGGCAAGCTCGTCGCCAAGGGCCAACTCGGCGCCGGCGTATCGATCGAGGACGGCCAGAAGGCGGCCCGCGCCTGCGCCATCAATCTTCTCGCGCAAATCAAGAACGCGCTCGGCGATCTCGACAAGATCGCGCGCGTGGTGCGCCTCGGCGGCTTCATCAATTCGGCTCCGGGCTTTGCCGACGGCCCCAAGGTGATGAACGGTGCGTCCGATCTCGTGGTCGCCGCGTTCGGCGACAAGGGCCGTCACGCGCGCAGCACGGTCGGCGTCGCCGCCCTGCCGATGGATGCGGCGGTGGAGGTCGAAGGCTCGTTCGAGGTGGCCTGACGCATCCATGCGCGAGTGGCTGACCGCGCGCCCGATCGCCCATCGCGGCCTGCACGATGCCGCGGCCGGCGTGATCGAGAACACCGCATCGGCCTTCCGTGCCGCCGTCGAGGGCAACTACGGCATCGAATGCGACCTGCAGATCAGCGCCGACGGCGAGGCGATGGTGCATCACGACGATGTGCTGGGCCGCCTCACCAACGGCGCGGGGCGGCTCAACGTTATGTCGGCGTCCGCGCTGCGGCGCGTGCCCTTCAAGGCCACCGCCGACCGCATGCTCACGCTTGGCGAGTTGTGCGAGCTGGTGGCCGGCCGCGTCACGTTGCTGGTCGAATTGAAGGGCACGTTTGCCGGCGACACGCGGCTCGCGGCGCGGACCGCAGCGGTCCTGGCCGGCTATCGCGGCCCGGTCGCGGTGATGTCGTTCGATCCGGGTTTGATCGCGGCGATGCGCGCCACAGCGCCGGCGTTGCCGCGCGGCCTCGTCGCCGAGCGGCGCGGCGCGGACCCGGCCGATCCACCTCAGACGTCGGCGTGGCGCTACCTGCGCCAGGCGCTGTCGGCACGGCCGCAGTTCCTGGCCTATCGCGTTCAGGACCTGACCACACCGCCGCCGCTGATCGCGCGCCATCTGCTGCGATGGCCGCTGCTCACCTGGACTGTTCGCAGCGCGGCCGACCGCGCGCGTGCGGCGCGTTACGCCGATCAAATGATTTTTGAAGGCTTCCGGCCATCATGAGGGAGTAAACTCATCCGGCCGCTCCAATCACAGACCTGTCGTTATGCCCCCTGCCGGAACCGCCGCCCTCGTCGATCTGCACCTCCGCATTGTTCCAGCGATTGCCGACATCGATGCCGCGGCATGGGATTCCTGCGCGAATCCACAGATGCCCAGCCCTGCTCAACTGAATTCTGAGAAAAACGCAGGCAGTAAAGTTATTGGATCGGAATATTCCTATAATCCATTCATATCGTACGACTTTCTCCATTCTCTGGAAGAATCCGGCGCGGCCACCGCCCGGACTGGCTGGCAGCCCCAACACGTGGTCGCCGAGTTACCCGGCGGCGACATCGTCGGGGTCGTGCCCTGCTATCTGAAATCACATTCACGCGGCGAATATGTCTTCGACCACGGCTGGGCCGAGGCCTACGAGCGCGCCGGCGGCCAATACTATCCCAAGCTCCAGATCTCGGTGCCGTTCACGCCCGCGACCGGCCGGCGGCTCCTGGTGCGCCCTTCGCCCGACGCCGAACGGCTGCGCGCCGCTCTCGCCGCCGGCCTCATCGAACTCTGCCGGCGGCACAAGGCCTCCTCGGTTCACTTCACCTTCCTGCCGGAGGCCGAGTGCCGCGAACTGATCGAGCATGGTTTTCTGCATCGCACCGACCAGCAATTCCACTGGGAGAATGCCGGCTATGACAGCTTCGATGCGTTCCTCGAGGCGTTGTCGGCCCGCAAGCGCAAGACCATTCGGCGCGAGCGGCGCGAGGCCCTCGCGGCCGGCATCACCATTCACGCGCTCACCGGCCGCGACCTGACCGAGGAGGTCTGGGACGCCTTCTTCGAGTTCTACATGGAGACGGGCTCGCGCAAATGGGGCCGCCCCTATCTGAATCGCGCGTTCTACTCGCTGATCGGCGAGCGCATGGCGGATCGGATCGTGCTGGTCATGGCCAGGCGCGCCGGACGCTGGATCGCCGGCGCCATCAACTTCCTCGGCTCGGACACGCTGTTCGGCCGCCACTGGGGCGCTGTCGAGCACCACCCGTTCCTGCATTTCGAGGTCTGCTACTATCAGGCCATCGAATTCGCCATCGCTCATGGGCTCAAGCGCGTCGAAGCCGGCGCGCAAGGCGAGCATAAGCTTGCCCGCGGCTACATGCCGACCACCACCCACTCCGCCCACTACATCGCGGACCCCGGCTTACGCCGCGCCGTCGCCGATTACCTGAAACGCGAGCGCGCCTATGTGCAGGCCGCCGGCAAAGAGCTTGCAGCCTTGGCGCCGTTCCGTAAGGATTTGATCGAGCAAGAACAGGACTGACGGCGCGGCGCCCCGGCGCGCATCGGGACGATCCGAACAACCCGAGGAGGAAGACCATGCCGGGCTATGACCCGCAGAACATCTTTGCCAAGATCCTGCGCGGCGAATTGCCGTGCCACAAGGTCTACGAGAACGACAAGGTGCTGGCGTTCCTCGACATCATGCCGCGCGCGCCCGGCCACACCCTGGTGTTGCCGAAGGCGCCGGCGCGCAACCTGCTCGACATCGCCCCCGACGACCTTGCAGCCGTGATGCAGGCGGCGCAGACCATCGCCAAGGCGGCGGTGGGCGTCTTCCAGGCCGACGGCATCACCATCCAACAGTTCAACGAAAGCGCCGGCGGCCAGGTGGTGTTCCATCTTCACGTCCACGTCATCCCCCGCAAGGCGGGCGTCGCCATGAAGCCGCCCGCGAGCGAGAAAGAGCGCCCCGACGTGCTGTCCGATCAGGCGCTGAGGCTTTCCGCCGCGCTCGCCAAAAGCTGAAAGCGATAGGCTGAAAACGGCGGGCGGTGAAGGACTCGAGCCCGCGCTTGAAACGGTTTGCGCGAGAACAACAAACGATTGCATCGGCCGGTCAGACGGTCAGGCCGAACGTCTCGCGGAGCATGCGGCGGCCGGCCGGCGTGACCGTCAGTGCCCGGCTGCCATTCTGGCGCGCGACCCAGCCGCGCTCGAAGAATCGGGCCGCAAGCGCGGTGCCGACCTTGCCGGCGAGATGCGGACGCCGCTCGGTGCCGTCGAGGCAGACGCGGCAAAACGGCCGCCGCCCCGCCCCATTGTCCGGCTCGACGCCAAGCTTTTGCAAGAAGCGTTTGCCCGCCCGCGTGATCTCACCGCCCTCGGCGGTGCACACGAGATATTCGCGCGCAAGCAACGTGTCGGCGATGCCGACACCGAGCCGCCCCGCCAGGTGATCGTAACAGGTCCGCGCGGCGCGGAACGCCTCGTGCCGCGATCCGCGCGCCGGCTCGTCGCCAGCCGCGACCGCCTTCGAGCGGCCGCTCTGTCGGCGCGGGCGTGTCCGCGTCAAACCTTGACCAGCGGAACCTTCGGCACCGAGCCGCCGCGCGGACCGCTACCGTCGTCCTTGGGGCCGGACGGCTTCTTGCGGACGCTTGGGCGGCGCGGCTTGCGGGCGCGCTTCTCCGGGATCGACTCGGGCTTGGGAGTCACCGGCCCTTCGAGGAACTCGAAGCCGATCTTGTTGTTGCCGTGCTCGTCCTTGACCACGACCACCCGGACGTGGCCGCCGTGCTTCAGACGGCCGAACAGCACCTCGTCGGCCAGCGCCTTCTTGATGTGCTCCTGGATCACCCGCGCCATCGGGCGCGCGCCCATCAGCTCGTCGTAACCGTTGGCGATCAGCCAGCGGCTCGCCTCCTCCGACAGCTCGATGGTGACGTTGCGGTCGGCAAGCTGCGCCTCGAGCTGGATCACGAACTTTTCGACGACCTTGGCGATCACATCCGGCGACAGGTGATTGAAGGTGACGATGGCGTCGAGCCGGTTGCGGAACTCCGGCGCGAACAGCCGGTTGATCGCCTCCTGATCGTCGCCCTCGCGCTTCAGCCGCGTGAAGCCATAGGCCTGCTTGGCAAGGTCGGCCGCACCCGCGTTCGTGGTCATGATGAGGATCACGTTGCGGAAATCGACCTGCTTGCCGTTGTGGTCGGTCAGCTTGCCGTGATCCATGATCTGCAGGAGCACGTTGAACAGGTCCGGGTGCGCCTTCTCGATCTCGTCGAGCAGCAGCACGCTGTGCGGATGCTGGTCGATCGCATCGGTGAGCAAGCCACCCTGGTCGAACCCGACATAGCCCGGAGGCGCGCCGATCAGCCGGGATACGGTGTGGCGCTCCATGTACTCCGACATGTCGAAGCGCGTCAGATGCACGCCGAGGCTCGCGGCGAGTTGCTTCGCCACTTCGGTCTTGCCGACGCCGGTCGGACCCGAGAACAGGTAGCAGCCGATCGGCTTCTCCGGCTCGCGCAAGCCCGCGCGGGCGAGCTTGATCGCGGAGGCCAGCGCCTCGATTGGCTTGTCCTGGCCGTAGACGACGGTCTTGAGCGTCTGCTCGAGATGCTGGAGCACCTCGGCGTCGTCCTTCGACACGGTCTTCGGCGGAATCCGCGCCATCGTGGCGATGGTGGTTTCGATCTCCTTGATGCCGATGGTCTTCTTGCGCTTGCTTTCGGGCAGCAGCATCTGCGCCGCGCCCGACTCGTCGATCACGTCGATCGCCTTATCGGGCAGCTTGCGGTCGTGGATGTAGCGCGCCGACAGCTCCACCGCCGACTTGATGGCGTCGTTGGTGTACTTGAGCTTGTGATAGGCCTCGAAGTACGGCTTGAGGCCCTTCATGATCTCGATGGCATCGGGGATCGACGGTTCGTTCACGTCGATCTTCTGGAAGCGCCGCACCAGCGCCCGGTCCTTCTCGAAATACTGGCGGTATTCCTTGTAGGTGGTCGAGCCGATGCAGCGGATGGTGCCGCCCGCGAGCGCGGGCTTCAGCAGGTTGGACGCATCCATCGCGCCGCCGGAGGTGGCGCCGGCGCCGATCACGGTATGGATCTCGTCGATAAACATGATCGCGCCCGGATAGGCCTCGATCTCTTTGATGACCTGCTTCAGCCGCTCCTCGAAGTCGCCGCGATAGCGCGTGCCCGCGAGCAGCGTCCCCATGTCGAGGGCGAACACCGTGGCGTTCTTCAGAACGTCGGGCACCTCGCCGTGCACGATGCGCCGCGCCAGCCCTTCGGCGATGGCGGTCTTGCCGACGCCGGCCTCGCCGACATAGAGCGGGTTGTTCTTCTGCCGGCGGCACAGCACCTGGATGGTGCGGTTGATCTCGGGCTCGCGCCCGATCAGCGGATCGATCTTGCCGTCCTTGGCCTTCTTGTTGAGGTTGACGCAATAGGCCTCGAGCGCGTCGCCCTTCTTCTTGGGCTCGCCGTCGCCGTTGCCGCCCTTGGCGTCCGCCTCCTCGTCGTTGCCGCGCACCGGGCGCTGCTCCGACATGCCGGGACGCTTGGCGATGCCGTGGCTGATGTAATTGACGGCGTCGTAGCGCGTCATGTCCTGCTCTTGCAGGAAATAGGCGGCGTGGCTCTCGCGTTCGGCGAAGATCGCCACCAGCACATTGGCGCCGGTGACCTCCTCGCGGCCGGAGGATTGCACATGGATCACGGCGCGCTGGATCACGCGCTGGAAACCCGCCGTCGGCTTGGAGTCCTCGCCGCCGTCGGTGACCAGATTGTCCAACTCCGACTCCAGGTAGGAGCCGAGATTGCGCTTGAGCTTCTCGATATCGACATTGCACGCCCGCATCACGGCGGCCGCATCCTGGTCGTCGATCAGCGCGAGCAACAAATGCTCCAGCGTGGCGTATTCGTGGTGCCGCTCGTTGGCGAGCGCAAGCGCCCGGTGAAGCGACTGCTCGAGGCTGCGTGAGAATGTCGGCATCAGTCTCTCTTCGTTACTTGTATTGGACGCCCTCCCTCGGGCTTTGTTCCATCGCCGCCGCGAATTTTTCCATTTCGCAACCGTCGGCTCGCACTACTTCTTCTCCATGACGCACTGCAAAGGATGCTGGTGTTTGCGGGCAAAGTCCATCACCTGCGTGACTTTAGTTTCCGCCACCTCGTAGGTGAACACGCCGCACTCCCCGATCCCGTGGTGGTGCACATGCAGCATGATCCGCGTGGCGGCTTCGCGGTCCTTGTTGAAAAACCGTTCCAGCACATGAACGACGAACTCCATCGGAGTGTAGTCGTCGTTGAGCAGCAGCACCCGATAAAGGCTCGGCCGCTTGGTCTGCGGCTTGGTCTTGGTGATGACGGCGGTGCCCGGATTGCCCCGCTCCCCGCCACGCTTGCGGTCGTCGTCCCCGGCGAGCCGGGCCGGCAGCCGCCCCGTCCGCCACGAATCCGCCGCCGGGGCCGTCTTGCGGCGATCCCGCGGCTCGCCAAAGCTCGTTTTCAGCCAGTTCATAGGCAAGTCTGTGAATAATCCGAATACGGTAGCGGGCCTGTCGATCATCCCCAATCATAAAGGTCTGCCCGCCACCCTGCCAGACGGCCGGGCCCGCATCATTCACAGGGTTTGGTTGTTCCATCCCGACGGCCGGTTCCCTCCGTCAACAGATAGGGAGCACACGGCAAAACGCAATTGCGGACGATTTGCGGCCGTTTTCGCTGAAATTTTGATCATTTTGCCTCACCCATTCTCAAGGCCTGAGACAGATGATCGAAAAAGAACTTCAAAAGCGCCTCACATTGGACTGTCCAAGCAAGCCGCGCACCACGCGCCGATCATCAAGGTTTCCCCCCAATGATCCTCAAGCGTTTTATTCGGAACCGCGACGGCAGCGTCGCGCCGATGCTTGCCATCGCCGCTCTCCCCTTGCTCGGCTTCGTCGGCGCAGCGGTGGATTACAGCCGCGCGGCATCCGTGCGAACCGCGATGCAGGCGGCCGCGGACGCCAGCGCCTTGATGCTGTCGAAGAACGCCCCGACGCTCAGCGACGCGGAATTGCTCCAGCAGGCGACCGACTCGTTTAGCGCGATGTTCACGCATCCCGAGGCTCGCAACGTTCACGTCGAAGCGGTCTTCCAGCAGCCGGAGAACGGCAGCTTCACGCTGAGGATGACTGCGAGCGCCACGGTCAACACCGTGTTCAGCCAGGTGCTCGGCCGTTCGGAAATCCCTCTATCGACATCGTCCGAAGTGCTCTGGGGCATCAAGCGGCTTAATCTCGCGCTGGTGCTCGACAACACCCAGTCGATGCAGAAAAACGCCAAGATGGACAACCTCAAGACGGCTGCCCACAACCTGCTGGCCACGCTCCAGAACGCCGCCAAAAAGCCGGACGACATCAAGGTGGCGATCGTGCCGTTCAACACCGACGTCAACGCCGGAACCGAGAACGTCGGCGCATCCTGGATCGACTGGACGGAATGGGACGCCGCCAACGGCTCCTGCAGCAACAAAAACTACACCAGCAAGAGCAGTTGCGAGCGCAACAACAGGACCTGGACCGCGAGCGCCCACAGCACCTGGAACGGCTGCGTCTACGACCGCGACCAGAACAACGACGTGGCCAACACCGCAACCGCGCCTGGCTCGCCGGCAACCTTGTTCCGCGCACACCAGGCCGCAAATTGCCCGGTGTCGATGATGCCGCTGTCCACCGATTGGACCGCGCTTAATGCCAAGATCGACGCCATGACGCCGACGGGAAACACCAACGTCACCATCGGCCTGGCGTGGGGCTTCCAGCTTCTGTCTCCGGTCGAGCCGTTCAATGCCCCCGCCCCGGAGTCGGATCTCGATAAGGTGATCGTGATCCTGACCGACGGCGACAACACCCAGAACCGCTGGAGCTCGAGCTCAAAGTCGATCGACGCCCGCACCGAAAAGGTCTGCCAGAACATCAAGGACGCCAACATCAAGGTCTATACCGTCCGCGTCATCGACGGCAACGCATCCCTGCTCCGGGGATGCGCGACCAAGCCGGCCATGTATTACGACGTTCAACAGGCCGATCAGCTCAACAACGTATTCAGCTCGATCGCCCAGAACCTCGCCAATCTGCGCATCGCCCAATAAGCGGAACGCTGCCTCGCGCGACCGGCGCCGTCCACACCGGCGCCCCGGCCGCGCGGCGTGTTGCGCGCCGCGCGCCATCGTTACCGGAACGCTAATGCACGAACCTGAGTTTCCCAGGTTCGCGAGAGCGGTTGTTTACGACGCGTCGAAACCACCCTCGCCGACGTCGCGAAAGATGGCTTTTGCCTGAGTTTCTGTGATCGACTTTACGCTGTTTTCACACGTCCTGTTTACGTCTGCCGCAAGCACTAGCTCGCAATCCGTCCAACGAGGCAGACGGCCATGACCGCCAGATTCCTGCTCGATCGCTTGTATCGCCGCGCGCGCGATTTTTGCCGCGCCGATACCGGGAACGTCGCTCTGACATTTGCGATTGCCATTGTTCCAATCATCGGCATGGTCGGCGCCGCGGTGGATTACAGCCGCGCCGCGGCGACGCGGACGGCGATGCAGGCCGCGGTGGACACCACCGCCCTGATGCTGTCGAAGGTCGCATCGACCGAAACCGATCTCCAAGGCAAAGCCTGCGAATACTTCTTCGCCCTGCGCGCGATGGAGCCCCGGTGTCCTTCGGACCACATCACGGCGACCTATACCACCGAAGGCGGCTCGCATGTCGTCGTCTCGGCCACGGACGTGGTGAACACCGACTTCATGGGAGTCCTCGGCATCAAGACGATTGATATCGGCGTCCAGTCGCAAGTGAAGTGGGGCAACACGCGGCTGCGTGTGGCGTTGGTGCTGGATAACACACCGTCGATGAACAGCGACGGAAAACTCGACGCCCTCAAAACCGCAACCGTGAACCTCATCGACCAACTGAGCAAAGCCGCAACCCACGACGGCGACGTCTATGTGTCGATCGTGCCCTTCAACACCGACGTGAACATGGGCGCGGAAAACTACGACAAGAACTGGATATATTGGGGCACCGCCACCGGCCCCAATCCGCAGGATCCGACGAAGTCGGACAACAGTTCATGGGACGCCCAAAACGGCAGCTGTTCGATTTCCGGAAAGTCGCCCCGCAACACCTGTGAAGCCGCCGGCACTTGCTCCATCTCGGGCAAGACGACCCAGACTTCGTGCCAGTCCGCCGGGAGTTGCTCGATCTCCGGCAACAACACCCAGAGTGCGTGCCAATCCGCGCATACCTGCTCCAAGAGTCCGAGCCACAACAACACCCAGAGCAAGTGCACGAACGCCGGCGGCGCATGGACGGTGGGCGTATGGACGGCGGGCGTATGGACGGCGGGCGTATGGACGCCGAAGAATCACAACACCTGGAGCGGTTGCGTCAAGGATCGGGAAAAATCACCAACCGCTTACAACACGATGAACACCACGCCATCCGGCACGACGACGCTTTTCCCGGCCGAGCCGTCGGACAACAAATATCCAAGCAAGACCTATTGCTCGGGATCGGTCATGCCGCAGACATACAATTGGACGGCGCTGAAGGACAAAGTTTCGGGCATGACGACAAGTCTGATGACCAACACCACCATCGGACTTGTGCACGGCTGGCAAACCCTGACAGACGGCGTTCCCTACGACCCGCCTGCAATCGACACAACGTCGGAGATCAAGACGCAGAAGGTCATCATCTTCTTGACCGATGGCGACAACACGCAGGACCGATGGTCATCCAGTTCTAGTTCTTCATCAATCGACGATCGGATGAAAGCCGCATGTGCGAACGCCAAGGCTGACAACATTACGATCTTTACCATTCTGGTGCTGGAGGGTAACGAAAGCCTGCTGCAGAACTGCGCAAGCCCGGACGATGCGCTGCCAAAGGGACCGAAGTATTTCAAGCTGACCGCCGCCGATCAGATCGTCACCACGTTCCAACAGATCGGCACGGCCCTCTCCAACCTGCGCATTGCTCAGTAACAGCAGCGCACGTCGCTTACGGCGAAGCCCGGCCCTCGCGGCCGGGCTTTTCATTTTCATTCGGCTGCCTGCTTCGACCCCAAACCGGCCAACAAGAAGCCCGGCCAACCGGGCCGGGCTCTACACAACACTCACAAACACGGAAGACACATCACGCGATGCCGATACTCACGGCATCGAAGACATTACTTCGCCGGCGTGACCTTGGCGGCATAGGCCTCGAACGGCTTATACGTCTCCTTGGCAAGATCGGCATAAAGCTCGCTGATCTTGGTCGCCTGGGCGACAAAGCCCTCGTACGCCGTCTTGGCATAGTCGGACTGAATCTCGATCGCCTTGTCGAGCGAGCGGGCGCTCAACAGCTTCTCCATCACCTTGGTGCCGTCCTCGAAAGACCGCTTTGAATAATCGGCCACTTCCGCGGCTATCGCCTGGGTGGCCTTCGACAGCGCACCGAACGACCGCATGGCCGCGTCCATGCTTTCCTTGTTCGCGTTCTGGATTTCGTCGAAGTTCTTGATCATCGTCTTTCTCCGTCCCGCCGCGTTGCAGCCGGACCCTGGGGTTTCATCGCCACACTGGCACCGGCCGATTCGCCCGAGCGCCGCAGCTCAACCGCCGCAAAGCGATATATATTGCACTGCACAAAAATATCAAGCGTATTTTTGCAACGCATCCTGACACCTTCGGGAACCGGCTCGCCGATCCCAAAACGGGGCATTTGTCTTTGATTTGATTTAACTTCTTGGAAACCTCACCACCCTAGTTTGGCCGGCTGTGCCGTATCGGCCACGGTCGCTGAAAAAATACGCGAAGCGCGGCCGGCAACGCATTTGAGACAAAACAGGGGTCTTGGGTGTCGTAAACCGGCGCCTGAATAGGCTTAAGAAACGGGGAATATCGATCATGCATCGCATGCCGCTTGGCACCGCCAGCAGAGTCCGTTGGGGATGCCTGGGCCTTGCCATCGCCGTTGCCCTGGTGGCGGTTGCAAGCGATCCGGCCGATGCACGCAGCCGGCGCAAACGCCAACATCACAAGCCCGCCGCCGCATCGAGCTACAACCCGCCCTACGCCGCCATCGTGGTCGATGCCAAGACCGGCGCGGTGCTGCACCAGGCCAACCCCGATGCGCTGCGCCACCCCGCGTCCCTGACCAAGGTCATGACGCTCTATCTGCTCTTTGAGCGTCTGGAGGCCGGCAAGCTCTCTCTCGACTCCCCGATGGAGGTGTCGGCGCATGCGGCGTCCCAGGCGCCGACCAAGCTCGGACTGCAACCCGGCGGAACCCTGAAGGTCGAAGACGCAATCAAGGGGCTGGTGACTAAATCCGCCAACGATGCCGCTGTCGTGATTGCCGAAACGCTGGGCGGCAGCGAGGAAAACTTCGCCGCCATGATGACGCGCAAGGCGCGCGCGCTCGGCATGCGCAACACGGTCTATCATAACGCCTCGGGCCTGCCGGACGACGAGCAGAACACCACCGCGCGCGACCAAGCGCTGCTCGGCATCGCCATCCAGAACCGCTTCCCGAAGTACTATCGCTACTTCTCTCTCCCGAGCTTCGTCTATCACGGCCGCTCCCTGCGCAATCACAACCACCTCCTCGGCAGCGTCGAGGGCGTGGACGGCATCAAGACCGGCTACACGCGGGCCTCGGGCTTCAACCTCATCAGTTCGGTGAAACGCGGCGGCCGCCAAATCGTCGCCGTGGTGATGGGCGGGCGCTCGGCGGGCAGCCGCGATGCGCGGATGCGCTCCCTGATCGAAAGCAACATCGCGCTCGCGTCCGCCAAGCCGGTGGCGCAACAGCAGGTCGCCGAGGCTCCGGTCCCCGCGCCCCGGCCACAGCTTGATGCTTCGCCGGTGCCGCGACCGGCTCCGGCGGCAGCGGCCCCGCAGCTTGCGGCCGCCGCAAGCCTGCCGATGCCGCCACGCGCGCCGCAACCCGCCGACGACCCGGCAGCCGCGCCGAGCGCCACCAATGCACCGCTCAAGCCCGTCAAGGTACGGACCATGACGGTGAAGCTTATCCCGCCGAAGGGCACGCCCGATCCGGCGGAAACCGAAGTGGCCGAAGGTGACGCCGCGGACCAGAGCGACGTGGTCGAACAGAGCGACACATCGCACACGGCGGTTGACACCGCTCCCGCCGAGGCCTCGCCGGCGGTGCCCGCGAAGCGCCCCACCGTGATCGCCAAGCTGCAACCGGCCGTCGCCGCCGTCAAAAACGCTGCGAAGAATGCCGTCGTCACCGCGGCCAAGGCCGACGAGCTTTCAGTCCCCACCCGGCCGACGGTCCGCGGCGGCTGGGCCATCCAGATCGGCGCCTACGAAAACGAAGGCGAAGCCAAACAGCACCTCAGCTCGGCCAAGAGCAAGGTGGCTCATATCGCCCGCAAGGCGGAGGCCTATATCGAGCGCACCGTCAAGGGCGCCAAGACCTACTACCGTGCACGCTTCGCCGGCTTCGACCGCGATCAGGCCCACACCGCCTGCAAGAAGCTCAAGCGCGATGACATCGCCTGCATGGCGCTGAAGATCTAAGGGCGCCGAAGGCCCGAGCGCAACCGAACATTAAGGATGTCGGCGTTAAGAACCGACCAGGGCATCAAACAAGACGGGAGCCTCTCGCAAGTGGGTCAGTGCGGGAGACTTAAGTATGGCGTCGCAGCAAAACTTCCTTGGCTTCGTTGATCTGAGCAGCGAGATACGTCGACCCACCCTGGTCGGGATGCAGTTTCTTCATCAGCGTTCGATGAGCGCGGGCGATGTCTTCGACGCTCGCCCCAGCCGCAATGCCAAGGATCTGATAGGCCTCCTTGTCAGTCATTTTTCCGCGCCGCGGCGCACTGCCCGCCCCCGTTGCCGCATCGCCTTGCGGGTGCTCACGCCAGCCGGGCTCCCTGCGGTCAAGATAAGCTGCCAGTAGCGCGCGGCTGTCGTCATCGACCTCCGCATAGAGATCGAGAACCGCATCGAGATCGAGGGCATCGAGCGCCGCGCCCCGGTGGCGCCCGGCCAGCACCGTTCCCCGCATCGTTCCGCTGTCGTGATCGAGCTCCATTTCGACGGCCGCGGCGCGAACGCGAGAGGTCTGCTTGGGCGTCTTCTGCGTGCGCTGGAAAATCCCCGTCGAAGCGAACGGCCCCCAGCCAAGCAACCCGAGGCCGGTGACGCCGAGCGGGATCGCCATCTCGATATGCCCGCGGAAGAACAGGAACGCCGCGGCCGCCAGCGCGAGTATGCCGCCGGCGGGACGCAGCACGCGCGCGAGCATCTTCGGATCGGCCTTGGCAAAGCCGTTCAGGCCCCACAGCAGCAGCACCAGGACAAGGATGCCGAAGAACAGGGCGGGCATGGCTATCGCAACTGCGCCAGGAGCTTGACGGCGCCGGCGTTGTGCCGCGCCTTGAGATCGGCCAGCGCCTTCATGCCGCCGGCGGCATAGGCCGCCACCGCCCGCAACAATTCGCCAAGCTCGTGCGCGGCGCTGATGTCGAACCGGCAATAGGCCCCGCGCGACAACCGCGCCACCTCGCGGAAGGCGTTTTCCGCGACGGGGTCCCGCCCCTCCTGGAACATGAAGGCCGGCACACCGAGCAGGCCGAGATGGCCCGCGGCGGCGCAAAGATCGTCGATCGGCTCCTCCATCGCGTCCCCGACAAACACCAGCGCCTGCACCTTACGCGCTTCAGTCTCGCGCCGGACATGCGCCAGCACTTTTCGAATCTGGGTGTGGCCGCCGCGACAGTCGATCCGCTCCATCAGGCCGCCCAACTGGCGCGCATCCGAAACCCAGCGCGACGCGCGGCATTCCGACAGGCCGCGATAGTAGAGGAGTTGCACATCGAGGCCGCCGATGGCGGCCGCCTCGCCGAACATATCGGCCTGAAGGCTGCAGGCCGTATCCCACAGCGGCTGCCGACTCATGGTGGCGTCGAGCGCGAAGATCAGCCGGCCCCGCGTTCCGGCCTGCGTCGAGAGCCCGAGCGAGCGCACGGTCTTGAGGAACGTATCGATCTCGGCGCGCGAGGAGCCGGAGGCCGGCGCATGGCGGCCTTCGGTCGGAGCGGGTGGTCGATCCTTCGCCATAGCGGCCGCCGGTTCTCCAGATTGGGCTCTCTGCTCACGAGTCGATTCCACCTTATAAGTGCCCCTTCGAGCGCTGCGCGCAATGGCCGGCAACACCAAACGGAGAACCGAAATCGCGCACGCACTGTAACGTAGACAGAAACGAACCCCGCGTTATTCCATATGCTTAGGCTAATTTTCTCCATAGATCTGCGAATGACCTGAACCATGCCTCGAACAACCGAACCTGCCGCCAAACGCCGCGCCCGGATCGTGGTCGCCCGCACCGTTCCCGCCCTTCGCCGCGCCGTCGCGGACTTTCGCGCGGCCGGCGAGACCGTGGCGCTGGTGCCCACGATGGGGGCGCTGCATCGCGGCCACCTCGCGCTCGTCCAACAAGCCAAGCGGCGCGCCGACCGCGTGGTGGTGTCGATTTTCGTCAACCCCACGCAATTCGCGCCGACCGAAGACCTCGCCAGCTACCCGCGAACCTGGGAGGACGATCTCGCGGCGCTATCGCCTCTCAAGGTGGATGCGATCTGGGCGCCGGGCGTGGCGGCAATGTATCCGCAGGGCTTCGCAACGCAGGTTGTCGCCATCGGCGGCCCCGCGCTTGCCGGGCTCGAGGACAAGTTCCGCCCGCACTTCTTCGGCGGCGTCTGCACCGTCGTCGCCAAGCTCCTCCTCCAGGTGCGGCCCGACTTGGCGATGTTTGGCGAGAAGGACTACCAGCAACTCAAGGTCGTGACCGCGATGGCGCGCGATCTCGACATCCCGGTGAAGATTGTCGGGGTGCCGACGGTGCGCGAGAAGGATGGCTTGGCGCTGTCGTCGCGCAACACCTATCTGTCCGCAAGCGAGCGGGAGACGGCGCCCACGCTCCAGCGCGTGCTTAAAGCGTGCGCCGCCGCCCTCCAATCGGGCCGGCCGATAACCGCCACCCTCGCCAAGGGCCGCGCCGAGATCGAGCGAGTAGGCTTCGCGGTGGATTACCTCGAGGCACGTCACGCCGAGACCCTGGCGCCGATTGCCTCCGCCGCCGAGGGGCCGGTGCGTCTGCTCGTCGCCGCCAAGCTCGGACGCACCCGGCTCATCGACAACATTGGTGTCTGACCGCGCGGAACCGCCGCCTAGGGCTTCGAACCGCGCACCGTCGGGATCGCGACGGTGACGCTCAACCCACCAAGCTCGGACCGACCAAGCTCGACGCCGCCGCGATAGCCTTCGGCAAGGTCGCGCGTGATCGCAAGACCGAACCCGGTGCCGGGTTGCGTCTCGTCCCAGCGCCGGCCGCGCGCGATTTGCGGCGCATCCGCCGGCAGGCCGGGGCCGTCGTCCTCGATCCGCAGCGTCAGCATGCCCGCTGCTGTCGTAATCGTGAGGCGAATCCGGCTTCGCGCCCACTTGCGCGCGTTGTCGAGCAGATTGCCCAGCATCTCCGTGAGATCGCCCTCCTCGCCGGGAAACGTCGCGGTGGGCGAAATATCGCGGTCCCAGCGCAGCGTCTTGGTGTGCGGCAAACGCTCGAACGCGCGAACCACCTTCTCGGCAACCGGCGCGACCATGACAGACTTGCGCCCCAGCGCCGCCGCGATGCCGGCGCGCGCACGCGCCAGCACACGGTCGATCTGGCGACGCATCTGCGTCACCTGCTCGTCGATGGGCTCAGCCAGATCCTTGCGGCCGCCCTCGGCGGCCTGGCGCGCCAGCGCACCGAGAACGGCAAGCGGCGTCTTCAGGGCATGGGCCAAGTCGCCCGCCTGGGTCCGGGCGCGCTCGACCGCAGCATCCTGAAACGCGATCAGCCGGTTGAGGTCGTCGACGACCGGCTGGACCTCATCGGGGAAACGCCCCGACAGCGAGCGGCTTGCCCCGGAATGGATCGTCTGCAGCCCGCGGCCCAACGCATCGAACGGCCGCAGCGCAAGCCGGATGAACACCGACATCGCAACCGCGAGGATCAGTCCGAGCGCCGCCAGCGATACGATCAGCAACCGAAACAGCGATTGTTGCGAGGCCGCGAGATCGGCGCGGTCGAGCGCGGCGACAATCTGCAACGGCACGTCGCCTTCGGCCGACGGCACGGCAACGTCCTGCACCACCGAAAGGAGCTTCGAGCCGTTTGGGCCGTCGAGGTCCGCCACCCGTCGCTCGGCCTCCGGCCGGTCGCCGGGCACCACGAGGGCGAAATCCCAGAGCGAGCGCGAACGGGCACGCCGACCGTCCGTTCGGCCGGCCTGCCAATAGAGGCCGCCATAGGGCTCCTCGAAGCGCGGATCGGGCGGCGCCACATCGAGAACAGGAAGGCCGGCAGCGTCGATACGAACCTGCGCCGCGACGACCTTGACGACTTGGACCAATTCGCCCGCCGCGCGACGCTCGATCTCCCGATTGAAAATGCTCCTGAGGCCGAACGCTGCCAGCGTCAACGCCAGAACGATCAGGATGGCCGCAGCCGCGCTGAGGCGAAAGAGCAGCGAGCGCGTCCTCATATCGGCTCGTTCATCGCTGTTCGCTCATGAGGGCTCGTTCGGAATGCAATAGCCGTGACCGCGGTGCGTCTCGATCAAAGGAAAGCCAAGCTTCCTGCGCACGCGCGCAACCAATGCCTCGACCGCGTTGATGTCGCGGTCGGTGTCGCCGGAATGGATGTGTTCGAGCAACTCGCCTTGCGACATCGTGCGCCCGCGATGCATGAGCAGATAGGACAGCAGGCGATACTCCATGAGCGACAGCGGCAGCGCCCGCCCCTCGACCGTCGCCGTGCGCGCACGGGTGTCAAGCTCCAGCGGCCCTGCCTTGAGGATCGACGAGGCCTGCCCGACGGCCCGCCGCGTGATGGCGCGCAGCCGCGCCAGCAGTTCCTCCATTTGAAACGGCTTCGTCAGATAATCGTCGGCCCCGGCGTCGATGCCCTCGACCTTCTCGCGCCAGCCGTCGCGCGCCGTCAGGATCAGCACCGGCGTGGTCATGCCTGCCCCGCGCAGCCGCTTGAGCACCGACAGGCCATCGAGGCGCGGCAATCCGAGATCGAGAACGATGGCGTCGTAATCCTCCGTCTCGCCCTTGAACCATGCGTCCTCGCCGTCGCGGGCGGTGTCCACCGCGTAATTGGCGCGCTCGAGGCCCGACCGGATGTCGGCGGCGATGCGTGGCTCGTCTTCAACAACCAGGATGCGCACGGCTCAATCGATCTTGATGATGGCAAGGGTGTGAGCGTCGATCTCCACTTCGCGGCGCCGGCCGGACGGAGTCAGAATCTTGATCTCGTAAACCCAGGCTCCATCTTCGCGTTCCAGCTCGACCTTGACCACCTCTCCCGGAACCTTTTCGCGGGCGACGGCGAGCACCTCGGAGAGCGGCCGGATCTGACCGCTCTTGAAAGCATCCAACGCACAGTCCTGGCTGCGCTTGCAATCCGGCCGTCGATCCTCCGCGGCCGCGCCCTGCGGCAGCGCGGCAGCCGCGCAAAGCAGCGCGAATAGCCCTTCCGTCAACAGCGTCCTGCGTCGCATCACCGTCGAAGATCCTTCGCCTTTTGCACCCTGATTTTACCCTGATTTCGTCACGCGAGCCGGTTTTCTCTGCACACGCCCCGGCGCGGCTGGCAACCACGCGCGTCCTTGTCCGCGTTGTTCTGGAATTCCTGGAAAAACGCGGAGTCGTCCGACGCGGACGTAGTGAGGCCCGCCGCCACGCAAAACAGCAGCAGGAACCAGGCAAAGCTTGCGGTATCGAGCGCGAGCGCGGCGACAATCGGCAAACCGAGCAACAGAAGGCACAGGATGGTTGGCATAGCGACCTCCGCAATATCCGGCACGCTATCCCTTCCTTCCTGACAGCCCGCTGACAGCGCCTGTCAGGGAGGGCCAAGCCGAGTTCTGCCATTCCAGCGGCTCGTCGCGAATGTTGGAAAGGAGAAACCTATGAAAAACGCCACCAGGACCACGGCCCTTGCGCTTGCCGCTCTCGTGGTTGCCGGCTTCGGCAGCACGGTTCGGGCCGACGACGTCCGATGCCCAGGGATTCCAGCGCAGCAATGGTTGTCGATTGAGACGGCGATCCAGAAAGCGGAAGCCCTCGGCTACGCGGTCCGCGAAGCCAAGCGCAGCAAAGGCTGCTGGGAGGTCGAAGGCTATGATCGCAACGGCGCGGAGATCGAGCTTCGTCTCGATCCGGCTTCGGGCGATGTGGTCAAGCCGCGCGGCTGGCGGCCGCCGTCGCGGCCGTGACGAACGGTTTCGCCGGTGCGCAACGAGCGCGCCGGCGGCATCCCCGAAACGGCAAGCGCCGTCCCCGCGGCTGCTACAACAATCCGAGCTCGCGCAATTCGCGCCGCAACGGCTCCGGCATATTGGATGCGCCGCGCGCCGCGCGGTCGAGGTCGGGCGGCGCGTCTTTTTCCTCGAGGTAGCGCCACCCCTGGAACGCCCGATACGGCCGTGGCCGAACCGGCACGCACTTCGGATCGAGGATCAGGCGGCAGCGCCCGATGCCCTCCTTATCGACGAAGGGGCGGATGTCGAGAATGCGCTCGCGGCACAGGATTTCGCCGCGGATCACCCAATAGATCGAACCGCCGTCGAGGATTTCCTCCGCGCGCTTGGGCACCATGCGCGTGACGTGGAAGCGTTCGGGCTTCTTCACGCCACGTTTCTTCTGCTCGGCATATTTCAGCTTGATCCAGTCCTCGAGGTCTTCGATGGACTCGGTGCCGACGCTGAGTTTGATGAGATGAAGGGACATGCTCGCACTCGTAATCTACGCCTCGGTTGCGTCGACGGTCATCAGGCGTGTCCCCTCTGAAACCTGGGCACCTGCACTGACGGCAACGTCCGCCACACGGCCGGCGCGCGGCGCAGCAAGGATGTGCTCCATCTTCATTGCCTCGATCACGGCAAGACGCTGGCCTTTTTCCACAAGATCGCCCTCGGTCACGAGCAGCGCCAGCACCTTGCCGTGCATCGGTGCCCTGATCCGGCCGTCACCGCCGCCGTGATCGGGCGCGCCGGCCGCGGCACCGAGCCGGCGCACCACCGTCTGGCGACCGTGGCGCAGGACATGAATGGCATCTGTGTCCGCGATGGCCGTTGCATCAAGAGCCGCGGCCGTGCCGTCCACAGTGACCACCGCGCCGCCGGAACCGTAGGCCACTTGAGCGATGGCGGGTTCCCCATCGACCAGAAGCGGCATCGAAACCCGGCGGGCCCCGGACAGTTGGAAGCCGTCGGTCGCATCCCAGGGCGAGGCCGGCGCGTCGAAGCCCTCGCGAGTCCGCGCGATCCGGTCCGTCTCCTGCGCCAGCAGCCGCGCCGCGCCGAGCGCCGCCGCCGCGCGGTCGGGCGCATCGGGACTGAGAGCCGCGATCTCACGTTCGATGAAGCCGGTGTCGAACCGCCCGGCCCGGACCTCCGGCGCACGGCTGAGCGCCATGAGCAGCGCCAGGTTGGTGTAGGGGCCGGCGGCGACCGTGCGATCCAGCGCGGCGGCGAGCCGATCGAATGCCGCTTCGCGGGTGGGCGCGTGCGCTATCACCTTGGCGATCATCGGGTCGTAATGCGGCGTGATCGCGTCGCCCTGCTCGACGCCGGTATCGACACGCACGCCATCCGGGAAACGCAGCGCCACCAGCTTGCCGGTCGAAGGCCGGAAGCCCTGCGCGGGATCCTCCGCATAGATCCGCGCCTCGACGGCATGGCCGCTGGGCGAAACCTGGTGCTGCGCAAGCGGCAAGGCTTCACCTGAGGCGATGCGGAATTGCCATTCCACAAGATCGAGTCCGGTGATCGCCTCGGTCACGGGGTGCTCGACCTGAAGCCGCGTGTTCATTTCCATGAACCAGGCGGCGTCGCTTCGCAGCCCGCTCGCGCCGTCGGCGATGAACTCCACGGTCCCCGCGCCGACATAACCGACCGCTTGCGCGGCCTTGACCGCGGCATTGCCCATCGCCGCGCGCAGCTCCGCGCTCATGCCGGGCGCCGGAGCCTCCTCGATCACCTTCTGGTGGCGGCGCTGCAGCGAACAATCGCGCTCGTGAAAATGGATGGCGTTGCCGTGCGTGTCGGCGAACACCTGGAATTCGATATGGCGCGGCGTGGCGATATACTTCTCGACCAGCACGCGCTCGTCGCCGAACGTGCTCCTGGCCTCGCGCTGCGCGGATTCCAACGCGGCCTCGAAAGCGGCATGCCGATCGACGCGGCGCATGCCCCGCCCCCCGCCGCCCGCGACCGCCTTGATGAGCACCGGATAACCGATCTCATAGGCTTTCTGCTTGAGGAAGGTCGGCTCCTGCCGCTCGCCGTGATAGCCGGGCACCACCGGCACGCCGGCCTTTTCCATCGCCGCCTTGGCGCGATCCTTCAGTCCCATCGCGCGCATCGCGGACGGCGGCGGCCCGACAAACGCAACGCCCGCGGCGATGCAGGCCTCGGCGAACACGGGATTTTCCGACAGGAAGCCGTAGCCGGGGTGAATGCATTGCGCACCCGTCCGGCGCGCCACGTCGACGATCCGTTCGATTGAGAGATAGCTCTCTGCCGCAGGCGCGGGCCCAATGAGATGCGCCTCGTCGGCCACGCGCACATGCAGCGCCCCGGCATCGGCCTGCGAGTAGACCGCGATGGTCCGCATCCGAAGCCGCGCGGCGGTGCGCGCGATCCGGCAGGCAATTTCGCCGCGGTTGGCAATGAGGACCGACGAAAACATCGGCCTACGGCTTACCACCGCCCGCGGCCGTTGTCGTTATGCCCGCTCCCACATCAGCGGGCAGGAGCAGAAGCCGGAGGCGTAATCGGCAGCGGCGGCGGCGGAGCGGCGCGCTGCGTCGCCGAGGGGACCGAGTCTCGCCCGTTCTGGCGCTGCTGCGCTGCGGGCCGCTTCGAGGGCGCGGCCGATCTCGGCGCGGCGGCTCGTTCGGTCGGCACGGCCTCCGGCGCCATGATGCTGACCGGAGGGATCGAGTCCGCGGACGGCAAGTCGAACTTGCCCGGCGTCCCGGTCGCCTCGGCGCCCGGCGCGTGCACAACGGCCGTGCCCGGTGCCGGCGCGGACGCAGACCCGTCCGGCGCGGCGGCCACCGCACCCCGCATCGCGCCCGGACCCCAGGCGAGTGCATGGGCCCCCACACGCATATCGAATGCGTGCGATTTCATATTGGCGACAACCGCGGCGCTGTCTCGCAACAACTTAAGATCGGGGCACTCGCCGACGGTACAGCCGCGCGTCGTCAGCACCTGCGCCACCAGACCGAAACGGTCGGCCTCCATCGCCCGCCGCAGCCGCTCCAGCACCGGCCGGTAGCTTGGATCGCGATCCGCCAGCGCCGTGCTCGGCGCGAGCAGCGCATAGCGTGCGTCCACGTAGGCCACGGCGGCCGCGACAGATTCCGGCGTCGCAAATAGCGCCCTCTCGCAACCGTCCTCGACCGCCGGATTGGCAACGGCATCGAGGCAGGCCAGCGCCGAGCCCGGCGCGATGGCGCGCGCGGTCAGCTCCGCAGCACGCGCTTCGAGGGCGGCGCGCCCGGTGGGCTGCTCCAAGCTCGGCAGGCGGCTGACCAGTATCCAAGTCAAGGCGCCGCCGACCACGACCAGCACCCCGCGCCAGAACAGGCCCGCCTGCCCCGCATTGCCGGCGTAGCGGAACGCCAGCACGCCAAGGACCGCCAACGCAACAAGCGCGGCGCCGGTCATCGTCAGCGAGAGAACGAACGCACCGGTCATAGGAACGACGTCCGTCGCGGCCGGGCCGACCCCGGCACGTCGCCTTCGCACTCACATCGCCAATGCATGTTCGCAGTATGGCGCAGACTGCGGCCGGAGGCCATGACCGAAAAGAAATGACCGAAGAAAAGCCGCGCGCCCCTGCGGACGCACGGCCCTCCGGTACCGCAATCGTTGCGGTTATTTCTTCCGTTGTTATTTCTTCGGCGCAAGCCCGGCGGTATCGACCACCTTGGCCCACTTCTCGACGTCCTTCTGCAGGTAGGCGCCGAACTCGGCGGAACTCATCATCAGCGGCAAGGCCCCCTGTGCGCCCCATGCCGCCAGCACATCGGGCTTGTTCATCGCCTTGTTGATGGCGGCATTCAGCTTGGCCACGATCTCCGGCGGCGTGCCCTTGGGCGCAACGATGCCCTGCCACAACGTGGTGTCGTAGCCTGCAATCCCCGCCTCCGCGATTGTCGGCACATCGGGCAGCACGGCAGACCGCTTCAGCGAGGTCGTACCGAGCGCGCGCACCTGATTCGACGTCACGTTGGTGGCCATCGTGGTCACACCGTCGAACGCCATCTGGACATGGCCGCCGATGACGGCGCTTCGCATTTCTCCGGAGGCCTTGTGCGGAATGTGAACGATGTCGGTTCCGGTCATGGCTTTGAACAGTTCTCCCGCCATGTGATACGGCGTTCCCGGCCCTGACGAACCGTAATTGAGCTTGCCGGGCTCCTTCTTCGCCAGCGCGACGAACTCCTTCAGATCCTTCGCCGGCACCGACGGATTGATGACCATGACCAGGTCGGAGTAGTTGATCCCGGCCACCGGGACGAAGTCGCTCAGGAGCTTGAACGGTTTGTCGGGTTTCAGCGATTCATTGATGGTGTGGGTGTTGGACACCGTCAGCAGCGTGTAACCGTCCGCCGCTGCGGAAGCGGCCTGCTGCGAGCCGATGATGGAACCACCGCCGGGCCGGCTTTCGACCACGAACGACTGTTTGAATTCCTCCTGGAGCGATTGAGCGATCTGGCGCGTGTACACGTCCGCCGAACCGCCCGCGCCGAACGGCACGATGATCTTCACCGTCTTCGATGGATAGTCCTGCGCCGCCGCCGGCGACAACGGCGGAAGCATAGCCGCCAAACCCAACACTGCAGCTTGAAGCAAACTTCGCATTACGAGCCCCTTTTTCACTCGGCGCGCCATCCGACCGAACATGACAAGCCCGTGGTCCAAGGGGCCACGGGCCGGGTCGCATAGACAGCCATTGCGCGCGAACACGCCATGCGATGGCAACGGCGCGTCGGTACGTTGACGCCGGGGATCGTAGCCAGCGCGGCTTGCTCAACCAACAAACCAGCGATTGCAGCTAACACCCGCTGCCCGACATCGTAAGGCATACAGGCAGTTGCAGCGCACCAGGGGCCTGCCGATATTCGATGGGGCAAGGATGAATCGCGCTGAAGAAAAAAGTCGCGCGCCCCCGCGGACGCGCGACTTCAAACCAAATCGAATAGCCGTGTTACTTCTTCGGCGCCAAGCCTGCGGTGTCGACCACCTTCGCCCATTTGTCGATATCCTTGCGAAGGAAGCTATCGAACTCAGCCGGCGTCATGACCATGGGCGAAGCGCCCTGCTTGTCCCACGCCGCGAGCACCTCGGGCCGCTTGATCGCCTGGTTGATCGCGGCATTGAGCTTGTTCACGATCGCCTGGGGCGTTCCCTTCGGCGCCATGATCCCGAGCCAGATGGTGGACTCGTAACCCGGCACGCCGGCCTCCGCGATGGTCGGCACGTCCGGCAAGACGCTCGAGCGTTTGGCCGAGGAGGTCCCCAGCGCCCGCACCTGCCCGGCCCGGACATTCGCCGCCATCGTCGTGATGGCGTCGAACGCCATCTGCACATGACCGCCGATCACCGCGTTGCGCATCTCGCCGGAGGCCTTGTGCGGCACATGGACGATGTCCGTTCCGGTCATCGCCTTAAAAAGCTCGGCCGCCATGTGGTAGGGCGTTCCCGGTCCCGACGAACCGTAGTTCAACTTGCCAGGGTCCTTCTTCGCCAGCGCGATGAACTCCTTGAGGTTCTTCGCCGGCACCGACGGGTTGATGACCATCACCAGGTCGGACGAGTTGAGCCCCGCCACCGGGACGAAGTCGTTCATCAGCTTGAACGGCTTATCCGGCTTGAGCGACTCGTTGATGGTGTGGGTGTTCGACATCGTCAGCAGCGTGTAGCCATCGGCCGCCGACTTGGCGACTTCGTTGGTGCCGATGATCGAGCCGCCACCCGGACGGTCCTCGACCACGAACGACTGCTTAAGCTGCTCCTGAAGTGCCAGGGCAACCTGACGCGTGAAAACGTCGGCCGGACCGCCGGCGCCGAACGGCACGATGATCTTCACCGCATGCGCCGGATAATCCTGTGCCGCCGCAGGCGACGACAGCGCCGGCACCAACGCGACAAGAGCAACCGCCGCGCCTCGAAGCATAGTCTGCATCTTCTAACCTCCCCGTTTGAGCCCACCGATCGGCGAATCTTATTGTGGCGCAGCCCGTGGAAACCCTTGTTGAGCTTCGTCGTGCGAGTCACATCAACAAGTCACGCCAATTGCACGAACGCCAATTGGATCACACGCCAATTCAACACACGCCAAATGGACAAACGCCAATCGCCCGCCACTATTCCGCTGGCGGAAACGGAGGCGCGATTTAGCACGCGGAAGTTGCCGTGTAATACCCCCTGCGGCCGAAAGTCCCGCCACCGGATCACAAGGTCGCGATCCGTCGCCCATCCCGCAGGGAACCATTGCCTTCCGAATACGGTTTAAGGCGTGGAGGCTGCCCGCAACCAACACGGGGGCGCTGTGATGCGCGTCTTGTTCGGTATTATCCTCGGCGCCGCTCTCACGATCGGCGGAGCGTTCATTTCGGATTCGTGGTCAAGCGGACCGGGGGCCGCCCCGACCCCAAACCCCGGTCCGTCATCCTCGACGACAACATTGCCTCATCGCAACATGGTCAATTGGGACGTCGTTTCGGACAATATGCGCAGCGCGAGCCGTCGCGCGCGCGAGGCGTGGTCGGCGCTATCGCAGAAGGTCCAGAGTTGAATCCAATCGCCGTCGAGTTACCCCTCGCGATCGAGTTGGCTTTCCTTGGCGACCCGCTCGAACGCCTCGCCTGCGCTTTTGATCCGATATTGATGCTCGTCGCCATCCGACGGCAACAGCTTGACGACCTTGAACGAACCTGTTGCGCCGAAGCGGCCAAACGGGCCGGACGTGTAGCGAACGTTCTGCCCAAGCGTGTATTTATGCATCTTGTTTGTGAGCAACGGACCTCTCCCGTAAACGCGCTGACGCCACCCCTTGTCCCCGAACAGCCATTCCATGAATGGCTATTCACAAAGTATAGCAGCGAATGCCCGTCCGTGGTGTGAAAAGTGCGCTGTCGGGCGGGCTCCCGCCGTGGAGCAAAAAAAGCAAAAAATACCTATCTCTGAGGCATTTGTAGCGTTTTCTTCAACGTCTCTTTGTGGCCATGGCGCCGCTATGCTGGCGGGCTCGCCCGGCGTGCTGCGCAGCCGCCGACGCGACCGCACTCCCGCCAACCTTCGGATTTGACGAAAGGATTCGCCGCTTCACCGCAGCGTGATCGGCCGCCGCAAGCCCACCCGATTTCGGCCGCGGTTCGCGGCTACCATAGGGCTCAATCGAACTGTCGGAATCTCCGAATTTTGGAGGCCAGCATGGAGCGCCTGCACTTCGTCTGCCCCAACACCGGGCGCGATATCGACGTCGGCATCGACAGCGAACTGGAAACGCTGTTACGCATCCGAAGCGACCGCGTCGATGCCCATTGCCCTTTGTGCGGAGAACGCCACGAGTGGCGCGTGAGCGAGGCAAGGCTGCGGCAAGCCGCATAAGCATGAGGTCTTACGCGCGCGCTGCCCGATCATCCAACAGGTTTCTGCCGGACGCACGATCCTCCTCGTCCGGATGGCGCAGTTCGGCTGCAATTTCCCGCTTGGTGATCCGCGTGCCATCATCGCCTTCGATAAGCAAGGCGACACGTCCGTGTCTGTTGAGATGGCGCGCCCAACTGAGCGCCTCGTCCAACAAACGGAATTCCTTGTAGAGCCACCGCTCCTTTTCCAGCGGCGATACGATTTCCGATCCGGGCGGTCCGCTGTAAACCCTATACGCCATTTCCTTCTGCCTCCTCGCGCCATGACCCGCACGGGCTTTTCGATTGGGCTCACGCACGAAAGCCTCCGATCGTCCCACCGGAGGCCCCCTGCAACCAATCGGTCCGCGGTCGATGCATGGATCGACGATATCTTAACGCACCACCTCCCGATTGGTTTCCGCGACGCACGGCCACACCCGCTCCGGCGATTCGGCCGTTGAAGAAGATTTCCGTCAGGACGGCCGCAGGCCGGACCTGGAATCCGGATGCAGGCCTGGACTCGGCCGCTGGTTTCCGGGCTCGCGATTTTCGCGCGCCCGGGACGACAAGTGCATATTTGCAGCAGCTCGCTAGAACGTCTCGACCCAGGGCCGCAGCACGACCTCCGTGGACCAGGCGCTGTGCGGCTGATGGATCACATGCAGATAGCTTGCGGCGATCGAGTTGGGATCGAGCAGGCTTGCGGGCTGGCCCGCAGGCTCCGGCCGCCGCGCACTCTTGATCCCGCCGTCGATCACCATATGCGCGACGTGGATACCCTGCGGGTGCAGCTCGCGCGCCATGCTCTGCGCCAGGCCGCGCAAGGCGAACTTGCCCATCGCAAAAGCCGCGGATTGCGCATAGCCCTTCACGCTGGCCGACGCGCCGGTGAACATGATGCAGCCATGCCGTTTCGGCAGCATGCGGCGGGCTGCTTGCTGCCCCACCAGGAAACCGCCGAACGCCGACACCATCAGCGACTTTTCCACCTCGGCCGGGTCCAGTTCGACCAGCGGCCCGCGAGTCCGATAGCTCGGATTGTAGATGACGATCTCCGGCCCGCCGAAACCGCGGTCGAGTTCGGCGAACAGCGCGGCAACGTCGGCGGGGCGGCTGGCGTCGCACGCAACGGTCAACGCGCCAAGCTGCTGTGCAAGGGCGGCCAGATCCTCGGTCGATCGCGCCGCCAGCGCCAGCTTGATGCCTTCGGTGGCGAGCGCCCGCGCCAAGGCCGCGCTCAAGCCCGATCCCGCGCCCACGATCAAAGCGGTGTTGAACTTGATGGGTGTCATCGCTTGTCCTCCGACCGGGCGGAACGCCATTGCCCGAGCGTCCGCCGATGGACAGAATATCCGGGAAGCAGGCGCGAAGGGAAAACGATGCGTGCGGCCTTTTATGAGAAAAACGGCGCGGCCCGCGATGTGCTCACCGTGGGCGAGATCGAAACGCCAACGCCGGGCCCAGGCGAAGTCCGCGTCAAGCTCAAGACCTCCGGCGTCAACCCGTCCGACGTGAAATCCCGCGAAGGCCGCACCCGCAAGATCGCCTATCCGCGGGTGATCCCGCACAGCGACGGCGCGGGCGAGATCGAGAGCGTCGGTGACGACGTGCCCACGACCCGCAAGGGCGAGCGGGTGTGGGTCTGGAACGCACAGTGGAAACGGCCGTTCGGCACCTGCGCGGAGTATGTCGTGCTGCCTTCGGCGCTCGCCGTTCCGCTGCCGGCCAGCACGAGCTTTGGCGCCGGCGCCTGCCTCGGCATTCCGGCCATGACGGCCTATCACGCCGTCGCGGTCGCAAATCCCACCAAGGGGCAGAATGTTCTGGTCAGCGGCGGCGCGGGCGGCGTCGGACATTACGCCATCCAATTCGCCAAGGCGTGCGGCGCGACCGTGCTGACGACGGTCAGTTCGCAAGCCAAGGCCGATCTCGCGCGGCAAGCCGGCGCGGACCACATCATCGACTACAAGCGCGAGAATGTCGGCGAGCGCGTCGCGGCGCTGACCGGAACGGCCAGCATCGACGCGGTGATCGAGATGGACCTCGCGGCCAACGCCAAGCTTTATCCGGGTCTGCTGCGCCCGCGCGGCCAGGTGGTGGTGTACGGCACCGGCAGCGCCGAGGCGACGATTCCCGCCCAACCGTCCCTCGTCAACGCGATGGCGATCAAGTTCGTCTTCGTCTACGAGCTCAATGCCGCGGAGCGCGCAGCCGCCATCGCTGCGATCAACCGCATGCTCGAAGCCGGCACGCTCATCAACAACGTGGCCCTGACGCTGCCGCTCGACGAGATCGTCATGGCCCATGAAGCCGTGGAACAAGGCAAGGTCATGGGCAAAGTCGTGGTGACGCTTTAGCCGGCCGGCCTGCACCAACCCATCGGAGTCGTCATGGTTCGCCTCCTCCCCAAGCACAGCGTTGCCATTACCATCTTGATCGCGACCGTGCTCGGGCCGCTCGGCGCGCATGCGCAGCCCGCGACGTTCCACACCGCAAGCTATGTCGAGGTCGGCCCGATCCTCGCCAAGGTCGGCGCCGCGACGTTGCGCGCTTACCGCGACGCCGAGCGGAAACACCGAGGCGCCTCGAACCTCGAGATCTATCAGCGTATCGACAGGCCCAACCAATTCGTCATTCTCGGCGCCTGGAGCGACGCCAAGGCGTTCGAGGCTCACCAAGCATCGGAGCACGCCAAGGCACTGAGCGGAAAGCTCGCCACGTTGCTCGCTTCGCCCATCGACGTCCGTCGGCATGGCGCGCTGTCCGAAAGTACAGCCAAGCCCGGCAAGGATCCCCTCGTCGTCGTCACCCACGTTGACGCCATTCCCCCGCAGAAGGACAGCGCCGTCGCCGCTCTCAAGCAGCTGGCGGCCGACAGCCATAAACAGTCCGGTAATTTGCGCTTCGACGTCTGGCAGCAGGCCGACCGGCCGAACCACTTCACGCTGGTCGAATCCTGGGGATCGCGCGGCAGCTTCGATTTGCACCAGATGCAGCGACACACCCGTGACTTTCGCGCCAAGCTCGCGCCGATATCCGGCTCACCCTACGACGAGCGTCTTTACAAGACGCTGAAGTAGCCGCCGCTTGCTCCGTCAACGGCGAACGCCGCTTTCCCAATATACGAAGAGCCTCCGCCGCCCGCCGCGTATATAGACTCGCGCGCCGTCACGCATCGTGGGGCCGCCATCCGTGCTCGCCACCATCCTGCCGTTCGTTTTTGCGCTGCTGTGGGCGTCGTCCTACATCGCCGCCAAGATCGGGCTCCTGGACGCTTCGCCGTTCATCCTGGTCGGCGTGAGGCTCGCGATCGCGGCGGCGGCCGCGGCGCTCATCATGCGCGTCACGGCGCGCGCGTGGCCGCGCCTTGCGTCATGGCCCACTCTTCTCCTCGGCGGCGCGTTGCTGCACGGCTTGGGCCTTGCGACGACCCACGCGGCGCTGGTCGCCGTCGACGCGACGCCCACGGCCCTGGTCCACGCCTTCCATCCGATCCTGACCGCGGCCCTCGGCACGGTGCTGCTGAAGGAGCGGTTCGCCTCGTGGCAATGGTTCGGCGTCGCTCTGGGCTTTGCCGGCGTCGTTCTCGGCGTGCCGCTGACGCTGGGCACCGGCAATCTGGCGCTGCTCGCGCTGAGCCTGTTCGGGCTCACCGCCGGCACGCTTTGCCTCAAGCGTTTCTGCGCCGATGTGCCGCCGTTCGAATCCACCGCCGTGCAACTGATCGGCGGCGCGCTCGGCGCTCTCGTTCTGATGGCGTTGTTCGAGACGCCGCACTGGCACTGGACGCCGCGGTTCGTGGCCGCGCTCATGTGGAACACGCTCGCCATGTCGATCGTCGGCATGGCGATCTACAATCTCATGCTCGATCGTTACGGCGCGGGCCGCGCGTCGTCGGGATTCTTCATCGTGCCCGGCGCATCGGCGTTGATGGCTTTCGCCCTGTTGAGCGAGCATCTCTCGCCGATGACCGTCGCGGGACTGATCGCCTCGACCGTGGGCGTCATTCTGGTCTGGTGGCGTCCGAAACCGACCGGTTGACGATACGGAACCTCTCGGCCGCTTCCCCGTTACCTCTCCGACCAATCGACGGAGGAACACGCATGGGATTCGGACGGGGCTTGCTGCTATGGCTGCTCGGCATTCCGCTGCCGATCATCATCCTGTTGGCCATCTTCTGGCATCACTGACCGCCGCCCCCGATGGGCGCACGATACGGCTCGCGGCATGAACGGCGCGGGCCGTATCGCATTCGTGAGGCCCGACTTACATCCGCAACACGCCGAACCTCGTCGCCGGGATCGGCGCGTTCAGCGTCGCGGCGAATGACAAGGCCAGCACGCGGCGCGTCTCGCTCGGCAGGATGATGCCGTCGTCCCACAGCCGCGCCGTGGCGTAATACGGATTCCCCTCCGCCTCGTATTGCGCGCGGATCGGCGCCTTGAACGCCTCCTCCTCGTCCGCGCTCCATGCCTTGCCTTCGGCTTCGAGGCTGTCGCGCCGCACGGTTGCGAGCACCGACGCCGCCTGCTCGCCGCCCATCACCGAGATGCGCGCGTTCGGCCATGTGAACAGGAAACGCGGCCCATAGGCCCGCCCGCACATGCCGTAATTGCCCGCGCCGAACGAGCCGCCGACGATCAGCGTCACCTTGGGCACCTGCGCGCAGGCCACCGCCGCCACCATCTTCGCGCCGTCCTTGGCGATACCGCCCGCTTCGTAATCGCGGCCGACCATGAAGCCCGCGATGTTCTGCAGAAAGAGCAGCGGAATGCGGCGCTGACAACACAACTCGATGAAATGCGTGGCCTTGAGCGCGCTCTCCGAAAACAGGATGCCGTTGTTGGCAAGGATGCCGACGGGAATGCCGGCGAGATGCGCGAAGCCGGTGACAAGCGTGGTGCCGTACAGCGCCTTGAACTCGTCGAAGTCCGAACCGTCCACCAGCCGCGCAATGATCTCGCGCGCATCGACCTGCTGGCGCAGATCGGCCGGCACGATGCCGTCCAACTCGGCGACATCGTACTTCGGCTCGCGCGGCGCGATCAGCGGAATATCCGAGGCCTTCCTCGTATTGAGATTGGCGACGATCCGGCGCGCCAGCGCCAACGCATGGCCGTCATCCGTCGCCATGTGATCGGCAACGCCCGACCGCCGCGCGTGAACGTCGGCACCGCCCAGCTCTTCGGCGGACACGACTTCGCCGGTCGCGGCCTTCACCAGCGGCGGCCCGCCGAGAAAGATCGTGCCCTGCCCGCGGACGATGATGGTTTCGTCGCTCATCGCCGGCACATACGCCCCGCCCGCGGTGCACGATCCCATCACCACCGCGATCTGCGGAATTCCAGCCGCCGACAGCGTCGCCTGATTGTAGAAGATGCGGCCGAAGTGCTCGCGGTCGGGAAACACCTCGGTCTGGTGCGGCAGGTTCGCGCCGCCGGAATCGACCAGGTAGATGCAAGGCAGGCGGTTCTCGCGCGCGATCTCCTGCGCCCGAAGATGCTTCTTCACCGTCATCGGATAATAGGTGCCGCCTTTGATCGTGGAGTCGTTGCACACGATCATGCATTCGCGACCCTCGATGCGGCCGATGCCGGCGATCAGTCCCGCGCCGTGGATCACGTCGTCATACATACCGTTGGCGGCAAGCGGCGACAGTTCGAGAAACGGGCTGCCGGGATCGAGCAATCCCATCACGCGGTCGCGCGGCAGCAATTTTCCGCGAGAGACATGACGTTCGCGAGCGCGTTGCGATCCGCCGAGCGCGGCCTCGGCACGCTTGGAACGCAGTTCCTCCGCAAGCTTGCGCATGTGCGCCGCGTTCGCGGCAAAATCCACGGAGTTCACGTCGATGTTGGATGCGAGCGGCAAACGATTCCTCCGCGGGTTCAACCCCCGAAAATCTATCGTGAACAACGCTTCAGAGTGGAACAAAAAATGGGAACTTGCGAGCCCTCAGGAACGATCCCCGCAAGCACACGTTTTCGTCCGAGCCGATCGGCGATCGGCCGTACATCGCTTTCAGAGGAACGCAGGAGATGTTGGAATGAAGAAGTCATTTCTGGCAACCGTCGCCACCGTCGCGTTGATCGCAAGTCCCAGCTTGGCGCTGGCGCAAGGTGGCGCAACCGAAGGATCCACGCCGAAAGCCGGTGCGAACGAAATGCACCGCGGCGGCGCCGATATGCAGAAAAGCGGCGGGGATATGCGAAACGGCACAAGCGACATGCGCGACGGCGCCCGGATGAACGGTGACGCCGGCACCACCGGGCAAGGTTCGGACGTGAGGGACAACACCGACGTCCAAACAACGCCTCAGCAGACAAGACCGGAGCGGCGCTCCCAAGGCAAGGCCGGCCAACCGTCGGATATGAACTCGGAAAGCCGACCGAACGCTGCCGATCAGAAGACCGATCAGCGGCCCAATACGAGGACGCGCGCTCAAGGCGACAGGCAGCCTGGCTCGAAGGCCACCCAGGATCGCAGAGGTTCGAATGCCACGACAGGCCAAGGGGCCGCAGCGTCCGCTCCGGTCCAGCTCACGGCCGAGCAGAAAACCACGATCCGCAAGTCGGTCATCGAGTCGAGAGGCGCACCGCGGATGGAGCGCAACAACATCAAATTCAACATCAGCGTCGGCACGGTGGTGCCTCGTTCCGTGCGCATCGTCGCCGTGCCCGAACCGCTGATCCGCATCCATCCGGCATGGCGCGGCTATCGCTATTTCGTGGTCGGCGAAGAAATCATCGTGGTCGAGCCGAGGACGCTGAGAATCGTGGCGGTGCTGGACGTCTGATTTTTGGACATCCGTCAACAGCCTTAAGGGCGGTCGGCAGCGGCCGCCCTTGAGCTATAGTCGCGCGATGGCGCGACGAAACGAGATCAGCGCCGGCCTCCTCGCCTTTCGCCGGCGCCAGGGCCGGCTCGAGGTGCTCCTGGCGCATCCCGGCGGCCCGTTCTGGGCCAAGAAGGACGCCGGTGCCTGGACCATCCCGAAGGGCGTGGTCGATCCGAACGCCCTCCTTGCCGGCGCGCTGCGGGAGTTCAATGAGGAAACCGGCTTCGTGGCACAGGGCGATTTCGTCCCGCTCGCGCCGGTGCGGCTTTCCAGCGGAAAGACCGTCCACGCCTTCGCTTTCGAGGGCGATTTCGACCCCGCGGGGTTTTCCAGCAACAGCTTCGAGATGGAATGGCCGCCGCGCTCCGGCCGGCGGCAAACGTTTCCCGAGATCGACCGGCTCGGTTGGTTCGCCCTGCGCGAGGCCGAGGAAAAGATCATCGCCTACCAACGGCCGCTGCTGGCCGAATTGCAAAGCCGGCTCGCCGAAACGCATTCGCCTCCCCCTGCATAGACAGGGAGAGGCGAACTCATATCGACGTCAGACGGGAATCGGAGAGGTTAAGCCCTCACCTCCTGCCGCTGGAAGGCGACGTAGCCGACGACGTAGAGCAGGATCATCCCGGCGATCAGGCTCACCATCTGCGGCCACGCCTGGATGATGCTCTGGTCGAGCGGCAGCGGCGATCCGATGCGGCCCTGGAATTGCGCCAGCAGCGTCGTCATTGATTGCGCATCCGGGTTGAGCATCGCCACCACGGCCTCGCCGTAGAGCGTGCCGGGCGACAGCCGCGACAACCCCTGCTGCCAGGCCAGCGTGTCCGGCGTCGGCAGGCCGAGCTGGGCGAAGCGGATGTCGGACGGCGAGATCACCTCGCCCAACATCTGCGCCAGCGCCGGCCACAACAGCGACAGGAACAACCACAGGCCGAGCGCCACCAGCGCCGCGGTCGCCGTCGAGCGGAACACCACCGACAGCAAAAGCGACAGCGCCAGCCAGACTCCCGCGTAGGCGATGGTTACCAGGAGGAAGATCAGCAACCGGCCGATTTCCTCCGCGCCCGGCGGGATGCCGAGCCGCAGCAGCCCGAACCCGATGACCAGGAGCCACAGCGTCACCAGGCAGATGGTCAGGGTCGTGAGGCCCGCCAGGAATTTCCCGAACAACAGCGCATCGCGATAGATCGGCTGCGACAGGATGCGCGACATGGTGCGGCGGTTGTATTCGCCGTTGACGGCATCGAAGCCGAGCCCGATCGCCATGATCGGAACCAGGATGCTGATGACCAGCACGAACGACAGCAGGCTTTGCCCCGGCGGTGCGAACAGCCGCAGGAACAGGAACGGGTCTTCCGCCGTGGTGTTGCGGATCTGCTCGGCGGCGAAATAGACCACCGCCGCACCGAACAGCACCACCAGGAACTCCAGCACCAGCATACGGACACTGGTGAGGTGGTCGAACAGCTCGCGGAAGAACACCACGCTCAGTCCGCGCCACGGAGAGCCTTCACGCTGCGGCATTCTGGCCTCCGTGGGTCTGGAAGTAATGGTTGTAGATGGCGTCGAGCGACGGCTCCTCCACCGACAGGCGGCGGAGCGCGCCGCCGGCATTGACCACCGCGGCGGCCGCCTGCGGGCGCACGTCGCGATCGGCCAGCAGCCGATAGCGCGATGGCCCCGACTGATCGACCGCCTTGACGCCGGCGATCTCCGAGAAGCGCAACGCCAGGCCTTCGCCGTCGGCCTCGACCTCGACGTTGTAGCCGCCGCCCAGGACCTCGCGGGCGAGTTCGGACACCGTGCCAAGCAGCGCGATCTTGCCGGAGTGGAACAGCGCGACGCGGTCGCAGACGCTCTGCACGCGCTCCAGCAAATGCGACGACAACAGCACGGCCACACCGTCACGCTTCAGCGAGCGGATCATTTCGAGCAGCTCGGATGTCGCGTGAGGGTCCAGCCCCGATGTCGGTTCGTCGAGGATGGCCACCGAAACGTCCTTCATCAGGATTTCGGCGAGCCCAAGCCGCTGGCGCATGCCGCGCGAGAAGGCGCCGACATGCTTGCGCCCCACATCCTGCAAGCCGACCCGCTCCAGCGCGGAGCCGATGCGCTTGTCGCGCTCGCGCGCCGGGATGCCGATCAGGGCCGCCGTGTAGCGGAGGTTGTCCTCCGCCGTCATGTAGTCATAGAAGCCGACGGTGTCCGGCAGATAGCCGACCATCCGCTTCACCTGGAGCGGCTCGCGCACCGGGTCGCGTCCCAGCACCCGCACCGTCCCGGAGGTGACGTCGGTGAGCCCCAGCATCATCAGGATGGTGGTGGTCTTGCCGGCGCCGTTCGGCCCAAGCAGGCCGAAGATTTCCCCTCGCCCGACCGTGAACGAAATCCCGTTCACGGCCGTGGCGCGGCCATAGCGCTTGGTCAGCGCCTGGGCCTCTACGACGTTGTCGGTCATCGGCGGCCGAACCTCGCCACCGCCCCCACCAGGATCAACAGCGCGATGGCAATGATGCCGGCGCCGATGATGCCCCACATGGTCGAAGTGCCGACCGCGACGCGGAACTGGGTCGAGGCCGTTTCGCCGCGCGAGGACACGGTGAACGTGGGCGCGTAATCGCCGGCGATGGCCTTCTCCGGCGGCGTCACCTGGGCCTGAACCTCCTTGTTCTGGCCGGGCGCGATGCGGTCCACGGTCTTCGGCTCGAAGTTGATCTTCCAGCCGCTCGGCGCGCTCGAGGTGACCTCGATCTCATCGGCCGGCGCCGTGCCGGTGTTGGTGATGACGATCGGGATGCTGGTTTCCTTGCCGGCTTCGGCGCGGCCGCTCAGCACGCCATCGCGGCCCGAAAGGCTGAGCTTGGGCTGGCCGGTGATCTCCAGCGCCACCGTCGCGTCGGCCGTGGCGTCTTCCGCCGTGGCCTTCACCGTCACCGGATAGCGGCCCGCGCCGATGGTGCTCGGCGGGCGAACCTTGAGCTTCACGGTCTTGGACTGACCCGCATCGACCGGAATCGAGTTCAGCTCCTGGCTGCCGTATTGCTCGGTGAAGCTGGTTTCAAAGTACTGCGGCGCCTGCGCGCCGAAGGCGATGACGAGATTGCGCCCGCTGTCGTTCTTCACGTCCAGTTGGAATTCGAAGTTCGACTTGGCGTTGCCGCGCAGCGACGGCAATTGCGCCTTGACCGAGAGCTTGGCCGGGAGGTCCTTGGCGAGCGTGACGGCGATCGGCAGCGTCAGCTCGGTCGAGGTGCCCTTGGCGAGGACGGTGAGGTTCTGCGTCCCCATCGCCGCGTTTTCCGGCACATCGAGCCGCAACTGCAGGGTCGTGCTGTCGTTGGTGGCCACCATCGCGGCAGCGGCCGGCTGCCCGCCGCCGAGCAGCGTCACCGTCCAGCCGGCCGGCGCGCCCGTCACCGAGAACGCGAATCGCTCCGGCGGCAGGGCGTAGTTCCGCAACCGAAGATTGATGGTGGACGTGGTGCCCGGCCGGACCGTCACGGCGGGATAATCGGTTAACAGGAACAGGCCCTTCACGGGTGGGGGCGCCTCCTGCGCCGCCGCCGGAACGGTGGGCGATACAGCGGCAAATGCCAGCAGGACAGAAAGAAGGGCAGTGCGAAGTCTCATGGCGAAGTCTCCCGGCCGCAACAATGATTTGACCGCAAGGATCGCCCCCGTCGCCGGATCGTTCGTGGCTTGAACGAGTCAGGACGGTGGCATTCTTCCCCCGATCGTGACCAAATCCGGGCAGACAGAAAGGGTTTTGTTACAGTTTGGCAAGTCTCCCTGCGACCAAAAGGCTCATGCCGACGACAAGGATGCTTTGCATCGGCCTTCGGCCGGCGGCCGTTTGGGCCAAAACGGGCTAATCGATCTCGTCCTTCGGTCGCACCCAGGGCTCGCGCAGCGCGGCGGCGGTCCATTCCGCCCAAGCCGGCAGCGCCATCACGGCATCGAGATAAGCTTGGGTCTGCGCGCCGACCGGCACCGCGTAAGTGTGCAGGCGAGAGACGACCGGGGCATACATCGCATCCGCCGCTCCGAAGGCCCCGAACAAAAATGGCCCGCCCTCGCCGAACCGGCTGCGACAATCGGCCCACATCGCTTCGATCCGGCGGACATCGGCCATGGCCTCGTCCGGCATCGCCACGCGCTTGACCGGCCGGTGCATATTCATCGGGCAGGTTCGACGCAGGGGCAGGAATCCGGCGTGCATCTCCGCCGCAACCGCCCTCGCCCTCCCCCGTGCGGCGGGGTTGGCTGGCCAAAACTGCACGGCCGGGAATTTCTCGGCGAGATATTCCAAGATGGCCAGCGACTCCCACACCTCGATGCCATCGTCCACCAGCACCGGCACCTTGCCGGTGCCGGAGATTTTCGACACCTGCGTCCTGAACTCTGCCGTATCCAGCGGAATGACGATTTCCTCGAACGCGATCCCGGCCACCTTCATGGCGATCCAAGGGCGAAACGACCACGACGAATAATTCTTGTTTCCGATAACCAACGTGAGCGGCAACCCACCACCCTCCCTCTTGCGGCATTGGACGCAGCGGCATCATCCCGTCGGCGTGGTCGTCCGCAGCGTTATCGCGTCGATTTCACACACGCCGCCACCACCTCGACCTTGGCGGTGGACCGGGGCGAACGGCAGAGCGCGCTATGTTCGGTGGGATAAACCGCCTGAGCACGTCCGACACCGCAATGCGCAGTCAGCAACACTTCGTCGGACTCGCATTGGGCCGTGCAATTGCCCGTCGTGCATTCGATACGCACGATCCGGATGCCGGCATCACCCGCGCGCCCCTGAGGACCGGGTGGCCCCGGAGGTCCACGTTCGCCGGGCGGACCGGGCGGACCGGGCTGCCCTGGCCGCCCCGCAGCCTCGGGCCCGCCGACAAAGCCCATCGGTGCCGCAGTCGCGGGCGCGGCCGCCACCTGCGGCGCGTCGCCCCGAAGAAGCACAAGGCCAAACGCGACAACGAAGCCGATCAGGCCGAAGACCCCGAGCCCGCCGAGAAGCCATAGCTCCGGTGGCCGCGGCCGTTTGCCGGGCATGGTTTCGGAATGAGATTGCTCGCCGTCACTCATATCGCACCCGCACGATCAGCACCCCCGCCGGCCCCTGGCAGCCCTGCCAAATCTTGTCATGCCTTGGGTTTGGCCGGCTCAATCGGCCCGCCCGCATCGCGCCACGCGCCAAAGCCGCCGCGAATATGAGCAACCGGCTTCAATCCCATGCGCTGCGCCGTCTGCGCCGCCAGCGCCGAACGCAGACCGCCCGCGCAGAAGAACACGAACCTCTTGTCCTGTGCGAATTGCGGCTTGTGATAATGCGTGGCCGGGTCGATCCAGAACTCCAGCATCCCGCGCGGGCAATGGAATGCGCCTGGCACCCGACCTTCACGCTGCAATTCGCGAATATCGCGGATGTCGACCAGCAACACGTCGTCGCGGCCGTGCAATTTGATCGCCTCCTCCGCCGATAGCGTCTCCACCTCGCGTTCGGCCGCTTCGACCAGCGCCCCGGCGCTGACGGTGATGGTCTGTGGCATTGTCGTCTCCGTTCCATCGAATGGTGGCAGAGCCGCCGCTGAAACACCAGCACCGGGGATGACGGCACCGAGCACCTTGAATGCGGCAGCCGATGGTGTGAGGCTTTACCGCCATGCCGCTCTTTTCCACGCTCGATCTGGTTGCGGTTGCCTGGTTCCTCGGCGCCTGGGTGACGTATTCCGTTACCCTGACGCTAACCGGGCGACGACGGCGCGGACTCAACCTCGAAATGAACGGCTATCGCGATGTCTGGATGCTTCAGATGCTGGGGCGCGAGATGCGAATGGTCGATGCCCAGATCGTCGCGGCTCTACAGAACGGCACCGCGTTCTTCGCCTCGACGTCGCTGATTGCCGTCGGCGGCGCGCTCACCTTGATGCGTTCGACCGATGAAATCCTGCAGGTCATCGCGGCCCTGCCGTTCGGCATCCGCACAACGCCGGTGCAATGGGAAGCCAAGACCATCGGGCTGGCGATCATCTTCGTCTATGCATTCTTCAAATTTGCCTGGTCGTATCGTCTCTACAATTACGTAGCGATCATGGTCGGAGCAACGCCGCCCGCGCGTGACAAGGAATCCGCCGAGGCCATTGCCCATGCCGAACGCACCGGCCGGCTGTGCGCAGTTGCGGGCCTGCATTTCAACCGCGGGCAGCGCGCGTTCTTTTTCGCGCTCGGCTATCTTGGCTGGTTCGTCAGCCCCTGGCTGCTGATCGTCACCAGCATCGTCGTCGCGGTGGTGCTGTGGCGGCGGCAATTCGCCGGCGACTCGCGCCACGCGCTCATTGGCGACTGACCATCCGCTCAGGACCGCGGTCCGGGAAACAACGCCGATGAACGTCCGGTGAGCCAATAAGCCACAAGGCCGATCCATTCGCGCACGGCGACATCCGTTCGCGCCAACCCTCCCGCCACCGCCTGGAACGGCTTGAGCAGGTCTTGTCGGCCAGCCGTACGCCAATCGACCGGATACGGCTCGACCGCGAATCCGACTTTCCGGAAGCAACCAACCGCACGCGGCATGTGATAGCCCGACGTCACCAGCAGCCATCGCTCGCCGGGCTTCGGATGCAGCAACTCCTTCGCGAACACCGCGTTCTCGTAGGTGTTGCGCGACACTTCTTCTGTCTCGATGCGCTGCCCGGCAACGCCCAGGCTCTCTAGCAGAGGACGAGCCAACACCGCTTCGCTTGGCGCACGTCCCACGAGGCTCGCGTCGCCGCCGACGAATACGATTCTTGCCAGCGGGAAACGCTTGGCGAGCGCCGCCGTCGCCGTCATGCGCTCCGCCGTCTCGTTCAATTCCACCGTGCCGCGCTCGCCGGAGAGTTTGGGAACGATCGCACCACCCAGCACGATGATGCCAGTCGGCGGGGCGTCACTGAAAGTCCAGGCCGGAAAACGCTGCTCGAGCGGCAAGATCAGCGCGTTACCGAGAGGGGATAGCCCGGCCACCGCCAACAGCAGCACCGCCACGACCACGAGACTCCGGCCGCAGCGCGCCCATCGCGTCGCCATCAGAATCACGCCCCCGAGCGCGACGACGATCAACAGGTTCGAGGGAGAAGCGAGAAACCCGATCGTCTTCGATAGGACGAAGAACATCGGCTCGTCAGGCCGGGGTCAAGCCAAGCCGCTCGTCGCGGCGGCGCAGGTATCGCACGAACGGGATCGACAACAGCACCATCCAGGCCTTGCCCACGATCTGCCCCAGCACGAAATCCAGGGAACCGAACGCCAGCCATAGGAAAATAACAGAATCCACCGCGAGCCCAACGAGGCTCGAAACCACCACCGCCGTGACCAGCCGCCGCCGCGCCAGCGGCGTATAGACCGCAAGATCGGCGAACTCCGACAGCAGAAACGCCACGCCCGACGCCACGACCAGTGACGGCGGAGCCACCGCTGCCGACAACATTGCGCCCGCGACCACCGCCGCAGCCGAATAACCCACGCCGAGCCGGCGCTGCACCAGGTCGCGCAGCACCAGCGCGACGCCGATCATCAGCACACCGGACGGCGCCATCAATCCGGGCAGAACCGGGATAAGGCAAAGCCCGTCCCCGGTGCAGACACTGCCAACGTGACCGATCATCCAATTGGCAATCGGAATGGTCAGGCCGAAGGCGGCCAGGAATGCAAACCCCTCGATCTGCCGGCGCTTATCGCTATTCATCGTCTTTCCCGAATAAAACGGGCGAAGCCCTCCGCCCGCAACTTGCAGGCCGGGCACGCTCCGCAGCCATAACCCCAATCGTGGCGATGCACCCGATCGCCGAGATAGCAGCTATGGGTCGCCTCGATCACCAAATCAAGCAGCGGCTCGCCACCGATGTCACAGGCCAGCGCGAATGTCCCCGCCTTATCGACCCGCATCAGCGGTGTATGAACGGTGAAATCGCGCTCCATCCCGAGATTGAGCGCAACCTGCATAGCCTTGATGGTTTCGTCGCGGCAATCCGGATAGCCGGAATAGTCGGCCTCGCCCATTCCGGCGACCAGATGCTTCGCGCCGCGGCGGTAGGCCAGCGCCGCGGCAAAGGCGAGAAAGATAAGATTGCGGCCGGGTACGAACGTCGTCGGCAGACCGTTCTCCGCGATCTCGATCTGCATATCGCGGGTGAGCGCCGTCTCCGACATGGCGGCGAGCGCGTCGAGTTTCACCACATGATCGTTGCCGAGACGGGCAGCCCACTCACCGCGCAAGCGCGCCATGCGCTCGCGCAACGTGGGACGGACGGCAAGCTCAACCGCATGACGTTGGCCATAGTCGAAACCAATCGTTTCAACCCTGGCGAAGTGTGTCAGCGCCCAGGCGAGGCAGACGGTGGAATCCTGCCCGCCTGAGAACAGGACGAGCGCGGTATCGGGACTGGCGGTCATGGCGGCGGATGACTACAACATTTCGGGCGTGCCGCGCGACCGCTGTCGCACAGCAATCTGTCCACTGTCTTATTCGCCTATTTTCATGGGGGAGGTTTATGTCCGAACCGGGCGGCGCGCGCGGCATCATTGCCGTCGATAAAATGGACGGAAAGGTGCTGTTCCTCAACCCCACGACCTACGAGACCGAGGTCGTGCTCGACGGATTTCCACGCAACGTTCATGAACTGCTGGCGCTGCCGGAAACCGGCCTCGCCTACGTGCCGATCTTCGGCGACGGTATCCACGGCCGCAATCCCAACCCGCAACACCTGGTTTGTGTATTCGATCTCGGCAAGCGGGCCCATGTCGCCACCATCGACACCCGCCCCTACATCGCTCCGCATACGCCCAAGCTTGGGCCGGACGGCCTGATCTACATCACCTGCGAGAACAGCGCGGTCGTCGCCGTGATCGACCGAAAGACCAACGCGGTGGTGGAAGCCCTCGACACCGGCTCCACCAATGGCCACCGCCTCATCATTTCGCCGGACGGCTCGCGCCTCTACACGGAGAACGAAGAGGACGCCACGGTGTCGGTGATCGATCTGCCCAAGCGCAAGCTCCTCGGCAAGATCGCAACGCCGCGCCCGCTTGCCGGCATCGCCATCTCCGCCGACGGCCGGACCCTGGTTGCGGTCGATGACGCCGAGCCGGTGCTGTTCCTGATCGACGCCGAGGCGGGCCGCATCCGCGAGGAAGTGCGGCTCGAAGGCGTACCCAAGGCCGCGCAGATCGCCCGCTACGCGCCAGACAACAGCATCATCGGCGTCACCAGCCTGACCAGCGACACGGTGAGCCTGATCGACCCGTCGTTCCGGCAGCAGACCGCCATCAAGGTGGGCCGGCAACCGATGGACATGGCGTTCCACGGCGACGAACTGTTCATCGCCTGCCAGGGCGACGGCTCGGTGCATGTCATCGACGTGCCGAACAAGCGGCACAAGCGCAGTTTCGCCGCTGGCGTCGGTTGCGAGACGCTGGCGTTCTTCTAATCGCCGTTCAACTGACGATGCGGCCGTGGGGGCTCGCGAGCGCAGCGATTTCCTTCATCTCGGCCGGCGTCAGTCGAAAATCGAAAATCGCCGCGTTCTCCTTCAGCCGCTCCACACGGCTGGTCTTCGGGATAACGATGATGGACTGCTGCACCAGATAGCGCAGGCTGACCTGCGCCGGGCTCTTGCCATGCGTTTTGGCGATCCGCGCCAGCACAGCATTGCTCATGACCTTGCCGCGCGCGACGGGGCTGTAGGCCGTGACCGACAAGCTGGCTTTACGGCTCGCGGCGATCGTCCGCGACTGGTCGAGAAACGGATGAAGCTCGATCTGGTTGTTAATCAGCGGCTCGGTTGAAAGCTTCACCGCCTCCGCGATCAACGCGGCGTCGAAGTTCGACACGCCGATGTGGCGCGCCACGCCCTCACGCTTCATCTTGCACAGGGCTCCGATGGTTTCCTTCAGCGGAATGCTTGCGTTCGGCCAATGGATCAACAGCAGATCGACGCTGTCGAGCTTGAGGTTCTTCAAGCTGTCGTGCGCCGAGCGCTCGAAGTCGCGCGCCCGCAGATCGCTGGACCAGACCTTGGTGGTGATGAACACATCATCACGCCTGACGCCCGAGGCGCGCAGCCCTTCGCCCACCTCCTCCTCGTTGCGATACATCGCCGCCGTATCGATATGGCGATAGCCGAGCCGCAACGCCTCGTCGACCATGCGCGCGCAGCTTTTGCCGCGCAGATCCCAGGTGCCAAGCCCAAGGAGCGGAATGCGGGCGCCGCCCGCTTCGACGGTTTCGGTCATCACACACCTTGCCTGATCGAGCCGACCACATGACAGCGCCCGGATGGGAGCATCCGGGCGCGGCACAAGCAAACCGTTCGACGGTTCAGAGCGATTTCGGCCCGAGGACTGAAAACGCCACGTCCGGAGCCTGATCGAGCAACTTCAAAAGTGCCCGCGCCGGGCCGCGCGGATGGCGCTTGCCCTGCTCCCAGTTGCGAACCGTCTCAATTGGTACGCCGATGCGGGCCGCAAACTCCGCCTGGGTCAGGCGCGTTTGCGAGCGGACGCGGCGGGCGTAGCCGGCATCGACCTGAGGCGGCCGGTCGGGCGCAATCGAGGGCGATAGAATATGGGCGTCCGCCTCCGGCGGCGTGGGCGGCAGCGCGCGCTCGCTGCCGTCGGCAAGGATTTCAACCAGACGGCCATCGGCCTTCAATCGCACCCGCATCATCGAAGCCTCCTCTTTGGGCGCTTCTTTTGGTGGACTGATTTGGTTAACGGCACATTAATATTCGGCCGACGAGCCAGTGGTGCGGCAGCCGACCGGGCCGCCGACCGCCAAGCCAATGGCCCATTGACGCTAGGGCGCGGTGCGCCCGCTCACGCGGTCTTCTCGAAAATCTCGCGGCCGATCAGCATACGGCGGATTTCGCTGGTCCCCGCCCCGATCTCATAGAGCTTGGCATCCCGCAGCAAGCGCCCGGTCGGATAGTCGTTGATATAGCCGTTGCCGCCCAGGCACTGAATGGCGTCCAGCGCCACCTGCGTGGCCCGTTCGGCGGCATAGAGGATCGCGCCTGCCGCATCCTCGCGCGTCGTGCGTCCTTCATCGCAGGCGCGCGCCACCGCATAGACGTAAGCCCGTGCGGCATTCAGCGACACATACATATCGGCCACCTTGCCCTGCATGAACTGGAACGATCCGATCGGCCGGCCGAACTGCTCGCGCTCATGCACATAAGGGATCACGACATCGAGCGCCGCCTGCATGATGCCGAGCGGCCCCGCCGCCAGCACGGCGCGCTCGTAGTCGAGCCCCGACATCAGCACGTTAACGCCACCGCCCTCCGCGCCGAGCACGTTGTCCTCGGGCACCTCACAGTCCTCGAACACCAACTCGGCGGTGTCGGAGCCGCGCATGCCGAGCTTGTCGAGCTTGGGCGCGGCGGAAAAACCCTTCATCCCCTTCTCGACCAGAAAAGCGGTGATGCCGCGCGGCCCCGCCGCGAGGTCGGTCTTGGCATAGACCACAAGCGTGTCCGCCACGGGACCGTTGGTGATCCAGAATTTCGACCCGTTGAGGATGTAGCGGTCGCTCTTCCTGTCCGCGCGCGTTTTCATCGACACCACGTCGGACCCCGCGCCTGCCTCCGACATGGCCAGCGCGCCGACATGCTCGCCCGAAATCAGCTTCGGCAAATACTTCCGGCGTTGCGCATCGCTGCCATTGCGCCGGATCTGGTTAACGCACAGATTGGAATGCGCTCCGTAGGACAGGCCGACCGACGCGGAGCCGCGCGAAATCTCCTCCATCGCCACACAATGGGCGAGATAGCCCAGGCCCGCGCCGCCATATTCCTCCTCGACAGTGATGCCATGCAGGCCGAGCGCGCCCATTTGCGGCCACAAGTCCCGCGGAAACGTGTTCGTCTTGTCGATCGCCTCGGCCCGCGGCGCAACCTTCTCATCGACAAACCGTCGCGCGGTCGCGCGCAGCATGTCGATATCTTCGCCGAGGCCGAAATCCAGACCGTGCCAGACGTTGGATGTCATGCGCATATCCCGGCCGCCGTTGCAGACGGCGTTGTCACCGCCGGCATTATAAATCGGATCGGGCGGCGGATGCAGGGTTACATCACGGCGGAGCGCACCGCCGCGGGCCGCACGTTCGGCGTTCTGGCTGCGGCAACAAGGCGGTCCAGCGCCTCGCGCGGAGCAGGACGGGCAAACAGATAGCCCTGCATTTCCTCGCAGCCCGCGAGGCGCAGCAGCACACGCTGCTCTTCCGTCTCGACCCCCTCGGCCAGGAGCGTCATGCCGAGCGCCCGACCGAGCGCCACGATGGCCTGCACCAGCGCCAAGCTATCGGCGTTGCGCCCCAGCGGCTCCACGAAGCCTTTGTCGATCTTCAGCTTGTCGAACTTGAACCGCTGCAGATAAGTGAGACTGGAGTAGCCGGTGCCGAAATCGTCGAGCGCAAGCCGCACGCCCAACGCCTGCAAGGCATCGAGCCGCTTCTTGGCCTCCTCCGGGTCGTCGATCAGCACGCCTTCGGTCACTTCAAGCACCAGCCGCGAAGCCGGTATGCGGTGCTGCGCCAGCATCCCCGCCATCGCATCGACCAGGCGCTGGTCACGGACCTGGACCGGCGAAAGGTTTACGGCGATCGACAGGTCGGGCCACCGTGCCGCATCCTCGAGCGCGCGGTGCAGTACAAACTCGCCGAGCTGCCCCATCAGCCCGCAACGCTCGGCCGCCGCCACAAAGCGGCTCGGCGGGATCGGACCGCGCTCCGGGTGGGTCCAGCGCAACAGCGCCTCCGCGCCGATGATCCGCGAGCCATCCGCGCTGACGATGGGCTGATAATGGACGTCAAGCGCAGCACGCCCGCCGTCGATATCGTCAAGCGCGCGTTTCAATTCGCGCTCGAAGAACCGGCGGTTCTCAAACTCGACATCCATCGCCGGCTCGAAATGCAGCACGCCGCCGCGCCACTTCTGCTTGGCGGCCCGCAAGGCGAGATCGGCCCTGCGGCTTAGCTCATCGCGGTTGCGGCCGTCATACGGCGCGTGGGCAAGGCCGCTGGTCACACCGATCTGCACGATCTCGCCGTTGATCCAGTAAGGCCGCCCAATCGCGGAAGCGAGCGCCTGCATATGCGTTCCGGCAGTGTCCAGGTCGGGCGCCGTCATCAGAATAGCGAATTCGTCGCCGTCGAAACGCCCGGCGAATGCGCCAACCGGCATGAGGTCGCGAAGCCTCGAGGCGACGGCGATCAGAAGCGCGTCTCCCATCGCATGGCCCTGCGCGTCATTGACGTCTTTCAGCCCGTCGAGATCGACGAACGCCAACGTAACGACCTCGCTTTCGCCTCGCCGCGCCAGGACACTGTCGATCAGCTCCATCATCTTGCGATGATTGGGCAAGCCCGTGAGCAGGTCTTCGTGCGCGAGTGTCCAGGCGCGCTGCTCGCTCTTGCCAAGCTCACGCACGGCACTGCGCACCTGCCATAGCGCAACCCCGGCAAAGCCCACCAGGAGCAGCCCGGTCAGCGCCAGAAGCGGCCGCAGCCGCCCAAGCGCGTCGCTCATCGAGCGGTCCGGTTCCCAGGTAAACCAGCCGACGATACGGCCTTGCCGGTCGAGCACCGACTGCGCTTCGCGGTTGCCGCCCTCGAGCTTGAACTCGGATTCAGGCACGAAGCGGAGGTCCTTCAGCCCGACCGCCCGCTCCATGCCCTTGATGTGGCGGGGGTCGAGGACTGAGAAATCCGCGCCTGAACGGCGGACGTCTTCGATCGCACCCAGCAACGCGGCCCGGCGCTCCAGCGCCTGGTTGCTGTCGACCTCGGTCACCTGGGTGTAGCCGACGATGGCGCTGAAGAAGGACACGCACAAGACGAATAGTGCGAGTGTTGCGACCAGGCGGGGTGTCCCGAGCCGGCGTCCGGGCGCCGATCGAGCGGGAGCTCCAACACTCATAACAACGCCCCGTCCGCCTGCTCTCACACTACCCCAAATCCAACCTAGAGGCCGAGTGTTAACGAGCCGTCAGCGTGCCGTTATCCGAAGCCGAACCACAGCGTGGCAATGCCCAGGAAGGAGGAAAATCCCACAACGTCGGTAACGGTGGTGACAAAGGGGCCAGACGCCAGCGCGGGGTCGACACCGAACCGAATGAGCGTCAACGGGATCACGATCCCGCCGAGGGCTGCGGCGGTCAGGACGCAGATCATCGCAAGGCCAATCACGAGGCCAAGGTCCGCGACATGGAACCATCCGGCCGCGATGGTGCCGAGAATAGCGGCAAAGCTCATTCCGTTGATGAGCCCGACCAGCATCTCGCGCCGCACGACACGCCAGGCGTTCACATCGCTCAGGTCGCGAGTCGCAAGCGCGCGCACGGCGACGGTCATGGTCTGCGTACCGGCGTTGCCGCCCATGCTCGCGACCACCGGCATCAGAACAGCCAGCGCCACCATCTTCTCGATCGACCCCGAAAACTCCCGGATGACGGACGCCGCGATCAACGCGGTGAACATGTTGGCCAGAAGCCACGGAAAGCGCGCCCTGGCGATGGTCCACACCGAGTCCGCCAGTTCCTCGTGGCGAGTCACGCCGCCGAGGGCGCGGATATCCTCGTCGGCCTCCTCCTCGATGACGTCGACGATGTCATCGACCATGACCACGCCGACAAGCCGTTCGCTGTCATCAACCACGGGCGCGGCGACAAGGTTGTAGCGCTCGAACATCCGCGCCACCTCCTCCTGGTCGTCGGTGGCGCGGACCCGCCGCCGGTCCGGGTCCATTAACTCGGAAAGCGGCACCGGCCGCTTGGTCCGCAATAGCCGGTCGAGACCGACCGCGCCCAGGAGCTTGTAGGTGTCGTCGACCACGTAAAGCTCGAAGAAGCGATCCGGCAGATCGTCTGTTTCCCGCAGGTGGTCGATGGCCCGCCCCACCGTCCAGGTCGGCGGCACGGCAATGAACTCGGTCTGCATCCGCCGTCCGGCGGACTGCTCCGGGTATCGCAGGATTTGCTCAAGCGCGCCGCGTTCAGGGAGCGGCAATTGCTCAAGGATTTCCTCCTGCTCCTGCAGCGACAGGTCTTCGAGGATGTAGGCGGCATCGTCGGAGTCGAGGTCGCGGACGCCCTCGGCGATGACCTTGGCCGGCACCTCCTCAAGGATTTCCTCGCGGACGGAGTCATCGACCTCGGTCAGCGCCGTGAAGTCGAATTCGCCCCCCATCAGCTCGACGAAACGTGGGCGCAGATCGGCGTCGAGCGCTTCGATCAGGTCGCCAGTGTCGGCCTCGTGCAGCTCTCCCGCCAACGCCTGCAGCGCCGCCGCGTCGTTGGCTTCGATGGCCGCACCGACACGGTCGCGGAATTCGGGAAGGATCGCGCCGTCATCGCCGCGAAAGGCCACAGTTGTCTGTGCCCCGGTCATGTCTGCCTGATCGACCATGCCGGCCTCGCCGTTGCGAGCGATGGATGATTGGAATTCGCGCTTGTACGCCGCACCTGGGAGACTGGCAATCGCGCATACGCAATGAAGCGCGGGACATCCTCCGGTTTGTCGAATGCCTTGCCGTGACGCCTGCCATCGGCTCAAGTGGAAGCCGCATTCGCGAACCCGAACCCGTCACATGCCCGTCACCATTCGCTCCATGCTGCACGTCCTGTGCGCCATCCCGCTGCTGGCGCTGCCTTCAGCGTCCACGGGCGCGGCGGAGTGTCCGGGAAACCCGGCGGCGCTTGGGACCGCGCGCGTGCTGCCGGTCGATCCGGCGACCGCGATGCCCGTTGGCCGCAAGCACTTCCCGCAAACGTTACCACTGGCGCCAAAGGAGCTGGTGCTGACCTTTGACGACGGTCCCTGGCCCGGAACAACCGAACGGGTGCTGGCGGCGCTGCGGCGAGAATGCGTGCGGGCCACCTTCTTCATACTCGGCCGCAATGCCGCCGCCCATCCAGCGTTGGCCCGCCGCGTTCTGGCCGAGGGGCATACGGTCGGCCATCACACCTATGGCCATCCGCTCCTCAACCGCATGAGCCTCGCCCGCGCCGAAGCCGAGATCGACCACGGCTTCGCCGCCGTGGATACGGCGCTTTATGGCACCGCGACCGGCAAGCCGCGCACGCCGTTCTTCCGCTTTCCAGGCTTTGCCGGAAGCGCCGACCTTCTGGCCATACTGGCGCGTCGCCGGATCGTGGTGTTCGGCGCCGATCTTTGGCCCGGCGACTGGAACCCGATGACGCCGGACCAGGAACGCGAACTGCTGCTGAAGCGGCTCGAAGTCACCAAGGGGGGCATCGTGCTGCTACACGACACGCAAGCGAAAACCGCCGCCATGCTGCCGGGCCTGCTACGGGAGCTGAAACGTCGCGACTATCGCGTGGTTCACGTCGTGGCCGCCCACGCAGTGGCGCGCACGCCCCCGCGCTGAGGGCGGGCTATTTCAGATCGACCGTGAGGGGATTGTAAGAGTAGAGCCAGCGGTTGCGGTCTTCACCCTCGTCCTTCTTGGCGAAGCGCGCACGGATTTCCGCCTCGGAGCGCAGATGGAACAGCTCGCGGTTGGCGCTGGATTGCAGCACGATCCGCGCGGTGCGCTCGATGCGGTTACGCTGATAGATTTGCAGCGCTTCGGCAATCGAGTCCGTCATCGCCAACGCTCGCGTGAGGACGGCACCGTCCTCGATCGACATCGCGGCCCCCTGAGCGAGATAGGGAAGCGTCGGGTGGGCGGAGTCGCCGAGCAGCGTCACCCGCTTCGTGCTCCAGTCGCGGATCGGCGGGCGATTGTACAGGGACCAAAGATAGCACTGGTCCTTGTCGGCGGCGTCGATGACGGTCTGTAGCGCCGGATGCCATCCGGTATAACGGGCCTTGAACTGATCCCACGGCAACTTGACGGTCCAGGACTCCTCGGAGACTTCTTCAGTCTCGACGCAGCCGACGAAATTCAACAGCGTCCCGCCGCGAAGATAATAACAGACGACATGACCCTCCGGGCCCATGAACACCGACATGACCTTTTCCAGGAGGTCCTTCGGCAGCCGCTCGGTCGGAACGACGATGCGCCAGGCGGCGTCGCCGGTGTAGGTCGCGGGCACGTCGCCGAAAAGCTGCTTGCGCACCACAGACTTCACGCCATCGGCGCCGATCAACAGGTCGCCGCGCGCCGAGGAACCGTTGGCGAAATGCAACTCGACGCCGTTCGCCGTTTCGGCAAAGCCGGTCACCCGACGATCAAGCCGAACCGCATCCGGGTTGAAGCGAAGCGCCGTGGACGCCAGGATGTCGTGCAGATCGGCGCGATGAAGCTGGGTGTACGGCGCGCCGTGCATCCGCTGATGCTCTTCGGACAGCGAAAAGCGCTGGATCACCTCACCGGTGTCGTGCAGGCGGAAGACGTAGGCCCCCGGCTGCACCCCAGCACGCGTGATGGCGTCCTCCATGCCGAGGTCGCGCAGCACATGCATGGCATTGGCGCTGATCTGGATACCGGCGCCGATCTCCCCCAGTTGCGGAGCCTGCTCATAAACTTCGACGTGATGCCCCGCCTTCATCAGGCAGGAGGCCGCCGTCAGCCCCCCAATGCCGGCACCTGCGATAAGAATTCGATAGGTCTGCATGGCTCGCCGGATCGCGATACGGTCGGTCCTTTTCCTAACACGTCGAATGCAGGGCCGCTTAAGCTGCCCTGCCTACCCTACCCATTCATCGTAAATGATGGGGTATTGAGCTGGTGCGGTCGAGAGAAGACCGGGGAATGCCCGCTAAGGGTTGATATTACTCGGCTTTTCGACGCGACCCGATGTGCGTTTTTAAGGGCTTCCGCAGCGATTAGCAAGCCGGAAGACTCCGCCCAAAAACACTGATCGGCCCACCAAAAGAAACATAGGCGCTAGCCCATAGAGCCGTTGGCCTCGCCATCAGACGGTTAACCTGCATATTGCCGGCGAGATCGGCAGCCTTTTTTATCGACGATCAGCAGAGCGATCATTGATCGTCGCGCGAGATCACGCCCAAACAGCTTAGCGAAAAGTATTCCGTTCATCGGCGTGATTGAAGCGCTGGCGAGCCTCTTTTAGCAGCCTCGGCAACAGCATTCGTGCGGGAGGTCGCGCGTGCCACCACATGGCGGCTGTGTCGATCGAATTTCTTCGCGGCCTGCCCGCATGAGCGGAAGCGGCCTTTATATCGACGCCCCGCATCGCGTCCACAAGCATGGCCAACAATTCGTCGCCGAGCGGCGTCAGGATGTCGTTGCGGTCGTGGTGGTTAAAAAACGTAGGTCCATAATCCTGATGGGACAGCGCCGCGCTTCCACGGCTTGTCTTGCGATCATACTCGGCTCGCGATTTCACCACATAGTGCCGGATTCTCGCGTTAGCCCAAAGCACCTGTTGAGTCAGCCCAAACCGCTGAGCATCGAATAGCATCGGCAGGCCGTCGTGTGAGTAGTGCGAGGCTTCAGTCATCGGGCCATGAGGATTAAGCATCAAATGACTGAAAATTCCACTGCCCAATATCCGAACGATCTGCGTCACATCGCAGAAAGACTTAAAATGATGATTTGGACCAAAATTCATCGGGGCCGAGCCGACGAAACGCTGCAGGACCGGATCCGGCGAAATTTCGGTCAGGCCTGAACTGCCGAACGTCATCCAATTGAATGCCAACGCAATGGCGTTCGTCTGCGCGAAAAGTCTCGACACCAACGTAGCGCCGGCACCCGGCGCGACACGTACGCTGAGCGGCTCGAAGAACTCGTCGGCGTCAAGAAAGCCGAGATAGCGAACTCCCGCTCTCCGCGCGAGCCTAAACATTGCGTAATACGCTAATACTTGCGGAGCGCATGTAAACATGCGCGCGTCGATATAGCTGATGAAACCGGCGTCCGCCAAGCTCAGCAGCAGTTCGCTTTGACCATCATTGCCTCCGTTGTCAGCGATTATGATGTCAAAGCCGAGCAACCGATGCCACGCTACCCATTCGACAATATAGGGCCGCTCTTGTTTCATGACGGCCGCGATGCAAGTCGAGCCGGCCGGGGGTAGCGAGCGACGAGAAGGCATAAAAACACTAAAAAAATGATTTGATCTTGAATCAGAGTAACCAGTGAGAACGCATGTTACAAGGAAAGGTACCTAACATCTCAATTGCGTATTCCGTTACGTGTCGGTCGTGTCGGCTGAAGCAGCCAGCGCCTCCGACCTACTCGCCCTATAAATCTCGGACGAACGGGGCTAAGAACGCGACAGTGTGTGCAGGGCTTGGGCGCGGATGGCGTCGATTCGCGAGGACACCTCAGCGTCCCACTCACGCAGCTCTTGCTTTGCGCGGTCAATGCGGAGCGACGCGGGCCGTCTGAACCGTTCTTCGTTGGCTACCCCGTGCGCCCTTTGTAGTCAGATCTGACATCCTCTGGGATTGCTTTGCGGCTAAACCAGTCGCCGTTTCGCGCGGCGCAGGGTTGTCATTCTAACCGTCGTCTGTAGCGCCCTCTGTAACGAGGAGCGCGTCAGAGGCCCTTGGGGCTACTCAACTATCTGCAAAAACTCACGTTTCAAGTGAATTTGGTGCGGTCGAGAGGACTCGAACCTCCACGCCTTGCAGCGCCAGCACCTCAAGCTGGTGCGTCTACCAATTCCGCCACGACCGCCTGTGAAGAGGACGCCGGGCCGAATGGCGCGACGTCAAGGCGACGGCGATGTAACAAATTGAGGCAAACCACACAAGAGCGGCTGCGCGGGTCAAACCCACGAGAAACGGCCGGTTTCCAGCCTATCCGACCCATCAGAGAGCACCTTGAGGGGCGCCTTTGAGGGAATCGTCGCCACTTCCGGCCTGGAGCGGCCCGATCAGCGGACGCTCGGCTCGCGCGGCAGCAGCGTCTTCACCTCGACCGCGATACGGTTGCCTTGCACCACCACCGTGCCTCGGGCCACCGGAAAATTGTTGGCGAGAATCTCGACCTCGTCGTCCTCGGTGCTGTCGAGCTCGATGATCGCGCCGCGCCCGAGCCGAAGCACCTGATGGATCGGCATATCGGTCGAGCCGAGCACGACGGCGATATCGAGGGACACATTCGCAATGTTGGCCATCCGACTCCCTGCCAGGGTAAGAAGCTACGCTGCGCCAACGTGAACATGGTATGGTGAACGAGTGGTTAACGTCCGCACCGCCCCTGCCGCCGCCCTCGCGTCCATCGACGGCAAAACGCCGCCCGAGTGGCGCGTCAGCGACGCGCTCGTATCCTACGAGGACGCGCTTACCGCGATGGATGCCCGCGTGGCGCAGATCGCGGCCGGGACGGCGCCGGAGCAGGTCTGGCTCCTGGAACACCCGCCCCTCTACACGGCAGGCACCAGCGCCCGGCCAGAGGACCTGGTGGAGGCACGCTTTCCAGTCCACAAGGCCGGCCGCGGCGGGCAATTCACCTATCACGGGCCGGGCCAGCGCGTGGCCTATGTCATGCTCGATCTCACCCGCCGCAGACCGGACGTGCGAGCCTTTGTCGCCACCCTCGAGGAATGGATCATCCGCACGCTCGCGGCATTCAACGTGCGGGGCGAACGGCGCGAAGATCGCATCGGGGTCTGGGTGCGGCGGCCGGACAAAGGCGAGGGTTTTGAGGACAAGATTGCCGCGATTGGCATCCGCATTCGCCATTGGGTGACGCTGCACGGGATCGCGCTCAACGTCGAGCCGGAGTTGTCGCACTTCTCCGGGATCGTACCTTGCGGCATTTCCGAGCAGCGTTATGGCGTCACGAGCTTGGCCGACCTCGGCCTCCCGGTCAGCATGGCCGAGGTCGATATGATCCTGCGCCGCGAGTTCGAGGCCCTGTTCGGGCCAACCGCGCGCTGAGACATCACATCGTCGGCAGAACGACGAAAGCGTCGCGATCGCCGCGCAGCGCCAGCTCGTCCGTTGTGCCGTCGCGCTGATCGACGGCATCGACGCGCGCGGGGCCGGGTCCTTTCCGGCAGGCTTCGATGACAGCCTCCACCGCATCGGACGGCCCCGTCAGCACGGCCTCGACCGTGCCGATGCGCCGGTTTCGCACCCAACCTTCGACATGGTGGCGCACGGCCACATCCTCCACGAACGCGCGGAAGCCAACGCCCTGCACCCGACCGCGAAAGACGACATGACGGATCGCAATCGTCATGCCTCACCTGCGCTCGGCTGCATCGCCGCCCAGATCGAGAAACCGAGCGCAATCGCCACCGGCAGCAACATCAGCACGGCAAAACCCACGACCCAGATTTGCAACGGGCCAAGACCGGGTTCGCCGCTCATGGAGCCTAGAAGGGAAAGAACGACGAACAATTGCAGAATGCCGGCGTTCGGTCCGGCGCCCTCACCGCCCGCCGACGACAGAACCAGCCAAAGCAGGATCACCAGCAGTACAACCGACAGCGCATAGACCGACGCCACGCCAAAAACCACGCCGGTCGGACGGCCGGCATCGCGCAACCGCCGCATATGCAGGCCAATCCAGAACCAGATCAGCACAGCCTGCGCCGCTACGAACGGCAAGACCCCGAGTTGCCTCGTCACCGGGCCAGAGAGCAACATCTGCGAGGCGAAACCCAGGAAATACACGGCCATCACCCCAACGACGAACAGCCGTCGCTCCAAGCGGGGAACCAGGATCGATGGATATCGCGAATTCATAGGGAACCGTCGCACGAGGCGGCTGCAAATGCCACCAAAGTCCTCAACGCCATCTCGATCGCGGACGGGTACAAAGCCGAGCCGACAACGGCTTCGACCCAACCTCGAAAGTTGCTCCTCATACGCGGAACCACGAGCGCCATGCTATCGCGCGCTTGTTTCCAGCAATCATCTTCCCCGGCTGGCAGCAACTTTGGAATACTGTCAGCTTACCAAGGAACTGTGCCCGCTCTATATCTGAGGCGGGTTCCATTGCCCGATGCGGGCAGCACATGTTAGATGCCCGAACAAATACCCGGCGCCTTCCACGACAGAAATCATCCATGACCCGCGCTCGGGTACGCGCGTTTGCAGGAGGTTAGTGATGACATTGGCAATCAACGATACCGCCCCCGACTTCGAAGCCGAAAGCACCGAAGGCCATATCAGTTTCCATAAATGGCTCGGCAATAGCTGGGGCCTGTTCTTCTCTCACCCGAAGGACTTCACCCCGGTATGCACCACAGAGTTGGGTGCCGTGGCACGCCTTAAACCGGAATTCGACAAGCGCGGCGTGAAGATCATCGGACTGTCGGTCGATCCGGTCGACCGGCATGCGGATTGGGCGAAGGACATCGAGGAGACGCAAGGCCACGCGCCGAACTATCCGATGATCGGCGATTCCGACTACAAGGTTTCGAAGCTTTACGGAATGCTGCCGGCGTCAACGTCGGGGGATCCGCTCAAGCGCACGCCGGCGGACAACCAAACGGTCCGAAACATCTTCGTCATCGGGCCCGACAAGAAGATCAAGCTGATCTTCGTCTATCCGATGAGCACGGGCCGTAACTGGCAGGAGGTGCTCCGCGCCATCGATTCCCTGCAATTAACCGCTACGCACGGCGTCTCTACGCCGTCGGACTGGAAGAACGGCGAGGACATCTTCATTCCCGCCGCGCTGCCCGAGGAAGAAGCCAAGAAGAAGTTTCCCGGCGGCTGGAAATCCCCCAAGCCGTATATGCGGATCGGCCCGCAGCCGAAATAATCTCCGACCCACTGGAGTCGGACAGTCGAGGGCGCGGGCCATCCCCGCGCCCTTTTCATTGTGCGCCTGTCCGGTCGGCCCTTCCACACCACCTCGGGCGTCTGGACCACGGGCCTGGACTGTGGCAAGCGGAACGAATGAACGATACAGCCACCGAGAGCCGCAACCTCAAGCCCCGCAATTTCATGATGAAGCCCGAGGAACAGCCGCCGTTCGCAGATTTCATGGGCATGAAAATCACCCACGTTTCGCCTGAAAAGATCACGGCGGAGCTGACCGTTACGAAGAATCTGACCAACCGTAACGGCGTCATGCACGGCGGTGCGATCATGGCCTTTGCCGATAACCTCGGCGGCACTGGAGCCACCGCCAACCTGCCCCCAACCGGCGGCTCGACCGCAACGATCGAGAGCAAGACCAATTTCTTTGCCGGCATCCCGGAGGGCGACATCGCCCGTGCCGAGTGCACGCCTCTCCATCGCGGACGCACGACGACGGTCTGGCAAACCCGCATCACGCGCGGCGACGGCAAGCTTGCCGCGATCGTGACGCAGACGCAGTTGATGATGACCAAGCCCAACACCTGATCGGGAGCAGCGACATGGATGTGCGAGCCGCAGTCGCGTTCGAGGCTGGTAAGCCGCTAGCCGTGACGCATGTGCAGCTTGAAGGGCCGAAGGCCGGCGAAGTGCTGGTTGAAATCAAGGCCACCGGCATCTGCCACACCGACGAATTCACCCTGTCCGGCAAGGACCCCGAGGGGCTGTTTCCGGCGATCCTCGGCCACGAGGGCGCGGGTGTCGTGGTCGATGTCGGGCCGGGCGTAACGTCCGTACGCAAAGGCGATCACGTCATCCCGCTTTACACCCCCGAGTGCCGCCAGTGCCCGTCGTGCCTGTCGCGCAAGACCAACCTTTGCACCGCCATCCGCGGCACGCAGGGTCAAGGCGTGATGCCCGACGGCACCTCGCGCTTCTCGATCAACGGCGAGAAGATCCATCACTACATGGGCTGCTCGACGTTCGCGAACTTCACAGTGCTGCCGGAGATTGCGGTCGCCAAAATCCGCGAGGACGCACCGTTCGACAAGGTCTGCTACATCGGTTGCGGCGTGACCACCGGCATCGGCGCGGTGCTCAACACCGCCAAGGTGACGCCCGGCGCGAAATGCGCGGTGTTTGGCCTCGGCGGCATCGGCCTCAACGTGATCCAAGGGCTACGGCTGGCCGGCGCCGATATGATCATCGGCGTGGACCTCAACAACGAGAAGAAGGCTTGGGGCGAGCGGTTCGGCATGACGCATTTCGTCAACCCGAAGGAAATCGGCGGCGATCTCGTACCCTATATCGTCAACATGACCAAAACCCCTGCCGACCAGATCGGCGGCTGCGACTACACGTTCGAGTGCATCGGCAATGTCGATCTGATGCGCGCTGCGCTCGAATGCACCCACCGCGGCTGGGGCGAGAGCATCATCATCGGCGTGGCGCCGGCCGGAGCCGAGATCAAGACCCGACCGTTCCAGCTCGTCACCGGGCGCGTGTGGAAGGGCACCGCCTTCGGCGGCGCGAGGGGCCGCACCGATGTGCCGAAGATCGTGGACTGGTACATGGACGGCAAGATCGAGATTGATCCGATGATCACCCACGTCATGCCGCTCACCGATATCAACAGGGCATTCGACCTGATGCACTCGGGAGAGAGCATTCGTAGCGTGGTGGTCTACTGAGACTTATCGGCGCCGGCCTGCCAGTTGACCAGGGCGACGCCGGCGAGACAGATCGCCATTCCCGCCAACGACGATGGCGAAAGCCTTTCGTCGAACAGGAGCCACGCCATTAGCGCCGTCACGGCGGGCGTGAGATAGAACAGACTCGCGACGCGGGTTGCCGCCTGGCGGCGGATCATGAAGTACAGCAGCCAGATCGCACCAAGCGACAGCACGAACACCAGCCAGGCAACGGCAAACACGAACTCGCCGGTCCAGCGGATCGCCATCGTTTCGGTGGCGCGGGCGGCAATCAGGAACACCAATGCCGCGGTGACGTACTGGACGAACAGCCCCGTGCGCCACTCGATGCCGCCACCGAACCGCTTCTGGTAAAGCGTGCCGATGGTGATGCCGAACAGCGCGAACGTCGCTGCCGCCCAGGCGATCGGAGGGGCGTCGCCCTCGGTACGCCCTTGCACCACCAGATAGACGCCGGCCAGCCCCAGCGCCAAGCCAAGCCATTGCCGCGAGCCCACGCGCTCGCCCAGCACCCGGTTCGCCAGCGTCGATGTCAGGACCGGCTGCAAACCGACCACCAGCGCGGTGAAGCCCGCGGGCAGCTTGTGGTCGATCGACACGAACACGCCACCGAGATAGCAGCCATGCACGAAAAAGCCGGTCACCGCGCTGTGGACCATGCCCCACCGCGAGGGCCACGCCGGACGTGTCGCCGCAATGATGAGTGCCAGCACGACGACAACGCCGCCCATGCGCACCGAGAGGAAGGTCATCGGCTCGGCATAAGGCAAGCCGAACTTCGCTCCGATGAACCCCGAGGCCCACAGCACCACGAACACGGCCGGCGCGGCGAACACGGCGGCATCGGTGAATCGTGGCATCCGGGGCATAGACGTCTGTACCGGAATTCATCCCTGACGTCCGGTTCCATCACGAGGTTCCCGTGGACATCCCAGTCCGCGCCAGGAACCGTCGCCCGCTCCTACGGGTTGTCCGGCCAGTGGCACACCGCACCCAGGGAGACCGACATGTCCGACCCTCGCTTCAGAGATCCGCGTCTCGATCCTCCGCCGCTTCGGGAGGATGAGGTCCGCTCCAATCGGCTGGACGAGCTCAAATCCTCAAATGCCATGTGGGGGTGGGTCGCTGGGGCCGTCGCGCTGGCGCTGGTGCTGATCTTCGTGTTCACCCGCACACAAGCGCCGGAAACGCCAAGCACAGCCGCGTTGCCGACCCCGCCGGCGGCCTCGACCGCGCCTCAGGCACCGGCTCCTCCGGCACAGGCCCCGTCAACCACCGGGCAAGGAACCGCGCGGTAAGATGAGCAGCAACGACCGGACAAAGATTATTTGAAACAAAACACCCCGGCCCCCTCGGCCGGGGTGTTCACTTGCATGCGCACCGGCCGCATCGTTACGGCTCGAACGCCGCGTCGATCGGCACGCGATAGCCGTTCGCCAGACGATTGGTTTCGTTGGCCATTCCGGTCACGGCCATAACTTCCGCGAACATCGCATCGGTCATACCGGCCTTGCGCGCGGCGGCGGTGTGACTGGCGATGCAGTAGCCGCAGCCGTTGGAGACGCTGACGGCGAGATAGATCATCTCCTTGACCAGGGGATCGAGAGCGCCGGGCGCCATCACCTCCTTGATACTGTCCCATGTCCGTTTCAGCGTCGCCGGGTCGTGCGCCAGATATTTCCAGAAATTGTTCACGTCCTCGATATTGCGGCTTGTCTTGATGTCGTCGAACACCGCGCGGACTTCTGGCGTGGCATCGCGATATTCTATCGGCTGGCGCTGACTCATACGTCTCTCCATCTCCATTCGGCTGCAGACTCTTGCGCAAAGACTCGGACCACAACCGGCCGGGCCAATGTAACCCAACGCGCGCAGGCGCAGGTCCCGGTTCCATCGCACGCCGGGGATGACACCCCGCTGGAACCGACGGTTCCGCTTTGGGTTTGTTCTTGCGACAACGGCGGAGGACAGCCATGATCCGTCAAGATCGCTCAGATCGCCCCCATCCGATACGTTTGCCGACCGTGCAACCGGGCCCGGTGCTTCGCAGCCATCGCGCAGGGCCCTTGCGGACCGCAGCCGCGGTGCTCGGCGGCACCGTCGTGGTAATCCTGGTGCTCTACGGGCTGGCGCAGCCGCCTCAGCCAGAACAGCTTACGAAGGCCCCGGCGGCCCAGGCCCAGGCTTCGCCTCCAGCGTCCATCAGCCAATGGCAGCAACAGCAGCAAGCCGGTGCGCCGGCGCAAAACGCCAACAGCGCGGCCGCGAACGCAAGCGGCAATGTGCTTCCGAGCACGACGGGCCGGGGCGCGACATCGCAAGACGCGCAACAGCAACCGCCAGGCAAAGCGGCCCGCTCGAACAACACCACCGCGGCCGGGCCCGCCGGTCAGCCGACCGAACCGGCCAAGCCATAGCGGCTAAACCGTAGCGGTTTGGCCGTAGCGCTCAAACCCACCCGCCGCGCGCCATGATGACCGCGCAAAGCACAATGACGATAACGCCGGCCAATTCGATGTGAAGCACAGAGCGAACGACCCCGATTTTCTTCGCGCTTGGCTGCGGCACCTGCCCGGCCCGGATGGCCGTCCGCCACGACAGGAATTCCAGAGTCGGCACCACCGAGAGGATGGCGACTACGACAAAGACGGACAGTTTCGTCAGGAACGCAGGGCTCGCAAAGTAGTAGGCCGCGCCCTTCTCGAAATAGAACACCCGCGCCAGACCGACGACCAGCAGGAGCGTCGCCGAAACCCCGACGACGGCATCCGTCGCAAGCAGGTGGCGCGCCGAGCCAAGCGTTAACTCCTGCCGCACGAGCATGAACTCCACCGCGATGGCCGACACCAGCATGAACGCGGCCAGATGATGCAGGAAGGCAAACAGCGTCGACATCGAACCTCCTTGAGGTTTCTCGACCGCGCCCCGGCCGGCCCGAGGCTTTCCCGGATCACATCGCCATCTATCCGACGCAGGAGCGCCTTCCAGGTTCCGCGACTGCTACCGAACGCCTGGGGCGGACCTGGCTCGATTGCCCTGCGCCGGGCTTTCGGGCATGACATCGAAGATGAGCCCGACGAGCCCGACCAAAACCGCCCCATCGCCTCTTGAGGAGGCTCTGGCCCTGCACCGCGACGGCAAGCACGAGCTTGCCATGCAGCGGTATGTCGCCATCCTGCAAAAAAACCCGGGCGATATCGACGCCCTCTACTATGTCGCGATGATCGCCATCCAGCAGGGACAATTCGGCGAAGGCATTCGAGTGATCGAGCATGCGCTCACGCTTGGGCCGCAGGCGCGATTTTACAACCTGCTCGGTCAGGCTCATCTGCGGCTTAATCAGGATCGTGAGGCGCTGGAAAGCTTCGGCCGTGCCATCGAGAGCGATCCCGCCTTCGTCGATGCTTACGGCAACCGCGCGGCATTGCTGGCCGAAATGGGCCGGTTGCAGGAAGCCGTGGCGGACTTCGATCGGGCACTGCAATTGCGACCGGCCAATGGCGAGGATTTGTGCAACCGGGCCGGCGTCTTGGCGGACCTCGGCCGGTTCGAGGAGGCGCTGGACGGTTTCGACCGCGCCCTTGCGCTGATTCCGTCGCTCGCGCCGGCCTATTTCAACCGCGCCGGCGTGCTGATGCGGCTCGGGCGCCCGCGTGAGGCACTACGCGATTACGACGAAAGCATCCGACTCCATGAGGCGATGGCTCCGGCCCATGTCGGACGCGCGCGCGCGCTCGAAGCACTCGGACGGCACGCGGAAGCAAAGGCCAGCCTCGACCGCGCAGCGTCCCTCGACCCGAAGCTTCGCGACACCACGCATACGAATTAAGAGCACGCCTCGAAATCCTCGCGTGCACTTCAGCGCAATAGCTCCAGCACCATCGCGGCGGCCCGCATCTCGGCGAGCCGGAAGGCGCGCTGTTCAAGAGCAAGATCGTCGCTCCCCCAGAATTCCATATTCCAATCTTCATCGACGTGCGCCGCCGCCCACACCTCGTCCGCGCTCAGGCGTCGCTCCGCAAGCGCGAGCGCCAGCAGAGCTGAGCCCGTCAGCGACGTCACCACGCTGATCGCGCCGAGCCGCCAATGATCGATCGCGCCCGCCCCCGCCGGCAATCGCGCCGCGGCGGCCGCGATCGCTTCGGAGCTTTGCTGCACCGGCATCAATCCTTCGGCCAGAACGAAGCGCGCGCCGAGCACGTCGCGCACCCAGTCAACCACCGGGTCCCAATGCCGATGCTGGCGCGCGACCAAGCCTTCCGGCTCCGATGCACGATAGAACAAGAGATCGTTGCCGATATATCGCTCAATCTCGGCGGCAACAGGCCGCGGCGAGGCCGCCACACCGTCAATGACGGCATTAGCCAACCGCGTGAGCGGCATGGTTGCCGGATCGATCGCACGCTCCTGTGCCATCCATTCGGCGGCGATAGCCTCGGCCAGGGGGCGCACCGGAGCGGCCAGAGGCTTTCGTGCCGGTGTGCGCACCGGCTTGCCGTCGAGCAGCACCGGAAAGCCTGAGCCGCCTCCCTCATCCGAAGGACCCGCCTCTGCCCGCTGGTAGAAGCGCGCCCGCAGGTTCGGGCGCATATTACGGCGCGCCGCCTCCATCGGATCGAGGGGTTGGTTCTGGAAAATCTCCTCAAAGATATCGCGCATGGTCTGTGGCAACCAAGAACTGAGCTAGAACCGAGCCAAGAGCAAAGCCGAGAACAAAGCTTCGTGATCCGGTTTGTGCAACGCAACACAGTGGCCGCGCAAGCCGCGATCGACCGTTGCCGCTCCTTATAGGCCATCGATAGCCGTTGCGAGGCGCGCATTTGGGGCAAGATTCCGTCCCTCTCACAACCTGCGGATGCCATCCTCGCGCCGCTTTGGCGTGACTTGCTCGAAGCTTGCTCGAAGATCGTCCGGCGGCAGCGAGAGACAGCCATGGCCATCGCAGCGGTGGCATTTACAGTTCTTGTCTATTAAAATTCCAGGCTGGATTCGGCGGGAACAAGCCGGACCGCATTGGGATGGATTGGCCTGCGCTACGTCACGCGAACCTTCGGGACTTCGCGAGTTATGGGGCGCGTGTACGAGGAGTCAATGAAACCCACAAACATTGCGGCCCCTGACTACTTCCATAAGGTCGTCGATTGCCAATGGGCCTGCCCCGCCCACACTCCAGTCCCTGAATACATCCGATTGATCGCTGAGGGTCGCTACAGCGACGCTTACATGATCAATTGGAAGTCGAACGTATTTCCGGGAATTCTCGGCCGCACCTGCGACCGCCCTTGCGAACCGGCCTGCCGTCGCGGCCGGGTCGAGGACAATCCGGTGGCGATCTGCCGCTTGAAGCGCGTCGCCGCTGACTACAAAGACGATATCCGGCAGCACCTGCCGAAGCCCGCGCCGAGGAATGGCAAGCGCATCGCGCTCATCGGCGGCGGCCCGGCTTCGCTCGCGGTGGCGCGCGACCTCGCGCCGCTCGGCTACCACTGCACGGTGTTCGATCAGGATCCCAAGGCCGGCGGAATGATGCGCACGCAGATTCCGAAATTCCGGCTGCCCGACGCCGTGATCGACGAAGAAACCGACTACATCCTCAGCCTCGGTATCGAATTCGTCGGCGGCAAGCGCATCGACAGCATGAAGTCATTGCTGGCCGAAAACTACGACGCGATCTTCGTCGGCTCCGGCGCACCGCGCGGGCGCGAGCTCGACATTCCCGGCCGCAAGGAAGCGGCCAAGAATATCCACATCGGTATCGACTGGCTGTCGTCGGTGTCGTTCGGCCACATCGACACGATCGGCAAGCGCGTCATCGTGCTGGGCGGCGGCAACACTGCGATGGATTGCTGCCGCACGGCACGGCGGCTCGGCGGCGAAGACGTCAAGGTGGTGGTGCGTTCCGGATTCGAGGAGATGAAGGCGTCGCCTTGGGAAAAGGAGGACGCGCTCCACGAGGACATCCCGATCCTCAATTTCATGGTGCCCAAAGCTTTCACGCACGAGAACGGCAAACTTACCGGCGTCACTTTCGAGAAGGTCAAGGCTGAATACGACGCCAAGGGCCGGCGCAACCTGGTGCCGACCGGCGAGGCAGACGAGACGCTACCCTGCGACGACGTGCTGGTCGCGGTTGGCCAGGAGAACGCCTTCCCCTGGATCGAGTCCGATGTCGGCATCGAGTTCGACAAGTGGCACATGCCCAAGGTCGATCCGAAGACGATGGCCTCAACCAACCCGAAGGTGTTCTTCGGCGGCGATGCGGCCTTCGGCCCGAAGAACATCATCTGGGCTGTTGCGCACGGCCACGACGCCGCACTGTCAATTCATAAGCTCTGCTCCGGCGAGGATATCACCGAGCGCCCGCTGCCCGAGGTGACCATCACCAGCCAGAAAATGGGCATCCACGAATGGAGCTACGACAACGATGTTTCTGCCGATAAGCGGTTCAAGGTTCCTCACCGCGAAAAGCTCATCGCGTTGAAGGATATCCGCGCCGAGGTCGAGTTGGGTTTCGACCCCAAGCTTGCCTTCGCCGAGGCCGCGCGTTGTCTGAATTGCGACGTCCAAACCGTGTTCACGACGCAGCTTTGCATCGAGTGCGACGCCTGCGTCGATATCTGCCCGATGGATTGCATCACGTTCACGCAGAACGGCGAGGAGGCCGATCTGCGAACACGGCTGCGAGCCCCCTCGCCCCACCCCGATCAGGCGCTTTACGTTTCCGGCGATCTCCGGACCGGGCGGGTGATGGTGAAGGACGAGGACGTCTGCCTGCATTGCGGCCTTTGCGCCGAGCGTTGCCCCACCGGCGCATGGGACATGCAAAAGTATCTCATCGATATGACGCACGCGGATCACAAACCATGCCAGCCGCAAGCCCGATCAGCAGCGTAAACGACTTCGTCGTCCGCTTCGCCAACGTCAACGGCTCGGGCTCGGCCAGCGCCAACGAGTTGTTCGCGCGCTCCATCCTGCGCCACGGTGTGCCGGTCAGTCCGCGCAACATCTTCCCCTCCAACATCCAGGGCCTACCGACCTGGTACGAGGTGCGCGTGACCGAAGACGGCCATCTCGGCGCACGCGGCGGCGTCGATCTGATGGTGGCGATGAACCCGCAGACCTGGGACAAGGACGTCGCCTCGATCGAGCCGGGCGGATACCTGTTCTATGATTCCACCAAGCCGATGCCGTCCTCGAAATTCCGCGAGGACATCACCGTCGTCGGCGTGCCGCTGACCGCCATCACCAATTCGACCTACACCGACCCGCGGCAACGGCAGCTCTTCAAGAACATCATCTACCTCGGCGCGCTGTCGGCTTTGCTCGACATGGACGCTGCCGTCATCGAGCAATTGATCGGCGAACAATACAAGACCAAGGAGAAGCTCCTTTCCTCCAACGTCCATGCGCTGCATCTCGGCCGCGGCTGGGCGCTGCAAAACCTCAAATGTCCGATCGGGCTCCGCGTGCGTAAGGCCGACAAGGTCGGCGACCGTATCTTCATCGAAGGCAACAACGCCGCGGCCCTGGGCGCCGTCTATGGCGGCGCCACGGTCTGCGCCTGGTACCCGATCACGCCGTCGTCGTCGCTCGCGGATGCCTTCACCAATCACTGCAAACGGCTGCGCCATGATGCGGATACCGGCAAAGCCAAATACGCCATCGTCCAGGGCGAGGACGAACTCGCCTCCATCGGCATCGTCATCGGCGCGGGCTGGAACGGCGCCCGCGCCTTCACTGCAACCTCCGGTCCCGGCATTTCGCTGATGACGGAATTCATCGGCTTGTCCTATTTCGCCGAAATTCCGGCCGTCATCATGAATGTACAGCGCGCCGGTCCTTCGACCGGCATGCCCACGCGCACGCAGCAGTGCGACGTCATTGCCTGCGCCTACGCCTCGCACGGCGACACCAAGCACGTCCTTCTTTTCCCCGAGGATCCGGCCGAGAGCTTCGAATTCGCCGCGCAGGCGTTCGATCTCGCCGAGCGGCTGCAAACCACCATCTTCCTCATGCTCGACCTCGACATCGGCATGAACCATCGCCTTTGCCGGCCCTTGAAATGGGACGACGCGCGGCAATACGACCGCGGCAAGGTGATGACCGCTGCCATGCTCGACGAGGGCCGCGACTTCGGCCGCTATCTCGATGTCGATGGCGACGGTATCCCATTCCGCACCTATCCCGGCGCGCACCCCACCAAGGGCTCGTTCTTTACCCGTGGCACCTCGCGCGACAGGTACGCCCGCTACTCCGAGGAAGGCGCGGTCTATGCCGACAACATGCAGCGCCTGCTGCGCAAGTTCGAGACGGCCAAGAACCTGGTGCCGCGCCCGCTGCAAGCCAATGCCGGCAAGCCGACCAAGTATGGCGTGATTTATTACGGCTCCACCACGCCGGCGATGGACGAGGCCATCGGCATGCTGGAGGCACGCGGCCATCAACTCGACCGGCTGCGGATCCGCGCCTTCCCGTTCCATTCCAGCGTGGCAAACTTCATCGCCGACCACGATTTCGTTTATGTGATCGAGCAGAACCGCGACGCTCAGCTCCGATCGTTGATCGTCAACGAGAACGATATCGACCCGGTGCGCCTGGTGCCGATCCTGCACTACGATGGCACGCCGATCACCGCGCGCTTCATCGCCAAGGCGATCGGCGATCACCTCGACCAGCTCAAGGTCACGCCGCTGAGGAAGGTGGGAGCGTGATGAAAGGCATCGCGCACCAAGCACAGAGTCGTCATCCCCGGGCTTTATCCGGGGGTCCATCCCTTGCGCAAAGAAGCTGGATTGCCGGGTCAGGCCCGGCAATGACGCCCGGATATTGAGGTAGCCGCCATGACCTACATCGCCAAGCCGAAATTTCATCATCCGGGGCTGCCGAAGAACGATCTCGGCTACACGCACCGCGACTACGAAGGCAAGATTTCGACGCTGTGCGCCGGCTGCGGCCACGACTCCATCACTGCTTCGATCATCGAGGCCTGTTTCCAGCTTGCCATCGAGCCGCACCGCGTCGCGAAGATTTCCGGCATCGGCTGTTCATCGAAGACAACCGATTATTTTCTCGGCAACTCGCACGGATTCAACTCGGTGCATGGCCGCATGCCATCGGTGCTGACCGGCGCCAACCTCGCCAACCGCGACCTGATCTATCTCGGCGTATCCGGCGACGGCGACAGCGCCTCGATCGGCTTTGGCCAGTTCGCACACTCCATGCGGCGCGGCGTCAACATGACCTATATCGTCGAGAATAACGGCGTGTACGGCCTGACCAAGGGCCAGTTTTCCGCCACCGCCGACCGCGGCTCCAAGAGCAAGCGCGGCCTCGTCAACACCGACAGCGCCATCGACCTCGTGGGCATTGCGTTACAACTCGGCGCGAGTTTTGTGGCGCGCAGCTTCTCCGGCGACAAGTCGCAGCTCGTGCCGCTGATCGAAGCGGCGATCAAGCACAAGGGCGCCTCCTTCATCGACGTGATCTCGCCGTGCATCGCGTTCAACAACCATGCCGGTTCGACCAAGAGCTTCGATTACGTTCGCGAGCACAACGACGCCGTGAACCGGCTCGACGTTATCACCGGCCGCGATCCGATTACCGTCGATTACGCGCCGGGTTCGGTGCAGGTGGTCGAGCAGCACGATGGCACACGGCTCGCGCTGCGCAAGCTCGATGCCGATTACGACGTGCATGATCGGCTTGCGGCGATGGCGTTTCTGCAGAAGCATGCCGCCAAGGGCCAAGTGGTGACCGGCCTGCTCTATGTGGAGCCGGAGGCGGAAGACCTGCACGGCCACCTCAACACGGTGGACGCGCCGCTCAACACACTCGGGGCTCAGGACCTGTGTCCCGGCAGCGCCGCGCTGGACAAGATCAACGCCGCGCTACGCTAGAATCCGATCCTTTTGAGAACCCCTATCGTTGCCACGGTTTTGTGGCGACAGCTTCCTTCACTGCCTCGATCATGCCTTTCGGCGGCTCCATCTTGATGGAGAGCGGCTTGCCGGTTTCCACAAAGCTCTTGAGGCTCGACAGGATGGCCGGCCAGCCGGCCCGGCCGCCGGACAGGATCGCGTCTGGAATGTCCCAGCTATGGGCCTCCGTCATCGTCAGCCGGATGCTGTCGCCGGCCGGCTCGATGTCGTAGGTCACGAGGCATTCGGGCAATTCCCCGAACTCCGCCATGCCTTCGACCAGCCAAGTGCAGGAGAAGCGGCGCGGCGGCGACCAGTCGACCACCTTGCCGGCGATATGAACGCGGCCATCGGCATACAGCAGCCGGAAGGAGCCGCCGGTCCGCGGCTCAACGTCCACGGCGAACCCGCCGAAATACTGCCGCGTGAACGCCGGATCGGTCAGCGCCTGCCATACCTTCTCCGGTGTGGCGGAGATATAAATGACGTAAACCGTCTTCGCCCTGAACTTTGTTGCATCGATCATCGCCAACCCTATTTCTGAAGGACGACCCTATTTCTGAAAGGCGACATCGCCGGTTTCAAGCAGCGACTTGAGGTTCGACAAGATCTTCGGCCAGCCGCCGGATACGGCCTCGATAAACTTGCCGCCACCCTCGCTTTCGACCTCGTGATGGATGGTGAGCTTGACCGCCTTAGCGCCAAAGTCCGGATAGTAGTCAGCCATCTCGATCTCCATCGTGCAGCGCGAATAGCCCTCCGCCTTCAACTCCGGCCTGAATTCGTTGCGCCAGCGGATCACCAGCCGCCGCGGCGGAATGGCCTCCAGAATTTCGCCGGTATCAGCCGTGCGCCCATCCTCGAACTTAAGGCACCAGGGCGATCCTGGCTTAAAGTCGCTTTCGGCCGTGATGCCGAACCAGAATTTCTTGATCGTTTGCGGGTCGGTCAGTGCTGCCTACACTTTTTCCGGCGTGGCGCGAATGTAGGTGACGTAAACGAACTTCGGCTTGCTCATGACTCACCTCCCGCCTCCAATGCTTTCTTCAGGTCGCTCAGCGCGTCCAGACGCGAGCGCTCGAATTTCCCGATCCACCGATCAGCGATTTCCTGGATCGGTACCGGGTTGAGGTAGTGCAGCTTCTCCCGTCCTCGCCGCACGGTGGCGACGAGGCTGGCCCCTTCCAGAATGGCAAGATGCTTGCTGACCGCCTGCCGCGTCATGGCAGAGCCAGATTGGGCAAGCCTGGTGCAAAGCTCGTTCAGCGTCTGACCGTTCTCGGCCCGCAGAAGGTCCAGAAGCTCCCGCCGAGAGGCATCCGCCAATGCCTTGAACACTTCATCCATGACAACAATATGCAACCAATTGGTTGCGTGTCAAGGCATAAAGAAATCATCTCGCCGGCAATCAAATGTCGGCTAGTTGGCGCACTGGCGAACGTAGCTCTGCTGGTTCGTCGGGTTGTTGCCGATACCGGCATTCAGTGGGAACGAATGAATGCAATTGGTGACGCGGTCGCCGTAGGTGGTGATCGGCGGCGGGCGATAGAGTTCGGGCGCAGGCCTGGTCAAGGCTGCGGCCGGCGGACTGTTCGGCGAATTGGGCGACGGGTTGACCGGCGGAATGCCGGTAAAGCTGCTGCTGCCGCGACGGACCGTGCGGGCACGTTCGGTGCGATTGGGTTGGTTGTCGGGTCGACTTTCATCCGGAAGGGTGCCGACCGCGCCATTGCTCCGCACACGCGGTGCCCGGTAGCCCTGCATGATGATCGGTGTGCCGTCGAGGTCGCGTACAATGCTCGGCGCTTCCTTTTTGGGGGCTTTGCGGGTGCGCGCCGCAGCCGCGTCAAAGGTTGCGACGGCCAGAACGGCCACCAGGACGATCGTGACGAAGCGCGAAAGGGATGTGCTCATGTTGGCACCCTATCGGCTGGAAACCCACTGGCCGCCCTTTATTCCTCTGGCGCGTCGACAATCGGATCGTAGCGCCCGGCATCGAACCCCAGCAGGTTCCATGTTTGCTGCATATGCGGCGGCAACGGCGCGGTGACGTCAATGGTTCCACCCCGCGGGTGCGGAACGATAATCCGCCGGGCCAGCAGATGCAGCTTGTTCTGCATTCCGCCCGGAAGTTCCCAATTCTCAATGCGGAAATATTTCTCATCGCCCACGATGGGGTGGCCGATGTGCTCCATATGGGCGCGGAGCTGATGGGTGCGCCCCGTGACGGGTTTGAGCGACAGCCAGGCGAGCTTCTGCGCCGACGTTTCCACCACGGCATAGTAGGTTACCGCGTGGCTCGCGCCCTCCTCGCCGTGACGCGCGATTCGCATCATGCTCTCGTCCTCGCGCTCCTCCTTGGCGAGAAACGCAGAGACGCGTCCCTGTCGCGGGCGTGGCACGCCTGCGACCAGCGCCCAATAGATTTTGCGAGCGGAGCGTGAGCGGAAGGTCTTGCCAAGCGCGGCCGCGGCGAAGCGCGACTTCGCGATCAAAAGGCAGCCCGACGTATCCTTATCGAGCCGATGCACCAGACGCGGCCGCTGACCGTCGCGTGCGGGCATGCTGCCGAGCATGCCGTCGAGATGACGGTAGGTCCCGGAGCCACCTTGCACGGCAAGGCCCATCGGCTTGTTGAGGACCATCACGTCGTCGTCCTCATAAAGCGTGATGGATTTGAGGAACGCGCGGTCCTTCTGGTCGCCGCTGGCGTTCTCGCGCGGCTTGGGCGGCTCGATCTTGAGCGGCGGCACGCGCACGGACTGGCCCTTCTGCAGGCGGTCCTTGGGCTGCGCGCGCTTGCCATTCACCCGCACCTCGCCTTTCCGGATGATGCGCTGGATGTGGGAAAACGACAGGCCGGGCCAACGAGCCTCGAAGAACCGATCGAGCCGCATGCCGTCCTCGTCGCCGCCGACGATCACGGTCTGCACGCCCTTTCCGGCGCGGGTGGCGGTGTCGCCCGTCGGATCCTGGTTCATAGGGGCTTGGCTCATAGGGGCCCGGCTCATGAGGGCTTGCCCGGCGGCGCGGCCGCTGCGGCCGGCGCCTCGTCGAGGGAACGGATACGCCGCAACTCCGGAAAAAGGAACAGCCAAATCGCCGTCACCAGGACGATGCCGGCCCCGCCGATCACAACCGCCGGCACCGCGCCGAACAACGCGGCCATGACGCCGGCGCGGAAATCGCCAAGTTGGTTGGACGTGCCCGTGAACAAGCCGTTGACCGCGCTGACGCGCCCGCGCGTCTGCGGCGGCGTGCGAAGCTGCACCAGCGAAAAGCGGATGACGACGCTGACCACGTCGGCCGCCCCCATCAACGCCAGCGAGATCAGCGACAACCACAGCAGCGTCGAGAACGCGAACACCGTGGTGGAGATGCCGAAGATCATCAGGACGCTGAACAGCACCCGGCCGACCGGCCACGTCAGCGGCCAGCGTGCCAGCGTCACCGACATGATGAGCGCGCCGGCGCCCGGCGCCGAGCGCAGCAGTCCCAACCCCCAGGGTCCCGTCTCCAGGATGTCACGCGCGAAGATCGGCAGCAGCGCGGTCGCCCCGCCGAGCAGAACGGCAAACATATCGAGCGACAGGACGCCGAGGATAACACGGTCATGGAGGACAAAGTTGAAGCCTCCGAACAGCGAACGCAGGCTGAACGGTTCGGTGCTGCGCGGCTCTGGCGTCATGCGCATGAAGGCGAGCATCACGCCGCCGACCGCCCAGAGCGCGATGGTGATGCTGTAAACCGTGGCCGGTCCGAGGATATACAACACGCCACCGAGCGACGGGCCGACGATCTGGCCGGTCTGGTTGGCCGATGCGAACCAAGCCGTTGCCGAAGGCACGAGCGCGCGTGGCACCAGCGACGGAATGATCGCGGCCATCGTCGGGATCTCAAAGGCGCGGGCGGCGCCGACGATCGCGACGACAGTGTAGACCAATATCGGCGTCAGCGCCCCCGTGGCAGTGCCGATCAGCAGGATGGCGGCAGCCACCGCCTCCGTGATCTGGCAGCACATCAGGATGACGCGGTGGTTGTAGCGGTCGGCGAAATGGCCGACGAACAGCGTCAGCAGCACGATCGGCACGAACTGCGCAAGGCCGATCAGGCCGAGGTCGAGCGCACTCCCGGTCAGTTCGTAGAGCTGCCAACCGACCGCCACGACCAGCATGTAGAACGCCAGGATCGAGGCAATGCGGCTGAACCAATAGAGCGCAAACGCCCGATGGCTGAAGACGGAGTCGGCCGGACTTTGGGACGCGGTCAATTGCGGTGTCCTTGGGCCGTCATCGACACCGAGTCATATCCTGCGTGCTGCCGTTCCAAGTCACCCGCATACGGTCGCCGTGGGCATCGAGCGTGACCGGAACATCGCCTTTGCTGCCGCAATGCGCCTGCACATAGACCGCCCGGGCCTTATACATCTTGCCGATACGGCAATAGCCGTCGAACCACCACAGCGTGGTGTCAGTCGCCACCAACGCCGAGGTTGTGGCCGTCTGGCCGTTGCCACTGCACATTTCGGGCTTCGCTGCCCAGCGCCCCACAAACGCCTCCTGGGCGCACGCAGCCGAAACCGCGCCCATGCCGATGGCGCATGCCGCCAACACCACCCCCCGCATCAGTCCCCAGCCTTTTCTTTCCGAAGCTTTGCCCAGTAATCCAGGCGCTTCCTGATTTCGCGCTCGAATCCGCGCTCGGGGGGATCATAGAAGGTCTGCCGACCCAGTTCCTCCGGGAAATAGTCCTGGCCGGAGAAAGCCTCGGGGGCGTCATGATCATAGGCGTAGCCGCGGCCGTACCCCTCCGACTTCATCAGTTTGGTCGGGGCGTTGAGAACGTGCTTGGGCGGCAGCAGCGAGCCGGCGCTCTTGGCGGTCCGCATGGCAGCGCCGAAGGCCGTATAGGCGGCGTTCGACTTGGGCGCGGTCGCGACGTAGATCACCGCCTGCGCGATTGCCAATTCACCCTCGGGCGAACCCAGGAAGTCGTAGGCGTCCTTGGCGGCGTTCGCCACCACCAGGGCTTGCGGATCGGCAAGGCCGATGTCCTCGATGGCCATGCGCACGACACGGCGGGCAACGTAGAGCGGATCCTCGCCCGCATCGAGCATGCGGCACAGATAGTAAAGCGCGGCATCGGGGTCGGAGCCGCGCACCGACTTATGCAGCGCCGAAATGAGATTGTAATGGCCGTCCTGCTTCTTGTCGTAGATCGGGGCGCGCCGCTGCACGATGGTCTGCAGCGCAGCACTATCGAAGACCTCGCCCGGACGGGCCGCGCGCCACACCTCTTCGGCAAGCGTCAGCGAAGCGCGGCCGTCACCATCGGCCATGCGGATCAGGGAGGCTCGCGCCCTGTCATCAAGTGGCAGCGGCTTGCCTTCGATCGCCTCGGCGCGGGCGAGCAGCTTTCCGACCGCCGCCGCGTCGAGCGATTTGAACACGAGCACACGCGCGCGCGACAGCATCGGCGCGATCAGCTCAAACGATGGATTTTCAGTCGTGGCGCCGACCAGCACAATAGTGCCGTCTTCCATCACCGGCAGGAAGCTATCCTGCTGCGCGCGATTGAAGCGGTGAATCTCATCGACGAACAGCAATGTGCCCTGTCCGGTTTCGCGGCGGGCGCGGGCGTCGTCGAACACCTTCTTCAGATCGGCGACGCCGGAGAAGATCGCGCTGATCTGCACAAATTCGAGGCTGGTTTCGTGCGCCAGAAGGCGCGCGACCGTTGTCTTGCCTGTGCCCGGCGGCCCCCAGAAGATCAGCGAGCCGAGCGAATTGCTCTCCAGCATGCGGGTGAGCGCGCCATCCGGCCCGAGCAGGTGATCCTGCCCCACCACGTCGGAGAGCTTTTGCGGCCGCAAGCGGTCCGCGAGCGGCCGTGGCGCGTCGTTGCCAAGTCCCGCGGCCGTAAAGAGGCTCGCTCCCCCGCCGCGCTTGGGCCGCGACGTCATCCGCCAAAAACGGCCGAAATCTGCTGGCCGTCCCGCTGGATGCTCACCCGCCAAAGCCTTGCGCCGGCCTCGACCACTTTCTCAAGATCGCGCGTCTTGGCAATCTTGTGATTGTTGATCGACAGCACAACGTCGCCGCGCCGGAATCCCAATTGCTGCGCGGGGCTGCCCTCGGTCACATCGACCACCGCCACGCCCTCGGCCGAAGTATCCAGCCGCAACTCGTCGGCGAGCGCCGGCGACAGGTTCGCCACCTTGGCGCCAAGGAATGGAGAACGCGCTTTGACCACAAGCTCGTCACGCGGCGCATCCGGCGCCGTCTCCAGCGTCACCGGGATTTTGCTTTCGCGCCCCCCGCGCACGATGCCGAGCGCGACGCGCCCGCCCAATTCATGCGTGGCGAAACGATAGTTGAAGGCATTGGGATCGTCGACCGCCTGGTCACTTACGGAGACGATAACATCACCGACGCGAAGTCCCGCCCGCGCGGCCGGGCTCCCCGGCGTAATGCTGGTGATGACCGCGCCGGCCGGGCGCTTGAGGTCGAACTCGCGAGACAGGTCCGAAGTCACCGCCTGCAGATTGGCGCCAAGCCAAGGCCGCTTCACCGTGCCACCGCTGCGTGCCGATGCCACCACCACCCGCACCATGTTGGCGGGAATGGCGAAGCCGATGCCTTGGGACCCCCCCGAGCGCGAGAAAATCGCGGTGTTGATACCGACGACCTTACCGGCCATGTCCACCAGTGGGCCGCCGGAATTGCCCGGATTGATGGCAGCGTCGGTCTGAATGAAGAACTGATAATCCGAGATACCAACCTGCGTGCGTGCCACCGCCGAGACAATGCCGTGCGTCACCGTCTGGCCAACCGCAAACGGGTTGCCGACCGCGAGGACCACGTCGCCAACCTGCAGCGCATCGGAATCGGAAAATTCAAGCGCGGGGAACCGCTCATTTCCGTCCCTGATCCGCAATATGGCCAAGTCGGTGCGCTGGTCTTTCAGCACCACGTCGACCGGGAAGTCCCGCTTGTCGGCCAGCGACACCTTTACTTGATCGGCGCCGTCGATGACGTGATAGTTGGTCACCACCAGCCCCGACGGATCGACGATCACCCCCGAGCCGAGCGAACGCTGCGTCTGCTCGCGCGGGCCACCGAACTGCGGGCCAAAGAAACGTCGGAAAAACGGGTCCTCCATCAGCGGGTTGCGGTTCTCTACCGTCTTAGCCGCCGACACGGTGACAACCGCCGGCACCACCCGCTTCACGATCGGCGCATACGACATGCGCAACGCTTCGGGCGACGACGGCACCACACGGTTTTGCGCGGCCGCCCCCTGAAGCCCGGTCGCGGCCAATGCAACAAGGGCAAATGCGGAGATAAGGTTCAGACGTTCAGGCATAATGGATTCCCGCTAGGGTCCGATCCGGCAAGAAGGCGGACCTGTCTTTCGGTCTTTAGGGGCACCCCGCCGAAAACCGGCCCTCCCCCTTCGGTGAGGCGCACCCGGAACCAGAAGATATAAGCTGAGCGCGGTGGCGAGAGAAGGGCGCAGCTTCCCGCCCCCCGGGGTCGTCACCGGCACAACGGGCCCGGGCAAGACAAGGCCTCACCACTGCTGCCGCAAACAGAATGGCCGGCCTGCTATCCACCTGCCCATCAGGCATCGGCCGATGCCGCTTGCGGCACCGGCCTGGCCGGTCGGCTAGTCGATGGCCGGCAACGTCCGCACAAAAGCGATAACCGCGTCGAGGTCGGCGTCGGTCATCTTGGCATAATACTGGTAGCCCATCGGCCCTTTGAGCGGCGAGCCATCCTTGTGCTTGCCCTGGGTGATGGCGGCCTTGATCTCGGCATCGGTCCAGTTGCCCAGGCCTGCGGTCTTGCTCGAGGTGATGTTGCGCGACTTCGACACGCCCCACGGGCCCGGGAATTCGCGGCCGCCCTTGCCGAGCGAGTTCTTGAAATCGTGGGCGCCATTCACGAAGGGCGTATGGCATTCCAGGCAGTGGCCGATGGTCACGAGATAGCGGCCGCGCTTCAGCTTGTCGCTGAGGTCGGCCTGCGTGAACGCTTTCTCCGCGCCCGGCACGATGTGGTGCGGCAGCGCGATCTTGTAGACCGGGTCCGGGACCTTGTTTCTGACCGGCTTCACCGTGCGCAGATAGGCCACGATGGCGTCAAGATCGCCGGGCGTCAGGATCGGATAGAACGCGGTGGGCATCACCTCTGCGACCTGTACACCATCCGGCCGCACGCCTGTCAGCAGCAGCTTCTTGATATCGGCATCGCTCCAGCCGCCAATCCCCGTCTCTTTGTCTTGAGTGATGTTGGACGCCGTCACCTTGAATGGCGGTTCGTCGAACGTCAGGCCACCGGAAAAGTCCTTGCCGGCGACGACCGCTGGCGGGCCTTTCGGCGAATGACAATTGCCGCAGGTCATAATGGTGTTGACCAGATAGCTACCCCGCTCAACCGGCGTTTCCGCCCGTGCCTGCATAACAGCCGGCAGGAGCAATGCCACCGCCATCACAATCACCGCGTTCCGCATGACCGATTCTCCCCTGAAAGCGGCGCAGAGCATCCTACTACCACCAACGAAAAACCAGCCCCTCTTCGGGGGTATTTCCCACAAGCTCGGACAACAATTCCGGCGAGTCAGCGCGCACCGGCCGCCTCCAGGATCGCCGCCATCGCGGCGAAGCCACGCTGCCGTGCATGCCGAAGCGGCGTAACGCCATCGCGATCCGCGATGCTGACGTTGGCTCCCGCCTCAACCAGGAGACGGACGATCTCGGTGTGCACCTTGCCGCCGTCGCCAAGGACCACAGCCTCGAGCAATGCGGTCCAACCAAGCCGGTTGACGTGATCCTTATCGATTGCAGTGCCGAGCAGGATCTTCACCGTATCGGGGTAGCCGTGATGCGCCGCAGGAATCAAGGCCGTGCCGCCGTAGCGGTTGACGCTCTTGAGATCGGCGCCTGCTGCCAGGGTCATTTTCAGAATCTCGTTGCGGCCCTCGGCGCCTGCGTAAAGATAGGGACTATCCTGAATCTTGTCCTTGGCGTTGACGTCAGCCCCCGCCGCGATCAGCACGCGGGCAACCTCGATGCGATTGGCGTGGGTCGCGGCAAGCAGGGCCGTGCGGCCGGCATTATCGCGGGAATCGACCGCGACGCCGGCCTTGAGAAGACGCTGAACCGCGGCGATATCGCCACGCTCCGCCGCTATCACCAATGCACGCTCGGTTGCCACGTCGGCATGAAGATTGCCCGTCATGGCGACAAGCATCGTGGCACCGGCCGCGGCCAATATCGCGACAAGACGAACCATGAATCTCTCCGGATTGCACGCATCGACCCGACAATATCGGGCTGCCCCAAGCAAATCCGCTCACGCGCCAATCACGTTGTTGCGCGCATCGCGCAATCAGGACGACGCAAAACAAAAGGCGACCCGAGCGGGCCGCCTTTGAACATTCATCCAACAACGGAGCGGGGTTCGCCTCGAAGCATTACGCCGCGGCGTCAGCATCCTCGCTGGTGCGCTTCTCCTGCACCGGCCCGGAATCCTTACCCTTGGCGCTCTCGTCGCGATCCACGAACTCGATCACACCCACGGCCGCGTTATCGCCATAGCGGAAGCCGGCTTTCAGCACGCGGGTATAACCGCCATTGCGGCCCTGGTAGCGCGGGCCGAGAACGTCGAACAGCTTCTTGACCATCGCAACGTCGCGGATTTGCGAAATCGCCTGCCGACGCGCATGCAAATCGCCGCGCTTGCCGAGCGTGATGAGCTTCTCCACGACCGGGCGAAGTTCCTTCGCCTTCGGAAGCGTGGTGGTGATCTGCTCATGCTTGATCAGTGCCGCCGCCATGTTGGCGAACATCGCCTTGCGGTGCTCCGGCTTGCGGCCGAGCTTGCGGTGGGCATTTCCGTGACGCATCGCGTCGTTCCCCTTGTCATTCCGAACACCGCGATGCGGCGATGCGGAAGCCAGTTACAGATACCGAGCTCTCATGCGGGTCGCGGAGCGCCTATGGCGTCCCCGAACACCCACGCCTCAGTAGTGATCCTCGAAACGCTTCGCCAGCTCTTCGATATTCTCAGGCGGCCAGCCAGGCACTTCCATGCCGAGGTGCAGACCCATCTGCGCCAGCACTTCCTTGATTTCGTTGAGCGATTTGCGGCCGAAATTCGGTGTCCGCAGCATCTCGGCTTCGGTCTTCTGAACGAGGTCGCCGATGTAGACGATGTTGTCGTTCTTGAGACAGTTGGCCGAACGCACGCTGAGCTCGAGCTCGTCCACCTTCTTGAGGAAGGCCGGATTGAAGGCCAGATCCGGGATCGTTTCCTGGGCCTGCTCTTTGCGCGGCTCCTCGAAGTTGACGAAGACGTTGAGCTGATCCTGCAAGATGCGCGCGGCATAGGCGAGCGCATCCTCCGGGCCGACCGCACCATTGGTTTCGATCGTCATCGTCAGCTTGTCGTAGTCGAGGATCTGCCCCTCGCGGGTGTTCTCAACCTTGTAGGAAACCTTGCGCACCGGAGAGTAGAGGCTGTCGACCGGGATCAGACCGATCGGCGCATCCTCGGGGCGATTGCGCTCCGCCGGCACATAGCCCTTACCGGTGTTGACAGTGAACTCCATGCGGATTTCGGCACCGTCGTCGAGCGTGCAGAGCGGCAGCTCGGGATTGAGAATGATGACGTCGCCGACGGTCTGGATATCGCCCGCCATGACAGTGCCCGGACCGGACTTCTTCACCACCATCCGCTTGGGCCCTTCGCCCTGCATCTTGATGGCGATGTCCTTGATGTTGAGGACGATATCGGTGACGTCCTCGCGAACGCCGGCAATCGACGAGAACTCGTGCAACACGCCGTCGATATGCACGGACTGCACGGCGGCGCCCTGCAGCGACGACAGCAGAACGCGGCGCAGCGCATTGCCGAGCGTCACGCCGAAACCGCGCTCCAGCGGCTCAGCCACCAGCGTGGCCACCCGCTTCGAGTCGGAGCCGGCCGACACCTGCAGCTTGTTCGGCCTGATCAGTTCCTGCCAATTCTTCTGGATCACATTTGCACCCGTCGTATTGAGTGGCGCGGTCTTGCGAGCCTCCCACTCCGCCCCGTGGGAATTCTCGGCGGCGGCCGGCAGCGCGTCCGTCGGCCGGATGTCGGAATCGCTCATACGCGGCGGCGCTTTCTCGGCCGGCAGCCGTTGTGGGGAATGGGGGTCACATCGCGGATCGAGGTGACGGTGAAGCCGGCGGCCTGCAGCGCGCGCAGCGCCGATTCGCGACCGGAGCCAGGCCCCGCGACCTCGACCTCCAGCGTGCGCATGCCGTGCTCGGCCGCCTTCTTCGCGGCGTCTTCGGCGGCCATCTGCGCAGCATAAGGCGTGGACTTGCGTGAGCCCTTGAACCCCATCGTTCCCGCCGACGACCAGGCAATGGCATTGCCTTGGGCATCGGTAATGGTGATCATGGTGTTATTGAACGAGGCGTTCACATGCGCGACGCCTGAAGCGATATTCTTACGTTCACGCCGGCGGACGCGGCCGGTGGTGGCTTCCTTGCCCATTCACGATCCTTTCGCGGCCTGCAGATTGCGCACAGGCCATTTCGATCCGTTGTCCGTTAAGTCGCCTTCTTCTTGCCGGCGATGGCCTTGGCCGGACCCTTACGGGTGCGGGCATTGGTGTGGGTGCGCTGGCCGCGGACCGGCAGGCCCTTGCGGTGACGCAGGCCGCGATAGCAGCCGAGATCCATCAGGCGCTTGATGTTGACGGCGTTCTCGCGCCGCAGATCGCCCTCGACGATATAGTCGCGGTCGATCACTTCGCGGATCTGCAGCACTTCTTGATCGGTAAGTTGAGACACCCGGCGGTCTTCCGGAACCTGGACCTTCGCCATGATGTCCTTGGCGTTCTTCTGACCGATGCCGTGGATATACTGAAGCGCGATCAGCACGCGCTTGTTGGTCGGAATATTGACGCCTGCAATTCGGGCCACGATGTCACTCCTGTTCCGGCCGGCTCTGGCGCGCCTTGCCGTTTCTGCCTGTTCCGAAATTCCGGAAGGGCGTTCCAAGCGGTAACGCGACGCCCTCCCCACCACCCTGGGGCCAGCATCGTTCGAACGGTGTCCGCCTGAATGCCCTAGTTATTAAGGGATTCTCCCTCACTTCGTCAACCTCCGCCCTCGCCCGGATTTCCTGGCTTTGGCGCGAGCCGTCCCCCGGCCGCCTAGTGGGTGTTTGGTAGCCTTCCGGGAGCTCTTGGCAGGGCCCCTAGCGGCGCTTTTGGAGGCTCTCGGCGTCCTCTTGGCAGCTTTCTTGCCCCTGGCAAGCTGCCTATGCGACGCGGCCTTACTGCTGGAGCCTGCCGCCCGCCGACCCGCCTTGGCGGTCGATTTGGCCTTGGCCGCCTGCGATTTGGCAGGCTTCCCTTTAGCCTTGGAACCGGCCTTGCGGCCTTTGGCTCCAAACCCATCGCGGGCCTTTGCCGGACGCTTGCGTCCCGCGACACCCCCGCGCCGCGCACCGGCCTGCCCGCGAGACGCCTTTCGCGGCCGACGGGCGGTCGATCTCGATCCCTGGCGGCTGCCCCCCTCCGCAACAGCTTCAGCCAGCGCCTGCTCGATCGCCAGCCCGACATCCTCGATCGAGGCCATGCCATCGACTGTCCGCAGCGTGCCCTTTTTCCGATAATGCTGCACCAGGGGCGCTGTCTGCGCCTCATAAGCCGAAAGACGCTGCTTGAGCACATCCGGATTGTCGTCGGGCCGAAGCGGCTCGCCGCGAGCCTTCATCTGCTCGACGCGGGTTTCGATGCGCCGAACCAGGATCTCCGGATCGACGCTGAGTTCCACCACGGCATCAAGGCGAAGCCCTTTGTCGGCGAGCATCCGCTCAAGCGCCTCGGCCTGTGGCACGGTGCGCGGAAAGCCGTCCAGGATAAAACCACGCTTGGCGTCGGGCTGGTCGATCCGGTCGGAAACGATGGCGACCACGACGTCGTCGGGAACCAGGGCGCCGCGCGCCATGATGTCCTTGGCCTTAAGACCGATCGGCGTACCAGCCGCAACGGCCGCACGCAGCATATCGCCGGTGGAAAGCTGAACGATGCCGTATTTCGCAACGAGTTCCTTGGCCTGCGTCCCCTTGCCGGCCCCCGGCGGGCCGAGCAAAACAATCCTCATCTCCTGCGCCCCCGCAGCTTAGAACGTTTGATCAAACCTTCATATTGGTGCGCCAGCAGGTATCCCTGAATCTGGGCCACCGTATCCATCGTCACGCTGACCACGATCAGGAGGGATGTGCCGCCGAAATAAAACGGCACCGCCGCGTAGGAAATCAGTATCTCCGGGATCAGACAGACCACCGCGAGATAGGCCGCGCCGACGACCGTGATGCGGCTGAGCACATAGTCGATGTATTCGGCGGTGCGCTCGCCCGGACGGATACCCGGAATGAAGCCGCCATGCTTCTTCAGGTTGTCCGCCGTCTCCGTCGGATTGAACACCACGGCCGTGTAGAAAAACGTGAAGAAAATGATCAGCGCGATATAGAGGAACAGGAACAGCGGTCGCCCGTGCGAAAGCTGGGTCGTCAGCGTGTTGAACCACTCCGGCCCGCCGCCGGCGTTGAAGCTTGCGACCGTGGTCGGCAGCAACAGCAGCGACGAGGCGAAGATCGGCGGGATCACGCCCGAGGTGTTGAGCTTCAGCGGCAGATGCGAGGATTGCCCCTCGAACATGCGATTGCCGACCTGACGTTTGGGGTACTGGATCAGCAAGCGCCGCTGCGCCCGCTCCATGAACACGATGAATCCCGTGACCGCGATCGCCATAGCGATAACGACGAGGATCAGCGGAGTGGACAACGCACCCTGACGGCCAAGCTCGAGCATCCCGGCGATGGCCGAAGGCAGCTCCGCGACGATGCCGGCCATGATGATCAGCGAGATGCCGTTGCCGATGCCGCGCGCTGTGATCTGCTCGCCGAGCCACATCAGGAACATGGTGCCGCCGGTCAGCGTGATCGCGGTCGAAATCCGGAAGAACATTCCGGGCTCGGTCACGACGTTGCCCGCGCTCTCCAGTCCCATCGCGATGCCATAAGCCTGGAAGGCCGCCAGAAACAGCGTCAGGTACCGGGTGTACTGATTGATGATCTTGCGGCCCTGCTCGCCCTCTTTCTTGAGCTGCTCAAGCGTGGGCGACACCGTCGTCATCAACTGGATGATGATCGCCGCCGAAATGTACGGCATGATGTTCAACGCAAAGATCGCCATGCGGTTGATGCCGCCGCCGGCGAACATGTTGAACATGCCGAGGATGCCGCCGGCCTGGGTGCGGAAAATCTCGCTCCAGGCGGCCGGGTCGATACCGGGCAGCGGAACGTAGGTGCCGAAGCGGTAGACCAGTAGCGCGCCGACCGTGAACCAGATGCGCTTCTTCAGCTCTTCAGCTTTGGCGAGCGCCGAAAAGTTGAGGTTGGCCGCGAGTTGTTCCGCTGCAGACGCCATCGAGAGCTCCGTTCCCGCCCCACCTAACCGACGGACGCACCTTGCTTCGTCCGCAGGTCAAACCAGCGGCCAAAACCGTGGCGTCCCCACGCGAAGCATCCGCGATCCGCGATCCCTATGTGGGGCATGACCGCCCTCAAATCCATGCTCCCAGAGCGCGAGATCGGAAATCCAGGCCGCCGTTCCGATCCGCAAACCATCGCGTTACGCGGCCTTCTCACCCTCTTCGCGCTTCGGAGCCAGGATTTTCACCGACCCACCGGCCTTTTCCACGGCTGCGAGCGCCGGCTTGGAGGCCCCGAACACCTCGAAACTGACCTTCGCCTTCAACTCGCCGTTACCCAGGAGCCGCACGCCGTCTTTGGCGCGGCGAATGACCCCGGCCTTGATCAGAGCCGCAGCATCGACCGTCGCCGAGGCATCGAGCCGCTTGGCGTCGATCGCCGCCTGCACTTGGCCGAGGTTGACCTCGTTCAGCTTAAGCGCGAACGACGTGTTCTTGAAGCCGCGCTTGGGCAGCCGCCGATGCATCGGCATCTGACCGCCTTCGAAACCCTTGATGCGCACGCCCGAGCGCGCGGTCTGGCCCTTGCCGCCGCGACCGCCGGTTTTGCCGACACCCGAGCCGATACCGCGGCCGATGCGAACGCGCTTCTTGCGCGAGCCTTCGCGCGGGGCGATTTCGTTGAGCTTCATCGCCTCTTCTCCTTATTTGCTCTCGACCACGCGAACGAGATGCGCAACCTTGCGGATCATTCCGCGCGTCTGCGGCGTATCCGGCAAATCCCGGACCCGGCCGATCCTGTTGAGCCCGAGCCCGATCAGCGTAGCGCGCTGACGATCCTCGCGCCGGATCGGGCTTGCGGTCTGCTCGACCTTGATGATTTTACTGCTGTTGGCCATGGCTCTTTTCCCGCTCAGTCGGTCGCGGCTTCGCTGTCGGCACCCTGACGGCGCGCCTGGAGTGTCGAAACCTTAATGCTGCGGCGCGCGGCGACGGAGCGCGGCGAGTCCTGGTGCTTCAACGCATCGAAGGTGGCGCGGACCATGTTGTAGGGGTTGGACGAGCCGAGCGATTTCGCAACAACGTCCTGCATACCGAGCGTCTCGAACACGGCGCGCATCGGACCGCCGGCGATGATGCCGGTTCCGGGAGGAGCCGCGCGCAGTTGCACGCGCCCCGCGCCGTGGCGGCCCAGAACGTCGTGGTGCAGCGTACGCCCCTCGCGCAGCGGCACGCGGGTGACGTTGCGCTTAGCCGCATCGGTCGCCTTGCGGATCGCCTCAGGCACCTCGCGCGCCTTGCCGTGGCCAAAGCCAACCCGGCCCTTCTGGTCGCCGACGATCACCAGCGCGGCAAAGCCGAACCGGCGGCCGCCCTTGACCACCTTGGCGACGCGGTTGATGTGAACGAGCTTGTCAACAAACTCGCTCGCCTCGCGCTCACCGCCGCGTTCACCGCGCTCGCGATCTCGTCTCGGTTCACGTGCCATAGCGTTCTTCTTTCTGCTCGGGCGACCAGCCCGTCGTCATCCATTCAAAACTTCAAGCCGCTCTCGCGTGCGGCGTCGGCGAGCGCCTTGATGCGCCCGTGGTAGAGATAGCTGCCGCGGTCGAACACAACCGTTTCGACGCCCTTCTTGATCGCCCGCTCAGCCACAAGCTTGCCGACAACCTTCGCAGCGTCGACGTTCGCACCGGTCTTCAGGCTCGCGCGCAGGTCCTTCTCCAACGTCGAGGCCGACACCAGCGTCGCGCCCTTCACGTCGTCGATCACCTGGGCATAGATATGCTTGCCCGAGCGGTGCACAGACAGCCGAGCCCGGCCGCGCGCCGCCGCCTTGACGGTGCGCCGCACCGACGCCCTCCGCCGCAAGGTTCGGTCTTTGACAGTCGCCATCGCGCGCTCCGTTACTTCTTCTTGCCTTCCTTGCGGAAGATATACTCGCCCACGTACTTCACACCCTTGCCCTTATAGGGCTCCGGTGCCCGGAAGCCACGGATCTCGGCGGCCACCTGCCCGACTTGCTGCTTGTCGGACCCAGTGACCACCACCTCGGTAGGCTTCGGCGTCGCAATCGCGATGCCTTGAGGGATCGGATAGACCACGTCGTGGCTGAAGCCGAGCTGGAGCTGCAGGTTCTTACCCTGCACCGCCGCACGGTAGCCGACGCCGGTGATCTCAAGCTTCTGCTCGAAGCCCTTGGTGACACCAGTCATCAGATTCGCAACCAGCGTGCGATGGGTGCCCCACTGCGAGCGCGCACGCTTGGTCTGGGAGCGCGGATCGACCTTGATCGCGCCCTTGTCCATCGTGGCCACGACGTCGTCATGCAGCACGAGCTGCAGCGTGCCCTTGGGTCCTTTGACCTTGACGGTCTGACCCTCGATGTTCGCGGTAACACCCGAAGGAACCGCGACGGGTTTCTTGCCGATACGGGACATTGCTTTTCCTCGCTCTCCCCCGCTCAGAATACCGTGCAGAGCAGTTCGCCGCCGACATTGGCATCGCGGGCATCGTGGTCGGCCATCACACCCTTAGGCGTGGACAGAATCGCGACGCCCAGACCGTTGTTGACGCGCGGCAGATTACGGACCGCGACATAGACGCGCCGGCCCGGCTTCGACACCCGCGAAATCTCGCGGATCACCGGCTCGCCGTCGAAATACTTCAGCTCGATCTCAAGCTCGTTGCGGCCGTCCGTATGCTCCACGGTGGCGTAGCCGCGGATGAAGCCTTCGTTCTTGAGCACGTCAAGGACGCTGACGCGAAGCCGCGAGCCCGGCGTCGAAACCTTGGACTTCCGGCGCATCTGTGCGTTGTTGATGCGCGCGATGAGATCGCCGATCGGATCATTCAACTGCATGCGATCCTCCTCACCAGCTCGACTTCACAAGGCCGGGGATCAAACCCTTAGACCCAAGCTCGCGCAGCGCGATACGGCTGAGCTTGTGCTTGCGGTAGAACGCGCGCGGGCGGCCGGTGATCTCGCAGCGGTTGCGGATGCGGGTCGCCGACGAATTGCGCGGCAGCTCGGCCATCTTGAGGGTCGCCGCGAAGCGCTCCTCCATCGGCTTGGTCTTATCCATGGCGATCGCTTTAAGCCGCGCCCTGCGGCCCGAAAACTTCTTCGACAGCTTGCGCCGCCGATTATTCTTCTCGATCGAACTCTTCTTCGCCATTCGTGTCTCCTGGCTATCCGCGTCTGAGGGACGCTCCCGTCGAGGGGCCGTGCCTCACTGCCGGAAGGGGAAGTTGAATGCGTTCAGCAACGCGCGCGCCTCATCATCCGTGCGCGCCGTGGTGCAGACCGTGATGTCCATGCCCCAGACATCCGACACCTTGTCGTAGTCGATCTCCGGGAAAATGATGTGTTCCTTGATGCCGAGCGAATAGTTACCTCGGCCGTCGAAGCTCTTGGGGTTGAGACCGCGGAAGTCGCGCACGCGCGGCAGCGCAATATTCACCAGCCGGTCAAGGAATTCGTACATCCGCGCCTTGCGCAGCGTGACCTTGCAGCCGATCGCCTGGCCATCGCGCAGCTTGTAGGTGGCGATGGACTTGCGCGATCGGGTGACGACGGCCTTCTGGCCGACGATCAGCGACAGCGCCTCCGCCGCCTGCTCGACCTTCTTGCGGTCGGCCACGGCTTCGCCGATGCCCATGTTGAGCACGATCTTGTCGAGCCGGGGCACCTGCATCGGGTTCTTGTAGCCGAACTGGTCGGTCAGGGCCTTGCGCACGACCTTATCGAAGTGCGTGCGAAGCCGCGGCGTGACTCGCTCCTCCGGCTCGCTCGCCGTCTTCTCGCCGGCAGCCGCAGCCTCCTTCTTGGCAGCAGCCTTCTCCTTGGCGGCCTGCGCCTTGGCGATCTGCTCGGGCGTACGCTCAGCCTTCGGCGCGCGCGCAGGCTTTGCGCCCTTGGCGTCGTCTTTTTCCTTAGCCATCGATCTCGACTCCCGAACGCTTGGCGATGCGCACCCGGCGCCGATCGTCACCCTCGCCGACGATCTTGAAGCCGACGCGCGTAGGCTTGCCGTCCTTGGGATCGGCCAGCGCGATATTGGACAAATGGATCGGCAGCTCCTTGGAGATGATGCCGCCTTCCTGTTGCGCGGTCTGGCGCTGGTGGCGCTTCACCATGTTGACGCCGCGCACGGTCGCGCGCTCCTCACGCGGATAGACCGCGACCACCTCTCCGGTGCGACCCTTGTCGCGGCCGGACAGCACGACGACTTTGTCGCCTTTTCTGATCCTGGCCGCCATCACAACACCTCCGGCGCAAGCGAAATGATCTTCATGTGGTTCTTGGCGCGCAGCTCGCGCGGCACGGGCCCGAAAATACGGGTGCCAACCGGCTCCATCTGCGGGTTGATAAGCACGGCGGCGTTGCGGTCGAAGCGGATCACCGAGCCGTCCAGGCGCTTGATGTCCTTGCGGACGCGCACCACCACGGCCTTCATGACCTCGCCCTTCTTGACGCGGCCGCGCGGGATCGCCTCCTTCACGGAGACGACGATGACATCGCCGATGGTTGCATACTTGCGCTTGGAGCCGCCAAGCACCTTGATGCACATGACGCGGCGCGCGCCGGAATTGTCCGCCACGTCGAGGTTGGTTTGCATCTGAATCATGAGGCGCCTCGCAATTTATGTTCTACGCGTCTCGCGTCAGTTCGATTGGGCAGCGGCGGTTTCCCCGCCCCTGCGTTTGGATTTCTTCGAAACGCGCCGCTCGGTTTCAACCTCGATCGGGCCTTCGGTGCGCGACCGCTTCTCGCCCTGGGTCACGATCCAGCGCTTGAGTCGCGAAATCGGGCTGTGCTCCTCGATCCACACGATGTCACCGACCGAGAACTCGTTCTTCTCGTCGTGAGCATGGAACTTGTTGGAACGGCGGACGGTCTTCTTCATGACCGGATGCGTGAAGCGGCGCTCGACGCGGACAACCACGGTTTTGTCCTGCTTGTCGCTGACCACCACGCCCTGCAGCGTTCGCTTCGGCATGCGATCCTCTTACTTCCTTTTGGCCTTGGCCCGGTTTTTCAAGCTGGGCTTCGAACGGTTGGACACGGGCGGGCGCGGCTTGGCGGTCCGCCTCGGCTTTGCGGGCGCGGCCGCCGGCGCGGCGGCCGCCTTGGCCTTTGGCGCCTCGCCCGCACGTTTCTGACGCGCGATGGTCTTCAGCCGCGCGATGTCGCGGCGTGCCTCGCGCACACGCGAGGTGTTCTCGAGCTGCCCGGTAGCCCGCTGGAAGCGCAGGTTGAACTGCTCCTTCTTGAGCTTGAGCACCTCGTCGTCGATCTGATCGACGGTCATGGCGTGCACATCGGAGGCTTTCATGACGTGGCTCTCTATTCCTAGCCTTAAGCGGCGATGCGCGTGACGAAACGGGTCTTGATCGGCAGCTTGGCCGCGGCGAGCGTCAGCGCCTCCCTGGCGAGTTGCACGGGGATGCCGTCCACCTCGAACAGGATACGGCCCGGCTTCACTCGGCACACCCAAAGCTCGACGCTACCCTTGCCGGAGCCCATGCGGACTTCGAGCGGCTTCTTCGACACCGGTAGATCCGGATAAACGCGAATCCAGACTTGACCCGCGCGCTTCATGTGGCGCGTCAGCGCGCGGCGCGCGGCTTCGATCTGGCGCGCGGTGACACGCTCAGGCTCCATCGCCTTCAGCCCATACTGGCCAAACGCCAAGTCCTGGCCGCTGGTGGCGACGCCCTTAATGCGTCCCTTGTGCGCCTTGCGGAACTTGGTGCGCGTCGGTTGCAACATGACAAAAGTCCCTTGTTATCCTTTGGCCCGTGCCCGATTACGCCGTCTCGCGCCGCGGACGACCCGCCTCGGCTTCGGCCAGACGCTTATCTTGCGCCATGGAGTCGTGCTCCAGGATCTCACCCTTGAAGATCCACACTTTGACGCCGCAAGTTCCGTAGGTCGTGAACGCCGTGGCAACGCCGTAATCAACGTCGGCGCGCAGCGTGTGCAGCGGCACGCGACCTTCGCGATACCACTCCATGCGCGCAATCTCCGCGCCGCCCAGGCGACCCGAGCAGTTGATGCGGATGCCTTCCGCACCGAGCCGCATCGCCGATTGCACGGCGCGCTTCATCGCACGACGGAACGCCACGCGGCGCTCGAGCTGCTGAGCGATCGATTCGGCCACGAGCTGCGCGTCGAGCTCGGGCTTGCGGATCTCGATGATGTTGATGACCACATCGCTGTTGGTCAGCTTGGCCACCGACTTGCGCAGCTTCTCGATATCGGCGCCCTTCTTGCCGATCACCACGCCCGGCCGCGCCGAATGGATCGTCACACGGCACTTCTTGTGCGGGCGCTCGATCACCACCTTGGACACCGCGGCCTGCTTGAGAGCCTCCATGAGATCCTCGCGGATCTTCACATCCTCATGAAGCAGCCTGCCGTACTCATTCTTACCCGCGAACCAGCGCGAGTCCCAGGTCCGGTTGATGCCAAGCCGCAAGCCGACTGGATTGACCTTCTGACCCATTATCCTCTCCTCAAGCCGCTTTGCTCTCAACCTGGCGAACGACGATCGTCAGGTTGGCGAACGGCTTCAAAATCTTGCCCATGCGGCCGCGGCCGCGGGGATGAAAACGCTTCAGGACCAGCGCCTTGCCGACGTGGGCCTCGGCGACGATCAACTCATCGACATCGAGGTCGTGGTTGTTCTCGGCGTTAGCGATCGCCGATTCCAGACACTTCCTGACGTCCTTGGCGATCCGCTTCTGCGAGAACTGCAGATCGGCGAGCGCCGTCGAAACCTTCTTGCCGCGGATGAGCTGAGCCACAAGATTCAGCTTCTGCGGCGAAACCCGCAGCATACGGGCAACCGCCTTGGCTTCGTTCTCCGGCAAGTCTCTCTCGTGTGCGCGTTTGCCCATGTCGTATCCTCGAACTTCGCCTATCGACCCGCCTTAAGCGCGCTTGGCCTTGCGGTCGGATGTATGGCCGTAAAAGGTGCGGGTTGGCGAGAACTCGCCGAACTTGTGACCCACCATCTCCTCGGTCACCATCACCGGGATATGCTTCTGACCGTTGTACACACCGAACGTCAGCCCCACGAATTGCGGCAGGATCGTCGAGCGGCGACTCCAAATCTTGATCATCTCGTGGCGGCCCGACGTGCGCGAGGCTTCAGCCTTCTTCAGCAGATAGCCGTCAACAAACGGGCCTTTCCAGACTGAACGTGCCATGTGGCGGTCCCTTACGATCTCTTCTTCCGCGCGTGGCGGCTCAGCATGATGAACTTGGCGGTGGACTTGTTCTTGCGCGTCTTCTTGCCCTTGGTCGGGAAGCCCCACGGCGTCACCGGGTGACCGCCGCCCTTGGTGCGGCCGCCATGCGGGTGATCGACCGGGTTCATGGTAATGCCGCGGTTGTGCGGCATACGCCCCTTCCAACGCTGGCGACCCGCCTTGGCGATGGTGATGTTCATGTTGTCGGGATTCGACACCGCGCCGACCGTCGCCAGACACCGGCCATGCACCAGGCGCTGCTCCGACGAATTCAGGCGCAGGATAACGTACTCCTGATCGCGCCCGACGATCTGCGCATAGGTGCCCGCCGAGCGCGCGATCTGCCCGCCCTTGCCGATCTTCAGCTCGACGTTGTGCACGATCGTGCCCACCGGCATGTTGCCGAGCGGCATGGCGTTGCCGGGCTTGATGTCGACTTGCTCGCCCGCGACGATGGTGTCGCCGGCGGCGATGCGCTGCGGCGCCAGGATGTACGAAAGTGTGCCGTCCGCATACTTCAGCAGCGCGATGAAGGCCGTGCGGTTCGGATCGTACTCGATCCGCTCCACAGTCGCCGGCTCATCGCGGCGCGCGCGCTTGAAGTCGATGACGCGATAGGCCTGCTTGTGACCACCGCCGCGGAAGCGGCTGGTGATGCGGCCGTGATTGTTGCGGCCGCCGGTCGAATGCTGCCCCTCGACAAGCGTCTTCACGGGGTCGCCGCGATAGAGTCCGCCACGATCAACCGTGACGAGCTGACGCTGGCTCGGCGTCGTCGGCTTATAGGTCTTGAGTGCCATGTTCGCCTCTTCGCCTTACAGACCCGTGGTCACGTCGATGCGGTGGCCCTCTTGCAGGGTCACGACCGCACGCTTGCTATCCTGCAGCTCGCCGGCGCGGCCCTTGAACATCCGGACCTTGCCCTTGCGAACCAATGTGTTGACGCTCTTCACCTTGACGTCGAACAGTTTCTCAACCGCTTCCTTGATCTGCGGCTTGGTGGCGGTGCGCGCGACTTTGAACACCACTTTGTTGTGTTCGGAGGCGGCGGTCGCCTTCTCGGTCACGACCGGCGAAAGCAGCACGTCGTAATGGCGCGGATCGGTGGTGCTCATTTGAAGCGCGCCTCCAGCGCATCCACCGCAGCCTTGGTCAACACCAGCTTGCCGCGGCGCAGAATGTCGTAAACGTTGATGCCCTGGACCGGCAGCACGTCGATGTTGGGGATGTTGCGCGCCGCGAGCCGGAAGCCTGCTTCGATCTCCGCACCATCGACGATGAGCGCGTTGGCCCAGCCCAGCCTCTTGAGATGCGACGCCAATTCCTTGGTCTTGCCGTCCTTCACGCTGGCCTTGTCGAGCACGACAATGCCGCCGTCCTTCGCCTTGGCCGACAGCGCGTGCCGAAGCGCGAGCGCCCGAACCTTCTTCGGCAGGCCAACCTCGTGGCTGCGCACGACCGGTCCGAACGCACGGCCGCCCCCGCGGAACTGCGGCACGCGAGCCGAGCCGTGACGGGCGCCACCGGTGCCCTTCTGACCGTACATCTTCTTGCCCGTGCGCCAGATGTCCGCCCGGTTCTTGACCGCGTGCGTACCCGCGCGACGCTTGGCGAGCTGCCAGACGATGCAGCGCTGAATGAGATCGGTGCGCGGCTCGAGGCCGAAGATCGCCTCCGACAGGTTCACCGAACCCACCTCGCCGCCCTCAAGCGTGGTGACCTTCAATTCCATGTCACGCGCCCTCCTGCGGAGCAGCAGCGGCCGCTTCGGCCTTTGCCGGCGCCTCGGCTGCAGGGTTACGGAATTTGCCCGGCTTCGGCGTATCCTTCGGCAGCGTCTTCTTTACCGCGTCACGCACCGTGATCCAGCCGCCCTTGTGACCCGGCACTGCGCCCTCGAGCATGATGAGGCCACGCTCGACGTCGATCTTGGCCACCTTGAGATTCAAAGTCGTCACGCGATCGACACCCAAGTGACCCGGCATCTTCTTGTTCTTGAAAGTCTTGCCGGGGTCCTGCCGGCCGCCGGTCGAACCGATCGAGCGATGCGAGATCGACACGCCGTGCGTCGCGCGCAAGCCGCCGAAATTCCAGCGCTTCATGCCGCCGGCATAGCCCTTACCGATCGAAGTGCCGGTGACATCGACGAACTGGCCGACGACGAAATGATCGGCGGTGATTTCGGCGCCCACCGGAATGATCGCGTCGTCGCTGACGCGGAACTCGGCGAGCGTGCGTTTCGGCTCGACTTTCGCGACGGCAAATCGGCCGCGCTCGGCCTTGCTGACGTTTTTGACCTTGCGGGTGCCGGCCCCAAGCTGGAGCGCGACATAACCGTCCTTCTCCTTGCTGCGGTGCGCGACGACCTGGCATTGCGCCAAGCGCAGCACCGTAACCGGCACATGTTCGCCGGCATCGGTGAAGAGGCGGGTCATCCCGACCTTCTGTGCGATCACACCGGAGCGCATTTGACTATCCTCGTTGTCCCCGTGCGGCTTAGAGCTTGATCTCGACATCGACGCCTGCGGCGAGGTCGAGCTTCATCAGCGCGTCCACGGTCTGCGGCGTCGGATCGACGATGTCCAAAAGGCGCTTGTGGGTGCGCATCTCGAACTGCTCGCGGCTCTTCTTGTCGACGTGCGGCGAACGGTTCACCGTGAATTTCTCGATCTTGGTCGGCAGCGGGATCGGCCCACGCACCTGCGCGCCCGTGCGCTTGGCGGTGTTCACGATCTCACGCGTCGACGCATCGAGGATGCGGTGATCGAACGCCTTGAGCCGGATCCGGATATTCTGGCCGTTCATCTTGCTTCTCTCTGACTGTCCGCGTCCGCAACCCGCGGACACCCCAGCAACCAATCGCGTCTCAGTTCAAACCGCGATGCCGCGGATCACTGGGTCCCCCGCTTTCGCGGGGGACAACAGCACATTCTTCCTTACTCGATAATTCCGGCGACGACGCCTGCTCCGACGGTACGTCCGCCCTCGCGGATGGCGAAGCGCAGCTTCTCCTCCATGGCGATCGGCACGATCAGCGTCACCTCCATGGCGATGTTGT
>Ga0182740_1000106_pt1 | contig 138376 bp, 140 predicted proteins | sample eDN5th37CKraftBY_FD_128872 | JGI IMG/M metagenome (GOLD analysis project Ga0182740, IMG submission 128872) | Enriched backyard soil microbial communities from Emeryville, California, USA - eDNA 5th pass 37_C Kraft BY (version 2) (version 2) | ecosystem: Environmental > Terrestrial > Soil >... | reverse complement strand
AGGAACGTCTCCCACTTGTAGGTGTAGTCCTGGCCGTTGCCCTTCGACGGCTGGTACCAGTCGGTGTAGAAGCTCGACTGGCCGCCGACCGGCATGATGGTCGACAGGCCCGACTGGTAGAACCACTCGAACGCCGGGGTGTTGATGTCCCAGCCGTTGTAGTCATCCTGCGCGCGCAGGCCGTCGAGGAGGTACACCGCGTGCGGGCCGCCGCCCTGGAACTGCACACGGATGTCGCGGTTCATCGACGGCGAGAACACGTCGAGGTACTCGACCGGCAGACCAGGACGGGAAAACGCGCCCGCGCTCGCCGACCCCCCGGCGAAGCCGATCAGCCCGGGCAGCATCAGTGCCGCAAGGGCACCGATCACAAACCGGCGCAGGGCTTTCCATGCTGCAATGCCGCGCATGTCTCGAATGAACTTCATAACGGCAACCAACCCACCTTTCTTCGCGTGCCACAAGCAATTGCCGTCGCTGTGTGCTGCAAAGCAAACCATGCGCCACTTCAGTCACACGCGTAACAACGCCGGTGGGGCGGATCGCGGTTGGGCAACGATTGCGAATCGGCGTCGAGACAACGTCGAGACCTCCCGGTGACACACCGGGAGGCGACGCCGGAGGCGAACTCCGAGAAGTCAGTCCGCGGTGAGCGCCTCGCGCGCCGCACTGCGCCGGTCGTCGATGATCCGGCTCAGCTCGAGCAGCAGCAGGGGATTGCCTGCCACCAGTTCCTCCAGGAACTCCCGGCTGATCTGCAGCACGGTGGTCTCGGTCAGTGCATGCGCGGAGGCGAGGGCCCCCTCCCTGGTCAAGGCGGTCTGCCCCAGGAAGTCGTTCTCGGTCAGCGTGCGGACCGGGATGACGGCGTCGCCGTCGCCGGCCACGCTCACCCCGACCCGGCCCGAGACGATGAAGCTCATGCGAGTCGGGATCTCGCCGGCCTCCTGGATGATCTCGTCGGCACCGAACCGGACCAGTGCCGAATGGTTGAGCACCTCCTGCTGTTCGGTGTGGCTCAGCCGTAGCGTGGGCGCCATCTGCCGGACGGCCTTGGTGAGCCGTTCTGGCGTGCTGAAATCGTCGGTCTCCCCGTCGAGGTGCAGTTCGGCGCGGCGAGCGGCATACCAGAGCCAGCGCACGAACACCGCACGTGCGGCCGAGTCGTCGGCGGGCGTACGCAGCGGGATCGACGTCTTGTACTCGCCGGCACCAAGGGGAATCGCCTTGGGTGCCGCACCGGCGCGGCGTTGGGGCAGCTGCGTGGCGACACGGGTGAGCAACGCGCACACCGTATCCGGTGAATCCGACGCCCCGAATGTGGTGGTGACCGAGAGGGAGTGCGCGGCTTCCGGGCGGCTCAGGTTGGTGAACGATGCGCCCGCGAGCACCGAGTTGGGCATGATCTGAAGCCCGCCGCCGGTGTCGATGTGCGTTGCGCGCCAGTTGACCTCGACCACGCGGCCGCGTGCCGACGGCGTGTCGAGCCAGTCGCCGAGCTGGAAGGGCTGCTCGAACAACAACAGCAGGCCCGAGATGATCTGGCCGACGGCGTTCTGCAGCGCAAGGCCCAACACGATGGACGTGACGCCCAGCGCGGTGAACAGGCCGCCCACGTTGGCGCCCCACACGTACGCCATGATCATGCCGACGCCGACGGCGATCAGCGCGAAGCGCGCCACGTCGAGGAAGATCGACGGGATCCGCTTGCGCCAGCTGCCTTCCGGGGCGCCCTGGAACAGCGTGGCGTTGAGCCCCGACAGCAGCAGGATGATGACGACGAAACCGAACCCGGTCGCCACGATCCGCACCGGCGTGGCCTCTGCGGAGATCTCACTGCCCTTGACGAGCAGGATCAGCAGCGCTGCGAGCGGCAGGATGTAGTTGCGCAGCAGGCTGACCGGCCGCGCCAGATAGCTGCCGTGGCGGGCCAGGGTGTTGTGCAGTTCGGTGAGCAGCACCAGGCCGATCGGCAGCCCGACGGCCACGCTCAGCGCCCAGTAGAACCAGTTGGCCTCGAGGACGCTTCTCATGACTGGCGCTCCGACAGCCGCCAGATCGGTCGCTCGGTGCCGTCGACGGTCACCGACCCGACCGCGGTGAACTGGCGGATATCGCGTATGGCGTCGTGCACCTGATCGGTGACGTACACGCCGGGCTGCGGCATACCGCGCTGCACCTGATAGGCGAGGTCGACCGCGGCGCCCCACATGTCGTAGGCCAGGCTCGACCGGCCCACCAGACCGCTGCTGACCGTGCCGGTGTCGATGCCTGCCCGCAACCGCAGGTCGTACCCGGTCTCGCCGCGGAAGCGGTCGACGATGCGCTGCATCTCGAACGCGAAATCGACTGTGCGGCGCACGTTGTCGAGCCGGGGAACGGTCAGGCCGCAGCTGGCCAGGTATCCGTTGTGCAGTGTCCGCACCCGTTCGACACCGAGGCTCTCGGCGGCCGCGTCGAACTGGCGCACGAGCTTGTTGACGATCGCCAGGTGCTCGTCGGAACTCATGCTCGCCGACAGGCGGTCGAGGCCCATGAGGTCGGCGAACAGCACCGTGACGTTCTGGTGGTCCTGTGCGATGGTCTCCTCGCCCTCACGGTACCGCTGTACCACCGGCTCGGGCATCAACGACAGCAGCAGGCGGTCGTTCTCCTTGCGTTGCTCGTCGAGCAGGTCCTCCTTGATGCGCAGGTTGCGGCTCATCTCGTTGAACGCCACTGTCAGGTCACCGAATTCGTCGCGGGACACCACCGGCAGCGCGACGCCGTAGTCGCCCGCGCTGATCTGCTGGGCGCCGGCCTCCAGACGCCTGATGGGCCGGACGAATACGCGGGCCAGCAGGATCGCGGCGATGCACACCGCGAAGATCATCGCCACGGTCGAGAGCACCAGGGTGCGCGTGAACTTGGTGACCGGGGCGAAGGCTTCGGCGGTGTCGATCTTGGCCACCACCGACCAGTCCAGCCCGGTCAGGTCCAGCGGGGCGTAGGCCTGCAGGGTCTCCTGCCCCAGATAGTCGCGTTCGATGATCGAGCCAGACTGTCCCTGGCCGGCGAGCTTGGATGCCTCGTCGCTGACCGGCTGTACCAGAGTGGTACCGCCGTGCAGGATCGATTGCTCGGCGACACCGGGAGGCGTGCCTGCCTCGATCACGTCGGCCTTGAACTGTTCCGGGTTCTCCAGGAAGAGCCGCGAATCCGACCGCATGAGCCCGTCGGGTCCGACGAGGTAGGTTTCACCGGTCTCGCCGAGCCCCGACTCTTCCCACTTACCGTCCATGGTCATCAACTGGTTGACGACGCTGATGGGGAACTGCAGCGCCAGCACGCCCTCGATACGACCGCCGCCGCCGATCGGCGACACCATCCACGCGGTCGGCGTACCGGACGGTTGGTAGATGCCGAAGTCCGTGACGGCGACATAGTCCACGGAGTTCGAGTTGAGGGCTTCCCGGTAGGCCTCGGACAGTTCACCGCCCTTGTACGGGCCGGTGTAGATGTTGGTCCCCAGGTCGGAGCCCTTGTACGCGGTGTAGACGACGTTGCCCCTGGTGTCGAGCAGCAGCGCGTCGTCGAAGCCGGAGCGTGTCACGATCTCGCGGAAGAACCCGTTGAAGACCGCGTTGGCCGCCGACCAGCGGCTGCCGTCTCCCGCGTCGTCGTTCTCGATCGATCTGTCCCAGTCGGTGAACGGCGCGGTGTAGAACGCCTGCAGGTATTTCTGCGAATTGGACGACGGCAGCAGCGCCTCGACATCGACCTCGTTGTCGTCCAATTTGTCGGCGGTGTCGGAATGCTCCGTGGTCGCCGAGAACTGATTCTCGTACCAGTCGGTGAGCGCCTTCTGCTGGGCCGAGCTGATGGTCGCGTCGCCCAATTCGTCGAAACCCGCGGTGAACGCCCGGGAGGCCTCGATCGCCGTCGTACCCCGCGTATAGATCACCAGCGAATTGCGGAAACTCCGGAACTGCGTTTCCAGTTGCCGCGCCTGCGCCGTACGGATTTCGGTGAGCCGGTCGAAAACGGAGTCGCGCAGGGAGCTTCGGCCCGACTGGTAGCCGATGAAGCCGACCACAGCCGCGGACAGCACGCTGGTGACCAACAACATCGCCAGCAATTTGGACTGGATGCTGATCCGGGACAGCATGCGCCGTCGCGGCATTCGTGATTGTGTGGCCGATTCGCCCGAAATGGTCGGCTCTGAGATCGTTGTCATCGAAAAGAGAGATTAGCTGGACCTTTACCTCAACAGCGTTCTTTGTGCCGAAATCGTGGCCTGGCACCGCGCTTGTGGGATATTTGACCATGTGGCCGCCGAGGACGATCCGTTCGATCTGCGCCGTTTCGTCGATGCACAGGAAGGCGTTTATCCGACGGCGCTCGACGAATTGCGGTCCGGCCGCAAACGCACACATTGGATCTGGTTCGTATTTCCCCAGCTGCGCGGTCTCGGCCGCAGCCCCACGGCGCACCATTACGGCATCTCCTCGCGCGATGAGGCGCTCGCGTATCTGCGACACCCGGTGCTGGGCGCGCGGTTACGCGAGTGCGCGAAGGTGGTGGCGCAGATCGAGGGCCGATCCGCCGAGGAGATCTTCGGCAGACCCGACAACCTCAAGGTCCGCTCGTCGATGACCCTGTTCGCCGAGGTCGCCTCCCTGGCCGGTGAGGACGACGCCGAGTTCGTCGCGGTTCTCGACCTGCTCTACGGCGGTACGCCCGATCCCGCGACCCTCGGTCTGCTGGGCCGGGTCTGACGTCAGCGCGGCTCGATCACCAGCCACCCGTGCGGCGGGACCTCGGTGACCTCGATCTGTTCCTGCGGCGGCGCCTTCGATCCGGCGACCACGACTCCTGAGGTCACACCCAGTTCGGGCAGTGCCACGCGCAGGGGCGCGTCGTCGAGGTTGAGGGCGACCACCAGCGCACCCGCCGCACCGGCGCTGCGGTACACGTACTGCGTGTTGGTCAGCAGCAGCGGGGCCGTGGTCGCGGAGTGCAGCCACGGATGGCGCCGGCGCAGACCGATCAGATACTGGTGCAGCCGCAGCACATCCGCGCCCGGCGCGTCGGGACCCGGTCGTTCGCCGAACTCGGGGCGCACCGCGTCGTCGCCGCCGCGGCGTTCCTCTTTGACACCCTCATAGCCCCACTCGTCGCCGGCGTAGACACTCGGGATGCCGCCGGTGGTGAACAGGATGACGAGTGCGTGCTCCAGGTGGCGCGTATCGGACAGCGCACTGGCGATGCGGGTCACGTCGTGATTGCCGACAAACGTCATCGGCACGAAAGACGCCAGAAAGTCGTTGTGCCGCTGCAGTGCCCAGTCCAACTCGTGGAAGTTGCCGTCGTTGAGCGCACTCCAGACGGCCTTCCACAGTTCGTACTGCGTCACCGAGTCGAAGGTCGACGCCGCGACCGTTGCCGCGTAGTCCCCGTGGATGACCTCGCCGACGAACCACGCGTCGCCGAATTCGCGCCGCACGATCGGCAGGACCTGCGCCCAGAACCGGTCCGGTACCGCGTACGCGGCGTCCAGACGCCAACCATCGGCGCCGCGGCCCAGCCAGTGCCGCATGACCTCGGCCGTGTAGTTCACCACCTCGGGGTTGTCGTGGTTGAGCGCGACGAGTTCGCCGTGCCCCTCGAACACCTCGAACTTCCCGTCGCGGTGCCGGAACCACGCCGCGCTGTCCGCGTCACCCTCGATCGCTTGCCGGTAACGCGCGAAATCGGTTCCCACATGGTTGAACACACCGTCGAGCAGCACCCGCAGGCCGCGCCGGTGCGCCTCGGCGACCACATGATCGAAGTCGGCGTCGTCCCCCAGGCGCGGGTCGATCCGCAGGTGGTCGGTGGTGTCGTAGCCGTGCGTACGTGACGCGAACACCGGGCCCAGCGCCAGGCCCGACGCGCCGAGTTCGACTGCGTGGTCCAGCCATTCGACGATGCGCCGCAGGCGGTGTTCGTCGGGGCCTGGCGGCGGGTCCGCGGGATGAGCGCCGACGAAGCCCAGCGGATAGATCTGCCACCAGATGGCGTGGGTGACCCAGTCCGGCATGGTCACCGCCCGAACTTCGCGCGGTAGAGGTTGTGCATGGGCTCGGCCAGTTCCTCGGCGGGGCCCTCGACCACGACCCCGGGAGCCACCGTGTTGATGGGCAGTGTCGCCACCGGCGGCGCCTGGGCACCCCACTCGGTGAGCCAGCCGCCGAGCTGAGCCGACGACGTGGCATAGACGATGCGGCCCAGACCCACCCAGGCGTGGGCGGCCGCGCACATCGGGCAGTGCTCGCCGGAGGTGTAGACCGTCGCGCGGGCCCGACGATCCGGGGTCAGGTGTCGGGCGGCCCAGCGGGCGATCGCGAACTCGGGATGCGCTGTGGCGTCACCGTCCTTGACCCGGTTGCGGTCCTCGAACAGTGTCGTGCCGGTGTGGTCGACGAGGACGGATCCGAACGGCTCGTCGCCGTCATCGAGGGCCTCGCGGGCGAGATCGACACATCTGCGCAGGTACTTCAGATCGGCGTCACTGATGGCCACAGCCGGAGTGTACGCGCGCGGGCCCGCCGACCGGGGGAGCGCGCGTAGGGCATCTCAGTTGCCGCAGCAGGGATCGGCGACCTCCAGCCGGCACGCGCACGACGCGTTGATCGGCACGTCGGTGCGGGCCAGCGCCAGTTCGAGTTGCTTGCCGATGATCGCGGCCTCGGCGTCGCGGCCCAGCCTGCGCAGGCATTCGTGGTAGCCGTGCAGGCTCCACACGTTGTTGGGGTGCTGGCAGGCGCGGCTCAGTGTGGGGTCGAGGCCGAGGTCGGCCGCGTAGACCTGCGCGGCCTCCTCGACGCGGCCCTGCTCGAGCAGCAGCGCTCCGTAGGCGTGGCGGGTGGGTTGCATCCAGCCCCACGGCTCGTCGTACGGCAGGTTGTCGTCGAGGGCGATCGCCCGCCGCAGATGTTCGAACGCCACGTCGTGATCGCCTCGGCGATAAGCGATCTCGCCGTCGAGCATGGCGCCCGCGATGGCCAAGATGTCACGGCTGGTGTTGTTGAACAGATACCGCGTCTCCGGGATCCGGTCGTAAGCCTTGATGAACGCGTCGCGTTCGGCGTCAGCACGCGACAGGTCGCCCATGGCGGCGTAGGCGACGCCGCGACCGTAGTGGACGGTGGCCGTGGTGGTGCAGTACAGCGTCTGGTCGCTCGGCAACGGTTCGGCAATCAGGTCGTCCCACCGGCCGAAGCGCACCAGGACGTGGATGCGCAGCGGGACGAACGCCTCCAGCCAATCGGCCATCGGCGGTGAGGTCACCGACAACAGATCGGGGGTGAGTTGCGCGGCGAGTTCGTCGGCGGCGCTCAGCGCGATCTGCGACTGCCCTTCGAACATCGCCGAATACACCACGAAATGCAGATCGTGCGCGCGGTAGAGCGAGTAGAAGTTCAGCGGCCCACGATGTTCGACGAAGCGTCGATCGGCCTCGACCGCAGACAGATTGGACACCACCGAGCTGCGGTAGTCACCGCACAGCACATCGATGTGGCTGGGCATGTGCCGCAGGTGTCCCGCGTCGGGAACGAGGTTGCGCAACCGATCGGCGGCGGGCAGAGCGGCCTGCGGCGTGGTCGACATCTCCATGGTGTGGATGTAGAGGTGCAGCACACCTGGATGCTCGCGGCCCGCGGGCGTGGCGAGTGCCCGGTCGAGGATCGATTTGGCCTCCAGCACACGGGATCCCGGCGCGGGCTCACCGGTGCGGCCGTCCCACAGCGCCCACGCCGTGACGTTGACGAGTGCGTCGGCCGCCAGGGTCTGCACGTCGATGTCGTCGGGATAGGTGCCGGCCAGCGCCGCCATGGCGTCGGCGTACGCGTGATGGCCGGCCAGCAGGGCCTCGGTGTCCTCGGGGTCGTCGGTGGGAAAACGCTTGTGCAGCGCGGCGATCAGATCGCGCTCGACGGCCGAGGCGCGACCCGACGCCGCGGCGGCAAGTTCGGCTCTGGCGCGTGCCAGAGATGCGGCGAGGTCCACCGGGTCGAAGGCATCCCACGCCTTGTTGTAGTTGGGCCCCACGGAGTACGCGATCCCCCAGTGCGCGACCGCGAGATCGGGGTCGTACCCCAGGGCCCGTTCGAAGCAGTGGACGGCTTCTTCGTGGTTGAACGCGTAGGCCCACACCATGCCGCGGTCGAACCACACCTGCGCCTCGGCCGACGGGGTGTCAGTCGGCCGGTGATAGGACCCCAGCTGGTAGTAGGGCTCGCTCGGAGCGGTTCCCGTCATGTCGTCCACGATAGATCGGGCCACGGCCGGGGGCGCATCGTTTTGCAACGCGCAGAGCCGAATTCCGCACGCGGGCCGAGCGGGCCGCGGTGGCGAGCACCGCCAGCACGCACCCCGCAGCGGCCCACACCGCCAGGGTGACAAGAGGCTGTGCCGCGCCGTTGCCGTCGAAGTACTCGACGCTGCGCAGCAGTGACACCCCGGAGCCCTGCGGCACGATGAGGTTGAAGGTCGTGTAGAAGCTCGACAGCAGGGGTCTGCCCACCGGTCCGGCCGCCGCGGCGTTCCCCACGATCACCAGGAAAGCCGTGAGCGTCAGTGATGCGACCGGGCCGAACGCGGCCGATACGCCCGTGACGGCACCGCCGACGGCCATGCAGTAGAGCCACAGCACACCGAACACCTGCCAGGGGTGGCCGACGAGCGCATCGAGCACCGGGTCGACGTAGACGGTGACCAGGCCCGCCAGCAGCGCCGAGTAACCCGCGAGGGTCGCGGTGCGCAGTGCCAGCGTCATGGGCCGGCGCACCGGGCCCGCGAGATATCCGAACGCCGCCGCGCCCACCGACGCGCCCAGCGAGATGAAGATGATCGCGTAGAACTCGACGGTGCCGGACGGATTGCCTGGCGACGTGGGGGCGATGTCGGTGACGGACGGGACCAGACCGGCCTTCTCGGCGGCCGCGCGGCCGACGGACTCCGCTGCGTTGGCGACGCTGCGTCCGCCACCGCCGGCCACATAGATGTCGAGGCGGTCGGGGGCAGCCACGACCAGTGCGGCGTCGGCGTCGCGCTGTAGCACCCGTGCGCGAGCCGCGGCGTCATCGGCGACGTCGGTGACCGAGAGCGAATCCTGTTCGCGCAGTTGGTCGACGAGCTGTGTGGGCGCGGCCACGGCGACGGTCATGTGGTGCAGTGTGGGCTTGGCGAACGCACCGGAATAGCTCGCGATCATCGCGAGCACGCCGACGGCCAGAGCGGTCATCACGATCGCGATGTGGCGGATCTGGGTGCGGGTCACCGGCTGCGTCGTCGCGGCCCGGCGGTCTTCGGGAGAATGATGTCTGCCCATTGCGCACAACCTTTCTGGTCTACGGCGGGGGAGGGTCAGAAGTTCAGGGTCAAAAGGGAGTTGACGGTGTCGAACGCCGCGGCGACCCGGTCGCGCAGGTCGCGGGCGTCACCCGCGTCGGGGTCTTCCATCCAGCTGCGCAGCACCTCGACGAAGCCGCCCACGAGGAATCGGGTGACGGCCTCGGGTGAGAGCCCGGCGATGGGCGCGACGACGGTCATGCCCTGTTCGGCGATCTCGGCGCAGGCCGGGGTGAGTTCGTCGCGGAACGCGTTGACCACACGCTGGGTGACCGCACTCGGCACCACGTTGCGGTACATCGCGCGGTGCTCGCCTGCGAAGTCGAACAACCGGACGATGCGGGCGCGCGGATCGCCGCGCAGACCGTCGATCGCGCGCGTGAACTCGGTCGCGAACGCCGCGGCGACCGCCTCGTCGCGGTCGCCGAAGTGCTGGTAGAAGACCTGCCGGCTCACGCCTGCGCGCCCGACGATGTCGCTCACCGTGAGCTCGTCGACCGGCCGTTCGTGCGCGAGGGCGAACGCCGCCTCGTGCAGGCGGGTGCGGACCCGTTCGGCCCGCGGGTCGGCGCTGTGCGTGCGTGCTGCCACGGGTCATGAGCCTAGACGACTTCGTAGACAGGTGACCACGATTGCATAGGTTATCTAAGACACGTGGTGGACGGGCGTGTGACCGCCGTGACCCTCAGCGCAGGGGGTGACTCGACACCGTCGAAGTGAACGTGTTCTAGTTTTCTGCATGGCGGGCTTCACCCATGTCGAAGGACTCAGTTCGGCGGACGTGCAACGGTTGCGGGCGACGTACGAACCGTTGGCGCAGTCGGTGCGCGAACTCGTCGACGCGACGATACGTTCGGAGGTGGACGCCGACGACGTCGCGGCCGCCAAGGCGCACATCGAGGCCGCGACCGAATTGTTGCGCGCAAGGCAGATCGACGGCCCGTTCGGCGTGCGCATCACCTCCGACGGTGACCGCATGCCGTGGGGCAATCCGGCGATCGGGATCCGCAACGCGATCGCGCCGCCCCTGCGGATGGTCCGCGACGACGACGGCGTGATGTCCACGGATTTCCACCTCGGTGCGGCCTACGAAGGCCCACCGGGCCACGTCCACGGCGGCATCGTGGCCATGGTCCTCGACCATGTGCTCGGCGAGGTGGCGGCCAGCGATCCGCTCACACCGCGGTTCACCGGGACACTGACCATCCGCTACCTGCGTGCCACGCCGCTCGGTGATCTGCGCGCCGAGGGGTGGATCACCCGCACCGACGGCATCAAAACCTTTGCCGTCGGCCACGTTCGCGACGCCGCGGGCATCACGGCGGAAGCCGAGGGTGTGTTCATCCCGCCGAAGTGGGCGCGCGCCTGACGCCCACACCGGAAGTCACGACGACCCGCCGGCCGGGGTGACCCGGTCGATCGAGATGCCGATCAGGCTGCGCGTGATGGTCGACAGCTCACCGACGAGGATGCGGGCCGCCCCGTTGTCCGAGGCCAGCGTCGACGCCACATCCTGTACGCGCCGCAGTGCCGCCGCCAGTTCGCCGGTGTCGAGGCTCCACGGCACGGCCGGACTCGGCGGCGCACCGCGCAGCGCGGTCACGTAGTCGTCGACGGCGGCCACGAAATCGGGGTGCAGCGCCGACGACGGATGCGTCGGCAGATTGTTCTCCAGCGTCGTACACGCACTGGTGACCGAGTTGAGCGCGGTGCGGTAGGACCGCAGCCACCGGCGCAGCGTCGGCGAGTCCAACCGCGCGGCGCCCCAGGCGGCCTCGAACGCGGCCCTGGCCCGAAACGCGCGCTGCCATGTCGCCGACAGCGCCTCGGCGGGATGGTCGATCTCGTGCACGAACGCACGCACCACCATTGCCGCGTAGTCGATCTCGGTCATCAGCAGCTCGCCGGCACGTTGCCGCAACCGGATGAGCGCATGATCGGGCAGCGCCACATGGGCCATCACCGCCAGCCCGCCGCCGATCAGGATCTCGACGAGGCGGTCGGCGAGACCCGACCATTCGGCGGCACCGCCGACGCCGAGGAAAAACACCAGCGCGGCCCCGAGCGGTACGCCGACCGCGAGATAACCGAACCGCGACAGCCAGTAGCCCAGCGCCACGAGGGCCAGCGCGCACGCCGCCGCGGGAAGTGCCTCGGGCTGCCACATCAGGGTCAGCCCGGAGGCGACCGTGACACCCGCGGCCAGTGTCGCGATGCGGCCCGCGCACCGGGTGTAGGTGTGCGCGGTCTCGGGCCGCAGCACCACCAGAACGGTCAGCGCGATCCAGTGGCCGTGTTCGACACCGCCGAACCGCGCGGCCACCGCGGCGAGTGCGGTGGCCGCCGAAAGCCGCACGGCGTGCCGCAGGATCGGTGAGGTCCACCTCAGGTGTGACCGGACGACCGAAGGCGCCGACGCCAGCGAGCCGATCAGGTCGGGTCGGTGCAGCTGACCGAACCGCAGCACGGCCGCCTCGCGCAATAGGTCGCCGAGGCGTTGCGCGAGCGCCTTTTCCGGGCCGTCGACCGCGGCCACCGCGCTGTCGACCCGCACGAGGGCATGCTCGGCGTCGCGGCGCGCGGTGTGTCCCTGGTCGGCGATCGCGTCGAGCAGCGCGGCCGCGGCCGCCAGCAGCCGGGGCACACCCGGGGCGTCCGATGCGGGCTCGGCGTACGCCGCGCGCAACTCGGCGAGTGTCACCGCGATGCGCTCGGGGACCTGGTACCCGCCGTAGTTGGCTCGCGACCGCTGGGCGGCCTCCCTGTCGGCGAACACCTCACGCAGCCAGGTCAGCGGTGCGTCGTCCACGTCGGCCGAGCGGTCGGCGGCCACGTTGCGCGCGTCGGTCGCCAGCGAACGGTACGCGCGGGTGAGGCCCTCTCGCTGCACCCGCCAGCGGTGCGGCGGCAGGGTCGCGATCAGCACGGCCTGCAGCACGCCCGCACCGAAGACCAGCAACGGTGCCAGCAGCCCGTCGAAAGCGGTCGGCGCCGTCGCGTGCCCGTCGGGAGGTGCGATCACCAGCAACGAACTCGCCGCCGAGGCGATCAACCCGGCGTTCGCCCCGACCGACCACTGCATGCCCGCCGCGAAACACCATGCGGCCACCGCGAGTACGAACACGACGTCGTGCGATCCGGTCAGTACCGCGAGCGCCACGACGATGGCCATCTCCAGCGACGCCGTCACCACCAGCGGTACTCGACCGCCGGGGCTGCGCTGCAGCGCGACCGCACCTGCGATCACCCCGGCGCCCAGCGTCCACATCGCTGCGGGCGGGGATGCCAGCGCCAGGGCCGCCGCGGTCATCGCCAGGGCACCGACGAGGCTGCGCGCCACCGCACCGGGGTCTGGCGTGCTCAACCGCAAAGCGTCGGCTGCTGGTCCGCCCGTCTGCACGTGACCATTCTCGCCTGAGCGCGACCGGAAGTGGGGCATCGGCGCTCACGCGGCGCGGTGGGCTAGGTTCGCAGCGTGGAAAAGGTCATCGTGACAATGCGGTCCGCGCGCGCCGACGCCGCCTGGTGTGCGCGGATGGTCCAAGACGTCAGCGCCGAACTGCTCGAAATCGGGCTTCCCGGCTTGGTTCTCAACATCCGTGACGCACCGGTGCGCGATTCGCTGATGACCCTGACGACGCTCGATCCTCCGGTCGTGGCACTCGCCAGCGTATGGGTGCAGCAGTATCACGGAGAACAGCTGCGTGCCGCGCTTGACCTCCTCGGTGCCGAATGCGACTCGGCCGCAGCGTATCTGGTGACCGAATCGGAGCCGCTGCCGCCACCGGACCTCCGGGCGGGCCTGACGCCGGGGCGCCGTACCGACGCGTTGGCCAACATCGCGCTGCTGCGCAGGCCCCCCGACCTCGACGCCGCGACCTGGCTGCACCGCTGGCACGTCGACCACACCCCGGTGGCCATCGAAACCCAGGCCACGTTCGGCTATGTCCAGAACACCGTGGTGCGCGCGCTCACCGCGGACGCACCGGCGATCGACGGGATCGTCGAGGAGTTGTTCCCACCGCAGGCCGTGGCGGATCTGCACGCGTTCTTCGGCGCGGCCGACGACGAGGACCTGTCCCGGCGCATGCAGGCCATGGTGGCGAGCACCGACGCGTTCGGCGCGAGCAGCAACATCGACACGGTGCCGACGAGTCGCTATGTCTGGCGCTCGCCGTTCTCCGCACCCGCCGCCGCGAGTGAAACGTGTTCTAGTTAGGCTGCTGCTTCACAGGCACCGATTCTTCAGCCGTCGACGAGCCCACCCGAGGAGAAACGTTGAACCTGCAGATCGACGACAGCAACCGGGTTCGCACGCTCACCCTCAACCGTCCCGACGCGCTCAATGCGTTCAACGAAGCGCTCTACGACGAGGTGACCGACGCCCTGCTGGCCGCGGGCGGGGATCCGGAGGTCTCGGTGGTCCTGCTCACCGGCGCCGGACGGGCATTCTCGTCGGGCAACGACCTGGTCGAGATGCAGACACGGATCGCCAACCCGGATTTCACACCGGGGGAGCACGGGTTCTACGGCATGATCGAGGCGCTCGCCGATTTCCCCAAGCCGTTGCTGTGTGCGGTCAACGGCGTGGGCGTGGGGATCGGCGCGACGATCCTCGGTTTCGCCGACCTGGTGTTCATGGCCGACACCGCGCGGCTCAAATGCCCGTTCACCAGCCTGGGGGTGGCGCCGGAGGCGGCGTCGTCCTATCTCATGCCGCGCCTGATCGGCAGGCAGAACGCGGCCTGGCTGCTGATGTCCTCGGAGTGGATCAGCGCCGCGGAGGCCAAGGAGATGGGCCTGGTGTTCAAGGTCTGCACACCGGGCGATCTGCTCACCGAGGCCCGCAGGCACGCCGAAATCCTTGCCGCCAAACCGGTTACCAGCCTGCAGGCGGTCAAGAAGACAATGGTCGCCCCGGTGCGTGAGGCCATCGCGGCGGCCACCCGCCGCGAGAGCGAGTTGTTCGTCGAGCTCGTGGGCGCCGCGGCCAACGCTGAGGCGCTCGCGGCGTTCACCGGCCGCAAGGGTGCGGCAGGCAGCTAACCGCTCGCGCGCGTCGGGCAGCCGTTGTGGTGTGCCGTGTGGCCGCCCAGATGCGCGGAGATGATCGCGCGGATGGTGCGCCTGCAGCGGCCGCAGTCACCGCCGGCCCCACACGCCTCGGCCACCTCCTTCGAGGTGGTCGCGCCGCCCGCCACGATCTCGTTGACCACGTGGCTGGTGGTGCCGGTGCACAGGCAGACGAACATGACCGCTACACCTGCCCTTCGACGGTCATGATGTGCGCCAGCTTCCCGACGAACAGGCTGGGGTACGGGCCGAATCCGGCGTTGGTCATCCACTCCGCGGCCGCGTCGGGATGCGAGATCCACTGACGTGCGCTGACCTCGTTCTCGATCTCCTGCAGGATCATGACCTCGTTGCCGTCGTCGAGCGCCCGGTAGACCCAGATCTTGCGGATGCCGCTGCCGGCGAATCGCGCGAGGCCGTCGTGCACTTTCCGCATGAGTGTGGAGACGTCGTCGACGGGTGCGACCGCGCCGACGATGACACCGGCGACGTGCGTTTCCGGGGTCGGTTCACCGAGGTCGATTTTCTCGACCACCTCGCCGCCGAAAATGGGAGGTATGTCTTGGACGCCGGACTTGTCGAACCATTCGAAGATTTCGGGCGATCGCAGCAATTCGCGTATCGAACGTGCCTGCCGGATGCCGATGGTCACAAGGACGCGGCCCGGTTCCCAGATCGATTTGTAGAGCACCACATGGTGCGCCCCGATCGATTTGAGGCCGTCGCGGTGTTTGTTCATCCATTTCCACATGTCGTCGACATCATCGACGCGGAAATCGCAGGCAAGGATGAGCGAGTGCAAATCGTACTCGCTCATTCACCGGGCCTTTCCACACCTGCCTGAGTCATGGTTAGCGGAGTCTAACCTTACTTAGGCAAGGCAGTCCAGCCTTCGTGGCCACAGCCCTCTCGGCCCGGTCGCGCGCGCCGTCCGGTGACCGCGCACCGCGGCCGGGACTCGCCGACAACGGCGTTAAGCGTTGCCTCACAAAGGGCTTTCTGCACTACATTGAGAGTGCACGGCAAAACAGCACCACTTGATCAGCCCTCAAGGTGTCTAGGAGTGACCATGCAAGGGGACCCGGATGTTCTGAAATTGCTCAACGAGCAATTGACGAGCGAACTGACGGCCATCAACCAGTATTTTCTTCATTCCAAAATGCAGGACAACTGGGGATTCACCGAACTGGCCGAACATACGCGTGCCGAATCGTTCGAAGAAATGCGGCACGCGGAAACGATCACCGATCGAATTCTGCTGCTCGACGGGTTGCCGAATTACCAGCGCTTGTTTTCGCTGCGCGTGGGTCAGACGCTCCGTGAACAATTCGAGGCCGACCTGGCGATCGAGTACGAGGTGCTCGAGCGTCTGAAGCCCGGCATCGTGCTGTGCCGCGAGAAGCAGGATGCGACGTCGGCCCGGCTCCTCGAGCAGATCCTCGCCGACGAGGAGACGCACATCGACTACCTCGAGACCCAACTGCAGCTCATGGACAAGCTCGGCGACGCGCTCTATGCCGCGCAATGCGTTTCCCGGCCTCCGGGTAGCGCCTGACCGAGAACTCGCTCGGTTTCGCCCATCACCGCCTCGGGTAGCCGGTAGACCGCCGGTTGCCCGGGGCGGTGTCATGCGTGCTGTAACTTCCATAGCTGAACTAACGATATGACTCCATATCGAGCCGGCGGTTTGCCGGATGCGTGAAAGGACGTCATGACGAGCTCACCAGCGAGTGCCCCGCCGCAGCCGCCGGAGCTGCTGCTCACGCCGCGTCGGCGCAACCTCGTGTTCCTCGCGGTGCTGTTCGGCATGCTGCTGGCGGCCCTCGACCAGACGATCGTCGCGACCGCGCTGCCGACCGTGGTCGCCGACCTCGGGGGAGCAGGTCATCAGTCCTGGGTGGTGACGAGCTATCTGCTGGCCTCGACCATTGTCACCGCGGTGGTCGGCAAGGTGGGCGATCTGTTCGGCCGCAAGGTGGTGTTCCAGGCCGCGGTGCTGTTCTTCCTCGCCGGGTCGGTGCTGTGCGGTCTGTCGGGTTCGATGACCATGCTCGTGGCCGCACGCGCACTGCAGGGTATCGGCGGCGGCGCGATGATGGTGACCGCGACCGCGCTGATCGGTGAGGTGATCCCGTTGCGCGACCGCGGGCGCTACCAGGGGGCGCTCGGGGCGGTGTTCGGCGTCACGACCGTGATCGGGCCGCTGCTCGGCGGGTTCTTCACCGACCACATGTCCTGGCGCTGGGCGTTCTGGATCAACGTTCCCGTCGGCATCCTCGTGCTGGTCATCGCCGCAGGCGCCATCCCGGCGCTGGTGCGCTCGGGCCGCAGGCCCGCGATCGACTACGTCGGGATCCTGTTCGTGGGTCTCGGTGCATCCGGCCTCACGCTGGCCACCAGCTGGGGCGGCGGCGAATACGCATGGACCTCGCCGATGATCATCGGCCTGTTCATCGGCTCGATCATCGCGCTGGTGCTGTTCGTCCGTGCGGAAACCCGTGCGGCCGAACCGATCCTGCCGATGCGCCTGTTCCGCAGCCCGGTGTTCACGGTGTGCTGTGTGCTGTCGTTCATCGTGGGTTTCGCGATGCTGGGCGCACTCACGTTCCTGCCGACGTTCATGCAGTTCGTCGACGGCGTGTCGGCCACCGAGTCCGGTTTGCGCACACTGCCCATGGTGGCCGGCCTGCTCATCACCTCGACCGGCAGCGGCGCCCTGGTGGGCCGCACCGGCCGGTACAAGATCTTTCCCGTCATGGGCACGGCGATCATGGTGGTGGGCTTCCTGCTGCTGTCGCGCATGGACGCCACCACCCCGTTCGTGCTGCAGTCGCTGTACCTGTTCATCCTCGGCACGGGCATCGGCCTGTGCATGCAGGTGCTGATCCTCACGGTGCAGAACACGTCGCGCTTCGACGATCTCGGCGTCGCGACCTCGGGTGTGACGTTCTTCCGCACCATCGGCAGCTCGTTCGGCGCCGCGATCTTCGGGTCGCTGTTCGCCAACTTCCTCTCGAGCAGGCTCGTCACGGCCATCGCCGAAAGCGGCGCACCGCCCGCGGCAGGGGAGTCGCCCAAGGTGCTGCACGAGTTGCCACCCGAGATCGCCGCCCCGATCGTCGAGGCATATGCCGACTCGCTCGGGTTGGTGTTCCTGTGCGCCGCGCCGGTCGCGCTGCTGGGTTTCGTGGTGTCGCTGTTCCTCAAGGAGGTGCCGCTGCAGGAGCTGGATCCGACCGCAGCGGTCGACCTGGGCGAGGGATTCGGCATGCCGAGCACCGAGCCTGCCGAGAAGGTCCTGGAGACCGCGATCAGCCGGATCATGCGCCACTCTCCGGAGATCCGGTTGCGCACGGTCGCGGGCTGCCCGGGCTGCGATCTCGACGTCGCGGGACTGTGGGCACTACTGCAGATCTACCGGCACAGTCAGGTGTTCGGCTCGGCCACGCTCACCGCGATCGCCGAACGCCTGCGCGTTCCCTACGAGGTGTTCGAGCCGATCTTCGACCGTCTCGTCACGGGCGGATACGCGCTGCGTACGGGGGATCGGCTGTGGCTGACCCAGGCCGGCCTGAGCCAGGTCGACGCGGTCTCCACCGCACTCGTCGGGCGCATCATCGAAAAGCTCGAGAAGTCCCCGTCCTTCGAAGGTCGCCCCGACCGCGTCCAGGTCGAGGCCGCGCTCGAACGCATCGCCCACCGGATGCTCGTCCAACGTGACTGGTCCGACGACCGCGCCGAACTCGCCTCCGCCGCCGGCCCCGCCGCCTGACCCGTACCGCGAACGTGCGCGGGTCTGGGCACCTCACCTCGCACCGCGAACGTGCGCGTCTGCACCCCGCCACGCCGCAGAATCTCAGCAGTTCGCGCACGCTCGCGCCGATCGAGCGCGCATGAAACTAGAACCTGTTCCAGATCGGCAGAGACGCGCGTACGATCCGGTCATGAGCCGGATCGGAGATTTCCCCGACGACGACGTGGCGGGCTGGATTCAGCGCTCACCCGACATCGGCACCGCCATGGCCAACTACACCCACGCGGTCTACACCAAGGGCAGGCTCCCCATGCGGGTGCGTGAACTGGCCCGCATGGTGATCGCGCTCGACAACGAATGCGTGGTGTGCCAGAACACCCGCGACGGCGAGGGTGCGGCCGCCGGCGTCGACGAGGAGCTCTACGTGCACGCCGCCGAGTGGCGCACCTGGCCGGGGTACAGCCCGGCCGAGCGCGTCGCGGCCGAGTTCGCCCACCGCTTCGCCACCGAACACACCGCGCTGCGTGACGACGAGAATTTCTGGGCGCGCGCCGGTGAGCATTTCGACCCCGAGCTGCTGACCGATCTGGCCCTGTCGTGCGCGATGTGGCTGGGAATGGGCCGCATGCTGCGCACCCTCGACATTGGGCAGAGCTGCAAGATCACTCTGTAGTTCGCGCTGTGCCGCCCGCCGCGGCGCGGCAGAATGGCTTGTGTGACTTCGCGGTCAGGCAAACCTCTCGCTGCAGCGGCCATCGCCCAGCTCGAATCCGACGGTGTCGCGACGCTGATCGGCACGGTCGTCAACCCGGCCGGGCTGATCCACGCGAAAACCGTTCCGCTACGGCGCATGAGCACATTCGCCGAGCCGGGCCTGGGCGCGAGCCCGGTCTTCCACGCCTTCACCATCGACCAGGTCGGCATCGTCTTCAGCGATGCGATCAGCGTCGTCGGTGATCAGCGCATCCGCATCGACCTCAGCGCATTGCGCATCCTCGGGGACGGATTGGCCTGGGCGCCCGGCGCTTTCTTCGATCAGGACGGCGCGCCCGACCCCTACTGCAGCAGATATGCCCTGCAGCGCGTCGCGGACCGGCTCGAGACGGCCGGGCTCACCGCGCAGGTCGGCCACGAGATGGAGTTCGTCCTCGTCGGGCCCGACGGCTCCCGCCTGCCCTCGCTGATGTGGGCCCAGTACGGCCTCGCGGGCCTGCTCGAGTTCGAGGGTTTCGTCCGCGAGGTCACCGACTCGGCCAACGCATCCGGGGTGGCGATCGAGCAGTTCCACCCCGAGTACGGCGCCAACCAGTTCGAGATCTCGCTTGCGCCGCTGCCGCCGGTGGCGGCGGCCGATCAGCTGATTTTGATGCGCATCATCGTCGCGCGGGTGGCGCGACGTCACGGGCTGCGGGCCAGCCTGTCGCCGCTACCGTTCGCCGGCGGCGTGGGATCCGGTTCCCACCAGCACTTTTCGCTGTGCCGCGACGACACACCGCTGCTCTCCGGCGGCAACGGCGCACGCGGCATGACCGAGGAAGGCGAGTCCGCGGTGGCAGGTCTGCTGGCCGGGTTACCCGCCGCGCAGGGCGTGTTGTGCGGCTCGGTCCTGTCGGGTCTGCGCGTGCAGCCGGGACACTGGGCCGGCGCACACAACTGCTGGGGTACCGAGAACCGCGAGGCCGCCGTGCGATTCATCATCGGCGGACCGAGCAATCCGCACGGCGCCAACGTCGAGGTCAAGGTCATCGACCCATCGGCCAATCCGTACCTGGCCACCGCGACGATCCTCGGCCTTGCCCTGCACGGCATCGATAACCGGCTTCCGCTGCCGCGCGAGGTGTCGGTCGATCCGTCGGCACTCACCGACGCACAACGCACCGAGTCCGGCGCCGAACTGCTGCCGTGCGGCCAGGCCGAAACCCTGCCCGCCCTGGACGCCTCGCCACTGATCCGGGGGATTCTCGGCGACGAGATCGTCGACGCGGTGTTGGCCGTTCGCCGGTACGAGCAGAAGAACTTCGGTGAGCTCCCGCCCGAGGAACTCGCCGATCGGTTCCGGTTGGCCTGGAGCGTATGACCGACGTTTGCGCCGCGAAAGTTGAGGTAACCCGGAACCCATGATCGGTACTCTTCGCACCGTGGTTCTCGACAGCCGGGACCCACGCAGTCTGGCCGAGTTCTACGTCAGGTTGATCGGCGGCGAGATCACCGCCGACGAGGGCGACTGGGTGGTGGTGACAGATCCGCAGGGCCGACGGCTGGCCTGCCAGCTCTCACCCGAGCACCAACCGCCGACGTTCCCCGACCCGCGGGGGTCCCAGCAGTTGCACCTCGACATCCTGGTGGACGATCCCGACGCCGCCGAACGTCAGGTACTCGAGCTGGGCGCGACCCGCGTCACCGACGCCATCGGCGAGGACGACTTCCGGGTTTTCCGCGATCCGGCCGGTCACCCGTTCTGTCTGGTGTACAACACCTGAAACTTCACATGGGCGCCCACGCGTCGGGCAGGCGCCCGTCCACATCGGTGAACCCGTAGCAGCGCGCCAGCTCCGTCGACGTCACCGATTGCTGGTTCCACCGCGTCCGGGCGGGGTCGGCGGCGATCGCGGCGACACCGCGGCCGACGAACCGGGGTGTCTCGGATTCGGAGAAGCCCGGGGGAGCGATCGGCTGACCGTCGCCGCGTGCGGGGTTGAGCGCCATCTCCCAGTTCGATTCGCACACGCCGTAGTTGTCGAGCATCATCTCCGACCGCAACCAGCCGGGCGTCACCGAGACGGCGGTGCCGCCGTACGCGGCGAGTTCGTGCCCGTGGCTGAAGGCCAGGCGGTTCACCGCGGTCTTCGCCAGGTCGTAGAACACCGACAGCCGGTAGTTGTCGGCATTGAATTCCGTTGTCCCGTCGGAGATCTCCACGAGCAGTCCGCCCGGGCGAGTGACCAGCAGCGGCAGCAGGCAGTGCGACGTGATCAGATGCGTGTCGATACCGAGACGTAGGAGGCGCAACCCGTTGTCGAGGTTGTGTTCCCACATCGGCCTGCCCCACGTCGCGGGGGGACCCTTGAGGATCTCCGCACCCCAGATGTCGTTCACCAGGATGTCGATGCGGCCCTGCTCTTCGCCGATCTGTTCGGCGAGTGCGCGCACCTGCGCAACCTCGAGGTGGTCCACCGGCACGGCGATGCCTTTCCCGCCCAGGGAGGACACCAATTCCGCTGTCTCCTCGATGGTTTCGGGACGATCGTAGTCCGACCGACAGGTTCCGGTCCTGCTGCTGCGGCCCGTGCAGTACACCGTCGCGCCGGCTTCGCCCAGCGCCGCGGCAATGCCACGGCCCGCTCCGCGCGTGGCTCCGGCAACCACCGCGATGCGATCACGAAGCGCCTCGGGATCCGGTGTCCACCGCATCCACCGAGTATCAACCCCCCAGGCGTCTCACAGTTCCCGTTTGACAGCCGAGATGCGGTATATCGGCGCATACTCGCAAGAGTGACTCCGCTGCAGCGATACATCGCAGAAGAAATCGCCACCGATCACCTCGACGGACTGATGTCACGGCGCGAAGCACTGCGCAGGCTCGGCCTGCTCGGACTGAGCACGGCCGCGGCCACCGCCGTCATCGCCGCGTGCAGTGAACGCGAACAGACCACGACGGCCACGACCGAGAACACCACCGACACCGCAGGTCCGCCGACAACCGAGACGCAACCGCCGTCGGCGGAACCGCCGGGCATGCAGACTGCGCTGCCCACCGCGGCGGTGACGTGGGCCGGACCGACCGGTGAACTGCAGGGCGCATGGGCCGAGGCCCCCGACGCCCGCGGCGCTGTGCTCGTGATCCACGAGAACAAGGGACTCACCGACCACATCCGCTCGGTGGCAGGCCGCTTCGCCGGCATCGGGTACTCGGCGCTGGCGATCGATCTGCTCTCGGGGCAGGGCGGCACGGGACAGTTCGCCGACCCGGCCGATGCCACCGCCGCGTTGAGCAAGATCCCGCCGGAGGAGTTTGTCGCCAACCTGCGGTCCGGGATCGACGAATTGTCCCGTCGCGCGCCCGACCGCAAGCTCGCCGCGGTCGGCTTCTGCATGGGCGGCGGACTCGTATGGCGCCTGCTCGCCGCGGGCACACCGCAATTGGCCGCCGCCGTACCGTTCTACGGTCCGACCCCGGACGACCCGGACTTCGCCGGTTCGAAGGACGTCGCGGTGCTCGCGTTCTACGGTGCGCTCGACCAGCGGGTCAACGCCACCGAACCGGTCGCGCGGGCGGCGCTGGAGAAGGCCGGCCTGGTGCACGAACTGGTCACCGAACCCGGTGCCAATCACGCGTTCTTCAACGACACCGGCGACCGTTACGACCCGACGGCCGCGGCCGACGCGTGGCGACGCATCCAGGAGTGGTTCACCACGCACCTCGCCTGAGTGAGGTCCGGGAGCTCGCGGCCGATCGGTACCCGACAGCGGGCTCGCGACGACGACCGAGTTTTGCGCACGCTGAACCGAGATCTGGTGACCGGTGCGCGAACGGACCAATGTTGCGCGCGTCCCTTCACGCTGCCGACAAAGGACGGTCGACGATGTCCGAGACCACCACGGTTCCAGAATCCCTGGGCGAGCCACCATCCTCACGCCAGTTGCGCGGCAATCTGGGCGTGACCGCGATCGTCTTCATGGTCGTGGCCGCCGCCGCGCCGCTCGGCGTGATCGGCGGTGTTGTGCCGCTCGGGCTCGCCGCGGGCAACGGCGCAGGATTTCCGGCCACCTTCATCGCATCGACGGTGGTGTTGCTGCTGTTCGCGGTCGGTTTCACGGCGATGACGCCGTACGTCGACGAGGCCGGGGCCTTCTTCTCCTACGTTCGGCAGGCGCTGGGCTTCCCTGCCGGTATCGGCATCGCCTTCGTCGCCCTGGTCAGCTATGTCGCGTTGGAGGCGGGCGTGTACGGCCTGCTGGGGCCGGCGGGCGCCAGTGTCGTGGAACTGCTCGGTGGGCCCGCACTGCCGTGGTGGCTGTTCGCCGCGGCGGCATTCGCGCTCACCACCTACCTCGGATACCGCAACATCGAGTTGTCGAGCCGGGTGCTCGGGGTGCTGCTCACCGCGGAAATCGCGATCGTTCTGGTGCTGGATCTCGTGATCGTCGCCCGCGGCGGTGATCACGGTCTGTCGTCTGGCATCGTCAATCCGGGCGCAATCTTCTCCGGCTCGTTGGGCATCGGCCTGTTGTTCGCGATCATCAGCTACGTTGGGTTCGAGGCGACGGCGATCTTCCGGGATGAGGCACACGCCCCCGAGCGCACGATTCCCCGCGCGACCTATGCCGCGCTGATCCTCATCGGCGTGTTCTACGCCGTCACCAGTTGGTCACTGATCTCGGGCTGGGGTGACGACGCAGCCGTCGCCCGCGCCACCGACGACGGCGACACGTTCCTGGGGGACACCGCGCAGCGCTACATCGGCGTCGTCGGCGCCGACATCATCACGGTGCTGTACTTCACGAGCCTGTTCGCGTGCATCCTGGCGTTCCACAACGTCGCATCGCGTTACGTTTTCGCGTTGTCGCAGCGCGACGTGCTACCCGCCTCGCTGAGTGTGCCGCACAGCAGACACGGGTCGCCGCACGCGGCCTCGCTGTGGATCTCCGGCGTGGTGGCGCTCAGTGTTCTGCTCGCCGTGGTGTTCGGCCTCGACCCGGCCGCACAGTTCTACACGTGGTTCGCCGGCACCACGACCGTGGGCATCGTGGTGCTGATGACGGCCACCAGCGTCGCGGTGCTGGTGTTCTTCGCACGCGACCGCCGCGGTCAGTCGCTGTGGCGGGTGCGCATCGCACCGGCGCTGGGTCTGATCGGGCTCGTCGGCGCACTCGTACTCATCCTGAGCAACCTCAGTGACCTCGTCGGCGGATCCAGCGTGCTGGCCTGGGTGATCGTCGTGCTCTTGGTGACCGCGTTCGCCGCGGGTGTGGTGGTGGGCGCTCGGGTGGGAGGGCGTGCGGCGCCCGATCGGACACCGCGCGCCTGATGCTGCCCAGGCGCCTGCGGCCCAGGACGAGCGTGCGTACCTCGCCACTCGAACGGAGGTCAGGATCTGACGGTCGCCGGTTCGGGTGCGGCGTCAAACGGCACGGTGCTGTGGCGTTTCCGTCGGTGTGCCGCCAACAACCAGTAGACGAACATCGCAACCAGGAAGGCCACCACCCAGTTGTAGTCGTAGAGCGGCCTGAGCAGCGGGACCACTCCGTCGGCGGGGAAGGGGCCGGTCTTCTTCCCGTCTGGGCCGAGCGCTGAGTAGGCTCCGCCCACCGCGACGAATGCGCCTACGGCCGTTGCGATCACCGCGCGGACGTTCCACCCCCTGGTGAAGTGGTAGTGCCCCTCGAGCGTGAACAGTTCCGGCACGCGCAGTTCGGTTTTGCGGGCGAGCCAGTAGTCGGACACCAGCACGCCTCCCACGGCACCCATGATGCCGCCGTAGAAGCCCAGCCAGACGAACACGTAGGTCTCGGGGCTGGCAAGCAGCTTCCAGGGCAGCAAGAGCGTGCCGAGAGCCACCGACACCACTACTCCTCGACGGAAGGTGATGAGCTTGGGTAACGCGTTGGCGAAGTCCAACGCCGGGCTGACCAGATTGGCCGCCATGTTGGTCTGCACGCTGGAGACGACGATGGCCAGTGCGCCGACGAAAACGGCGATGCGACTGCCGAAGTGGGACACCAGGACATCAGGGTTCCACAGGTCCCCGGCAGGTACTCCGTAGTGCTGCGCGGCGAGCGATGTGGCAATGATCGCCATCAGTGACACGACGAGCATGGTTGTGGGCAGGCCCCAGGACTGGCCACGCCGCTGTGCCTTCATGTTCTCGGCGAACCTGGTGAAATCAGGCATGTTGAGCGACAGCGTCGACCAGAAGGCGATATTGGCCATGAGGCTGATCGGGAACACCGCCAGCCAGAAATGCGCTCCCCAGCCCAGATGCGAGGGCTGCGACACGACGGGTCCGAGGTTGCCGCCGGTCTTGAACAGGAGAACCACGATCAGGATCATCACGGCGCCGACCACGATCGGCGCGGCGATTGCCTGGAATCGGCGCAGGGATTCGAAACCCTTGTAGATGACCGCCACTTGGACGACGAGGCAGATGGCGTAACACACCAAGGTCGTGATCGGAACCGTTCCGATGAATCCGAGGTCGACCGGTTCGGCCTGCGACCAGGACGGTCCGATCGCTGCACCGAGCGCGAGGTTGAGACCGAGACCGCCGAACCATGTCTGGATGCCGAACCAACCGCACGCAACGAGCCCGCGCATCACGGCAGGAAGATTCGCCCCGCGCACGCCGTAGGCCGCACGGGCGAACACCGGAAAGCTGATCCCGTGCTTGGCGCCGGCGTGGCTGTTGAGCAGCATCGGAATCAGCACGATGAGGTTCGCCAGCACGATGGTGAGCAGGGCCTGAATCCAGTTCATCCCCAACGCGATGAGCGAGGCCGCGAGCGTCCATGTGGCCGGGTTCATGCACATCGCGACCCACAGGGTCAGATAGACGCGACTCGTCCAGGTGCGCATGTGAGGATGGATGGGCCGCAGATCCTCGTTGTACAACGAAGGTTCCAGGGTGTGCCCGTGTGCGTCGAGGGCAATTGGGGAGGCCATCTGTCCGCTCGTCCTAACGCGCCGGGATGGTCTCGTAGGATTCGGGGCGGCGATCGCGATAGAACTGCCAATCGTTGCGCACCGCTCGTACCATCGCGAGGTCGAGGTCGCGGATGACGATTTCCTCGGCGTTCTCCGAGGCCACCTCGCCGACGTAGTTGCCGCGGGGGTCCACGAAGTACGAACTGCCGTAGAACGTGACGGCGTCATCGCCGAATTCTTCGCTCTCGGTACCGATCCGGTTGTTGGCGGCCACGAAGTACTGATTGTTGGCGGCTGCAGCGGGCTGTTCGAGTTCCCATAGGCGGTTGGACAAACCGGGTTTGGTGGCCGAAGGGTTGAAGACGATTTCGGCTCCGGCGAGGCCGAATTCGCGCCAGCCTTCGGGGAAATGCCGGTCGTAGCAGATGTACACGCCGACCTTGCCGACCGCGGTGTCGAAGATCGGATAACCGAGGTTGCCGGGTTTGAAGTAGAACTTCTCCCAGAACCGATCGACGTTGGGGATGTGGTTCTTTCGGTACTTTCCGAGATATTTTCCGTCGGAATCGATCACAGCTGCGGTGTTGTAGTAGACGCCCGGCATCTCTTCTTCGTAGACCGGCAGGATCAGTACGACTCCGAGGTCTTTGGCGAGTACGGAAAACCGCTCGGTGAGCGGGCCAGGAACCGCCTGCGCGTATTCGTAGTACTTGGCGTCTTGCACGATACCGAAGTACGGCCCGTGGAAGAGCTCCTGAAAACAGATGATCTGCGCGCCGGCCTCGGCGGCGCGGCGGGCCAGGGCCTCGTGCCTGGCGACCATCGACTCCTCGTCGCCGGTCCATTCAACCTGAGTGATTGCTGCTCTGATCACGGTCATCGGGGGGTTACCTGTCTCGTTGAATGTCTAGGTGAGGATGGCGTCGGCGGGGCGGTTGATCACGGGGATGATCGCTCTGCCGTACTCGGCCAGCGTGTGGTCCTGGCCGTCGTGCTGCAGGTAGATGGCGAACTGGTCGACACCGAGCTTCTGCAGTTCCTGCAGTTTCGAGATGTGAGCCGGTGCGGGTCCCAGGATGCAGAACCGGTCGACGATCTCGTCCGGTACGAAATCGGCGTGGGAGTTACCGGCGCGGCCGTGTTCGTTGTAGTCGTAACCGACGCGACCTTTGATGTATTCGGTGAGCGCCTGGGGGACTGCCCCGCTGCTGCCGTACCTGGCGACGATGTCGGCGACATGGTTGCCGACCATCCCACCGAACCAGCGGCATTGATCGCGCTGGTGTTCGAGGTCGTCGCCGATGTAGGCCGGTGCGCCGACACAGACCTTGATGTCATCGGGGTTGCGTCCGGCATCTGCCGCGGCGTTCTTGACCCGTTCGATCATCCATTTGGTGATGTCGGGGTCGGCCAGCTGGAGGAGGAAGCCGTCGGCGACCTGACCGCACAGATCGAGTGCCCTGGGACCGTACGCACCGACGTACACATCGAGGGTCGACTTCGACGCCCAGGGGATTTGCACTGTGGTGCCGTTGATCTCGGTCGGGCGTCCATTCCCCAGATCCGAGATCACCTTGACCGCTGCTCGCAGGGTCGCCAGTGACGACGGCTTTCCGGACAAGGTCCGTACGGCGCTGTCCCCGCGTCCGATGGAGCACACGGTGCGGTTGCCGAACATCGAGTTCAAGGTGGCGTGGGTCGAAGCCGTGACCGTGACGTCGCGGCTCAGCGGATTGGTGACCATGGGGCCGACCATGACGTTGCGCGTGGCCGACAGGATCTGGCTGTGGATGACGTAAGGCTCCTGCCACAGCAGGTGCGAGTCGAAGGTCCAGACGTAATCGAACCCTCTGTTCTCAGCGGCGACCGCCAGCTCCACTACGCGTGACGCAGGCGGATCGGGTTGGAGCACGATGCCGAAATGCATTGACAGACCTTTCCTTGCGTGAAAGCGCGACCGGTTGTGGCTAGATGAGGTACTGGCTGAGGCTGCGCTTGAGATATTCGCCGTGGCCCGCCTGGCCGTGAAAACTGTTCTCGTCGACGATGACCCGTCCCCGCGACAAGACGGTGTCGACGTGCCCGTCGACCTCGAAACCCTCCCAGGCAGAATGATCGATGTTCATGTGGTGGGTCTCGGCGCTGATGCGGGTCTTGCCCTTCGGGTCGTATATGACGATGTCGGCGTCGGCGCCCGGTTGAATGACGCCCTTCCTGCCGTACATACCGAACATGCGCGCCGGTGTCGTCGAACAGATCTCGACCCACCGGGGGAGTGAGATCTCGCCGAGCACGACACCTTGGTAGAGCAGGTCCATCCGATGCTCGACTGAGCCGATTCCGTTGGGAATCTTGGAGAAGTCGTCGCGCCCCAGTTCTTTCTGCCCCCTCATACAGAACGGACAGTGGTCGGTCGAGACAACTTGCAGGTCGTTGGTCCGCAGGCCCTGCCACATGTGCTGCTGGTGGTGCTCGGCGCGAGATCGCAACGGTGTCGAGCAGACCCACTTCGCGCCTTCGAAACCAGGCGCCCCGAGGTGTTCTTCGAGCGACAGGTAGAGGTACTGCGGGCAGGTTTCGGCAAAGACGTTGCGCCCGTTGTCGCGTGCCATGGCGATCTGTTCGACTGCTTGTTTTGCGCTGACGTGCACGATGTAGAGCGGGGTGCCGGTGATGTCGGCGAGCATGATGGCGCGATGTGTCGCCTCGGCCTCGGCCTGCCACGGCCGGGTCAACCCATGGTGGTAGGGCGAAGTGTCACCGCGTGCGACGGATTGTTGGACCAAGACATCGATGACACTGCCGTTCTCGGCGTGCATCATGATCAAGGCGCCGTTGTCTCTCGCTTTCTGCATGCCACGCAGGATCTGACCGTCATCGGACAGGAAGACGCCCTTGTAGGCCATGAAGAACTTGAAGCTGGTGACTCCTTCGCGGACCAGTTCGTCCATGGCGGACAACGAGGAATCGTCCACGTCGCTGAGGATCTGGTGGAATCCGTAGTCGATGGCGCACTTTCCGGCGGCTTTCTCCTGCCACCGTTCGTACTGAACCAGAGGGTTCTCCCCGGCCTTCTGGACGACGAAGTCGACAATCGTCGTGGTGCCACCCCAGGCCGCGGCCCGCGTCCCCGTTTCGAAGGTGTCGGAAGCGTTCGTGCCCCCGAATGGCATCTCCATGTGGGTGTGGGCGTCCACGCCGCCGGGAATGACGTACTTGCCGGTGGCGTCGATGGTGCGGTCTACCACCGGAGGGTGATTACCCAGCGATGTCCCAGGGGCGAAGACGGCCGCGATCCGCTCGCCATCGACCAGTACGTCCGCGGTACAGGTGCCGGTGGCGTTGACGATCGTGCCTCCGGTGATCAAGGTGCTGCTCATTACCAATTCGTTCACTCTCGTCTGCTGTAAAAGCTCGGTCGAGTCATCCATCGGTCGCCCGGTTGACAGCCGACGGCACTGGGTCATATCGCGCGATGCGGTGTAGGCGATCTTTGAAGAATGGTGTGGTGCGCCTTGGTGTTTCCTGAAAACTGCGCCCGGTCACAATGTATGTGATGCACGCGCATCGAACCAGCCGCATGATGCACCGAAAATGCGAGTTATCCGTGTGCACGTGCACATGTGACCACTACGGTGACGTTCATGCGCAAATCGTCCGATGCCGGCCAGTGGTCACGCAGCCGCTGGATGGAGTTGATCAACAGCGTGACCGACCACCGCGACCAACTGGTCGATGCGTTCATGGCGCAGGTCGATGACGGGCGGCGCTTCTATGACTCGAAGGTGGAGACCGCTGACCTCCGTGAGAGTTCGCGCGCCGCCTTCACGATGCTGCTCAGACAGCTTCGAGGCACACCCACCAGCGAGGAGGATCTCCGCATCACCCGTGAGCTCGGCGTGCGGCGCGCCTCGCAGGGCGTCGAGTCGGAGAAACTGACCGCCGCCATACACCGGGATTTCTCGGTGCTGTGGGCGGCTTTTCGCGAGTTGGCGGAGGATGACGACGCTGCCGTGTTGGCCGAACACGCCGAAGATGTGTGGCGTGTGGTCGACGGATTCGCCGGGCGTATCCACGCAGCTTACTTCGACGAGGTGATCGCCATCGCCCAGGAACGGTCACTGAGCGTGCAATCGCTGTTGGCGAAGTTGGTCACCGACGAGTACCCGTCGTTGACATTCATCGCACGGGCGGGGCAGGCGCTCTCGATCCGCGAGACCGACGGCATCTGGGTTGCTGCGGCTCTGGCGTCTGAGGGCACGCCCTTACAGCAGTTTGCCGAGCGACTCCGTCGGCGTGGCAGGCTGGCCTACACCTATGCGATGGGCCAGTGCATCGTGGCGGTGTGGGTGGCCGACGTCGTCGGTAGCGAGCTCGACGGTGTACCCGATGGATGCACTTCGGACCCGGAGTACGCGGATCTGAAACCGGTGCGATGCGGCGTTTCGCCGCTCCACCGGGGAGTCTCTCAGCTGAGGTCCGCGGCTCAGATCGCCTGCGAGATAGCCCTGTCCATGCATCCTGACCACATCGGTCCCGCAACTGCCGCGGATGTCTGGCCTCTGGTGGCGGGAGCCGCCTTGCACTCTCGTCTGCCCGTGCTGGAGGAATCGATTCGGGGTCCGCTACGCGACTGCCGACCCGCCGAGTTGAAAGTCTTGATGGAGACGATCAGTGTCTTCGCCGGGAATGGCGATGTGAGTGCGACTGCGGCCGAACTGTTCTGCCACCGGAACACGGTGATGAAACGAATCCGTCGGCTCAAGGAACTCACCGGGCTGGACATGACGGTACCGAAAGACTCGGCGCGTGTCCTGGTGGCGCTTGCGCCGGAATTGGCGGCAGTTTCCGACTAGAAATCCCGAGCAGCCGGCTCAGCGCCACGCGACCGGAAGGCGCTTGATGCCGTGGATGAATGCCGATTGCAGACGGTCGGGTTCCTCGGTGGCGACGATGTCGGGCAGGTGGCGGTGCAGTTCGGAGAACAGCACGGTGATCTCGCGCCGCGCGAGGTTGGCGCCCAGGCAGAAGTGGGCGCCACCGCCGCCGAATCCCACGTGCGGATTGGGATGGCGCTGCACGTCGAACATCCACGGGTTGTCGAACTTCGTCTCGTCGCGGTTCGCCGAGCCGTACCACAGCGTGACCTTGGACCCGGCCGGAAGCGCTGTGCCGGCCAGTTCGGTATCGCGGGTCACGGTGCGGCGCATGTAGCTCACCGGCGATGCCCAGCGCACGATCTCCTCGACCGCGGTGGGGGCGAGTTCGTCGAAGCGTGACCACCACAACCGGCGTTGTTCGGGGTAGCGGGTGAGTGCGAGAACGCCGTGGCTGATCGCGTTGCGGGTGGTCTCGTTGCCCGCGACGACCAGCAGGATGAAGAACGACGCGACCTCGGCCGAGGTGAGCCGTTCCCCGTCGACCTCGGCCTGCACCAGGCTTGTGGTCAGGTCGTCGGCCGGCGCCGAGCGACGTTGGTCGGCCAGCGCGGTGGCATATGCGCCGATGTCCATCGCGACGGTGACGAACTCGTCGAAATCCGTTGTCAGATCGGGGTCGCCGAAGCCAAGGATCACGTTGGTCCAGTGAAAGATCTGTTGGTGGTCGCTCTCCGGGATGCCCATCATGTCGCAGATGATCTGCAGCGGCAGCGGTCCGGCAAGTTCGGTGACCAGTTCGGCGTGGCCGTCGGGATTGCGATCGACCATGCCGGCCACGAGCCTGCGGGCCCGGTCACGCACCGAATCCTCGATGACGGCGAGCACCCGCGGGGTGAACGCGCTGCGGACGATGTTGCGCAGCCGCGTGTGTCGCGGATCGTCCATGGCGATCATCGAGCCGAAATACTCTGCGAGTTCCGGGGTTTGATCACCGATGACGATCCCCGACGCCGAACTGAACAACTCGGGGTGCCTGCTGGCGTAGAACACGTCGTCGTGGCGTGTGAGCGCCCAGTGGCCCGCACCCTGCGGAAAACCCTCGTCGGTGTCGAACGCCGGGTGGAACGAGATGGGGGCCTCACGGCGCAGCGTGGCGAACGCGCCGTCGCGGATGTCGTCGTCGAGTGCCCAGAAGTCCCACGACCCGAGGTTGATCTCCGACAACGGCACATCGGGCGGAACCGCCCCGTTGACCCGCGGTGCGATACCCATGCCGCCAGGGTAGAGCGCCGCGGCGCCGACGGGTGGAATCCCGGCGGAAATACGGTCAGCGGTCGAGCACGGCATGCAGGAAACGCTGGGTGCGCTCGTGCGTCGGATTTCTCAGCACCTGCGCGGGCGGGCCGGTCTCGATCGCGGTTCCCGAATCGAACATCACCACCCGGTCGGAGATCTCCTCGGCGAAGCGCATCTCGTGGGTCACCATCAGCATCGTCATGTCGGTGTCGTTGGCGAGGTCGCGGATCACGCCGAGCACGTCGCCGATCAGTTCGGGGTCCAGCGCCGACGTCGGCTCGTCGAACAGCAGCACCGAGGGGCGCATCGCCATGGCACGCGCGATCGCGACCCTTTGCTGCTGTCCGCCGGAGAGCTTGTGCGGCTTGTGGTCTGCGTGTTCGCTCAGCCCGACCATCTCCAGCAGGTCGCGGGCGCGTGTGGAGGCCTCGGCCTTCGACATGCCGAGAACGTGCACCGGTGCCTCGATGATGTTCTCGAACGCGGTCATGTGCGGGAACAGGTTGAACTGCTGGAAGACCATGCCGACCTTGCTCCGGGTGGCGCGTAGCGCCCTGGTCTCCTTGCACTTCTTGCCGTCGCGGGCGTCCCACAGTGTTTCACCGTCGATCGTCACCAGTCCGTCGTCTGGGGTCTCCAGTGTCATGAGGATGCGCAGAATGGTGGTCTTGCCCGACCCGGAAGGTCCGATGATGGAGACCTTCTCTCCGCGCGCGACCTCGAAGTTGAGTGAGCGCAGGACGCGGTTGTCGCCCCAGCTCTTGCTGACGTTCTCGAATGTGATCATCAGGCCTTCCCGTCGTTACATGCACGGATGTCAGTGAACTGGTGCATAGCGCCGCTCCATCTGCCTGATCGCGAGCGAGGAGACGTAGCTGATGATGAGGTACATCAGGCCGGCGATCGTGAGGGGCTCGAGGAACTGTCCCGTGCTCTGTCCGATGGAACGGGCCGTCGTCAGCACCTCCAGTGTGCCGATCGCGTACAGCAGCGCGGTGTCCTTGAACATCTGGATCAGGTAGTTGCCCAGGACCGGGATGATCATCGCGATCGATTGCGGAAGAACGATTCTCGACCACGTGCGTGCGCGCGACAGGTTCAACGCGGTCGCTGCCTCCCACTGGCCCTTCGGCAGCGCTTCGATGCCTGCGCGGTAGACCTCCGCGGTGTAGGCGCTGTAGTTGATGCCGAGGACTAGCACGCCCGCGGTGAAGTTGGACAGCGTGATCCCGTACTCGGGCAGGATGAAGTACACCGCGAAGATCTGCACCAACAACGGTGTGCCGCGGACGAACAGCACGTAGAAGTCGAACAGCTGCGACACCACAGGTATGCGTGGATAGCGGATCACCGCGACGAACAGGCCGAGGACCAGCGCTATGGCCATGCCGACGATGGTGAGCCGGATGGTGAGCCAGAACGCGTCGAGCAGTTTGGGGAAGATCTCGAGCGCGAACTGGTTGTCCCAGATCTGGGCCGCGACGTAGGTGGTTGTCATGATGTGCTGCCGATCATCGGGCGGAACACCGGCCGCGGTGAGCCGCGCAGCAGGCCGCGGCGCCGGTGCTCCAGGCCGAACCGGTTCTCGAGCCATCGTGTGATCGCGGCGAGGATCAGCGCGAGGATGAAGTAGACGACCAGCAGCGTGAGCAGGATCGTTGTGGTGTCCTGTGTTTCGGTGCGGATGGCCAGACCGTTGGCCGTGAAGTCGGCGACGCCGATGAAGTACACCAGCGGCGTGGCCTTCAACAGGTCGACCGCGACGTTGCCGAAAGACGGCAGCATCACCGGGATCGACTGCGGCACCAGGATGCGGCGCATCCGCTGCGCGGGTTTCATGCCGAGCGCCACGGCCGCCTCGGTCTGTCCGCGTGGCCGGGATGCGATTGCGCCGCGGACGATCTCGGCCGCGTAGGCTCCCTCGTTCAGGCCGAGGACGACGATGCCCGCGACGAGGTTGTCGGTGAAACGCACACCCAGGAACGGCAGCGCGTACACCACCCATGCCAGCTGGACCAGGATCGACGTGCCGCGGAAGAACTCGACGAACACGTACGCCGGGGCGCGCAGGATCCGGTGTCGCGAGAGTCGCATGAACCCGACGACGAAGGCCACCACGACGGCGATGAGGATGCCGAACACGGTCACCAGGACCGTTGTCCAGAGCCCTTCCCACAGCAGACTCTGGTACTGGAGCAGTTGGTTCATCGGTTCGGCTCTATCCCTCTGCCTCGCAGAGTTCCGCTGTGGTGACGCCTAGCGCCGCCTCGGCATCGAAACCCCATCTCTGCATGATGTCGGCGAATTCCGGGCCCTTCTTGAACTCGTCGAGCACCTCGTTGTACCTCGCGACGTCGTCGGTCTGGGACTGCTCGAACGCCGCACCGGAGCCCGTGGCGGGTGCGTCCTCGATGGGGTCGGTGACCTCGAAGCTCTTGTTCACCTGAGCCATGCCCCGCAGCGAGAGGGTGGGCAGCAGGAAGGCGTCGACGCGGCCTGCGGCAAGTGACTCGACGCCACTGACGTTGTCGCGGACGATGACCCGTTGTGACTGCGGCACTTTGGCAGCGATGAGGATTCCTTCCTCGAAACCGCCTGGCAGCACAGCGATCTTCATACCGGGGTTGTCCAGCACGTCGCGGATGGTGGTGATGCCCGCGGGGTTTCCGGGTGGCACGGCGAAGGATTCGGTCGACACGATCACCGGTTCGGAGTACGCGACCTCGGCGCAGCGTGACTGCTTCATGAACAGGCCCGCGGCGATGACGTCGACCTGCCCCGATTTCAGCGACGGGATCATCGCGTCGTATTCGATTCTGGCGCCTCGGATGTCGTCGATGCCCAGGCGTTGCAACACCGCACGGAGAACGTCCGGCTCGGCGCCTGTCACGGTGCCGTCCACTTCGAGCTTGGTGTACGGCGGCTCGTTGAAGACCGCGACGCGCAGGTAGCCCTGTCGCCGCCCGCGGTCGAGCACACTGCCTTTCGGTGCGCCGGTGCCGGGTTCGGTGAAGGTGCAGGCGCCCAGCGCTGCTGCCAGGGGGATGCCGACAGCCAAAGCCCCAGCGCCACGCAGCAATTGCCGCCTGGACAGATCATGAGGCACTCTCGGCTCCAATCATGGTCCGTTGTCTCGATGGCCAGGCAAATCGATGTACAGATGTTCGACGGCTCGGGATTGCCCGAAAAACTAACGAGGGTCGGTAGGATTGTCAACAATCATCTCGGTCGGGTTGACGCCGAAGGTGTTTGCGGGGATCAACGACGTCGGGGCAACCGACAAGTCAATCGCGGCGAACGGTGGTTCTGGCGGTTAACCAGAATTCCGCAGAATTCGTCGTTGCCGCCGAGTCGTTCGGGGTGGCCCGGCTCGCGGCGTTAACAGAGAAGCCTCGGATCGGCAACTCGGGCAACATGTGTGGCGCGGTCGAGGGAACGGCGTCCCTTCCAGGGCGATTCGGATGTGCCCTCGTCACATGACGCCGGCGCCGCTTACGACACCGTCAGCGACCGCTGTTCGGACCAGATCTGCGGCCACGGGTGCCTGCGCTCCCGCAACAGGAAGAGTTTGAGATCCCCGTCGATCGTGGCGAGGTTGCGCACCGTCACGAAATGTTCGCGCATGCCGTCGGGTTCGGCGCCGACGTACAACGCCTCGTCGGCCGTGTCGGGAGGGGGAGTGAAGTACCCGTAACTGCGGTTGGTGCCGTACGCCTGCGGCAGACCGTATCGCGGCGCGGCGCCGTCCAGGTACGCGGCCGTGATGTACGACTCGCCCAGAAGCACCGTGCGGTCGCGCTCGTCCTCGGGAAGGTCGCGATAGGCCGTGGCGGCGGCTTTCGCGATCCGGTCCCCGACGTCAGGAGGGGTGATGTTCATCGACAGGACCAAGATGGCAACCGTCGCCGCGACAGCGGTGACCGTTCCGACCCGCAGTGCCCAGCGTCGGACCGCCCCAGGCGACACCGATTCGAGACAAACCGCACCCGCGGCGACAAACGGCGCATAGAGCCCGCCCAGGTAGTAGGGCCGCCCGGCCGTCGCGACGAACACGACGTAGAGCACGACGCCGACGGCCGGCAGGAAGCGATACTCGCGGAATTCGGCGTGGCGCAACAGACACCATGCGCCGTACACGCCCAGGCCCACGCCGAGCACACCTGCGAACAGGATCAGCTGGACCGCGACCCCGGCTCGGCCGCCGTACAGGTACTCGGCTTCACCGGCGACCACCGTGGTCATCTGGAGCTGGGGCCATCCGTGGACGTGCTGCCACACGAGCGTCGGGCTCACCATCGCAAGAGCGACCGCGGCCCCGACCCACAACAGCGGGCGCCTCAACAGCGCACGCGGTCCGCACCAAGCGATGCCCAACAGCAACACCGCACACAGAAGCAACACCTGAAACTTCGTCATCGCGGCCAGGCCGGTGGCCGCTCCCGCCGCCACCAGCAGGCGGTCATCGCGTGTGCGAATCCAGCGCACCAGAAGCCAGATGAGCAACAGCCACTGGGCGGGTTCGAGCGTGTAGGGCGTCAGCCAGTGCCCGGCGAACGTCGAGAACAGCGCCGTGGCCTGCGCCAGCGCGGTGACGGCCTGGGCGCGGCGCCGTCCACCGAGCTCCCGTGCGATGAGCGCCGCCAGCACCACGGCGCATCCGGTGGCCAGCACAGCGGGAGCCCGCAGGGTGACCAGCGACCCCGGCGCCACGGTGTCGGCCAGTGCGGCCAGTGCGGGCGTCACGGGCGGCTGGTCGGCCGCACCCCAATCCAGGTGGAAGCGGCCGATCGCCAGCATGTACACCTCGTCGAACCAGTAGCCCTTGCCCAACAGCGCTGCGGCGCAATGAGATAACGCCGTCAACGCGGCTATCGGCAGGACCGCGGCAGCAGCGAACGGTGGCGCCGGTCGTGACACGTCGCCGCCCCCGAGAACTGCCATCCGGCCCAGGTTATCCCGGCGCGGATCGGTAACGTCGACGCGAGTCGGTCCGATAAGCCAACCGGGGTGCACGTCTGATGCAGGAAACCCGCGTCCCGTTCGTGGCCGGTATGCCGAAGACGCTGCGGTGCCGGAGATGGGGGGATCGCCGGCACCCGGGTCCTGAACATCAGGAGAGTTTGGTGATGATTGTGAAAACGACGACGACGAGGTTCGTGGCCGCGGCACTGACCGTCGGTGCGCTCGGCTTCGGTGCCACGGCGTTCGGTACGCCCGTCGCATCGGCAGGTCCGGCGGCGCCGGTCCCGCTGAAACCCGGCGACGGCGGGTGTTTCCCGTTCTGTGACGGCGGGCCGGGTAAACCCGGTGGGCCGGGTGGTCCTGGGCACGGTGGCCCGGGCGGCCCCGGTGGGCACGAGGGCCCCGGTGGCCCCGGTAGGCATGACGGCCCGGGACCCGGCGGGCCGGGCGGCCCCGGCTGGCACGACGGGCCCGGAGGGCCAGGAGGCCCCGGTTGGCACGATCCCGGCCACGGTCCGGACAAGGGACCATGGTGGGCCAACAACCGCCACGACTGGTGGGACGACCGCCAGGGACCGCCACCGTGGGGCTGGGGTCCACCTCCGCCCGTGCACTGGAACGGCGGACCGCTGCCACACACCATCAATTACTGGGGATACAACCTGAACCCCGTGTGGCACGACGGTTTCCGTCAGTGGGGTGTGTGGCTGTTCGGTATCTGGATCCCGATCTTCGGCGTCGGGTTCAACTGACCGCACCGGTCTGATCCGGCTGACCGGGCACAACGCGCGGCGATCGCGCGTTGTGCCCGGCATGACATCGATCGAGGGGAAGGTGCGCTTCGGGGTCGGCCTCGGAGCGGACACCACGCCCGAGGACCTGCCCGGCATCGTCGACTACCTGGAGAGCAGCGGAGCCGACTCCGTCTGGTTCAGCGAGTTGGTCTACAGCCCGGCGGTCGACCCGTTCATCGGGATGGCGTACACGTTGTCCCGCACCACGCGACTCAAGGCAGGCACCTCGGTGGCGATCCTGCCGGGCCGTCACCCCGTCCTCGTGGCCAAGCAGGTGGCGTCGCTGGCCGCCCTCGCGCCCAGGCGGGTGTTGCCGGCGTTCGGCCTGCACTCGGCCCTGACCGCCGAGCGCGACGTGTTCACCGTGCCGCGGGGGCGGCGCGGGGCGGTGTTCGACGAATCCCTCGAACTGCTCAACGCGGTCCTGCGTGGGCGTGACGTGAGCTTCGACGGCGAGTTCTTCAAAGTGCGATCCGCCGACGTGCAACCGGTGCCCGCGAAGCCGGTCGACATCTGGCTGGGCGGGTCAGGACCCGTCGCGCTGGCACGGATCGGGCGTCTGGCCGACGGATGGCTGGGCAGCTTCCTCACACCTGTCGAGGCGGGCGCGGCACGTCGCACCATCGAGCGCGAGGCACAAGCGGCGGGCCGCGAGATCGAACCCGACCACTACGGCATCAGTCTCGCGGTGGCGGCCGGGGACATCCCCGACGACGTCTATGACATGGCGCGCCGGCGCCGACCCGAGGTCGACCCCGCCGAGTTGATCGCGGCCGACTGGCCCACGCTGCACCGCCGCATCGACGCCTACGTCGACGCGGGGCTCACCAAATTCGTCGTGCGGCCGGTGGGATCCGGTGACCGCGAGGCGTTTCTGGAGCGTTTCGTCGGGGAACTGTTGCCTCGGCAGAACTGATCCCTCGACCCGAGGACATCGGCAAACTGCCCGGTTGAACCGCACGGTTCCTACCGTCGTGCCACAGGGTGTGCGCGCACCGCGTGCGCGCTGACCCTGCAGCGAAGGAGATGGTGTCATGAAGATGGGGTTCCTGCGGACGGGTGCAACGGCCAGGCCGGGCGTGCTCGGCACGTTGTCGGCGGTGGTCGCCACGGTGGTGCTGGCAACCGCGCTGGTGTTGGCGCCGTCGGCGGTCGCCGACGACCGACTGCAGTTCACGGGTACGACGCTCTCCGGTGCGTCGTTCGACGGTTCGAGCCTGGCCGGGAAACCGGCCGTGCTGTGGTTCTGGACGCCGTGGTGCCCGTTCTGCAACGCCGAGGCGCCTTCGGTCGGTCAGGTTGCCGCCGCCAACCCGGAGGTCACGTTCGTCGGTGTGGCGGCCCGCTCGGACGTCGCGGCGATGCAGGGATTCGTCGACAAGTACAACCTGAACTTCACCAACCTCAACGACGCCGACGGCTCCATCTGGGCGCGCTACAACGTGCCGTGGCAGCCGGCCTACGTGTTCTACCGCGCCGACGGATCGTCCACCTTCGTCAACAACCCCACGTCGGCCATGTCGAAGCAGGAGTTGTCGGACCGCGTCGCGGCGCTGAACAGCTGATCGGGTGGAACAGGACCTCCCGGGGCTGGCCTTCGGGGCAGGTCTGGTCGCCGCGCTGAATCCCTGCGGATTCGCGCTGCTGCCCGGATATCTCGCACTCGTGGTGCGTGGTGAGAACGCCGCGACAGGAGCGCGGGCCCTTGGCCGCGCGGCCCTGGCCACAGTCGCGATGGCCGCCGGGTTCGTCGCGGTGTTCGGCACGTTCACCGCGCTGACCGTGGCCACCGCGAGCACCGTGCAGCGCTATCTGCCTTACGTCACGGTGGTCATCGGCCTGATCCTGGTGTGCCTCGGCATCTGGTTGCTCGCGGGCCGTCGTCTCGGTGTGCTGATGCCGAACTCGCTTGCGGACAACCCGCGTTGGGCACCGACCGCGCGCATGGGTTCGATGCTCGGGTACGGCGTCGGCTATGCGCTGGCGTCGTTGTCGTGCACGATCGGACCGTTCCTGGCGGTCACCGGGGCGGGGCTGCGATCGGGCACACCGCTGCGCGGCGTCGGGGTTTTCGCCTCCTACGCAGCGGGATTCACGCTCGTCGTCGGAGTGCTGGCGGTGGCGACCGCACTGGCCCGCACCGTCGTGATCGACCGCATGCGCCGGATCCTGCCGTACGCCAACAGGATCAGCGGAGCACTGCTGATCCTGGTAGGTGCGTATGTCGGTTACTACGGGCTCTACGAGGTCCGATTGTTCAGCGGCAGCGGCGATCCCTACGACCCGGTGATCGCGGCAGCGGGCAAGATCCAGGGCACCCTGGCCGGGTGGGTGCACCAGCACGGTGCGCTGCCGTGGGCGATCGGGCTGCTGGTGCTGATCGGTCTCGGCCTGCTCTGGCGTGTCAGGATTTCCGCGAGACGGTCACCCGCACGTCGGGCCATGGCGGACGACGCACCATAGCGACCGTGGCGAGCGTGGCCGCCACGAGGCCGATCAGCTCGCCCAGCATCGCGATCCGCGTCGAATCGACCGCCGGCTCCCACACCGGCTTGCCGTCCGTGACGACGAACACCCCGGCCGGGCGCGCACCGTGACGCCCCACTGTGCTGACAGGGATCACGGTGGCCCCGTCCGGGGTCACGTACGGCTCACCGAACACCCTGGAGGCGTCGGTGTCGTCGGTCAGACGGTCGAGGGCATCACGTATCGGCACTGCGCGTGTCTCCATCGTCGTGGGGAATTCCTCGCATCGATTCAGGTACGGGGCGGATCACTGCTCGAAGTCGAGATCGTCGTCGTCGACCGGCACCACGATCGCCTGCTCCAAAAGATCTGCCTCGTTGGCGTCGGGCTGGGCCGACACCCGAAGCTGCACGTCGGCGAGCGCAGTGTCGAGGTTTGCCTCGTCGTCGTCGACCCGCACCGATCGAAGCTGGTCAACGGCATCGGCCTCGGGTGCGAAGTCATCGAATGGGCGGTCGCTGGCTTGCGTCATGATCGTCCCTTTCTGCGCGAACGGCGTCGGCACCGTCGATTGTCCTCCCGGCCGACAGGGGATTCAACGTTCACAGGTCCATGAGGTATGGTCCGGTCATCGCGCGATCGACGGGGAATGTTCCCGTTTTCGGGAACGCCATCACATACATCACCTTCGACCAGCCAAAGGCGCTCGTGCCCAGAAACACCAGAGAAGACGTGGCACTTCAACCGCACTTCGAGGACGTCCAGTCCCACTACGACCTGTCGGACGAGTTCTTCCGTCTGTTCCTCGACCCGACACAGACCTACAGCTGTGCCTACTTCGAGCGGGACGACATGACCCTCGAAGAGGCCCAGCTCGCCAAGATCGACCTGTCCTTGGGCAAACTCGGGCTGCAGCCCGGCATGAAGCTGCTCGACATCGGCTGCGGATGGGGCGCGACGTTGCGGCGCGCACTGTCGCGCTACGACGTCGACGTCGTCGGGTTGACACTCAGCAAGAACCAGCAGGCCCACGTCGAGCGGTCGTTCGCCGAGACCGACACCGAGCGGTCCCGCCGCGTGCTGCTGCAGGGGTGGGAGCAGTTCGACGAACCCGTGGACCGGATCGTCTCGATCGGTGCCTTCGAACACTTCGGTGCCGACCGCTACGACGACTTCTTCCGGATGGCCCACACCGCTCTGCCCGACGACGGCGTGATGCTGCTGCACACCATCGTCAAGCCCAGCGGCGACGAGATGTCGCAGCGCGGGCTTCCCCTGACCATGCGCAAGCTGCGGTTCTTCAAGTTCATCATGGACGAGATCTTCCCGGGCGGGGAGTTGCCCTACGTCGCGCAGGTCTCCGAGCACGCGCAGCGCGCGGGGTTCCGGGTCGACCGCGTGCAGTCGCTGCGACCCCACTACGCGAAGACGCTCGACATCTGGGCCGAGACGCTGCGCGGCCGCAAGGACGAGGCCATCGCGGTGCAATCCGAAGAGATGTACGAGCGGTACATGAAGTACCTCACCGGTTGTGCGGACCTCTTCCGCGAGGGCTACACCGACGTCTGCCAGTTCACCCTCGTCAAGGCCTGATCTGATCCCGGACTAACGCCGCTTCAGCATCCGCCACAGTCGCAGCGGCAACAGGCCGAGCAGAGGTGCGCGCTTGCCCATGTCGTCGGTGTCACGCTTGTTGAACGCGGTGGCGAAGCGACGTGCGTCCGCCTCGGAGGCGTAATCCTTGGCGCCGCGCGCCTCGCCGCAGCGCGCACACTCCCACCGCATGGTGCGGCCGTCGACGCGGAACGTGGGGTCGTGTCCGAACACCCGGCAGGCCAGGGTCATCGACCGGTCACCGATTCGGGGTCCCGGGCTCGGCCATCCCGCTCGGGGGACCGACGCGCCCCCGCGCCTTCCGGGCGATCCAGTTCTCCGCCAAGGCTTCCCGCAACGCCTTGCGGAACTCGCCCGGACCCCAATACTGTGCGCCGACCGCGCGGTGCAGTTCACGAACCGTCATCGACTCATTGTCGGCGACGGCCCGCGCGATCGCGTCGATCTCGTGGTCCAGCGCGGACTCCGGCACACCGGGCGTCGGCGGCTCGCGCCAAGCGCCCTCCCAACCCGGGGGCGGGCCGGGACGGTACCGCCGGGCACGACTCTGCGCGGCCCTCTGACGCTCGACACGTGCGGCGATGCGGGCTTCGCGTTCCTTGCGCGCCCGCGCCCGCTCGTCGGCCTGATCATCGGCGTTCTCGGCATCTCCGCCCGACTCCCCGTCGCCCTCATCGGCGGTGAGCGGCATCGCGAGGTCCTCGAGCTTCTGGCCCTCGGCCTTGACCCCGAGGATCAGTTCGACCACACCGCCGACCGCCATCACTGCGGCGCCGATCAGGAACGACACCGCGACCAGTCCGCGCTCGCCGGACTCGATGAGCTGGCCGAACAGCAGGGGACCGGTGATGCCGCCGACGGCCGTGCCGATCGCGTAGAAGAACGCGATGGCCAGCGCACGCGTCTCCATGGGGAAGATCTCGCTGACCGTGAGATACGCCGCGCTCGCGCCCGACGACGCCAGGAAGAAGCACACGCCGAGCACCAGCATGAACAGCCACACGCCGCCGATCTCGTTGACGAACAGGACCGTCAGGATGACCGCGACCGCGGCCGAGCCGAGGTAGGCCAGCGCGATCATCGGTTTGCGGCCGACGGTGTCGAACAGCCGGCCGAGCAGGATCGGCCCGGCGAAGTTGCTCAACGCCCACACCGCGTAGAAGATCGGCACCGCACCCGAGGCGACGTCGAAGAAACCGCTCAACAGCGTTCCGAGGTTGAAGGTGAACGCGTTGTAGATGAATGCCTGCCCGATGAACAGGGCGAGCCCGAGCACCGCCCGCTTCGGGTACTTGGTGAACGCGACCTTCGCGATCTCGACGAACGAGATCGTCTTGCGCTGACGCACCGTCAGCGATCCTTCGGGCTCGTCGAGGGGCCTGCCGGTGCTGCGTTCCACCTCACGCTCGATCTCACCGACCACGCGCTCGGCCTCGTCTTCCTGGCCGTGGATGAACAACCATCGCGGGCTCTCCGGCACGTGGCGTCGCACCACCAGCACCACCAGGCCGAAGGCCGCGCCGATACCGAACGCGATGCGCCACCCGATGTCGGCCGGGAAGATCGCCGTGTTCAACAGCAGCAGTGCGCCCAGGGCGCCGCCTGCGGCGCCCAGCCAGTAGGAGCCGTTGATGATGAGGTCGACACGTCCGCGCACCCGCGCAGGGATGAGCTCGTCGATCGCGGAGTTGATCGCGGCGTATTCGCCGCCTATGCCGGCTCCGGTGAAGAAGCGGCAGACGAAGAAGAACCACGGCGCGAACGCGAAAGCCGTTGCGACCGTGGCGACGAGATAGACAGCGAGGGTGAGGAGGAAAAGCTTCTTGCGGCCGAACCGGTCGGTGAGCTGACCGAAGAACAACGCGCCCAGACATGCTCCGGTGATGTAGACGGCTGCGGCGATACCGATCTGGCCCGCGCTGAGCTCGATCCCGCTGCCGCTCTCGGTGAGTCGGGACGCGACGTTGCCGACCATGGTGACTTCCAGGCCGTCGAGGATCCACACCCCGCCGAGTCCGAGCACCACCCGCCAGTGGAACCGCGACCACGGCAACCGATCCAACCGACTGGGCACCTGTGTGGTGATGGTGCCCGTCTGCACTCCTGAACTCATCGGCTGCCTCCTCGCCCGTGACGAATCGGGCTAGGGAATACCCAAACTGAGGAAACCTGTGCAGCCGACGCTTCAGGCGCTATCGCGCGGGTGGCCCCGGCTGGGCCTGTGCCGCGTCACGCCTGCGCGCCGCCATACCCGCGAGCGCCTCGAACACCACGCGGTGCGCGGCGTTCACTGTCAGTTCGGCGTGGTCGTAGGCGGGCGCGACCTCGACCACGTCGACGCCGGCCACGTCGTGGCGGTGACACAACTGCCGGACCATGCGTAAGAGGTCGGCGCTGGTGATCCCGCCCGGCTCGGGAGTTCCCGTGCCGGGCGCGTGCGCCGGGTCCAGAACATCGATATCTACGGAGAGATAGAGCTTTTCGGCCTTCGCCAGCGCCTCGCCGACCGCGTCGTCCATCACGGCCTTGAATCCGCGGTCCCAGATCTCCTGCATGGTGTGCCAGGTCATCTTCTGTTCGAGCATCCACTCGAACGTGTCCTGCGGCGGCCAGTAACCCCGCAGCCCGACCTGTACGAAGTGGCTGCCGGGCACGGCGCCCGATTCGATGAGCCGGCGCATCGGGGTGCCGTGGCTCGCGAGGTTGCCCTCGATGTTGTCGGCCGTGTCGGCGTGGGCGTCGAAATGCACGATGCCGACGTTGCCGTAGCCGTGCACATCGGCCACGGCGGTCGCCGACGGCCAGGTGATGGAATGGTCCCCGCCGAGCACCACCGGGACGACGCCGCGGGACGCGACCGCGTGCACGCGCTCACGGATGTTGGCGTGCGACACCTCGGTCTGCCCGTGTGGGCAGTACGCGTCACCGAAATCGACCACCTCGAGCCAGTCGAAGATCTCCAGGCCGAGATCCAGGTGATAGGTGCCCGGTTCGTAGGCCGTCGCGCGGATCGCGCGCGGGCCGAAGCGCGCGCCCGGGCGGTTGGTGGTCGCGATGTCGAACGGGGCTCCGACGATCGCGACGTCGGGACGCCACTCGTCGAGTTGCTGTGTCTCGGTCAGAAACGGCCGGTGCCCGAACGACACCATGCCCGCGTAGGGAAGGTCGAGTTGTTCGGCCAGTCCGGGCGGCAGCTCACGCCGCGGCCCGTGCTCGTGCCCGTGATCGTCACCCATGGGCAGACACTACCGCCGTGCCCTGCCGCCTTGGCCGAAACAGCGCGGCTGCTCAGCGGATTCGTTCGGCGTGCCGGTCCGCGCCCGCGTCGAGCGCGGCGCGGAGCCGGTCGGGGACGGCGCGTTTGGTCCAGTCGGTGCCTGAGACGACGACGTAGACGTTGCGACCCGCGACCGCGGCCCGCTCGGGCGTGGTGGCGTTCGATCCGAACACCGTGAACGCGAGCGTGAAACTCGTGTTGCCGACGCGCTCGCAGGTCACCGCGACGCGGACGTCGTCGCGCCACCGCACCGGCGCGGCGAAGTCGATCTCGGTGTGCACCACCTGGATGTCCAGGCCGGACTCGATGAGGCCCGGATAGGTCACGCCGAGGTGGTCGAGAAACGCGGTGCAGGCCTCGTCGAACCAGGTCAGGTAGTGCGCGTTGAACACCACACCCTGTTGGTCGACCTCGCCGTAGCGCGGAACGATCGCAAAGTCGAACCCGCCCACGTGCACCGCCTTCGCATGTCTGGTGTCTCGATCGTTTCGTGCCCAGCGTAGTGAACGGCCCGTTTTGTGCTGCCCACGGTCGGCGCGCAAGACTGGTCGACGTGGACCTGGTGACCCTCGACGACATCTCCGGCGCAGCCGCGCGCATCGCGGCCGACATCGTGCGCACCCCACTGCTGGCCGCCGATTGGGGTGACCCCCGCTGCCCGCTGTGGCTCAAGGCGGAGACCCTGCAGCCCATCGGCGCGTTCAAGATCCGCGGCGCGTTCAACGCGCTGGGCCGTCTCGACACAGATACCAGGGCCCGGGGTGTGGTGGCCTATTCGAGCGGCAACCATGCCCAGGCCGTGGCATATGCCGCCGCAGCCTACGGCGTGCCCGCCCATATCGTGATGCCGGAAGAGACGCCCGCGGTCAAGGTGGAGGCCACCCGTCGGCGCGGCGCCCACGTGGTGCTGTGCGGCGCGGGGGAGCGTGAACGCACCGCCGCCGAACTGGTCGAGAAGACGGGTGCGGTGCTGATCCCGCCCTTCGACCACCCCGACATCATCGCGGGCCAGGGCACGATCGGCATCGAGATCGCCGAGGACCTCCCCGAACTCGCGACCGTGCTGATACCCGTCAGCGGTGGTGGGCTCGCCTCCGGTATCGGCACCGCGATCCGCGCGTTGCGCCCGAAGGCGAAGATCTTCGCGGTGGAACCCGAACTCGCGGCCGACACCGCCGAGTCTCTCGCACTGGGGAGCATCGTCGAATGGCCTGTGGCGAAACGGAACCGGACCATCGCCGACGGGCTGCGGTCGACGCCTTCGGAGTTGACGTTCGCGCACCTGCGCCAGGTCATCGACGACGTGATCACCGTGAGTGAGGACGAGATCCGCTCGGCGGTAAGGGAACTGGCGTTGCGGGCACGCCTGGTCGCCGAACCCAGCGGCGCGGTGTCGCTCGCCGGTTATCGCAAGGCCGCGCTCCCGGACGGGTCCGCGGTGGCCATCGTGTCCGGCGGCAACATCGAACCGGCACAGCTGGCCGCCATTCTCGCGGGCGGTTAGTGCACGCCTTCCATCAGACGTGTGATCCGCGGCGACACGGCGAACACCACGATGCCGACCACGATGGCGACCAGGCCGAGGATCCCGAAGTAGGCGAACTCGTGCGCCGGGTCGTAGTAGCCGGCCAGGACACCTGACATCGCGGTGCCGAGGCCCAGCGAGAAGAAGTACAGCGCCATCATCTGCGCCCGGAACGCCTCTGGTGCAAGTTTTGTCGTGACCGACAGCCCGATCGGCGAGATCGTCAGTTCCGAGATGGCGAACAGCGCCAGGATCGCCGCCACGACGAGCGCGGGCACGGCCCTGCCGGTCGTGCCCGCCATGGGCAGGAACAGCAGGAACGCGACACCCATGCCGATCACGGCGTAGGAGAACTTGCGCGGCGTGGTCGGGGCGCGGTCACCCAGACGGGTCCACAACCACGCGAACACGGGGGACAGCACGATGATCCAGACCGGTTCGATCGACCCGATCCAGTTCGACGGCGCGGTCCACCCGAACACCGACCAGTTCATGCGCTCGTCGGAGTACACCGCGAGCACGGTGAAGATCTGCTGGAACAGCGACCAGAACACGGCATTGGCGACGAACAGCGGGATGAATGCGCGGACGCGTGTGCGCTCGAGCGTGCTCACCTTGGAGCTCGTGAGGAACACCGCGAAGTACGCCACCGAAGCCAGCGCGATCACCACGGTGGTCGCCTGCGAGAGGTTGGCCAAGGTCACGACGCCGGAGACGAACAGCGCCACCGCCGCGATCACGAGTGCTGTCGCAAAGGCAGCAACCTTGCCGAATGAGCTCGACGGCAACGGGTTCGGGACGATGCGGCCATGCGTTCCGAGGTTGCGCCGGTACACCACGTACTGCACGAGGCCCAGCGCCATGCCGATCGCGGCGGCACCGAACCCGTAGTGGAATCCGATCCGGGTCTGCAGGATCCCGGTGACCAGCGGACCGACGAACGCGCCGAGATTGACGCCGAGGTAGAACAAGGTGAACCCGCCGTCGCACCGGGGATCGTCCTTGTCATAGAGCGTGCCGAGCAACGACGAGGCGTTGGCCTTGAGTGCACCTGAACCGAGCGCGACCAGCACCAGGCCGATACCCACGCCCGCGAGTCCCGGCAGCACCGCAAGCGCGATGTGACCGCACATCACCACCACGCCGCCGTAGAACACGGTGCGCTCCATGCCGAGCACGCGATCGGCGATCCAGCCGCCGAGAACCGTTGAAAGATAGACCAAACCGCCGTAGGCGCCCACGATCCCTGTCGCGGTCGACTGCGGTAGTCCGAGCCCGCCGTCGGTGGCCGTGTAGTAGAGGTAGTAGCCGAGGATCGTCAACATCCCGTAGAACGAGAACCGTTCCCACAACTCGACCCCGAACAGATTCACCAACCCCATCGGGTGACCGAAGACCGTGCGCCGCGCCTGTGTATCGTGTGCTTCCCCCATGGGGGTCACCTTGCCACGCTCGGTGAGCGCATCGGCGGGAAGCGCAGAAAATCCAGCGATCCGGTGGGCAAACGGAAAGCCCGCTGTGTGCAGGGTGTTCTGTGGCACAGCACATTTCGCGTCCGTAAGGGCAGAGCCCGGGTGCGCGGGGCGAGTGGAGCACCGGTAAGGTCGGCTCGGAACAGGTGGACGACGGCCACATGCGGCGGGTCCGGCCAGCGGTGTCATCTCGCTCGGTCGGGACCGCGTGGCCACTGCTCCAAGGGGGTGTAGGTGGACGCGGTGATCGGCGTCTCGGTGACGCCCTCCACCGTCGGCATGGTGCTGGTCGAGGGGGATTCGGCGGCCGACTTCGAGGCCGTGAACCTCGATCTCGAGCTGTTCGACGTGGCAGGTCTGGACCTGAGCCGTGCCCGCGCCGCCCGGAAAGAGATCGTCGCGACGGTCGCGCGTGCGGAGAACGTGGCCGCAGACAACGGCAGAAGGCTGCGGTCCATCGGTGTGACGTGGAGCGACGGCGCGGACATGCAAGCGGCCGAACTGGTCGGCGACCTGAACGAGGCCGGCTTCGACAATGTCGTCGATGTGCGGTTCCGGCAGGCAACCGACGCGCTCGCCAACAGCATCGCCGACATGGCCGGATTCGCGACCACCGTGGTGTGCGTCTTCGAACCGGAAGGCGCACTGGCCCTCACGGTCGACCGGCGCGACGGTGTGGTGGACACGGCCCGCAGCAGGGCGATCGGGAGCGTGCGTGGTCTGGTCGGTTGGCTCGAACGTCTGCTGGCGGCCTCCGGGCGCGTGCCCGATGCGCTTGTGGTGGTCGGATCGGCCGTCGACCTCGACGCCGACGTCGACCGCTTGATGCCGAAGTTGCAAGCCGCGCTTGGTATTCCGGTCTTCACCCCGGCCGACGGGGATCTCGCTCTCGCGCGCGGTGCGGCACTCGTATCGGCACGCCGCGGCCGATTCATGTTCCCCGACAAGGCCGATCAGCAGCGGTCGCGGTGGACCAGTCGGCAGTTGGCGCCCGCGGCGATGCTCCTGGTAGGGGTCGTGACGTTCGTCGTCTCGCTGTCTCTGGCCATAAGTCAGCAGATGTCGCCGCGTGAACAGGCCTTCGAGCGGCCGACACGCCCGGTGGTGAACACCTCGGGCACACCCGCCGCCGTGCGGCAACTGCCCCCTGCTCTGCCCGCGGCGCCCCCTCCGCCCCCACAGGCGCCGCCGGCGGCGGAGGTCGCCGAGGCCGTGCCGCCGGCAGTCGATCCACCGCTCGCCGACGTTGCCGAATCGCCGGTCGAGCAGGCGCTTCCGCAGCTGCCCCCACAGTTGCCACTGCCGGACGCGGCGACCGCGTTGCCACCGCCTGTGGTCATCCCCGCACCGCCGACGAAGAAGCCGTTGCTCAGCCGCATCCGCGACCGGTTGCGTGGCGAGCCGGATGTTCCCGAGCAGATGGTGATCGGCGAACCGCCACCGCCGGCGGAGATCACACCCATACCCCCGCCCGGCGCACCCCCTGCACCCCCGGTCGACGATGCACCGGCTCCCGAGGCCCCGCCTGAGCCGCCGCCGGCTCCCGAGGCCCCGCCCGCTGCGGATCCGCCGCCACCGGCGGACGTCCCACCGCCCGATCCGCCCCCGGCCGAACCGGCCCCCGTGGAACCGGAGCCCGCGCCCGAGGCGCCACCGGCTCCCTGACGGCGACGGTTACGCTCGATCAGGTGAACCTGCGCACCCGGCTGCGGCTCGGCATCCGGATCTGCATCGTCGCGGCTGTGGTGGCCGCGCTGGTCGTGGTCGAGTACTCCACCCGCTCGGGCGTGCTGTGGCGGCTCATCACGTTCACCTACCAGGCGAATCTCATGGCGGCCGCGTTCTACCTGTGGACCCTGGTCTCGCCGCGTGCGGACACACGCGCGGGTCTTCGTGGCGGCGTGGTGCTCTATGTGGTGATGGCGGGCGTGATCTGGAATCTCTTTCTCGCCCAGGTGAGTATGGGCTACACGCCCGCGAATGTGCTGCTGCACGTGGTCGTCCCCGTGCTCGCCGTCGCGGAGTGGCTGATGGCGCACGGCGTCCAGGGTGCGATCCGGTGGTGGCAACCGTTGACGTGGTTGCTGTATCCGGCTGTTTACGCAGCGGTGGCGTTGCTGGTGCTCAGTGGTGCCGGGCGCCGGGTGCCGTATTACTTCCTGGACCCCGCCGCTGTCGGGCCGTGGGCGGTGCTGACCAACATCGCTCTTCTCGGCGTGGTGTTCGCAGGCTGTGGCTACGCGCTGATGGCGCTCACACGCGCACTCGCCGCAGGCCGGGCCGACATCGGATGAAACGCTTGGGCATTCCACACCGATGACCGGGTATGCAACCTTCACCCCGTCGGGCCGGTGCGGCCGGAAGCCGTGTCGCCAGGTGTTTACCGGGCATGGTCGTTTCGACAACCTACACTGGAAGAATGCTCAACTCGCTAGGGCGCGGATCCAGGTCAGGTCGGGGTTCGGTCTGGAAACTGTTTGCGGCGGTCGGTCTCGCCGTCGCGGCCACCGCTGTTCCGGTTAACGTCGCGTCCGCGGCCGTGAGCACCCCGGTGGAGGTTGCACAGGTCGAACCTGCCGCGGGTGCGGTGGTCGGGGTGGCCCATCCGGTGACGGTCCGGTTCGCCGAGCCGGTCACCGACCGCCGGAGTGCCGAACGCAGCCTGCGGATCGCCTCGACGGACACCTCCGCCGGCCGGTTCCGCTGGCCAGAGGCCGCGGTCATGGAATGGACTCCCGACGAGTTCTGGCCCGCACACTCGACCATCTCGCTGTCGGTCGGCGGCGTGAAGACGAGTTTCAACACCGGCGCCGAGGTTCTCGGTGTCGCCGACATCGATGCCCACACCTTCACGGTCAGCGTCGACGGCGAGGTTCTGCGGAAGATGCCCGCCTCCATGGGCAAGCCGAAATTCCCCACGCCAAGGGGAACCTTCACCGCACTGGCCAAAGAACCTGTGGTAGTGATGGATTCGCGGACCATCGGCATCCCTTTGAGCGACCCTGAGGGATACAAGCTCACGGTCAACCACGCCGTGCGGGTCACATGGGGTGGGGTCTACGTGCACTCCGCGCCGTGGTCGGTCGGCTCGCAGGGATATGCCAACGTCAGCCACGGCTGCATCAACCTGAGCCCGGACAACGCGGCGTGGTACTACGACATGGTCAGTGTGGGTGATCCGATCATCGTGCAGGCGTGACGTGCAGCTGCCTGGCGGTCGGTGAAGTCGGCACGGTAGCCGGGTCGGGGCAGGTCCCGAGAACCCGGTCGGCGGTTCCCGCACTGGTGACCGTGAACCAGTAGTGCTCGTTCTTGAAGTGGTGCCTGCGGTGGTTGCGCCAGATCGCCCGGTACACATCGGATCTGGGTTTGTAATCACTGTGGATCAGGTAGTGGCACCACTCGTAGCCCAATCCGAGGGCCGTCAGCAGCGTCAGGAAGGTCAGGCCCAGACCGGGCCGCGGAAACGCCACGAGCGCAACGGCCGTCGCGACGGGCAGCAGCCACAGCAGCGTCGGCCACGGGATGAAGATCAGCGGGACGTCGCGTGGTTCGGCGTGGTGTCTGCGGTGATCCCTGGCCAGTCTGGTGTCCACCACCACCGGGCCCAATCGTCGTGGCCGCCAGTGCAGTATGGCCACGTGGATGACCCACTCGGCCAGCGGGAAGACCCCGACCATCACCAAGGGCACCACCGCGTCGGTGACCTGCCAGTCGCCGACGATCGTCCGCGCGGTGGCCGCGGCCGCGAGTGTCACGCCGATCATCCAGGGGGAGGGGTGCCTGACGAACTCCCTGCCTGCGTCGGCGAGCGTGAAATCCCGCCGGCTCATCGTGCGGCCTCCAGTGCATCGAGCGCTCCGAGCAGGGCGTGCGTGGCCGGCTCCAGCAGGTTTTGTGCGGCACCGCGCGCGGCGTCGGCGTCGCGGTCGGAGATCGCCCTGGTGATGGCGCGGTAGGCGTCGGGGTCGGCGACCTCCCCGGCCATCACGGCGGCGAGTGCGGGCAGCACCGGTTCGTACGTCTCGCGCAGCGTGTTGAACATGAGCCGGAACGCGATCGAGTCCGCCCCGTCCACGACGTGGTCCCAGAAGGTCATCGCGTGGCGCTGCCGCTGGATCGGATCAATTTCGGCCTCCAGCGCGTGCACCACAGCGGTGAGTTGTCCGACGAGCTCCGCGCCGCGGCGTTCGGCGGCGAGCTCGGCGACCTTGGGCCCGTTGTGCAGCCGCGTCTCGAGGATGCTGCGCACCACGGACGTGTCGAGTTCACCGGCGCGGAACAGCAGACGGGGCAGAAGATCCATGCCGGCATGACGCCGGAAGTCGCGCACCGTGGTCGCGTCACCCTGACGGACCTCGACCAGTCCCGCGGCCGTGAGGCGCTTGATCGCCTCACGTACCGCGGGGCGTGAGACCCCGAGCACCTCGGCGAGCCTGCGTTCGCTCGGCAGTGATTCGCCGGGCCGCATCTCGCCTGTCAGCACCTCGGACACGATCTGTTCGAACACGTCCTCTGGAACCGATCTGCGGTTCACGGGTTGCAGGGCCATGACGGCCATGCTGCCCCACCGTGGTCAGGAGGTCAAGGGGTCAAGTGGTCTTACCAGTGGTTCACTGCGGAATTCCCGTGTACTCGGGGTTCGGTGGCACCGACAGCGCGATGCCGATGCGGTTGGTCGCGCCGATGAACGCCGCGATCGAGATCGCCTCGAGAATGAGGTGGTCGTCGAGGCCGACTCGCCGCAATCGGTCGAAGTCCTCGTCGCGGATCTGCTGGGGGTGGTTGTTGACCAGCACGGCCAGGTCACCCAGCGCACGCTCGCGGTCGGTGAGTTCGCCGACCTGGGTGTGGTCGATCGCGACGCGCTGGCCGAACGACCAGTCGCCGGCGACCTTGCCGAGCTTGTTGGCGTGGTTGGTGTGGCAGTACGCGCACCGGTTCTCCCCGGACACCACGGTCGCGATCACCTCGCGTTCACGGGCGGTCAGCCCGTCGCGGCCGTCCGCGCCCAGGATGGGCAGCAGATAGCCGTTCAGGCGGCCCAGATCGTCCTCGTTGAGTGACAGTGCGCGGAACCAGTTGGAGGTCAACCCTTCCTCGCGCTGCTGGCGGGTGAAGAACCCTCGCACGTTCGCGTTCTGGAGTTCCTCGAGTTCGGGCACCCGCAGCCGCGAGATGCGCGCCGGGGTGAGGGTCGATGGTGCATCGGTGGTGGCAGTCATGCCGTCACGATGCGGGCTCACGTCACCTTCGGCAATGATTTGATCACCGCAGACCAGAACTCTTGCGCGCAGCGAGAACCCGGCGTCACCTGCGAGAAATCATCCCCGCAGGGCCGCGGCGGTCTGCTCGTCGGCAGGCAGGAACGCCTCGACGCTCAGCTCGGCCGCGGTCAGGTCCAGTGCCGTGCCGAACGTCGTCACGGTGCTCAAGAACGTCAGCACCTCGCCGCGCCCGGTGTCCAACTCCAACGGCACGGCGACGCCGCCCAGATCGTGCTTGGTGGCGAATCCGCCGGGATAGGACTCGATCTCGGCCAGGAGGGCGGCCAGTCCGCCGGATCCGCTCACCGCCACCTCGCGGCGCAACCGGCTGATCAGATGGTGGCGCCATTCGGCGAGATTGCGGATCCGCGGCGCCATGCCCTCGGGGTGCAGCGTGATGCGCAGCGCGTTGGGCCGCTCCAGCAGGTGCGGCGCGACCCCATCGAGCATGACGCCGGCCCCGGCGTTGGCGCGCAACAGGTTCCACTCGCGATCCACGGCCACGCAGGGGTACGGGTCATACGCGTCCAGCACGCGGGTGAGGCCGTCGCGCACCGCGGTCATCTCGGGGTCGTCGAGCGACCGTTCGGCGTACACGGGCGCAAGCCCTGCCGCGAGCAGCAATTGGTTCTGCTCACGGCGCGGCACGTCGAGCGCTTCGGCCAGACGCAGGACCATGGCGCGGCTGGGCTGTGCGCGTCCGGTCTCGATGAAGCTGACATGGCGCGGCGACACATCGGCCTCGATCGCGAGGTCGAGTTGGCTGATCCGCCGTCGCTGCCGCCACTGACGCACGAGCGAACCGATCGAGGTGCCGGGAACGGTGCTGGTCACTCCTCGAGTCTCACCGATGGCGTGCCCGTAGGCCACTACCTACGAGGTAATTGCGGCGATTACCCGAAAGGCGCGACCGTGGATGTGTCTTCCAGAAGCAGGAGGTCACATGCCCACCCCGACGTCCCGACGGAATCCTTCCACCCGCCCGGGTCACGCGTCGCCACGAGATCCGATCCCGCGGTGGCTGCGGTATGTGCTGATGGCCGACCGGGCAGGATCGGCCTGGTACGTAGGTACCGGATTCTTCTTCGCGCCCGTACTCGCCGTGGTCTCGCCGTGGCCCGTCGTCACCACGGTGCTGTGGGTGGTGATCGCGCTCGCCGGGCTGTGGCTGGGGTTGCTCGGTATCGCGATGGCCACCGGTCTGGCCATGGTACTGCGGTCGAATGCCGAGATCAGCGAGGACTATTGGCGATCGATCATCGATCTGCCTGCGACGACGCCTGCGCCGCACGGTGTTTCGCAGCGTCACCGCGATAGTCGACCTGCCAGTGTTTGATGCCGTTGAGCCAGCCCGATCGCAACCGCACCGGTTCGGATATCGGTGTCAGGTCGGGCATCTCGTCGGCGATCGCGTTGAAGATGAGGTCGATCGTCATGCGGGCCAGGTTGGCGCCGATGCAGTAGTGCGCACCGGTGCCGCCGAACCCGACGTGTGGGTTGGGATCGCGCAGGATGTCGAACCGGTACGGGTCGGTGAAGACGTCTTCGTCGAAATTCGCTGAGCGGTAGAACATCACCACGCGCTGGCCCTTCTTGATCCGCACCCCGCTCACCTCGGTGTCGGCAAGTGCGGTGCGCTGGAACGACGTCACCGGCGTCGCCCAGCGCACGATCTCGTCGGCCGTGGTGACCGGGCGCTCACGTTTGAACAGTTCCCATTGGTCGCGATGGTCGGTGAACGCCATCATGCCCTGCGTGATCGAGTTGCGCGTCGTCTCGTTACCCGCCACGGCGAGCAGGACGACGAAGAACCCGAACTCGTCGTCGGAGAGTTTGTGCCCTTCGACGTCGGCCTGCACCAGCTTGGTCACCAGATCGTCGCCCGGCGCGGCGGCGCGCTGGGCCGCCAACTGCATGCCGTAGGTGATCAACTCGACCGCGGCACTCGCGCCGTCGTTGGCCACGAACTCCGGATCCTGGTTTCCCACCATCTGATTCGACCAGTCGAACAGTTTCCGGCGGTCCTCCTGTGGCACGCCCATCAGGCCCGCGATGGCCTGCAGCGGCAACTCGCACGCGACCTGTTCGACGAAGTCGCCCGAACCCTCCTCCGCGGCGGCGCGCACGATGGCGCGGGCACGCTCGGCGAGGTCGTCACGCAGCCGTTCGACGGCCCTCGGCGTGAAGGCCCTGGAGATGATCTTGCGCAGATGGGTGTGATGCGGGGCGTCCATGTTGAGCAACACGAACCTGCCCTGCTCGATCTGATCTTGAACGGTCCCTTCGGGATAACGCGGCAGCGCGGTCTTCTCCAGGCTGGAGAAGACGTCGCTGCGCAACGAGATCTCTTTGACGTCCTTGTGCTTGGTGACCACCCAGAAGCCGCCGTCGTCGAAGCCGCCCGCGCCGATGGGTTGGGCGTTCCACCAGATCGGAGCCACGCGACGCAGTTCGGCGAGTTCGTCGACCGGTAACCGCTCGGCATAGATGTCGGGGTCCGTGAAGTCGAAGCCCGCGGGCAGGTGAAGGGCACTATCGCTCATGACCACCGGGATCTCCTCGGTACGGCGTCTAGTTCACGTTCCCCATTGCTACACCACCAAACCCACAGTTCGCCGGAGGTTGGGAAAACTCGCGGACCCGGAGGTGGCATTTTCTGGAACGTGTTCTGATGCCCGGCTCCGTGCGCTCACTGCAGCCACATCAGCCATTTCTGTAACACCGCGGGGCGCTCGGGAGAACAATCGCCATAGGAGCGTCAGGCGGACGAAAGGGGACCGCAGTGCGACACAAGCTCATCGAGCGCACAGTTGTGTGCCTGGCTGCCGGCGGGGGTGTCGGCCTGAGCGTGCTGCTGGGGGCGCCCGCGGCGCTGGCCGATCCGGAGCCCTCGCCGCCGACGCCCGTGGTCGCCGAGGAGGGCACACCGCATCTGGCCAGCCCCGACAACCTGCCGCCGGGAACGTCGGAGGTTCCGGTCGGGCCGCCGCAGGGCCGCACCATGTCGTATCTGCGTGAGATCTGGCATGCCATGCAGACCCAGGACGTCAGCTTCAACGAGGCGCTGTTCCTGCTGACTCAGCGCCCACTCGACCCGGGCACACCGCCACCCGCGGGTCTGGCGCCGGGACCCCAGCCACCTGCGCCGGCAGCGCCGGTCGTGCCGCCGCCGGCCGCCCCCGTCGCCGCACCAGTGGCGCCCGCGCCCTGACCGATCGCCGAGAGCGACGAAACTGTCGCCGAACGGGCGCGTGAACGGCGTTTTCGTCGCCCTCGGCGTCGGGGTCCTCGCGCTCACACCGCTTCGAGACGCGCGGGCACGTGCTTGTGCCACGGCGTTCCCGCGTACGGGTCGCGCCACTCGGTCGAAGTGAGCGCATTGGGCGCCACGCCCGGTACCACCACGCGATCACCGTCGCGGTAATCGAGCCCCAGCCCGTTCGGCAGCGACGCATGCCCGGGCAGCATCGCGTCGGAGATCTCCACGCGCGCCACCGCGGTGCCTGCGGCGGTGGTGATGCGGGCCCGTCCACCGTCGGCCAGCCCCAGCTCCTCGGCATCGTGAGGGCTGACGCGCAAGGCGCCGTCGGGATCTCGTCTGCGCCATGCCGGGTCGCGGATGATGTCGTTGGCGGTGTACGCGCGACGTTCCCCGGCCGACAGCACGATCGGGAATTCGGAGCTGGTCAAAGGTGCCTGCTGGTTGCGCAATGCGCGGATCTCGTCGAGCATCTCCGGGATCTCCAGCGCGATCTTGTGGTCCGGGTGATCGATCAGGGTGAAGTCCTCGGCGTACTCGTGCACGGTGAACGTCACACCGGCCGGATTGGCCAGGATGGCCTCGAACAACGCGTTGCCGTCGGCATGGCCGGCGCGGCGCACGGCATCCGGGTAGGTCATCGCGGTCTTCTGCGCCAGGCCCCACAGCGCGGCCGCCCCGGCCATGCCGTCGGGCAGCGCCGGACCGAGCGTTTCGTAGAGCACGAAGGGCAGCACCTTCGACAGCGTCGGGTTGCTCGCCACAGCCGTGAAGAACGCCGCCGTGAACTCTGCCAGGCCCGCTTCGGCGGCCCTGCGCAACGGCTGGAGTTCGGCCTCGTCGACCACGCCGAGAGCGCGTACCAGCCGCGCCCAGATCTCGGGCTCGGGCAGCGTGCCCTGCAGTGGTTCGAACAAGCGGTGCCGCAGATGAAACGTGTTGTGCGGGAACTCCAGGTTGAAGAACGTGGCCTCGGCCTTCTCGAACTGTGTCGCGGCGGGCAGCACGTAGTCGGCGAGCCGCGCGGTCTCGGTCATGGCGACATCGATGACCACCAGCAGTTCGAGCTCCTGCAGCGCCGCACGCACCCTGGCCGAGTCGGCGACCGAATGTGCGGGGTTGCTGCTCTCGACGATCATCGCGCGGAACCGGTCCGGGTGATCGGTCAGGATCTCCTCGGGCACCACGTTGCTGGGCACCAGGCCGGCGATGACAGGGGCGCCGGTGACCGGCGTGCGCCCCACACCGGACTTGCCGAACAGCGGCGCGAACGTCGAATGCAAGTGCTGTCCACCGGGTTTGGCGAAGTTGCCGGTCAGGATCCACAGCAGCTTGTCGAGATACGAGCACAGGGTCGAGTTCGGGGCCTGCTGCACACCGAGATCCTCGAACACCGACACACTCGTGGCCCGTCCGATGCGCCGCGCCGCGGCACGGATCTGCTCCTCGGCGACCCCGCAGCGCCGTGCGTTCTCGGCGATGTCGACGTCACGCAGCACCTCGCGTACGGCGTCGGCGCCGTGGACGTGTTGGGTGAGAAATTCTTCGTCGCACAGGTTTTCCTGCACCAGCACCGCAGCGAGCGCGGCCAGGCACCACGCATCGGTGCCGGGACGCACACGCAGGTGATGGTCGGCGAGCGCGGCGGTCTCGGTGAGCACCGGATCGATGACGATCATCGAGCGCGCAGGGTCCCTGGCGATCTCGTTGAGCACCACCCGGGCACGCGGAAAGCTCTGCGACATCCAGGGATTCTTGCCGACGAACACCGACACCTCGGCGTGCTCGAACTCGCCGCGGGTGTGCCCGCCGTAGAGGTGCGCGTCGACCCAGGCCTCGCCGGTCTTCTCCTGCGCCAGGGCGTTGGAGCGGTACCGCGACCCGAGTGCCCTGAGGAACGCCCCGCTGTACGCGCCGCCCAGGTGGTTGCCCTGACCACCTCCGCCGTAATAGAAGATGCGCTCTCCGCCATATGTTTTCGCGATCCGCTGGAAACCCTCTGCCACCTCGGCGATCGCGGTGTCCCAGTCGACGGGTTCGAACTCGCCGTCGGGCCTGCGCCGCATCGGCGTGGTGAGCCGTCCTGCGCTGTTCTGATAGTGGTCCAGGCGCAGCGCCTTGTTGCACGTGTAGCCGCGCGATGCCGGATGGTCCTTGTCGCCACGGATCTTCGCCAGCGTGCGGTTCTCGACCTGTACGACGATGCCGCAGTTGCACTCACACAGGATGCAGGCCGTGTGGTGCCACTCGGTGCCGGTCGCGTCTGTGGCCGTACCTGAGGTCATGGGCGGTCCTTCTTTCCGGTCGCGGCGGTGAGTTGTTCGCGCAGCTGGCGGTGGACGAGCTCGAGCGGCTTGACGTCGCGCGTGGTGCGCGCGACCAGCACGGCTCCCTCCACGGACGTGGTGATCAGCGTCGCGAGTTCCTCGGCGCGCTCGACAGGCACGCCGTCGTCGCACAGGCGCGCGGTGATGCGGGCGATCCAGCGCTGAAACGCCGCGCCGGCGCGTTCGCGCACCGCGTCGGCGGAGTCGGCCTTCTCCGGGTCGCCTGCCTCGACCGCGACCGCCACGACCGGGCATCCGGCGCGGAAGTCGCTGGCGAGCAGCTGGTCACGGAACCTGGCGACCATGTCGTCGAGCAGTGCGAACGTGTCGGTGGCCCGGTCGAGCCGGGCCGTGACGTGATCGCTCGCGTAATCGATTGCCTCGCAGAGTAACTGCGTACGGCCGCCGGGAAAGTAGTGGTAGGCCGACCCGCGGGGTGCGCCGCTGTGGGCGAGCACATCGGCGATCGCGGTCGGATGTGCGCCGCGTTCACGGATCAGGACTGCTGCGGACCGCACCATGCGTTCGCGCGGACTGGCCACGTCGACACCTCTCATTCGTCGGGCCGTTATGTATGTAACCCTACATAATCGAACGGCGGCGCGAAAGACCCCAGACACACAAAAGGCTGCGAGAGAACTCGCAGCCTTTTGTCGCCTACGGGACGTGCTACACGCTGGCGGCCTCGTTGAGGGCGTTGAGCGTGCTCGTCGCCTCGAGGTACTCCTGCACCCAGCGCTCGATCACCGCCGAGGTCTTCTCGACCTTGGTGAACTGACCCACCACCTGGCCGATCGGGTTGAATGCGACGTCGACGGACTCGTTGGGGTACTTGTGGGTGGCGGCCACGGCCATGCCCGACACCATGTACTGCAGCGGCATGCCGAGCGGCTTGGGATTCTCGGGGTTCTCCCACGCCTCGGTCCAGTCGTTGCGCAGCATGCGGGCCGGCTTGCCCGTGAACGAGCGGCTGCGCACGGTGTCGCGGCTCGTCGCCTTCACGTAGGCGGCGTGCTGCACCGGGGTGTTCTCCGACTCCTCGACCATGACCCACTGCGAGCCGGTCCAGGCGCCCTGCGCGCCGAGCGCCAGCGCGGCCGCGATCTGCTGGCCGCTGCCGATACCGCCCGCGGCCAGTACCGGCACGGGCGCTACCTCCTTGACCACCTGCGGCCACAACACGATCGAACCCACCTCGCCGCTGTGACCGCCGGCCTCGCCACCCTGGGCGATGATGATGTCCACGCCCGCGTCGGCGTGTTTGCGCGCCTGCGACGGCGAACCGCACAGTGCGGCGACCTTCCGGCCCGAATCGTGGATGTGCTTGATCATGTCGGCAGGCGGCGTGCCGAGCGCATTGGCGATCAGCGTCATCTTCGGGTGCTTGAGCGCGATCTCGACCTGCGGCGTGGCGGTCGCCTCGGTCCACCCCAGCAGCTGCAGTGCGTTGTCCTCGAGCTCGTCGGTCGGCACACCGTGATCGGCGAGGATCTTCTTGGCGAAGTCGAGGTGTTCCTGAGGCACGAGGGAGTTGAGTGTCGCCTTCAGTTCCTCGGCCGACATGTTGGCGTCCATGCCCTCGTACTTGTTGGGGATCACGATGTCGACGCCGTACGGATGGTCGCCGATGTGCTCGTCGATCCAGTTGAGCTCGATCTCAAGCTGTTCGGGGGTGTACCCGACGGCGCCGAGCACGCCGAACCCGCCCGCCTTGCTGACCGCGACGACCACGTCGCGGCAGTGGGTGAACGCAAAGATGGGGAACTCGATGCCGAGCTCGTCGCAGAGGGCGGTGTGCATACCTGCTCCTTCGGTGGGTCTTCGGAGTCGTCGTCAGGACCAGACTGAAACGTGTTCTAATTTACTACCACACCACGCGGCAGTGGGGCCGAACCCTCGGTGTTTCAGGTGAGTTCCTGGACGAATGACACTTCGTTGCCGTCGGGGTCGGTGATCTCGAGAACCGCGACCAAATCGGCGATCACCCGCGGTTCGGCCGCGGCGATCAGGCCGCGACCCGCGAGTGCGGCGCGGGTGTCGGCCAGGTCGGTGACGCCGAAACGCACCGCTGTCCGTCCGGCCCTGGCCTCGTCGGTGATGAGCTGCAGCCAGGCCGTCGCGGTCAGTTGCCATTCGGCCACGCCCGCCACCGGACGCAGATCGGGTTCACGGCCGAAGATGCAGCCGTACCAGGCCAGCGCCTCGTCGAACCTGCCCGTGGCGACCACCGCGGCGATGTCGTTGACCACCAGTTCGGGCCTGGCCTCGCCCGGGTTCGGAGTCATGAGTCATTTTCAGCCATGATTCGCCGCCGCAACGGCATCTTGATCTACTTGACCCCATGGGACCAACCTTGTCGCCGCACGAATCCCTCGCGGAGATCGACGACGGTCCCGGCGGTGCCGCGGTGGGGGCGTTCTTCGACCTGGACGGCACCCTCGTCGACGGCTTCACCGCGACGGCCCACGCCGGTCACCGCATCCGCCGCAGGCAGGCCGCCTTCGGCGAAGTCCTCGGGATCATCGAGGCGTCGGTGCGTTACCGCATCGGCCGTATGCCCTTCGAACGGCTGCTCGTTCGTGCCGCGGGATACCTGCGGGGCGAGGCGCTGGCCGACCTCGACGTGCTGGGCGAGGAACTGTTCGAAAACCGCATATCGCCACGCGTCTATCCGCACATGCGCGACGTCGTGCGCAAGCATCAGGACCGCGGCCACACCGTGGTGCTGAGTTCCTCGGCGCTGACCATCCACGCCGAACCGGTCGCGCGCCATCTGGGTATCGACCACGTGCTGTGCAACCACTTCGAAACCGACGAGCACGGGCGGCTGACCGGGGACATCGTCAAACCGGTGATCTGGGGTGCGCGCAAAGCCGAAGTGGTGCAGAACTTCTGCGTCCAGAACTCGGTCGAGCTGCGACACAGTTTCTTCTACGCCGACGGCGCCGAGGACTGTGCGCTCATGCATCTGGTGGGCCACCCCCGCCCGGTCAACCCTCGCCCCGGCCTGGCGACGGCCGCGGCCGAACACGGCTGGCCGGTGCTGTCGCTCGCGCGGATGCCCGCGCGGCGCTGGTGATCACTGCTCAGGCAGGCTTGTACAGTCCCTTGCCGGTGACCAGCGGCATGTCGAGTGTCGTGCGGATTCCCGGGGGAGCGGCGACCACGTCTGGAATGGCGTTCACGATCCGCCCGGCCGCCGCCACGATCGCGGCGTGGTTGTGGTCGCCCTTGCGGCTCGTGGGGCAGATGTCGACCGCATAGGACGGCTCGCCGACGATCTCGACCCGGTAGGACCCACCCGGCTGGGCGGGCTGGGGCCAGTCCGGACGCAGGTCCCCGCGTAGGCGTGTGACGTGCTCGATGACGATCACCGGTTCACCGGCGACCATGCCGCGGATCTCGAACCGCAGCGCGGCCACCGAGCCCTTCGCGACATGCCCGGCCGCGATCTCGAAATCCTCTGGGGCGGGCTCTTTCTCACACACCTCGGTGATGTCGTCGATCTCGATGCCGAGTCCCGCCGCGAGTTGGCGGATCGAGGTGCCCCACGCGATGGACAGCACCCCCGGCTGGAACAGGATGGGCGTCTCGTCCAGCGGCTTGCCGAAACCCATGACGTCGAACATGACCGTGGCGCCGTCGTATGTCGCATAGTCGGCGATCTCCATGCAGCGCACCTGCTCGATGCTCTGACACGTGCCCGCGAGCGCGAACGGGATCAGATCGTTGGCGAAGCCTGGGTCGACCCCCGTGATGAACAGGCTCGAACCGCCTGCCGCCGCGGCCTCCTCGATACCGGCGATGTACTTGCCGGGCATGAGCTTCCACGGGAACTGCAGCACCACGGGTGCCGAGCCCACGACGTTGATCCCCGCCGCCAGCAGGCGCACCACATCGGCGATCGCGTCGGGGCCGCGAGTGTCGCCCATAGCGCAGTACACCGCGCAATCCGGCTTGGCGTCGATCACCGCGTCCAGTCCCGCGGTGGCCGTGACGCCGGTGCGAAGATCCAGCCCGGCAAGCTCGCCCGCGTCCCTGCCCACCTTGGCCTCGGTCGAGACACTCAGCGCGACCAGTTCGTGACGGGGGTTGGTGAGCAACCCCGCGAGAGCCAGACGGCCGACGTTCCCGGTTCCGACGTGAGCGACGCGAATGGCCATGGTGTCTCTCCTTCACAGCGGCTGCACGGCGAAGTATGCCGACTCGGACCAAGAATTGGAACAGGTTCTAATTCATGTGTGCGCTGCGGTAGCCTCACGCGTCATGGGACGGGTAGCCGGAAAAGTTGCATTGATCAGTGGCGGTGCGCGTGGCATGGGCGCGGCCCACGCCAGGGCCCTGGTCGCCGAGGGCGCCAAGGTTGTCATCGGCGACATCCTGGATGACGAAGGTGCCGCACTCGCCGCCGAATTGGGCGACGCCGCCCGCTACGTGCACCTCGACGTCACGCAGGCCGAGGACTGGGATACCGCCGTCGCCACCGCGACCACCGACTTCGGTCTGCTCAACGTGCTGATCAACAATGCGGGCATCGTGGCGCTCGGCGCGATCGGCAGATTCGACATGACCAAGTGGCAGAACGTCATCGACGTCAACCTCACGGGAACCTTCTTGGGCATGCAGGCGTCGGTGGGCGCCATGAAGGCCGCAGGCGGCGGATCGATCATCAACGTGTCCTCGATCGAGGGTCTGCGCGGTGCGCCCATGGTGCACCCCTATGTCGCCTCGAAGTGGGCAGTGCGCGGCCTGACCAAATCGGCCGCGCTCGAACTCGGCGCGCATCAGATCCGCGTGAACTCGATCCACCCCGGCTTCATCCGCACCCCGATGACCGAGCATTTTCCCGACGACATGTTGCGGATCCCGCTGGGCCGCCCCGGCGAGGTCGACGAGGTCTCCAGCTTCGTGGTGTTCCTGGCCAGCGACGAGTCCCGTTACGCCACCGGAGCGGAGTTCGTGATGGACGGCGGTCTGGTCAACGACGTTCCGCACAAGCTCTGAGCGGCACCCGCCCGCGCCCGGTGACCGTGCCGATCGGCCGCAGCTAAGATTCACGGCATGACCACAACCACCGATGAGCGACACGACGTGCGCGAACTGGCCGAGACCACCGGCTGGCAGCACCGTGACCTCGGCCGCGTTGACGTCTTCATGCGCGGCACCCACAAGATCCGCGTGGTCTGGCAGGGTTCCACCACGATCAGCGGGGCCACGCTGTACCAAGAGGACATCATGACCACCTACACCCGTGAGCAGAAGACGGTGAACAGCTGGCTCAAGCGTTGAGCCTCCGGTAAATCGGTCGCTTCCCGTTCGCCGCTCTGGCACATTCGAGATCTGTGATCACGCCGCGCACCCTTCACACCATCACCGACGACGACTGGACGCGGATCGCGCTGCTGGCGCGTTTCGCGTTCGGTGACATCGAACCCGAACAGACACAGGCCGCCTGGCGCTCGATGGTGCCCGCGGACGCCACCGTGGTGGTTCCGGACGAGACCGACGACGCCTTTGTCGGGCAGTCGCTGTACCTGGACATGCAGCTCACCGTTCCCGGTGGCGAGGTGCTGCCGGTCGCCGGTATCAGCTTCGTGGCCGTCGCACCCACACACCGCCGACGGGGCGTGCTGCGCGCGATGTACACCGAACTGCACGACAGCATCGCACGCGCCGGTTATCCACTGGCCGTGCTGACCGCGAGTGAGGGCGGTATCTACGGCCGCTTCGGCTACGGTGTCGCGACCATCGAGCAGCACGTGTCGGTCGACCGGCGCCTCGCGCAATTCCATCCCGCGGCCCCCGACCCGGGCGGTGTCCGGATGCTGGTGCCTGCCGATCACCGCGACGGCCTCGCCGACATCTACGACCGCTGGCGCCGTCGCACACCTGGCGGTTTGGTGCGCCCCGATGCGTTGTGGGACGACCTGCTGGCCGACCGGCCGGAGTCGCGGCGCGGTGGCGGCGAGTTGTTCGCGTTCGGCCACCAGGACGGTTACGCGCTCTACCGCGTCGACCGGGGTCCGGACGGCCGGAGATCGGCACACGTCGTCGAGTTGACCGCGGTGACCGCCGACGCGCACGCGGCGCTGTGGCGCGCGTTGCTGGGGCTCGATCTGATCGACCGCGTGAGCATCGGCACGCACCCCCACGATCCGTTGCCGTACCTGCTCACCGACCCACGGCAGGCGCAGGTCACCGCCAGCGCCGACGACCTGTGGATCCGCATCATGAACGTCCCCGCCGCACTGGAAGCGCGCCGCTACCAAGCCGATCTGGACGTCGTGCTCGACGTCGCCGACGGGTTCCGCAGCGACGGTGGACGTTTCGCACTGCAGATCAGCGGCGGCCGGGCGCGGTGCACGCCGACGGATGCCCCGGCCGACATCGAGATCGATCTCGACGTGCTCGGCGGTCTCTATCTCGGTGCACACCGCGTCGACGGATTCGCCGCGGCGAACCGGTTGCGCAGCAAGGACTCCGAACTGCTGCAACAGTTCGGTGCGGCCTTCGCCGGCGATGTGCCCGCAGAGCTGGGATACGGATTCTGACCGACTCGCGGGCCTGTACCGGCCGACGAGCATCTGCCCGGTGCGTAGTGTGCACGTCGTGAGCGCACGTGCAGGCATCGTCATCACCGGAACCGAGGTCCTCACCGGCCGGATCCAGGATCTCAACGGCCCGTGGCTGGCCGACCAGCTTCTCGAGCTGGGCGTTGAGTTGGCACACATCACGATCTGCGGCGACCGCCCCGGCGACATCGCCGCCCAGCTCAAGTTCCTGGCCGACGAGTGCGTCGACCTGATCATCACCAGTGGCGGGCTCGGACCCACGGCCGACGACCTCACGGTGGCCACGGTCGCCGAGTTCTGTGGCCGTGAACTCGTCCTCGACGCGGCACTCGAGGAGCGGATCGCTGCGATCCTGCGCCGGTTGACCGCGGGCCGGAACCTGTCCGAGGAGAACTTCGAGGCCGTGCGCACCGCCAACCGCAAGCAGGCGCTGATTCCGCAAGGAGCTGAGATCCTGGAACCGGTCGGCACCGCTCCGGGCGTCGTGGTGCAGGGGAGCCCCGGCAGCCCGACTGTCGTCGTGCTGCCCGGTCCGCCACGCGAGTTGCAGCCCATGTGGTTGCGTGCGGTCGACACCGAACCCGTGCGCCAGGCGATCGCCGGCCGCACGGTGTACCGCCAGGAGATGATCCGGATGTTCGGCCTCGCCGAGTCCGGGCTCGCCGAGACCCTGCGGGACGCCGAGCAGTCGATCGCCGGGTTCGACCAGCTGGAGATCACCACATGCCTGCGGCGCGGCGAACTGGAGATCGTCACGCGCTACGAACCGGCCGCCGCCGACGCGTACGGGCAACTGCTCGACGTTCTGCGTGATCGCCACGGCGACGCGGTGTACTCCGAGGACGGTTCGACCGTCGACCAGCAGGTGGCCGCGCTGCTGGTCGGCCGGCACATCGCGACCGCCGAATCCTGCACGGCAGGGCTCCTGGCCGCCCGCCTGACCGATCAGCCCGGAGCGTCGCAGTACATGATGGGCGGCATCGTCGCCTATGCCAACACCCCCAAGGCCGAGATGCTGAACGTCGACCCGGTGCTGATCGCCGAACACGGCGCGGTCTCCGAACCCGTTGCCAAGGCGATGGCCACCGGCGCCATGCACCACTTCGAGGCCGACACCGCGGTCGCGATCACCGGAATCGCGGGACCCGGCGGAGGTTCCACGGAAAAACCGGTCGGCACAGTGTGTTTCGCTGTGCGCGCGGAGGGTGCGTCGATCACCCGCACGCTGCTGCTGCCGGGAAACCGCTCCGACATCAGGGAACGGTCCACCACCGTGGCCATGCACCTGCTGCGGCGCGCCCTGCGCGGCGAGAGCGACTAGCGGTCGCTCGTGACCCCGGGGGCCGCGCTCAGCTGGCCTGTCGCCGTCGCAGGCGCACGGTGTGACCGGGCGGCGATCGACCGCGCGAGGACCGACGGCCGCAGCAGCCGGGTCGGCGGGTCGACGAGGTTCATCACCCGGAAGAACGCCTCGCTGACCGTCGTGTCGCTCTCTGCTGCGGTCAGTACGCGGTCGGTGTACCAGTTGTTGAGACGGATGGACACCGGTCGCGGCCCTTCGACCTGAGGGAAGGTGAGGTCGGCACCCGCGGCCATCTGCCACACCCGGTCGAGCAGTTTCGCCGCCGAATGCTGGAAACGCCGGTGCAGGTCGCGGGTTCCGGATTCCAGGCAGTCACGCAGGATGAGTGCTTCGAGCGCCGCCACCGACATGCCTTGGCCGTAGGCCGGATTGAAGCTGCAGATCGCGTCGCCGGTCACCAGCAGTCCGAGGGGGAAGCGGCGTATCCGGTCATACCGTCTACGTACGCTGGCGGGATAGCGGTAACTGGACACCTGGCTCAGTGGCTGCGCGGCGTCGAGTGCGGCACGCAACGCCTGCGGTGCGAACGGCGCGACGAACGCTTTCATGCCGCCGGGATCGGTCGGCGGGTCGTTTCCCGTCAGACCCACCGCGGTGAACATCCAGGTGTCGTTCTCGTAGGCGAACAGCACCGCGGCGGCGGCGAGCTCGGGTGCCGGTGCGATCAAGAACAATCTCTGCTCGACGGCATCGCGGGGGATTCGTAGCAGTTGGCTCGAGTACGCGACCTGGATCGCGATCCGCTCCTCGACCGGACGTGGATAACCGTGGCGTTCGAGGAAGGCCGGGGTCCGCGCGGACCGCCCCGTGGCGTCCACCACCAGGTCGGCGTCCAGCGTCTGTTCGGCACCGCCGGCCCGGTCGGCGATCCGCACGCCGGAGACGCGTCGGCCGTCGCCGGACATCGTCATGCCGGCGACGTCGTGGCCGTCGAGGATCTGGATGTTGCCGGTCGAGCGAACTCGTTGGCGCACATGTGTTTCCAGGAATGGGCGACTGCACAGGTACGACACCAGCGGGCGGGTGAAGCTCATGGGGAAGTGCAGGGGATGACCGCCGAACATCATCGACAGCCGGTGGGCGCCGCGCTCGTCGAGCCTGGTCGCCCCGTCGGCGGCCAGTTCGTCGAGGAAGCCCGGGAACAACGCGTCGAGTGCCGACGCGCCCGCACAGAGCAGGCCGTGGACATGCCGGCCCTGCGGGACCCCGCGTCGCTGGTCGGTGCCGTCGGGCAGCACGTCACGTTCCACCACGGCGACGGTGTCGAAGTGGTCCGCGAGCACCCGCGCGGCCAACAGACCGCTCATGCTGGCACCCAGAACGACTGCCTGTCCGGCCATGGCCGACCTCCGTTCGAAGGCCCGGGTGGGCCCTTCTGCGAAGTATCGGCCGGATGCGGCCCGGTCCCTAGAGTAGGGGAATACCTGTATTCGGCGGCCGATCGCCGAGTCAGGCGGCGAGGCTGCCCATCGCCTCGTCGACGCAACGCGCCCACGGGCGGTCGTCGATCGTGCTGACCGCCGCGCCGCCGAACGCGCTGGAGATCACCACGTCGGGTTCCAGAGTCGCCAGCAATCGCAGGCTCTCGGCCATATCGGCAGGGTCGCCGATCCCGGGGATCACGAACGTCGACCACCGCCCCGCGTGGTCGACGAACACGGTGTCACCGGTGAACAGGTAACGCCCGTCGGCACCGTCGACGAGATAGCTTGTGCTGCCCGGGCTGTGGCCCGGCGTCGGGATCACCTCGACACCATTGTCGTCGCGGTGGCGCCGGTCGAGCGGAACGTGCACTTTTGCGTGCCTGGCGATGTTGGCGAGTTCGGCCGCGGGCGCGTGCAGGCGGGCCCCGTAGTGCTCGGCGATCCGCGCGAGCATGGGCCCGGCCTCGTCCTGATGCGACAGATACTGATGGCCGACGCCGCCGAGAGCGTCGATCGCGGCGAAGTCGGCGTCGGTGGCGGGACTGTAGAACAGTACGCCCGGAGAGCTACTGTGCCCGTTGGGTTTCCACAGATAGGAATGCGTGGTCAGTCCGGGGAACGGGGAATCGGTACGGGTCTGCCAGAGATCGGAGCGGATCTGCGTCATGGTGTTCGTCATGACCGCAGCCTCCACCCTCAACAATGGTTGAGGTCAAGGTCCGCCGGGTCGCCGATGCGCTGGAGTGCGGCCTACGTCAACGCGGACGTCTCGTCCCAGATCTGGAGCATCGTCCCTATGATCTCCTGCGCGCAGCCCAAGCCGCCCAGGTGACTCTCGTACGGCAGTTCGGTGAGTTTCGCGTCTTGCAGCCGGGACACCACGTGCTGACCGTGCGCGAACGGCACGATGTGGTCGTGATCGCCGTGCCACCACCGCACGGGGACCGTGACCTCGTCGAGGCGGAATCCCCAGTCCCGCTCGAACACCACGATGTCGTAGAACGGCGCGGCCAGTTGTTTGCGGCTGCCGTTGAGCAGGTCGTCGAGGAACATGGCCTTGAACTCGGGCCGGCCCAGCATCCGGCGGTCGCCCTCGGGGGACAGTCGGGCGTAGATCTCCAGGGCCGGTGACGCGACCGGACGGATCAACCGGATCATCCCCGAGGCGACCAGCCGGATCGGGCCGCCCGCGACCTGCAATACCGGTGCCACCACGGCGCCCAGTTGCATCAGAGGGCTGCTGATTGCGTCGGGACCAACCATGGGGGCGACGCCGCCCAGCACACCGGCCGCGACGACGCGATCGGGCATCGCCGCCGCGCACGCCAGCGTGTAAGGGCCACCACCGGAGAGCCCGATGACCGCCAACTTGTCGATGCCGAGGGTGTCGGCGATGGTCCGCAGGTCGGACGCGAAGTCCAGGACGCACTCGTACTGGTGCGGCGTGGACGACCCGATACCGGGCCGGTCCACGCCGATCAGCCTCACACCGTTCTGCTCGGCGTACGCCCTGGCCTCGGTGGGAATCTGGCGGCGGGCGCCGGGCGTGCCGTGCAACCAGAAGATGGCGCGCCCCTGCGGGTCACCGAATTCGGCGAACCCGAGCCTGCGGTCATCGCCGACGGCGACGTTGCCTTCCAGCTTGGGGCGGTCGATCGGGATGACCATGGCCACGCGTCCCTCGCCTGTTCCCTGGCCGGCTCGTCAGCCCGCGACCGAGGCGTCGTAGATCGACTGGATCGACGCGTCGAGCGTGGAGTTGAACTCCTCGTCACTCTGCTGGGCGGACAGGCCTTCGGTCAGTGCCCGGCTGAAGCTCGCGATGACGCCGGTGTTCTGCGCCAGCAGCTTGTTGGCCTCGTCACGGCTGTAACCACCGGACAGCGCGACGACGCGCATGACCTTCGGGTGATCGACCAGCGACTTGTAGTGGTTGGCCACGGTCGGCAGCGACAGCTTCAGCATGACCTTCTGATCGTCGGCCAGGCTGTCGAGGTTCTTGGTGATCTCGGCCTTGAGCAGATCCTCGGCCTCGGCCTTGTCCGCGATCGAGATGGTCACCTCGGGCTCGATGATCGGGACGAGCCCGTGCGAGAGCACCTGCTTGGCGACCTCGAACTGCTGGGCCACGACGGCGGCCACACCGGTCGGGTTGGCCGCACCGATCACCGAACGCTCCTTGGTGCCGAAGATGCCGTTCTTCACACCGCGTGCGAGCAGGTCGTCGAGGGTGGGCATAGGCTTCATCAACTGGACGCCGTCGGCCTCCTCGGCCAGACCCTTGTCGATCTTGAGCAGCGGCACGACGCCCTTGTCCTCCCACAGGTAGGTCGCCGACGGCTTGCCCTCGATGGTGCGGTCCATGGTCTGCTCGAACAGGATCGCCGCCAGCACACGGTCGCCACCGAAGGACGGCGAGGTGATGATGCGCGAGCGCATCTGGTGGATCAGGTCGAACATCTCGTCTTCGTTGGAGTAGGCGCTCTCCTCGACGCCGTACAGACGCAGCGCCTTGGGGGTCGACCCACCGCTCTGGTCGAGCGCGGCGATGAAGCCCTGCCCCGAAGTCATCTTGTCGGCCTGCTGCTGGTTCACCATGGGGTGTCCACTCCTTTGAAGACGCTGCTGTCATCGTGTTTGCGGCCTGCCGGGTGGTGCCGGCGCGGCCCGTTCGCCTCAGAGGATATTCGGCGGGGTCCGGCGCGCCGACCCCCACCTCATCAGCCGGGCTGTTGTGACGTCCGAGACGATGCCACAGCGTCGGTGATCGCGGCCGCAGAACGGTCGACATCGTCGTCGCTGGTGGCCCAGTTGGTGAACGACAGGCGCAGCACGAACTCGTCGTTCCACGTCGTGCCGCCCAGCCAGCACGTGCCGTCGGCCTGGATCGCGGCGACGGCCCGCCGGGTCGCCTCGTCGCCGCCGGGCAACCGCACCAGGACCTGGTTGAGCACGACGTCGTTGAGGATCTGCGCACCGGGGATCTCGGCGAGCAGCCGGGCCATCCTTCGCGCCTGCGCGCAATTGCGTTCGATCAGATCGGCCAGTCCGGCGCGGCCCAGCGAGCGCAGTGCGGCGTACACCGGGACCGCCCGGGCGCGCCGCGAACTCTCCGGCACGAAGTTCGTGTTGTCGCGTTGTCCCGGGTCGACGACGAGATACGGGCCGGCCAGGCTCATCGCCGCGATATGCGCGTCGGCATCGCGCACGATCGCCATCGCGCAGTCGTACGGCACGTTGAGCCACTTGTGCGCGTCCACCGCCCACGAGTCGGCCCGCGCCACGCCCGCGGTGAGGTGCCGGGTCGACGGCGCGGCGGCCGCCCACAACCCGAACGCGCCGTCGACGTGCAACCACGCGTCGTGGTCGGAACAGATGTCGGCGATAACGTCCAGGTCGTCGAACGCACCCGTGGCGACGTTGCCGGCCTGGGCACACACGATGGCGGGACCGGTGCCCGCGGCCAGGGTCTCGGCCAGGGCCTCGGGCCGCATACGGCCCTGATCGTCGACCGCGACCCGGGCCGCAGAGGCTTCACCGAGTCCGAGCAGCCGCAGTGCCGCGTACACGGTCGTGTGCGCCTGCCCACCGCACACGACCCGGATCCGCGGCGCGCCGATGAGTCCGTCGCGGCTGACGTCCCAGCCCGCGCGGGCCAGCACGGCGTGGCGCGCGGCGGCCAGACCGGTCGTGTTCGCGGCCTGCGCGCCGGTGACGAACCCGACGCCGCATTCGGCGGGCAGGCCGAGAAGGTCGAGCACCCATCCGGCGGTGATCTCCTCGATCGCGGTCGCGGCGGGGGACAGCGCGTGGAACGCCGCGCACTGATCCCACGCCGAGACCAGCCAATCCGCGCCCAGCGCGGCGGGAAGCGATCCACCGATCACGAACCCGAAGTGCCGCGGGCCCGCGCCGGCCACCAGCCCCGGTTCGGCACCGACGGCCAGCCCCTCGATCACCGCTGCCGGATCCTCACCGGTTTCGGGCAGGGGTGCGCCGAGCAGCTGCCGTACGGCCGAGGCGTCGCCACGCGCCGCGACCGGCCGGTCGTCGAGTTGAGCGAGAAACGCCTTGGCGTGGGAGACGGCGACATCCAGTCCTGCAGTGCGGCGCGACATGTCTCGACCCTACGGTCAGGTGTTACGCCCCGTCGGTCCTCACCCATCCGGCCGGCTTGCGGTCGGCCCACGGTGCGGCCTCCTCGATCGCGGCCGCCAGGCCCAGCAGCACCGCCTCGTCGGGCGCCATGAGCTGCACCCCGACCGGCAGCCCGTCGCCGCTCACCCCGAGCGGCAGCGAAATCGCCGCCCAGCCCGTGACATTCGCGAGCGACGTCCACCCCGTGGTGGCGAACTCGACATCGAAGAACGCGCGCGTGGTACCGCGGGGCTGGTTCAGCAACGCATACGGCGGCGTCGTGGTGAGCAGCGTGGGCACCAGCAACACGTCGTGACCGGACATGCCCGCGGCGAACCGGCGGGTCTGGGCGTGCACGGTGGATATGGCCTCGGCGTACGCCACACCCGTGGTCGTGAACCCTTCGCGGATCATCACCCAGGTGCTCGGCTCGAACTCGTCCTCACGTGGTTCGCGGCCGAGGTGCGATGCGGCGAACGCGTGCAGTTGGGCGTTGCTGACGTTGTGCAGCACCGCGATCGCGTCGGCGACGGCGTCCGGGTCGATGACCGGTCCGGGACCCGGCGTCACGTGGTGCCCCAGCGACTCCAGGATCCGGCCGGTCGCCTCCACCGCGGCGACGACCTGCGGATCGACTCCGTCGTTCGGGAAGGGCGACCCGGTCGACATCAACACACGAAGGGGCGGCGGGGGTGTGAGTGACTGCAGGAACGGGGTTTCCGCGGCGGGCGCGGCGTAGGGATCACCGCTGACGCTGCCCGCGATGACGTCGAGCAGGGCGGCGCAGTCACGCACGGTGCGGGTCAGTGCGTGGCTGTTCACCAGCCCCTCAAGACCGTGCCCGCCGTCGGGTGCGAACGACGACCGGCCGCGCCGCGGCTTGAGTCCCACGAGGCCGCAACACGATGCGGGCACCCGGATCGACCCCGTCCCGTCCCCGCCGGACGCGGCGGGCACCACACCTGCCGCCACGGCCGCCGCCGACCCGCCGCTGGAGCCACCGGGCGTGACATCCGAACCCCAGGGATTCACCGTGGGACCGAACAACACCGGCTCGGTCGTGCAGTGGTTACCCCACTCCGGGGTGTTGGTCTTGCCGAACACGACAAGCCCGGCGTCGAGGTACCGCTGTACCGTCCACGCCGAATCGGTTGCCACATGGTCGCGTAAGGCGACCGACCCCATGGCCTCCGGTGCGCCGGCCAGTGCGGCGCCGAGGTCCTTGAGCAGGAACGGCACACCCGCGAGCGGGCCGGCCTCACCTTTGCGCAGCACACCCGACGCGTCGAGGGCGCCCGCCTGGGCGCGGCCGCGCTCGAACAGATCCGTGATCACCGCGTTGAGGTGGCGTGTCGCCTCAACTCGCACAATCGCCGCCTCGAGCAGTTCGGCAGCGGTGAGGTCGCCTGCCGCGAGCAACTCGGCCTGGCCGATCGCGTCGACGTCGGCGAGCTCAATCGCGGAGCGGGAGTTCATGCGTGTCACCTTTCGTGGCGTCTGTGCTCGGGTGGTGGCGGCTGATGGCCTCGGTGACATTCAGCGCGATCAGTATCTCACCGGCGGTCAGCAGCAGGCCGGTGTAGTACATCCACTTGATCGTCGGATCTGGTTGCGCAGCAAAGTAAACGAGCAGAAAGATGGGTCCGACGATGCCGACCACGAACACCATCAGCTGGATGCGGACATACCGCCAGAAAACCGACATGACCTCCGTGCAAGCCCTCCGTCAGACCGCTGGTGACCGCAAAGCCTAACGGTGCCCGCCCGAGCCCGCCGGGCAACCACCGATTGTTGTCTCAGCGCGGCGCGACCAACACCGGCGACGACGAAAGGATCTCGCGGTACTCGACCATCGGCTCGCGCTTGACCACCGCGCCACCGGAGGTGACGAGCAGTTCGGTGGGAGACACGGCGTAGTCGACGCCGTGGTTGCGGGCCAGGAACATCCGCTGCGGCGTCTTCTCGGCGCGTGCGGCCAGCGTGGCCTTGTCGGTCAACCGGACCCCGTGGTACTCGAAATGCCCGCTGCGGTCCAGGCAGATCACCACCAGCGATCCCGCGGTGCGCCCGATCGCGCGCGCCGTCTGGGTGTCCCGGCAGCGGGCGTCAGAATCGACGAAACCTGCCTGGTCGAACGCGTACGGGTTGACCATCCGGACCGCCGCGCGGCTCGCATGCGGCCGTTGCCCGGGCGAGCGCGGGTCGTCGGGCAGCATTCGCACACCCACCGCGTACACCGAATCACGCTTGGAGAGCTTGGTGGTGAGGGTCGTGAACACGACGAACGCGGTGAGCAGTGAGCTGATCACCGCGGTGGCGGCCAGGCCTATCCCGATGGGCACCCAGCGGCGCTCCGGTGGCTTGCGGTGCCTCCCACCCGTGCGCGGCGGAATTGGTGTAGGCGCTGGATGGATGACCAAGCTCGCTCCCGTCCCTGCAGTGTCGTGAGAATTTCGCAAACCAAGATCACGGATGCGTCACATATTGTGCACGAGCCGACGCCCCCCACCCGCCACCCCGCAACTTTCTGCCACCACCGTGGGGCCTGTGCACGCCCGCGGGCCAAAATCCGTGCACAGGGCCCACACTCGGTGTCGAAGTGTTCAGTGCAGTGTGATCGTTTGTGCCTTCCCCGCCGCCGTTCACGTCACGGTGAGATCGGCACGGCAAACCAGAAACCAAACCCCGTCGCCAGGTCCACCGCCAGGAGGATCACCCGTCGAATCCACCTCCCGCACGCGGGATCAACCACAGCGCTTCGGTGGCCGGAAAGAGGTGCGCGAAGGGTCGATTGAGGTGCCTCATACTTGGCGGTGTGTTGCTGAGTCAAAAGTGCGCCGTCCGTGTGTCGTCGCCGACGGAGGAGGCGTAGCCGCACATGGTGGCGCGCCCTAACGGGGAGGAAACGATGAGCCATCTCGCGCTGCTCGCTGGATCGGTCATGGTAGGTACCGTGATCGCCGCGGGCACGGTCTACGACTACCAGCGCCGTACGGCCAGAGCTCGCAACGTCTCGATTCGTTCGCACGTGTTGAGTGCCATCGTGCTGGTGTTGTCGTCCGCAGTCGTTGGAGCCCAGGCAGTCCTTTTCCACGACCACCGGGCCTTCACGATCCCGTACAGCGCCATCGCTGGCCTTGTCGGACTGACACTTCTGGCCATACTCATGTGCGATGTCGTCAGCTCGAAAAGGGGCAGCGACAACCACGAAGCAGGCGACCCCGAATGCCGGCCGCCAGACCATTCCCCGCGGTGATCATCACTCCAGATTGCTCACGGGACACCGCCGCCGTCGAACACCAGCTCGCAGGAGGCCGGGGTAGCTTGGCTCCCGATCTTCCATGCCGCTTCAAGGCGCGCTCGGGTCCCGTCCGCGTCGATCCTGCGTGCTGAGGTGATCCCGCCGTATGGCGGGACACTCAGTGGGCCAACACCGTTGCCGCACATGAGTATTTGGGCGCTCCGTTCGAAGCGGCCTGAGCTTGCGTCGCGTCAGGCCGGCACCACGACGGTCAGGTCATCGCCGTCATGTTCGACCCGCATCCCGGCACGTTCGGCAACGGCTGCGACGGCACCGCAGTCCTTGGGTTCGGCGCGGGTCTCGACGAGGGCACGTGCCAACCGGCCCTTGTGCGCCTTGTTGAAGTGGCTGACCACGGTGCGCCGGCCGTCGGGATGTTCGGCGAGCACCTGCACCCGCACCGCGCCGGGGATCCGGCCGAGCGCGGCGTATGCACCCGACCGCAGGTCGACGATGAGTTGCTCGGCGGCCAGTTTCTCCAGCACCGGCTCGAGGACCGGCCGCCAGCGGGTGCTCAGCCCACGGCGGCCGGGCAGTTTCGCCGAGGCGGACAGCCGGTAGGCCGGTATCCGGTCGTCTGCGCGCACGAGCCCGAACAGCGCCGAACCGACCGCCAACCGCTCACGGGCCCGCCCGGCTGACGTGCCGCGCAAGGATCCGACGTCGAGCGCGTCGTAGAGCACGCCGGTGTAGCGCTCGATCGCGGGAAGCGTCGGAGCCTCGCGGAGTTCGGCGTTACGCGTGATCTCGGCGTCCTGCTTGGGCGTCAGGCCCAACGCCTTACGGCAGGCGGGCGGATCCGCGGCCAGGGCCACGAGTTCGTCGACCAGTTCGGTACGCAGTGGTGTCAGCGCCGGCTGGGTCAAGTTGTCCAGGCGCAGCGGCGGGCCGTCCCCGCCGGTGCGCTTGGTCTCCGATGGAGGCAGGAGCACGATCACACCGAGACGTTATCGGATGTGATCGTGCGTTCTGCGCACCAGTGCGATCGATCAGACCCCGAGGGCGGGCGGGGCTTCGGGGGCCGGCGGGGCCGGCACGTCGAGCACGACCGGAACAACGGCCGGCTCGGGTGGTGGCGGCGGGGCGAACGGGTCGACGGGCGGCGGTCCGGCCATCGGTGGAGCCGGGGCCATCGGATCGGCCGGTGGTGGCGGCAGCGGGGGTAGCGACGCCTCGGGTGGCGGCGGAGCACCGACCGGCAGCCCGGCATCGGGTTGGACCTCTTCAGCGGGCAGATACATGTGGTGGTTGAACTGCGGCTGGTAGGCGCCGCCGCCACCGATCTTCACGCCGCCGCCCTCACCTGACGACACCGGTGTGCCGTCGGGCAGGGTGACCGCGGTATGGCCGCTGTTCCAGCCGATCACCAGAGCTCCGGGCTGGGTCCCGTACTTGAATCCGCGCGCCAGGAGCGCCTGCTCCTGGTTGCCGGTGTGGAAGCGGTCTCCGAATGCCGGGCGGCCGGTGGCCACGTTGCTGACCCACGAGGCCAGACCCGAGCAGTCGGTGCCGGACGGCGAGTCACCGCCGGAGACGTATGGCGTGCCCGATACCTGTTGGACGAGCGCCATCAATGTAGCGAGAGCAAACATGCGGCGGGACAGTAACAGAGCTTATTTCGGCCCCTCAAACTCTGTGACTGCGGTCATAACCAGGCTTATCTGCCGAGCGCTTCACGCGGGCACTGCACGGGCGGCGACGTCGACCGCATCGATCGGCGCAGGTCGAGAGCATGTTTCGCGAACTGTCGCGGCGGTAAATCGGTTCGCTCAATCACCTTGCGCCATAACGCCGATCCACCTGCATATCACGGCGAGAATGCGCCACCAGCTCGACTGTGGCATGAGTAGCGTTGGGGTACGGCGTATTTCGCCGAGGGTGATCGAGGCGTCGAAGTGTGTCCATGCGAGACGTTCTGCGCCGCGCGTCCGATCAGCGGCCGCCGTGGCGCTTGCTGTCGGTGCGCGACGTGAGGTGGCGATCCTGGCGAACTTTCCGGCACATCGGCGGCCATCAGGAGGTATCGCCATGCACCGCGTGAGCGACCCGACGCGTGTTGACATGCAGCCGTGTGGCTGCATATCTTCGGCCAGGGCAGCCGTGCGGTTGCATATGGGAGACACGACGTGGAAGCGGTCCTCAAGGCACTGTCCGACGCGAACCGGAGAACGCTTCTGGCGCGGCTCGGCGACCGCGACGGGCAGACCCTGAAAGAGCTCTGCGCGGACCTGGCCATGGCGCGTCAATCCGTGGCCAAGCATCTTGAGGTGCTCGAGGCCGCGGGCCTGGTGACCGTGCAATGGGAGGGCCGCCAGAAGCTGCACCACCTCGACACCGGGCCGATCACCGAGCTGGCCGGCGAGCTCACCGCACGTTGGGGCGCCCCACGGCGTCATGGTGCGCGTCTCGAGGCGGGTGCCGGGAGCGACGGTGATGTGTTCGTCTACGTCATCTACATCCGCACCACACCGGAACGGCTGTGGCACGCGATCACCAACCCGGGGACCTCACTCGGATACCTCGGGCATGCGATCGAATCGGACTGGCTGAAGGGGTCCACCTACGTGTGGATCGAGCGCGGCATCCGCTTCGAGCGTCCCCAGCAGGTGGTGCTGGAATCCGACCCTTACCAGCGGCTGGCGTTCACCTATCCGATGCCCCGCACGCCGGATCTCGACGACCCCGGCGCCGAGCACGACACCACGCGCGTGTCGTTCGACATCGAACCGGGGGAGCACCAGGTCAAGCTCACCCTCGTCCACGATGGTCTGCGGCCGGACAGCATCACCCACACACTGGTGTCCGGAGAATGGCCGTTGAAGCTGTCCGACCTCAAGAGCGGGCTCGAGCAGTTGACCGCGCCGTAGCGCGGTCAACAACGCGCGGGATCAGACCCGGTTCAGCGCGTCTTCGGGATTACGCTGCACTGGCTGCGGCCACGGCGCGGGCAGGGGGCGCTGGCGCACGCGCTGCGGCCACCAGAACCACTTGCCCATCAGCGCCGCGATCGACGGCGTCATGAACGAGCGGATCACCAAGGTGTCGAACAGCAGGCCCAGGCCGATCGTCGTACCCACCTGCGCGATGACGGCCAACTCGCTGACGGCCATCGACATCATGGTGAATGCGAACACCAGACCCGCCGAGGTGACCACCGAGCCGGTGCCGCCCATCGACCGGATGATGCCCGTGTTGAGACCGGCGTAGATCTCCTCCTTGATGCGTGAGACCAGCAGCAGGTTGTAGTCCGCACCGACGGCCAGCAGCACGATCACCGCCATGGCCAGCACCATCCAGTGCAGCTCGAGCCCGATGATGTGCTGCCAGATGAGTACCGACAGACCGAACGACGCGCCGAGGGATATGACCACCGTGCCGACGATCACCGCCGAGGCCACCACGGCCCGCGTGATGATGAGCATGATGATGAAGATCAGGCACAGCGCCGCGATGCCGGCGATGATCAGGTCGTAGTTGGCGCCTTCCTGCAAATCCTTGAAGGTGGCCGCGGTGCCGCCGAGGTAAATCTTCGAGCCCTCCAGCGGCGTGCCCTTGATGGCCTCCTTCGCGGCCTGCTTGATGGCGTCGATGTGCTTGATGCCCTCGGGGCTCATCGGATCGCCCTCGTGGCTGATGATGAAGCGCACCGCGTGCCCGTCGGGCGACAGGAACATCTTCATACCGCGCTTGAAGTCCGGATTCTCGAACGTCTCAGGCGGCAGGTAGAACGAGTCGTCGTTCTTGGACGCGTCGAAGGCCTGACCCATGGCGGTCTGGTTCTCCATGGCCGCTTCCATCTGATCCTGCAGACCGCCCATGGTGGCCTGCGTCGTCAGCATCATGGTCTTCATCGTCTTCATCGACTCGATCATGGGCGGCATGATCGTGAGCATCTGCGGCATGAGCTCGTCGAGACGGTCCATGTCCGGCATCAACCGCTGGATGTCGTCGGTCATCACGTCGATGCCGTCGAGGGTGTCGAAGATCGAGCGGATCGACTGGCAGACCGGGATGCTGTCGCAGTGCGGCTCCCAGTAGAAGTAGTTGCGGATCGGCCGGAGGAAATCGTCGAAATCGGCGATGTGGTCGCGCAGCTCCTTGATGTCCTCGACCATGCCGTGCATCTTGCCGACCATGCTGTGAGTGGTATCGCTCATCTCACGCGTGATCTTGAGCATCTCCTCCATGGTGTCGACGCTCTTCTGCATCTCGTCGGCCATCACCAACATGTCGGCCATGCGGTCCTGCATGTACTTCATGTTCATCATCTGCGTGGTGCCGGACATGCTGATCTGGAACGGGATCGAGGTGTGCTCGATGGGCGTGCCCTGCGGACGCGTGATGGCCTGCACGCGTGAGATGCCGGGCACCTGGAAGACCCGCTTGGCGATCCGGTCGACCACCAGGAAGTCCGCGCTGTTGCGCAGGTCGTGGTCCGACTCGATCATCAGCAGTTCCGGGTTCATCCTGGCCTGCGAGAAGTGCCGGTCGGCCGCGGCGTAACCGGTGTTGGCGGGCAGGTCCTGGGGCAGGTACCTGCGGTCGTTGTAGTTGGTCTGGTACCCGGGCAGCGCCAGTAGGCCGACAACCGACAACGCGATGGTGGTCACCAGGATCGGCGCAGGCCAACGCACCACGGCCGCACCGAGTTTGCGCCACCCGCGGGTGCGCATCGCACGCTTGGGCTCGAAGGTCTTGCCGAACCGGCTCGCGACCGAGATGATCGCGGCGCCCATGGTCAACGAGGCCAGGACCACCACGCTCATACCGATGGCCAGTGGGATGCCCAGCGACTGGAAGTACGGCATGCGGGTGAAGTGCAGGCACAAGGTCGCGCCCGCGATCGTCATGCCGGAGCCCAGCACGACGTGCGCCGTGCTGTGGAACATCGTGTAGTAGGACTGCTCCCGGTCTTCGCCGACACTTCTGGCCTCTTGATAACGGCCGATCAGGAAGATCGCGTAGTCGGTCGCGGCGGCGATCGCCAAGGTGGTCAGGAGGTTCGTCGCGAAGACGGAAAGACCGATGATCTCGTGGTAGCCGAGGAACGCGATCACGCCGCGCGCCGCGGACAGCGACAGCACCACCATGACGAGCGTGAGGATCACGGTCACGATCGACCGGTAGACCAGCAGCAACATGGTGATGATGACCGCGAACGTCAGTGCCTCGATGACGCGCACGCTGCGATCGCTGGCCACGTGCTGATCCGCCGACAACGCGGCGGGCCCGGTCACATACGCCTTGACCCCCGGCGGGGCAGGGACGCTGTCGACGATGTCCTGGACGGCCTCGACCGATTCGTTGGCCAGCGCCTCACCCTGGTTACCACGGGTGTAGACCTGCACATACGACGCCAGACCGTCCGGGCTCTGCGCACCGGACGCCGTGAGCGGATCGCCCCAGAAATCCTGCACGTGCTCGACGTGCGCGGGATCGGCCTCGAGCTTGTCGACGATCTCGTCGTAGTACTTGTGCGCCTCGTCGCCGAGCGGTTGTTCGCCCTCCAGCACGATCATCACCGAGCTGTTGGACTTGAACTCCTCGAAGACCTCGCCGACGCGCTTCATGGCGATCACCGAGGGCGCGTCGTCGGGGCTCATCGACACCGAGCGCATCTCGCCGACGACGTCGAGCTGCGGGACGACGGTGTTCAGGACCGCGATGATCGCGACCCACACCAGGATGATCGGAACGGCGAGAACCCGGATCCACTTCGCGATCCCGCCGGGGCGCGCATGCTTGGGTCCGATGACACCCATGGCGTCGGTCGGGGCGTCGTGGCTCGGGTTGCTCATGCAGATTTCACCAGGCAGAAGGTCTGGGCGTTCACGCCGTTCGACGTGCGCTCATCCTTGAGCTCGTCGTCGACGGTGATCCGGCAGGTGATGGTGTCGCCGTTGCCCTGCGCCACGATGTTGGGGAACACCGAAGGTGCCGTGGTGGACAACGTCAGAGACCAGGGGAGGGTCGCACCGTCGACGCGTTGCGGTTGGGCGTCGAGGTCCAGGTAGTTGATGTCGGCGGTCGCGCCGGGCTCGCCGTAGATCTCGTAGACCACGACCTTGGGATCGAAGGGTTTGGTGTCGTCGACCTTGGCGCTGGCCAGGCTGGGATCGTCACCGGAGCCGAAGAACGTGCGCACGCGCATCACGGTGAACGCGCCGACGAACACCACGGCGCCGATGAGCAGTGGAATCCAGAAGCGCCGTGCCAGCGCGATGATCGAGAATTTCTTGCGCCGCTTGTCTTTTGTGTCGACAGCCATCACCGCTGGGCACCGGACCGAACGGGGCGTGCGCCGACCAACGTGTCGACCTGGTCAGGGTCGCAGTAGTTCGTGAGCGCCATATTCACCTCGATGAACCTCGCTTGTTGCACAGGACAGCTAAGTTAGCGAGATATTAGCTTATTTAACAGAATGACAAAATGTGTACCACCTGCGCGTCGGCTCCGGCCCGCGGCACACCGGATTCGCGCTTTGCCGGCAAAACTCGTGGTCATGCCACATCGTCGCGGTTGATCGGCTCCGCACGGTGTGGGGAGCGTCATAACCGGGGGCCATAACAATGACTCCGCCTGCCAGCGAGCGCTGACAGGCGGAGTGCGAAGGCCGGTTACTACCAGTTCCAGACGGACATGTCGTCCGGCGGGTACTGCTCGCAGACGTCGGTGGTGTTCGCCGCGACGCCCTTGTTGTTGAAGAACAGCTTCGCCCAGTTCGGCCACATCCACGCCAACTGCTCGAAGAACGCGTCGGTTGCGGTGTTCTCCGAGTACTGGCGCCTGCCGGCGTAATCCATCGAGAAGAACCAGTGAATGCGGTCGCGCGCGGCCTGCTGGACGTGCGGCGGCTTGTTCTTGTAGTCGGTCATGTACCGCTCGTAGTACACCGGCTCGACGTCGCGGGCCGCGGCCATGATCTGCTCGGCCGTGCACGGGGTTCTCATGATCCGGTTCGGGATCGGGTAGTCGTCGGTGGCATCAGCCGACGCGATGCCCGGAGCGGCGGCCAGGCTGCCGGCCACCGCGCACGCGGCAATCCCGGCGCGGATCAGGTGGTTCACACGCATGCGTTTCACGATATCGCTCCAAAGATGTCTGATCGGGCCGGTCGTTCGGGTCAGTGCGCCGAATCCGCGGCGGCCTGCTCCATCACAAATCGCTGATCGGGGCAGTAGTAGTTGATGGCGGTGCCGAGGAACTGCCAGCTCTGTGCCGTGGTCGAATCGCGGTCGAGCTGCTTGGTGACGAAGTTGACCGAATCGTTCGCGTTGCGGTCGAGGCCGTTGTGCAGCCGTTTGCACGCGATCTTGCCGATCCAGGCGTTGTAGTCACGCGGCCCGTAGATGCCGTACGTGTGCAGTTCATTGGCGAAGTCGGTGTCGGGGTCCGCTTGGGCCGGAGCGGCGAGGGCGATCGACGCCGCGGCGGCTCCCAGTGCGGCCAACGCTGCAAGCTTCATGCCGTGAATCTTAGATCATCTAATGCTGTGTGGGGTCATTCGGACGACAATCCGGTTGCGAGCAGCAGTGGTATCCGCTGCTCGGCCGGGGTCAGCGAGCCGTGGTGTCCGACGAGAGACGACTCCATCGGTTCGACGGCGCGGCGCACCAGCACGGCCGAATCGCGTGCGGCCGCGACGACATCGCCGATACGTCCGCGCACGTCGTCGCGGACACGCCCGCCGAACCAGCCCGCCTCGATCGCCTCGTCGCGCGACAGCACCCACGCGGTGTCGGCAAGCGAGTCCCGCCACGCCGCAAGGACCGCGTCCGCTGCGCCGTCGGATGTGTAGACGTGTCGCGCGCGAGGCTCCCCGCCGATCGCGTCGACACCGTCGAGCAGGGGCGCGTGGGCGTCGATGTCGACGACCGATGCGGGATCCGCCGTCACCATGCCGTGGTCGGCGACCACGGCGAGCAGGCCGTCGCGGGGCAGTGTCTCGACGATCGACTCGACCAGGCGGTCCACCTGACGCAACTGCATGAGCCATGCGGTCGAACCCGGGCCGTGAAGATGGCCGACCAGGTCCAGTTCGCTGTGGTAGCCCCAGCAGAACCCGCCGCCGGCCACGGTGTCGGCCACGGCCGCACCCAGGTCTCCGATCGCATGGACGCCGACATAGTCGCCGCCGCGCAGCACAGCGCGGGTCAGCCCGGAATGGGCGAACTCGGCGCCGGATACGACGCGCACCGCGACGCCGGCCCCGGCCGCCCTCTCGAACGTGGTGGGAAACGGCTGGACTGTTTCGGGGACCACCGTGCTGCGCAGATCCTCACCCCACGGGTGGGGCCGCCACCGCAGCGCGTTGATCACCCCGGCGCCTGGCACCCGGAACGAGTAGCCGACCATTCCGTGCTCGCCCGACCGGCAACCGGTACCGATGGCGGCCAGTCCCGCCGCGGTCGTCGCAGGGAAACCGACCTGAAGCGTCCGGTGCCGCAACCCGGCCATCACGGGTGCTTCGGCGGCGTGTGCGTCGAGAAGTTCGGCGCCGAGGCCGTCGACCAGCAGTACGCACGCGCCGCGGATCGGCGAGGGCAGGTCGATGCCCGCGACGGTCTCGAAGGCTGCGACGCCCATCGCGGCCAGCACGGACGGGACGACGTCGGCGAGGTGGGGCAGAGCAGACTCGGGCTTCGGCACGTCCACACGGCGAGCCTGCCACAGCGTGGTCGGAATTCGGCCGCAGCTTGCCAGGGCCGGTACTCTGACGTTTTGTGAAGCCGATCAAACCAGCTGTCTTCGTCGCCGCCCTCGCGGTGACCGCAGGAGGGATGCTCGGCGGTGTCATGTCCGGAGTGGCAAACGCCGAACCGACCACTCCTGTCCCTGCTCCTGCCCCCGCCCCTTCACCTGCTGTGGGAACCGGTACCGGCCCGGCGCCCGGCCCCGCGCCCGAGGCGGCTGCCGCGGAGGGGCCCGCGCCTGTCATGGACCACGACGGCATCTACGTGGTCGGCACCGACATCCAACCGGGCACCTATGCGACGGGCGGACCGGCCGACGGGCAGACGTGCTACTGGAAGCGCATGGCGGATCTGCACGGCGGGGACATCATCGACAACGCCTTCACCAAGAAGCCCGACGTCGTGCAGATCGAGGCGACCGACAAGGCCTTCAAGACCAGCGGCTGCCAGCCGTGGACCCAGACCACCGCCGCGCCGACCGATACCCCGACCGGTGAAGGCGCGCCCGGCGACCTCCCGGGCCTGCTCGCCAAGGCCAAGCTGCGTACCTGGCTCGACACGATCAACAACGGCGCCCGTCAGTACGACGGCTCGCAGGTGCCGCTGCCCTGACCGGTCTGGCCGGCACCGGCGCGTCTGGGTGAAATCCGTTACACCCGTTGACCGTTCGCGTCCGGGCTGTGGGCAACTTCGCCGGCACCGGCCGACACGCCGTATCGCTGCTGGACAACCCGCCTGACCTGCACCGTCAGTCGGTCCAATGTGTTTGCTGGACAAGGCTTTCCGCTGTTTTGCGGGTGGTGTCCAGTGCCCGCACAGGCAGTGCGCAGGCCGCTGGGCGCGCACCGTCGGCGGCGACGCTGTTAGTCTGCGACTCGGCGGACGGTGACGTGGTGTGATCCGCCCGGTGAGTCGCGGCAGGTGCGGTTATGGCGCGCGGACGAACATCACGGGTGTGGATACGGAAAGAGTGCAGTGCGCGGCGCAGAGATCAAGGCCCTGACGGGACTGCGCATCGTCGCGGCGGTGTGGGTCGTGCTGTTCCACTTCCGGCCGATCCTCTATGAGGCCGCGCCCGATTTCACCGAAACGTTCGCGCCCGTGCTCGATTGCGGCGCCCAAGGCGTCGACCTGTTCTTCATCCTCAGCGGCTTCGTCCTGACGTGGAACTACCTCGACCGGATGGGTCCGGGGTGGTCGACGCGCGCGACGCTGCACTTCCTGTGGCTGCGCTTGTCGCGGGTGTGGCCGGTGTACCTGGTGACGCTGCACCTCGCCGCGCTGTGGGTGATCTTCACGCTCAACGTCGGTCATGTGCCCGTCGAGGACACCAGCGGTTACAACGCGGTGAGCTATCTGCGGCAGCTGTTCCTGGTCCAGCTGTGGTTCGAGCCGTACTTCGACGGGACGAGCTGGGACGGCCCGGCCTGGTCGATCAGCGCCGAGTGGCTGGCCTATCTGCTGTTCGGAGCGTTGATCCTGGTGGTCTTCCGCATCGCGCGGGCCACGCGGGCCCGCAGCCTCGTGGTGCTCGCGGTCGCGGCCTCGCTGCCGCCGGTGGTCCTGCTGATGATGACGGGGCACTTCTACACACCGTGGAGCTGGCTGCCGCGCATCGTCATGCAGTTCACCGCGGGCGCGCTCGCCTGTGCCGCGGTGCGCAAGCTGGAACCCGGGGACACCGCGCGCCGCACCGCGGGATACCTGTCGGTGGTCCTGAGCATCGCCATCATCGTCGGCCTCTTCTTCTTCGACGCCCATCCGCTCAACACCGTCGGCGACGCCGGGGGGCTGGTCGACATCCTGTTCGTGCCGCTCGTGGTTGCGCTGGCGATCGGGACCGGAAGCCTGCCGGCGCTGCTGAGCACGCGTGTGCTGGTCTACGGCGGGCAGATCTCCTTCGGGCTGTACATGGTCCACGAACTCGTGCACACCGCCTGGATCTGGACCGTCAAACAGTTCGAGCTCACGATGTCGCCGGATCTGTCCGGCAAGGCCACCCTGCTGGGCCTGCTGGCCATATCGGTGGTCGCCGCGATGGTGCTCTACCACGTCGTCGAGGAGCCCGCGCGCCGATGGATGCGCAGGATGGTCGACATCCGGCCGGTGGACCCGAAGAACAGTCACCTGCACCGGGTGGACGCCGAGCACCAAGGGCACTCCGCAGCGGTCCCGGCGCGTGCGGGATAAGCTTTGGATCCCACCAATCTTGCTGTGGCGCAGGTTGTTATGGCTCTGTGACCGCTGCGTCACCGTTGGCTGGGAGTCTGATCAGGGATTTTTGGGAGAGGCGGCAGTGTCTCGCCGGCAGTGGAGGTTTCAGTGAGTCGTCTGACCACGTTTCTGGTCGCGGTCGCACTTTTGGTCGGGGTGTTCGTCAATGTGCCGACGCAGCGCTACGTGACCTCGGGCCTCGACCCGAAGATCTTCCACATCGCGGTGATCGGTGACTCGTACACCACGGGAGCCGCCGAGGGCGGACAGGGCGCCAAGGGATGGCCGACGCTGGCGTGGCAGACGCTGGCCAGGCGCGGTGTGCAGATCAACGCCGATGTGGTGGCCGAGGGCGGTGCCGGATATGTGGTGCGCGGCAACCGGGGCAGCATCTTCGCCGATCTGACCCCGCGGGCCGTCAAACCCGACGACTCGCTGGTGGTGTTCTACGGCTCCCGCAACGACAAGGACGCCGACCCGGTGGCCATCACCCGGATGAGCCACGACGCGCTGGCGCTGGCGCAGCGGATCGCGCCGACGGCGCGGATGCTGGTCATCGGACCGCCGTGGCCGACCGCCGATGTGCCCGTATCGGTGCTGCGGATCCGTGACATCCTGCGCGATCAGGCCGAGCAGGTCGGTGCGTCGTTCTACGACCCGATCGCGGCGGGCTGGTTCGTCGGGCGTCCCGACCTGATCGGCGGCGACGGTATCCATCCCACCGACGCCGGCCACGCCTACATGGCCGACAAGATCGCGACGATCATCGGCGACGAACTGCCGCGCTGGGTCTGAGGCGTCAGTTCCTGGCCGCGGTGCGGAACCGGTCCCGGTAGGCCTTCGGGGACACCCCGAGATGCGTGACGAACACTCTCCGCAGGGTCTCGGGGCTGCCGAAACCGGCCTGCCTCGCGGTGTCGCTCACCGACATTCCGGCATCGAGAGCGGCGCGCGCCGCATCGATGCGGACCATCTCGACGAACCGCGCCGGTGTGGTGCCGAGTTCCGACTGGAACAGCCGGGTGAGCTGCCGCGTGCTCAACGCCGCCACCTTGGCGAGGCTGCGCACACTGTGATCGGCGGCCGGGTCGGCCGCGATCGCCTCGGTGACGCGCCGCAGCGCCGACTGCTGAGGCGCATCGGACTCGATCAGCGTCGAGAACTGTGACTGGCCACCCGCGCGTTTGAGGTACACGACCAGCGAGCGGGCCACTTCGCGGACCAGCTCCGAGCCGTGGTCGAGTTCCACCAGTGCCAGCGCCAGGTCGATGCCTGCCGACACCCCGGCGGAGGTGTAGATGTCGCCGTCGCGCACGAAGATCGCGTCGGGTTCCACCGACACGTCGCGATAGGCACGTTGGAGCAGACCCGCATGACGCCAGTGGGTGGTGGCGCGCCGCCCGGCGAGCAGGCCCGCGGTCGCCAGGATGAACGTTCCCGTGCAGATCGAGGCGAGGCGCCGCGTGCGGCCCGCCAACTCGCGCACGGCGGCCACCAGCTGCGGGTCGATCGGCCGCCCCACCAGGTCGTCGCCGCCGGACACCAGTACGGTGTCGGCGTGCTCGATGTCTGAGATGGTTTGGTCCACAGGGAATCTCGTACCCACCGACGTGGTGACGTCGGCACCGTCGACCGAGGCGATCTTCAACACGTAGTCGGCGCCGAACCGGTTCGCCTCGGCGAAGACCTCTGCCGGCCCTGCGACGTCCAGCAGTTTCATCCCGTCGAAGACGACGATCACGACGGTGCGCCGGTTCGGAGCATGTGCCATTCGCCCATTGTGTCGCTTCTTGTGGGAAATGTGGCAGATCGGCCATGCCTCACGGCTCACGCCGCGCCGCAGACTGACAACGGATCGCAAGAACGGGAAGTGATCCTTCTCGGCAGCGGCGTCGTTATTGGGAGGCAGAACGCAAAAAGCGTCCCACTGCGGCAGACCCGGCGAGGAGGTCACGACTCTTCCAGATGTCTCGATCGACGAAGTTCGAACCAAGGAGGATTCGCCATGTCTGTGTCAATCGGTTCCACCCAGGTCGCCGGTATCACGGTTCCCGATACGCCATTGGTGCGTGAGGTCACCGAGTACATCCGCGACGTCGAGGACGACCTGCTGTTCCACCACTCCCGCAGGGTGTTCTTCTTCGGGGCGCTGCAGGGTCGGCGTCGCGGCCTGCAGCCGGATCTGGAACTGCTCTACGTCGGCGCGATGTTCCACGACATCGGCCTGACCGAGCCGTACCGCTCCGGTTCGGCGTTGCGTTTCGAGGTCGACGGTGCCAATGCTGCACGAGATTTCCTGCTGCAGCGCGGGTTCGGTGAGGAAGCCGCACGCAAGGTGTGGCTGGGTATCGCGCTGCACACCACGCCGGGTGTGCCCGAGTTCCTCGATCCCGAGGTGGCGCTGGTGACCGCGGGCGTGGAGACCGACGTGCTCGGTATCGGCCGCGACGATCTGTCGGAGAAGGATCTGGCCGCGGTGACCGCGGTGCATCCGCGCCCTGACTTCAAGAACCGTATCCTGCGTGCCTTCAACGACGGTGTGCGGCAACGTCCGCAGTCGACGTTCGGCACCGTGAACGACGACGTGCTGGCCCATTTCGACCCGTCGTTCGAGCGCGAGGACTTCGTGAACATCATCCTGACCAACACCTGGCCCGAGTGAGGGGGAGGGACGCATCATGACCGAGCTGAGGGCCACGACCACCGACGCCGGCGCGCCGGTGCCCAGCGACACGCACTCGCTCACCATCGGTCCGGACGGGCCGATCCTGCTGCACGACCACTATCTGATCGAGCAGATGGCCAACTTCAACCGCGAGCGCATCCCGGAGCGGCAACCACACGCCAAGGGGTCGGGCGCCTTCGGCCACTTCGAGGTCACCGGTGATGTGAGCCGCTACACCAGTGCGGCGGTGTTCCAGCCAGGTGTGCGGACCGACACGCTCATCCGCTTCTCCACGGTCGCCGGTGAGCGGGGAAGCCCGGACACCTGGCGTGATCCGCGGGGTTTCGCGCTGCGTTTCTACACCAGCGCAGGCAATCTCGACATCGTCGGCAACAACACACCGGTCTTCTTCATCCGCGACGGCCTGAAGTTCCAGCACTTCATCCGGTCCCAGAAGCGCCGCGCCGACACCGGGCTGCGTGATCACGACATGCAGTGGGACTTCTTCACGCTCACGCCCGAATCGGCACATCAGGTGGCGTGGCTGTTCGGCGACCGCGGCATCCCGCGGACGTGGCGGCACATGAACGGGTACGGCAGTCATACCTACAGCTGGATCAACGCAGAAGGCGAGATCCATTGGGTGAAATACCATTTCATCTCCGACCAGGGCGTCGAGAACCTCACGCAGGACGAGGCTGACCGGCTGGCGGGTGTGGACGCCGATTTCCACCAGCGTGATCTGCACCAGGCGATCGCTCGAGGCGAGTACCCGAGCTGGACCCTGGCGGTCCAGATCATGCCGTTCGACGACGCGAAGACCTACCGGATCAACCCGTTCGACCTGACCAAGGTGTGGCCGCACGCCGACTATCCGCTCGTGACCGTCGGCCGGTTGGTGCTGGACCGCAATTTCACCGACCACCACACCGAGATCGAGCAGGCCGCGTTCGCGCCCAGCAACCAGGTGCCGGGCACCGGTCTGAGCCCGGACAAGATGCTGCAGGCCCGTACGTTCGCCTACGCCGATGCCGCACGTGCGCGGATCGGGGTGAACTACAAGCAGATCCCGGTCAACGCACCGCGATGCCCCGTGCACAGTTACTCCAAGGACGGGGCGATGCGCGTCACGAACGTCTCGGATCCGGTGTACGCCCCGAACTCCTACGGTGGCCCGCACGCGGACCCGAACCAGACGAACGAGGCGCTGTGGTACGCCGACGGGGACATGGTCCGTACCGCCTATACCCTGCGGGCCGAGGACGACGACTTCACGCAGGCCGGTGACCTCGTGCGCCGCGTCATGGACGACGCCGAGCGCGACCGGTTGGTCGGCAACGTCGCGGGACACCTGAGCAACGGGGTCTCCGAACCCGTGTTGCAGCGGGTGTTCGAGTACTGGCGCAACATCGACAAGTTGACGGGTGACCGGATCGAGGACGCCGTACGGAAGCGCCAGGGCGACAGATGACATGTCACGCAGCGACCGCACCGGACGGTGGTCCGGGTGCCGATCTGAGCGCGCGTTTCGCGCGCGACGTGGTGCCCATGGTGGACCGCTTGTACGGTGCGGCGCTGCGCCTGACAGCCAACCCGCAGGACGCGGAGGATCTGGTGCAGGAGACGATTCTGCGGGCCTACACGGGTTTTCACACCTTCCGTGAGGGCTCGAATCTCACGGCCTGGCTCTACCGCATCCTGCACAACACCTGGATCAACCTGTACCGCAAACGTCAGCGGCGGCCCAACGAAGTGCCGATGGAGGGTGTCACCGACGGCGACGTGCTGCGGTTCCGGCATGCCCTGCGGTCTGCCGAGGTCGACGCGCTGGAAGCGTTGCCCGACACGGAGATCAAGGAGGCGTTGGCCGATCTGCGCGAGCAGTACCGCATCGTGGTCTATTACGCCGATGTGGAAGGCCTGTCGTACAAGCAGATCGCCGAGATCACCGGCACCGCGCTCGGCACGGTGATGTCCCGGTTGCACCGCGGCCGCCGGCAGTTGCGCGCATCGCTGCGCCAGGTGGCCGAGCAACGGGGTCTGGTGTCCGAAACCGTCCAGTAGACGTATCAGCAAGCAACCGACAGGAGTCGACTTTGCCTCACCCCTCGGATACCGGGATCATCGCGAATCTTGCTGCGGGGGCGGGATTTCCTGCCCTCGACGCGGCCGGGCCCACCGTGGAGTTCGTGACCTTCAGTGACGACGAGCACAACCAGATCTGCGTTCTGCGCGCGGTCCTGCCGCCCGGTGTGGCGGTTCCGCTGCACAGCCACAACGATTTCGAGGACTTCTACATCCTGTCCGGGCAACACCAGGTGCTGATCGACGGCGACGACGGTCTGCAGTGGCACGACGTGCGCGCGGGTGACTACGTGCGGGTCCCGGGTGACGCACTGCACGCACATCGCAACATCTCCGACGAACCCGCCGTCGATCTGGTCATCACCACGCCGCAGATCGGCCGGTTCTTCCGCGAGATCGGCCGCTCGGCAGGCTCACCACCGATGACGCCCGCCGAGCTTGCGCATTTCGTGGCGACCGCCCAACGCTACGGCTACCGGCTGGGAACTCCCGAGGAGAACGCCGCGGTCGGGATCACGTTGCCGGGCTTCACGTCCTGAGTCAGCCGGCCGTGCCGACGCGCCGCCCCGCGCGCTCCTTGAGTTCGGCGGCCAGCGCGTCGGCGCGCAGGATCTCCGGCAGCAGCTCGGATTCGCCGGTGAGCGCGCGGAACACGAAGCCGATGGTGATGCCGTGGTCGGGTCGCTCGACGATCTCGACAGAGTCTCCCGCACGCACGTGCCCCGGCCGCACCAGCCGCAGATATGCGCCCGGATTCCCGGCCCTGGTGAAGGTTTTCATAAGACCGTTGATCTCGAGGAATGCCGCGAAGGTCCGGCAGGGCGTGCGCGGGCGCGTCACCTCGAGTTCCAGGCCGCCCGTTCCGATGCGCCACCGCTCACCGATCACCGCGTTCGTCACGTCGATGCCCTCGGTGGTGAGGTTCTCGCCGAACATGCCGTTGGTGAGCTCCCGGTCGAGGGCCACCTGCCAGTCGTCGAGATCTTCGCGCGCATAGGCGTACACGGCCTGATCGTCACCGCCGTGGTGCTTCGAGTTGCCGATGACGTCGCCCACCAACCCGCTGCCCAGGCCACCGCGCCGCGGACCGGGGGAGCGCACCTCGACCGCACCGTCGACAGGGCGCTTGTCGATACCGGTGACGCGCTTCCCGTTGTCCGGGTTCGGGCGGGGATGCGCCACGTTGACGGTCAGGACTTTCGGCATGGCGGCCAGCCTAACGGGCCGCGCGCTCGGGCTCGAATCGATTATCGGCCGCTCATGAGGCGGGCGCGGGGAGCTGTGGCGGCGGTGGCGGTGCGTCTTTGAGGCACAGGCCCGTCGCGGTGTCGAGGTGGCGGCCCGGCACGCAGAACGGGGCGCAGCCGTTGGTCACACCGGTCTCACCGGGCGCGCACGCGGCGCTGACAGCAGGTGTCACGATCGTGGTCACGCCCATCGGGGCCGCCGCAAGGGCGGCAAGCGACAGTCCCCACACCACCGTGCGCACACCCCGCCGAATCGTCCGCGTCATCTGGACTCCTGTTCGCGCAGTCTCTTGACCGTGATGGCCGCATTCTATGCGCGGCAATACTGCGCGCTGCGCAGTACCGATGGGCTACCGTCACGAACTTGTGCAGACCCTGATCGACTTCGAGCGTGCGCCGGCCTTCGCGATCGCGCTGACCGATCCGGTGGGCGACGCGACCGTGCGGGAGGGCCTGCTCGTCGAGGGCCCGCAGGGCTGGGGAGAGTTCAGTCCCCCTGGTGCCGGTGTGGACGCGGCGGACGGGGATGCGGCGTTGGTCCGGTGGCTGACCGCGGCGATCGAACCGGGCACGGTGGGCTGGCCGGACCCGGTGCGCGGCCGGGTACCGGTCGCGGTCTCGGTACCCGTGGTCGATGTGCGGCGGGCCCGTGAGATCGTCGATGGATCGCCGTGCCGCACGGCGACGGTCGAGGTCGGGGCCGGCAGCCTCGACGACGACACGGCGCGGGTCGCCGCGGTCCGTGAGGTGCTGGGACCCGAGGGTGCGCTGCGGTGCGATGCCAGGGGCCGGTGGGACGCGCAGACGGCGCGTACCGCGGTCGCGGCACTCGACGCAGCCGCGGGTGGTCTGGAGTTCGTCGAGCGGCCGTGCGCGACGCTCGACGATCTGGTGCGCTTGCGCAAGGAGATCGACGTGCGCATCGCCGCGCACGCGACCATGCGGGACACCTCGGCGGATCCGGCTGTGCCCGTGGACCCGCGGTTGCGTGAGGCCGCTGACGTCGTGGTCCTGGCGTGTGGCCCTCTCGGTGGGGCGCGCCGCGCGCTGCGGGTGGCCGAGTCCAGCGGCCTGCCGTGCGTGGTCACCTCGATGTGGGAGACCACGATCGGGCTGGCGGCCGGCCTGGCGGTGGCCGGCGCCCTGCCGGAGTTGCCGTTCGCATGTCAGTTGGGCACCCGACCGCTGTTGACCGGGGATCTGGTGGCCGCATCGCGTTCACTGGTGGCCGACGCCGACGGCTGCCTGCCGGTCGCGCCGATGCCGCCGGCTCCGCAGCCCGAACTTCTCGAGCAGTTCGCGATGGCCGACCCGGCCCGGGTGGCGTGGTGGCGCGAGCGCCTGCGCGCGGCCATCTCGGCGAGTTGAGGTCGCCGACCGGTCAGTCCTGAACGGCCTTGGCGATGGCCACGCACGTGGTGAGCCAGTGAGCGTCGGGCTCGGACCGTTCGGTCAGCTCCCACATCGCGTTGTGCATCATGCGCACGATCACCCACGCACGGGCGCGGTCGGCGTCGAGACCGGCCGCGTCGACCACTGCGTAGAACCGGCGCCGTACGCCTTCGCGCACATATCCGGTCAACTCGTCCCAGCGGTTCCACAGCATCGGGGCCAGTTCGTAGTGCGGATCGCCGTCGAACGGTTTCGGGTCGATCGCCACCCAGGAACCCGGGCCGCCGTCGGTGTCGTCGCCGTCGTCGCCGTCGTCGCTGCCGACCGGGCCCGCAAGCACGTTCTCGTAGTGCAGATCGCCGTGGATCAGCACGCCGGAACTGGACGGATCGGTGGCGAGATCCGTGCCGAGGGTGATGGCCTGCTCGACGAGTCTGCGCGGCACCGGTGCGCTGCGCGGCAGCGCCGCCAGCCCGTCGGTCCAGCGGGTGACGGCCCGGGGGAGCGAGCGCACCTGCGGGAGTGCAGGCACGTGCAGTGCGCGGTAGAGGCCGGCGACGATCTCGCAGGCCTGGATGTCCCAGAGCTCGTTGAGGTTTCGGTTGCTCAGCCGTTCGAGCAGCAGGGCCCGGTGATGCGGGTCGGCGCGCAGTAGGCGTACGGCACCGTGACCGCCCCACCGCCGCAGCGCGAGATGTTCGTGTTCGGTCTCGTCGTCGGGGAACGAGAGCTTCAGCACGGCCGAGGCGCCGTCGCGGTCACGCACCGGCACGACGATCGAGCAGTAGCCATGCATGGCGGCGCCGTCGACGGTCAGTTCCCAGTCGCCGATCTGCGTGCGCACGAGTTTGGCGAGACCGTCGACCCAGGTTTGCCACCGCGGTCCGCGTGCGGCCATGGCACGTACCGCATCAGGAAGTTCGATCATCCCTGCCCATCATCCAGACCCCTCGTCACGGACCCGGCCCCACCCGTCATCGACGCTCGCTATCACCCCGGACTGTTGGAACCGGCCCGGGTTTTGACAGACTGTTGTGCATGGCACAGATAACACTGCGTGGTAACCCCATCAACACCGTCGGCGAGCTGCCCGCGGTCGGCTCTTCTGCCCCCGGCTTCACGCTGACCGGCACCGATCTGGGCGAGGTCACCAACGACCAGTTCAGCGGTAAGTCCGTACTGCTGAACATCTTCCCGTCCGTCGACACCCCGGTCTGCGCCACCAGTGTCCGCACCTTCAACGAGAAGGCCGCGTCCAGCGGTGCGACCGTGCTGTGCGTGTCCAAGGATCTGCCGTTCGCGCAGAAGCGCTTCTGCGGCGCCGAGGGCATCGAGAACGTCACGACGGCGTCGGCGTTCCGCAGCAGCTTCGGCGAGGACTTCGGCATCACCATCGCCGACGGCCCGATGGCCGGCCTGCTCGGGCGCGCCGTGGTCGTGATCGGCGCCGACGGCAACGTCGTGTACAGCGAGTTGGTGCCGGAGATCGGGCAGGAACCCGACTACGAGGCAGCGCTGAAAGCGCTCGGCTAGCAGAAGCGCTGAAAGCGCTCGGCTGACACGAGTTCTCGAATACCGACCGCAGACCCTCACCCACTCATCGCGCGTGGGTGGGGGTCTTCGTATTCCGGTTCGGCCCTGGCGCTTTTACGGGCGCTTTCACACCGGCCACTGCTCGCGGCGGTGCGCGGCGTCGAAGAACATCCACTCGTAGCGGGATGTGACCACGAAATGTCGCTGCGCGGTGGCCTGTTCGGTTTCGCCGAGTGTCGCACCGAGGCGATCGGTGAGGGCGAGCACCTCGGCGACGGTCGCCGCGAACTCCTCGCCGCCGTAGCTGTCGATCCAGCGCTGGTACCGGGGGTCGCTGGAACCGCGCTGCATCAGCTCGGCGCCCACGCGTGCATAGATCCAGTAGCACGGCAGCACCGCGGCCAGACCGTCGGCGAAGCTGCCCGCATAGGCGGTGGCGAGCAGGTAACTGGTGTAGGCCTGGGTGGTCGGCCCGACCGGCTCGGCCTCCAGCGTCGCGGCATCCAGACCGAGTTCGGGCAGGAGTTCACCGTGCAGGCCGAGTTCGACGTCGAAGACCTCGGCGGCGTGGCGGGCGAACATCGCGGTGTCGGCGAGGGTGGGGGCCTTGGCCGCGACGATCGACAACGCGCGTGCGTAGTCGCGCAGATAGTGCACATCCTGGGCGACGTAATGGGCGAACGTCTTCTCGTCGAGCGTGCCGTCGGTGAGACCGGTGAGAAACGGGTGGGCGAGGATCTCCTCATAGACGGTTTCGATCTGCTGCCACAACCGGGCCGAGAAGGTGAGCGGGTTCGGGTGCATGTGCTCATCCTGGCAGTCGAACGGCGCCCGCGTGGTGGGTGTCTGGCCGATCATCGCTCCAGCAACCATCTTCCGGTCGTCCTCCGGCGCGTGGCGTCGGGTGTGGCACGGCGGAGGTGACGTGACCGTGATGTCGCCGCACGCCGGTATCGTCACTGCGCGGCGGCGTGTCCGGAGTCACCCCGGACGGCGGTGCATCACCGTTCGGTCACGGTATTGCATCTGATCAGCCCTGTGCCCCTTACGGATTGGGCAAACCGCCGCGCGGCGGGGTAGAACTAATTGACGCTACTGGAGTCGACCAGCAGTCAGCGTCGTGTTTCACCCCGAGGTCGAGAGAGTTGATGTTCGGATGAGACGCGCGTATGCCGTTTTGGTGAGTCTTGCGGTGAGCACCGCGGTGCTCTTGGGGATCCCGGGGATCGCCGCCGCCGCCCCGTACGACCGGCCCGCCGGCAACCAGAGATTCGTCGAAATCGTCATCGCCAGGGCGCTTTCGCAGCGCGGTGTGCCGTTCACCTACGGCGGTGGTGACGTCAACGGTCCCACCCGCGGTGTTCCGCGCGAGATCCCGCCTGCCGCAGCCGTTCCCACCGGCGCCTATCCGGGCCTCGCGCCTGCCGCGACGCCCGAGGCGCTGACGCCGGGCCTGAACACGCCCGCGGTGACGCCCGGCCTGAGCGCACCGGCGATCACTCCGGGCCTGGTGGCCCCGGTCGCCGCCCCGGCGCCCGACGTCGTCGGCTTCGACGCCTCCGGGCTCATCGTCTACGCATTCGCGGGCGCCGGTGTGAAGATGCCGCGCTCCTCCGGTGAGCAGTACAAGGTGGGCCAGAAGGTCCTGCCGTCGCAAGCCCTTCCCGGTGACCTCATCTTCTACGGCCCCGAGGGCACGCAGAGCGTGGCGCTGTTCGTCGGCAACGGCCAGATGGTCGAAACCACCGACTCCGGTGTCCAGGTGTCCCCGGTGCGCACGGAGAACATGACGCCGTACCTGGTGCGCATCATCGCCTGATCCCGCACCGCGGCAAAAAGTGGCACCGCCCCTCGTCCGCCGTCCGTAGGGTTGACCTGCAGGCGACGAAAGGGGCGGTTCCACATGACCCGACCACCGGCGACGCAACCGCCGCAGCGGACGACTTTTCCGGGGATCAGTTCCCGTGCGTGGGAGCATCCGGCAGATCGGACCGCGCTGACCGCACTGCGCCGGCTCAAGGGCTTCGACCAGGTCCTCAAGGTGCTCTCCGGGATGCTCCGCGAACGGCAGCACCGCCTGTTGTACCTCGCGAGTTCGGCACGTGTGGGGCCGCGCCAGTTCGCCGATCTCGACGAGCTGCTCGACGACTGCGCCCGGGTGCTCGACGCGCCGAGCCGCCCGGAGATGTTCGTGACACAGTCGCCGGTGGCGAATGCGTACACGATCGGTATGGACGAACCGTTCATCGTGATCACCTCCGGCATGTACGACCTCATGTCGCACGACGAGATGCGTTTCGTCATCGGTCACGAACTCGGCCATGCCCTCAGCGGTCACGCGGTGTACCGCACCATGCTGATGCATCTCATGCGGATCGCCTCGACGTTCGGGTTCGTCCCGATCGGCGGCTGGGCGCTGCGCGCCATCGTCGCCGCTCTGATGGAATGGGAACGTAAATCCGAACTTTCGGGAGACCGGGCCGGGTTGCTGTGCGGCCAGGATCTCGACACCGCGATCCGAGTCGAGTTGAAGCTCGCGGCCGGGGCGCGGCTCGACAAGCTCGACTCGCAGGCGTTCCTCGCGCAGGCGCGGGAGTACGAACGCGCAGGCGATATGCGCGACGGTCTGCTCAAGCTGCTCAACCTGGAACTGAAGACACATCCGTTCTCGGTGTTGCGGGCCGCGGCCCTGACGCAGTGGGTGGACACCGGTGGCTACGGCGCGGTCATGGCAGGGGACTATCCACGTCGCGAAGACGACGACAAAGCCGCGTTGCGCGATGACATCGGCGAGGCGGCGCGCCACTACCGGGACGGTTTCGACCAGTCGGACGATCCGCTGATCCGTGGGATCAGAGACGGCCTCGGCGGCATCGTCGACGGCGTGGGACAGGCTGCGACATCTGCGGCGGACTCGGTGGGCCGCAAGATCTCCGAGTGGCGCCGCAGTGCCCAGCGCGATGCCCGGCGCGATGACCGCCGCGATGGCCCCGAGCCGGATTCCGGGTCGGACGACGCCGGCTGACACCCATGCCGTGATACTTGCCGAACTGCCAACGGTAAGCCCCTAGACTGTCCCCTCGTGGGCATACTGTTCGGCTTCGCGCCATGGATCATCTACTGGGTACTCGTCGGCAACGTCCCGTTCCTCACCGCGGTGCTGATCGCGCTGGCGACCGCCGTTGCCACGTTCGTCATCAGCAGGATCTCGGGCACTCCGGGGCGGACACTGGAGATCGGCGCGCTGGCGACGTTTTTGGTCCTGACGGTCCTGACCTTCGTGCTAAGCCAGGACGCGATGGAGCGGTGGATGCAGCCGCTGAGCAACGCAGGCATCTTCCTGGTCGCACTCGTCGGCGCGATCATCGGCAAACCGTTCGTCAAGGAGTACGCAGAGGTCGGCCAGCCGCCGGGGGTCGTGGAAAGCGATCTGTTCAAGCGCATCGTCGCGATCCTCACGTGGGTGTGGGTCGGTGCATTCGCCGGGATGACGGTCTCGTCTGCCATCCCGCCGATCGTGCAGGGCGACGCCACGATCCTCGACACCAAAACTCCGTTGTCGTTCGTGTGCTACTGGGTCATACCGTTCGCGTTGCTCGGCGTGGCGGCGCTGGTGTCGCGCATCCTGCCCGACCGCATGATGGAGGGCATCAACGACGTGGTCCGCAAGACCACGTTCGTGGCGTACAGCGAGGCCGCCATCGACGAGCTGTACTACCTGGCGCAGGAGCATGCCAATCGCGAGGTCGGGCCCGGCCAGGAGGCCTACGACGTGCGGGTCGGCGGCTCGGGCACCCCGCTGGTGGGCGACGAGAGCCGCATGTCGTGGCCCTCGACGTACAAGGTGCGCGACCGCGGGAGGTGACGTTCAGGCCGGCGTCATACCCATCAGCCCGTACATGAGCACCAGGCCGGGTAGCAGGTTGGTGACCTGGTGGGCCGCTATCCCGGCCAGCAGTCCGTCGGTGTACAGCCGTGCGACGGCGATCGGGATCGCGACCACCAGCAGCAGCGGCGCCCGCACGGGCTCGAAGTGCGCGAGCGCGAACACCACGGTGGACACCAGCGCCGCGACGATGCGTCCCCAGCGCTGTTCGAGCGCTCCCCACAACAGGCCGCGGTAGACGATCTCCTCGCACACCGGCGCGACGAACGTCACCGTCGCGAACACCGCGAGCGCCAAAGGCCATGTCGCACGCACGCCTTCGAACACCTCGCCCACCGCCGACGTGGTGTCGGAGCCGACGATCGACAGGTAGAGTGCCGCCGCGGGCAGCGTGACGAACAGGCCTCCGAAACCGAATGCGATCCCGATCCACAGTTCGCGCCAGGACCAGCGCAGCCGGAAATCGGTGCGCGCGCCGTTGCCCCGGATGCGTGCGATCAGTACCGCGAGCGAGGCCGCGAGCACGGTGGGAACGGCGATCGTGACCAGTATCAGCCCCACCGGCGGTTCGGCCCGCGCGGCGGCGAGCGCGAACGCTCCGGACACCGCCAGATAGACCACCTCGACGAGCACGAAGGCGCCCAGTCCCCACCGGTGCGGCGGGCGGGCGGGGGCGACGCGGGTGCCCGGCCGGCTCATTTCGTGCCGAAGATGCGGTCGCCGGCGTCGCCGAGTCCCGGCACGATGTAGCCGTGCTCATCGAGTGCACGGTCGACCGCCGCGGTGTAGATCGTCACCTCGGGATGGGCTTCCTGTACCGCGGCGATGCCCTCCGGGCATGTCAGCAGGCAGACGAACTTGATCGAACGGGGCCGCTGCTCCTTGACGCGGTCGATCGCGGCGACCGCGGAGTTCCCGGTAGCCAGCATCGGGTCGACCACGACGACGTCGCGCTCGGCCACGTCGTTGGGTAGCTTGAAGTAGTACTCCACCGCGACAAGGGTTTTCGGATCACGATAGAGGCCGATGTGGCCGACGCGGGCGTTGGGCACGACGCTGAGCATGCCGTCGAGGATGCCGTTGCCCGCCCGCAGGATCGACACGAACACCAGTTTCTTGCCGTCGATCACCGTCCCGGTCATGTGCTCCAGCGGCGTCTCGATCTCGACGTCGTGCAACGGGATGTCACGCAGCACCTCATAGGCCATCAACATCGAGATCTCGTTCAGAAGCTGCCGGAAGCCCTTGCTGGACAGGTCTTTCTGACGCATGAGCGTGAGCTTGTGCTGGACCAGCGGGTGGTCGATCAGGTGCAGGGTGCCCATCGTGTCCTCTCTAGAAGACGGTGCCGTCACTGTCGATGACCAGCGGTGGCCTGCCGCCACGCAGGCGTTGTGCCAACGCGCGGCCGGCAGCCCAGGTGCCGCCTTCGAGCACGCATGCCAGCGGCAGGTCCGGCACGCCGAGCAGTTCCCGGACCAGGGGCGCGATCTCGTCGAGGAGTGCCACGGTCAGCGCGCGCCATTCGATGATGAGTTGGTCGCCCACCGACCAGGCGCGCTCGGTCAGGTTGTCATCGCGTAGCCGCAGCACCCCGGTGTCGAGGAACAGGCCGCCGTTGCGGTACTCGGGCAGACCCGTGAGTTCGTCGAGTCCGGTGATCCGCTCCCCGGCCCACTCGAACGGCTCGAGCAGCGAGTAGGTGAGCCACTGCGACAGCTTGTGGAACGGCATCCATCCCGCCGACGGTCCCGGTCCGGGCACCGCGTCATGCGGCCAGCAGTCGCCCAGCGGATGTCCCTCGATGGCGCTGGGCGTCAACCAGATTCCGCTGAGCGACGCCAGCAGCCGGTCGAGGATGTCGTGTGCGGCCACCGGGCCGCGGCCGAGAAGCGGTTCGAGCAGTGCGCTCGGCCGCGCCGCACCGGATACCTCGGTGAGCGCACCGCCCAGTCGGTGCAGCAATTCGACCCGCCCGTCCAGGCCCACCAGGGGGTTGCCGGGCCCCACCTGGAACGCACGGCCCAGCGCGTGGGTGTCGAGCCGGGCCAGGCCTGCCGCGTCCACCCGCAGCGGATCGTGCGGGTCGCTGGAGAACAGGCCATCGCAGAACGCGTGGAGGCTCGCGACGCCGAGGCCTTCCGAGCGGGTGAAGGTCTGTCCGGTACCGGGTTCGGTGTAGCGCCAGTCCGGTCCGGCACCCGCATCGAGCAGCACGCTCACGACGGTCAGGTCGACCATCGCGCGCGTGAGGGCGTCGCCGCCGGACACACGCGCGCCGATCTGCTGCCTGCGGTCGATCCCGCCGGCCTCGAAGTGCCGCCACCGGCTGTGGTACGGGATCTTGAGGTCCGGGTAGTTGTCCCGCGTGACCGCGGCGACCTCCGACGCGGCGCGTTCGAGCGCGTCGTCGTCGACGGTGAACCACGCAGAGCCCCCGTCGCGGGCACGGTGGTACAGGAAACGCGCGCGCTCACGGATGGTCTGCGTGCGACGCAGCGCCGTCACCGCGGCAGGCACATCGGCGTGGCTCATCAGGCGAGTTCGCGGCCTTTCGCGATCTTCAGTTCTTCGGCGTCGGGAACCGGTCCAGGCGTGAAGTATCCCGCGGCCATCTTGGCGTCGATCTCCACGCGGGCGTCGGCCGGGATCAATTCCTCGGGAATGTTGATGCGCTCGCCCACCTCGATGCCGGAGCCGACGATCGCGTCGTACTTCATGTTGCTCATGGACACCAGTCGGTGGATCTTGCGGATCCCCAACCAGTGCAACACATCCGGCATCAGCTCCTGGAACCGCATGTCCTGCACGCCCGCCACGCACTCGGTGCGGGCGAAATACTGATCGGCGGTGTCGCCGCCGGCCTGCCGCTTGCGTGCGTTGTAGACGAGGAACTTGGTCACCTCGCCGAGTGCGCGGCCCTCCTTGCGGGAGTAGGCCACCAGACCGACCCCGCCGCGCTGCGCACCCCGGATGCACTCCTCGATCGCATGCGTCAGATAGGGCCTGCACGTACAGATGTCGGAGCCGAAGACATCGGAACCGTTGCACTCGTCGTGCACCCGCGCGGTCAGTTCCACCGACGAATCGGCCAGGTCGCGGGCGTTGCCGAAGATGTAGAGCGTCTGACCGCCGATCGGCGGGAGGAACACCTCCAGATCGCTGCGGGTGACCAACTCCGGGTACATGCCGCCGGTCTCCTCGAACAGCACGCGACGCAAAGTGGTCTCGCTGCAACCGAATCGCGCCGCGACCCCGGGCAGGTACCACACCGGCTCGATCGCGGCCTTGGTCACCAGCGCCGCGCCGTTAGGAAGGAGAATCCGTCCGTCTGGCTGCAGTCGGCCCTTGGCGATGGCATCGGCGATCTCGGGCAGGATCACATGGGCCTTGGTGATCGCGATGGTGGGCCGGATGTCGAAACCGGCCGCGAGTTCGGTGATGAACGCCTCGGCCACCATCGCGCCCCACGGGTCCAGACTCACGATCGCGCTCGGATCGCTCCATTGCGCATACGGGCCGATGACATCGGTCGGTGCGGTGTTGGTCAGATCGGCCCGGTGCTCTGGTGACAACGCCCCGGAAGCGACGGCCAGGGCGCGGTACACGCTGTAGGAACCGCTGTGGGTACCGATCACGTTGCGGTGCGCGCGCGTGGTCGTGGTGCCGATCAACGGTCCGCGTTCGGCGGCCGTGGGCGCGCCCCACCGGATGGCGAGCGCGCCCTCGGCGCCGTGATGCGACGTCAGGCGGATGTGGCGGGGAGCAGATCTGGGGGTCGCCGCAGGGGGAACAGGGTTGGGTTCGGCGACCATGACGGTTGCTCCTTCCCACGTGCGTGTGCCGGATGAGGCTTCCAGTGAACCTCGAATCGACCGGCCGCGCAGCGATTGACCGTCAGCCCGTGACCGTCTCGAGACCCTGGCCGGCGGCGGACTCGAAATAGTGCCCCGCGTCGAGATCGGCCAGCAGACCCGGACCGGTGGGTTCCCACCCCAACCGTTGCCTGGTCAGCGCGCTTCCCAGGTTGGCATCGACGGCGAAGAATCCACCCAGCCAGCCGAAATGCGCCGTCGCCTGGTCGGGAGGTACCGACACCGCCGGCAGGCCGAGACCGCGACCGATGGTCTCGGCAATTTCCCGAACTGCGATGCCCTCGTCGGCCACCGCGTGCCACCGCGAGCCTGCCGGTGCATCTTCGAGCGCGAGCCGGAACACGCGTGCCGCATCGACACGGTGCACGGCCGACCACGCGTTGGACCCGTCACCCGGATAGCCCGACACACCTCGTTCGCGGGCGATCGAGATCAGCCTGGGCACGAATCCGTAGTCGCCACGACCGTGCACCGACGGTGGCAGGCGCACCACCGAGGCCCGTACGCCTTTCGAAACCTGGTTCAGCGCTGTGGTTTCCGACAGGCGTGGGAACCCGGCGGGAATCGCGTCATCTTCGGTGGTGCCGCGCGGAAGGCCGGCGACGCCCGCGGCGACGACAAGCGGACGGTCGGACCCGGCCAGTGTCTCCCCGAGCGCCTCGATCGCGGCACTGTCGGTCTGGACAGCCCCGGCGAAGTTCTCGAAATCGTGCACGAATGCGAGGTGGATGACCCCGTCGGCGGATGCGGCGCCCGCGCGAAGACTGTCCAGATCGGTGAGGTCTCCGCGGTGGACCTCGCGACCCGCTCGTGTCAGCGCCTCGGCCGACGCATCGGATCGAGCCAGCCCGATGACGGTGTGACCTGCAGCGATGAGCTCGTCGGCTACCGCGGAGCCGATGAAGCCGGAAGCTCCGGTGACAAAAACGCGCATGGCGAACCTCCTGATGGCGTGGACTGCACCCGGTCGGTGTCAGTCACTGACATCAGTATGCAACTCGATGTCAGTGACTGTCATTCCCCTACGATCGGCACATGAGTCGTTGGGAGCCCGATGCGCGCGGCCGCCTGGAACGTGCCGCCCTCGAGCTGTACGCCGAGCGCGGGTTCGAACTCACGACGGTCGCCGAGATCGCCGAACGCGCCGGTCTCACCGAGCGCACCTTCTTCCGGCATTACGCGGACAAGCGCGAGGTGCTGTTCGGCGGCGAACACGTGCTGCAGGAACTGTTCGTCGGCGCGGTCGCCACAGCAGTCGAGGCCCCCTGGGCTTCCGGTCCGGCAGTTGCCGCGCTCGACGCTGTCGCGGCCGGACTCGACACCGTGGGGGAGATGTTCGCAGGCAGGCATGCCGACGCGCGTCGACGTCAGGCCGTGGTGAATGCGAACACCGCACTGCAGGAACGGGAACTGATCAAGCTGGCGACGCTGGCTGCCGCGATCGCGGAGGCCCTACGTGATCGCGGCATTCCGCGAGCGACCGCGGAGGTGGCCGGCGAGGCCGGTATCGCGGTGTTCAAGGTGGCCTTCGCAAGGTGGGTCGAGGTCGAACACGAGACCGACCTACGGATGGTGATGCGCGAGGTGCTCGACGATCTGCGGAACCTGTTCGTTGCCGGGTGAGCGGTACGGTCGAATCCGTGCGCTGGATCGTCGACGGCATGAACGTGATCGGCTCACGCCCCGATGGATGGTGGCGGGACCGCCGCGGCGCGATGGCAAGACTGGTCGCTCAGCTCGAGCGGTGGGCGTCGGCCGAAGGTGCACACGTCACGGTCGTGTTCGAGGCGCCGACCACCCCACCGATCGAGTCGCGCGTCGTCGAGGTCACGCACGCACCGGCCTCCGCGCCGAACTCGGCCGACGACGAGATCGTCCGTCTGCTCGCTGCGGGTCGTTCGGACGTCACGGTCGTGACCTCCGACCGCGGCCTCGCCGAACGGGTCCGCGCCGCAGGCGCCGACGTGCGGTCGGCCTCGGGCTTTCGCGACCGGATCGAGGACGTGGCCGGGGGCCTCACCGAGCCGTGACGCCGAGCCGTTCGTCGATGATCCATCGGCGCAACGCTTTCCGGTCGAACTTGCCGCTCGGCAACGTCGGGATGTCGTCGCTGCAGGCGATCACCCACCGCGTGGGAACCTTGTATGCCGAGAGTTGCTCGCGAGCGCGCTGTGCGAGCAACGCGACGTCGAGTGTGTCGCCGGGAGTTCCGGACGGAACCACCACGGCGCACACCTCCTCACCACGCTCGGCGTCGTCGACGCCGAGCACCAGGCACTGGGCGACCTCGCCGAACCCCGCCAGCACCGCCTCGACCTCCAGCGGTGAGACATTGGCCCCGGCCGCCTTGATGAGATCGGTTGTGCGACCCACGTAGAACACCCTCGGATCACCCGGGCGCCGGTACACCTTGTCGCCGGTGTGGTACCAACCGTCGTCGTCGAACGTCTCGAACCGTTCGCGTTTGTTGTAGCCGGCCATCACGCCGATGCCGCGGACGTGGAGTTCGCCGACGGTCCCGTCGGGGGCGGGCACACCGTTGTCGTCGACGATGCGCATGTCGGTGTAGGCGAAGCCGCCGGCGGTCTCGGTCATGGTGCGGTGCACCGGGAATCCGTCCGGGACATCGGTCATCGCGATGTCGAGCGGACCGTCGCGCAGCATGGGCGCGCTGCTCAGGTCCCGCACGGAGAAAGTCGGGTGCTCCCGCAACCGCCGCGTGAACGCGGGCCAGCCGACGATCCCGGTGATGCGTTCACGTTCGGCGAGATCGAGTGCCGCTCCGGCGTCCAGCTTGGGCAGGATCGCCAAGGTGACGGGCTCGTGCAGCGCCCCGGTTGCCGCCAGCAGTCCGCCGATCCAGAAAAACGGCATGGCGCACAGGATCCGGGCGTGCCCTTGCGAACCGGTCACCGCACGGATCGCGGCAGGCCACGTCGAGGTCTGGCGCACGAGCGTGCCGTGGGTGTGCAGAACACCTTTCGGATCCGCGGTGGATCCCGACGTGTGCACCATGACGGCCAGATCCGCGGGACTCACCTCGGATTCGGCCGCGGCGAGGATCTCCTGCGGGACGCCCGTGTCGTCGATGCGGGTGGCACACGGCAGGTCGGTCTCGCCGGTGATCGCGATGCGGCGCAGAAACGGCGTGGCGCGCACCGCAATTGCGTGCGAGGGCTGGCCGGCGAGTTCGGGCAGCGCCTCCCGCAGGCGCAGGCCGACGTCGATGTTCAGGACGCGTGGCGGGGCAACGAGGATCCCGACGTCGGCCAGGCGCAGCACTTTGGCGATCTCGGCCGGGGTGTACAACGTACTCAGCGGTACGGCCACGGCACCGATGCGGGACACCGCGAGCCACCACGTGATCCACTCGATCCCGTTGGCGAAGAACAGGCCGACGCGGGTCCCCTTGCCGGCACCCTGACCCAACAGCCACCGGGCCGCGCGCACCGACAGGTTGTCGATCTCGCGGTAGGTCGCTCTGCCGGTCGGGGTGACCAGATAGGTGTCGTCACCGAACTCGCGAACACTGCGCTGCAACAGGGCGGGGACCGTCAACGGTGCGGGGGTCACCCGGCCATCTTCTCCGATGGCCGCTACGCGTGGGGCCCAGCGTAGGTGTCGTGCCAGGACCACCACTCGTACGGCGGTGTCTGTCGAGCATTCGATGCTGCCGCCCGAGGCGTTCGACAGTTCCATCACGGCTGGATCCGCACCGTCGGACAACTCGACGGCAAACTCCGTCGCAGAGCGTGATCGGCAGCGCGGATGTCTCGCACGTCACGCCCGGGGCGCGCCGATCGGCCGACGATGACACCTAGACTGCGGTCATGGACAGCGGATCGCGGACGCAGTACGAGGCGCCCACCGGTCTCTTGCGGATCGAGGACTGCCTCGATGCCGACGGTGGCATCGTGCTGCCTCCCGGCACGACCCTGATCTCGCTCATCGAGCGCAACATCGCGAATGTCGGTGACTCGGTGGCCTACCGGTACCTGGACTACAGCCACGGAGAACTCCAGGTGGCGGAGCTGACGTGGCGGCAGTTGGGAGTTCGGTTGCGTGCCGTCGGCGCTGCGGTGCAACAGGTCGCGGCCCGCGGTGACCGGGTCGCCGTCCTGGCGCCACAGGGCCTCGACTACGTGATCGGCTTCTTCGCGGCGATCAAGGCGGGCACCATCGCGGTGCCACTGTTCGCCCCGGAGTTGCAGGGCCACGCCGAACGCCTCGACACCGCGCTCAGCGACGCGCGTCCGACCACGGTGCTGACGACGGCCGCCGTGGAGGAGGCGGTCACCGGTTTCCTGGACAAGCTTTCCGGCAAACAACCACACGTCGTCGTCATCGACGAGGTACCCGACTCGGCAGGCGCCGATTTCGCGCCCGTTCCCGTCGACGTCGACGACGTGTCGCACCTGCAGTACACGTCGGGGTCGACACGTCCGCCGGTCGGAGTCGAGATCACCCACCGTGCGGTCGGCACCAACCTGCTGCAGATGATCCTGTCGATCGATCTGCTGAACCGGAACACCCACGGGATGAGTTGGCTGCCGCTCTACCACGACATGGGTCTCTCGATGATCGGTTTCCCGGCGGTCTACGGCGGCCACTCGACCCTGATGTCGCCGACCGCGTTCATCCGGCGACCGCAGCGCTGGATCCAGGCATTGTCGGACGAGTCACGGTTCGGACGCGTCATCACGGCCGCGCCCAACTTCGCCTACGAGTGGACCGCGCAACGCGGTGTGCCCGAGCACGGCGACGAGATCGATCTGAGCAACGTGGTGCTCATCATCGGCTCCGAACCGGTGAGCCCCTCGGCCATCGCGGACTTCAACAAAGCCTTCGCGCCATACGGGTTGCCGGCCACGGCTTTCAAACCGTCCTACGGCATCGCCGAGGCGACACTGTTCGTCGCGACCATCGCGCCCGCGGCGCAGGCGTCGGTCGTCTACTTCGACCGCGACGAACTGGCCCAGGGTCGTGCGGTGCCGGTCGCAGGCGACGCCGTCGACGCGGTCGCTCACGTGTCGTGCGGTCGGGTCGCACGCAGCCTGCAGGCCGTGATCGTCGACCCCGGAACCGGGGAGGAACTCGGCGACGGCACAGTCGGCGAGATCTGGCTGCATGGCAACAACATCGGCCGCGGGTACTGGAACCTGCCGGAGCAGACGCGCGAGACGTTCGGTGCCACGCTGCGGGCCCGCCTGCGGGACGGCACCCACTCCGGGAACGCGCCGGCCGACGCGCGGTGGTTGCGCACCGGCGATCTCGGCGTGTACCGCGACGGTGAGTTGTACGTGACGGGCCGCATCGCCGATCTCGTGGTCATCGACGGGCGCAGTCACTATCCGCACGACATCGAGACCACTGTGGCGGACGCGTCGCCTCTGGTCCGCCGCGGTCACGTCACCGCGTTCACCGTTGCGGCCCAAGACGTCCCGGGCGCATCTGACGGCCAGACGCAGGACGGGCTCGTCGTGATCGCCGAACGTGCCGTGGGGACCACCCGCGCCGATCCGCAACCGGGGATCGACGCGATCCGTGCGGCGGTCGCGCACCGGCACGGCGTCACGGTCGCTGACGTCCGATTCGTGCCCGCGGGTGCCATTCCGCGGACCACCAGTGGCAAATTGGCGCGCCGCGCATGCCGCGCGCAGTACCTCGAAGGCAAGCTCGGCGCGCACTGAGCGGGTCCGGGTGGTCGGCCGGGCACCGGTCTCGCCGTTTTGCCCGGCAACCGTGGCCCCGGAGTGTTGAATCACCCCATGCCCACTCATCGAGCAGTACACGTGAAATCCACCGGTGGAACGCTGGAACTCACCGATGTCGAGACCCCGCCTCCCGAGCGGGGCCAGGTCCGCATCGACGTCGCGGCATGCGGGGTCTGCGGCACCGACAAGGGAATCGTCAACGGCGTCTTCCCGGTCGCCTCGTGGCCTGTCACCCCCGGACACGAGATCGCGGGCACCGTGGCCGAAATCGGGCCCGGCGTCGAAGATTTCGCGGTCGGTGACCGTGTCGCCATCGGCTGGTTCGGCGGCCACTGCGGCACCTGCGTGCCCTGTCGCAAGGGGCTCTTCATCCACTGTGTCAACGGACAGGTGCCCAGCCTGAGCTATCCGGGGGGATATGCCGAGTCGGTGACCGCGCCCGCCAACGCGCTGGCCCGCATCCCCGACGAGTTGAGCTTCGTCGAGGCCGCCCCGATGGGGTGCGCAGGGGTCACCACCTACAACGCGCTGCGCCACACGCGCGCCGTCGCCGGTGACGTCGTGGCGATCATCGGGCTCGGCGGGCTCGGGCACCTCGGTGTGCAGTTCGCTGCCGCAATGGGATTCGACACCGTCGTGATCGCTCGCGGTCGCGGCGACCGCGAGCAGGACGCCCGCGCGCTCGGTGCGCGGCACTACATCGACTCGACGAGCGAGGACGTCGCGGCCGCACTGCAGGACCTCGGCGGCGCAGCGGTGGTACTCGGCACCGCGGGCAACTCGCAGGCCATGGCCGACACGATCGGCGGGCTCGCACCGCGCGGCGAACTCGTCGCGGTGGGGGTCAGCGCCGAACCCCTGGGGGTCAGTCCCGCGCAGTTGATCCAGCCCGCGGTGAGCATCTCGGGACATCCGTCAGGAACCGCACGCGAGGTCGAGGAGACCATGCACTTCGCGGTGGTGGCCGGTGTCCGTGCCCGCGTCGAGGAACGCCCGCTCGACGATGCCGCCGAGGCGTACGGCGCGATGGCCGACGGCCGGGCCCGCTACCGGTTCGTGCTGACCACCTGAGCGTCTGGGCGAATCTCGACCAATCGCCCAACCGAACCGGGTAGCGTCGGTTTCTCGTTTGCTGGACTATTCGTGGGGGAGCGATGGCTCAAACGTCGACGGCGCGAATTGCTCGTGCGGTGACGAGTTCTCTGCTCGGTGCGGCGATGATGCTCGGCTGTGCGGCCCCGTGGGCACACGCAGGCCCGCTGGGGCCCATACCGGCAGCTCAGATCGATGTCGGTGGGATGCTGCGGACCTATCAGTTGCACCTGCCGCCCGGGATGGACAAGCCGTCGGGCCTGGTGGTCAATCTGCACGCGGCGGGACTCACGGGCGCCGACCAGGCGGCGCTCACACACTACGACTCGGTCGCTGACGCGCACGGGTTCGCCGTGGTGTACCCCGACGGGATCGACCGCAGTTGGGCCGACGGTCGCGGCGCGTCGGTGCCCGATCGTGAGGGCGTCGACGACGTCGGGTTCATCACCACGCTGGTCGACCGGCTCGTCACCGACTTCGGCATACCCCGCGACCGGGTGTATGCGACGGGCCTGTCGGCCGGGGCCTTCATGGCGAACCGGTTGGCGTGCGAGCGCGCCGATCTGTTCGCGGCGATCGCACCGGTCGCGGGAACCCTCGGTTCGAATGTGGGATGCAGCCCGTCACAACCCGTTTCCGTGCTGGCGATGTACGGCACCGCCGATCCGATCGTGCCGTTCGGCGGGGGAGTGATGAACGGACGCGGCGGCACCAGTACGGTGCTCTCGGCCACCGAACTCGTTGACCGCTGGCGCGGTCTCGACGGCTGCGCGGATGATCCGGCGCCGGAGACACTTCCGGCCGTCGGCGACGGCACGTCGACCGAGCGGCTGACGTACGCGCCGTGCGCCGCGGGCACCGCGGTGGTCTTCATGCGCGTCGACAACGGCGGACACACGTGGCCCGGCGCGCCGGAGGTGCTACCTGCACAACAGGTCGGCCTGGCGATCCGTGGATTCGACGCGTCGGTGCTGTCGATGGACTTCTTCGAGGCGCACGGGCGGTAGCCGGGTCACTGGACGAACGTGACCGTTTCCTTTAGCGGAGCGCGGCCGGTGCGGACATAGTCCACCGAGGGATCCTCGTAGCCGATCGACATGCCGCAGAACAGCATGAGCCGAGGTGGGGGAGACACGGCCTCGGCGACCGTCGTGCGGACCTGTGACCAGGCCATCTGCGGGCAACTGTGCAGCCCCTCGGCGCGCAGCAGCAGCATCACGGTCTGCAGGTACATGCCCAGATCGGCCCACTGGGCCGGGCCGAGCCCACGGTCGATGTAACAGAACAGGGCGGCAGGCGCGCCGAAGCAATCCCAGTTGGCGATCGCGGCGCGCTGCCGGGCCTCCCAGTCGTCGCGTGCGATGCCGAGCGCGCTGTAACGCTCCTTTCCGAACGCCGCTCGGCGGTCGGCATACGGCGAGGTCATGGTGGCCGGGTACATGTCGTACTCACGCTCGTCCCACGGCACGCCCATGGCCACGCGCTCGGTGGCGCGCTTCTTGAGGGCGGCCAACGCGTCGCCGGTCACGACGTAGATGTTCCAGGGTTGCGTATTCGAACTCGACGGTGACCAGGCCGCGGCGCTGAGCACCCGCTCCAGCACCGCCTTCGGCACGGGGCGATCGGTGAAACCGCGCACCGCCCGCCTGCTGATGACTGCTTCATAGACGTCCGACATTTTCCTGGCCTTCCGATTTCCTTCTCTACTTCCAGGGTGACTCTCAGACGTCTGGAACGGACCCTCAAAACCTCGTGGTCCCGACTCACCAATGAGCACCGACGCACAGCGAGGCCCGCGGGTATCCCGCGGGCCTCGCCGTATGGAGCGTGACCAGTTCTCGGTTTACTTGAGGTCGAACCGGTCGTTGTTCATGACCTTGACCCAGGCCTTGACGAAGTCGTTGACGAACCGTTCGCCGTTGTCGGACTGGGCATAGACCTCGGCCACGGCACGCAGCACCGAATGTGACCCGAACACAAGGTCATTCGCGGTCGCGGTCCACTTCAACTGTCCGGTCTTGCGATCGACTCCCTCGTAGACGTTTTCCGTCGTCTCCGAGGTCTTCCACTCGGTGCCCATGTCGAGCAGGTTGACGAAGAAGTCGTTGGTCAAAGCGCCCGGCCGGTCGGTGAACACACCGTGTTTGGTGCCGCCGTGGTTGACGTCCAGCGCGCGCAACCCGCCGACCAGAGCCGTCAGCTGCGGTGCGGTCACGCCCAGGAAGTACGCCCGTTCGAGCAGCATCTTCTCCAACTGGACCTTCTCACCCGGGCGGACGTAGTTGCGGAACCCGTCGGCCCGCGGCTCGAGCACCGCGAAGGACTCCACGTCGGTGTTCTCCTGACTCGCGTCCGTACGTCCCGGTGCGAACGGAACCGTGACGTTGTAGCCGCCGTCCTTGGCGGCCTTCTCGATCGCCGCCGAACCGGCCAGCACGATCAGGTCGGCCAACGAGATCTTCTTGCCGCCGGATGCCGAGGCGTTGAAGTCCTGCTGGATCCGCTCGAGCACCGGCAGCACCTTGGCCAGTTCGGCCGGTTCGTTGACGTCCCAGTTCTTCTGCGGTTCCAGACGCACCCGGGCACCGTTGGCGCCGCCGCGCTTGTCGGTGTTGCGGTAGCTCGCCGCCGACGCCCACGCGGTCTTGATCAGTTGTCCCGTCGACAGCCCGGAATCGAGCACCGTGGACTTCAGCGCGGCGATGTCCTGGTCGTCGACCAGCGGATGATCGACCGCCGGGACCGGGTCCTGCCACAGCTGCGGTTCGGCGACCCAGGGCCCCAGATACCGCGAGATCGGTCCCATGTCGCGGTGCAGCAGCTTGTACCAGGCCTTCGCGAAGGCCTCCGAGAGCTCCTCGGGATGGTCGAGCCACCGGCGCGTGATCTTCCCGTAGATCGGGTCCACGCGCATCGAGATGTCGGTGACCAGCATGGTCGGGTTGCGTCCTGGCCCGCCGAACGGATCCGGGATGGTGCCCGCGCCTGCCCCGTCCTTCGCGGTGAACTGCCAGGCGCCGGCCGGGCTCTTGGTCAGCTCCCACTCGTAGCCGTAGAGGATCTCCAGGAAGCTGTTGTCCCACTTGGTCGGTGTGTTGGTCCACACGACCTCCAGCCCGCTGGTGATGGTGTCGGGACCCTTGCCCGTGCCGTAAGAACTCTTCCAGCCGAGACCCTGCTGCTCGATCGGTGCGGCCTCGGGCTCAGGACCGACGAGGCTGGCATCGCCCGCGCCGTGGGTCTTGCCGAACGTGTGCCCGCCGACGATCAGCGCCGCGGTCTCCTCGTCGTTCATCGCCATGCGGCCGAACGTCTCACGGATGTCGTGTGCCGCGGCGAGCGGGTCGGGTTGACCTTCCGGGCCTTCGGGGTTGACGTAGATCAGGCCCATCGTGGTCGCACCGTACGGTTCGGCGAGTTGGCGCTTCTCGCCGCCGCCGTACCGCTTGTCGGTGCCCAGCCATTCGTCTTCCTCGCCGAACAGGATCTCCTCGGGCTCCCAGATGTCCTCACGGCCGAAGCCGAAGCCAAACGTCTTGAAGCCCATGGATTCCAAAGCCACGTTGCCGGTGAACACCAGCAGATCGGCCCAGGAGATCTTGTTGCCGTACTTCTGCTTGATGGGCCACAACAGTCTTCTGGCCTTGTCCAGGCTGACGTTGTCGGGCCACGAATTGATCGGCGCGAACCGTTGGGCGCCCTGCCCGCCGCCCCCGCGGCCGTCATGGATGCGGTAGGTGCCTGCCGAGTGCCAGCTCATCCGGATGAACAGGCCGCCGTAGTGCCCGTAGTCGGCGGGCCACCAGTCCTGGGACTGCGTCATCAGTGCCATCAGATCGGCCTTGAGCGCGTTCACGTCGAGCTTGGCGAATTCCTCGGCGTAGTCGAAATCTTCGCCGAGCGGGTTGCCCTGCGGGGGATGCGGATGCAGCCGTGATACGTCGATCTGGTTGGGCCACCAGTCCTGATTGCGAAGCGGAGCACCCGATTTCGGCTTCGGGGAAGGGATCGCGGGGTTTTCGCTCTCGCTCGTGCTCGCGGTCTTCGTATCCGGGTTGGGTGGGCGGCTATCAGATGTATCGGATGACACAGCGAAATCCTTCCGGGTGGTTGGTGATGTGGGCTGTGATCAAGGGCCGTCCGCCGAGCATTCCCGGCACCGGCCCCAATAGATGACCTCGGCTTCGTCGAGCAGAAAGCCATCCAGAGCGTGCTCGTCGTTCGAAGGCGTCAGGCACGGCGCCTCACCGACCGCGCAGTCGACATCGGCGATGGACCCGCAGCTGCGGCAGACGACGTGGTGATGGTTGTCGCCGACCCGTGCCTCGTAGCGCGCGGTCGCCCCGGACGGCTGGATACGCCGTACCAGGTTCGCCGCCGTGAGAGCATGCAGCACGTCGTACACCGCCTGCCGGGAAACGGTTGGCAGAGAACCACGTACCACCGAGTAGATCGTCTCGGTGTCGGCATGTGGATTCGCGTGTACCGCCTCCATGACAGCGATCCGCGGGCGGGTGACCCGAAGGTCCGTCATCCGCAGTTGGGCTTCGAACTCCGCCCGAGAGGGCATGCCGCCCACATTGCTCGCCCGATTGGACGCAGTCAAGTCTTTCTCGAATTCGGTATGTCGGTGCATGTCTCGCTCCGATCTGGGAGCTCGGACGGGAGGCGCAAGAGCGAGCCGCGTTCGGCCATTGTCGGCCGACCGCTTCTGCGCGCAGTCTTGCTGCGGCGGTTACCCCGATGTTCCCGACGCTATACCTCCAGCCGAAGAAATTTCTTGCAATGGTTGTTTTCCAACGGGTTTCGGGGTGCTGAGCCGTCGCTGCCACGGATCGCGCGGGAATCGGGGGCGTCAGGCAGGCCGTGTCGGTTCGCGGTGATCGGCCGGTTTGCGGTGCTTCGTCAGTATCGTGCTTGGCGATGGCGCAAGATGGATCTGAAGGAGCGGCGCGCCTGCGCCGTGGGTTGCGGCGGGTTGCGATGCGTGGCCATCGCGACCCGGCCCCGGTGGCGGGGCAGCGCAGCCGGGCCTCGGCCGGCATGGGGGACCTGCACACCCGCAAGGTCCTCGATCTGGTCATCCGGCTCGCCGAGGTGATGCTGTCCTCGGGTTCGGGTACCGCAGACGTGGTCGCGACCGCGCAGGACGTGGCCCAGGCCTATCGCCTCACAGACTGCGTCGTCGACATCACCTTCACCACGATCATCGTCTCCGCGCCGCCCACTGCGGACAGTCCGCCTCTGACGATCATGCGTGCGGTGCGGACCAGATCGACCGATTACACGCGGCTGGCCGAACTCGACGCCCTGATCAGGGACATCACCTCCGGTGGTGTCTCGGTCGACCAGGCGCATGCGGCCATGGATGTGGTGACCGAGCGCCCGCACCCCTATCCGCGGTGGCTGTCGACGGCCGGATGGGCCGGTTTCGCGCTCGGCATCGCGATGCTGCTCGGCGGCAGTTGGCTGACGTGTCTGGTCGCCGCGCTCACATCGGCCGCTATCGACCGGACCGGCCGGGTGCTCAACCGGATCGGCACACCGTTCTTTTTTCAGAACGTCGTGGGGGCTGCGATCGCGACGCTGGTCGCGGTCGCGGCGTATCTGGTGACCGGAGAGGGACTGACCGCTCTCGTCGCCACCGGCATCGTGATGTTGCTGTCGGGCCTGACGCTGGTCGGTTCGGTGCAGGACGCGATCACCGGCCACATGATCACCGCGGTCGCCCGGCTCAGTGAGGCGCTGTTCATGACCGCGGGCATCGTCGTCGGCATTCTCGCCGGACTGCAGATCGCCACGGTCGCGGGTGTGACGATCCAGTTGAACGTCGACGCGACGCAGGCGTTCGTGACGCCCTACCGTCCGGGCCCCATCGTGCTCGCGGTGATCGGGGCGGCGTTTGCGAGCGTGTGCCTGACCATCGCGAGTTACGCGCCGTGGCGCACGTTGCTGCCGGCCGGGCTGGCGGCCGGATTCGCCGAGGTGGTGCTGATCGGGCTCGGATGGGCCGGTTTCGGGCAGGTCGTCGCCACCGGTGTCGCTGCGGTCGGTGTGGGTCTGTTCGCGACGCTGTTGTCGATCCGGCGCCAGGCCCCGGCTCTGGTGACCTCCACGGCGGGCATCACACCGATGCTCCCCGGTATGGCGGTGTTCCGCGCGGTGTACTTCTTCGCGGTCGAGGACCGGTTCGGTGACGGTCTGGCCCAACTGCTGGCCGCCGGTGCGACCGCACTCGCGTTGGGCGCCGGCGTCGTGCTCGGTGAGTTCATCGGCTCACCGCTGCGCTACCGCGCCGGGCGGGTCGGTGACTTCTTCCGGATCGAAGGACCACCGGGGCTGCGTCGCGCGGTGGGACGCGTCGTGCGACTGCGTCCCGCCGAGGACGCTCCGATCACCGGCCCGTTGCGGCGACCCATCGAGAGCGTCGCGCTGGAACCCGAACCGACGCCGAGTACGACCGGGGACGAATCCGAGGACACGCCGCGCCAGGACGGCGGCGGCTGAGGCACGCACACCCATACCGTCATCACAACGGTAGGCGTATTGGTAATACACTCGGTGTCCGGTTCGCCGGGCAGGGCCCGGCGACGCGGACGAGAGGGTTCCGGTGGACCGCAACGGGTTGACGCCGTACTTCATGCGCCGGGACGACGGGTTCGTTCCCAACGAGATCGCGCACGGTGGCTGGGGGCCGACGCTGGGTGGGCATGTCGTCGGCGGCCTGCTCGCCCGCGCCATCGAGCGGCATGTCGATGATGCTGAACTGCAGCCGGCACGACTGACCGTCGAGATCCTGCGGCGCGTGGCGAGCGCGCCGGTACGGGTCAGTGCCTCGGTGGTCCGGTCCGGATCCCGGATGAAGGCGCTCGATGCCGAGATGACCCAGCAGGGCGAGGTGGTGGCGCGGGCCTCGGCGCTGTACCTGCGCCGAGGGGTCCAACCGGGCGGCCGGTTCTGGAGCACGCCGGTCGATTTACCGCCGATACCGCGCGAGCCCGACCGGTTCGACGACACGGTGCCGATGTTCATCACGCCGTACGGAGCGCCGCCGGGAAGCATCGACTCGCCGTTCCCGTGGCAGTACGACGGGCCGCGCTACGCCTGGTTGCGCGAGGTGCGTGACCTCGTCGACGGCGAGGAACTGACGCCGCTGCTGCGGGCCGCACTCGCGGTGGACGTGACGAGCCCACTGACCAACTTCAGCACGGACGGTCTGGCCTTCATCAACGCCGATTACACGCTGACCCTCAGCAGGCTGCCGCGCGGTCTGTACATCGGCATGGCCGCTCTCGTCCATGCCAGCGCCGAAGGCGTCGCCACGGGCACCGCCGCGTTGTTCGACCAGGACGGGCCCATCGGCACCGGAGTGTCCACGGCCGTGGCGAATTTCAACTTCACCCCCAACGTCGAGGTCGACAAGGTCACCGGCGAGAGCCGCATTTGACGATCCGAATGAACCACACCCGTCGCGCCGCACGCTAGCCTCGTAGCGATGAGCAACAACGGTCGCATGAAGGTGCTGGTCATCGGTGGGGGTTTCGGCGGTCTGTTCTGTGCTCGACGGTTGGGCCGCCTCGACGTCGACGTCACCCTGGTCGATCGCGCCGCCGGGCACCTGTTCCAGCCGCTGCTCTACCAGTGCGCCACCGGGACACTCAGCATCGGTCACATCAGCAGGCCGCTGCGCGAGGAACTCGCGAGGTATAGCAACGTCAAACCCCTTCTGGGAGAGGCGATCCGACTTGATCCGGACCAGCGCCAGGTGACGTTCCTGCGGCCGGACGAGACATCGTTCGTCCTGGATTACGACGTGCTCGTGGTGGCCGCAGGCATGCGCCAGTCGTACATGGGCAACGAGCGGTTCTCCGAATGGGCACCCGGTATGAAGACCCTCGACGACGCGCTGAGTATCCGCCAGCGTGTGTTCACCGCGTTCGAGATCGCCGAGACCCTTCCGCCCGGGCCCGAGCGCGACGCGTGGTTGACCTTCGCCGTGGCAGGCGGTGGTCCCACCGGTGTCGAACTGGCGGGGCAGATCAGGGAGATGGCCACCAGGACCCTGGCGAACGAGTTCCACAGCATCGAACCCGAGGAGGCCCGCGTACTGCTGTTCGACGGCGGCGAGCGTGTGCTTAAGAGTTTCGCGCCCGATCTGGCGGAACGCGCCGCGGAGTCGTTGAGCGCGCTCGGCGTCGAACTCAGGTTGGGCGTGCACGTCACCGATGTGCGGCGCGACGGCGTGACCGTCACGCCCAAGAACGGCGGCCCAGCCGAGGAATACGCGACCCGTACCGTGCTGTGGACCGCAGGCGTCGAGGCCGTTCCGTTCGCACGTCACGTCGCCGAGGTGCTCGGGGCGAAGACCGACCGGGCCGGCCGCATCGAGGTGGAACCGGACCTCACCGTCCCCGGGCATCCCGAGGTCTTCGTCGTCGGTGACCTCGTCGGCCGCGACAAGCTGCCCGGGGTCGCCGAGAACGCCATGCAGGGCGGTCTGCACGTCGCGCGCTGCGTCCGCCGCGATCTCGCCGGGAAGCCGCGTCGTCCGTACCGGTACCACGACCTGGGCTCGGCGGCCTACATCCGTCGCGGCGACGCACTGCTGCAGGTTCATCGCGTGCGTGTATCGGGGTTCGTGGGCTGGTTGGCATGGGGTTTCATCCACATCGCGTTTCTCACCGGTATGCGCAACCGCGTCAGCACGGTCATCACCTGGATGGCGACGATCGCCCGCGCGAGCCGCTACCACCGCGCTTTCATGCTCGGCGATCCCACCAAGATCGAGCAGGAGCGCTACACGTGGTCGCGGTGGGATCAGGAGTCACCGCCGCCCGAGACGTGGCCGCCGCCGGCCGTCGAGCAGGGTCCCTGATCTCTTCGTCTGCGCCCATGTCGCAAATTGTGCGAAAACCGGCGCGAACACGGGATCATCGCGGCTTGGCGCAGTCGCACACTTGCTGGCAGTTGACGGGATCGATCCGTCAGCATCTGGCAAGGAGAACCCGATGGAGACCGCTGATCGCAAACTGATACGGCACGGCGCGTTCCTGTTCCTGATCGGACTGGTCACCGGATTGCAGGAGCGACGTTTCACCAACATGCGGATGGCGCTGTCCGCGCACCTCGAAGGCGTCATGAACGGCACGTTCCTGATCGCGCTGGGCGCAGTGTGGGGACAGGTGGCGCTGCCGCGTCCGCTCGCCCGCATCGCGCGGTGGACCGCGCTGTACGGCACATACGGCAACTGGCTGTTCACCGCATTGGGTGCGGCGATGGGTACGGCGGCGGCGAATCCGATTCTGTCGCAGGGGCATCGCGGCAAGCCGTGGCAGGAGCGACTGGCAGGAACCGGTTTTCGCAGCATCGCCTACGCGATCCTCGTCTCGGTCGTACTCATCGTGATCGGTCTGCGGAACCCGAGGAAATTGGGTGCGGAATGCGGATCGTAGCCGTATCACATCTGACCGGACCGCCACTTGTCGAGCAGGCGGCGATCGCGTTTGGTCGGCCGTCCGGCACCCCGGTCACGGACCGCGACGGGCACTGTCACCGCCGGCGGTAGGGCCGGGCTGCGATCGAGGTAGCAGGTCACGGCGTCGGCCGCGCCGACCCGTTTCTGGATGACGCGCACGACCTCGACGATGCGGGTGCGGTCACCGAGCCTGGCACGTACCTCGTCGCCGGGGGCCACGGTCGTCGACGGCTTCGCCACGCGGTCGTTGACCCGGACATGGCCGCCTCGGCATGCCGCCGCGGCGTCCGGCCGGGTCTTGGTCAGCCGCACCGCCCACAGCCACCGGTCTATGCGTGTCGACTCCATGCCGTCCATGATGACCAACCGGAGAGCCGGGGTGCACGCCAGCGTGCCGATGAGTCATGCCGATGCCGCCGGAAGGACCGTCGACCGAGGTGAAATGCCTTGCACGCCTGCTGTTCCGGCGGCATACCGGCCGCGCCGCACAAGGCCGACGGACTAGCTGAACGGAAGGAAGTCTCCGTTGATCCACACGCCCCAGTGGCCGCCCGCCGGCAGCTGTGCCCACACCATCGGATGTCCCTGCCAGGTCTCTGCAGGCTTTTTCGGGGCGTTCGGAGGAACCGGAGGGCCGGGTGGCGGAGGTACCGGATCGGCGCTCGCGGTGGCCAGGCCCATTGCTCCGCCGAGGACCACGCCGGCAGCTGCGACGCCGGCCAAAGCCGCCCTGATCAAGATCATGTATGTCACCTCGGTGTTCGGGTCGGACACGTACCCCCAAAGCTTAGCCAATCGAAACGATCGGTGGTGACAGTGCACCGCAGTTCACCGGCGGCGGACTCCGGTGACGGCCGAGCGGGGCATCTCCTCGAAGGTCTCCCGGTCGCGGTGTCATGAGTCCGAAGAGGGTCATGTGTCTGGGCGCGTGTCCTTGGTCAGCGCGTCGATGAAGAGATCGACCAATCGGCGGGCCTGGTCCCGCGTGCCGTGTTGTGCGGCGTAGGCGATGCCACCCATGAAGAGCAGGACGTCGGCTGCAGTGACATCCGTGCGCAGGGTGTGGTCGCGGCGTCCTGCCTCCAGGAGTGTGCCGACCGCTTCGGTGAGCATCGAAAGGCTGTCGGCAAACGGGTCGGCCCCGGAAGCGATGACCGCGTTGAGCGCCTCGGACATACCACTTTTGGCGGTGGCGTAGTCGATGAAGCGCTCCATCCACCTGCGGGTGGCCTCGTCGCCAGGATGCCGTGCGGCGAGGTCGGCGACCGCGTCGCACACTCGCGTGAGCTGATGGCGGTACGCGGCGTCGATGAGGGTCTCGCGGGTGGGGAAGTGGCGGTAGAGCGTGCCTATGCCGACGCCGGCCAGTTTGGCGATGGCGGCCGGGGCGGTGTCCAGTCCCTGCTCGGCGAATGCCTTGGCGGCCACCTCGAGGATGCGGGCCCGATTCTGAAGGGCATCGCTCCTCGTGCGGCGCGTCGGGTTGGCCATGTGCATTCCTCCGCGAGGCTCAAGTTGCTATCCGGAATGTGTTCCACTTAAGGTAAGCGGAACACATTCCGTTAAACCTACGCCAGGGGCATCGATGACCGCACGTTCTGACCAGGCCGTTCGGCACTGGTTCATCACCGGTGCCTCAGGTGGACTGGGGCACCATCTCGCCGAATGCGCCCTGCGGCAAGGCGACCGCGTGACCGCGACCGTCCGGCGCGCCACGGCCCTGGCCGATCTGTGCGACGCCTACGGGGACCGGTTGACCGTCGAGGTCCTCGACCTCGCCGAGCCGCACGACATCGCGCCGGTCATCGAGCGGACACTGCTCGCCGGTCCGGTGGACATCGTGGTGAACAATGCCGGCTACGTGGTCGTCGGCGCCGCCGAGGAAATGACGGTCGAGCAGATCCGCGACCAGATCGACGTTCTCCTGATGGCCCCGATGCTCATCACCCGTGCGTTCTTGAAACCGATGCGTGAGCAGGGCGGCGGCCGGATCATCCAGATCTCCAGCATGGGCGGTCAGGTCGCGGTCCCGACGCACAGTGCCTATCACGCCGCCAAATGGGGTTTGGAGGGATTCACCGAGAGCGTCAGCCGTGAGGTCGCCGAGTTCGGAATCCGCCTCACTCTTGTCGAACCCGGCGGCACCCGCACCGGTTTCGCCTCAGCGATGCAGTACACCGTCGAGTCGGAGCCGTACCGGCAGACTGCGGTCGGCCAGACCCGACGTGTGCTGGAGAACGCCGACGACACCGCTTTCGCCGGTGACCCGGCCAAGATCGCCGCCGTCATCTATGACTCGACCCGCAACCCGGACCCGCCGCTGCGCCTCACGCTCGGCGACGACAGCTACCACGCGATCCGCGTGGCGCTCCGGGAACGCCTTGCGGCACTTGATGAGAGCAGAGAGCTTTCCGCGTCGGTGGCTTTCACGGACTGAGAAGGCTAAGTCAAAACCGTTGTTAGGCTTTCCCTTCGTCGCCGAGCAGTCGCGCCAGCTCGTGCAGGTCGGCGGCGGAGACATCCGCCTTGCGGTCGGAGCGCTTCGGCGTGGCCGGCCCGTGCTCAAGGGGACGGTCGATGAACGCGGTGCGTAGCCCGGCTGCGCGGGCGCCGGCAAGGTCGGACGGATGCGCGGCCACCAGCATCAGCTCCGAGGGATCGACGTCGAGAAGGTGCGCCGCGGTCAGATACGTCTCGGGTGCGGGCTTGTAGGCGTGCGCCAGTTCGGCCGAGAGAATGCAGTCGAACCGCAGGTCGCCATGACGGGCGAGATCCACGACCAGCCTCACGTGCCCATTGGACAACGGTGCGATGAGGAAACCGCTGCGCAACAGTTCGAGCCCGTCCCGGACGTCCGGCCACGGATCGAGCCGGTGCCACGCATGCACAAGAGAAGTCAATTGATCCGGCGACAACGCGATGTCCCGCTCGCTCAGCACGTCCTGAAGCGTCGCCAGGTGAAGCTCGTCGAAGTTCCCCCACGGCCGCAGGCCGTCGTTGACCTCGTCGAGGATCGGGCGATACCGGGCCCGCCACGCATCGGCGAGGTCGTCGGGGTCGCCCACCACACCCGCGGAGCGGAAGGCATCGGCGACGCCCGAGCGCCAGTCGACAAGGGTTCCGAAGACATCGAAAACCAGTGCGCGTAGAGCCATGAATCGACGGTACTCTCCGGACTGTCGGTGCGGCTCTGACGAATCCTGTCGATGAGTTTCGCCGGCTTCGAGGGTCTACAGCGTGTCAGCAACCAATCAGGAGGAACACGTGGCCCAGCTGCTCAAGGTGCAGAACTTCAACGTGTCGCAGGACGGTTTCGGCGCCGCCGGCAACCAGTGCTTCGAACGTCCGTTCGGCGACGTCGATCCGAACAGGATGTTCGCGTGGGCGGGGGCCACGGCGAGCTGGCCCAACCGCACCGACTCAGGCGGCAGCCGCGGCCTGGACGACTACTTCACCCGCGATTTCGCGAACAACATCGGCGCGGAGATCATGGGGCGCAACAAGTTCAGTCCGCACCGTGGTCCGTGGGACGATCACGAGTGGCGAGGCTGGTGGGGTGACGAGCCGCCCTTCCATACCCCGGTATTCGTCTTGACGCATCACCCGCGTCCGTCGTTCACGTTGTCGGATACGACGTTCCATTTCATCGATGCCGACCCGCACACCGCGCTGCGACTCGCGCGGAAGGCCGCGCAGGGCAAAGACGTTCGCCTCGGTGGCGGCGCGAGCACGGTTCGCGAGTTCCTCGACGCCGGCCTGATCGACACGCTCCACGTCGCGGTTTCACCTGCGGTCACCATCGGGTCTGGTTCGAGACTCTGGGAAACACCTGAGGAACTGCTCGATCGGTACCACCTCGAGGTGGTACCGAGTTCCAGTGGCGTCCTGCACCACTTGTTCTGGCGACGCTGAACCGTCCCGAAGGCCGGCGATCACGCGAGTATCGTTGATATCGTGAATGACGATATCAACGGTAACATGCGAGCGAGTCGCAGGTGAGCTATCGATGGCAACAGGTTCTGTTCAGGGGATACCTGGTCGTGTCGTCGGTCATCGGAGGCGTACGGCACCCACGGGGATCCCGGCCGTCGAGCGCGGCAGCGACGCAGGACGCGTGTGGATCCCCGCAAGAGTGGCGCGGTGACGATGGCTGACCGGCGGCGCAACCTTCGCGAGCTGGTCGAGACCCAAGCCGCGCTTCGACGCCTGGCGGTCCTGATCGCGCGGGACACCCCGCCATCGGACGTGTTCACCGCGGTGACCGGGGAGGTCCGCCGGCGCTACGGCGCTGCCACGGCCCGCATGGTGCGCTTTGAGTCCGACGGCACGGCGACGATGGTCGCGAATGTCGGGACCATCGGCCCCCATGTCCGAGTGGGTGGGCCTTGGACCGGTTACCCGGAATGCGGGTTGACGCAGAAGGTGTGGAACACGGGCCGGTCGGCCCGGGTCGACGACTACCGCGAGGTCCCCGGCGGGGAGCCGTACGTGAGCGAAGGGTTGGTCAGCGGGGTCGCGGTCCCGATATACGTCGCAGGCAGGCTATGGGGGTTCATCGCGATCGGTTCGGTGACCGGGCCCCTTCCCGCCGACGTGGAGCGGTGCCTCGCGGAGTTCACCGGCCTGACCGCCACGGCAATCGCCACCGCACAGAGCCGTGCGGAGATCCGTGCGTCACGCACTCGCATCGTCGCGGCCTTCGACAATGCACGTAAGCGACTCGAACGCGACCTTCACGACGGTGCGCAACAACACCTCGTGAGCTTGGCGCTACGCGTCGCGATGCTGTCAGACTGCCCAGGCGTCAGCGACAGCATTCGAAACCAGTTGAAGGAGCTGTCAATCGGTCTCGATACGGTCATCGGCGATCTTCGTGAACTCGCCCGCGGTATCCACCCGGCGATCCTCTCGCAAGCGGGCCTCGAGCCCGCACTGCGTGCGCTGGCCGCCCGCTCGGTGTTACCGGTCGAGCTCCGGTTGGGTGTCCCGGACCGGCTGCCGACGTCGATCGAATCGGGAGCGTACTACATTGCGGCGGAGGCGCTGGCCAACGCGACCAAGCACGCGCACGCTACGCGCGTGCGGATCGAGGCCGAACTCGGCGGCGCCATGTTGCGCGTCGCGGTCATCGACGACGGGATCGGTGGCGCAGACGTCCGGTCCGGCACGGGGCTGCTGGGTTTGCATGATCGGGCCGAGGCCTTGGGCGGGCGATTGTCGGTCCTGAGTCCGACCGGAGGGGGCACCCACATCCAGTTCGACATCGACTGCGCTGCAACGAATGTGTGCTGCGGCTGAAGAACTATCGGGCTTCCAGATACCGGAGCACAGCGGCCACGCGACGATGGGTGTCCTCGCCGTCGATAAGGTTCAGCTTCGCCAGGATGTTCCCGATATGTTTTTCGACCGTGGTCTCGGCCACGACGAGACGTCGCGCGATGCCGGCATTGGAGAGCCCTTCGGCCATCAGCATGAGAACCTCGTGCTCGCGTCGGGTCAGGGTGTCCAGCGGATCGTTGTGACGTGCTCCCGAGACCAGTTCCTGCACAAAGGTGGAATCGAGGACCGATTCGCCGTCGGCCACTCGGCGGATTGCGTCGAGCAACACACTCTTGCTCGCGACCCGGCTCTTGAGCAGGTAGCCTACCGGACGCCCGCTGCGCAGAAGCTCTTTGGCGTGTTGGGCGTCAATGTGAGCGGACAGCACCAAGATCGCCGTACGCGGGAACTCCTGTTGGATGATCTTGGCCGCGTCGATCCCTTCTGTACTGTGCCGTGGCGGCATCCTGATGTCGACCAGGGCGAGATCCGGGTTCTTGTCGCGCACCGCGGCGAGCAACCCGTCAGCGGTGTCAGCCTGTGCCACCACGTCGAACCCCTCTTGTGCGAGCAGGCTGCACAGCCCTTCGCGCAGGATGATTTCGTCTTCTGCCACGACAACGCGCATCTCAGCCTTCGATTCCCTGTCCACAACCAGCATCACGGCATGTGAAAACCCTCGTTGATAACAATGCCGAGATGTGTTGTGTTAATCCCGGATAGGCGTCTCCGCCGTGAACAGCAAGGCATTTCACAGTTGATCCGGGCGGCGACAGAGCTCAATGGACGACGATGCGCCGACTGAGCCAGTACTTGGCCACCGACAGTGTCACTGCCGCTGAGACCAGCACTGCCATGGCAATCACGTCACACATGGTCAGCGTTTGTCGACCGATTTGCGCGGGCAGCGCCTGCGGACCGCCCAACGGCCGCGGGAACGTGGCCTCCGGGACGGAAGCGGCAACACGAACATGGGAAATCGCAGCCCGGCATGCGTGATCATCCGGCGGGTGGAGAGCGCGCCTGCAGAGAAAAGTAGCGACGTATTCCGTTGCAAGGCATATTGAATGATGTTCACACCGGGAAACGTTGCCGGAATGTGGTCCCCATGTCGCCGGGGACAGCCACCAATCGTCGGTGGTGTCGGCCTCCATCCTGGCTACGTGCTGGCCAGTGGACACACGGCGTGTCTTCGGCCGATGGTCAGTCCCGCGGCGTCGGCGAATGCATGGAGCTCTCGCTCGATGTCGGGACCGGCGGGCTGGTAGACGATTTCGGTGACACCGGCCGCACGGTAGCGCGCGATCAGCTTCGCCACGTTCGCCCCGGTACCGACGAGCATGCCGGGCCGGATGAGGCTGTCGAGGTGCGGCCGATGGCGTCGATCGGGTTGTACGAGGTGTATGGCAAGGTGACGCTCGTCGGCGGGGTAGCTCTCTACGGCCTTGCGCCAGCTGCGTCCGCCCGGAAGCTCGTCAACTGCCGAGGAGCCTCCGAGGAGATAGACCCTGTGATAGTGCAACACCGCCGACGACGCAAGCGTTTCCACCACGCGCGAAGACGCCAGATCTTCTCCGTCGGAGAGCACGGTGCCGAACACCAACTGGGAGCGTCGATTCGGGACGCCAGGCCCGGTCGGCCGGGGAGGCAGGACCGAGAACACGCCGTCGGCGAGTTCGGTGGCGACGGCCCGTCCCCGTGACCCGTCGGCCGCGATCAGAAGAGGCACTCGGAGCGGGCGAGGCGCACCGAATCCGGGCAGTTGAAGCATGCGGATCCTCGCACCCTCCCACTCGGCGGTCTCCCCGGCGAGAAGCGTCTTCAAGCATCGAACGTAGTCGGCCACGTCGCTCCATCGGATGGGTCGATGGCCCAGCGCAAGCCGCCCCGTGAATCCCGTTCCGACGGCGACCGCCACCCGACCCGGTGCCAGGGTGGCAAGTTCAGCGATGGCAGACGCGTTCACCATCGGGTGGCGCAGGCTCGGTACCAGGACGCCGGGGCCGAGTCCGATGCGCGTGGTGCGTTCGGCGCACCGAGCCAACGTCATCCAGACGTCCGTGATGACGGCGGGCGAGTCGTACAGCCACGCGCGCCGGTATCCGAGGGATTCGGCAAGTGCGACGTGGTTCGGGGTGTCCGACGCGGTGGCGAATGCACACGAGATCTGCATGTCAGACCTTTCGGGAGGTTCTGGAATGTCCGACGGAATGCTTAACGCCCGCGCGACGTTTCCAATGATAACGGATTGACGTTATCAGCGAAAACAGGAGAAAATATGGCATCGGAACCGGGTTACGACTTCGTCATCGTGGGCGCCGGCACCGCGGGATGTGTTCTCGCGGCCCGTCTCAGCGCACAGGAGGACGTCCGGGTGTTGCTCATCGAGGCCGGAAGCGCGACGCTACCGCCTGCGAGCGCGGCGCCGCCGCAGTGGCAGACCCTGCTCGGGAGTTCGGCGGACTGGGGCGGCCCCACCGCGGTCCAGGACACCCTGGGGCGCGCGATACATGTCGCCCGAGGGCGCGGGTTCGGCGGGTCCTCCGCGATCAACGCGATGATGTTCGCGCGGGGTCACCGCGAGAGCTACGACGACTGGCCCGAGGGTTGGCGGTTCGACGACCTGCTGCCGTACTTCATGCGCAGTGAGGCCTCTCGTGGCGGTAACCCGGCACTGCGAGGCAAGAACGGCCCGTTGCGCGTCGGTCCCGCCTCGCCGGTCAACCCACTGCTGGCCGCGGCGCTCGATGCAGCGGTCGAATGCGGCTATGCCGCAGCAGAAGACATCAGCAGCGGCGACGAAACCGGTTTCGGTGCGGCGGATCTGACCATCGACGGACGCAGGCGCCAGACCGCCGCAGACGCGTATCTGGTGCCGGCGATGGACCGCCCCAATCTCGACGTGATCTCCGACGCCGTCGTGCACCGGCTCGTGATCTCCGAGGGCCGCTGCACCGGAGTGGAGTTCCACCGCAGCTCGAGTCCATCATCAACCTGTGTGCGGTCGGTTGGCGAGATTGTGCTGGCGGCCGGCGCGATCGGTTCCGCGCAGCTTTTGATGGTGTCCGGTGTGGGCCCAGAGGCGCACCTTCGCGACGTGGGCGTCGACGTCGTCCATCACCTGCCCGGGGTCGGCGCAAACTTCCAGGACCATCCGCTCAGCGGTGTCATATACACTGCGGCGCAGCCGATTCCGACGCCGGAGCACAACCACGGTGAGGTGATGGGCCTGATCCGCACGGCGTCTGCGGGCGCACCGGATCTGCAGATCCTGATGGTCGATTCGACCGAGGTGACCGGACTGGACATTCCCAACGCGTATCTCTTCGGCGTCTCCGCGATGCAACCGCACAGTCGCGGGCGGGTTCGGCTCACGGGACCGACGGTCAACGCCGCGCCGTTGGTCGATCCGAACTACCTCATTGACGAGCGTGACTGGAAGACGATGCTCGAGGGCTTCCGCATCGCTCGCGAAATCGGCGCCGCGGCCGCGATGGCGCCGTGGTGCGGTGGCGAACTCGCCCCGGGACCCGCGGTGGCAGACGATGAATCGTTGCGACGATTCATCTGCGACTCCCTCAGCTCGTACTACCACTCGTCAGGCACGTGCGCCATGGGAGACTCGGACGAGTCGGTGGTCGACACGGCACTGCGCGTGCACGGTCTCGCGGGTCTGCGTGTGGCGGATGCGTCCGTCATGCCGTCCCTGCCGTCGAACAACCCGATGGCAACGGTTTACGGCATCGCCGAGCGTGCAGCCGATCTGATCGGCGGCTGACACGGCCCGTCGTCGCGGTGGTCAGTCCTCGTCGTCGGATTCGACGAGCTCAGGAGTCACCTCGCGGGTGGCCATGCCACCTTCGCGGCCGTGATCGGTGGGTCCCGGCGGGGGATTGTCGGCGGGGTCGGTCTTGCCGCCCGCGCCCGTTGCCGCGTCGTCTTTCGAATCCTTCGCCATGACCGCCACTCCTTCTCGCACCGATCTACCGTGCGATCGGCAGAATATCCCCAGCGACGCTCGGACAAACGCGTTCGCGTATCACGGCCCGACGACGCGGCCCAGCCACTTCTGGCTGATCCGGTCGTAGGTGCCGTCGTGCTGGACGATGTTGAGCCACTCGTCGACCCACCGGGCGGTATCAATCGCCGCGGCCGGCAGAAGGTACGCCTTCTGCTCGAACGTGAACGGTCGATCGGTGGACACACCACACAGCGTGCGGTCCTGCGCGGTCTGGAACCGTATCTCGCTGGCGTCGGTGATCATCGCGTCCGCGTGTCCGGCGCTGATCTCGCCGAAAATGGTGTTGTTGTCGGGATGGTCGATGATCGTGGCCTGTTTGAGGTTGCCTTTCGCGAACTCCTCGTTGGTGCCACCGGGATTGACGACGACGCGTGTACCCGGACGATCGATGTCCTGCAGCGAACGGAATCGTGACGCGTCGGCACAGCGCACGATGGCGGCTTTGCCGTCGCGCAGGTACGGCGCCGAGTACACCGCCTCCTGCGCGCGTTTCAGCGTGATGCTGATGCCGCCCATCGCGATGTCGCACCGGTCGTTGAGGTCGCCGACCAGGTTGGCCCACGTCGTCTGCACCATGTCGACCTCGACGCCGAGGCGACGTGCCATATCGTCGGCGAGGTCGATGTCCATCCCGCTCCAGGCTCCCTGCGGGTCACGGAAGGTGAACGGGCGGTAGTCGCCGGTGCTGCAGACTCTCAGGGTCTTCGATTCGGTGATGTGCCGGAGGGGGCTCGGGTCTGGCGTCGGTTCCGATGTGCACCCTGCGGCCAGTGTGGACAGCGACAGCAGGGCGGCACAGAAGATGGTCGCTTGTCTGAGGCGCACGTATTCAGGCTCTCACGACTGTCTGAGGGGCCGCTGTGCCGACGCAACACAACCTGACCTGTGGGCGCGGGTGAACCGAATGTGCGACGATGCCCAGGTGCCCAGCCGCGAAAGTTGCGGTAGGCCCCGACACTGACGGCAGAAAGGACGGCCGGATACATGACCGTAAGGCGTGGTCGCGGGCGGTCCCGCGGCGTGGCACCACTGGCGATTGCCGGGTTGTCCGTGGTCGGTCTCGTCATGGCGGCACCTGCCGCGGCCGATCCGGTGCCGGATCCTGCTCCGCCGGGGCCTGCCGTCGCTGCTCCCGGTCAGCCGATCGTCGAGCCTGCCGAGGGCTCCGCGCTTCCGCCCGCGCCGCCGCCGGTCGGTCCTCCGCCGGTGCCCGAGATGGCGAACCCGATGTACGGGTCGGGTCAGTCCGGCTCAGGCCCGTTGGGCTCGCTCCGGGACCTGTGGCACCAGGCCCGCGATCCTGGAGGCATGCAGTTGGCTCCCACCGGCGGTGTCGCGCCGCCGCCCGGCGCGGGTGCACCTCCGCCGCTGCCGCCCGGGTACGTCTCGATCAACGCTCCGGGCTCCGAGACGCCGGTGACCGAAGACCCGGCGGGTAATGCAGGCGGTCCGCCGCTGCCGCCCGGCTACTACCCGCTCGACGGTCCGCCGCCACCGGGCTACGAGTACAACTCGCCGGCCCCAGCGGCGCCGCCGGTCCCGTAGGCCCGCGCCGGCCGGGTTCGCGGTCGCGGGTGCTCAGCACTCCACGACGTTCACCGGCACGGCCGTTGCCAGTCCACCGGTCGATGTCTCCTTGTACTTGGCACTCATGTCACGCCCGGTGCTGCGCATCGTCTCGATCACCTGGTCGAGGCTCACGCGGTGAGTTCCGTCGCCGCGCAACGCCATTCGCGCTGCGTTGATCGCCTTTCCCGCCGAGATGGCGTTGCGTTCTATGCACGGGATCTGCACCAGACCCCCGATCGGGTCGCAGGTCAGTCCCAGGCTGTGTTCCATGGCGATCTCGGCGGCGTTCTCGACCTGCGCGGGCGTGCCTCCGAGGATTTCGGCGAGCCCGGCAGCGGCCATGGAGGCCGCAGAACCGACCTCTCCCTGACATCCGACCTCCGCGCCCGAGATCGAGGCGCGTTCTTTGTACAACGAGCCGATCGCCCCGGCGGTCAGGAGGAATCGGACGCTCGCGTCGTCGGGGTCCGCCGCGCCCTGGGGTGTGTAGTGCAGTGCGTAGTAGAGGACTGCCGGGATGATGCCGGCGGCGCCGTTGGTGGGAGCGGTGACGATGCGGCCGCCGGACGCGTTCTCCTCGTTGACTGCAAGCGCGACAAGGTTGACCCAGTCTTCGGCGTAGACGGGGTCCCGGCCGGGATCGTCGGTGAGTAGGCGTTGGTACCAGTCGCGGGCACGCCGGCGCACCCTCAACGTGCCGGGGAGGAAGCCGTCGCGGGTGATCCCGCGCTCCATGCATTCGAACATCACGTCGCGGATGTGCAGCAGACGCGCCCTGACCTCATCCTCGCTTCTGGTCTCGGTTTCGAACGCGAGCATTACCGAGCTGATGGGGGAGTCGAATTTGTCGGCGAGGGCCAGCAATTCGGCAGCGGAGCTGAACGTGACGTCGCCGTCTTCCGATCCGTGACCTTGCCCGAGTTCGTCGGCACCTTCGGCGACGACGAAACCTCCGCCGACCGAGAAGTATGTCTGCGCATGTAGCGGGCGCCCGTCGGATCCGGCCGCGGACAACCGCATACCGTTGGAGTGCGTGGGCAGGACAGTCTCGGGATGTAACCGGATGTCGTTCTCGGAAAGCGTGATCTCGACACGCCCACCGACGCGGATGCGGCCTTCGGCGCGCATTTGCTCGATGCGCCGGTCCTTGAATTCTGATTCGATCGTCTCGGGCCGAGAACCCTCCAGACCCAAGAGAATTGCCGACATGGTCCCGTGGCCCGCGCCGGTCGCGGCCAGCGATCCATAGAGGTCGACGTCGATGGTTGCGACCGCATCGAGCACACCGATGGCGTCGAGATCGTCGGCAAACCGCGCGGCCGCTCGCATGGGGCCCACGGTGTGCGAACTCGAGGGACCGATACCGACGCTGAACAGATCGAACACGCTGACGGTCATCGGACGCCGGACCTCACGTCAAGGCCCAGACACAACATTTCCGGCACTCCGTCCTTTCGCCGCTGAACCTGGCTCTCTGCCAGTCGTGTTTCCAGGCTAGTCCGAAGAACCGGTGGCCCGCCGCAACAACGAGGACACGGCGGGTAGGCGCTGATGGGGCACGCAGCGCCGCGTGTGCGCGACGCTGCGTGCTCAGGTCAGAACCAGACTTTTCGTCCGCCCACGGGGCGACCGACGGCACCGAGGATCCACAGGATGACGCCGACGACGACCAGGATGCCGCCGATGGTGTACAGGATCGAAAGGCTCGTGAAGTAGCCGATCAAGAGAAGGATGATGCCGAGGACAATCATTGCTGAATCCGTTCTGACTTGTGGTCATCCAGTTGTTGGATAAATTGACGCCAACAGAATTACCCCTTCGGCTGCGGTTCAAACCAAAAGCATTTTTTGGGCTCAACTGCCGATCAGCCGGCTGCGGTTTGCTGAATCCGAGGCGACGGCACCGGCCCGGCATCGGGAGGACGGTGTCGGTTTCACGGTCGATCGACGCCCTGCGCCCGCCAGGACCGCCCAGCGGTACCGGCAATGCTTTGGAACGCGGACGATTCTCCTTCCCCCATGCCTAGACTCGTGGGCGCCAGACGAATCGGCAGTGTCGTCAATTCGACATCTGAGGAGGGGACGTATGGTCAGGACGCATACGGTAGCCGCGGGGGAGACGTTGTCCGGCTTGGCGTTGCGGTTCTACGGCGAAGCCGATCTGTATCCGCTGATCGCGACAGCCAGCGGCATTCCGGATCCCGGCGTCATCGCGGTGGGCCAGAGGCTCATCTTTCCCGACTTCGTGCGGCACACGGTGGTCCCTGGGGAGACGTTGTCGGATGTGGCCGCGCGGTTCTACGCCGATGCCGCCCTGGCGCCGCTGATCGCCGCTGCGAGCGGTATCGCGCCGACCACAGATGCCGAGCCCGGACAGCGACTGGTCATCCCGGACATCACGCGATACCCCGTGGTCGCCGGGGACACGCTGTCGGCGCTCGCCACACGGTTCTATGGAGATTCGGCGTTCTATCCGTTGATCGCCGCGGTCAACGGCATACCGAACCCCAACGTCATAGAGGTCGGCCGGGTGCTGTTGATACTTGCCGGGCGAAGTGACGGCTTCGGCCTGCGCATCGTCGACCGCAACGAGAGCGATCCTCGCCTGTGGTACTACCGCTTCCAGACCGCGGCGGTCGGCTGGAACCCCGGCATCAACGTGTTGCTGCCGGACGACTATCGCACCAGCGGTAAGGCCTACCCCGTGCTGTATCTGCTTCACGGAGGTGGGGACCAGGACTTCCGCACGTTCGACTTCCTCGGCATCAGGAACTGGACCGCGGGCAAACCCATCATCGTGGTGATGCCGGACGGCGGGCATGCCGGTTGGTACTCCAATCCGGTGGCATCCTTTGTCGGGCCGCGAAACTGGGAGACCTTCCACATCGCGCAGTTGCTGCCATGGGTCGAGGCGAACTTCCGTACGTATGCCGAGTACGACGGACGCGCGGTCGCAGGGTTCTCGATGGGCGGGTTCGGCGCGCTGAAGTACGCCGCCAAGTACTACGGCCATTTCGCTTCGGTAAGCAGCCATTCCGGGCCGGCGAGCCTGCGGCGCGATTTCGGTTTGGTGGTCCACTGGGCGAATCTGACCTCGGCGGTGCTGGATCTCGGTGGCGGTACCGTCTACGGCGCTCCGCTGTGGGACCAGGCGCGGGTGAGCGCGGACAATCCGGTGGAACGAATCGAGAGCTACCGGAACAAGCGGGTGTTCCTCGTGGCCGGGACCAGTCCGGATCCGCTCAACTGGTTCGACAGCGTCAACGAGACCCAGGTGCTCGCCGGTCAGCGTGAATTCCGTGAGCGCCTCAGGGCCGCGGGCATTCCGCACGAGGCCCATGAGGTACCCGGGGGGCACATCTTCCGGCCCGAGATGTTCACCCGGGATCTCGACGGGATCATCGCCCGCCTGCGACCTGCGGCGGCCGTCGAAGTCTGAACCGCGACAATCTATTCGGGCCACCGCGAGGTGAGCACCTGGGGTGCCCACATCGGCCAGGCGGGCCGGCCCACAGCGAATCCGCCGGCGAGTTGGGCAACGATGCGCGGACCCCTGACGGCGCTGTTGTCATAGAACGTCGAGATGTCGGCGCGGGCGGCCGCCAGCGCGACGAGGGGCCAGAGTCGTTGGTGCCGTTCGCGGATCTTCTCCTCGGGCACGTGGTGACCACCGGCTCGTACCCGGTGCTGCACGCGTAAGACGGCGAGATCCTCGGGGATCATCACCACGTGCATTACCACGGTGTATCCAGCCGCCTGCGCGGTGTCGATGAGCTCAATTTTCGAGGGATGTGAGAACACCGTTTCGGCGATGAACGATTCACCGAGTTCGATCAGCTTGAGTCGGGTGTCGGAGGCGATGCGTGCGGCATCGTAGGAGTGCTCGGCCGGGGCGTGCGGCCAGCGACGCTTGGCGATCTCGTCGGCGTTGACGAACGCACTGCCCGTCAGCAGCGGGGCCAATGTGAGTTCGACGAAAGTGCTCTTGCCCGCGCCGTTAGGCCCAACGACGAGATCGAGTCGTTTCACCGGATCCCGTCACCGTCTGTGCCGATCACCGCTGCGCAGGAGCCAGCACGGTCGTGGTGCCGTCCGGTTGGTACCGCACGATGGCACCGTCGTCGTCGAGAGCGACGGTGGTCACGCCGCGCCCGGCGAGGACCTGGCCGTAATCGGTGTGTGCCAGATTTTCTTCGATGGCGGCGGAGATCTCGGCGTTGAACACGACGCCTTCCTCAGGAGTCAGATCGCGTAGCGCCAGATCGCCGGCGAGCGCGGCTTCCACCCGGCGGCGGGCGGCGGTGTGTTGGCTCGACACCGCCCGCCCCACTCGTGCCCAATGGTCGAGTTGCTGCTTGGCCGACCTACTCTGACGTGCGCCTTCGGCCGCGGCGCTCTCCACCAGGTCTGCGGCGAAGCGAGTGACCCGATCTGCGGTCTCAGTCATGACACGCCTCCATGTAGCAGTCTGAAACGAGTGTAACAGAATGCTACACGGCTGTTAGGTTCGTCAGCTGGCGGCGTCGAGAATCTTGATCGCGAAGATCAGGGAGTCACCGGGCTCGATGCCTGCGGCCGGCTGACCGTTCGGGTATCCGTCCTCGGACGTCATCGCCACGGCGACCGTGGAACCGACCGTCTGGCCCGCGATGGCCTTCTGGAATCCGGCCACCACCCCGTTGAGCGGGAAGTCGACCGGTGCGCCGCGCTCATAGCTGCTGTCGAACACCGTGCCGTCGCGGCCGTTGACACCCATGTAGCAGACCAGAACTGTGGCGTTGTCCGCGACGACGGGTCCTTCGCCCGGCTGCAGGGTCTTGACCTGGGTTTCGGTCACGCTGAACGGCCCGTTGACGTTGATCACCGGTGCCGCGGCGTCGGTGGATCCGGTGACCTCGACACTGCCGGTGGCTCCGGACAGCGTCCACTCCGGAGCGGCGGCGTCCTGGGGCGCGGCGGTCGGGCACGTACTGGCAGCGGGTGCCGCAGTCTCGGTTGAACTGGACGTGACCAGCTCGGCAACAGTCGACGAACCGGCCGGTGACGTGCTTGACGAAGCGGTGTCCGAGTCGGAGCCGCAAGCGGCGAGGGGCATGGCAAGCGACGCGGCGCAGGCCGCGATGGCGACGGAGGAAGACACGCGATAGTTCACCGGCGATACGCTACAGCCGCAGCTGTCTGCCGACGCCGTTACCCCAGATATCGGCCAGTTTGCTCGCGGCCCGTCGGATCGGGACACGTGCGGGGTTGTGGTGTTGATTCTCCGCGCCCGCTGCGGACGCGCAGACGCGGCATGCAATTCGTGTATGCGTCATGACGGGGTCACATGGTCACGCGCGGAGATCTCAATTTGACGCCGCACGTGGAATATATTGTCGGAAACCGAAATTCACGGAAGACGTTCCATACGGCCTGAACCAAACCGCACGCCGACTCGTCTCGGCTTGATGTGAAGACAACTGACACATCAGATCTCGCGCGCACGAGAAATCTTCTGAGCCGTCTGGAGGCCGGTGACAGAGTCGACTACGACTTCATCGTGTGCGGGGCCGGCACCACGGGATCGGTGGTGGCACGCCGACTTGCCGAGGGGCTCGGCGCCTCCGTCCTGCTGCTCGAGGCCGGAGGTGACGACGACGTCGAGAGCATCATGGATCCGCAGCGGTGGCCGGCGAACCTGGGAACCGAACGAGACTGGGGGTTCGTCGCGGAGGAGAACGTCCGTCTGAACAATCGTGCACTTCCCATGTCCATGGGCAAGGTGCTCGGCGGTGGTTCGAGTATCAACGTGATGTGCTGGGCGCGCGGACACAAGGCGGACTGGAACTTCTTCGCAGCAGAGGCCGGGGATCCTGCGTGGGGTTACGACAACGTGCTGGAGATCTACCGCAGCGTCGAGAACTGGACAGGCACACCGGATCCCGTGCGGCGTGGCACCCGAGGTCCGGTACACGTGGAACCGATACCCGACCCCCAGCCCTGTGCGGTTGCGACAATAGAGGCGGCGAAGTCCCTTGGGTTACCCGCCTACGACAGCCCGAACGGGGCGATGATGGAGGGTCCCGGGGGAGCGGCCATGCTGGAGGTCTTGACCAAAGACGGTCGACGACAGTCGATCTACCGCGCGTATGTCGTCCCGGTTCACGGGCGCGTCGACCTGACCGTGTTGACCGGCGCCGTGGTGCAACGGATCGTCGTGGTCGGCCGGCGTGCCACCGCTGTCGAGGTCAAGATCGGAGGGACTGTGCACGAAATCACGGCCAGATCCGAGGTGATCGTGTCGCTCGGTACGATCAACACCCCGAAGGTGCTCCTGCAGTCGGGTATCGGCGACGAGAGGCAACTGCGTTACTTCGGCATCCCTGTCAATGCCCACCTACCGGGCGTCGGCCGAAATCTGCAAGACCACTTGGCGTTTCCGGTCGAGTGGGAGTTCCCGCCGGGATGGGGCCCTGACGCCCGCGGGCAGGCCTGCATCTACTGGTCGAGCGAGTCGGGTCTTGCCGCACCGGACCAGTACGCCTGCTTCACCGGTATTCCCTTCGGCACACCCGAAACCGCCGAGCGGTTCCCACTGCCGGCTTCGGCGTGGTTTCTGTACGGCACGGTTGCCCGACCGCAGAGTCGTGGCACCGTCACATTGACCGGCCGCCACCCGGACGATCCGGTCGAAGTACACGCTAATTCCCTGGCACATCCCGAAGATGTTGCCAAGTCGCGCCAGTGCGTCGAATTCTTGCGCGAGTTTGGCAACGCCGCGGAGCTTCGGCCTTATGTGCGTCGCCCGGTCATGCCCGGTGACCTCGCCGGCCGGGATCTCGACGAATTCCTTCGCAACGCAGGTGGTTCGTTCTGGCACCAGGTCGGCACGGCGAAGATGGGCCGCGGCCCCATGTCGGTGGTCGATGCGCAACTGAAGGTCCACGGCCTCGACGGCCTGCGGGTGGCGGACGGATCGGTCTTGCCCCGGCTGACCACGGGTAACACGATGGCGCCGTGTGTCGTCATCGGCGAACTGGCGTCGCAGGCACTCATTGCCGAGCACCGGGGATCGGTGCCCCGCCCGGTGACCGCGTGATCTACGCGCGACGCAGAATTGCGACGAGGAAGTCGGAGTCCTCGCTGAACGGGCGCACATCCCAGGTGGACAGCAGCTGATCCGGGGTGAACTCGGCCCCTTTCGCGTCGGCGAGGAACTCCTCGAACCCGTAGTCGCGGCCTGCACCGAAACCGATCACGGCGCGGCCGTTGTCGGTCAAGTGGGCGCGAAGTCGGGACAGCACCTGGGCCCGGGTGCTCGGCGCGAGGAAGGTCATCACATTGCCGGCGGACACGATGATGTCGAAAGGTTCGGTGATCCCGCGTACCGGCAAATCGAGTTCGGCGAGATCACCGACCAGCCAGCGCGGTCCCGGGTAGTCCTCCTCGGCAGCGGCGATCAGGGCCGGGTCGACATCGACACCCACCACACGATGCCCCACACCTGCCAGGTATCCGCCCAGCCGACCGGGTCCGCAGCCCGCGTCGAGGATGTGGGCGTTTCGCGGTGCCATGGCATCCACAAGACGGGCCTCGCCGAAGAGGTCTTCACCAGCGCGCGCCAGGGAGCGGAAGCGTTCGATGTACCACTGCGAATGCCCGGGATCGGCCGCGACCTTCTGCATCCAGAGACTCTGCTCGACCATCCCCGCATTGTCTCAGTTCGGGTGGCCGTGAGAGCGGGGCGGTCGCTGGATCGCAAGGGGCGACCGTTCCTTCACTTCGCTGGCGATGCACCATCTCGGTTGGGGGTGGTGGCTGCCATCGGCGCGACGGGT
>Ga0182740_1000105_pt1 | contig 138530 bp, 115 predicted proteins | sample eDN5th37CKraftBY_FD_128872 | JGI IMG/M metagenome (GOLD analysis project Ga0182740, IMG submission 128872) | Enriched backyard soil microbial communities from Emeryville, California, USA - eDNA 5th pass 37_C Kraft BY (version 2) (version 2) | ecosystem: Environmental > Terrestrial > Soil >... | reverse complement strand
GTGTGAAGCGGTGGTCCCGGGGCGGGAGACCCCGCCCCGGGACCGGCGCTGTGGTTCGCGGTCGCGGACCTTCGGCTATTTCGCAACAGCCCGCAGACCGACCGAATGTACCGTTCGCTCGGACTCGGGGTGGGTCGACACCGGTTCCGGGCGCGGTTATCGGCCGTCCGGAGCGGTGACCCGCTCGGTGTGGGCGCGCAGGGTCCGGGTGACATCGGTGAGGAACGCGGTGATCGCCGCCTGCTGGTCGTCGCTGTGGGCGGCGAACAGTTCCGCGACATCGCGCGCGAACGGCTCGTAGAGGGGCTGCAGGCGTGCTGCCATCCGGTCGGTGGCGACGACCAGGAGGATGCGGCGCCGGTCGGTGGTGTCGGGGACGCGGGTGATGTAGCCGGCGGCGGCCAGTCGGTCCGCGATGCCGGTCACCGCCCCCGGGGTCAGGTGCAGGGCCCGGGCCAGATCCCCGGCGGTGGTCGGCCCGGATCGGGACAGCACGTCCAGGGCCCGATTGTCGGTGGCGGTCAGGCCGAGTCGGTGCGCGACCGCCTCGTGGAACATCACCACGGCCGTCGCGAAATCCCGGCCGAGGAGGTCGCCGGGTGTGATCGGTTCGTTCGTCATGCCTACCCCAAATTATTTCAGCGTTCTAAACTATATACCGCACTGAATCGAAGGAGGGTGAGATGACTGCATCGACCCACGACGCCGTCGGTGTGGACCGGGCACTGGCACGCGTCGCGGCTGCCTGGGAAGAAGGAAATCCCGAGTCCTACTCGCAGGCCTTCACCGCCGACGCCGACTACACGGCATTCGACGGCACCCACATGAGCGGACGCAGAGCGATCGCCGACGGTCACCGCGACCTGTTCGCGGGCATCATGCGCAATTCCCGCATGGTGACCGAACATCGCGACGTGCGTTTCCCTGCTCCCGACGTCGCGGTCGCGTGCGAACGCGGCGGAATCGTCATGTCCTGGCAGAAGCGGCGCACCGTCCCGACCGCGAAGCGCCGCTCCTCGGTGACCTTCGTCCTGGTCCGGCGGGACGGCACCTGGCTGGTGGACACCTTCCACAACACCCGCTATCGGCCGTGGTCGAACACCCTGCTCGGGCGCCTCACGCGGCGAGGCAACCCCACCTGACCCGAGCGAATGTACCGTTCGTCTCCTCAGATCGACCGAATGTACCGCTCGCTCGGAACAACCGGGGGCAGGTAGGGGACGGAAACGCCGATGTGGGTCGGTCCAGCACCGGGATCAGTCCAGCACCGACCCCATCACCCGGTCCACGGCGATCTCGACGACCACGCGAGTCGGGTTCTCCCGCGGCGGCCGGTACCGCCGGGTGTAGCGGTCGACCCCCTCGGCGACCGCGGCGGCGTCGCTGCGCACCCGCGCCGAGCCCTCCAGGGTGAGCCAACGCCCGCCGTCGACCTGCGACACCGCGGCGTAGCCGCCCCGGTCGGCGTTCAAGGCCTTCTGCGAGCCGGCGTTGGTGATCACCCGCACCACCCGGGCCTGCGGATCCCAGGTGAACCCGACCGCGACGACGTGCGGGGTGCCGTCCTTGCGCAGCGTCGTGAGTGTGCCGAGGTGGTATTCGGACAGGAACTGCAGTGCGCGCTCGCCGAGCGCGTCCGGGGTGCGGGCCATACCCGCGAGCCTAGAGCGCTCGACCTGCCCCGGGCACCGGCCCCCGACCGCGCCCGCACCGATCGGTCACGGAACACTGGCAGCCATGACCATCGCGCAGGGAAGCATCGTGATCTTCGGGGGCCGCAGCGAGATCGGGCTCGAGGTGGCCCGCCGGCTCGCCCCCGGCCGCACCGTGATCCTCGCCGCGCGCCGCGCCGGCGAGCTGGACGGCCCCCGGCAGGCGGTGCTGGCGGCGGGCGCGAGCGCGGTGCACACCGTCGAGTTCGACGCCGACGATCTCGACATCCACGAGCGGGTGCTCGAGCAGATCACCGCGGCGCACGGGCCGATCGACGTGGCGGTGCTCGCCTTCGGGATCCTCGGCGACCAGTCCCGCGCCGAAACCGACGCCGCGCATGCGATCGCGGTCGTGCACACCGACTATGTCGCGCAGGTCGCGTTGCTGACCCGGCTCGCGACGCGGCTGCGCGCGCAGGGTGCGGGCCGGATCGTGGTGTTCTCGTCGGTAGCCGGGGTGCGGGTGCGCCGCGCCAACTATGTGTACGGGTCGGCGAAGGCCGGGTTGGACGGGTTCGCGTCCGGGCTGGCGGACGCCCTGCACGGCAGCGGGGTGTCGTTGCTGCTGGTGCGGCCCGGTTTCGTGATCGGCCGGATGACCGAGGGGATGAGCCCGGCGCCGTTGTCGAGCACCGCGGATCAGGTGGCCGACGCGACCGTGCGGGCGTTGGGCCGCGGTCGCGGCGAGGTGTGGGTGCCGGGCCTGCTGAGGCCGGTGTTCTTCGGGATGCGGCTGCTGCCGCGGGCGATCTGGCGGCGGCTGCCGCGCTGACCGGCCGTCACAGTTTGTAGCCGATGGTGCGCAACAGCGCCTTGCGGTCCGCGACGTCGGCGTCGGATTCCACCCCGAGCGGCGGGCTGCCGTCGATGACACCGATGATGCCGCGGCCGAGATCGGTTTCGGCGATGACGATCTCGACCGGGTTGGCGGTGGCGCAGTAGATGCCGCACACCTCCGGGACCAGCTTGATCGCGTTGAGGATGTTCACCGGGTAGCCGTTGTCGACGAACACGACGAAGCAGTGTCCGGCGGCGAGCGCGAGGGCGTTGCGGGTGGCCAGGTCCGTGAGCGTGTCGTCGTTGCCGGAGTGCCGCACCAGGCGCACCCCGGACGCTTCGCAGAACGCGATCCCGAACCGCAGGTGCGGGCTGGATCCGGCGAGCGTTTCGTGCAGGTCCTCGACGGTCTTGATGAAGTGGGACTGGCCGACGATCACGTTGGTGTCCTCGGGTTTGTCGATGGCGACGACGCTCAGCTCCACGGGGTTCTCCCTTCGGGTCGCGGGTCAGGGCCGGCGGGTTTCGAGCAGGCGCAACCACACCTCGCTGACCGTCGGATACGACGGGACCGCATGCCAGAGCGTGTCCAACGGCACCTTCCCGACGAGCGCCACCGTCGCCGCGTGCACGAGTTCGGCGACCTCGGTGCCGGCGAAGGTGGCGCCGACGAGGGTGTCGGTGGCGCGGTCGACGACGAGCGCGGCGTGCCCGGCGAAGTCGTCGCGGGCCAGCGCCGAGCCGGCCACCGCCAGCTCCACCTCGAGGGTCTCGACGTCGAGGCCGGCGTCGCGGGCAGAGGCGGCGGTGTGCCCGACGGACGCGATCTCCGGTTCGGTGAAGATCACCTGCGGCACCTGCCCGTGGTCGGCGGTCGCCCGGTAGCGGGGGTGATCGAGGTCGCGGCCCTCGGCGCGGGCGGCGATCACGTCGCCGCACACCCGCGCCTGGTATTTGCCCATGTGCGTCAGCGCGGCCCGGCCGGCGACGTCCCCGACCGCGTACAGCCAGGTGCCGTCCACCCCGGTGACGTTCAGGTGATCGTCGACGGGGGTGGCCGCCCCCGGGTCCAGGCCCAGCACGTCGAGCCCGAGGTCCGTGGTGGCGGGGCGGCGGCCGGCGGCGACCACGATTTCGTCGACCTCGACGGTGGTGCCGTCGTCGAGCTGCACGGTCGCCGGGCCGCCGTGGATGCGCCCGATCCCGGTGTCGCGGGCGTCTTCTCGGGTGACGCGGCTGATCTCGGTGCCGAACCGCACGTCGACGGCGTGGCGGCCGAAGGTGTCGGCGACGGCGGCGGCCGCGAACGGTTCGACGCGCGGCAGCAGCCGTGATCCGCGCACCGCGACGGTGAGTTCCTCGACGCCGAGCTGGCGCAGCCACGTCGCGGCCTCGCACGCGACCACCCCGCCGCCGACGAGCAGCACCCGCCGCGGAATCTCGACGAGGTTGGTGGCGTCGCGCGAGGTCCACGGCAGCGCCGCGCGCAGTCCGGGGATGTCGGGGACGGCCGCGACGGAGCCGGTGGCGAGCACCACCGCGTGCCGGGCGCGGAGGGTGCGGGGGCGGTCCCCGTCGACGGCGATGGTGCATTCCCCGGTGATGCGGGCGTGTCCGCGCAGCACGTCGATGCCGACGGAGTCGGCCCACAACACCTGGGAGCTGTCGTCGCGGCGGTGGGTGAACTCGTCGCGGCGGGCCAGCACCGCGGCGGCGTCGACCCCGTGCGCGTTGATCTTCTGCTCGACGCCGTGCATGTGGCGGGCGGCGGCAAGGATCTGACCGGGACGCAGCAGCGCCTTGCTCGGCATGCACGCCCAATACGAGCATTCGCCGCCGACGAGTTCGTGCTCGATCAGCGCGGCGGTGCGGTCGCTGCCGTTGATCGCGTAGTGTGCGGCGTTCTCTCCGGCCGGGCCGCCGCCGATCACGATCACATCGAAGACGTCGTGGTCGGAGCCGGCGGTATCGGGACTCACCCGTTCTACGGTAGGCGGATCCGGCGCCGTCCGGACCGGTTCGGCCGGTTCACTCCACGTGCGGGGAGTCCGCGTCGAAGATCAACCCCATCGGGGCGAGGACCCGCACGACCTGTTCGGCGGCCCATTCGTCGAGGTCACACAGCAGCAGCGAACGCCACGGGGTGATCACCACCGGGCGTTCGACGGCGGCGAGGAATTCGGCGGTGCGGGCCGGGAGCACCCCGCCGGCGAGGGCGGCGGCGAGCACGACGGTGCCGTCGGCGCGGTCGAGCCAGCCGATGGGGTGCGGGGGTGGGGTCGGCAGCGGCGCCGTGTCGGTGTCCGGTGCCGTAGCGTCGGCGGGTTCGAGCAGCACGTCGACGACGTCGCCGGTCTCGACCCGCACCCCGGTGTCGCGGCCGCCGCGGGTCAGCATCCACGACCCGTCGGGCAGCGCGCACACCGCCACGTCGGGGGACAGGGCCACGATGTCGCCGCTGCCGTCGTCGACGCCGAGGACGGTGTCGGCGGTCGCGGCGGTGCCGTGCAGCCGCCGGTGCAGTTCGGCGGCGATCGCGCGCACGTCGGCGAGCCCGCCGATCCGCCCGGACAGCGGGGAGGCGACGACACTGCGGCGGTAGGCGCCGTGCACGGTGAGCCCGGCCGCGTGGAGGGACCCGGTCAGGGTGTCGCGGTCGCCGTGCATCCGCAGCCCGGCGTGATCGGTGAGCAGCAGTTCCGCGTCGCCGTGGGCGTGGGCGAGTTCGGCGAGGGCCTGCAGTTGCGCGGCAGTCAGGGCACCGCCCGGCAGGTGCACGTCGACGGCGGATCGGGACTCGGACATGAGGTCCAGGCTAGAACGGTCGCCCGTCGGATGCCGCGGGGGCCCGCGCGCCTGCGTAGGGTGTGGTCATGTCCGATGGGGATCTCACGCGGCCGTCGTTCGCCGACCTCGCCGCCGCCAAGTTCGTGCTGCTCAGCACCTTCCGCAAGAACGGCACCGCGGTGCCCACACCCGTGTGGGCCGCGGCCGACGGGGACCGGTTGCTGGTGTGGACCGAGACCGACTCGTACAAGGTCCGCCGGTTGCGCCGGGACCCGCGCATCACCCTGGCGGTGTGCGACGCGCGGGGCAAGCCGCACAGCGCCGCGGTCGCGGGCACCGCCGTCGTGCTCGACGACGCCGGCACCGACCGTGCCCGCGCCGCGATCACCCGCAAGTACGGGATCCTCGGCCGGCTCTTGGTCAAGGCCAGCCTGCTGCGCCGCGGCCGGTCCGGCACGATCGGTCTCGCCTGCAGCGTCGACGAACCGTAATCTCGCCGGAGGCCGGCGATCTCGAGTCGATCGCCGCGCAAACCCCGTTCCATCCACCCGACCACGAGGAAACGACTTTCATGAGCGTGCACAGCTTCACCGTCGCCACCGCCGACGGCACCACCGAGGACCTGAGCGGCTACGCCGGCAAGTACCTGCTGATCGTCAACGTCGCCAGCAAGTGCGGGCTGACGCCGCAGTACGAGGGACTCGAGGCGCTGCACCGGCAGGCCGGGGACAAGCTGCAGATCATCGGGTTCCCGTGCAACCAGTTCGCCGGTCAGGAACCCGGCACCGACGCCGAGATCCAGGAGTTCTGCCGCCTCAGCTACGACGTGACGTTCCCGGTGTACGGGAAGATCGACGTCAACGGTGACGACGCGCATCCGCTGTACCGGCACCTGCGCGCCGAGGCCCCCGGCGACTTCGGTCCGGACCACGGGTTCCTGTACGAGCACGTCAGCAAGACGATGCCGGAGACGATCGGCACCGACGCGGTGAAGTGGAACTTCACCAAGTTCCTCGTCGATCCGGCCGGCGCGGTGGTGCGCCGCTTCGAGCCGACGGTTACCCCGGAGGAGATCGGCCGGGAGATCGCCGAACTGGTGGCGTGAGACCCCGGGCTCGGGAACCCGCGCGGTTCCCGAGCCCTGCCGGTCAGCGGGCCGCGCTGACCGACGACATGTGGAAGTCGGGGATCCGCATCGGCGGCATCGCGGTGCGCGTGAACCAGTCCTTCCACTCCCGCGGCAGGGTGCGTTCGGTGGCGCCGACCTCGGTGGCGCGCCGCAGCAGGTCCAGCGGGGATTCGTTGAACCGGAAGTTGTTCACCGCCGCGACCACCTCACCGTCCTCCACCAGGTACACCCCGTCGCGGGTCATCCCGGTCAGCAGCAGCGTCGCCGGATCGACCTCCCGCATGTACCAGAGGGTGGTCAGCAGCAGACCCCGCTCGGTGCAGGCCACCAGGTCGTCGATGCTCGCCGCCGATCCGCCGGTGAGCAGCAGGTTGTCGCCGGGCGCGGTGACGGTCGCCCCGAACTCGGCGGCCGCGGCCCGCGGATAGGTCAGCGCGTGCACGGTCCCGTCCCGGATCCAGTCGACCCGGCCGGTGTCGAGCCCGTTGTCGAACACCGACACCGCGTCCGTGGAGGCGGTCGCCGTCACGAACGGTGCGCATTCGAGACCCGGCGCGGCCGGATCCGAGTACAACGTCAGCGGCAGCGGGGTCAGGATCTCGCCGATCCGGGTGCCGCCCGGCCGGGACAGCGCGGTGTGCCCCTCCTCGGCGCCGCGGCCCTCCATCGACCACATCAGGTAGATCATCAGGTCGGCCACCGCGGACGGCGGCAGCAGCGTCTCGTAGCGTCCCGCCGGCAGTTCCACGGACTTGCGCGCCCAGTCCAGGCGCCGGTCCAGCTCCACGAGCAGGGCGGTGCTGTCGACGTCCCGGAAGTCGCGGGTGCCGGCGCCCGCCCAGGCGCCGGGACCGGTCGGTCCGCCCCGCTTGCCGTGCACCTCGATCGAGCCCTCCGGCTGGGTGTACCGGCGCCGCAGCCCGGTCGAGGTGCCGAGCCAGGTGGTGCACACCTGGTGGTGCGCGAACCCGTAGAGCAGATCGGAGCCGCCGAACCCCTCGGTCAGCGCGTCGATGACCTCGTCGAACACCGCGATGCCGGTGCCGGTGAACGCGTCCCCCCAGTCCCCGGGGCTGCCGGGGCCGTCGAGCAGCGGCATCGCGTCGGTCGCCGGGGCCGCGTCCTCGGCGGCGGCCTGCGCCGCGGCGACCACCGCGCCGACGTCCCCGGGATCGACGCTGCTCGAGGTGACGATCCCGACGCGGGTCACCGGTTCGCGCCGGATCGCCAGCACCGTCCAGGACCGCGACCGCGACACCCCGTTGGTGGTCATCGAGTTGCCCGCCCACCGCAGCGCCGCCTCCGACACCTCGGTCACCAGCACGATCGTCTCGTCCGCGGTGGACGCGCGCAGCGCCCGCTCCACCAGCTCCTGCGGCTCGATCATCGTCCGCCCTCCGTCCGGGTGTTGAGCACGTTGATGCCGCGCAGCAGCACCGACGGGCAGCCGTGGCTCACCGCCGCGACCTGCCCGGGCTGCGCCTTGCCGCAGTTCAGGGCGCCGCCGAGCCGCCAGGTGGACGGCCCCCCGACCGCCTCGAGCGCACCCCAGAAGTCGGTGGTGGTGCCCTGGTAGGCGACGTCGCGCACCTGACCGGCCAGTTCTCCGCCGCGGATGCGGTAGAAGCGCTGGCCGGTGAACTGGAAGTTGTAGCGCTGCATGTCGATCGACCAGGACTTGTCGCCGACGATGTACAGCCCGTCCTCGACGCCGGCGATCAGGTCCGCGGTGGAGCGATCCACGTGCGGATCCGGTTGCAGCGACACGTTCGGCATCCGCTGGATCGGCACGTGGTGCGCCGAGTCGGCGTAGGCGCAGCCGTTCGAGCGCGGCAACCCGAGCCGCGGCGCGAACGCCCGATCCACCTGGAACCCGACGAGCACCCCGTCGCGGACCAGGTCCCAGGACTGCGCGGCGACCCCGTCGTCGTCGAAGCCGACGGTCGCGAGGCCGTGCGGGTCGGTGCGGTCCGCGGTCACGTGCATCACGTCGCTGCCGTAGCGCAGCGACCCCAGCAGATCCGGGGTCGCGAACGACGTGCCCGCGTACGCCGCCTCGTAGCCGACGGCCCGGTCGTATTCGGTGGCGTGCCCGACCGACTCGTGGATGGTCAGCCACAGGTTCGTCGGATCGATCACCAGATCCGTCGGCCCGGCGACCACCGACGGCGCCGCGGCCTTCTCCGCCAGCCACTGCGGCAGCGCCGCCAGCTCCCCGGTCCAGTCCCAGTGATCGTCGGTCGCGAGATACTCCCAGCCCCGCCCGGTCGGGGGAGCGAGGGTGCGCATGGTCTCGAACACCCCCGCCGCCTGATCGACGGTGGTCGCCTCGAACTGCGGCTGGATCCGCACCCGCTGCTGGGTGATCGTCGATCCGGCCAGGTCCGCGTAGAAGGTCTGCTCCTTGACCTGCACACAGTGCGCCGTCACATGGTCGACGCCGTCGGCGGCGAGCAGCCGCTGCGACAGGTCGGTGAGGATCGCGACCTTGTCGGCGGTCGGCACCGCGAACGGATCGAGGTCGTACCGTGAGACCCACACCGCGTCCGGATAGACCGGTTCGTCGGCCCACAACACCGGATCCCGGTTCAGCGGCCGCAACGTCCGCGCCACCTCCAGCGCCTGCCGGGCCGTCGCCGCGGCCGTGTCCGCGGTCAGTTCGGCGTGCGAGGCGAAGCCCCAGGTGCCGTCGACCAGCACCCGCACCGCGAGCCCGGCATCGACGCCGTCCACCGCGGCCTGCACCCCGCCGTCCCGCAGCGCCAGCGACTGGCTGCGCACCCGGTGCACCCGCAGGTCCGCGTGGGTGGCCCCGCCGCTGCGGGCCACCGACAGCGCCGCCTCGGCGAGCGCACGTAACGGCAGATCGAGGAAATCGGAGTCGACGGTGTTCACCCGCTCACCGTAGAACTCGATCATCCGAATTGCTGCCAACCGAGCCGCACCACCATCACCAGCACGACGATCAGCAGCACCGCCCGCACGAACCCGGCGCCGCGCGCCAGCGCGGTCCGCGACCCCAGCACCGCCCCGGCGACGTTGCACACCGCCATCGTCAGCCCCAGCGCCCACCACACGTGCCCGGTCGCGGCGAAGAACACCAGCGCGCCGAGGTTCGAGCCGAGATTGATCACCTTCGCCATCGCCGCCGACCGCACGAACTCGGTACCCAGCAGGGTGGCGAACGAGATGATCAGGAAGGTGCCGGTGCCGGGACCGAGGATGCCGTCGTAGAACCCGATCACCGCGGCCGAACCGAGCACGACGATCAGCGTGCGCCGCAGGCTCGGCCGTTCCCGGGCCAGGGTGGTGCCGACCTGCGGCCGCAGCGTCACCATCATCGCGACGGCGACGAGGGCGACCATCACGATCGGGATGAACAGCGCCTTGTCGATCAGCGCCACCGCGGCCGCCCCGCACGCCGCGGACACCACCGCGACCGCCGCGCCCGGGGCCAGCACCTTCCACGGCAGCCGGATGCGCCGCGCGAACGTCACCACCGCGGCGCTGGTGCCGCAGATCGCGGTGAGCTTGTTGGTCGCCAGCGCGGCCTGCGGGGTCAGGTGCGGCGCCACCAGCAGCAGCGCGGGCAGCAGGATCAGCCCGCCGCCCCCGACCACCGCGTCGACCCATCCGGCGGCGGTCGCCGCGGTCAGCAGTAGCGCCCAGTCACCGGCATCCATGCCCGTGATTCGATCATGGAGCCGCGGTGCCGGCCGATCGGGAGCAAATTCACCGGCCCGTTCGTTGCACCGGTGTGGCCGCCCGGAAGGAGCCCTGATGTTGCCCCTGTTGTTCCTCGTCTACGTCGTCGCCGAGATCGCGGTGCTGGCGGTGCTCGGTTCCGCCATCGGGGCCGGGTACACCGTGCTGCTGTTCCTCGGTGTCAGCGTCCTCGGCTATCTGATCCTCGGGGCGCAGGGCCGCCGGGCGCTGCAGAACCTCGGGAAGGTGCGGGCCGGCGGCTCGCCGGATCGGGCGCTGACCGACGGGGCGCTCGTCGGGGTCGGAGCCGGCCTGGTGCTGGTGCCCGGTCTGCTGACCAGCGTGCTGGGCATCCTGCTGCTGCTGCCGCCGACCCGGGCGTTGCTCCGCCCGGCCGTCAAGGTTCTCGCCGCTCGCAAGATGGCGAACCTCGCGGCCCGCGGGAGCTGGCACGGTGAGCGCATCACCGTCGTCGATGGGCAGGTCGTCGAGCACACCGTCGTCGACACCACGCCGCGGCTGACGTCCGCGCCGATCCTCGACGGCGAGATCGTCGAGACCCCGCAGCGCCCGCAGCGGCCCTGACGGGGCACACTGGACGCTCGTGAGTCCAGCACCGCACACCCAGCTTCTCGTCGGCGGCCGTATCTACAGCGCCGGCGCCCCCGATGCCACCGCGATGGCCGTCACCGACGGGCAGGTCGTGTGGGTGGGGGCCGACCGGCCCGGCCGCGCGCTGCACCCGGACGCCGAGATCGTCGACCTGGACGGCGCTTTCGTCGCCCCCGCGTTCGTCGACACCCACGTGCACGTCACCGCCCACGGCCTGGCCCTGACCGGGCTGGACCTGACCGGCGCCACCAGCCGGGAGGACGCGCTGCGGCGGCTGCGTGAGCACGCCGCCGGCTGCGACGACCCGGTGCTGTGGGGGCACGGCTGGGACGAGAGCCGCTGGCCGGACGCGACCGCCCCGACCACCGCCGACCTCGACGCCGCCGCCCCCGGCCGCGCCGTGTACCTGACCCGCATCGACGCGCATTCGGCGGCCGCGTCCACCGCGCTGCGCGCTGCCGCCGACCCGGCCGCACTTGCCGGCTACCACCCCGAGCAGCCGCTCACCGCCGCCGCGCATCACGCGGTGCGCGCCGCCGCGCGCGCCCGGCTCACCGCGGCGCAGCGGGCCCGGGCGCGGGCCGCCGCCCTCGACGACTACGCCGCGGCGGGCATCGTCGCCGTCCACGAATGCGGCGGCCCCGACATCTCCGGCCGCGACGACTTCACCGAACTGCTCGGCACCGACCACCCGGTGCAGGTGCGCGGCTACTGGGGGGAAGCGGTCGGCACCGCCGAGCAGGCCGCCGAGCTGCTCGCCGCCACCGGCGCGCACGCCCTCGGCGGTGACCTGTTCGTCGACGGCGCGTTCGGCTCCCACACCGCGTGGACGACCGGCCCCTATGCCGATCGCCCCGACTGCTGCGGCACCGCCTACCTGACCGGCGAGGAGATCACCGCGCACGTGCGGGCGTGCACCACCGCCGGTATCCAGGCCGGGTTCCATGTCATCGGGGACGCGGCGGTCGCCGCCGCGGCCGCCGCGTTCGCCGCCGTCGCCGACGAGCAGGGCGGGCCCGCCGTCGCCGCCCGCGGGCACCGGCTCGAACACGCCGAAGCCCTCACCGTCGAGCAGGCCACCCGGTTGGGCCGGTGGGGGGTGATCGCGAGCATGCAGCCGATGTTCGACGCGCTGTGGGGTGGCCCGGGCGGGATGTACGCCACACGGCTCGGCGCCGACCGGGCGGCCGGGCTGAACAACTTCGCCGGGATCGCCTCGACCGGGATGTCGCTCGCGTTCGGCTCCGACGCGCCGGTGACCGCGGCGCGGCCGTGGCCGATGCTGCGCGCCGCCGTGCACCATCACACACCGGGCAGCGGCATCTCGCCGCGCGCCGCGTTCGCCGCCGCGACCCGCGGCGCGTGGCGGGCCGGTGGGGTCCGCGACGGGCTGGCCGGCACCCTCGATCCGGGGGCGCCGGCCTCGTATGCGGTGTGGGAGGCGGGGGAGTTGGTGATCAGCGCCCCGAAGGACAGCGTGCAGCGGTGGTCGACGGATCCGCGGTCGCGGGTGGCGCCGCTGCCGGATCTCGCACCGGGCACGGACGATCCGGTGCTGGTGCGCAGCGTGCACCGCGGCCGGATCGTGTACGAGCGGTGACCGGGCCGGCCGCGCGGGCGGTGCGGGCGGTGGCGGTGCGGGCCGTGCTGTCGGTGCTCGCCGGGTTGTTGCTGTTCGCGAGTTTCCCGCCGCGCCCGTTGTGGTTCCTCGCCCCGCTCGGCATCGGTTTGCTGATCACTGTATTGATTGCACAACCGCTGCATCGACGTGCCGGGTTCTGCTATGGATACCTCGCCGGCCTGGGCTTTCTGGTACCGCTGCTGCCGTGGATCGGGGTGTACGTCGGGCCGTTGCCGTGGCTGGCGCTGGCCGCGGTCGAGGCCCTGTTCGTGGGGTTGTTCGGCGCGCTGGTCGTGCACGTGCGGTCGCTGCCCGCGGCGCCGCTGTGGATCGCGGCGTGCTGGTCGCTGACCGAGTTCCTGCGCGCGAGCGTGCCGTTCGGCGGATTCCCGTGGGGGCGGCTGGCGTTCGGGCAACCCGACGGGCTGCTGGTCGCCCTGGCCGCGGCCGGCGGCGCCCCGCTGGTGTCCTTCGCGGTCGCCCTCACCGGTGCCGGGGTGGCCGCCCTCGTCGTCCGGTCCCGCGCGCCGCGGCGCGGACCGCTGCTGCGGGCCGCCGCGGTGACCGTGGCGGCCCCGCTGTGCGCGGCGGCGGTGTGGCCGTTGCTGCCCGCCCCCGACGCCGGGGACCGCACGATCACGGTCGCCGCGATCCAGGGCAGCGTGCCGCGGCTGGGCCTGGACTTCAACGCGCAACGCAAGGCGGTCCTCGACAACCACGTCGCCCGCACCCTGGAACTGGCCGCCGAGGTGCGCGCCGGGACCACACCGCGCCCGGACGTGGTGATCTGGCCGGAGAACGCCTCGGACATCGATCCGCTGCGCAACCCGGACGCCGCCGCCGACATCACCGCCGCGGCCGCCGCGATCGGTGCGCCCATCTCCGTCGGTGCGGTCCTCGTCAACGGCGACGGCACCACCACCAACTCGGTGATCGTGTGGGACGCGGCGACCGGGCCGGGGGAGCGGCACGACAAGAAGATCATCCAGCCGTTCGGCGAGTACCTGCCGTACCGGTCCTTCTTCCGGTTGTTCTCCGAATACGCGGACCGCGCCGGGCATTTCGTGCCCGGCCACGGCGACGGGGTCGTGCACGCGGCCGGCATCCCCATCGGGGTCGCGACCTGCTACGAGGTGGCGTTCGACCGGGCGCTGCGGGAGGCCGTCGACGCCGGCGCGCAACTGCTGGCGGTACCCACCAACAACGCCACCTTCGGCGACACCGAGATGACCTATCAGCAGCTGGCGATGTCCCGGCTGCGGGCCGTCGAACACGGCCGCACCGTCGTGGTGGCCGCCACCAGCGGGGTCAGCGCGATCGTTGCCGCCGACGGATCGGTCCTGGAACAGACCCCGTTGTTCGAGCCCGCGGTGTTGGTGGCGCAAGTGCCGCTGCGCACGACGACTACGCTGGCTAGTCGGCTCGGCCCGATCCCGGAACTCGTTCTGTGCGTCGGAGCCGTCGCCGCCGCCGGTGCCGCCCTCGTGCGGGCCCGGCGACACAACACCGCGGGGTCGCGTCCACAGCCCGGACACGGCACCGAGCCGGCCGACGCCGGCACCGCAGGATCACCGGCCCAGGCCGGTTTCGACAGGGAGGACCATTGATGGCAGCGGCGACGCCGGCCGGGGATCACAGCGCGCCGAGCGCACGGACCCTGGTCATCATTCCGACGTACAACGAGCGGGAGAACATCCGCCTGATCGTCGGCCGGCTGCATGCGGCGCTGCCGGACGTGCACGTGCTCATCGCCGACGACGGCAGCCCGGACGGCACCGGCGCGGTCGCCGACGAGCTGGCCGCCGCGAGCGAGGGCCGCATCCACGTGCTGCACCGCACCGAGAAGAACGGTCTCGGCGCCGCCTACATCGCCGGCTTCCGGTGGGGTCTCGAACGGGACTACACGGTGCTGGTGGAGATGGACGCCGACGGCAGCCACGCCCCGGAACAGCTGCACCTGCTGCTCGAAAAGGTCGACGCCGGCGCCGATCTGGTCCTCGGCTCCCGGTACGTGCCCGGCGGCACCGTCGTGAACTGGCCGTGGCACCGCGAGGTGCTCTCCCGCGGCGGCAACCTCTACTCGCGGCTCGCCCTCGGAGTGAAGATCGCCGACATCACCGGCGGCTACCGCGCCTACCGGCGCGAGGTGCTCGAGACCCTCGATCTGGACGCGATCGAATCGCACGGCTACTGCTTCCAGGTCGACCTCGCCTGGCGCACCCTGCAGGCCGGGTTCACCGTCGCCGAGGTGCCGATCACCTTCACCGAACGCGTCATCGGCGACTCGAAGATGAGCGGCAACATCGTGCAGGAGGCGCTGCTCAAGGTCACCGTGTGGGGTCTGCGCAACCGGTGGGGCAAGCTGCGCGGACTCGTCGGCCGCGCCTGACGGTCACCCGCCGAGCCGGTCGAGCGACTGTCCGTACGCCCGGCCGGCGCCGGCGGACACCCGTCCGGAAGATCACCAGTCGATGTGCAGCTCGTCCGCGACACCGAGTTCCGTGCACAGCGACCGGATCGCGCTGCAGTCCTGGACCACCCGCCCCGACTCGGCGGCGGCGACGGCTTCGGCGATCAGTTCCTTGCCGCCGGGGATGCGTTCGTGCTCGACGATCGCCGCCCAGGTCGCGGCGTCACCGCCGGTGAACGCGACGATGCCGTCGGCCAGCGCGTCGAGCAGCACGCGCCGATCGGTCCGCCCCAGTTCGGCGAAGACGATCTTGAGCAGTTCCGCAGCCAGCGACGAGTGACACAGTTCGTCCCGTCGGTGCAGGGCCACCGTAGCCCGGTTGACCGGTTGCAGCGCGTCGTCCTCGGTGAGCAGCCCGAGGTAGGCGCTGATCGAGGTTTCCGCGACGGTGGTGAACGCGAGACGCACCAGCGCCTCGGCGCGGGGGGAACCGGCGCGGGCGACCGCGTCCCGGTGCGCGCGCACGGTCCGGGACGGGGGCAGCACCGACTCCGGCAGCATCCATCCCCGCCGCCGCCGGGTCAGCGCGCTCGCGTTGTGGTGCATCAGCGTGTGGTACTGCTCGTCGACCATCGCCTGCATCACCCCGAGCACGAGGGTGTCGTGCGGTCCGATGCCCAGGGCGTCGCCGGTGACGGAGGCGAATCCGGGATTCACGACGTACTGCTCGATGTCGACGACGTTCTTGTTGTAGGCGATCCAGGCCCAGGCGCGCAGCCGGGCACGACGCCGCTCGTCGAGCTCGCGGTACCGCCGATGGGTGTGGAACGGGATCAGCACCTCGGGGAAATCGAGGCGGTCCGGATCGAACAGGTCGTCGAGGTCGGGTTCGCGTTTCTTGACGGTGGCCCGGATGCCCCAGGACCGGGTCAGGGCCCGGATCACGCTGCTCTCGACGGGCTCGGTGGGGTCGTGCCGGGGCAACGACGGTGGGCGCAGTTGAGCGCGTAGCGAGGTGATGTCGGGTTCAGCCATCACGGCACCCCTGTCTCCCCGGGCGGCGGACGGTCCGTCGTCTGTGGTAGGTCGGCGAAGATCTGCGCGCAGGTTTCACGGTACCGCTCGAGTCGGTCGCCGAGGGGCCGCCGCGCGTGTTCCATGAGGTCCGCGAACCCGGCCGGGTCGGTGTCGACGGCCGCGTCGAGTTCGTCGAGCCCGGCCCGCAGCGCCCGCCGGGCCGCGTCGGCGTAGGGGTTGCCGGTCTGCACGTCCCGGTACACCTCCGGCACGCCGGTGGACACGCGGGCGAGCAACGAGCGCATCAGCACGTGCGGCGGCGGCGCGGTCGCGGCGGCGATGTCGGGGACCCGCAGCCGATCCAGGGCCAGGCCGAATGCGAGGATCGCGGCGTGGGTGAGGGCCTGGGTGGCGGCGGTGACCCGGTCGTGTTCGTCGGCGGACAGTTCCACCACGTGCGCGCCCCAGCGGGTGAGATCGGCGAGGAACCCGGTCACCGCCGGTCCGCGCTGGTGCGCGACGGCCACGACCGGCCGGCCCGCCGGTTCGAGCGACGGCGCGAACATCGGGTTGATGCCGACCGCCTGCACCTGCGGGGCGTGGGTGTGCAGCACGGCGGGCACCGTGGATTTCACCGACAGGGTTTCGACGAGCAACGTGCCCGGGGCGAGCAACCCGCCCAGGACCGGGATCGCCGCGAGCGCCACCGGTTCGGGGACGGCCAGCACCACGGTGGAGGCCGCGCGCAGCGCGGTGGCGGCGCGGGCGATGGGGGCGGTGATGTCCGTGGCCAGCGCGGTGTCGTCGTCCGGTGGCGGGGTCGGATCGAGGATGAGCACCTCGGCGCCGTCCGCGCGCAGCGCCGTCACCAGCAGTGCCCCGACCGCGCCCGCGCCGCCGGCCACGATCACCGGGCCGCCGGTCATCGCCCGGGATCTTCCGGGAGGGGCGGGGTTTCGGACAGGGTGCGGCGCATCGCGACCGCCTTGACGAGGGTTTCGTCGAGTTCGTCGGCCGCGTCGGACAGAGCGACGATGGCGCCGCCGATGCCGAAGCTCACCTCGTGGTCGGTGGCGACCATGGTGCGGATGACGATCGACAGGTCGGCGGCGCCGGTCGGGGACAGATAGCCCAGGGCGCCGGAGTACACGCCGCGGGGGCCGTCCTCGAGTTTGTCGATGATCTCCATGGTGCGCAGTTTCGGGGCGCCGGTCATCGACCCGCCGGGGAACGCCGCGCGCACGCAGTCCACGGCGGACACGTCCGGTCGCAGGGTGCCGCGCACGGTGGACACCAGCTGGTGCACCGCCGCGTAGGTTTCGACGTCGAACAGCTTGGGCACGTGCACCGAACCCGGGACGCACACCCGGGACAGGTCGTTGCGCACCAGGTCGACGATCATCAGGTTCTCGGAGCGGTCCTTCTCGCTCGAGTGCAGGTCCTGCCACAGCATCTCGTCCTCGGCCTCGGTGGCGCCGCGGGGCCGGGTGCCCTTGATCGGTTTGGATTCGACGACACCGTCCGCGTCGATCCGCAGGAACCGTTCCGGGGACGCGCTGAGCACCGAGATGCCGGGGAACTGCAGCAACGCGCTGTAGGGGGTGGGGCTGATCTCGCGCAGGCATTCGTAGGTGCGCAGCGGATCGATGCTGCGTTCGACGGTGGCCATGTTGGTCAGGCACACCTCGTAGGTTTCGCCGCTGCGGATCTCGGCGACGCACTGGCCGATCAGATCGAGATAGCGCTGCCCGTCGTGCCGCAGCCGCATCGGGTGGTCGCGGTCCAGGCGCAGCAGCGGCGCCGCGTCGGGTGCGGGCACGGTCACGTCGTCGAGTTCGGCCAGGGCGGCGGCGGCGCGGTCGAACCAGTCGGTGGTCGCGCGCTCGCCGGGCTGCGCGCTCAGCGCGAGCAGGTAGCAGTGGCCGGCTTCGTGGTCGAGGACGACGGCCCGGTCGGCGAACACCATCGCCGCGTCCGCGGTGGGCGAGGTGTGCACGAGCTGGGCGCCGGCGTCGGCCTTCAGTTCGTAGCCGAGATAGCCGACGTAGCCGAGGCCGAAGGCGAACGGCAGGTCGTCGCGGCGCGCGACCGGACGTTCGGCGAGGCGCCGGTCGATGTGGTCGAAGAACGTGCTGTGGTGTTCGGTGACGGTGCCGTCGACGGCGTGTTCGCGCACCAGGGTTTCGGCGACGCTGTAGGTGACGAACTCGGAGCGGGGCCCGGAGCCGTCGCCCATCACCGTGAACCGGGATCCGGGTTCGGCCGCGGCGCTGCCGTCGAGCCAGAAACTGTGCGGGCCGTCCGCGAAGAGCCGCTCGAACACCGCCTGCGGGTCGAGATTGCGGTCGAGACGGCGACTTTCGATGAGATAGCGGGGTTTCGGCGGGGGCGGGGGCGGTGGGGCGGCGACGACGACGGGGCCGCGGGTGGGGGTGGCGTCGCGGAAGTTCACGAGCAGGTCGCGGCCGTGTTCGGTGCAGATCGACTCGGGATGGAACTGCACCCCCCACAAGGGTCGGGTGCGGTGGGCCACCCCCATGAGCAGACCGTCCTCGGTCCAGGCGACCGCTTCGAGTGCGTCGGGGACCTGCTCGACGATCAGCGAGTGGTAGCGCACCGCGGCGAAGCGTGGGGGCAGACCGGCGAACAGCCCGGTGCCGGTGTGCACGATCCGGGCCAGGCGTCCGTGCACCGGTTCGGGAGCCCGCACGACCGGCGCGCCGAACAGGTGGCACAAGCCCTGGTGACCGAGGCAGACACCGAGCACGGGCAGTCCGCCGTCGAGCAGTGCCCGCGCGCTGATCCCGAAGTCGCGGGGGCGGTCGGGGCGGCCGGGTCCGGGGGAGACGACGATGTTGTCGAACCGGGCCGGGTCGATGTGGTCCCACGGGGTGTCGTTGGTGACCACGGTCGGCGGCACGCCGTTGACCTCGGCGAGCAGGCTGTAGAGGTTGTAGGTGAACGAATCGTAGTTGTCGACGAGCAGGGTGCGAGTGGGCCGTGCGTCGATGGGCATGGCGGCCTCAGCTCCGGTTCTCGCCGACATCGGCGAGGCGCTGGCGGGCAGGGGGGTCGCCGTCGACGAGCAGGTCCTCGACCCGGCAGGCCTCGTCGATCAGCAACGCGTAGAGGTCGTGCAGAAATTCGATGGACAGACCGTGGCGGTGGGCGTAGTTCGCGGCGCGCTCGTGGACCTGCTGCATCCGTGCCGGTTGCAGCACGGGGATGGCGTGGCGCTGTTTGAGATCGGCGATCCGCGCGATGATGTTCAGCCGGTCGCGGACGTCGTCGAGCAATCTGCCGTCCACGTGGTCCAATTCGGCGCGCAGCCTGGCGAGTTCCACTTCCGGATCCGGTGCGTGGTTGTCGTTCATGGCCGTCACTCCCTGGTGCAGCAAACACGGAATTCCCTGCGGAATTTCCGATTCGCACGTACGAGTCGTCGCTTTCGAATATCGATCGGAGTGCGCTCATGATTACACGCGAAACGATCATGATGCCTTCGATTGACCGTTTTGTGGCGTGCCCGCGTCGCGGCCTTCACACACCGTCGGGAAAGACGACGAATGCCGCCGCGTGGACGGTGCCACGGGGCGGCATTCGGCGGAGTTTCGGTCGTCCGGGATCAGGCTCCGCGACGCTTGGTCTTGAGCAGTTCGAGGCGCTCCTTGAGCAGCTCGTCGAGTTCCTCGATCGAGCGGCGCTCGAGCAGCATGTCCCAGTGGGTCCGCGGCGGCTTGACCTTCTTCGGCTCCGGTGCGGCGCCTTCGACGAGCGTGCCTTCGAGGCCGTTCTTGCAGATCCAGGTGCCGGGGATCTCGGCGTCGTCGGCGAACGGTACGTCGAATTCCTCGCCGTTGTCGCAGCGGTATCGCGCGATGCGGCGTGGCGCCAGATCGTGGTCCCGATCGGTTTCGTAGCTCACCGCTCCGAGCCGGCTGCCTCGCAGTACACGATCTGCCATGGTGGTGTCCTCTCTTGTGTGCTCCGCCCGGGGGCCGCCGTCGGACGGCGAGCAACGACCGGGCGTCGATGCGTCCTGTATGCACAACGTCGACGCGGGCGAATCCGTTCCCGCAGCCCGCGGCGCAGCGGGGATGCATCATTTTACCGGCCGCGTGCCCGGCCCCGGTAAGGTGTCGGCCCATGACCGGACGTGAGCGCAAACCGGAGACCTGCCTCTGGTGCGGGCGACCGGTCCCCGATGCCGGGGTGGGCCGTCGGCGCCGGTACTGCCGCCGCTCGTGCCGGCAACGCGCCTACGAGCAGCGGTCCCTGACCCGGGAGGCCGGTCTGCCCGACGGCGCGGTGGTGCTCTCGGCGGAGGAAGCGGTCGCGCTCGCCGACCGGGCGTTCGAGGTGCGGTGCGCCGCCGAGGACGTCGCGACCGCGGTCGCCGAGGGCGCGGACACTACAGAGCTGACCGAACTGTGTGCCGAGCTGCTGCGGGTGGCCCGCGCCGCCGAGCGGATCCGCTGACCCGCCCCGTCCTTCTCGGACGCGGAAGCCACCCGCTGTCGCCGTCGGACGCGGAAGCCGCCCCCCTCGCCGTCGGGCGGAGAAGCCGCCCCCCTCGCCGTCAGGCGAAGAAGCCGCCCATCGTGTACACGACCTGGCAGAAGGTGCCGTTGACGTATTCCACGGACCCGAACAGGGCGGACAGGACCGGTCCGGTTCCGGTGTTCACGGTTTTCGACAGCTGGGGGACGCCGTTGACTGTGTCGTCGAGCGTTTCGATGCCGCCGCGGAAGTTGTCCATGTTCAGCCACACGAACTTCAGGTCGGCGCGGGCGGGCTGCACCGGGATGGTGGGGGCGACGAAGATCTTCAGCTGCCCGATCGCGACGTCCGGGTTGACGTTCGGGCCGGGCTGCGCCCACCCGGTGGTCATGGCGTAGGGGATGAACCCGCCGCCGCAGCCGATGCCGAAGGTCGGCGCCGGTTCCATGAACGGCTGGGGTGTGTTGCGCGGCGGGTAGAGGAGGTCCTCGATCAGGCCGGCGGGGTTCTTCGCGGCGTCGAGCAGGGCGTCGACGGCCGCGGCGGCGTCGGGGGAGTCGGCGGTGGCGGCGGTGGCGGCGACGCGCAGGTCGTCGGGGGTGAGTCCGGGTGGCGCCGGCTGCGCGCTCGCGTGCGCGGGCAGGGCGACGGCCGCGGTCGCGGCGAACAGGGTGCAGAGCGATCGAACGGTCCAGCGACGCGGCATCTCGTGCTCCTTCGGGTCGCGCGGGCGTGCGTGGGGATTGTCCGGTGCGCCCGAGAATAACGGGGTGGGGACCGGCCACTCGGTGAATTCGCGTTACATCCAGTAACAGAACCGACAATTCGTATCCGGAGATCGTGCAGTGATCGAATCGCTATCGAATGGTGACATCAAACCGCTGACATGACGGTAAATGCACTCGGTATGTCGGATTCGGATATCGGTTTTGTTTCGGGCTCCGTGAGGGTCCGGAATTCCCGTGCCGGTTTTGCGTCGTGTGGTTCGGCAATGGTCTAGCTTGAGGAGCGTCCACGCCGGATTTCCGCCTTGACACGATCACCGGCGAGCGGACGATCGAAACGAGAGAGAGCAACACCACCGTCGATTCGACGAGGTCGGACCTGCCATTGGTCGGGGGACGAGCAGGCCCGTACCGGAATCGCTTTCTTGAGGGGAGATTTCTGTTGCGAGACGCTCAGCAGACGCCGTCGGAAGCCTTCCCCCTATCTTCCGCGCAACGCTCGATCTGGTTCGCTCAGCAACTGGAACCCGACGTCCCGATCTGCATCGCCCAATACGTCGATCTGCACGGCGACCTCGACATCGATCTGCTGCGGCGTGCCGGCCGCACCGCCGGCGCCGAATTCCAGTCCGCCTTCCTGCGGGTGATCGACGTCGACGGCGAACCCCACCAGTTCGTCGACCCCGCCCTGGAAAACCAGGACATCCCGGTGCTCGACTTCCGCGACGAACCCGATCCGCTCGCCGCGGCCCGGACCTGGATGGACGCCGACTACGCCACCCCGGTGGATCTGGCCCGCGACACGCTCGTGAACATGACCATCCTGCAGGTCGCCGACCGGCACTACCTGTGGTACAGCAGGATTCACCACGTCGCCCTCGACGGCTACGCGGCCATGACGGTGGTCAACCGCATCGCCGAGTTGTACACCGCGGCGTTCGAAGGCCGCGATCCCGAACCCGCCCGCGCCGCGGACCTGCGCACCCTCTACGACTGGGACCGCGACTACCGCGAGTCCAGCCGCTTCGTCGCCGACCGCGACTACTGGGTGGGCCGGGTCGCCGGCATGGACGCCGGTACCACCCTGGCCCGGCGCACCGGACCGGTCGCGGCGCACAGCGCCCTGACCGGCACCGCGCTGCCGGAGGAGCTGGTGCGGGATCTGACCGCCACCGAAACCAGCACCGTGTCCTCCTCCAGCGCGGTGCTGGTCGCCGCGTTCGCCACCTACCTTTCGCGCCTGACCGGCCACGACGACGTGGTCGTCAACCTGCCGGTGTCGGCGCGCACCACCGCGCTGGTGCGGCGGTCCGGCGGCATGCTCGTCAACACGGTGCCGTTGCACATCCGCGTCGACCCCGACGACACCCGCGAAGCCCTCGTCGGCCGGGCGCAGCTCGAACTGACCGGGGCGCTGCGGCACCAGCGGTGCAGCCTCGAGGACGTGCGCCGCGAAACCGGGGCGGCGGGGGACAGCAGCCGGTACGCCGGGCCGCAGATCAACATCATGCTGTTCGATCAGCGGATCCAGCTCGGCCCGCTGCGCGGCGACTTCCACATCATGACCTCCGGTCCCGTCGAGGACCTGCTGGTGAACATCTACCAGTCCGGCACCCCGGCCCGCACGTTCGTCGATTTCCGCGGCAACCCGAACCGGTACGACGAGGACGAGCTGCGGATCCACCACGAGCGGTTCGTGACGCTGCTCGACGACTTCGTGCGGGCCGCCGCCGGCACCGCGGTGGACCGGATCCACCCGGAGTCCGCCGCGATCGGCCGGCGGGTCCGCCGCACCGCCGCCACCGCCGCGTTCTGGGAACGCACCCTCGCCGGCGCCCCGGAACGGCTGGAACTGCCCGCGTTGCGGCGCCGTCCCGCCCAGCCGTCCGGCACCGCCGAACTCGACGTGACGATCCCCGCCGACCTGCCCGCCCTCACCGACCTCGCCGGGGGCGGCGCGAATCTGCCCCGGGTGCTGCACGCCGCGCTGGCGGTGCTCGTCGCCCGCCTGACCGTCAGCGAGGACACCGTCGTCGGGATGCCGGCCGGCGCCACGGTGCTGCCGCTGCGGATCCCGGTCTTCGGCGCCGAGTCGTTCGGCACCGTCCTCGCGCGGGTGCACGACGTCGTCGCCGGTGCCCTCTCTCACGCCGACGTGAGCGCGGAAACCCTGGAGCGGGCCGCCGATCTCATGCTGCCGGTGGTGCTGAGCGTCGACGACCCCGACCCCGCCATCGACACCACCGCCACCGCCACCGACGCCGCGACCGCCCGTCCGCCGGCCCCGGTCGACGTCGCGCTGCACGTCACCCCCGGCGACACCGAACTGCGGGTGCGGTGCACCTACGCCGACGAGGTGTTCGACGCCGACGCGATCCGCGAACTCGTCGACCGCTGGGCCCGGATCCTCGCCGCCGTCACCACCGACCCGGAGGTCCCGGTCGGGGACATCGACTTCGTCGCACCCGCCGACCTGGCCGGACTCGTCCCGGCGCGGGGACGACCGACGATGTCGCCGCAACTGTGGCACGAGCTGCTCTCCTCGGTCGCGGCGATCGTGCCCGACACCGTGGCGCTGTCCTGCCTGGACCGCACCGTGACGTACCGCGAACTCGACGAATGGTCCAACCGCGCCGCCCGGGTCCTCGTCGACGCCGGTCTGGGCCCGGAGAAGTTCGTGGCGCTGGGCATCGCCCGGTCCATCGAGTCGGTCGCCGCGATCTGGGCGGTCGCCAAGTCCGGCGCGGCGTTCGTGCCCGTCGACCCCTCCTACCCGCGCGACCGCGTCGAGCACATGCTCACCGACTCCGGTGCCGTGCTCGGGCTGACCACGGCCCGGCATCACGGAACCCTGCCCGACACGGTGCCGTGGCTGGTGCTCGACGGCCCCGACTTCAAGGAGCGGGTGGACGCGGCGTCCCCGCTGCCGCTGACCGACCTCGATCGCCGCGCGGACCTGCACGTCGACCATCCCGCCTACCTGATCTACACCTCCGGTTCCACCGGCCGCCCGAAGGGTGTCGTCGTCCCGCACCGGGGCCTGTCGAACCTGGCCGCGTCGCTGCACAACCGGCTGGCGCCGCTGCCGACCGCCAGGGTGTCGCACTTCTCGTCGCCGAGCTTCGACGCGTCGATCTTCGAGTACATGACCGCGTTCGGTGTCGGCGCGACCCTCGTGATCGTGCCCGACACCGTCTACGGTGGCGACGAGCTCGCGCGGATCTGGCGCGAGCAGGGCGTCACCCACGCGTTCGCGACCCCGGCCGCGCTGGCCTCGGTCGACCCCGCCCAGGTCGACCTGGAGGTCGTGATCGTCGCCGGGGAGGCGTGCCCCCCGGAGCTGGCGGCCCGCTGGGCGCCCCGCTGCCGCATGTTCAACGGGTACGGGCCGACCGAGACGACGGTGGTCGTGAACATCGCCGCGCTGCGAGCGGGCAATCCGATCACCCTCGGCACCCCGGTGTGCGGAGTCAACGAGGTCCTGCTCGATCAACGGTTGCACCCGTTGCCTCCCGTGCTCGCCGGCGAGCTGTACATCGGGGGACCCGACGTCACCCGCGGCTACCACAGCCAGCCGGGGCTGACCGCCACCCGGTTCGTCGCCGACCCCTACGGCCCCCCGGGCTCCCGCATGTACCGCACCGGCGACGTGGTGCGCTGGCGTTCCAACGGTGAGCGGGCGAACGCCGAGTACCTGGGCCGCTCCGACTTCCAGGTCAAGATCCGCGGGTTCCGCATCGAACTCGGCGAGATCGACGCGGTGCTCACCGACCACGAGGACGTCGCGTTCGCGGTCACCCTGGGCCGCACCGCACCGTCCGGCGACACCCTGCTCGCCTCCTATGTGCTGCCCGAGACCGGGCACACCGTCGACGTCGCCGCGCTGCTCGCGCACGTCGGCCGCCGGCTGCCGGGGTACATGGTGCCCGCCGCGGTTACCGTGCTCGACCGGATCCCGCTGACCCCCGTCGGCAAGCTCGACCGCCGCGCGCTGCCCGACCCGGTGTTCACGTCCGCGACCGAGTTCACCGCCCCCACCACCGACATCGAACGCACCGTCGCCGAGGTGTTCACCGACCAGCTCGGCCTCGACCGGGTCGGGATCGACGACAGCTTCTTCGATCTGGGCGGCAACTCGCTGATCGCCACCCGGGTGCTGGCCCGCATCAACGCCGCGCTCGGCACCGACCTGGGGGTGCGCGCGCTGTTCGAGTCGCCCACGGTCCGGGCCCTGTCCGCGGCCCTGCACGCCGCCGGCGCCGTGGACCGGCCGCCGCTGGTCGCCGGGCCCCGCCCGGACCCGGTCCCGGTGTCCGCGGCGCAGCAGCGCCTGTGGTTCGTCAACCAGCTCGACACCGCGTCGGCGGCCTACAACATCCCGATGGCGATCCGGCTGACCGGCCGGCTCGACGTCGAGGCGCTGTCGGCCGCGGTCCGCGACGTGGTGACCCGCCACGAGGCGCTGCGCACGGTGTTTCCCGCCACCGCCGACGGCCCGGTCCAGCGGGTGCTGTCCCCGGACACCGTGCCCGCCCTCGACCCGGTCCCGGTCCCCGCCGACCGCCTCGACGACGCCCTCGCCGCCTGCGCGGCCACCGGATTCGACGTCGCCACCGACCTGCCGCTGCGGGTCACGCTGTTCGAACTCGGCGACGACGAGCACGTCCTGGCGGTGATCGCCCACCACATCGCCGCCGACGGTGCGTCCCTGGCGCCGCTGGCCCGCGACGTGATGACCGCCTACCTGGCCCGCAGCAGCGGCAGCGCCCCCGCGTGGGAACCGCTGCCGGTGCAGTACGCCGACTTCGCGCTGTGGCAGCGCGGCTGGCTCGGCGACCCCGCCGATCCCGAGTCGGTCGCCGGCCGCCAGCTCGCGTTCTGGCGCGACCGCCTCGCCGGCGCCCCCGAACTGTTGTCCCTGCCCACCGACCGGCCGCGGCCGCCGCAGCAGTCCTTCCGCGGCGACACCGTCCGGTTCGACATCGCCCCGGAGCTGTACCGGCGCATCGGGGCGATCGCGCAGGCCCACTCCGCGACCCCGTTCATGACGGTGCACGCCGCGCTGGCGGCGCTGCTCGCGCGGCTGTCCGGCAGCGACGACATCAGCATCGGTAGCCCCGTGTCCGGCCGCGGCGACCGCGCCCTCGACGAGCTGGTCGGCATGTTCGTCGGCACCGTCGTGCTGCGCACCCCGGTGTCCGGCGGGCGCTCCTTCGCCGAGCACCTGCAGGCGGTCCGCGCGATCGATCTCGACAGCTTCGAGCACACCGACGTGCCGTTCGAACTGGTCGTCGACACCGTCGCCGCCGGCCGCTCCGCCGCCTACTCGCCGCTGTTCCAGGTGATGCTCGCCTTCCAGAACAACGAGGCCGCCCACCTCGAGCTGCCCGGGCTGACCGTCGACGCCACCGAGATCGCCACCGACACCACCAAATTCGACCTGCACCTGCTGCTCAGCGAGGTGCCCGGCGACGACGGCGGCCCGGTCGCGCTCAGCGGGGCGCTGTCCTACGCCACCGACCTGTTCGACCGCGCCACCGCCGCCGCGTTCGCGGACCGGTTCGTGCGGCTGCTCACCGCCGCCGTCGACACCCCCGACGTCCCGATCGGCGACCTGGATCTGCTCACCCCCACCGAACGCACCCGGATCCTCGCCGAGTGGAACGCCACCGACGTCCCCCGCGTCGACGGCACCCTCGTCGACCTGTTCGACGCGCAGGTCCGGCGCAGCCCCGACGCCCCGGCCGTGGTGTTCGGCGACACCACCCTCGGCTATGCCGAGTTCGACGCCCGCGCCAACCGCCTCGCCCGCCACCTCATCGGCCTCGGCGTCGGCCCCGGCACCATCGTGGCGCTGGCCATGCACCGCTCGATCGACCTGCTCGTCGGCATGTACGCCGCCGGCAAGACCGGCGCCGCGCACCTGCCGCTCGACCCCGACCATCCCGCCGACCGGCTCGGCTACGTGCTGGCCGACGCGGCCCCGGCCTGCGTGCTGACCACCACCGCCGACCACGCCGACCTGCCCGCCGGCTCCGCCGTCGTGTATCTGGACCGGCTCGACACCGGCGGCTACCCGGACACCCCGGTCACCGACGCCGAACGCACCGCGCCGCTGCGCCCCGACGACCTGGCCTACGTCCTGTACACCTCCGGTTCGACCGGCCGCCCCAAGGGCGTGGCGGTCTCCCACGCCGCCATCGTCAACCGGCTGCGCTGGATGCAGCACGCCTACCCGCTGACCGCCGACGACACCGTGCTGCAGAAGACCCCCGCCACCTTCGACGTGTCGGTGTGGGAGTTCTTCTGGCCCCTGCAGACCGGGGCGCGGCTGGTCGTCGCCGCCCCCGACGGGCACCGCGACCCCGCCTACCTGACCCGGCTGATCGAGGACACCGGCGTCACCGTCGTGCACTTCGTGCCGTCGATGCTCGCGGTGTTCGTCGAGGCCATCGACCCGCACCGCTGCCGCTCGCTGCGGCTGGTGTTCTGTAGCGGCGAGGCGCTGCCCGCCGACACCGCCCGCGCCGCCCGCGCCGCGCTGCCCGCCACGGCGCTGCACAACCTGTACGGGCCCACCGAGGCGGCCGTCGACGTCACCGCCTGGCAGGTCACCGACGCCGACACCGGCGACGTGCCCATCGGCACCCCGGTGTGGAACACCCGCGTGCACGTGCTGGACGCGCGGCTGCAGCCGGTGCCGGTCGGCGGCGTCGGCGAACTGTATCTGTCCGGCATCCAGCTGGCCCGCGGCTATCCGTTCCGCCCCGATCTGACCGCCGACCGGTTCGTCGCGAACCCCTACGGCACCGGCGAACGCATGTACCGCACCGGCGATCTGGTGTCCTGGCGCGCCGACGGGGCGCTGCGCTATCTCGGCCGCAGCGACTTCCAGGTCAAACTCCGCGGCCAGCGCATCGAACTCGGCGAGATCGAACACGCGCTGCGCGCCCACGAGCACGTCGCGCAGGCCGCGGTGCTCGTGCACCACGGCGCCGACGACCGGCTCGTCGGCTACGTCGTGCCCGCCGCCGGCGGCTCCGTCGACCCCGCCGCGGTGCTCACGTTCGCCGCCGGGCGCCTGCCCGACTACATGGTGCCCGCCCAGCTCACGGTGCTGGACCGGATGCCGGTGGGCCCCACCGGGAAACTGGACCGGCGCGCCCTGCCCGCCCCGGAACCGGTCACCCCCGCCGACCACACCGCCCCGCGCAGCACCGTCGAGGAACTGCTCGCCTCGATCTTCGCGGACCTGCTCGGCGTCGACCGGGTCGGGGTGCACGACAACTTCCTCGATCTCGGCGGCAATTCGCTGCTCGCGATGCGCCTGGCCGCGCGGATCTCCGCGGCACTGGGCACCGACATCGGGGTGCGCGACCTGTTCGACAGCCCCACCGTCGCGGCGCTGGCCGCCCGCCTCGAACTCGGCGACGACACCGCGCTGCGCCCGACCCGGCCGCCGCTGCAGCCGGTGGAACTGCCGGAGAGGGTTCCGCTGTCCCCGGCGCAGCAGCGCATGTGGTTCATCAACCAGTTCGACACCGCCTCCCCGGCCTACAACATCGCCGTCGCGCTGCGGCTGACCGGCACCCTCGACGTGGCCGCGCTGCGGCACGCGCTCGCCGACGTGGCGCTGCGCCACGATTCGCTGCGCACCCGCTATCCGCTCACCGACGACGGGCCGACCCAGGTGGTGGTGCCGGCGACCGCGGCGCTGCCCGAGCTGACCGTCGCCGCCGTCACCGACCCGACCGACCCGATCCCCGACATCACCGCCGTGGTGTCCGCCGGTTTCGACGTGGCCGCCGAGGTCCCGGTGCGGCTGCGGCTGCTCACCGTCGACGAGCACGAACACATCCTGGTGCTCGTGGTGCACCACATCGCCGCGGACGGGTTCTCGATGCTGCCGCTGACCCGCGACGTCATCGCCGCCTACACGGCCCGCAGCGTCGGCGAGGCCCCGCAGTGGACGCCGCTGCCGGTGCAGTATCCCGACTACACGATGTGGCAGCACGCGGTGCTCGGCGACGACACCGACCCCGACTCGACCGCCGGGCGGCAGCTGGCGTTCTGGCGCGACACCCTCGACGGGGTACCCGAACTGCTGGAACTGCCGCTGGATCGGCCGCGGCCGGTGCAGCAGAGCCAGCGCGGCGCCCGCATCCCGTTCACCGTCGACGCCGACACCCACCGCGCGCTGACCACCCTGGCCCGCACCCACGACGCGTCGCTGTTCATGGTGGTGCACGCGGCGCTGTCGGTGCTGCTGGCGCGGCTGTCGTCGTCCACCGACATCGTGGTCGGCACGCCGGTGGCCGGCCGCGGCGACCGCGCCCTCGACGACATGGTCGGCATGTTCGTCAACACCGTGGTGCTGCGCACCGGCGTCGACGACCGGGAGTCGTTCACGGCGCTGCTCGAGCGGGTGCGCAGCACCGACCTGTCCGCGTTCACGCACGCCGACATCCCGTTCGAGCGGCTCGTGGAGGTGCTCGATCCGCCCCGCTCGACCGCCTACTCGCCGCTGTTCCAGGTGCTGCTCGAGTTCCAGGACATCGAACGCCCCGAGGTGACCCTGCCCGGCCTGACCGCCACGGTGCTCGACCTCGAACCGGCCCTGTCGCACTTCGATCTGCAGCTGGCGATCGCCGAATCCACCGACGAGCACGGGCCGGCCGGGCTGCGGGCGGCGTTCACCTACGCCACCGACCTGTTCGATCCGGACACCGTCGTCTCCTTCGCCGACCGGTTCCGGCGGATCCTCACCGCGATCGTCACCGCCCCGGACCGGCCGGTCGGCGACATCGAGATCGTCACCCCCACCGAGCTGGCGACGCTCGCCCCGGCGCGGGGCCTGCCGCCGGTGTCCCCGCAGCTGTGGCCGGAACTGCTGTCCTCGGTCGCCGCGATCGTCCCGGAGTCGGTGGCGTTGTCCTTCGAGGGCCGCACCGTCACCTACGGCGAACTCGACGCCTGGTCCAACCGCGTCGCGCGGGTGCTGATCGACGCCGGCGCCGGCCCGGAAACATTTGTCGCCCTGGGCATCTCCCGGTCCATCGAGTCGGTCGCCGCGGTGTGGGCGGTCACCAAGTCCGGGGCCGCGTTCGTGCCCGTCGACCCGACCTATCCGGCCGAGCGGATCGGCTACATGCTCACCGACTGCCGCGCCACCATCGGGTTGACCACCGCCGCGCACCGCGCCGCGCTGCCGGAGACGGTGCCGTGGCTGGTGCTCGACGACCCGCAGGTCCGCGCCCGCCTGGCCACCGTCTCCGCGGACCCGGTCACCGACGCCGACCGCCGCTCCCCGCTGCACTTCGACCACCCCGCCTACCTGATCTACACCTCCGGCTCCACCGGCCGACCCAAGGGCGTCGTCGTCGCGCACCGCGGCCTGACCAACCTCAACGCCGAAGTGCGGCAACACTTCTCCATCACGCACGGGGCGCGGGTGTCGCATCTGGCCTCGCCCAGTTTCGACGCATCGATCTTCGAGCTGACCAAGGCGTTCTGCGCCGGCGCGACGCTGGTGATCGTCCCGCCCACCGTGTACGGCGGCGACGAACTGGCCCGCATCCTGCGCGACGAACACGTCACCCACGCGTTCATCACCCCGACCGCGCTCGCCTCGCTCGACCCGGCCGGGCTCGACCACCTGGACGTGCTCGTCGTCGCGGGGGAGGCCTGCCCACCGGAACTGGTGGCACGCTGGGCCCCGAACCGGCACATGTACAACGGCTACGGGCCGTCCGAGGCGACCATCGAAACCAGCGTCAGCCCCGACATGCACCCCGGGGAAACCGTCACCGTCGGCCGCCCGGCCATCGGCTTCCACGAGGTGATCCTCGACGACCGGCTGCGTCCGGTCCCGGTCGGGGTGGCCGGCGAACTCTACATCGCCGGCCCCGGGGTGGCCCGCGGCTACCACCGCCGCCCGGACCTGACCGCCGCCCGGTTCGTCGCCGACCCCTACGGCCGCCCCGGGGAACGGATGTACCGCACCGGCGACGTGGTGCGCTGGCGCGCCGACGGCACCGTCGAATACCTCGGCCGCACCGACTTCCAGGTCAAGGTCCGCGGCTTCCGCATCGAACTCGGCGAGATCGACGCCGCGCTCGCCGCGCACCCGGACGTGACCTTCGCGGTCACCCTCGGCCACACCGCCCCCTCCGGCGACACCGCGCTGGTGTCCTACGTGCTGCCCGACATCGGCCGCACCGTCGACACCGCCGCCCTGCGCGTCCACGCCGCCGGCCGGCTGCCCGCCCACATGGTGCCCGCCGCGATCGTGGTGCTCGACGAGATCCCGCTGACCCCGGTCGGCAAACTCGACCGGCGCGCCCTGCCGGTGCCGGACCTGACCGTCGGGGGCGGCGACTACCACCCGCCGAGCTCCGAGCTCGAGGCGACCATCGCCGAACTCGTCGCCGAGGTGCTCGGCCACGAGCGGGTCTCCGTCGACGACAGCTTCTTCGACATCGGCGGCAACTCGCTGCTCGCCACCCGGGTGCTGGCCCGCATCAACGCCGCGCTCGGCACCGACGCCGGGGTCCGCGCGCTGTTCGAGGCCCCGACCGTGCGGGCGCTGGCCGCCCGCATCCTCGACGACCACGGCGGCAGCACCCGCATCCCGCTCACCGCGGGGCAGCGGCCGGAGCAGATCCCGCTGTCCCCGGCGCAGCAGCGCATGTGGTTCGTCAACCAGTTCGACCCCACCTCCGCGGCCTACAACATTCCCCTCGCCATCCGGCTGACCGGGCGGCTGGACACCGCGGCGCTGACCACCGCCGTGCACGACGTGCTGACCCGCCACGAAAGCCTGCGCACCTGGTATCCGGCCGACGCCGGCGGCCCGGTGCAGCGGATCGCGCCGCCGGAGCGGGCCATGCCGGACCTGCAGCCGATCCCCATCGCCGCGGCCGACCTGCCGGACCGGATCTTCGCCACCATCACCGCCGGTTTCGACGTGGCCACCGAGATCCCGCTGCGCGCCGCCCTGTTCACCCCCGGCCCGGACGAGCACGTGCTCGTGCTGGTCGTGCACCACATCGCCGCCGACGGCGCCTCCATGGCGCCGCTGGCCCGCGACGTGATGACCGCCTACCTGGCCCGCAGCAGCGGCAGCGCCCCCGCGTGGGAACCGCTGCCGGTGCAGTACGCCGACTACGCCCTGTGGCAGCGGGAGCTGCTCGGCGACCTCGACGACCCGGAGTCGCTGGCCGCCCGGCACCTCGAGCACTGGCGCCGCACCCTCGCCGGCGTCCCGGAGGTGCTGGCGCTGCCCACCGACCGGCCGCGGCCCGCGCAGCAGTCCTTCCACGGCGACACCGTGCACTTCACCGTCCCCGCCGAGGTGCACCGCCGCCTGCAGGACCTGGCCGCCCGGCACGGCGCGACCCTGTTCATGACCGTGCACGCCGCCCTGTCGGTGCTGCTCGCCCGCGTCTCCGGCAGCGACGACATCACGATCGGCACCCCCATCGCCGGCCGCGGCCACCGCGCCCTCGACGACCTGGTCGGCATGTTCGTCAACACCCTGGTGCTGCGCACCCCGGTCACCGGCGCCCTGTCCTTCGCCGACCACCTCGAACGCACCCGCGAGGTCGACCTCGCCGCGTTCGGGCACACCGAGCTGCCGTTCGAGAAGCTCGTCGACGCGCTGGCCCCGGCCCGCGCCCTCGACCACACCCCGCTGTTCCAGGTGGTCCTGGAATTCCAGAACAACGAACGCCCCCACCTGGACCTGCCCGGCCTGACCGTCGAGGCCCTCGACGCCGACCCGCACGTCGCCAAGTTCGACCTGCAGCTGACGATCGGGGAGCAACCCACCACCGGGGTCGCCGAACCCGCGGGCCTGGACGCCGCGTTCACCTACGCCACCGCCCTGTTCGACGCCGACACCGTCACCGCGCTGGTGCAGCGGTTCCTGCGGCTGCTCGACGCGGTCACCACCGACCCGGCCGTGCCCGTCGGCGACATCGACCTGCTCGAACCCGCCGAACACGAACCGGTCGTGCCCCCCGTCCCCGGCTCCGGGCCGACCCTGATGGGCCTGTTCGACCGGGCCGCCGCCACCACCCCCGACGCGGTCGCCGTCACCGGCGTCGACGGGCAGCTCACCTACCGGCAGCTGTCGAGCCACGTGCACCGGCTGGCCCGCGCGTTCGCCGCGCGCGGCGCCGCGCCGGGCACGCTCGTCGCGGTGGCGCTGCCGCGCACCACCCATCTGGTCGCGGTGCTGCTGGCCGTCCTCGACACCGGGGCCGCGTATCTGCCGGTCGACGTGGCGTATCCGCCGGAGCGGCTGGCGTTCATGTTCGACGACGCCCGGCCGGTGTGCGTGGTCACCACCAGCGGATACCGGGAGTCGCTGCCGCGCACCGACATTCCCACGATCCTGCTGGACGACGCGATCATCGCCGCGGAGATCGCGGCGTTGCCGGACACCGCGCTGAGCGAGCGGGAACGCCGCGGCCCGCGCCGCCCCGACCACACCGCCTACGTCATCTACACCTCCGGCTCCACCGGCCGCCCCAAGGGCGTGATGGTGCCGCACCGCACCGTCGTGGCGCTGCTCGACGCCACCGCCCCGCGCTACCGGTTCGACCGGCACGACGTGTGGACGATGTTCCACTCCTACGCGTTCGACTTCTCGGTGTGGGAGATGTGGGGGGCACTGGCCTACGGCGGCCGGCTCGTCGTCGTCGACCACGACACCGCCCGCTCCCCGGACGTGTTCCTGGCGTTGCTGCGCCGCGAACACGTCACCGTGCTCAACCAGACCCCGACCGCGTTCTACCAGCTGGTCGAGGCGGATCGGGCCGCCGCCGACAGCGGCCTGTCGCTGCGCTGGGTGATCTTCGGCGGGGAGGCCCTGGATTTGGCGCAGCTCGAACGCTGGTACCGGCGGCACCCGGACACCGCGCCGACGCTGGTGAACATGTACGGCATCACCGAGACCACGGTGCACGTGACCGCGCTGCCGCTGGACCGGCGGTCCGCGGCCGCCGCCACCGCCAGCGTCATCGGCGACGCCGTGCCGGGGCTGCGGCTGCGCATCCTCGACGGCCGGCTGCATCCGGTGCCCGTCGGCGTGACCGGCGACCTGTACGTCGCCGGGGACCAGCTCGCCCACGGCTACCTGGGCCGCCCGGACCTGACCGCGGCCCGGTTCGTCGCCGACCCCTACGGCGCCCCCGGCACCCGCCTGTACCGCACCGGCGACCTGGCCCGCCGCACCCGCTCCGGCGACGTGGAGTACCTGGGCCGCAGCGACTTCCAGGTGCAGTGGCGCGGCTTCCGCATCGAACTCGGGGAGGTCGAGGCGGCACTCATGCGGTGCCCGGGCATCGCCCGCGCGGTCGCGGTCGTGCACCACGACGACCGGGCCGGCACCGACACCACCACCGACCGGCTGGTCGGCTACGTGGTCCCGGAAACCGGCGTGGACGTCGACGTCGCGGCGACACTGGCGACGGTCGCCGCGGATCTGGCCGCGTACATGGTGCCCGCGACGCTGGTGGTGCTGGACGCGCTGCCGACCACCGCGACCGGCAAGCTGGATCGCCGCGCGCTGCCGGCCCCGGACTTCGCGGCGCTGTCGACCAGCACCCGCGCCCCGGCCGGGGAGATCGAAACCCGCCTCGTGGAGCTGTTCGCGCAGGTGCTCGGCGTGGACACCGTCGGCGTCGACGATTCGTTCTTCGCGCTCGGCGGCGACAGCATCATGTCGATCCAGCTGGTGTCCCGCGCCCGCGCCGCCGGCCTGGACTTCACCCCCCGCGACGTGTTCGAACACAAGACCCCGGCGGCGCTGGCGGCGGTGACCGCGCTCGGCGCCACCGCCGGCACCGCGCTGCCGGAGCTGCCCGGCGGCGGTCTCGGCGACGTCCCGGCCACCCCGATCGTGCGGTGGCTGCTCGACCGCGGCGGCAACCTGGACCGGTACGCGCAGGCGGCGCTGCTGCGGCTGCCGGCCGGTCTCGACCCGGACACCGTCACCACGGTGCTGCAGGCCGTGCTGGACAAGCACGACATGCTGCGCGCCCGCCTCGTGCCCGCCGTGGACGGCGACCCGGCCGGGGTGACGCTGCAGGTGCGGGCGCCCGGCAGCGTCGACGCCGCCGACCTGGTGCATCGGGTGCCGGTGACCTCCGCCGCCGACAGCGACGACTTCTTCGCGCTCGCCGGCGCCGAACTCGACGCCGCCGCGGACCGGCTCGATCCGGCCGGCGGGGTGCTGGTGCAGGCGGTGTGGTTCGACGCCACCGTCGGCGCCGGGCGGCTGCTGCTGGTGCTGCACCATCTGACCGTCGACGGGGTGTCCTGGCGGATCCTGGTGCCCGACCTGGCCGCGGCCTGGGTGGCGGCGCTGGATCCGGCGGCCCCGCCCCTGGAACCGGCCGCCGGCACCTCGATGCGGCGGTGGGCGCACGCCCTGGTGGAGGAGGCGCAGCGGCCCGAGCGCGTCGCCGAACTCGACTTCTGGCGCGGGGTGCTCGCCGACGGCGACCCGCTGCTGGGGGAGCGGCCGCTGGATCCGGAACTCGACACCGCCGCGACCGTCACCACGCTGAGCACGGATCTGCCGACGTCGGTGACCGAGGCGCTGCTCACCACGGTGCCGCAGGCCTTCCACGGCACCGTCAACGACGCGCTGCTCACCGCGCTGGCGCTGGCGGTCACCGGGTGGCGGCAGGCCCGCACCGGGCCCGCGCCGGCGCTGGTGTCCGTCGAGGGGCACGGCCGCGACACCGCCGCGGTGCCCGGCGCCGACCTGTCCGGCACCGTCGGCTGGTTCACCACCATCCACCCGGTGCGCCTGGACGTCACCGGCCTGGACCTCGACGACGCGCTGCGCGGCGGGCCGGCCGCCGGCCGCGCCGTCAAGACCGTCAAGGAACAGCTCGCCGCGGTGCCCGGGCAGGGCCTCGGGTTCGGGCTGCTGCGCTACCTGAACCCGGACACCGCGCCCGCCCTGGCCGCGTACCCGGCGCCGCAGCTGAGTTTCAACTACCTGGGCCGGGTCACCGCCGGCGTCGACACCGGCGGCGACGCCCCGTGGCTGCCGGTCACCGGCTTCGATCGTGCCGGGGCGCAGAGCCCGGACATGCCCGCCCCCGCCGTCGTGGACATCAACGCGGTCACCGTCGACACCCCCGACGGCCCGGTGCTGCGCGCCCACTGGTCGTTCCCGGCCGGGCTGCTCGACACCGCGACCGTCACCGCCCTGACCGTGGCGTGGACCCGGGCGGCGACCGCGCTGGCCGATCATGTGCGCGACCCGCACGCCGGCGGGCTGACCCCGTCGGATCTGCCGCTGGTGCGGCTGGACCAGGACACCGTCGAACGGCTCGAGCGGCGCTACGGCCCGCTCGAGACGGTGTGGCCGCCGGCGCCGCTGCAGACCGGGCTGCTGTTCCACGCGCTGCTCGCCGGGCAGGGCCCCGAGGCCGCCGCCGACGCGTACATGGTGCAACTGTGCTTCGAGTTGCGCGGCGCCGTCGACCCGGACCGGTTGCGCCGCGCCGCCACCCGGCTGCTCGAGCGGCACCCGAATCTGCGGGCCGCGTTCACCGGCGACGGCACCGGCGGGTTCGTGCAGGTGATCCCGGCGCACGTCGAGCTGCCGTGGACGGTGCTGGACGTGTCCGGGCACGACGATCCCGACGGCGACGCCGACCGGATCCTCGCCACCGACCGGCGCACCCGCTTCGACACCGCCACTGCGCCGCTGCTGCGCGGCACCGTGATCCGCACCGGCGCCGACCGGTACCGGCTGGCGTTGACGAATCACCACATCCTGCTCGACGGCTGGTCCACCCCGCTGCTGGTGCGGGAGCTGCTGGTGCTGTACGCCACCGCCGGCGACACCACCGCGCTGGACCGGCCGCACAGCTACGGCGACTACCTCGCCTGGCTCGCCGGCCGCGACGTCGAGGGCTCGCTCGAGGCCTGGACCCGGGCCCTGGCCGGGGTGGAGGACGCGACGCTGCTGGCCCCCGAGCACCGCACCGGCGCCACCGACGCCGTCTCCGAGGACCTGCTCGTCGACCTGACCGCGGACCTGTCGGACCGGCTCGAGACGGTCGCCGCGCGCCGCGGCATCACCCTCAACACCCTGGTGCAGACCGCGTGGGGTCTGGTGCTCGGCGCGTTGACCGGCCGCACCGACGTGGTGTTCGGCGCGACCGTCTCCGGCCGGCCCCCGCAGGTGCCCGGCGTCGAAACGATGGTGGGGCTGTTCATCAACACGGTGCCGGTGCGCATCACCGCGGCGCCGGGCGAGACGATCGGGGCGCTGCTGGACCGGGTGCAGGCCGAGCAGGCCGCCCTGTTCGACCACCACCACGTGCGGCTGAGCACCCTCGAGCAGCGGGTCGGGGCCGCCGCCCGCTTCGACACGCTGACGGTGTTCGAGTCCTACCCGGTCGACTCCGCCGGGCTGACCTCCGACACCGACATCGCCGGGATGCGGGTCGCCGGCATCACCGGCCACGACGCGGCGCACTATCCGCTGAGCATCGTCGCGCACAGCGACGCGACGCTGCACCTGAAGATGAAGTACCTGCCGGAACTGTTCGACCGGGCCGCGGTCACCACCATCGCGCACCGCATCGAACGGGTCCTCGAGATCCTCGCCGGCGATCCGGACACCCGGGTCGCGGCGGTGCGGGTGCTCTCCGCCGCCGAACACGCCGCGCTGGCCCCGGTCCGCGGCCCCGCCGGCGGCACCACCCGCACCCTGCCGGAGTTGTTCGCCGCGACCGCGGCGGCGCACCCGGACGCGATCGCGGTCACCGCCGGGGACCGGCAGCTGACCTACCGGGACCTCGACGAATGGTCGACCCGCGCCGCGCGGGTGCTGCTCGATCACGGGGTGGGCCCGGAAACGTTCGTGGCCCTGGGCATCGCCCGGTCCCTCGAGTCGGTGGCCGCGATGTGGGCGATCACCAAGACGGGCGCGGCGTTCGTGCCGGTCGACCCGAACTATCCGCCGGAGCGCATCGCGTTCGTGCTCGACGACTGCGGCGCCACCGTCGGGGTGACCACCACCGCGCACCGCGACCGGCTGCCCGAGGCGGTGCCGTGGCTGATGCTCGACGATCCCGCGCTCGCCGCGCGGATCGCCACCGCCGCCGCCGACCCGGTCACCGACGCCGTCCGGCCGGCGACGCTGCGGCTCGACCATCCCGCCTACCTGATCTACACCTCCGGCTCCACCGGCCGACCCAAGGGCGTGGTGACCACCCACCGCAGCCTGGAGAACTTCGCGATCGACCAGCGGCGCCGCTTCGCGACCGGCCCGGGCTCGCGGGTCATGCACTTCTCGTCGCCGAGCTTCGACGCGTCGATCTTCGAGTACCTGGGCGCGTTCGGGTCCGGCGCCACCCTGGTGGTGGTGCCCCCGACCGTGTACGGCGGCGACGAACTGGCCCGGGTGCTGCGCGAGCAGCGGGTCACCCACGGGTTCATCACCCCGGCGGCGCTGGCGTCGCTGCGGCCCGCCGACATCCCCGACTTCGTCGATCTCGCCGTCGGCGGCGAGGCCTGGCAGCCCGAGCTGCGTGACGCGTGGGCGCCGGGCCGGCGGCTGGTCAACGCGTACGGGCCGACCGAGACGACGATCATGGCGGCGATCAGCGACCCGATGAGCGTCGACAGCCCCCTCACCCTCGGCGGCCCGCTGCCCGGGGTGCACGCGGTGATCCTCGACCGGGCGCTGCGCCCGGTGCCGCTCGGGGTGCCCGGCGAGCTGTATCTGGCCGGGTTGGGCCTGGCCCGCGGCTATCACACCCGCCCGGACCTGACCGCCGCCCGGTTCGTCGCCGACCCCTACGGGCAGCCGGGTGAGCGGATGTACCGCACCGGCGACATCGCCCGCTGGACCGCGGCGCGGGAACTGGAGTACGTGGGCCGCTCCGACTTCCAGGTGAAGGTCCGCGGGTTCCGCATCGAACTCGGCGAGATCGACGCGGCGCTGACCGCCCACCCGGATGTGTCCTTCGCGGTGACCCTCGGGCACACCGCCGCGTCCGGCGACACCGTCCTGGTCGCCTACGTGCTGCCCGAACCCGGCCGCACCGTCGACGCCGACACCCTGAAAACCCATGTGGCGGAACTGTTGCCCGCGCACATGGTGCCCGCCGGGGTGGTCGCCCTGGACGAGCTGCCGCTGACCCCGGTCGGCAAGCTCGACCGCCGCGCCCTGCCGGTGCCGGACCTGACCGCGACCGACGGCTCCTACCAGGCGCCGGCCACCGACCTGGAGACGATCGTCGCCGCGGAACTGGCCGGGGTGCTCGGCACCGACCGGATCTCGGTGACCGACAGCTTCTTCGACATCGGCGGCAACTCGCTGATCGCGACCCGCGCGGTCGCGCGCCTCGGCGCCACCCTCGGCACCGACATCCCGGTGCGCGCCCTGTTCGAGAACCCGACCGTGCGGGCCCTGGCCGCGCACCTGGCCGACATCGGCGCCGCCCCGGCCGTCGGGGCGCTGGTGCCGCAGCCGCGCCCGGCCCGCATCCCGCTGTCCCCGGCGCAGCAGCGCATGTGGTTCATCAACCAGTTCGACACCGCCTCGGCGGCCTACAACATTCCGCTCGGGATCCGGCTGAGCGGGCACCTGTCGGTCGCCGCGCTCGGGGCGGCGCTGCACGACGTGCTCGGCCGGCACGAGAGCCTGCGCACCGTCTACCCGGCCGGGCCGCACGGCCCGAGCCAGCGCATCCTCGCCGCCGACGACGTGCCGCTGAACCTGGACGTGGTCACCACCGACGAACAGGACGCGCTGGACCGGATCCGCGAGTTCGTCGCCACCGGCTTCGACGTCACCGTCGATATGCCGCTGCGGGCCCGGCTGTTTGCCGTCGGCCGCGACGAGCACATCGCGGTGCTGGTGGTCCATCACATCGCCGCCGACGGGGCGTCCGCCGAGCCGCTGGCCCGCGACCTGATCACCGCCTATCACGCCCGCACCCGCGGGGAGCGGCCCGCGTGGCAGCCGCTGCCGGTGCAGTACGCCGACTACGCGCTGTGGCAGAACGAGCGGCTCGGCGACGCCGGCGATCCCACCTCCCGCGCCGCCGCGCAGCTGGCGCACTGGCGCCGCGCCCTGGCGGGCCTGCCGGACGTGCTGACCCTGCCCACCGACCGGCCGCGCCCGCCGCGGCAGTCCTTCCGCGGCGACATCGTCCGGTTCCACATCGACGCCGAGCTGCAGGCGCGGCTGCAGCGGCTCGCCGCCGGCCGCGACACCACCCTGTTCATGGCGGTGCACGCCGCCCTGTCGGTGCTGCTGGCGCGGCTGTCCGGCAGCGACGACATCGCCGTCGGCACCCCCATCGCCGGCCGCGGCGACCGGGCCCTCGACGATCTGGTCGGCATGTTCGTCAACACCCTGGTGCTGCGCACCCGGGTGCCCGGCCGGCTCGGCTTCGCGGAGCTGCTCGGCCGGGTCACCGCCGCCGACCTGGACGCGTTCGCGCACGCGGACGTGCCGTTCGAACGGGTCGTGGAGGAAGTGGACCCGGTCCGCTCGACCGCGCACTCGCCGCTGTTCCAGGTGTCCATCGAGTTCCAGAACAACGCCCGCCCCAGCCTGGAACTGCCGCACCTGACCGTCACCGGGCTGCAGCTGGATCCGACGGTGTGCAACTTCGACCTGGAACTGCTGCTCGCCGAAACCGACACCGGCGGACTGGATGCGGCGTTCGTGTACGCCACCGACCTGTTCGACGCCGGCACCGTCGCCGGGTTCGCGGACCGGTTCGTGCGGCTGCTCGACGCGCTCACCACCGACCCGGACCGGCCCGTCGGCGACATCGACCTGGTCACCGCCGACGAGACCCGGGCGCTGGTGCCGGCGTACGGCCCGGCCGGGGTGGGCACCGGGCTGTGGACCGAGCTGCTGGATGCGGCCGTGGCCGCCGCCCCGGATTCGGTCGCGGTCGTCGACGGGGACCGCACCGTCACCTACCGCGACCTCGACGCCGCCGCGAACCGGCTGGCGCGAATGCTGCTCGACCGCGGCGCCGGACCCGACCGGGTCGTCGCGCTCGCGCTGACCCGCTCGATCGAGTCGGTCACCGCGGTGTGGGCGGTCATCCGCTCGGGGGCCGCGTTCGTGCCGGTCGATCCGGCCTATCCGCCCGACCGGATCGCCTACATGCTCGACGACAGCGCGGCCCGGCTCGGGATCACCACCGCCGCGCACCGGGCCGCGTTGCCGTCCGGCGTCGACTGGATCGTGCTCGACGACCCGGACACCGCCGCCGCGCTGGCGGCCCGCGCCGCCGCGGCCGTCACCGATCGTGACCGGCCGGCGGCGCTGCGCCCGGACCACCCGGCCTATCTCATCTACACCTCCGGCTCCACCGGCCGCCCGAAGGGGGTGACCGTCACCCACCGGGGCCTGACGGACCTGGCCGCCGAGGAACGCGAGCACCTGCAGGTCGACCCGACCGGCCGGGTCTCGCACCTGGCGTCGCCGAGCTTCGACGCGTCGGTGTTCGAGCAGATGATGGCGCTGTCGGCGGCCGCGACCCTGGTGATCGTCCCGCCGGAGGTGTACGGCGGGGAGGACCTGGCCGCGGTGCTCGACACCCACCGGGTCACGCACAGTTTCATCACCCCGACCGCGCTGGCGTCGCTGGACCCGGTCGCGGTGCCGGCGCTGCGGGTGCTGCTGGTCGCCGGGGAGGCCTGCCCGCCGGAGCTGGTGGCCCGCTGGGCGCCGGGCCGGCGCGTCATCGACGCCTACGGGCCGACGGAAGCGACGATCATGACCTCGCTGAGTGCGCCGCTGGCCGCCGGGGACCCGGTCACCATCGGCCGGCCCGCCCGCGGGTTCCGGGCGCTGGTGCTCGACGCGCGGCTGCGGCCGGTGCCGGTCGGGGTGGCCGGGGAACTGTACGTGGCCGGCCCGGGCCTGGCCCGCGGCTACCACGCCCGCCCGGATCTGACCGCGGCCCGGTTCGTCGCCGACCCGCACGTGCCGGGGCAGCGGATGTACCGCACCGGCGACATCGTCCGCTGGACGCACGAGCGGGACCTCGAGTACGTGGGGCGCTCCGACTTCCAGGTCAAGGTGCGCGGGTTCCGCATCGAACTCGGCGAGATCGACGCCGCGCTCGGCAGCCACGAGCAGGTGGTGTTCGCGCACACCGTCGGGCACACCGCCCCGTCCGGGCAGACCGTGCTCGTCTCCTACGTGCGCTGCGCCCCGGACAGCGCACCCGACCCCGCCGCACTGAAAGCACATGTGGCGCAGCAGCTTCCGTCGCACATGGTGCCGACGGCGGTGATCGTGCTCGACGAGATCCCGCTCACCCCGGCCGGCAAGCTCGACCGCCGCGCGCTGCCGGCCCCGGACTTCGGGACCGCCACCGGCCGCTACCGGGCCCCGGAGAACGAACTCGAACGCATCGTCGCCGAGGTCTTCGCCGAGCACCTCGGCCTGGAGCGGGTGTCGGTCGACGACGGGTTCTTCGACCTGGGCGGCACCTCGCTGCTGGCCACCCGCATGCTGCCGGCGCTCGGGGAGCGCCTGGGCCGGCGGGTGCCGCTGCAGGCGATCTTCGTGCACCCGACCGCGGCGGACCTGGCCGCGCACCTGACCGAACCGGGCGAACCGGCGACCGTCGACGACGCGCTGCGGGTGCTGGTGCAGCTGCGCGAGGGCACCGGCCCGGCGCTGTTCTGCGTGCATCCGGCGGCAGGGCTGTCCTGGGCCTACGCCCCGCTCGCGCAGCGCCTGGACGGGCACCGGCCGGTGTACGGGCTGCAGCTGCCGGCGCTGAGCGGGGAGGGACGCACCGACACCATCCGGACGCTCGCCCACCGGTACGTGCAGGAGATCCGGCGGGTGCAGCCGCACGGGCCGTACCACCTGCTGGGCTGGTCCCTGGGCGGGGTCATCGCGCACGCGGTCGCGGTGGAACTGCGCCGCGCCGGGGAGGTCGTCGACACCCTCGCGCTGCTCGACAGCCACCTCGCGATCCCCGGCGGCGCCCCGGCGGTCGGGGTCAAGGACATGCTCCGCGACCTGGGCGTGTCGGTCAACGGCGGCCCCGAACCGACCTTCGAGCGGGCCGCGGCGATCCTCGACGAGTCGCTCGGCGGCAGCACCGGCCTGACCGCCGCGCACCTCGAGCGCATCCACTCCGGATCGACCGAGGCGTCCCGCGCGGCCCGGCGGCATTCCCCGGACACCTTCGACGGGGACGTGCTGTTCTTCACCGCCAGCCGGTCGGCGGCGTCGATCCCCGCCGTGGCCGCCTGGCACAACGTGGTCTCCGGGGAGATCCACCAGTACCGCCTCGACTGCGAGCACCACGAGATGGTCTCCCCGCGGGCGGTGGAGACGATCGTCGCGGTGCTCGCGGCCCGGCTCGAGGAGAGCGACAGCGCATTCCGGCACTGGGGTCGCGGCGAGGTCGGTACCCCGCGGCGCTGACGCCGGGCGCTGACGCGCCGGTGTGCCATTGTGGCGGTGGGAGCCGCCATTTCGGCACACCGGCGCGTCGGCGCACCCCTGTGACGAGACACAATTGAGGAACGTGTTCCAGGGTGGGACATTTCATCCATGACTGCCGCACCCGGCTCCGGGGTCCACCGCACCGCACCGCTCGGCAGCTCCCCGTGGGATTCCCTGCACCGCGAACACGACTACACCGTCGACGAGATCACCGGCCGCATCCCCGACGGGCTGCGCGGCGCTCTCTACCGCATCGGACCGGGACGCCTCGACGTCGCCGGCCACCCGGTCGAGCACATCTTCGACGGCGACGGCATGATCTCGCGGCTGCACATCGGCGACGACGAGATCCGCTTCCGCAACCGCTACGTGCGCACCCGCAGCTACCGGCGCAGCAACCGCACCGCGGAGATGCCCCGCGGATTCGGCACCCCCCGCCGCGGCGGGCCGCTCGCCAACGCGCTGCGCTTCCCGGCGAACATGGCCAACACCAACGCGATCCGGCACGGCGACCGCCTCTACGCGCTGTGGGAGGGCGGCAAACCGCATGCCCTCGACCCGGCCACCCTCGACACCCTCGGCATCGAGGACTTCGGCGGCCGCCTCAAACGGCTCGGCGCCTTCTCCGCGCACCCCAAGATCGATCCGCGCACCGGGGACCTCTACAACTTCGGCCTCGACTTCTACCCGCGGCCGCTGATCCGCTGCTACCGGCGCACCCCGCGCGGCGCGTTCACCGAGATCGCCGCGTTCCCCATCCCGAAACCGGCGTTCGTGCACGACTTCGCGCTCACCGAACGCCACCTGGTGTTCGTCGTCGATCCGCTGATCGTGGCCCGTCCGGTGTCGATGCTGCTCGGGCTGCGCCCGATGGACCACGCCCTGACGTTCGCGCCGGAGAAGGGCACCACCGTGGTGCTGGTGCCGCGCGACGGCGGCGGGCCCGTGCAGATCGAGCACGACGCGCTGTTCCACTTCCACGTCACCAACGCCTACGAGGACGACGACACCACCACGGTCGTCGACGTGGTCGCCCACGATCCCACGCAAAGCTGGGAACGCTGGAACGGGCACCTGCGCGACTACCGCGGCAACGCCGGACCCGCCTTCGGCGGCATCCTCACCCGCCTGCGCATCGACCGGCGCACCCGCCGCATCACCCGCGAGGTCCTCGGCGACCGCGGCTGCGAATTCCCGCAGCTCGACCCGCGGCGCACCACCACCGCGCACCGCTACACCTACCTGGCCGAGGCCTCGGTCCTCGGCGGCGACCCCGACTCGATCGCCACCGTCGACCACACCACCGGCACCATCCGGCGGTTCGTCGGCGACCCCGGCGACACGGTGTGCGAGCCGCTGTTCGCGCCCGCCTCGGCCACCGAGGGCCACGGGTGGCTGCTCACCGTCCAGCACAGCGCCGCCGAGCGCCGGTCCCGGGTGCTGATCCTTCCCGCCGAGCGTCCCGACGCCGGCCCGGTCGCGACCCTCGGGTTGCGCCACCACGTGCCGATGACCTTCCACGGCACCTTCACACCGCGCTGACCGTGCCGGGTTCGCGGACCGCCGCCGCGGGTAGCCGCATCACACGGACGAGCGTGTGCGCGGCGGATCCGCGCGGCGGGAACGAACGGAGACGGGCGTGAAGATCGGATACAAACTGTTCGCCGAGGCGTATTCACCGACCGAGCTGGTGCGCCAGGCGGTGCGCGCCGAGGAGGCCGGCTTCGACTTCGTCGAGATCAGCGACCACTACCACCCGTGGCTGCACGACCAGAACCATTCGGGCTTCGCCTGGTCGATCCTCGGCTCGATCGCCGCGAAGACCTCCACCCTCGGGCTGGCCACCGGCGTGACCTGCCCGTTCCTGCGCTACCACCCGGCGATCATCGCGCAGGCCGCGGCCACCACGGCACTGCTGTCCGACGGCCGGTTCGTGCTGGGCCTGGGCAGCGGCGAAAACCTCAACGAACACGTGGTGGCGCGCGGCTGGCCGGCCGCCGCGACCCGGACGCAGATGCTGCGCGAATCGATCGAGGTGATCCGGTTGTTGTGGAGCGGCGGCTACCACAGCTACGACGGCCGCCACATCCGGCTCGAGGACGCGCGGGTGTTCGACCTGCCCGACGAGCTGCCGCCGATCGTGGTCGCCGGGTCGGGCGGTCCGGCGGTGACGACCGCCGCCGAACTCGGCGACGGCCTGTTCGCGACGGAAGCCGACCCCGAGCTGATCGCCGCGTACCGGCAGGCCGGGGGCACCGGGCCGCGCTACGGCGAGGTGTCCCTGGCGTGGGCGCCGACGGAGGAGGCGGCGCTGGCGTCGGCGCACAGGCTGTTCCGGTTCTCGGCGGCCGGGTGGAAGGTGCAGGCCGAGTTGCCGAATCCGGTGAACTTCGAGGCGGCCGCCTCGACGGTCCGCGAGTCGGACCTCGCCGACAGCTTCGGGTACGGCCCCGACCCCGACCGTCACCTGGAGAAGATCCGCGGCTACGCGGACGCCGGGTTCGACCACCTGGCGCTGGTGAACGCCGGGCCGGACGTCGACGGGTTCTTCCGGTTCTACGCGGACGAGCTGCGACCGGCCCTCGCCACGTCCTGAGCCGGTGACCGGCCGACCTGCCGGGCCGCGGGAAGCGCACCGAACCAAATATGAACCACATACATGAACTTACATGTGGTTTATGAATTGGAATTATGTGACGGTGGCCTCTTCACTGGAGGCATGACCACCAGCCCTCCGCGCTCCGACCTCGACCTGTTCGCCGACGAGATCCTCACCGACCCCTATCCCACCTTCGCCGAGCTGCGGGAACTCGGCCCGGTGGTGTACCTGCCCGCCCACGACGTCTACGCCCTGACCCGCTACGACGTCATCCGCGGCGCCCTCGCCGATACCGCGACGTTCTCCTCCCGCAGCATCGCCTTCAACCCGGCCGCCAACGAGGCCCTCCAGGGCACGTCCCTGGCGTCCGACCCACCGATCCACACCGAACTGCGCGCCACCCTCACCGAGAACCTCTCACCGCGGGCCCTGCGCGGCCTCAAGTCCACCATCGAGACCAAGGCCGACGCGCTCGTCGCCGACCTGGTGGAGAAGGGCTCGTTCGAGGCCATCGACGCCCTCGCCCGCGCCTTCCCGCTCGAGGTCGTCGCCGACCTCATCGGCTTCACCGGCGAGGTCCGCGCCAACATGCTCCGCTGGGGTCAGGCCGCCATGGAGGTCCTCGGCCCCATGAACCAGCGCACCGCCGAGAACTTCCCCATCGCGGGGGAGCTGTACGCCTGGTGCTCGCAGGTGCAGGCCGAGGATCTGACCCCCGGCTCGGTCGGCCGCGGCATCTTCGACGCCGAGGCGCGCGGCGCCGTCCCCGCCGGCAGCGCCGGGCACATCATCCACCAGTATCTCGGCGCCGGGGTCGACACCACCATCGCCTCGATTGGCAACCTGATCGCCCTGTACGCGGCGTTCCCCGACCAGTTCGACCTCGTGCGCGCCGACCCGACGCTGGTGCCGGCCGCGTTCGCGGAGGTGCTGCGCTACTGGGCGCCGCTGCACGCCTGGGGCCGCGCGGTCACCCGCGACGTCGAGATCGACGGCTACCTGATCCCGGCCGGGGCGCAGGCGGCGGTGCTGCTCGGCGCCGGCAACCGCGACCCGCGCCACTACGACGATCCGGACACCTTCCGGGTCGAACGCAACCCGGTCGATCACCTGTCCTTCGGGTACGGCCCGCACGGCTGCGCCGGGCAGGGCCTGGCCCGGCTCGAGGCGCACGCGGTCATCGCCGCCCTCGCCCGGCACGCCCGCCGCCTGGTCGCCGCCGACCCGATCCGGCTGCCCAGCAACACCACCCGCTCCATCGACGCACTCGAGATCCTGGAGGTTGTCCCGTCATGAAGATCACCCTCGACCGCCCCCGCTGCGAAGGCCACGGACTGTGCGAGGAGGTCGCACCCGAGCTGATGCACCTCGACGACGACGGTGAGCTGATCCTCGACGTCGAGGATCTCGACGACGGCGACCCGCGGGCCGCCACCGCCGGTGCCGCCGTGCGCGTGTGCCCCGTCGCCGCCCTCAAACTCGCATGAGTGCCGCACAGACCCCGGGGATGCACCGGGTCGTCGTGGTCGGCAACGGCATCGCCGGGCAGACCGCCTGCGACAGCCTGCGCACCGCCGGGTTCGACGGGGAGCTCACCGTCGTCGGCGACGAACCGGTGCCCGCCTACTCGCGGCCGGCCCTGTCGAAGGCGCTGCTCACCGACGGCGGCTCGCACGAGCTCGCCGCCCCCGCGCACGGCGCCACCGAGCTGCTCGGCGTCGCCGCGGTGGGCCTGGGCGTCGCCGCCCGGACGGTGCGGCTCGACGACGGGCGCGACCTGCCCTTCGACGGGCTCGTGATCGCCACCGGCACCCGGGCCCGCCGGCTCGGCCAGGACGCGCTGGTGCTGCGCACCCTCGACGACGCGCTGCTGCTGCGCGACCGGCTCGCGGCGCGTCCGTCGGTGGCGGTCGTCGGCGCCGGGCCGCTCGGCATGGAGGTCGCGTCCGCGGCCGTGCAGGCCGGCTGCGAGGTCACCGTCGTCGCCGACACCGCACCGATGCGCCCGCAGTTCGGCGGGTATCTGTCCGAGGTGTTCACCACCGCCGCGACCGCCGCCGGCGTGAAGATCGTCTACGGCACCGCCGCCGGCGTCGACGCCGGCGCGGTGACCCTCGACGACGGCACCCGCGTCACCGCCGAACTGGTGGTCGCCGCGATCGGGGACATCCCCAACGTCGAGTGGCTGCAGGACTCCGGGCTGCTCACCGACGGCCGCCTGGTCGCCGACACCCGCGGGCGGGTCGCGCCGGGCATCGTCGCCGCCGGGGACGTCGCGCACCTCCCGGTCCGCGGGATCGTGCGCCGGATCCCGTTGTGGAACAGCGCGATCGAGCAGGCCCGCGTGGCCGCGGTCGCTCTGCTGCGCGGGGACGACGCCCCCGAGTTCGATGCCGACCCGTACTTCTGGACCGAACAGTTCGGGCTGCATCTCAAGGCGATCGGGCATCTGCCGGTGGACGGGGACCCGACCTTCCTCGCCGGCGAGGATCCGCACGGGCCGGCGCTGCTGCACTGGCGGCATCCGGACGGCGCCGGGGTGGCGGTGGCGATCAACCACCGCATCCCGATTCCGCGGTTGCGGCGCGCCGCGGCCACCGGACAGCTCCCCGGCACGGTCACGACGTCCGGCTAGATTCATGTGGGTGAATCCACCCCCGGAGCACCCCGCCGATCCCGACCTCGCGCGGCTGGCCGCGATCAACCTGAACCTGCTGGTCCCGCTGCTGGCGGTGCTCGAGGAACGCTCGGTCACCCGCGCCGCCGCGCGGGTCGGGATGACGCAACCGGCGATGAGCCACGCCCTGGGGCGGATGCGCCGGTTGATCGGCGACGAGCTGGTGGTGCGGCAGGGGAGTGGGCTGGCGCTCACCCCCCGCGCTCTCGAGCTGATCGCGCCGCTGCGGGAGATGCTGCGGCAGACCGCGCGGGTGGTGAACTTCCCCCGCTTCGACCCGGCCCGGGACACCCGCACCATCACCCTGGCGATGACCAACAGCACCGCTTTCGTGGTCGGCCCGGAACTGACCCGGCTGATCGCGCAGCGCGCCCCGCATGCGACGGTGCGGCTGCGTACCTTCGTCGAGCCGCAGCCGGCCGATTTCACCGACGACGGGGTGGACGTGGTGCTGGTGTCGGAGGCGTTCTCCGCGCCCTATCCGCGCGAGCGGCTCTACGAGAACCGGTGGGTGGTCGTCGCCCATCCCGACACCGCCCCGGACGCCTCGGCGCTCGAGCTGCTGGAGTCGGTGCCGCACACCACCTACGACGCGCGGCACCGCATCACGCCCTACGCGGCGCTGGACGCGGCCGGGGTGCCCTACGGGATCGGCCGGCTGGTCTCCGATTTCCTGTTGGTGCCGCACCTGGTGGGACGCGCCGGTGGGGTCGCGATCCACACCTACCGGGTCGCGATGCAGATGCGCCGCCAGATGCCGCTGCGCATCGAGGAATTCCCGCTGCCGGTGCCGCCCCTGGGCATCGACATGGTGTGGAATCCGCGCCTGGCCGACACCGAATTCATCGGCTGGTTGCGCGAGATCCTGGTCGCCGCCACCGATTTCGACGCCGGGCGCTGACGTGCGCTGACGCGCCGGTGTGCCTTTGTGGCGGCCCCAGGCGCCACAAGTACACACCGGCGGCGCAGCCGCCCGCTCAGTCCTCGACGCCGAGCAGATAGCACCACGAGTCGGTCAGTTCCTCGAGGCAGATCTCGCGCGGGGTGCGCCAGCCGATGGAGAAGTAGCGCCGGGACATGTGTTCGAGCTGCCCGAAGGCGAGCACGCACCGGATCCGCCGCCGGTCCGGGTCCAGCCGCCCGGACTGGTTCAGCCCCTCGGTCATGTCGGTGACCGCGTCCTCGAACCACTGCTCGGTCTTCGCGGCCACGACCGGGTCGTGCGCCGCCTGGTAGGAGGCCGTCATGTAGGGCTTGATCTCGTCCCACTGGGTGAGTTTGCGGTCGAGCCACTGGTGGATCAGCGCGCGGGAGCCGGACGCGATCACCGCGGTCAGCGACGGGTCGTCGGCCGCGGTGAGGATCGAGTCGACCTTGGTCAGCAGCGCGCTCATCACGTCGGCCTTCGACGAGAAGTGCAGGTAGAAGGTGGTGCGGGTGGAGCCCGCGGCGGTGGCGATGTCGTCGATGGTGGTCGCGGCGTAGCCCTTGGTGCCGAACAGTTCGAGCGCCTTGGCGAGGAAGAGCTCGTAGGTCATCTGCTTCTGCGCGGCACGGAGTGACATGAACAGGAATCCTAGCGGCGCACCCGACTTACCGACGGGTACAGTGACGATTCTGGTCGCAAAGTCACTTGACAGTATGTAATCCGAATCCGTACTGTGACTCGCACCACGGACGTCTCCGTGCGACGTCGACGAAAGGAAGTGCCGATGACCGGCCCCGCGACCGCGACCCCCACCGTCCACACCGTTCTCGGTCCGGTTCCCGCCGCCGAACTCGGTATCGTCGCCGTCCACGAGGCCCTGCTCTCGGTGCTGCCCGGCGCCCAGCACGCCTACGACATCGACTTCGACCGCGCCGAGATCTTCACCACGTTGCTCGGCAAGCTCCGCGAGTTCCGCGCCGCGGGCGGCGGCACCCTCGTCGACGCCACCGGCATGTTCCACGGCCGCGACGTGCCGCTGTACGAAAACCTCTCCCGCGCTTCCGGAGTGCACATCGTCGCCTCCACCGGCCTCGGCCCGGAGAACCTGCTCGGCGGCTACTTCCTCACCCCGCAGACCAACCCGCCCACCCCGTGGCCCGCGGAGAAGTTCGCCGACCTGTTCACCAAGGAGGTCACCGAGGGCATGGTCGTGCCCCGCGTCGAGCGCCGCGGCCCCGCCGGCCTGGTCGCCACCGCCGCCAACCCGGACGGCATGACCGCCACCGAGGAGAGCCTGTTCCGCGGCGCCGCCCGCGCCGGCCGCGACACCGGCGTCGCCGTGTCGCTGCGCTACGGCAAGGACGCCGTCGCCGACCTCGACATCGCCCTCGACGAGAACCTGGCCGCCGACCGGATCGTCGTCGGCGGCCTGGACCGCCGCGACGCCGTCGCCGCCGGTGTCCCCGCCGAGATCGCCCGCCGCGGCGCCTACCTCGCCCTCGACCATGTCGGCACCGAGGACGACGAGCACATCTCCGACACCGAACGCGCGGCCCTCGTCCGCGACCTCGTCGACGCCGGACTCGGTCACCGGATCCTGTTGTCGTCCAACGCCACCGGCGTCGCGAAGGGCCACCCCGCCCGGGACCTGCCCTTCGGCCACGTGCTGACCGGGTTCGTGCCGCAGCTGACCGCGGCCGGCATCGCCGACGACACCGTGCAGCGCATCCTCACCGCCAACCCGCAGCAACTGCTGGGCGTGCGCTGACCGCGCGAGCGCCGACCACCCACCACCGAAGTCTTCGTCCCGAAGGGGAATTGTTGTGTCGAGAGTGAACACCGTCCTGGGTCCGATCGCGCCCGAGGAACTGGGCATCGTCGCCATCCACGAGCACATCGGGTACGGCATGCCCGGCTCCGAACTGGACACCCGCTGGTGGAAGACCCCCGAGGTCCGCTACGAGGAAACCGTCCCGAAGCTGCGCAAGTTCCACGAATACGGCGGCGGCACCTTCGTCGACGTCACCGGCATCTGCAACGGCCGCGACATCGACTACTACAAGTCGCTGTCCGCCAAGACCGGCGTGCACATCGTCGCCTGCACCGGCTTCGTCGGCGGCGACACCGCCCTGCCGTTCTTCGAACGCGCCGACGTCGACTACCTGACCCGCCAGTTCGTGCACGAGATCACCGTCGGCATCGGCGACACCGGCAGCCGCGCCGGCGTCATCAAGGTCGGTGTCAGCCGCGGCGGCAAGATGACCGACCTGGACAAGCGCATCTACCGCGCCGCCGCCCGCGCCGCCCTCGACACCGGCGTCCCGATCCTCACCCACCTCGCGATCGACGCCGAGAACGCCATCGCCATCTTCACCGAGGAAGGCCTGCCGCTGCACCGCGTGCTGTTCGGGCACGCCGACGACGGCGTCAACTCCGAGAAGACCCGCGACACCTGGATCGCCCAGCAGGGCGGCCGCGTCGGATTCGACACCTTCGGCTACGAAACCGAACTCGAGGACCCGCCGTTCTGGGCCCGCCCCCGCCGGCAGCGCCTCGACCACTTCCTCCGCTTCCTGGGCGCCGGCCACCTCGATCAGGCCCTGGCCGGCGTCGACGCGAACTGCAGCCCACTCGGCTGGCCCGGCGTCAAGGGGCACACCGTGAACTACCTGTTCGAAGACCTCATCCCGGACCTGCGCGAAGCCGGCCTCGACGACGCCACCATCACCAAGCTGTTCGTCGAGAACCCCGCCGACTTCCTCACCATCCAGGCCTGACCACACACCTCCGGCGCATCGCCGCGCCCACCCAGAGAGAGACCCCCATGCAGTCCTCCGACCTGAAGAACCTCACCATCGCCATCGTCGGCGCAGGCTACGCCGGCGCCGCCGCCGCCAAGGCCCTGAGCCTGCTCGGCGCGCACGTCACCGTCTACGAACAGGCCACCGAGATCCGCGAGGTCGGCGCCGGCATCGGCCTGCGCCCCTCCAGCATGGAACGCTTCCGCGAGTGGGGGATCTTCGACGCCATCGCCAACGTCAGCTCGCCCAGCGACTACTTCGAGATCCTCACCGCCACCGACGATCCGATCATGAAGGACACCTGGCCCGCCCACGGCGACCAGAAGAACACCCACCTGATCCACCGCGGCGACTTCATCGACGCCCTCGTCGGGGTGCTGCCCGAGGGCATGGTCAAGCTCGGCCACAAGCTCGAGACGATCGAGGACCGCGGCGACAAGGCCGCCCTCACCTTCACCAACGGCACCACCGTCGAAGCCGACCTCGTCGTCGGCGCCGACGGCATCAAATCCGTCGTCCGCCGGCAGCTGTTCAGCGACCAGGAACCGGTGTTCTCCGGCGAACGCGCCTACCGCGCCGTCATCGACATCGCCGACGCACACGGCATGGTCACCGACGACAACCTGCGCATGTACATCGGCAAGGGCACCAAGGTGTACCTGCTGCCGCTGCGCCACCGCAACCAGGTCTCCTTCGACATCACCGCCCTGTGCCCCGACAGCAACTGGGCACCGCAGGTCAGCAAGGAGGACATGCTCGCCACCGTCGACGGCTTCGACGAGCGCATCGTCGCGATCACCGCCGGCCTCGACATGGACAAGGTCAACGTCCGCGGTGTCTACGACATCGACCCCGTCGAGACCTGGCACTCCGACTCCGTCGTCCTCGTCGGCGACGCCGCCCACTCCATGCTCCACCACCAGGGCCAGGGCGCGAACTCGGCGATCCTCGACGCCGGTGTCCTCACCGACGCCCTCCGCGACGCCGGCTCCGTCAAGGAGGCCCTGGCCCGGTACCAGGCCGAACGCAAGCCTGTCACCGACGAGCTGCAGCGCATCTCCCGGCAGGGCTGGACCGAGGACGAGGTCAGCGACGTGTTCCCGGGCCAGAAGCCGGCCTCCCAGCAGCCCGTCGCCGAGGCACAGGCCTGACCCATGGCGCTGCACCCCGAGATCGCGAAGATCCTCGCGACCCTGCCCGCCCCACCGCCCGGCCCCCTCGACCCGGCCGCCCTGCGCGCCGGTGAGGAAGCCCAGGTGCCACCGCTCGCCGAGCGCCTGCCCCTGTACGCCGTCGAGGACACCACCGCCGACGGAGTTCCCGTCCGCATCTACACCCCGGACACCGCCGACACCCACGGCATCCTGGTGTACTTCCACGGCGGCGCGTTCTTCCTCGGCAGCCTCGACACCCACGACCACGTCGCCCGCCACCTCGCGAAGGCCACCGGCTGCACGGTCGTCTCCGTCGGCTACCGCCGCGCCCCCGAAGCGGCGTTCCCCGCCGGCCTGGACGACTGCCTCACCGTCGTCCGCTGGGTCGCCGACCACGGCGACGACCTGCACTGGAACGGCGACACCCTCGCCCTCGCCGGGGATTCCTCCGGCGGCACCTTCGTCGCCGCCGTCGCGGCCGCCGCCCACGACCAGGGCTTCGACCGCATCACCCACCAGATCCTGTACTACCCGTCGCTGGATCTGGACTTCGACGTCGACCGCTACCCATCCCTGCGCGAGAACGCCGAAGGCTACGGAGTCGAAACCGCCGGGCTGCCCGCCTTCAACTCCTTCTACTTCGACAGCGGCGCCGACCCCGCCGACCCGCGGGTCTCACCGATCAAACGTGCCGACCTGACCGGGCTCCCGGCCGCGCTGATCGTCACCGCCGAATACGACCCGATGCGCGACGAAGGCGAAGCGTACGGCGCGCGTCTCGCCGACGCCGGTGTGCCCGTAACGGTCCGCCGGTACGCGGGCGCCAACCACGGCTTCGTCCAGAACTTCGCGTGGATCCCCGAATTCGCGCAGGTCTTCGACGAGACCGCGGACTTCCTGCGGCAGGGCAAGTGACATGGCCGAGGTGAAGATCCACCCGATCGTGTCGCCGTGGGGCCGGTTCGGTCTCTACACGTTCTTCATCGACGCCGAACAGCCCGCGATCGTCGACACCGGCATCACGTCGTCCCCGGCCGAGGGCATGGCCCCCGCGCTCGCGGCGCTCGGCCGCCGCATCGAGGACGTGCGCTGGATCCTGCTCACCCACGGCCACATCGACCACATCGGGGGAGCGCACGCCCTGTGGGAGGCGACCGGCCGCCGCGCCCAGGTCGTCATCCACGAGGCCGACGCCCACCTGCTGCGCTCGCGGCAGGCGCACGTCGACGAATACCTCGGGGCCCGCGGCAGATACCTGAAGGACCCGGACGGGGGCGCCAAGGTGACCGCGGCCGCGCAGGCCGTCATCTCCGGCGAGATGGAACCGACGATGCTCGTGCGCGGCGGCGAAACCCTCTCCCTCGGCGGCGACATCACCGTGTCGGTGCACTCGATCCCCGGGCACACCGCCGGGTCGGTCGCGTACGTCGTCGACGGACAGAACGACGTGTTCGTCGGCGACGCCGTGCAGGTCCACGGTGCCGCCAACGGATTCCCCGGCTACGAGGACCCCGAGGCGTACCGGGTCAGCCTGCAGTACCTGCGCGACGAGATCGACCCGCAGCACCTGTACCTGGGACACCCCTACCGGCGCGCCGACGGAGTCGCCTACGGCGTCGAACTCGACCGCACCCAGGCGGCCGAGGCGCTGCGCGAAAGCCTCGAGATCGAAGGGGGAGTGCGCGGCGCCGCGTACCGCTGCCTCTGCGGCGGCCTGCTCGAAACCGAGTCGGCGTACTCGCCGTTCGCCCCCGTCGCCGACGAACTCGGCTACCGGGGCGATCCCACCCTCGAACCGTCCCCGTTCTTCACGACGCTGCACGGCTACCGCACCCAGTACATCCAGAAGTCCTGACACAGAAGAGGAATCGCAGACCCATGGCCGAGCTCCAGGAATTCGACGCGGGCGGACAGACCATCCGTATCCGCAAGAACCTGCGGATCCCGATGCGCGACGGCGTCGAATTGGCCGCGGACACCTACGAGGGCATCGACGACAAGCCCCGACCCGCCCTCGTCGCCCTCAGCCCCTACGGCAAGGAACTACAGGCCCTCGCCCTGACGACGCCGCCGCAACGCCGGCCCAGCCCCATGTGGGACGGCTGCATCGAAGCCGGCGACATCGCCCGCGTCGTGTCCGAGGGCTACGTGCACGTCATCGGCGACCTCCGCGGATCCGGGGCCTCCGACGGCGAGCACATCGGCAACTACAACGCCGGCGGCGTCCCGCTCGGCCAGGACGCCTACGACTTCATCGAATGGGTCGCCGCCCAGCCCTGGTGCGACGGCAACGTCGGCATGATCGGCATCTCCTACTTCGGGTCGATGCAGGTCCTCGCCGCCGCGGAACGCCCACCGCACCTCAAGGCGATCTTCGTCTCCGGCGGCCACTACGACTTCTACGAGACCACCTACCACGGCGGCATCATGTGGTTCATGCCGCGCGCCGCCCGCGAGGGCCGCGGCGGCGACTCCGGCTGGGCGTTCACCGCCAACGTCAAGTCCCGCATGCTCGAGACCTACACGCCGGAGGAGATCGCCAAGCGCGTCGCCGAACGCCTCGCCGACCCCGACGTCGCCGCCTGGCCGAACCTCGTGCACGTGCTGAACTACCCGAAGCACCACGAGGCGTGGTTCGACATCATCACCAACGAACTCGACGGTGACTGGTACGAGGAACGCAACCCCGTCAACCTCGCCCGCAACATCGACATCCCCGTCTACCTGCAGATCGATCAGGGCCGCGGCTGGACGATGGACGGCACCATCGAACTGTTCCACGCCCTGCAGGGACCGAAGAAGCTCGACATCGGCCCCTACCCGCCCATGCAGTCGCGGCCCTTCATCGAAGAGCACGACAAGATGTTCCGCTGGTACGACTACTGGATCAAGGGCATCGACAACGGCATCATGGACGAACCCGCCGTGAACGTCTTCGTCGAAGGCTCCCGGCAGCGCGTCACCGCCGACCAGTGGCCGCCCAAGGACGTCGACTACCGGCCGCTGTACCTGCGCCCGCGCGGCAAGCTGTCCACCGAACCCGAACCGATGGGCACGCAGTACGCCGCCCCCGACGGCTTCTACCAGGCGCCGCTCACCGTCACCGACAAGGTCGAGATCCTCGAGTGGGAGACCCCCGTCTTCGAGGAACCCACCGAGATGATCGGCACCGGCGCCGCACACATCTTCGCCGAGATCGACCAGCCGGACACCAATTTCGTCCTCCGCATGTGGGACTACGCCCCCAACGGCAAGCGGCAGCTGATCACCACCGGCTACCTCAAGGCCTCCCACCGCGAACTCGACGAGCGCACCACCGAAGGCAACCCCTTCCACCCGCACACCCGCGCCGTACCGGTCGAACCCGGCACCATCGAGGAATACGTGCTGCGGCTCTACCCGTTCGCCAACACCTTCATGCCGGGCCACAAGCTCGTCGTGGAACTGTCGAACAACGAACCGCTCGCCGACGAACACAACGCGCTGCTCCCGCCGGACGCCTTCCACCTGCCCGTCGGCCGCCCGGTCACGCACAAGATCTACCGCGACGCCGCACACCCCTCGCGGCTGGTGCTGCCGTTCACCACGCGCAGCGCGGAGGACTGAGCCGCAGGATCCGGCTCATCCCAACTCGCTGAGCTCCGCCGGCGCCCACCCGGGCCAGCGGAGAACACCCACGGGGACCCCGGCGGCGAACCTGGCCACCACCGCCGGGGTCCCCGAGGCGGTGTCGTACACCGTCGCCTGATCCGCGCGACGGATCGCCTCGACCACCAGCGGCCACAACCGCCGATACCGGGACCGAATCTTGTCCTCCGCCACCGAATGCCCACCCGCCTCCACCCGATACGCCACACGCCGCACCGACATCGCCTCGGGCACCAGCATCACGTGCACCACCACGGTGAACCCCGCGGCCTGCGCCCGCTCGATCAGCTCGAGCTTCGACGGATGCGAGAACACCGTCTCGGCGATGAACGAGCGGCCCTGCTCGAGCAGCCGATCACGCGCGGCGGCCGCCAGCTGCGCGGCCTCGTACGACATCTCCTCGGCCCGATCCGGCCACTTCTGCCGCGCGATCACATCCGCGTTGACGAACACGCTGCGCGGCAGCAGGGGAGCGAGGGTCAACTCGACGAACGTCGATTTACCGGCACCGTTCGGGCCGATGATCAGATCCAGACGCCTCATTCGGCGTCGAGCACCCGCGTCGTGCCGTCGGGACGCTGCTCGACGAGGCGGCCCTCGTCATCGAGTACGACCGTGGTGACGCCGCGTGCGGCGAGCGCACCTGCGTAGTCGGAGTGCGCGAGGCTGTCGGCGATGCGGGCGTCGATCTCCGCGTTGAACAACCGTCCTTCGGCGACGGTGAGATCGGTGGTCGGCCGGTTCCCGGCGAGGGCCTCCTGCACGCGGCGCAGGGCCGCGGTCTCGTGGGCGGTCATGGCCCGGCCGATGCGCGCCCAGTACTCGAGTTGCTGGCGTCCGGTGCGGTTCTGGCGGCCGCCCTCGGCGATGGCGCTGTCGACGAGTTCGGCGTCGAAGCGGGTGACCTTGTCGGTGTAGGGCGCCATCACGAACCTCCTGGTCCGACGCAACGCATCGGGTGGATGTAGCAGTCTGCTACCGATCGTAGCACAGTGCAACAACGCACGCACCCCCGATCCGGGCAGGTCACCGGACCGGGGGTGCGGAGGTGCGTCAGCGCTTCAGCGGGCTGTAGAACACCAGGCCGTTGCCCTTGTTGTCGTACACTACGGCCCGACGCTCGTGCGCGTCGTCGTACGGGCCCTTCACGATGCCGCCGCCGGCCTCCGCGATCGCCTTCGCCGCGGCGTCCACGTCGGCGGTCTTGATGCCGACGACCACCTGCCCGTGGATCGGATGATCGACCGCGGTCGCGAGCGCCAGGGTCACCCCGCCGCCGTCGAGGGCGGCGAAATGCGTGCCGTCGCGGAACTTGAGTGCCATCCCCAGGGTTTCGCCGTAGAACTTGATCGACTCGTCGAGGTCGTCGGTCGACAGCACGATCATCTTCACTTCGTGGTCACTCACGGAAAAAGCCCTCCTTTGTTGAAAGTGTGCCCAGCGTAACGTCATTCGGCCGCAGCTGAGCAGAGTCCAACGACCGTGTCTTTCGACGACATCCGGCCATCCACCAGGCTGGCGTCCGGCTCGATGTTCGGTCACCATCGACAGGTGGACCGCGCCGCCCGCCTCGCCGTCGCCGTGGACCGGCAGCACGGCCGGTGCCTGTGGTGCGGACGCCGCTTCGGCCGGCTGATCCCACCGACCACCGAACACCTCGTGCCGCGCCTCAAGGGCGGTCCCAGCATCGTCGCCAACGAGGCCGCCGCCTGCTCTCGCTGCAACGCCGACCGCGGCCACACCGGCCCGGTCGACTGGCTCGAGCGATGCCGGAGCCGCGACGGCTGGATTCCCGACGAGGACCTGCTCGCGCGGCTTCTCGAGGACCTCGACGTCGCGCTCGCCGACGGGGGCGGGCACCGGCGCGCCCGGCAGTACCTGGCCGGGCAGTTGCGGCGTCTGCGCCGCGCCTCCTGACTGTCCCCTTTTTCGTCACAGTGACGTTTCAACCCCGAGGTGGTTGAGGGACGGAAGAGGGGAGTCGGGTCACCCCGCGCGGTCCGGCACCGGGCTTCGCCGGGCGCGGTCGCCGCGGCGCCTCCCCGCCAGGACGGCCACGGGGACGGCCAGCGCCACCGCGGCCGTCCTGGCGAATAGGCGTCGCGCGCGTCCAGCAGGGTCCACGCCACGTTGTAGGAGGCATGCCCGAGCACGGCCACGATCGGCGCACCGTTGCCGGCGACCGTCACCTGCACCAACAGAATCCGGAAGACCACGGTGAAGACGAGCTGCCCGAGCAACATTCCCGGCGCGTACCCGGCCTGCAGATACGGAATCAGGTGCCACAGCGCCCAGACGACGCCGATCACGGTGCCCGTGTGCAGGACGCCGTGACGACGCAACAGCGCCGGCATCAGCACCCCGGTCCAGCCGAGTTCCTCGCACACCGCGGCCACGACGTACGCACCGGCCACCAGCGGCAGCGACGACGGGATCCCGGGGAGCCCGCCGCCGGCGATCATCAGCGACGACACCAGGGTCAGCACCGCCGGAACCACGAGCGCGAACCCCACCCAGAAGGCACGCGGCCTGGTGAGCATGCGCCGCCAGGCCGCCCGGGGTCCGCCGCCGGCCGCCAGGGTCGCGACGGCCGGGCACACGAACATCAGGGCACTGAGCGGCAGCTGCGCACCCACCACGACCAGGTCGCCGCCGGTTAGTGCGCCCCACATGTAGAACGGGACGGTCGTGACCGCCAGGACCACCCAGAACCGCGCGAGCCGTGGTTCCACCCCGCGACCTCCCGAGTCAGTGCAGTCACCGTCGCGCAGATGATACCGACGGCGACTGTTCGGGCATCCCGGCACACTCACCACAAAACGTCACTGTGACGAATTCATGGGTTCGCGGGGCTGTAGGGAGGGGACGAGGTGGCAGGGTCGGCCGAACCCGACGAGAGCCGGGAAGACCGGATCCGACACAGACCGGGTCGATCCGGGTTGCGGGCCGCCGGACGGTCGCGGCGCGCGGAAGCGTCGTGCGGTGGCCGGACACCGCGAACCGAGAGATGCGCGTACATCGACGAGTGAGTGCGGTGCAGTGCAGTGCTCAGCGACAGCGCCGGGAACGAGACGTCGACAGACGGTGTCACGACACACGAGCACGGCGCGGCGGCGACACCCGGCAGAGTCGGCGAAACCCCAGGTCGAAGCGTATATCCAAATTGCCGATAATCCACATTATGTCAAGTAGTCGGGATCCGGGTCTTCCCGACCGATAGCGTGGTGGTGGTCCCGGGGTGAAATCCTCGGTGCGCGTACGCCCTACCGGCGGTCGGCCCCACACGCCCGGGCCCCCGAGGCGCCCCAACCAGCCCCGGTTCGGGCTCGACCTAGCCCCGGCTCGCGACCGCCCGGACCGGGCTTCCGACGACTCGACCGCGGTTTGCGTACCGCCGGCGCACACCGCGGACATGCGCCGGCACCTTCGCGCCACGGCGTCGCAACGACAGCACATCCAGATTTCGCGGTCGTTGTACGCACAGCGCTACAGCCGAACAGACACACTCCGAGGTCACCCGCCCCCACTCGGGTCGCCGACCGCATCCACCTCGACGATGGATAAATCTCAATGATGGATAATCACCGTTATCCATCAAATATCTTGTGGCACTTCCCTTTTCGTCCGCACGCTTTCGCGCAGATCGTTTGCGAATAGCAACGGACCGCCGCCCCTCCGCCGCGCAGCACCCAACCTCCCCGCCACGGTGCACAGCCGACGAATCGAGCCTGCCGCATCGCGTCCCGTCCCGCTCCGGCACCCACCCCACCGGACGCCTCGGTGCTGCACCACCTCTCCCCGACTGCGCTCCACCCTTCCACCCCATTCGTCACAGTGACATAAACGAGGTGTCACTCCCCTTCGCGCTCCGGCACCTCGGTCAGCCGGAACACCGGATGCAGCCCGGCTTCCTTCTCGAATTCCGCGGCAGGCGCGCCCGGATCCGCCCGGAAGTACGGGTCGCTCGGGTGGAACGTCGGCGTTCACGGAACCTCCCGGGCTGCGGATGTTCTGCCGTGGTCCAGAATCTCCGACAAGTCGGTACTGTGCACCGCAGATGCTCGACGTGCTTCCCCCGAATCCGAGGACGGTGCCGATGACCGCGTCCGTGTGGCTCACGCCCGGGCAGTTGTCCGAGCGTTCCGGCGTGTCCGTCTCGGCGTTGCACTACTACGAGTCGCGCGGCCTGATCACCAGCCGCCGCACGTCCGGCAATCAGCGGCGGTACCGACGCGACACGCTGCGCCGGGTGGCGTTCATCCGCGTTGCGCAGGGTGTCGGGGTGTCGCTCGACGAGATCCGGGACGCGCTCGACTCGCTGCCGGACAGCCGGGTGCCCACCGCCGCGGACTGGGCGCGGTTGTCGCAGCGCTGGCACGACCGGCTCACCGAACGCATCGAGGAACTGACCGAGCTGCGCGACAGCTTTTCCGGCTGCATCGGCTGCGGCTGCCTGAGCCTGAGCAGCTGTCCGCTGGCGAACCCGGGTGATGTGCTCGCCCAGCAGGGTCCGGGTCCGCGCCGCCTGCACCTGCACGACCGCTGATCCCCCGGTGTGCCTTTCTGGCGGCTCCACCGCCACAAAGGCACACCGGCGGCGCAGCCGCACCGTGGAAACGCGGGTGAAACATGGGTGGGCATATGCTGGCGCGCAGTATCCGGGCGTACCGGACACGCTGCGTTCGCACCGAGGAGGCCCCATGCATCTGACGCCCTCCGAACAGGAGAAGTTGCTGCTCGCCGTCGCCGGGATGGTCGCCCGGGACCGGCACGCGCGCGGCGTGAAGCTCAACTATCCGGAAACCACGGCGCTGCTCACCAACTGGGTCATCGAACGCGCCCGCGACGGGCTGTCGGTCGCCGAACTGATGGTCGCGGGCCGGGAGGTCCTGACCCGCGACGACGTGATGGACGGGGTCGCGGAGATGCTCCCCGACGTCCAGGTGGAGGCGACCTTCCCGGACGGCCGCAAACTCGTCACCATCCACCAGCCGATCGCCTGAGGAGCACGCCATGGCAGGTCTGAACACCACCGGCCCCGGAGCGATCCGTGTCCGCGACGGCGACATCGAACTCAACGCCGACCGGGAACCGGACGAGCGCCTCGAACTGGTCATCGTCAACACCGGCGACCGTCCCGTGCAGATCGGCTCGCACCTGCATCTGCCCTATGCGAATCCGGCGCTCGAGTTCGACCGGGACGCCGCGCACGGGTTCCGCCTCGACATTCCGTCGGGGACCTCACACCGTTTCGAGCCGGGCGCTTCCCGCACCGTGCAGGCGGTCGCGTTGCGCGGCGCGCGGCGGGTGCCGGGCATCGCGATCGGTGTCCCCGACGGCGGCGCGCTCGACGGCCCCCTTTCCGAGCAGAACGGAGACTGATCCGATGGTTCGCATCTCACGGGAGCGCTACGCCGCGCTCTATGGTCCCACCGTCGGCGACCAGGTCCGTCTGGGCGACACCGATCTATGGATCGAGATCGAGGAGGACCGCACCGTCGGCGGTGAGGAAGCGGTGTTCGGCGGCGGCAAGTCCATCCGCGAATCCATGGCGCAGGGGTCCACGACCCGCGCGCAGGGCGCGCCGGACACGGTGATCACGAATGCGATCGTGCTGGACTGGTGGGGTGTCGTCCGCGCGGACGTGGGCATCCGGGACGGGCGGATCACCGCGCTGGGCCGGGCCGGGAACCCGGACATCGCGGACGGGGTGCATCCGGATCTGCAGATCGGTCCGTCCACGGACATCATCAGCGGCGAGGGCAAGATCCTCACAGCCGGCGGCTTCGACACGCACGTGCATCTGATTTCGCCGTCGCAGATCCACGAGGCGCTCGCGACGGGGATCACCTCGATCGCCGGGGGCGGTACGGGCCCGTCGGAGGGCACGAAGGCGACGACGGTGACGCCGGGCGAGTGGCATCTGGGCACGATCCATCGGAGCCTGGAGTCGTTGCCGGTCAACGTGTTGCTGTTCGGTAAGGGCAACACGGTGAGCATGGACGGGTTGGCGGAGCAGGCGCTGGCCGGGGCCGCGGGCTTCAAGGTGCACGAGGACTGGGGGTCGACGCCGGCGGCGCTGGATGCGGCGTTGCGCGCGGCCGACGAGTGGGGCCTGCAGGTCGCGTTGCATTCGGACTCGCTGAACGAGGCGGGGTTCCTGGAGTCGACGATCGAGGCGATCGGCGGCCGGTCGATCCACGCGTTCCACACCGAGGGCGCCGGCGGTGGGCACGCCCCGGACATCATGCGTCTGGCCGGTGAGCCCTACGTGCTGCCCGGGTCGACGAATCCGACGTTGCCGCACACGGTGAACACCGTCGCCGAACATCTGGACATGCTGATGGTGTGCCATCACCTCAATCCGCAGGTGCCGGAGGATCTGGCGTTCGCCGAATCGCGGATCCGGGCGACGACGATCGCGGCGGAGGACGTGCTGCACGACATGGGCGCGATGTCGATCACGTCGTCGGACGCGCAGGCGATGGGCCGGATCGGTGAGGTGATCACCCGGACCTGGCAGGTCGCACACGTGATGAAGGCGCGGCGTGGGCCGCTGGGGTCGTCGTTGCCGGCGGACAACGAGCGGGCCCGCCGGTATGTCGCGAAGTACACGATCAATCCGGCGATCGCGCACGGCGTGGATGTGCACATCGGCTCGGTGGAGGTCGGGAAGATCGCGGACCTGGTGCTGTGGGAGCCGAAGCTGTTCGGGGTGCGGCCCAGTGTCGTGCTCAAGGGTGGCGGCCTGGTGTGGGGTGCGCTCGGTGACCCGAACGCCTCGATTCCGACGCCGCAACCGGTGTTGCAGCGCCCGGCGCTGACCGATGCGATCGGGGCGGACCTGTCGGTGACGTTCGTGTCGCCCGCGGCGATCGAGGACGGCCTGGCCGATCGGCTCGGGATGCGCCGGCCGCTGGTGGCGGTCGCCGACACCCGCGGTGTCGGAAAGGCGCAGATGCGCAACAACGACGTGTTGCCGCGCATCGACATCGACCCGGAGACGTTCGAGATCGACATCGACGGGGAACGGATCGTGCCGGCCCCGGCCGAGCGGCTGCCGCTCGCCCAGTTGTATTCGCTGTTCTGACGTGGACCGGGAGTCGACGGTGCCGTCGCAGTCGCTGTTGCTGGCGTTGCTCGCCGACGCGCGGTTACCGACCGGTGCGCACACCCAGTCCGCGGGCCTGGAACCGGCGTTGCGGGCCGGGTTGCCGCCGGCGGACGTGCCGGGATACATCGCGGCCCGGTTGCGGACGGTGACGATCGTGGAGGCGGCGACCGCGGTCGTCGCCCGCCGTGTCGCGGTGGCCGGGGGCGATCTCGACGTGGTGGAGGCGGCGTGGGCCGCGCGCACACCGAGCGCGGCGCTGCGGGCCAGTTCCCGGCAGCTGGGCCGCGGGTATCTGCGGTTGTTGCGGCGGTTGTGGCCGGATCAGGAACCGATTCCGCGGTCGTGGCGGCCGGCGCGGCCGGTGGCGGCGGGGATGCTGGCCGCGCGCGCGGGGTTGGATGCCGAGCACACGGCGCGGCTGGTCGGATACGACGATGCGCAGACCATCGCGGCGGCGACGCTGAAGCTCGAGCCGGTGGATCCGGCGATCGCGACGGGCTGGGTGCTGGCGGCGCAGCCGTTGATCGAGCAGCTTGTCACGGCGGTGGCGGGATTGACCGAGCCACAGCAGATCCCGGCGTGCGCGGCGCCGCTCGTCGAACAGTGGGCCGAGAATCATGCCCACACCACAGAAAGGTTGTTCAGTGCCTGATCACAGTTGTTCCTCCGCCCGGTCTCTGCGGCTCGGGGTAGCCGGTCCGGTGGGGACCGGGAAGAGTTCGCTGATCGCGTTGTTGTGCCGGGAGCTGTCCGGGGAGCTGGCGTTGGGGGTGATCACCAACGACATCTACACCGACGAGGATGCGCGGTTCCTGCGGTCGGCGGGGGTGCTGGATCCGGAGCGGATCCGCGCGGTGGAGACGGGCGCGTGCCCGCACACCGCGATCCGCGACGATGTGACGGCGAATCTGCTGGCGGTGGAGGATCTCGAGGAGGATTTCGCGCCGCTGGATGTGGTGCTGGTCGAGTCGGGTGGGGACAACCTGACGGCGACGTTCTCCCCCGCGCTGGTCGATGCGCAGATCTTCGTGCTCGACGTCGCCGGCGGCGGCGATGTGGCCCGCAAGGGTGGGCCGGGGATCGCGCGGGCGGATCTGCTGGTGGTGAACAAGACGGATCTGGCGCCCTATGTGGGTGTGGATGTGCCGCAGATGGTGGCGGACGCGGAGGCGGCGCGGGAGGGCCGGCCGGTGCTGGCGCTCTCGCGCACGGACCCGGAGTCGGTGGCGGCGTTGTGCGCGTGGGTGCGGTCGGTGCTGGCCGAGCACACCGGGGGCCGGTTGGTGCCGGTGGATCCGGGTCCGATGGCGCCGCACTTCCATGCCGACGACGACCATGAGCACAGCCACGAGGAGCACAGCCACGAGCACGAGCACGAGCACGGGCATGGCCATGCTCACGGCCACGGGCACGCGTCGACGCCGCAGTGACCTCCCCGAAACCTGAGACACCGAACCCCGCGACGACCGTCGCCGTGCACCGCGCGCACGGCCGCGCCCGGTGCCGGCTGGTGCCCGGCGCGTTCGGGCCGCGGGTGCTCGGCGGGGACGCGAACGGCGCGCGGGTCGCGCTGGTCGCGACCGGGGCGTTGCTGCTCGGCGGCGACAACGTCGTGATCGAGGTCGAGGTGGGGGCCGGGGCGTGGCTCGAGATCGTCGAGACCGCGGGCACCGTCGCCTACGACGCGGCCGGTCGGGCGTCGAGCTGGACGGTGCGGGCGCGGCTCGGGGCCGGGGCGTCGCTGGTGTGGGACGGGTTGCCGTTCGTGGTGGCCGACGGGGCCGACGTCACCCGCCGCACCGAGCTGATGCTCGGCCGCGACGCGCGGGTGCTGCTGCGGGAGACGCTGGTGCTCGGCCGCAGCAGGGAATCGGGCGGCGCGGTGCGCTCGCACACGGTCGCGACCCACGAGCAGCGTCCGCTGCTGGTCGAGGATCTGGACCTGTCCCCCGGGCTGCGCACGCTCCCGGGGATTCTCGGGTCGCATCGGGTGCTGGATTCGGTGCTGGCGTTGGGGTGGCGTCCCCCGCACGAGGATGCCGGGGACGGGGCGTATCGGTTCGACCTGGACGGTCCGGGGGCGCTGGTGCGGTGGCTCGGCCGGGACCTGCACCGCTCGGGTGGGGTGGACGAGTGTGTGGTGGCGTGGCGTCACGGCCTGTGACGCCACGCCACCGTTCCCATCCCCCGGGTCTGTGGCTCAGATGAGCGTGCCGACGTCGCGGGCGACGATGTTGTCGAGGGCCCGCTCGGCGACGGCGGCGATGGTCATCGACGGGTTGCACGCGGCGGCGTTGCCGGGCATCAGCGCCCCGTCGAGCACGTACAGGCCGCGCTGCCCGAGCACGCGGCCGTCGAGGTCGCAGACGCTGCCCATGTTGGCGCCGCCGAGCGGATGCCAGGTGGACGGCACGACCTTGTTGGTGTCGACGAGGACGGCGGCGGCGCCGGCGATGCGGCGGACGGCGGGATCGATGTGGCCGTTCTGGATCCCGGCGTCGCCCTCGTGCGGCCAGCGCAGCACGGCGTCGTCGCGTCCGGCGTCGTAGACGAATTCGCCGCGGCCGTCGCTGACGCCGTAGCCGACGAGGACGGTGCTGCGGGTGTTCACCTCGAACGAGGGCAGCGACGCCTGGACCACGGTGTGGGCGTGGTGCGGATCGTCCCAGTTCCTGCTGCCGTAGACGACCGGGCCGCCCTGGACCGCCCCGAAGTCCGCGGCCATGTCGGTCCACATGTAGATGCGGTCGGCGTTGGTGCCCCAACCGCGGCCGAGGTCGTCGGGCAGGTCGGTGATCTGTCCCTTGGCGGCGGCGCGCAGGAGCAGCCGGGTGGTGTTCAGGCTGCCCGCGGCGAGCACCAGCGCGTCGGTGGTGAGGATCTTGTTCTCGAGGACGGTGCCGGATTCGTCGGTGCGGTCGACGTACACGGTCCAGCGGCCGTCGGCGGCGCGTTCGATGTCGGTGACGTCGTGCAGGGCCTGCACGGTGGCCAGGCCGGTGGCCTCGGCGTCGGCGATGTAGGTGACGTCGACGGTGTGCTTGCCGCCGTTGTTGACGCCGAGCGCGCCGGCGCCGTCGGTGTAGGCGGGGGTCATCTCGCCGCGCAGTTCGGCGAGCGCGAAGTTCCAGTCGATCGGCATGGGGATCTTGTCGAGCGGCATGCCGGCGGCGCGGACCCGGTCGGCGAAGATGCGCGCGGCCGCGTAGTTGGCGGTGGCGACCAGTTCGTCGGGGGCGGTGGCCAGGCCGAGCATCTTCGCCACGCGCGGGTAGTGCACGCGGTTCATCAGGTCCCAGTCGAGTTCGTTCGGGAAGTGCGCGTCGAACACGTCCCGGTCCGGTTGCAGGGACATGCCCTGGTAGACGAGGGAGCCGCCGCCGACGCCGGCGGCGCACAGGGCGGTCATGTTGTCGCCGGGGACGGCTTCGACGAGGCCGACGTAGGGTTCGACGCTCAGGCGCCGGCCGAACACCTCGGGGAACGACTTGTGCCACAGCATGCGCTTGTCGGGGTCGGCGACGCGCGGGAAGGTGGTGGCGTTGGGACCGGTGCGCCAGCGGCGGCCGCGTTCGAGGACGGTGACGGGTACCCCGGCCCGGGCCAGGCGCAGGGCGGTGACGCCGCCGCCGAAGCCGGAGCCGATGACGATCACGCGGTGCTCTTCGCGGGTGACGGCGACCCGCTTGACGCGAGCGGCGATGCCGGGGGCGGCGTGCGCGGTGGACGCGCCGGCCAGGAGCGTGCCGGCGGCGACGGCGCCGGCCAGGAAGGAGCGACGCGTGAATGCGGACAAGTCGTTCCCCCATCGGTTTTCGGCACGGAGCAGGCCCGGACGGATGCAAAACTAGACACTCCGCGGCCGAAGTGTCAAGAATCGCGGGTGGGCTTGCCGACGGGCGGCATCGCCGGCTGCAGCCAGCGCCGCAGGAACGCCCGCAGCTCGTCGTCGGATTCCATGCTGTCGCCCGCGAACATCAGCACCGACAGGCCCAGCAGCAGCGACATCACGACGATGTCGTCGGCGTGCGGTTCCAGCTCCGGGTACCGGCGCACCATCGGCGCCAGCAGCTGCCGCCCGATCGGTTTGGCGCGATCGACCATGCCCGGATCGAACACCGGGTTGTCGCCGTCGCCGCGCAGCAACACCGCCAGCACCGGATGCTCCCGCACCAGCGTGCGGCCGAGCACGATGGTTTCCACGACGTACTCCCCCGGGTCCTCGATCCGCTCGAGCCGCGCGGTCATCTCCGCGTACGCCTCGAGCAGCTGCCCGCTGATCGCCTGGGAGACAAGCTCTTCCCGGCTCCCGAAGATCGAATACACGGTCTGCCGGGACACCCCCGCGGCCTGCGCCGCCCCGGCGATCGTGACACCTTCGAAGCCGACGTCGGCGATGAGCCCGAGCGTGGCGTCCATAATCTTCGTGCGCGACCGCATCCGCCGATTCTCCCCCACCCGCGCGCGTCTCCGCGGCACGCGCACCGCCCTGTCCGAGCACAGCCCTGTCCGACCCCGATGTCAGACTGTGCTCGCACACATGTACGACACGAGCCGGCGGAAAGGGCGCACGATGGCGAGCGGGGACGAACCGGGCCTGCTGGAGTGGATCTCGGCCTACCTCGAGACCCTGCAGACGGCGAAACGGTCGGCGCACACCGTCAAGGCCTACCGGCTGGATCTGCGGGCGGTGTGCGAGCAGCTCGCCGCCACCCGGCAGGTCCATCCCGACGCGCTGACCGTGCAGGACGTGACGATCCGGTCGCTGCGCTCGGCGTTCGCCGCGTTCGCCCGGGAACGGCAACCGGCGTCGGTGCGCCGCGCCTGGTCGGTGTGGAACAGCTTCTGCAACTTCCTGGTCTCCGAAGGGGTTTCGGAGGGCAACCCGATGGCGTCGATCGCCCAGCCCAAACGGCCGCAGCACACCCCGAAGGCGTTCAAACCGGCCGCGATCGGTCAGCTGGTGGACACGCTCACCGTGCAGGCACAGCGCCCCGAGACCGGGCCACGGGACTGGCCGGGCCGCGACCTGGCGCTCATCGCGACGCTGCTGCTCACCGGCATCCGCTCGGAGGAACTGATCCGGCTGGACCTGGCGAGCATCCTCGGCGGCCGCGAGGCCCCGGTGCTGCGGGTGCTCGGCAAGGGCGCCACCGAACGGGAGATCCCGCTCGAGGACAGCTGGACGGCGATCGTCTCCGCCTATCTCGAGCAGCGGTACACCCGGTTCCCGCCGGCGCGGCGCACCGCCCGCGCCGACCGGGAGGACCTGGCGATCTGGGAACGATTCCCGCCGGAGGATCCGCTGTTCGTCGGCAGCGACGGCCGGCGCATCACCCGCGGCACCCTGCAGTACCGGGTCCGGCGGATGTACCGGCTGGCCGGGATCGAATCCGAACGCAAACGCGGCGCGCTCGCGCACGCGCTGCGGCACACCTTCGCCACCAGCCTCGCCGACAGCGGCGCGACCATGGTCGAGCTGCAGCAGCTGCTCGGGCACCGGTCCCTGCAGACGGTGCAGATCTACACCTCGGCCACCAACGACGCGGTGCGGCACGCCGCCCGCCACAACCCGGTCTACGAGCTGCTGCGCGACCCGGAGTGACCGCGCCGGACACGACTCACCGATCGGTTCGACGCGTCACGGCCCGCGAATGCTGCGAGACTGGGGCTGTTCGCCGAGTGAGGCGGGGACCGCGCCGGCACCGATCGGCCCGGTCACTGACAGACGTCGAGGGAGCAATCAGATGAGCATCCAGCCGGTCGGGTCGGGTCGTCATCGGGTCGTGGTCATCGGATCCGGATTCGGTGGACTGTTCGCCACCCAGGCCCTCAAACGCGCGGATGTCGACGTCGTGCTGATCGCCCGCACCAGCCACCATCTGTTCCAGCCGCTGCTCTACCAGGTGGCCACCGGCATCCTGTCCGTCGGCGACATCGCCCCGGCCACCCGCATGGTGCTGCGCAAGCAGAAGAACGCGCAGGTGCTGCTCGGGGAGGTCGAAACGATCGACATCGACGCGCAGACGGTCACCTCCCGATTCCTGGACCGGGTCACCGTCACCGAATACGACAGCCTCATCGTCGCCGCGGGCGCCGGCCAGTCCTACTTCGGCAACGACCATTTCGCCGAATTCGCGCCCGGCATGAAGACCATCGACGACGCCCTCGAACTGCGCGGCCGCATCCTCGGGGCGTTCGAGCAGGCCGAGTTGTCCGACGACCACGACGAACGCACGCGGCTGCTGACGTTCGTGGTGGTCGGCGCCGGCCCCACCGGGGTGGAGCTGGCCGGGCAGATCGCCGAACTGTCGCGCCGCACCCTCAAGGGCGCGTTCCGGCACATCGACCCGACCGAGGCGCGGGTGGTGCTGCTCGACGGCGCCCCGGACGTGCTGCCGGTGTACGGGGGCAAGCTCAGCCGCAAGGCCCGCAAGACGCTCGAGCGGCTCGGGGTGGAGATCCAGCTGGGTGCGATGGTCACCGGCGTCGACGCCGAGGGCCTGACCGTCAAGGACAAGGACGGCACCGAACGGCGCATCGAGTCGCAGTGCAAGGTGTGGTCGGCCGGGGTGGCGGCGAGCCCGCTCGGCAAGCAGCTCGCCGAGCAGTCCGGCGCCGGCATCGACCGGGCCGGTCGCGTCCAAGTGCAGCCCGACCTGACGCTGCCGGGTCACCCGAACGTGTTCGTCATCGGCGACATGATGGCGCTGGACAACCTGCCGGGACTGGCGCAGGTGGCGATGCAGGGCGGCAAGTACGCCGCGCAGCAGATCGTCGCGGGCCTGCACGGGCAGGATCCGGCGCAGCGCAAGCCGTTCCACTACTTCGACAAGGGCTCGATGGCGACGATCTCGCGGTTCAGCGCGGTCGCGAAGGTCGGCAAGCTCGAGATCAGCGGGTTCATCGGCTGGATCGCGTGGCTGTTCATCCACCTGCTGTATCTGGTGGGGTTCTCGTCGAAGCTGTCGACATTGTTGTCGTGGGCGCAGGCGTTCTTGTCCACCGGCCGCAACGAGATGGCCGCGACCGAGCAGCAGGTGTTCGCGCGGATCGCGATCGACCGGCTGCGGGAGCACACCGAGGCCGCCGAGGCCGCGGCGGCAGAAATCGAGAAGGGCGGCTCCGGGTCGGCCCGCGAGGCCGGCTGACGCCGAACCGGCTCGGGCACCGGGTGCCCGAGCCGGCGGACCGTAGTTCTAGTGGCCGATAGCTCTAGTGGCCGATGCGGTCGGCGTCGGTGATGTTGGCCAGGCGCACCTGCCCGTGCGCGACCGTGCGGTCCTGCTCGTCGGTGATCGCGACCTGCCACAGCTGCTGGGTGCGGCCGCGCTGCAGCGGGGTGCCGGTCGCGGTGAGCACGCCCTCGCGGGTGGCGCGCAGGAAGTCGGTGTTGTTGTTGACACCGACGACGTTGCCGCGGTCGCCGAACCACAGCGCGCCGGCGATGCTCGCGACCGTTTCGATGACCGCGCAGTACACCCCGCCGTGCACGATGCCGTAGGGCTGGTGGTGGCTCGGGGTCACCGTCCAGCGCGCCACCACCCGATCCGGGCCGGTTTCGACGAATTCGAGCCCGAGCGCGGTACCGAAGCCGACGTTGTTGGCGTCGGTGGTGGCGGCGGGATCGGGGGTGAGTTGCTTGGTCATGAGGTCTCCGTCGTCTCGGCTGTCCGGGCGTCTCCGCCCTGTCCTGTCGGATGGTAGGCGCCCGACGGGGCGCGCCGCCGCCGGGGCGCGCGGGCGGTGCGGGCCCGGAAAAGGATCCGGCGGGCCCCGCAGGGATGCAGGGCCCGCCGTGGGAAGGACCGGGAGTCTCTGCAGCCCTCAGGACTCCGGCGCGGTCCGACAGTAGGTGACGACCATGATTGTAGGGAAGGCTGCCCTAATCAGGCAAGGCCTCGGACGGGAAACCCTGCGGAAACGAACGCGTCGAGCAGCTGCTGGCCGCGGCGCGCGGAGACCTGCCGCGACGACGCGGCGAGCATCGGCAGCTGCGCGGCGCCGGTGACGACCGCCCGGCCGACCAGCGCCCAGAACCGGGCGCCGTCGAGCGGCGCGCAACCCTGCAGCGTCCGGTGCACCGTGGACAGCGCGGTCACGGCGCGGTGCGCCGTCCAGATCGCGAGGGCCTGTTCACACGGCAGCACCACCACGCCGCGGGTGCCCTCGGCGGGATCACCGGGCAGCACCCGCAGGGTGTCGTCGGCGACGCCGGCCCAGTCGATGCCGCCGTCGCTGTCCTGGTGGATCCACAGGTTCTCCAGGCCGGGATCCCAGGCGCGCCCGTCGAGGACGACCGGTGCCAGGACCCGCCCGACGACCACGTGGATCAGCGCCCCGGCGACCTGTTCGACGGCGATGCGCGGATCCTCGACGTCGTCGAGCACGCGGCGGTAGAGCAGGTCGACACGCTGGGCCCGGTCCTCGCCGGCCAGGCGCCACCAACGGCGGCGGGGTTCCTCGTCGACGCGGGCGACGGCGTAGACGCGAGGGGCGTCCGGCGCCAGCGCGCGCAGCCGGGTGCGCGTGTCGTCGAACGCGGACCCCGGGACCGCACAGATTTCCGGGACCTCGGGACGGGTCAGCAGCAGAGTCACACCCACACACCTCCTGATCGGCAAGCAGCACCACGGTTCCACAACCCCGCGACGGTTTAGGTGAGCCTAACCTTTGCATGTGTGGGGCGGTTGCGCAACTCCTCAGGAGACGGGATAGATAGGATTCCGTAACCTAAGTTCCCGTACGTCTCTCCGCGGACCTCGTCCGCGTCCCCGGCAGGCACCGATCCCGAGGAGCACCCCGCCCGTGACCACGATCCGACACCCGGGAGACTCACCGGTCCTGCCCGATCCGGGCCCCCCGGCGAGCCCCGCGCGGCGCCTGACCGCCACCGCGCTCGACGCCGCCCTGCTCGCCGTGCCGCTGGTGATCGGCGCGCTGCTCGTCGACACCCTCGGCGACGCGAACGGCGGCGGCCAGACCGACCGCATCGTCTTCGGGTTCGCCGCCGTCGCCGCCGCCGCCGGATTCTGGCTGTGGAACAACGGCCGCCGCGAGGGCCACACCGGCAGCAGCCTCGGCAAGCAGTGGACCGGCCTGGTCACCCGCGACGTCGCCACCGGCGCCCCGGTCGGCACCCGGCGCGCGCTGCTGCGCCGCGACACCGAGGTGGTCACCGACAAGATCGCCGCCGCCGACGGCTTCGCCCCGCTCCCCCCGGACAGCAGCGTCGCCGGGCTGCGGCGCCGCCGCCTGCTCGGCCTGGCCGCGCTGATCGTGGTGCTGGGTTTCGTGTTGCTGGCCGGCATCTCCATCGGCGCCCGCCCGATGACCTTCGCCGAGGTCCTGCACGCGCTGACCGTCAACGACGGCTCCGAGACCGACCTGATCGTGCACAGCTTGCGCATCCCCCGCACCGTGCTCGGTCTGGTCGTCGGGATCGCCCTCGGCATCGCCGGTGCCCTCATCCAGGGGCACACCCGCAACCCGCTCGCCGACGCCGGCCTGCTCGGCATCAACGCCGGCGCCGCCTTCCTCGTGGTGCTCTCGATCTACCTGTTCGGGATGACCACCCCGTCGCAGTACCTGTGGTTCGCGTTCGCCGGCGCCCTGCTCGCCGCGGTCACCGTCTTCGGGTTCGCGTCCATCGGCGGCGGCAAGGCCAGCCCGCTGAGCCTGGCGCTGGCCGGCGCCGCCGTCGCGTTCTTCCTGCAGGCCATGACCAACACGGTGGTGCTGCTCGACCAGACCACCCTCGACGGGTTCCGCTTCTGGGTGGTCGGCTCGGTCGCCGGCCGCGGCCCCGACGTGCTATGGCAGGTGCTGCCGTTCCTGACCGCCGGCGTGGTCATCGCCCTCGCGAGTACCCCCGGCCTCAACGTGCTCGGCCTCGGCGAGGACGTGGCCCGCTCGCTCGGCACCAACGTCGCGGTCAGCCGCACCGTCGGCATCGTCGCGATCACCCTGCTCACCGGCGCCGCCACCGCCGCGTGCGGCCCGATCGCGTTCATCGGGCTGATCGTCCCGCACATCGCCCGCGCCATCACCGGACCCGATTACCGCTGGCTGGTGCCCTACGCGGGCCTGCTCGGCGGAATCCTGCTGCTGCTCGCCGACGTGATCGGCCGTATCGTCGTGCGCCCCGGCGAGCTGCAGGTCGGTATCGTGCTCGCCCTGATCGGCGCACCGTTCTTCATCGCCCTGGTCCGCCGACGGAAGCTGGTGTCCCTGTGACCGACTCGACCACCCTGGAGGCCCCGGAGCGGCGCCCCCGCCGCCTGGTGCAGGTCTCCGCCGCGATCCCGTCCCGCCCGGCCCTGCGGATCGGTCCCGTGTCGCTGGTGTGGCGCGGCCGGCACCTGCTGGTGTGCGCGGCGCTCGCCGTCGCCGCCTTCCTGCTGCTGTGCGTGAGCCTCGGCCGCGGCGACTACCCGCTGTCGGTGCCGCAGGTGCTCGACGTGCTCGCCGGCGGCGGCGCACGCCTGGACCGGTTCATCGTGCTGGATCTGCGGCTGCCCCGCGGCATCGGCGCCGTCGTCGTCGGCGCGGCCCTCGCGGTGGCCGGCGCGATCACCCAGTCGCTCTCGCGCAACCCGCTGGCCAGCCCCGACATCCTCGGCATCACCGCCGGTGCCGGCGCCGCGGCCGTCGCCCTGATCGTGGTGACCGGCGGCGGCTCGATCGTCGGGCTCCTCGCCGGTCTGGGCCTGCCGCTGGCCGCGCTGCTCGGCGGCCTGCTCACCGCGTTCGTGATCTACCTGCTGGCCTGGCGCAACGGCGTCGAGGGCTTCCGGCTGGTGCTCATCGGCATCGGCGCCAACGCCATGCTCATCGCGCTGACCAACTGGATGCTCGTCTCCGCCGACATCAACGACGTCGCCCGCGCCCAGGTCTGGCTCACCGGCTCCCTCAACGGCGCCGCCTGGAGCCAGGTGGTGCCGGCCGGCATCGCCCTGGCGGTGATCGGCACCTGGACGCTGATCGCCGGGTTCACCGTCGCTGCCCTGCGCCTCGGCGACGACACCGCCCGCTCCCTCGGCATCCGGCTGCAGACCCAGCAGGGCCTGCTGCTCGCCGCCGCGTGCGGCCTGGCCGGTATCGCCACCGCCGCGGCCGGACCCATCGGCTTCGTCGCCCTGGCCGCCCCCCAGCTCGCGGTGCGTCTCGTGCGCGCCGACGGCCCCCCGATCGTCGCCTCGGCCCTCACCGGGGCGGTGCTCGTCGTCGGCTCCGACATCATCGCCCGCACCGTCCTGCCGGTCGCCCTGCCCGTCGGGCTGGTCACCTCCGCCCTCGGCGGCCCGTTCCTGCTCTACCTCCTCGTGCGCTCCAACCGGAAGGTTTCCGCGTGACCGACACCACGACGTTCGCCCCGACCGACCCCGACGCGGCGGCCACCGCCGAACCGCGTCTCATCGCCGAGCAGCTGTCCCTCGGCTACGGCGACCGGCTCATCGTCGACGATCTCGACCTGATCGTGCCCACCGGCGTCGTCACCACCGTCATCGGTCCCAACGGCTGCGGCAAGTCGACGCTGCTGCGGGCGCTGAGCCGGTTGCTGCGGCCCCGCGCCGGCAGCGTGCTGCTCGACGGCCAGGTCATCACCTCGATGCGCACCCGCGAGGTCGCCCGGGTGCTCGGCACGCTGCCGCAGGCCCCCGTCGCCCCCGAGGGCCTGACCGTCGCCGACCTGGTCTCCCGCGGCCGGCACCCGCACCAGTCCTGGCTGCGGCAGTGGTCCTCCGACGACGAGCAGGAGGTCGGGGTCGCGCTGGAACAGACCGGCATCGCCGACCTCGCCGACCGGCCCGTCGACGAACTGTCCGGCGGGCAGCGGCAACGCGCCTGGATCTCGATGGCGCTGGCGCAGGGCACCGACATCCTGCTGCTGGACGAACCCACCACCTACCTCGACCTCGCGCACTCGGTGGAGGTGCTCGACCTCGTCGACCGGCTGCACAGCGAACTGGGCCGCACCGTGGTGATGGTGCTGCACGATCTGAACCTCGCGGTGCGCTACAGCGATCACCTCGTCGTGATGAAGGCCGGGCGCATCGTCGCCGCCGGCGCCCCCGCCGAGGTGATCTCCGTCGAGTTGCTGCGCGAGGTGTTCGGCCTCGACGCCGCCGTCATCGACGACCCGGTGTCCGGGCGGCCGTTGATCGTGCCGATCGGCGCGCGGCACGTCTACGGCACCGTCGGCGGCGCGGACCGGCCCGGGGTGAAGGGCCGCGACACGCCGGGCGACCAGGACCAAAGACCCTACGACTAGGGGTAGTACGCACAGCGTCGGAGAGAGTCCGTAGAATCGTTGCATGGCAGCACTCGGCGAACTCGAGCGAGCAGTGATGGACCACCTCTGGGCTTCCACCGAACCCCAGACGGTGCGGCAGGTCCACGAGGCCCTGTCCAGTCGACGGTCCCTCGCGTACACCACGGTCATGACCGTCCTGCAACGACTCGCGAAGAAGAATCTGGTCATCCAGCAGCGCGACGACCGGGCCCACCGCTACCTGCCGGTGCACGGCCGGGAAGAACTCGTCGCCGGACTCATGGTCGACGCCCTCGACCAAGCCGACAGCCGCGGCCGCACCGCCGCACTCGTCCACTTCGTCGGCCGCGTCGGCGCCGACGAAGCCGCAGCTCTGCGCGAAGCGCTGGCCGCCCTCGAAGCCAAGGAAGCCGACACGTCCACGACCCCCGAGCACGACGGCCGCACGAGCTGACACACTGGATGCCATGAACGCGACCACCGCGCTGGTCTTCGGCATCCTCGCGCTGTTCCTCGCCGGCCCGGTCCCGGCGCTGCTGAGCAGAGCGACCTGGCCGTACCGCACGCCCCGCGCCGCCCTGGTGCTGTGGCAGGCGGTCGCGCTCGCCGCGGTCCTGTCCGCGTTCAGCTCCGGCCTCGCCATCGCGGCGCTGCTACTCGTCCCCGGCGAGGACGGGCGGCCCACCACCGAACCGCTCCGCGAGATCGACGTGCTCGGGCTGCCGCTGTGGCTCACCTACGTGCTCGTGTTCACCGCGACCGTGCTCATCGGCGCCCGGCTGATGTACTCCACGCTGCGGGTGGCGGTGCGCACCCGCCGCCGCCGCTCCCGGCACCGCACCCTCGTCGACCTGCTCGACCGCCGCGAAAGCGGCGCCGCGATCCGCCAGCTCCCGCACGTGCGCATCCTCGACAGCGCCGACCCCATCGCCTACTGCCTGCCCGGGTTGCGGCACCGGGTGGTGCTCAGCGAAGGCACCCTCGATCACCTCGACGACACCGAACTGCGCGCCGTGCTCAGCCACGAGCACTCCCACCTGCGGGCCCGGCACGACCTCGTCCTCGAGGCCTTCACCGCCGTCTACGAGGCGTTCCCCCGCTGGGTGCGTTCCGGCTCGGCGCTCGGCTCGGTGCAGCTGCTCATCGAGATGCTCGCCGACGACTCGGCCGTCCGCGCCACCGGGCCCGTCCCACTGGCCCGCGCCCTCGTCACCTGCGCCGAATCCCGCACCCCGAACGGCGCGATGGCCGTCGGCGGTCCCTCCACGCTGCTGCGCGTCCAGCGGCTCGCCGGACCGGGCGGCGACACCCGCACCGCCGCCGTCGCCTACATCGCCGCCGCCGCGATCCTCGTGATCCCCACCCTCGCGGTCGCGGTGCCCTGGCTCGTCGAGGTCGAACGCCTGCTGCGTTCCTGGTGACCCCCCGCCGATAGTGACGTAGGTCACATTCGGAAACGCGCGACCCCGATCTCCGCACCGGCAGGTGACAGGGGAAGCTGTATCCATGACCGTCGAAGACTCCGCAACCCCCGCAACGCCCCGCGCCCAGATCGGCGTCACCGGCCTGGCCGTCATGGGATCGAACATCGCCCGCAACTTCGCCCGCAACGGGTACACCGTCGCCCTGCACAACCGCAGCATCGCCAAGACCGACGCGCTGCTCGCCGAGCACGGCGGCGACGGCGACTTCGTGCGCACCGAGACCGTCGAGGAGTTCGTCACCGCGCTGGAGAAGCCCCGACGCGTCCTGATCATGGTCAAGGCCGGCGACGCCACCGACGCGGTCATCGGCGAGCTCGCGGACGCCATGGAACCCGGCGACATCATCATCGACGGCGGCAACGCCCTCTACACCGACACCATCCGCCGCGAAGCCGAACTGCGCGCCCGCGGCCTGCACTTCGTCGGCGCCGGCATCTCCGGCGGCGAGGAAGGAGCCCTCAACGGCCCGTCCATCATGCCCGGCGGCCCCGCCGAATCCTATGCCGCCGTCGGCCCGCTGCTCGAGAAGATCGCCGCCCAGGTCGACGGCACCCCCTGCTGCACCCACATCGGCCCCGACGGCGCCGGACACTTCGTCAAGATGGTCCACAACGGCATCGAATACGCCGACATGCAGCTCATCGGCGAGGCCTACCACCTGCTGCGCGACGCGCTCGGCTACGACGCCGGACAGATCGCCGACGTCTTCGCCGACTGGAACACCGGCACCCTCGAGTCCTACCTCATCGAGATCACCGCCGACGTGCTCCGCCAGACCGACGCCGCCACCGGCAAACCCCTCGTCGACGTCATCGTCGACGCCGCCGAACAGAAGGGCACCGGACGCTGGACCGTCAAGGCCGCCCTCGACCTCGGCGTCCCGGTCACCGGCATCGCCGAGGCCGTCTTCGCCCGCGCCCTGTCCGGCTCCCGCGACCAGCGGGCCGCCGCCCGCGGCCTGGCCGCCGGCACCCTCGGCGCCGCCCCCACCGACGCCGCGCAGTTCACCGAGGACATCCGCGCCGCCCTGTACGCCTCGAAGATCGTCGCCTACGCCCAGGGCTTCGACCAGATCGCCGCCGGCAGCGCCGAATACGGCTGGAACGTCGACCGCGCGGCACTGGCCACCATCTGGCGCGGCGGCTGCATCATCCGCGCCCAGTTCCTCAACCGCATCAAGGAGGCCTACGACGCCGACCCGGCCCTGCCCAGCCTGATCCTGGCCCCCTACTTCCGGGACGCCATCGAGGCGGGCATCGACAGCTGGCGCCGCGTCGTGGTCACCGCCACCCAGCTCGGCATCCCGATCCCGGCGTTCGCCTCGTCCCTGTCCTACTACGACGGCCTGCGCGCCGAACGCCTGCCCGCCGCCCTCACCCAGGGCCAGCGCGACTTCTTCGGTGCCCACACCTACGAGCGCACCGACCGGCCCGGCAAGTTCCACACCCTCTGGAGCGGCGACCGCAGCGAAGTCGACGCCTGACCCGCACATGACCGGCACCGCGGCGGCCTCGGCGGCGTGCGCCCTCGCCGCCGCGGTGCTGTTCGCCGCCGCCAGCGTCGCCCAGCAGCGCTCCGCCGCCGCCGTCCCCGGCGACCGGTCCCTGCTGGGCGGGCTGCTGCGCAGTCCCCGCTGGTGGGCCGGCATCCTCGGCGACGGCGGCGGCTACCTGCTGCAGGTCGCCGCGCTGGCGCTCGGCGCGATCCTGCTCGTCCAACCCCTGCTCGTGACCTCGCTGCTGTTCGCGCTGCCGATGTCCGCGCTCGCCGGCGGCCGCCGCATCGGCCGCAGCACCTGGCTGCTCGCCGCCGCCCTGTGCGTGTCCCTGGCGGTGTTCCTCGTCGTCGGCAACCCCACCGAAGGCGCGCTCGACGCGGCCGCCCGGCACTGGGCGCTGCCGCTCGGCACGGTCCTGGCGGTCGCGGCCGCGGCCGTCGGCGCCGCCGCGCTCCCGGTCGGCGCCCCCACCCGGGCGCTGCTTCTCGGGTCGGCCGGCGGCATCCTCTTCGGCGTCGCCGTCGTGTTCACCAAACACGTCACCGACCTGTTCGAACACGGCCTCGGCACGGTCGCCGGCTCCTGGCAGACCTGGGCGCTGGTCACCGCCGGTCTCACCGGCGGCTACCTGCAGCAACTCGCCTTCCAGGCCGGGGCGCTCGGCGCATCCCTGCCCGCCCTGACCATCGGCGAACCCCTCGCCGCGGCGTTCCTCGGCATGACCGTGCTCGGGGAACGGCTGCGGGTCGACGGCCCCGGCCTGGCGCTGGTCGTCGCGTCCGTCGTCGTCATGCTCGCCACCACCGTCGCCCTGTCCCGCGACCAGGCGCACCACACCCCCGACACCGCCGCGCACCCGCACGACGCGACCGATCCGGACATCGCCCAGTAGAATGGTGCCCCATCCGACCACGCTCGGCGCGCGGCGACCGCGCGGCCGAGCCCGACGAGAGGAACCAGGTGCCCACGGCACCCACTATCACCAGCACGGCACTATCCCCGGTCGTCACGGCCGACGCGGACTCCGATTCCGCCGGTTCGGAGGGCTCCTCTAGCGAGCCGGGTGACAGACCCGGCGGAACCGAAACCCGGCAGGAGCGGCCCTGATGTCCGTTCTGCTGTCCATACTTTCCCTGGTCGGCTTCGTTGCGCTGACCGTCGGCACGGCCCTGTTCGTGGCCGCCGAATTCTCCCTGACCGCGCTCGAACGCAGCACCGTCGACGCCCACGCCCGGGACGGTGACCGCCGCGCCCGCCAGGTGCAGCACGCCCACCGCACCCTCTCGTTCCAGCTGTCCGGCGCCCAGCTGGGCATCACCATCACCACCCTGATCACCGGCTACCTCGCCGAACCGGTGCTGGCGCGATTCCTGAACCCGCTGTTGCAGGCCGTGGGCCTGAGCGAATCCACCGCCTCCGGCATCTCCCTCGCCCTCGCCCTGATCCTCGCCACCTCCTTCTCGATGATCTTCGGGGAGCTGGTGCCGAAGAACCTGGCCATCGCCCACCCGCTCGGCACCGCCCGCGCCACCGCGGGACTGCAGGTCGCGTTCTCGCTCGTGTTCAAGTGGGCCATCCACGGCCTGAACGGCTCCGCGAACTGGGTGGTGCGGCGGCTCGGCATCGAACCCGCCGAGGAACTGCGCTCGGCGCGGTCCCCGCAGGAACTCGGCTCCCTGGTCCGCGCCTCCGCGGAAAGCGGTGCCCTGGACGAACGCACCGCGTTGCTCGTCGACCGCTCCCTGCGGTTCGGCGACCGCACCGCGGAGGACCTGATGACCCCGCGGGTGACCATCGAATGCCTCGACCAGCACGACACCGTGCTGGACCTGATCGACCTGTCCGACCGCACCGGCTACTCGCGGTTCCCCGTCGTCGACGGCGACCTCGACGCCACCCTCGGGGTCGTGCACGTCAAACACGCCTTCACCGTTCCGGGTCCGCGCCGCGCCCACACCCCGCTGCGCACCCTCGCCCGGCAGGTGCCGATCGTGCCGTCGACCCTCGACGGCGACGAGGTGATGGAACGCGTCCGCGCCGACGGCATGCAGGTCGCGCTCGTCGTCGACGAATACGGCGGCACCGCCGGCATCATCACCATGGAGGACCTCATCGAGGAGATCGTCGGCGACGTCCGCGACGAACACGACGAACCCGAACCCGACGCCCGGCAACTCGACGACGGCTGGTCCTGCTCCGGGCTGCTGCGCATCGACGAGATCGCCGGCCTCACCGGCTACCACGCCCCCGACGGCGACTACGAAACCATCGGCGGCCTGATCCTCGACGAACTCGGCCGCATCCCCGACACCGGCGACGAGATGCTGCTCCCGGCGCGTCCCGGCGACCACACCGAACGCTGGCTCGCCAGGATCCTCGCGATGGACGGGCACCGCATCGACCGGATCCTGCTCACCCCGGTCCCCGCGGACACCGACCCCGACGCGGCCGACACCGCCGCCGCGGGCGACACCGACCCGGTCGCGCACACGAACGGAGAGCAGCGATGAACGACCTGCTCGGTGTCCTGCTCACCGTGGTGCTCCTCGCCGGCAACGCCTTCTTCGTCGGCGCCGAATTCGCGCTCATCACCGCCCGCCGCGACCGACTCGAATCGCTCGTCGCCCAGGGCAAGAAACGCGCCGCGACCGTCATCGACGCCGGGGAGCACCTGTCGCTGATGCTCGCCGGATCCCAGCTGGGCATCACCATCTGCTCGATCCTGCTCGGCCGCGTCGGCGAACCGGCCATCGCGCACCTGATCGAGGCGCCGCTGCACGCGGCCGGCCTGCCGGACTCGCTGCTGCACCCCCTCGCGTTCACCGTCGCGCTCGCGCTGGTGGTGATCCTGCACATCCTGCTCGGCGAGATGGTGCCCAAGAACATCGCGATCGCCGGACCGGAACGCACCGCGATGCTCCTCGTCCCGGTGCACCTGCTGTTCATGCGCCTGGCCAAGCCGCTCATCGCGTTCTACAACCTGTGCGCCAACCTGTCCCTGCGGCTGATGCGGGTCGAACCGAAGGACGAACTCGAGGTCACCGTCACCGCCATCGAACTGTCGGAGATGATCGGCGAATCCCGCTCCGAAGGGCTGCTCGACGAGGAGGAACACCGCCGCCTCACCCAGGCCCTGGAAACCAGCGGCCGCACCGTCACCGAGGTGATGATCCCCATCGACCGGGTGCGGACCGTGCCGATCACCGCCGGCGGCACCACCCTCGGCGTGCTCGAACAGGCCGTCATCGACACCGGCTTCTCCCGCTACCCGACCCTCGACCCGGCCGGGAAGGTCACCGGCTACCTGCACATCAAGGACGTGCTGGACCTGGTGCGCGACGAGAACGCCGGACCCGACACGGTGATCCCGCCCGCGGAGGTGCGGGAACTGCCCCGGGTCGCGCTCACCAGCGCACTCGACGACGCCCTCGCGCTGCTGCGCCGCACCAGCTCACACCTGGGCGGGGTGGTCGACGCCACCGGCACCGTCGTCGGCATCGTCGCCCTCGAGGACCTCGTCGAGGAATTCGTCGGGACCGTGCGCGACGCCACCCACCGCATCGCCGACCCCGCCCCGGGGAACCGCACCCCGTGAGCCGCCGCCGATGACCATCGACACCCACCCGTCCACCGGCACGGCCGCGGCGGTGCGGTCCGAACCCGACTGGACCGCCCGCCGGCACCGGCACCGCGCCGCCGCCGACGAGCTGCTCGCCGGGCACCTGCGGCGGCGCGCGGCCCGGCAGGCCCATCCGGTGCACGACTTCCTGTTCACCTACTACAACCACCGGCCCAACCAGCTGCGGCGCTGGCATCCCGGTTTCGGGGTGGTGCTGCTCGGCGACGCCACCCGCGAGTACCGCGACCATCCCGCCTACGAACGCGTCGTCGTCGACGGGCAGCCCGGGGTCACGGTGTCCCGGCGCGCGGCGCTCGACCGGCTCGGCACGGTCGAGTTCGTGCGGGACCTGCTCGCGGCCACCGCGTCCCGGCCGCCGCAGCTGGGCTGTTTCGGGCTGCACGAGTGGGCGATGGTGTACCGCACGGACGACTCCGGGGTGCGGCACAACGCGGTGCCGCTGCGGCTCGGGCACGACGGAACCGACGCGGTGGTGGAATCATTGCAGTTGCGTTGCACCCATTACGATGCGTTCCGGTTCTTCACCCCCGACGCGGCCCCGCGCAACGCCGAGACCCTGACCCGGCGGACCCAGATCGACCGGGAACAACCCGGCTGCCTGCACGCCGGCATGGACCTGTACAAATGGTGCTACAAACTGTCCCCGCTGATCGAGTCGGACCTGCTCCTGGACTGCTTCCGGCACGCCCGGGCGGCACGCGAACTCGACATGAGGGCCAGCCCGTATGATCTGAGCGAATACGGCTACTCGCCCATCACGATCGAGACTGCCGCCGGACGCGCACAGTACGTCCGCGAGCAGTCGGCGCTCACCACCCGCGCCGCAGCCCTGCGCCAGGAGCTGCTGAATCGATGCACCGCGCTGGCGGCGTGTCTCACCGACACGCAGATAACTACCGGCGGGTAACATGTTGGTGTTTTTCGTGCGGCACCGGTCGGCCCGACCGCACCGGGTGCACAGTTACCGGAAAGAGTGAGGCAATGACAGAACGCATTCAGGTCGGCGGACTCCAGGTCGCCAAGGTGCTCTACGACTTCGTCAACAACGAGGCCATCCCCGGGTCCGGTGTCGACGCGGACGCGTTCTGGACCGGCGCCGACAAGGTCATCCACGACCTCGCGCCCCGCAACCGGGAACTGCTCGCCATCCGCGACGACCTCCAGAGCAAGATCGACACCTGGCACCGCGACCGCGCCGGACAGCCCCACGACCCGGCCGCCTACAAGGCGTTCCTGCAGGAGATCGGCTACCTCGTGCCGGTGCCCGCCCCGTTCGAGGTGACCACCGCCAACATCGACTCCGAGATCGCCACCACCGCCGGCCCGCAGCTGGTCGTGCCGGTCCTCAACGCCCGCTTCGCGCTCAACGCCGCCAACGCCCGCTGGGGCTCGCTGTACGACGCGCTGTACGGCACCGACGCCATCTCCGAGGAAGGCGGCGCCGAAAAGGGCACCGGCTACAACAAGATCCGCGGCGACAAGGTCATCGCCTGGGCCCGCGACTTCCTCGACAAGGCCGCACCCCTGGCGACCGGCTCCCACACCGGCACCACCGCCTACCGCATCGAGGACGGCGCGCTGAAGGTCACCCTCGCCGACGGCACCGTCACCACCCTCGCCCAGCCCGAGAAGCTCGTCGGCTACCTCGGCGACCCCGCCGCCCCCACCTCGGTCCTGCTGCGCAACAACGGCCTGCACATCGACATCCAGATCGACCCGCAGTCCCCGATCGGCAGCACCGACACCGCCGGCATCAAGGACCTCGTCCTCGAATCGGCCGTCACCACCATCATGGACTTCGAGGACTCCGTCGCCGCCGTCGACGCCGACGACAAGGTCGTCGGCTACCGCAACTGGCTCGGCCTCAACCGCGGCGACCTGTCCGAATCGTTCACCAAGGGCGACAAGACCCTCACCCGCACCCTCAACGCCAACCGCGTCTACACCGCACTCGACGGCAGCGACCTCGAACTCCACGGCCGCTCCCTGCTGTTCGTCCGCAACGTCGGTCACCTCATGACCAACCCCGCCGTCCTCGACAGCGAGGGCAACGAGGTGCCCGAAGGCATCCTCGACGCCCTGATCACCACCCTGTGCGCCATCCACGGCCTGCACACCGACGAGGCCCACGGCCCGCTCGGCAACAGCCGCACCGGCTCGATCTACATCGTCAAGCCCAAGCAGCACGGCCCCGACGAATCCGCCTTCACCACCGAGCTGTTCGGCCGCGTCGAGGACGTCCTCGGCCTGCCCCGCAACACCCTCAAGGTCGGCATCATGGACGAGGAACGACGCACCACCGTCAACCTCGCCGCCTGCATCGAGGCCGCCTCCGAGCGCGTCGCGTTCATCAACACCGGCTTCCTCGACCGCACCGGCGACGAGATCCACACCTCCATGGAAGCCGGCGCCGTGGTCCGCAAGGCCGCCATGAAGCAGCAGAAGTGGATCCTCGCCTACGAGGACTGGAACGTCGACACCGGCCTCGCCTGCGGCCTGCAGGGCAAGGCGCAGATCGGCAAGGGCATGTGGGCCATGACCGACCTCATGCACGACATGCTCGTGCAGAAGATCGGCCAGCCCAAGGCCGGCGCCAACACCGCCTGGGTGCCCTCGCCCACCGGCGCCACCCTGCACGCCACCCACTACCACGAGGTCGACGTCTTCGCCGTCCAGGACGAGCTCACGGGCAAGACCCGCGCCACCGTCGACGACATCCTCACCATCCCGCTCGCCGAGAACACCGACTGGTCCGACGCCGAGAAGCGCGAGGAACTCGACAACAACTGCCAGTCCATCCTCGGCTACGTGGTGCGCTGGATCGACCAGGGCGTCGGCTGCTCCAAGGTCCCCGACATCCACGACGTCGCACTCATGGAGGACCGCGCCACCCTGCGCATCTCCAGCCAGCTGCTCGCCAACTGGATCCGCCACGACGTCGTCAGCGCCGAGGACGTCGTCGCCGCCCTCGAGCGGATGGCTCCCGTCGTCGACCGGCAGAACGCCGGCGACGCCGCCTACCGGCCGATGGCCCCGAACTTCGACGACAGCATCGCCTTCCAGGCCGCCAAGGAACTGATCCTCGAAGGCACCAAGCAGCCCAGCGGCTACACCGAGCCGATCCTGCACCGCCGCCGCCGCGAGTACAAGGCCAAGTACGCCTGATCCGCAGCACACGACGCGGGGCCCCGTCCGACCCGGACCGGGGCCCCGCCCCGTTTTCCGTACACTGCGGGAGCCCGGAAAGAGAAGAAACGAGGCGGACGAACACGTGAGTCGACATCGCAGTTCCGGCGGCGTCCGAGGCATCAGCAAAGGCCCGATCATCGCCGTCGTCACCATCGTGCTGCTCGTCCTCGCCACCATCGGCTGGTTCCGGCTCCGCGACCACATCGACGACCAGGGCATCCAGGCCGCCCAGACCTGCGTCGAAGGCGACGCCGTCCTCCAGGTCAGCGCCGACCCCGCGATCGCCCCCGCCCTCACCACCCTCGCCGAACAGTGGACCGCCGACACCCGCCGCGTCATCCGCGACCACTGCGTCACCGCCCGGGTCACCGCCACCCCCGGCGCCCCCGCCGCCGCGGCCCTCGCCACCGGCGGCTGGGACCCCGCCCTCGGACCCGAACCCGCCCTGTGGGTCCCCACCGACACCCGCGCCACCACCCGCGCCGCGGACGCCGTCGCCGGACAACCCAAATCCCTCGCCGCCTCCCCCCTCGTCCTCGCCGTCCCCCCGGAACTCGCGCAAGCCCTCACCACCGCCGGGATCGACTGGGACCGACTGCCCGACCTGCAGACCCGGCCCGACGCACTCGACACCCTCGGACTACCCGGATGGGGTGCCCTGCGCCTCGCCCTCCCCACCGGCGCCGACACCGACGCGACCACCGCCGCACTCGAGGCCGTCGCCGCCGCCGTGACCGGCACCGGCACCGGACCCCTCACCCTCGACCGGGCCGAGTCCCGGCCCGCCGTCGCCGCCGTCACCGGACTCGCGCTCGGCGCCGACACGCTCGGCGCCGCCGCCGGCCCCACCACCGCCGACGCGCTCACCGCCGTCGCCACTGCACCCACCGCCACCGGCGCCGTGCACGCCGTCCCCGTCGTCGAACAACACCTGTACACGGCGCTGAAGAACCACACCCTCGCCGGCATCACCACCTACCGGCCCGCCGGACCCGCCCCGATCGCCGACTACCCCGCCGCCATCGTCGACGCCCCCTGGGTCGACGAAACCCTCTCCCGCGCGGCCGCCGAATTCGTCGACTACGTCCGGCAACCCGAGCAGGCCCGCGTCCTCGTCGACGCCGGGTTCCGCGTCGACGAACAACCCGCCCCCACCGGCGCCCCGCTGCCATTCGAACCGCTCGGCCCCGCCCTCACTGCCCCCGACGCCGCCACCGCCGACGCGCTGCTGCACACCCGGTTCAACCCGATCCCCACCCGCACGACCGTCCTCCTGATCGACACCGGCGCGTCCGACCCGCTCGACACCGTCACCACCACCCTCGCCGCCGTCCTGGACCGCTCACCCGACAACTCCGACATCGGACTGCGGTTCTCCCCGGACAGCGACGACGACACCACCCCTTCGGCCGCCGTCGCCCTCGGCGCACTCACCGCCGACCGGCGCGCGGCGCTCACCGACGCCCTCGCCGACTCCGACACCGGGTCGGCGCTCACCTACGACGCGATCACCGCGGCCTACCGCGACGCCGCCGACGGGTACCGCCCCGGCCGCCCCAACTCGCTGCTGATCGTCACCACCGGAACCGACGACACGGCAACCGACGACACCGCCCGCGAAGAACTCCTCGACCTCGTCGCCGAAACCCAGGCCCGCGACCGGGAGATCCGCATCGACATCGTCCTCCTCGACACCACCACGACCGCGAGCACCGCCACCGCCGGCACCGACCTCGAAACCCTCGCCGACGACACCGGCGGCACCTTCGTCACCGTCGACCCGGACAACGGCACCACCCTGTCCGACACCCTCCGAAAGCTGATGTCCTGACACCGTGATCCGGCTACTCGTCGTAGGAACCTTCCTCACCCTCCTCACCTTCTGGCTGCACCGCCGCTACGTCCGCGCCCCCGAACTGCGCGGGCCGGCCGCCATCGCCGCCACCACCGTCCTCGTCGCCGGAGCCGCCCTCACCCTCACCGCCTCCCTCGTCGGCACCACCCTCGACCCCGCCTGGGCACGCCCCCTCGGCTACCTCGGCTGGACCTGGCTCGCCGTCCTGCTGTACCTGACGCTCTGGGCCGTCGTGATCGGCCTGACCCGCCTCGCGAACCGGCTGTCCTGGTCCCTGCGACGCACCGAACGACCCACCGCCCCCTCCCGACGCCGCACCCTGCGCATCGCCACCGCCGTCGCCGCCCTCACCTCGGTCACCGCCGTCGCATACGGAACCGTCGAAGCCTCCCACCCCCGCATCGCGCACGTGCGGGTACCGCTCCAGCGCCTGCCCGCCGAATTCGACGGGCTGCGCGTCGCCCTCGTCACCGACCTGCACGTCGGCCCGGCGCGCGGCGCGGACTTCACCCGCAAGGTCGTCGACCTCGTCGCCGGCGAGAACCCCGACCTGATCGTGCTCGGCGGCGACCTCAGCGACGGCACCATCGCGCGCGTCGCCGCCGACCTCGAACCCCTCCGGGACCTGGACGCACCACTCGGGGTGTTCGGGGTCAGCGGCAACCACGAGTACTACTCCGACGACGCCCTGGCCTGGCTCGACCACTGGGAAACCCTGGGCGTGCAGACACTGCGCAACGAACACGTCACCCTCACCCGCGGCGCCGACAGCATCGACATCGCCGGGGTGTACGACTGGACGGCCCCCGCCCCGCACGAAGCCGACCTCGCGGCGGCCCTCGACGGCCGCGACCCGAACCGGTTCGTGCTGCTCGTCGCGCACCAGCCCCGCCAGGTACTCGACGCCGCCGAACTCGGCGTCGACCTGCAACTGTCCGGCCACACCCACGGCGGCCAGATGTGGCCGCTCGGCCTGTTCGTGCCCCTGGCCAACCCGAGCGTCACCGGACTCGACCGGTTCGACGACACCACGCTCTACACCTCGCGCGGCGCCGGCGCGTGGGGGCCACCCGTCCGCGTCGCGACACCCCCCGAGATCACGATCCTCGAACTCGTCACCGAACCCTGATCGAATCCGGACCCCTGCGTGCCCGGACCCCTGCGGTCAGGCCCCGACGTACTGCGCGAGGTGCTGCCCCGTCAGCGTCGAGCGCGCGGCGACCAGGTCCGCCGGGGTGCCCTCGTAGACGACCCGGCCACCGTCGTGGCCGGCACCGGGTCCGAGATCGATGATCCAGTCGGCGTGCGCCATCACGGCCTGATGGTGCTCGATGACGATCACCGACTTCCCCGCATCCACGAGCCGATCCAGCAGCGCGAGCAGGTTCTCCACGTCGGCGAGATGCAGGCCCGTCGTCGGTTCGTCGAGGATGTACACGTCGCCGCTCTCGCCCATCTGGACGGCCAGCTTGAGACGTTGCCGCTCGCCGCCGGACAGCGTCGTGAGCGGCTGCCCGATCTTGATGTAGCCGAGTCCCACGTCGGCGAGGCGAGCGAGGATCCGGTGCGCCGCCGGGATCTTCGCCTCGCCCGACCCGAAGAACTCCTCGGCCTCGGCCACCGACATGTTCAGGACCTCGTCGATGTCCCTGCCGCCGAACCGGTACTCGAGCACCTCGGCCTGGAATCGCTTGCCCTCGCACACCTCGCACGGCGTCGCCACCCCGGCCATCATCGCCAGGTCCGAGTACACGACACCCGCACCGTTGCAGTTCGGGCACGCACCCTCCGAATTCGCGCTGAACAGAGCGGGTTTCACCCCGTTCGCCTTCGCGAACGCCTTGCGGATCGGCTCCAGCAGACCCGTGTACGTCGCCGGATTGCTGCGCCGCGACCCCTTGATCGCCCCCTGATCGATCACGACGACACCGTCCCGGCCCGCGACCGACCCGTGGATCAGCGAACTCTTCCCCGACCCCGCCACACCCGTCACGACGACGAGCACCCCGACCGGAATGTCGACGTCGACGTCCTGCAGATTGTGGGTGTCCGCCCCACGGATCTCGAGTGCCCCCGACGCCGTCCGCACCGAAGTCTTCAGTGCCGCACGGTCGTCCAGATGCTTACCGGTCAGCGTCCCACTCGACCGCAGCCCCTCGACCGTGCCCTCGAACACGATCTCGCCACCGTCGGCCCCGGCGCGCGGGCCGAGATCGACCACATGATCGGCGATCGCGATCGCCTCGGGCTTGTGCTCGACGACGAGCACCGTGTTTCCCTTGTCGCGCAACTGCAACAGCAGTTCGTTCATCCGCGCGATGTCGTGCGGATGCAGGCCGATCGTCGGCTCGTCGAACACATAGGTCACGTCGGTGAGCGACGACCCGAGATGCCGGATCAGCTTGGTGCGCTGCGCCTCGCCACCGGACAGGGTGCCGGCAGGCCGGTCGAGGCTCAGATAGCCGAGTCCGATGTCGACGAACGAATCGAGGGTCCGGCTCAGCGATTTCAGCAGCGGGGCGACCGACGGCTCGTCCAGCCCCCGCACCCATTCGGCGAGGTCGCTGATCTGCATCGCGCAGGCGTCGGCGATGCTGATGCCGGCGATCTTCGACGACCGGGCCTCCGCCGAGAGACGGGTGCCCTCACAGTCGGGACACGTCTGGAAGGTGACGGCCCGGTCCACGAATGCCCGGATGTGCGGCTGCATCGCCTCCCGGTCCTTGGACAGAAACGACTTCTGGATCTTCGGGATCAGGCCCTCGAACGTGATGTTGATGCCGTCGACCTTGACCTTCGTCGGCTCCTTGTACAGCAGATCGTTCAGCTGCTTCTTCGTGAACTTCGAGATCGGCTTGTCGGGGTCGAAGAATCCGCATCCGCGGTAGATCCGGCCGTACCAGCCGTCCATGCTGTACCCGGGGATCGTCAGCGCACCCTCGTTGAGGGACTTGCTGTCGTCGTACAGCGCGGTGAGATCGAAATCGGAGACCTTGCCCATGCCCTCGCAGCGCGGGCACATGCCACCGGTGATGCTGAAACTGCGGCGTTCCTTCACGGTCCGGCCGGCCTTCTCGACCGTCACCGCCCCGGCGCCGCTGAGCGACGCCACGTTGAACGAGAACGCCTGCGGCGAACCGATGTGCGGCTTGCCCAGCCGGCTGAACAGGATGCGCAACAGCGTGTTGGCGTCGGTCGCGGTGCCGACCGTCGACCGCGGATTCGCGCCCATCCGCTCCTGATCGACGATGATCGCCGTGGTCAAGCCCTCGAGCACATCCACGTCCGGACGAGCGAGCGTCGGCATGAATCCCTGCACGAACGCGCTGTACGTTTCGTTGATCATGCGCTGCGACTCGGCTGCGATCGTCGCGAACACCAGCGAACTCTTCCCGGATCCCGACACCCCGGTGAAGACCGTCAGCCGTCGCTTGGGAATCTCGAGATCGACGTTCTTGAGGTTGTTCTCGCGAGCCCCGTGCACCCGGATCAGGTCGTGACTGTCGGCAGGGTGTCGCCCCCCGGTGGGCGCCGTCCCCGTAGCTGTCTCGGTCGTCGTGCCCATCGCATTTCCCCGTTCCGTTCTGTTCGCTCTCACCCCGGTTACCCGCCGGAGCAGTATCGCCGATCGGTGTGACAACCCCGGACGGATTCACCTGTCCCGGCGCCCGATCCGCGCATTCTCCTGCTGCTGCTTCCCCCGAGAGAACACACCCACGCCGGCGGCTCTGCCGTCCGGGGCCTCGTCATCGCACCTCGTTGATGCGGATCATGTTTCCCGCGGGGTCGCGCACCGCGCAGTCCCGGATCCCGTAGGGCTGCTCGATGGGCTCCTGGACGATCTCCGCGCCACCGGCTTCGAGCGCCGCGAAGGTCGCGTCCAGGTCGGGTGTCGCCAGCGTGAGCATCGCAAACGTGCCCTTGGCCATCATTTCGCTGATCACGCGCCGCTCCTCGTCGGTGATTCCGGGATCCGCGGCGGGCGGATTCAGGACGAGCGACGTCTCGGGCTGGGCGGGATGCCCGAGAGTGATCCAGTACATGTCGTTGTAGCCGACCTCCTTGCGCACCTCGAAACCGAGCAGGTCCCGATAGAACGCGAGGGCGGCGTCACGGTCGTCGTGCGGAAGGAACGCGTTGTGGATGGTGAGGTTCATGGCGACCACGCTAGATTCGGGACGCGGCCGACGCTTCTCGAATCCTGATCGGTCTCGTCACCTGTTTCGTGACGCACGAAGGCATCTCGGCGTCCGAGCGCGCCTGCGCGCGGTACACGCTCGGAGACACCCCCACCAGCTCGGTGAATCGCGTGCTGAATGTCCCGAGGGACGAACACCCGACCTCGAAACACACCTCGGTGACGCTCAGATCGCCACGTCGCAACAGCGCCATCGCCCGCTCGATCCGACGCGTCATCAGGTAGGTGTACGGCGGTTCGCCGTAGGCCAGGCGGAACTGCCGGCTCAGATGGCCCGCCGACATGTGCACGTCCCGCGCGAGCTGTTCCACGTCCAGCGGCCGGGCGTACTCGCGGTCGATGCGGTCCCGGACCCGGCGCAGCCGTGCCAGATCCCGCAATCGTTCGGAGTCTGCTCGCGTCGCCACGTCTCCATGCTCGCACGGCCCATCGCGGATGGGTGAGCGATGCGGGACGTGAGGTAACAGGTGTCGTGCGGCGTGCTGGGTGAGGTAGTGTTCGGTTTTTATTTGCGTTCCGTCTTGTGCAGAATATTTCGATCGAAGCTCGGGGTGCCGGTCTCACCGGCACCCCGAATCGGACGATCAGTCGGCGTACGCCTCGAGCGGCGGGCAGGAACACACGAGGTTACGGTCCCCGTGTGCCCCGTCGATGCGCCGGACGGACGGCCACACCTTCGCGCGCGACTTCCCCAGCGGGAACACCGCGATCTCCCGCGTGTACGGGTGGTTCCACTCCCCGACCAGGCATTCCGCCGTGTGCGGAGCACCGCGCAGCGGGTTGTCGTCGACCGGCCACTCCCCTGCCCCGACGCGGTCGATCTCCTTGCGGATCGAGATCATCGCGTCGACGAAGGCATCGAGTTCGGCCGGATCCTCGCTCTCGGTCGGCTCCACCATCAGCGTTCCCGCGACCGGGAAACTCATGGTCGGCGCGTGGAACCCGTAGTCCGCCAACCGCTTCGCCACGTCGTCGACGGTGACGCCGGTGTCCTTGGTGATCTGGCGCAGATCGAGGATGCACTCGTGCGCGACCATGCCGTTCTCGCCGGTGTACAGCACCGGGAAGTACTCGTCGAGACGGCGGGCGATGTAGTTGGCGGACGCGATGGCCGTCAGCGACGCACGGCGCAGGCCCTGCGCACCCATCAGCTTGATGTACGCCCACGTGATCGGCAGGATCGACGCCGAACCGTAGGGCGCGGCCGACACGGGTCCGGCGCCCCCGAGCTCGGGTTCCTCCGGATGACCCGGCAGGTAGGGCGCGAGGTGCTCGCGGACACCGATCGGTCCCACCCCCGGCCCGCCGCCGCCGTGCGGAATGCAGAACGTCTTGTGCAGGTTCAGATGGCTCACGTCGCCACCGAACTTGCCCGGGCGCGCAAGCCCGACGAGCGCGTTGAGGTTCGCCCCGTCGATGTACACCTGACCGCCCGCGTCGTGGACGGCCCCGCAGATCTCGGCGATCTCGTGCTCGTACACACCGTGGGTCGACGGGTAGGTGATCATGATCGCGGCCAGGCGCTCGGCATGATCGGCGATCTTCGCGCGCAGATCGTCGAGATCGACATCGCCGTTCGGACGGCACGCAACGACCTCGACCCGCATCCCGGCCATCACCGCGGAGGCCGCGTTGGTGCCGTGGGCGCTCGACGGGATGAGGCACGTGTCGCGATGGTCGTCGCCCCGGTCGAGGTGGTAGTGCCGGATCGCGAGCAGACCGGCGTATTCGCCCTGGCTGCCGGCGTTGGGCTGGAGGCTGACGCGGTCGTAACCGGTGATCGCGGCGAGCCAGCCCTCGAGGTCCGCGATCAGCCGGCGGATCCCGGCGGTCTGCTCCGCGGGTGCGAACGGGTGCAGGTCGGCGAACTCCGGCCAGGTGATCGCTTCCATCTCGACGGCGGCGTTGAGCTTCATCGTGCACGAGCCGAGCGGGATCATCGTCCGGTCGAGCGCCAGGTCCTTATCCGACAGCCGCCGCAGGTACCGCATCATCGCGGTTTCGGTGCGGTACTTCGTGAACGACTCGTGCTGCAGGAATGCGCTGGTGCGGGCCAGTGCGGCCGGGAGCGCCGATCCCTCGCTCTGCGCGGTGCCCGGGGCGCCGAAGGCGTCGAGCACCGTGCCGATGTGCGCGCTGGAGGTCGCTTCGTCGCAGGAGATGCCGACGTGGTCGTCGTCGACGAGGCGCAGGTTGAGGCCCGCCTCGCGAGCGGTCGTGACGATCTGTACGGCGCGACCGGGAACCCGGGCCAGAACGGTGTCGAAGAACTCGGCGTGCACGATCTCGATGCCGGCGGCGCGCAGCGCGGCGGCGAGGGTTTCGGCGTGCGCCGCGACCCGGCGTGCGATCGCGGTCAGGCCGTCGGCGCCGTGGTACGAGGCGTACATCGCGGCCAGGACCGCCAGCAGAACCTGCGCGGTGCAGATGTTGCTCGTCGCCTTCTCGCGGCGGATGTGCTGTTCACGGGTCTGCAGGGCCAGCCGGTAGGCGGGATCTCCGTCCGCATCGACGGACAGGCCGACCAGGCGGCCCGGAAGGTTGCGGGTGTGCGCCGTGTTCACGGCGAGGTAGCCGGCGTGCGGGCCACCGAAGCCCATGGGCACACCGAAGCGCTGGGTGGTGCCGAAGCAGGCGTCCGCGCCCTGCTCGCCGGGCGGGGTGATCAACGTCAGGGCCAGCAGGTCGGCGCCCACCGCCACGAGTGCACCGCGGTCGTGTGCGGCGGCGATGATCGGGGCGGCGTCGAACACCCGTCCGGATGCGCCGGGGATCTGGAGGATGACCCCGAAGAAGTCGCCCTCCGGCAGTCCGTCGTCGACGAGATTCGCGGTGACGATCTTGATGCCCAGCGGCTCGGCGCGGGTGGCGAGGACGGCCGCGGTCTGGGTGAAGAGATCGGAGTCGACGAGCACGCGGGGGCTCTTCGACTTGCGGTTGGCGCGGCGGAGCAGGGTCATCGCCTCAGCGGCGGCGGTGCCTTCGTCGAGCATCGACGAGTTCGCGACCTCCATGCCGGTGAGGTCGGAGACCATCGTCTGGAAGTTGAGCAGGGCCTCGAGCCGGCCCTGGCTGATCTCCGGCTGGTACGGGGTGTACGCCGTGTACCACGCCGGGTTCTCGATGATGTTGCGCAGCAGCACCGGCGGCGTGAGGGTGCCGTAGTAGCCCTGACCGATCATCGAGGTCGCCACGGTGTTCTGCGCCGCGAGCTCGGTCAGCGCGGCCAGCACCTCGTGTTCGGACAGCGGCGCGTCCAGCACGTCCAGCCCGTCGGCGATCCCTCCGGTGGCCGGGTCCAGGATCGCGGCCGGCAGTGCCTTCGCCGCGAGGTCTGCGAGTGCGTCGACGCCGACGACGTCGAGGATGCGGCGCAGTGCCGCCTGATCGGGGCCGACGTGACGGTCGGCGAACGTGGAGGTGACGGCATCTGTCATGTGCGATTCCCGGGTGATCGGAGGTCCACGTCCGCGCACGGTCGCACGGCGTGCTTCCCTCCCCCTCTGTCGCGAGCTCGGCGGGCGAGCGCCTGAGAGATTCGGTGACCGGACGTCCGGTCCCTTTCCCCGTGGGCGGGTGGGTGCTCCCACCGCTTTCCAGAGGCGTCGGAGCCCGCACGGTCCTCGGTACCTGAGAGATTGACGGGGAGGTGCTGCTCCTTCGGTGCCCGGATCGGATCCGGAACTCTCCCGTGCGGCGGCGACGCATTGGCGATTCTAGTCCACGGCGATCGCCGCAATCGCGGTCACGGACGCCTTCACGGTGTGATGAACGTCTAAAATCCCCGGCTCTAGCCGATGCGGCGATTGATGCGGTTGCGGCGACGGGACGCAAGCTCGTCCTCGGGTCGCTGCTCGGCGGCGCCTCCGTCGGCGCGCTCGGCCGGGAAGTCCGCGATGCTGCCGGTCAGCTCGCGCATCGCACCGCTGACCGCGATACCGAACACGCCCTGTCCGCCCTGCAGTAAATCGACGACTTCCTCGGGCGACGTACATTCGTACACGGTGGTGCCGTCGGAGAACAGCGTGATCTTCGCCAGGTCCCGCACCCCGCGCTCACGCAGGTGATCGACCGCGACGCGGATGTTCTGCAGCGAGATGCCCGTGTCCAGCAACCGCTTGACGATCTTGAGGACCAGGATGTCCTTGAACGAGTACAGTCGCTGGCTTCCGGAACCGGCTGCGCCACGGATCGACGGCACGACGAGGTTCGTTCGAGCCCAGTAGTCGAGCTGGCGGTAACTTATTCCGGCGATCTGGCATGCGATCGGAACGCGATAACCGACGAGTTCGTCGGGAACCGAGTCGTCGGGGAACAGACCCGGCTGGATGTCGTCCGTTTGTTGCGTCGACGACATCGAGGTCGAGCGGTTCCCTTCGTCGATATCGCCGTGCCCCTGTCCCTGCGGCCGATCTCGCACTGTGTTGACTCCCTCTTACGTGCCCACCCGTCGCCCCGTAACAACGGACGGGCGGATTCCCCCCCACCCATCCGATCGTCGCGTGCTAGTCAAGGCCCGTCGAGCAGATCCGAATTGCGGATTCACTCAGCGTACGCTCTGTCTCGAGCGTAGGGCAGCAACACGCCGACCGGTCGTAAAACCTTCGAGTCGTACCGCGTGCCCCGACCCGGAGGGATCGAGGCACGGTAGAACAGCCGATGACGTCCGATTCAGCCGTCCGTCGCCTTGAAGTCGTCGGGCGACACGGACTCGAGAAATTCCTTGAACTTCTCGACCTCGTCCTCCCGTTCGTCGGGCATGACGAGACCGGCCTCCGCCAGCACCGGTTCCTCGACGAAGACCGGTACACCGACGCGCAACGCTACAGCGACCGCGTCCGAAGGGCGGCACGACACGCGCATGCCACCCTGGAAAATCATGTCGGCGTAGAAGGTCCCCTCCTGCAGGTCCACGATCCGGATCTCCTGCAGGACATGCCCGAATGCTTCCAGAAGGTTCTTGATCAGATCGTGCGTCAGCGGACGCGCCGGTTCGACGCCCTGCTGTTCGAGCGCGATCGCAGTCGCCTCCATCTGACCGATCCAGATCGGCAGATACCTGTCGCCGTCGGCCTCTCGCAACAGCAGGACCGGCTGGTTCTGCGGCTGTTCGACCCGAATGCCCACTATCCGCATCTCGCTCATGCCGGTGCCTCCATCCCGCTGGCCGTCCGGGGACGAACCCCGCGTGGCAATCCTGCCTGAATTCTAGTGCGATCCGGCAAGCGCGTCAGGTGCCGGCGGCCGTCGGGGTTCTCACCGCGATCGCCGTCGGCGTGCACGAACGGTTCAGCGGTCGAGTGCGCCGTGAACCGCTGCCTTCACCAGGCACGTGTGCAGCGTCAGTGACAGCGCCGCCAACTCCCGGACCATCTCCTCGGCTCGCGCCCGCGCTCCCGCGTCGCGCCCCTTGGCGATCGGACCCGCGATCTGCGCGACCAGGCTCGCTTCCCGGTCCGCCGCGAGCTTGAACGCCCGCAGGTGCCGCACCTCGAGCCCGAACTCCGACATGGCCTTGGCGGTTCGGGCGAGCAGCACCGCGTCCCCGTCGAAGAATCCCGCCGCGCCCGGCACGATCAGCCCGGCACGAACCAACTCGGTCAGGAAGCCCACGTCGATCCCGGCGCGCTCGCACAGATCGTCGCGGCTCATGCGGACTTCACGGTCGGTGCGCAGCACCTCGGGCGAGACCTCGCCCGGCGCCACGGCCAACGGCCGTGGACGCTTCGGGCGGGACTCCACTGCGCCCACCGTTGCGGCACCTCGGTCGATCGCCTCGAGCTGTTCCTTGATCACCTTCAGGGGCAGGTACTGATCCCGCTGCGCGGTCAGCACGTACCGCAGTCGCTCGCAGTCCTCGATCGAGAAACGTCGATATCCCGAGGGCGTGCGTTCCGGGCTGATGAGCCCCTCGGCCTCGAGAAACCTGATCTTCGAGATCGTCACGTCCGGAAACTCCGGGCGGAGCCGATCGAGAACCGACCCGATCGACATTCCGCCCGGTGCCGTTTGGCGGGCAGCAGCGGTCATCAGCTACCTGCGCCCTGGTTTCCTCGCGGACCGGTGAGGAACACCAGCCGGAACTTTCCGATCTGCACCTCGTCGCCGTTCGCCAGCACCGCCGAATCGACAGGCTCGCGGTTGACGTAGGTGCCGTTGAGGCTTCCCACGTCGACGACCTGGAACTCACCCTCGTCCTGACGGAACTCGGCGTGCCGACGGCTGACGGTCACGTCGTCGAGGAATATGTCGCTGTCCGGGTGCCGTCCCGCGGACGTCGTCGGCTGGTCCAGCAGGAAACGCGATCCAGCGTTGGGTCCACGCTTGACGACAAGCAGTGCCGACCCGGCGGGCAGTCCCTCGACACCCGAGACCGGAGCCTCCGAGGTCGCCGCCCCCGAGCCGGCGGTTTCCAGTTCACTCAGGAAGTCGGCGCGAAACACCGAAGTGGTTTCCGCAGGGGTTTCCTCGTATCCCGCGTTGCCGTTCTCGCTCACCGTTACTCCTTATCCGTTCGACCGATCGGGCAAACCACCCCGACCGGTCGTTGTTTCGTTCAGCCACGATCACTTTCGACTACGGACCCGCGCCCCCGACAACGGCACACGCCTGACACGACCGTACCCTGAGCCGGCTCCCCGGCGTAGGCGGACGCGGTTGTCGCGCACGGGAACCGTCAGTTTTCGATGAGAGCGCGGTAGGCGTCGGCGTCCAGCGTCTCGCCGAGCGCCGCGTCCAGCTCACCCTCGCTACCGACCTCGACGTCGACGAGCCACCCTCCGCCGTAGGGAGCCGAGTTCACCAGCTCGGGGTTCGCCTCCAGATCCGTGTTGACCGCAACCACTTTCGCGCTGATCGGCGCGTACACGTCCGAGACGCTCTTCGTCGATTCGACCTCGCCGAAGGATTCACCGGCGGTCACCTCGGTCCCGGTCTCCGGCAACTGCACGAACACGACGTCGCCGAGCTGCGACTGCGCGTACGCGGTGATACCGATCCGCGCGGTGGTCGCGCTCGTCCGCTGCACCCATTCGTGTTCCGCCGTGTAACGCAGATCGGCGGGGGTTTCGAACTCACTCACGACAGGGTCCTTTCGGCGACGACATTCGTCACGAACGTCTGATTCAGTTTCCGGGCTGAGAGTATTGGCGCGCTTCGACCTGCCGCAAGGCGGACACGTCGACCTGCGGTGACTGTTCGATCACCAATGTTCCTCCGGTCCGCGCGACAGTGTCCACAACTCCGCCGGGGATGTTCAGCGCGGCCGCGAGGGTCGGTCCGTCCCCGATCGCGGTGACCGTGTACGGGGCGACGAGCGGGACGTCGTCGACGACCACGGCACCGCCGGGACCGGTCACCCACGAGTCCACGCCGATCCGGACGGGCGGGCCGCCGGCCCCGGCGATCTGGATGGCTTCCGCTCCGGCCGCACGCAACTCCTGGATCATGTCGAGGACGACCTCCGAGCCGACGCCGCGCACCGGATCGGTCACGGTCAGTACGACACCCGGGCCGGTGGCCGGGACCGTGCCGACCTGGATCGCCAGGTCCGAGAGCCGCGCGCGGGCCTCGTCGAGAGCGGCCTCCGATCCGTTCTGCTCCAGGCTGGTCAGCGTCGATTCGAGCGCGGTGATCTCCTGACGCAGCTCGGCCTCGGTGCGGTTCAGGTTGTCGAGCAGCACGAGCAGGTCGGCCGGGCGGGCCGAGTCGAGGGCATCACCGGATTCGGTGCTGCGGACCTGGGTGGCGATCGCGACGCCGAGCAGCACGATCAGCAGCCCGGCCAGGGCCGGGAAGAGCAGGCGGCCGCGGCGCGGGGCCGATTCCGGTGGGTCGTGCAGTTCGTGTCGTCCTTCGGCCACGGGTCACGCTCCGAACAGGCGGCGGCGCAGCGCGGACGCGTTGCCGAAGATGCGGATGCCGAGGACGACGATGACGGCGGTCGACAGCTGGGTGCCGACGCCGAGTTGGTCGCCGAGCCAGACGATCAGGGCCGCGACGAGCACGTTGAACACGAAGGACACGACGAAGGTCTGGGCGTCGAAGATGTCGTCGAGGTACGCGCGCAGGCCGCCGAACACGGTGTCCAGAGCGGCGACGACCGCGATCGGAAGGTACGGCTGGATGACGTCGGGTACCTGTGGGCTGAAGATCACCCCCGCGGCGATGCCGATCGCGAGGGCCAGTACCGCGTAGAGCGCGTGGCCGTGCCTGAGCCCGTTCTGTTTCAACGATCTCCCTCCAGTGCAGATTCGATGTCGCGCACGGCCGCGGCCGGCATGGTGACGTCGTCGGCCTCGGCGACGGTGAAACCTACTCCGTACAACTGCTGGACGCCGGACATCCGCAGGTAGGCGTCGCTGACGACGAACGCGGTCTGCAGGCGGCTCGGCGATCCGATGGCCGACACGACGTACGGGGAGAACACCGGCCGGTTGTCGACCAGCATGGCCCCGCCCGCCTGCCGGACGGTGACTCCGGGACCGATGCGCACGTCGTCGACCGCGACGGCTTCGGCGCCGCCGGCCCACAGGGCGTTGATCACCGCTTGCAGGTCGCGGTCGAGCAGGACGGCTGTGCGGGGGTTGCCGCGTTGCCCGGAGTCCGACAGGTTCGGTTTCGCCGCCGGGTCGCTGAGCGTGACGGTCACGCCGGGACCGTGTACCTCGGTGGCTGCGGCGGCGTCCTCGGTGCGCCGGAGCTCGCCGAGGATGTCGGTTCCGGCGCCGTTGTCGGTGAACAGTTCCTCGCGGCGCCGGTCGATGTCGGCGGTGAGGTCGTCTCGGGTTGCGGTGAGGGTGTCGACGCGTTCGGAGGCTGCGCGGACTCCGGCGAGGATCTCCGCCTGCGTCCGGTCGGAGCCGGGCCCGGGTTCGGTGGTGTTCGAGTAGGCGATGCCGATGGTGAGGCCGGTGAGGAGGGCACCGACGGTGAGCCAGACGAGGACGCCCTTGCGGGCGGGCCGGGTGTGTTTCGTGGTGCGGTCCTCGGCGGCCGCGGCGTATCCGGGATCGAGGTGGTCCTCGAGCAGGGCGGTGAGCAGCGACGGTGTCGGGTTGCGGCGGATCTGTTCCCAGTGCTGGTTCATCGGGGTTCCCGGTGGCCGCCGATCGGTGGTGTGACGCGCGCGGTTTCGACGGCGCGGTACAGGTAGAGGGCGCCGGTCCAGACGTACAGGACCGTTCCCCAGATCAGCGCGGCCCAGCCGAGCGGCTCGGCGATGTCGGCGGTGGCGGGGACGGCGAGCGCGAGGAGCAGCAGCGGCAGCGCGCACATCAGCAGGAAGGTCGCGCCTTTGCCGAGGTAGAGGACGTCGGGCGGGGGCAGACCGCGCCTGCGGTACACCGCGAGGGTCGGGGCGAGGACCAGTTCGCGTCCGATGAGGATCGCGGCGATCCACCACGGGAGGATGTCCCGGGCGACCAGGGCGACGAGTGTGGTGACGATGTAGAGGCGGTCGACGAGCGGGTCGAGGAGGGCACCGAGCCTCGAGGTCTGGTCGAGCAGCCGGGCGAGTTTGCCGTCTGCCCAGTCGGTGGCGCCGCTGAGGACCAGCACGGCCAGTGCCCACCCGTCGGCGTGCGGGACGAGCATCAGCCAGAGGAACAGCGGGATGCCGATGAGTCGGACGAAGCTGAGCAGATTGGGGACGGTGAGGATGCGGTCGGACGCGGCCGGTGCGGAGCCGGCGGTCGTCGCGGCGTCGTTCATCGTCGAACCTGCCTCGTGTTCGTGGTGACGGTCGGGTTCCGACAGCCTCCCATAGTCACGTTCCGGGTCCGGTCCGGCGGGTCAGCGCCAGGCGAAGACCGGTTGTTCCAGATCGTCGATGCGGGTGTGCCGGCCGTGCAGCGCGACCTCCCGGAACTGGTACACGACGGCGGCGGTGGGTGCGTGGACCAGGTGACCGCGGAACGGCCACTGGATGACGGGCTTGTCGGATTCGGGGATGGGGACGAAGCGGGGTTCGCTGTCGATCTCGGTGGCGGTGACGGCGAAGAGTTCGGCGACCTCGTCGGGGCTGGGCTGCAGGTCGGTGACGGGGACGTCCGACCACACGACGAACGGGGACATGACGTAGCCGGATCGGGTGATGTAGTCGTCGAGGCGGCCGACGATCTGGGTGTGGTCGGCCCGCAGCCCGAGTTCTTCGTGCAGTTCGCGCAGGGCCGCTTCTTCCGGTGTTTCGCCGGGGTCGAGGCGTCCCCCGGGCAGCGCGAACTGTCCGGGGTGGGCGCGCAGTCGCGTCGGCCGGCGGGTGAGGGGCATGACACCGTTGCCTGCTCCGTCGTCGAGGATGGCGACGACCACGGCGGCGTGGCGCCGGCCGTCGAGAGGGAGGCGTCGCGATTCGAATGCGGCGAAGGTGTCTGCGAGGGCATCGCGAGCAAGGGGTTCGGGCACCGGCATGTCCTCGACAGTACGACGTCGGCACGCGATTCGGCGGTATCCGTCGTCGTGGTGGGGTCGAGGGTGTCGGGGAAGCGGTCGGTTGTTGAGTTCGGGATATTTTGCAATTCCGTATGATCCGAAATCATCCAACCGCCCGAAAGACCTCCCGGCACGCGGGTACGCTGCCCGCATGCCGCATCCGATCATGTTCGACGAGGCCGATCCCCTGCTGGCACGTATCCGGTCGCTGGCCCTCGCGTTTCCCGGTGCCGGCGAGAGGATCTCGCACGGACGCCCGTTCTTCCACACCAAGACGGCGTTCGCGGTCTACGGCGGCTCCGACAAGCCGAGCGGCACGCCTTTCCCCCGGTCGGTGATCATCAAGCCGGAACCCGAGGAGCGCCTCGCGCTGCTCGGGGAACCGCACACCTACCTGCCCGCCTACTTCGGGCCCTCGGGCTGGGTGGGCTACGACCTCGACCGGGACGACGTGGACTGGGACGAGATCGGTGAACTGCTGGACATGTCGTTCCGGGTGACCGCGCCGGCATCGCTGATCCGCGAACTGGACGCATCCTCGAAGTGAGGCCGGGGCCGGCCCCGCTCCCCTCCCCCGGTCAGCCGCGCGCGCCGGCCTTGACGGCGTACCCCATGTAGTTGGCGCCGGTGTAGGGCACGCGCCCGAAGTTGAGACGGCGACTGAATTCGCCGTAGGTGATGCGTCCCTGCCGCGCGCGGTGCATGTCGACGAGGCGGCGGGGGTCGAGGGTGCGCAGTCCGAGCCCGGTGAGTTCGGCCGGGCGCAGGCCGTGGCGCTCGAGCGCTGCGGTCAGTTCGGCGGGGGTGATGAACATGGACCAGTCGTGGATGGGGGTGTCGAACATCCGGGTCCATCGCCATTCCTGCATGATCTTGATGACCACGAGCTTGCCGAGCCACGTGCGGTTGATGGTGTCGAAGAAGTACAGACCGCCGGGCGCGAGCGCGCGTGCGGTTTCGGCGAGGACGGCGTCGAGGTCGTCGACGTGTTCGAGGACGTCGCAGCAGTAGGCGAGGTCGAACGACGCGTCGGGCACGGGCAGACGTTCGCCCACTCCCCTGCGGTAGTCGATGGTGAGGCCGTTCGCCGCGGCGTGCCGCTGTGCGGTCTCGAGCGACACGGTGGACGGGTCGATGCCGACGACCGCGCAGCCGGCTTTCGCGAAGCGTTCGGCGAGGAATCCTCCGCCGCTTCCGATGTCGAGGGCCCGCAGCCCGTCGAGGGTCGCGTAGCCGCGTTCGCGGAGGACGCTGCGGAAGTAGTCGTACCGCGCCGGGGTGAGGCTGCCCTGCAGCAGATTGAGCGGGTTGGACTCGTCCCACCAACCCACACCGATCCGGTCGTAGACGTCGTTGTCGATCGGCACGGCGGTCACCGTCCTTCGTTCGGGGTCCGGTGGTTTCCCACATTCCCCGTCCCTGACGGATTTGTCCAGGTCGCCGCCTGGTCGGGTACCCGGGTCCGTCTTCGATCTCGGTGGAGTGAGCCTCCGCCATGCGATTTCGGTAATTTTATTCTTCCGTCTCCTCCGTAATCCGGCCGCGTGCCGCGCGCCGTGTGCCTCATGCCGTTAGCGTCGTGGCATGCGAACTGGTGCCATATTCCTGGCGACCGTGCTCTCGGTCGTCCTGGCCGTGGCCGGATGCGCGGCGACGTCGAGCACCACCCCCGTCTCCCGGGTTGGGGTTTCCGGAAACGGCCTGACGCTCGACGGCGTCCCGTGGTGGCCGACCGGTCTCGACGCGTATCAGCTCGCCACCCACTGGAGCGTGAATCGCGGCTGCGGAGCCGAGGTCGATCTCGACGCCTATTTCATGTCGCGCCCTCCGGGTTCGGTGACTCGCTTCAACGCCTTCCAGCAGCTCGCGGTGAACAAATCCACCGGCCGGATCGATTTCGGCCCGATCGATGCGGTCTTCGCGGCCGCCGAACGGCACGGCAGTCTCGTCATCCCGGTGCTGGCCGGGCAGGACGGCGCCTGCGAGGACGAGCGGTACAAGGACCGGGACTGGTATCGCTCCGGATGGACCGTCCGCGGCTCCGCTTCCCTGAGCTACCGGGACTGGGTGAGCACGGCCGTGTCCCGGTGGGGCGCGTCCCCGGCGATCGCGGCGTGGGAACCGATCGGGGAACCGGAAGCCGGGATCTGCCACGACGCGGGATGCAGCCCGCAGCAACGCAGCTGCCCGGACGACTCGGCGCAGGTCCTGCGCGACTGGCACGACGCGGTGGGCGCGCTGATCCGCACCAGTGATCCGGTGCACCCGATCACGGCCGGGTTGCTGGGCGGCGACCAGTGCGGAACCGCCGGCCCGGGGTATGCGCTCGTCGCCGACTCCCCCTACGTCGACTTCGTCCAGTACCACGACTACGACGACGCGGCGTTCCTGCCGCAGCGGCTGGCACAGACGTCCAAGCCGCTCGTCGTCACCGAACTGGGTATCCACGCGGGCAGTTGCCTGCCGCTGCAGGAACGCGCGGACCGTATCGGCGCCCGCATCGACTCCTACGCCGAACTCGGCGCCGCCGGGGCGCTGCTCTGGGCGTTCGTGCCCGATCCCCGCCCCGAGCAGTGCACGTACGACATCGGCCCCGACGATCCGGTTCTGGCGATCCCGCAGCTGAACTGACGCGGGGGCAGCGGGCACGCGAGGGTTACCCGGCGACCCGCCACACCCGCCACATCGGCTGGTCCAGCCCGCTGTTGGGCACCTCGATGTCCAGCGTGGCGAGCTGCGCGCCGTTCTCGTAGAGGGTGGGGTACCGCCGGTTCACCGCGTCGGAGGTGCCGCGCCCGGTCGGCGGGACCGACAGGATGTAGCGGACGCCGTAGGCCGCCGGGTCGTTGAGGATGCGGGTGAAGTCCTCGTCCGAGGGCAGCACGAACTGGCGGGGGTTGTCGCTCGCGGCGAACACCGCGAATCCGTACACGGTGTCCATCACGACCGATCCCGGTGGCAGGGTTTTCGCGTCGAGGTAGTCGGCGAGGGCCCGTTCGGTGGCGAACGTGTTCAGGGTCTGTTCGCGTTCGGTGCGCAGTGCGGTCGGGCGGTCCTGTCCGAGGATCGAGATCGCGGCCAGGGCGTGTTGTTCCTGGGACAGGGTCGGCGAGAACATCGTCGTGAGGGCGATCGGTAGTCCGAGCACCAGGGTGACCGCGCCGACGCCCGACAGGAGGCCTGCGGGATTGCGCGGGTCGGTGGGCCGGGTGCGTGCGTGGGCGCCGGGTCGGCGGGCGGGGGGCTGTCCCGCGCGGGGGGCGAGGAACACCACGGTGACGGCGAGCAGCGGCACGGCGCACAGGTAGAAGCGCAGGAACGGGAACGTGAGGCCGCGGAAGTAGGCCAGGGTCGCGAATCCGAGCACCGCGAGCAGGATCACCGCCGCGAGCGGTTCGGGGTCGCGGCGGCGCCCGGCGAGCACCGCCACCACCGGAAGCAGCAGCACCAGCGCCGGTGCCAGCCCGATGATTTCGGCAACGGAGAAGGCCAGGGCCGCCGCTCCCCCGTCCGATCCGCCGCCGGATTGGTCGAGGATGGCCGCGTTGCCGTATTGCGAGGAGAACTGTTGCAGGGCCTGACCGGTGATGAGCCAGCTGGTGGCCGCCCACACGGCGAAGGCCAGGGCAGTCGGCAGCGCGACGACGATCCCGTCGAGCAGCGCCGCGCGCGGGTCGCCGCGACGGAACCACACCACCGCCACGACGAGGGCGGTGGCGGCGGCGGCCGCGGCCAGGGCGTCGTAGCGGGCCAGATAGGCCAGGGCGAGTGCGAGACCGGCGAACACGAGGTCGTGCACGTCGTCGGTGGTGAACCAGCGGATCAGTCGCCGCAGTGCCCAGCACAGCAGCATCAGGAACGGTGCTTCGCTCATGCCGTTGGCGCCGTAGTACAGGATCATCGGGTGGAGGGCGAAGGTCGCGGTCACGGCCCAGCGCAGCCAGGTGGGGCAGCCGCGGTCGGCGGCGATGCCGTGGATCTGGACGACGGCGCCGGCCATGAACGGCGCCGACATCAGCACCCCGGACAGGCCCCATCGGGTGATCTGCGGCCACCATTCGGAGAGCGCGACGACGGGGAGCTGCGCCAGGGCGGTGAGCGGGGTGAAGACGAATCCGATCGCCGCGAGGTGCGGGTCGCGGCTGAACAGTACTGCGCGGGTGGCGGAGACCCGGCTCAGGGCGTCGCCCTGCAGGTACTGGACGTCCACGGCGAGCCACGTCCCGATCACCAGGTAGAGGATGGTGGCCGCCCAGAACAGGCGGGTTCCGGTGTGTTTCACGACGACAACCCGTGGAAGGTCTTCTCCCAGTAGGAGGGGTCCTTGACGAGCTGGTAGGTGCCCTTGATCGCGGCGACGGACATCAGCAGCCAGTACAGCGGCACCGTCAGGCACGAGACCCACAGGCGGGCGTTTCCGGTCTCCCGGCAGGCCACGAGGTTCATGTAGAGCACGGCGAAGTTGCCGAACAGCAGCGAGACGAGGGCCGGGAAGTACACGTACCAGGGGAAGATCTGCTGGACGATGCCGGGTTGCCCGAGCAGCCAGCTCGCCGTGATCATCCAGAAGATCATGTTCAGGCAGGCGACGATCGGGGTGCCGGCGAGCAGGGCGGTGAAGCGCAGCATGCCGACGGTGCCGATGCCGCGCCACAGGGCGATCGGGTCGCGCATGTGCACCAGCCAGGTCTGCAGGTATCCCTTGTACCAGCGGGAGCGTTGGCGGATCCAGTTGATCGGGTCGGGGTTGGCTTCCTCGAGGGTCGTCGAGTCGAGGACTGCCGTGCGCAGCCCGGAGGCGGCGATGCGCACTCCGAGATCGGCGTCCTCGGTGACGTTGAACGGGTCCCACGCGCCGATCTCGTCGAGGACGGACCGGCGGATGTGGTTGGAGGTGCCGCCGAGCGGGATCGGGGACCGCGAGCGCATCAGCCCGGGCAGGATGAACGAGAACCACAGGGCGTAGTCGGCGGTGAACCACGCGGTGAGCATGTTCTGGGATCCGTTGTGGAAGGCGAGTTTGGCCTGGACGCAGGCGACGTCGTCGTCGAGGCGGGCGAAGGCGACGGCGACGCGCCGCAGTTGCAGCGGGTCGGGGCGGTCCTCGGCGTCGAAGATGGTGACGATCTCGCCGGTGGCGAAGTGCAGTCCGTAGTTGCACGCTTTCGGTTTGGTGCGGGGGTCGGCGGCGGGGACCTTCAGGATCTCGATGCTGTCCCCCATGCCGGCGGCTTCCGCGGCGTCGATCGTAACGGTGTCGTCCTCTTCGAGGAGCAGCAGCACCTGCAGTTTGTCGGCGGGATAGACGAGCGAGGACATCGCGGCGATGAGGTCGCCGACGACTTCGGGTTCGTTGTAGGCGGGCACGAGCACCGTGTAGGTGGGCAGGTCGGCTTGGGTGACCGCGAGGGCTTCGTCGTCGGTGACGGTCATGATGGCGTCGCGGGCGAGGCCGCGGGAGAGCAGCAGCAGCCGGTCGGCCATGGTGGCGATGTAGCCGAGGGTGCACAGGGCGGTCGCCGCGATCAGTGCCGGGACCGGCCACACGAGCACCGCGACGAGGCCGACGACCAACGCCGTCAGGGCGGTGCGTTTCTGCCACGGCACGAACGGGACGGCCGCCGACGCCGCGGGATTGTTCTCCCGCAGCCCGTTGACGGCGTCGTGCAGTGCGGCGCTGCGGAATTCGGCGGTCACCATTGTGCGGCCACGAGTTCTCGGCCCAGTGCGGTCAGCAGGTCCACGTCCTTGTCCTCGGATTCGGTGTCGGTGAGGGCATGGCCGCCGCGGAGGAACACGGTCAGCAGGCGGCCCAGGTTGGATGCCATGTTCGGTTCGGCCGCGGGAAAGACGGCGTCGTGTTCGTGGTTGTCGACGGTCAGGAGCGTGACCCGCTGGGCCGTGTCGCCGCGGGTCCAGGTGAACGACAGCAGGCTCCAGGTGAGCAGCAGGTCGTCGTCGGCGACGGTGAAGTACTGAGCCTCGACGCCGTGGCCGAGGTCGACGAACCGTTTGGGTCCGACCCGCGCGCGGCTCAGGTCGAAGCTCGTTTCGACCGGGTTCACCTGGAACAGTGCCGGGTTCGCGGCGGTGAGCGTCTGCACGGCCACGGACCGGGGTCGGGACAGTTCGTCCCAGCGGGGGTCGGGTTCGGTGGCGCGCAGCATCTGCCGGTGCAGGGTGGCGGTGCGCCCGTAGAAGCGGCGCTGCCAGTCGTAGTCGACGATCGCGGTCTCGTACCAGCCGGCGGGCACCACGAGGACCGGTTCGCCGGGCGAGGCGGGGCCCGGCACCAGCGGGCTGCCGGTCCGGCCCGGCAGGGGCAGCACCGCGATGCCGAGCGCGAGCGGAATCACCAGGGCGAGTGCGCCCGCGGCGTCGCGGGGCGTCACTGGGCACGTTCGGGCCTTCCGCGACTCGTCCGGGGTGACGGCCAGGAACACCGCGCCGACGGCGGCGGCAGCGAAGACGGTCGGGACGATCTGGACGACGTCGACCCGGGCTCCGGGCCACAGGGTGAGGTGGACGGCGGCGGCGGTCCATCCGACCAGCACCGTGGCGGCTGCGGCGGCGAGTCCGCGGCGAGGGGTGCGCCCGCAGGCGATGCCGATACACACCGCCGCGAGGACCGTCACGGTGGCGCCGGACGCGAACCGGGATCCGCCGGCCCCGGCGACGACGAGACGCAGGATCAACGGGGAGGTGAACAACAGCACCAGCCACACCGGCCAGTACCGGCTGGTGCCGCGCAGGCCGAACAGCACGACGCAGCCGCCGAGGACGAACAGCCACATCGCCAGCACGTCCAGGTGCATGATCACGTACTGCTCGCGGTAGCGGGGGGTGAGCAGTGCGCGCACCGCCAAGGCGACGACGAGGACGGCGACCCCCACGATCCGGTCGGTCTGGCGGTCGTGGATGGGGAGTTCGTCGCGGCGCCGCCGGGTCAGTCCCCACGCGGCGAATGCGGCGAACACCGGGATGACGAGGACGAATCCGCTGCCGGCGCCGGCCTGGGCCTCGTCGATGATGCGCAGGACGGTGCGGTGGAAGGCCAGGATCGTCGCGAGGAGCAGGATCGCCCAGCGGGCCGGGACTCCCAGCGTCGCGGCACGCTGCGTCCCGGGCTGGCGGTGGCGGGGTGGCGCTGTGGTCACGGTCGCGGCGACCGGTGACCGCGGCAGGCGAACGCCACGATTCCGCCGACGAGCAGACCGGCGGCGGCGAGGACGCCTCCGATCGTGAGCATCCGGCCGACGATGCCGAGGTCGTCGGATGCGGTGTCCGCGGCGGTCGCTGTGGTCGCGGCGGTGAGCACCATCGGTTCCTGTCCCGGGGCGGTGAAGACGACGTCCCCGGTGAGCGTGGCCCAGCGGCCCGGTTCGGCGCGCAGCCAGGACAGGGTGCGGTCCAGTTCCGCCGCGGGCGTGGTCGCGGAGGCGACGAGCACGGTGCGGCCGCTGTCCTCGAGTACCTGCAGGGACGCGAAGCGCACGTCGCTCGGGAACGTGACGGTGCCGGTCCGGCCGGTGTCGTCGGTGACGGTCAGGGCGCGTCCGCCGGTCAGCGTCAGGGGCAGGTTCAGGCCGGTCGGCACCGTGTCCGGGCTGACGATGATCGCGGGCTTGTCGCCGGTGACCGCGGCGTCGACGCTCACCCATTCGGGGATCAGCGGCGCGCCGCTCAGTGCCTGCAGGTCCGCGAGGATGCCGACGGCGCGGGCGGTGTCGGCGAGGCTCGCGGTCGCGGTGGCGACCTGCACGTCCGGCAGCAGGCTGTGCGGGAGCGCCGCGAAATCCACCCCGGCGCCGGCGGGGGCGGTGATCACACGGCTCGTGCCGTCGAACCGGATGGTCACCGGCTGTTCGAGACCGCACTGGGTGGTGCCACCGGAGGTCTGCAGCGACACCGTTACGGGTGTGACGCGGGAGAGCAGGGCGTCGGGGACGGAGACGGTGCGATCGATCCGGCCGGTGTCGTCGGCGGGCCACGAGTCGACAACCCGGTCGCCCACCGACACTGTGACGATGCCGGTGCGCACGGAGGTCGTCGGGGTGTAGACGCCGCTCAGTTCGAGCCGGAGGTCGTGCACGCGCCGGCCGATGCGGCTCTGGTCGACTCCGAACTCGACGGTGGCGACCCCGACCGCGGTGGCGGAGGGCGCGCCGATGCCGAGTTCGTCGAAGGCCAGGTCGGTGGTCGCCAACTGCGGGACGACCGCGGTGCCGCCGAGCGTCGCCGTCTCCTGCACGGCGAGGACGGACAGGTCGCTGCGCAGGCCGCGTACCTGGTCGGCCAGACCGGCCGCCGACCCGGTCAGTTCGAGGGTCGGCGTCGTCTGCGCCGGCAGCACGCGTGCCTGCGCGGTCGCATCGTTCTGGTGGATGACGATCCGGCGAGTGAAGGCACCGGCGTCGTCGGTGGCGGCCGGGGGTGCGGGCAGCACGACGAATTCCGGTTCCCGTCCGGAATAGCGGGATCCGATCGCGGTGGTCAGCGAGGCGGCCGCGGCGGATTCGGCGGCGGTGGGCTGTTCCGGCAGGTACAGCTCTATCCGTTCGAGGATCGGGGGCAGGAATTCGCCGACGGTCGCGGGGTCTCGGGGCGTCCCGTCGTAGCGGATCCGCGGGTCGAGCAGGGCGAGTGCCCGGCCGGTCCAGTCGGCCGGGCAGGTCTCGCCGATCGGGTACAGCGCGGTGTGCAGGGTCACGGTGGCGGCGCCGTCGCGGACGGGCACGAGGTCCAGCGGGATGGTCAGGGGCGCGGCGACGGCGTCGGCGTCGAGTGGGATGCGTTGCTGGACCACCCCGTCGGACAGCACGTCGATCCGGCCGCGCGCGAGGTCTCCGGGCGGTTGCACGGTCGCGTCGAGCGCGCGGGGGGTCAGCCCGGCCGGTACCGGCAACGTCAGGGTGACGGTGTCGTCGTGCCCGCGGAATCCGATGTGGTCGCCGAATCCGAGGGTGTCGGCGGACACGGTGATCGAGTCCGCCGACCGGTCGGCGTGGGCCACGGCAGGCGACAGCGCCACCAGGATCAGAGCCAGCGGGGGGATGCAACGAATGACACGCACCCACGAAGGGTGCCCGGACCCGGACTTAATTCGCAAATACAACGAAGGGTGCAGTGGGGATGCCTCTGCCTGCCCCCTTCTCGTGATCGGTGTCCGAACTTGTTCGGGCTCAACGGCTTTCGCGAACTCCGGGCGACCTCCCCGAACGGGGCGGCGACGCGGCGGCCGTAGCGACGATCACGCCGAGCAGCCGTCCCGAGCCCACCGCGCCGGGTCCACCCGCCCGGCGGACCCCAAGCCCTCGACAGCGCCCCCGACAGGTTGACCGTCAGGTGCCGCCGCGAGAGGAATCCTCCGCTTCCGATGTCGAGGACTCGCAGCCCGTCGAGGGTCGCATATCCGCGTCCCGGCGGACGCTGCGGAGGTAGTCGTACCGCGCCGGGGTGAGGCTGCCCTGCAGCAGATTGAGCGGGTTGGTCTCGTCCCACCAACCCATCCCGATCCGGTCGTAGAGGTCGTTGTCGATCGGCACGGCGGTCACCGTCCTGCGCTCGAGGTGCCATGACGTCCGCGGTCCCCGTCCGGGACCGTCCCGACCAGGTTGCCGAATCGGACCGCGCCGCGTGGTCGTTGCGTCGATGTCGGGTGGGTGGACCACCCTGGATCCGAGAAATTCTGTTATTTTTCGTGTTCCGTAGGCTTCGAAATTCTTGGAGCCGAACGAATGAATTTTGCAGGCCCACAGCGGGAATGCCGATCGCTCTCGGCCTGTTGTGGATACAAGTTGCAACTCTCGAAATCGGATCGATGGTCGATCCGGCCCGGCCCGCAGTCCGCGGGCCCGGGCCGCACACCGTATCGGTCACGGCCGCCTGCACGGGTCCTCGCCGCGCGAGTCCATGGCCGAGTGCAGATCGGAGTTTCACCGATGAAATCGACACCGCCCACACATTCACGTCGCATTCTTCGCTGGGCCGCCGTAGCCACGATGTCGGCGGCAGTCCCCCTCGGCCTCGTCACAGCGCCCGCTCTCGCCGACGCGGCCCCCCACAGCCGGATCGAGCAGGTGTGGCAGCAGGACTGCGACCACAACGGTCCCTGGCAGTGGCGGCAGGACCGCGGACACCGGGAATGGCGCGACTGCGACCACGACCACGGACTCCGGGATTGGCGGAGCCCGCACGACCACGACGACTGGCGCTGGGACCGCGATCTCGGCGTGGGCCCGGGGGTCCCGCGCTTCGGCAACTTCTGACCGGGCGCCGGCTTGCGCCGCGTGCCCCGAGAGAGTTCGGGGCACGCGGCTACCCCATCGAGGATGGTGATACCGATGCGAGAAGACGGGGACACCTGGGACATCGTGAGCAGCGTGGGCCGCACAGCGCTTGCGGTGGCGACCTTCCGGGCGCTCGAATCCGAACGTCCCGACGCGTTGATCTCCGATCCGTTCGCCCGCTGGTTCGTCGAGGCTGCGAACGATCCTCAGTTCGTCGCCTTGCTGAGTGACCCCTCCGCGCTGGAGAAGCTCCCGTTCTTCTTCCCCCGGTTCATGGGTCTGCGCACGAAGTTCTTCGACGACTTCTTCACGACGGCGACCGCGGACGGGGTGCGGCAGGTGGTCATCGTGGCCGCCGGACTCGACGACCGCGCCTACCGCCTCGCGTGGCCGTCCGGGACGGTCGTGTTCGAGATCGACCAGGCGACGGTGCTCGAGTTCAAGTCCGGCGTGCTCGATTCACAGGGCGCGCAACCGACTTCGGATCGGCGGCCGGTCGCGGTCGATCTCCGCGACGACTGGCCCGCCGCCCTCGCCGAGGCCGGCTTCGTCCGGGAGCACCCGACCGCATGGTCGGCGGAGGGGTTGCTGCCGTATCTGCCGGGGCCCGCGCACGACGCTCTCTTCGAGCGCATCGATGCGTTGTCCACCGCCGGTAGCAGGCTCGCTCTCGACGGATTCGGCACGAGCCACGGTTTCGCGCGGTTCGCCGCCGTGCGGGACAAGTACTTCGGAGGCAAGTCGTTCTTCGGCAACTTCGACGTGCGCCACCTGTTCTACGACGATGCCCGGGTCGATCCGGCGCAATGGCTCGGCGCCCACGCGTGGGACGTGCGGGCGTCGAGCATCGCGGACCTCGTCGCGGCCTACCGCATTCGGATGCCGTCGCTCCCGGACGAGCTGTCGGAGCTGACCAGGACGGAGGCCTATCTGACGGCCACGAAGAACACCGGCTGACCCGTCGGTCTCCCCCGAGGGTCGGCATCGAACACCGGGGGCACTCCCACGGATTCGGTTGATCCATTGGTTCCGTAGCGTCCGGATTCATCCTCGGCCGGCCCCCTCCCGGACCCGCGCGCGGCGGCGGTCAGGGCAGGTCGAGGACGAGGATCCCGGGTTGCTCCAGGCTGCCCAGATACAGCCGCCCGTCGTGTTCGGCGACCCCGGTGACCATGTGGAAGTCGACGTCGTCGGCCTGCAGGTCGTGCAGGATGCGCCCGTCCTCCCCCACGCACAGCACCCAGGTGGTGCGGCCGGGCATGGTCAGCAGCCGGGTCGGCAAGCGCCAGAGCAGTTTCCGCAGCCACGGCGGGGTGGTCCCGAGACGGTCCAGCAGCCGATTCCGGGGCGTGACCATCGCGATCCACAGCCGGCCGCCGCGCGCCCGGGAGACGTTGTCCGGCATGCCCGGCAGGTTGTCGAGCAGAACCTCGGGCACGTGGGGGCCCTCGACCGGGACGCGGGTGAGGCGATATCCGTCGGTCTCGACGAACAGCACCGCGGTCTCGTCCTCGGTGAGGGTGAGGCCGTTCGGGAAGTGCAGGCCGTCGAGCACGACGTGGAGGGTGCCGTCGGGGTCGCGGCGCAGCACCCGGCCACTGCCGCGGTGCTCGAGCACGGCGCCGACGTAGCGGTCGAGATCGTGGCGGGTGCTCGACTGCGTGAACCAGACGGTGCCGTCGCGGGCGGCGGTGGCGTTCGAGCAGAAGCGCAGGGGCTCGCCGCCGACGGAGTCCACGACCGTGGTGAGCACACCGGCCTCGGGGTCGAGCCGGAGCAGGCCCCGGTAGGCGTCGCAGACCAGCACGGTGCCGTCGGCGCAGACCTCGAGGCCGAGCGGCCGGCCACCGGTGGTCGCCAGCGTCTTCACGGCGCCGGTCTCGGGGTCGATGCGCAGGATGCGTCCGTCGTCGACGCCGCACAGCAGTCGGCCCTGCGCGTCGACGACGACGTCCTCCGGCGCGTGGCCGCTCAGCGGGAGCAGCCGGTGCCGCGGGAAGGGCTCGGGTCCCGTGCGCTGCGCCGCGCGCGGCGGGGGTGGCGGGAGGCGACGAACGACGGGATCGAGGGGCGGTTTTCGGTGGGCCACTGGACGATTGTGCCGCGCGCGGGGCAGGGATCCGGTGGATTCGGCCCGATCGTCGTGGCATTCGACTGGCGTCAACGAGTCCTTGACCAGCCTGTGGCGTCAACCTATCGTTGACGTATGACGACACCTCGACTGGACGACCTCATCGACGGCATCCGCACCGGCTACCCGGATCAGCCCCTGGATCAACTCACCGCCGCCGTGCTGGCCGCGGAACACATGAGCGAGATCGCCGACCATCTGATCGGCCACTTCGTGGACCAGGCCCGCCGCAGCGGCGCCTCCTGGACCGAGATCGGACGTTGCATGGGCGTGACCAAGCAGGCCGCGCAGCAGCGCTTCACCCCCAAGGCCGATGCGAACATGTTCGCCCGGTTCACCCCGCGTGCCCGCACGGCGATCGTGCGGTCCCAGGAGGAGGCGCGCGCCGCACACCTGACGGAGATCGGGGCCGCGCACCTGCTGCTCGGCCTGACCACGGACCCCGACAGCCTCGCGATGCGCGCCCTCGCCGAGCAGGGCGCCGACGCCGCGGCGATCAGGGCCGCTGCCGAGGCGACGGTGCCCGCCGGCGATCCCGACACCGAGCTCCCCAGCCTGATCCCCTACGACGGGGCATCGAAGAAGATTATCGAGCTCACCGTGCGGGAGGCGCTGCGCCTGGGCCACAACTACGTCGGCACCGAGCATCTGCTGCTCGCCCTGCTCGCTCCCGAGAGCCCGACCTCCGAACTGCTCGGTGGCCTCGGGATCACCACCGAGGCCACCGAGTCGTACGTGATCGCCGCGCTCGCGGAACTCGAGAGATAACGCTCGCGCTGTGCCCGTGAAGTAGCGTGCGCTACTGGGGGTTCCCGGCGATGTTCACCATCCACGGAACACCGAACCGGTCCGTGCACATGCCGAAGGTGTCCCCCCACGGCGCCTTGGCCAGGGGCATCGCGACGGTGCCGCCGTCGGACAACTTGTCCCAGTAGCCGCGCAGTTCTCCCTCGTCGTCTCCGCTGAGGGAGATCGAGAAGTTGCTCCCCTCCTTCAGTTCCATCGCGTTCGGGGTGTCGGCCCCCATCAGCACCAGGCCGTGGGGGGCGACCAGCTGCGCGTGCATCACCTTCTCCTGCTCCTCCGGCAGGTCACTGGCGTGGAAGTCGCCGAACGTGCTCACGGTCAGTTCGCCACCGAAGACGTCTCGGTAGAACTCCATCGCCTGCCTGGCGTTGTCGCGGAAGCTGATATACGGATTGAGCTGGGTACCCATCGAACGACCTCCTGATCGACGTGCGTCGGTTCGTGACGTCACCCGATTGTTCTCGCCGTCACCGGCTCGCGGGCGGGAATCCCCTCAGCCGGCGGCGACCTCCGCGGTCGAGCGCGCAGGAACGAGGCGACGGTGGCGCGGCAGCACGAGCGGGTGCGCCACGCTCCAGGCGGCGCCCGCGCACACGAACTCCTTGATCCAGGCTCCGGCCCGGCCGGTGACGGCGGTGGACGTCGCCCGGTCGTCCGGGGTCACCCGCTGGATGATTCCGTCGTGCCGGCCCAGGCTGATGCACTGCAACGTGTAGCCCATGGTGGTTTCGGGGACCGCGCGGCCGGTCAGGCGGGCGGCGAGTGCGTCCGCGGCCGCCCACGCCATCGGGATTCCCGACGCGCAGGACATGCGCAGGGGCTTGCCCCCGGCTCCCTCGGCGAGCGCTGCGTCACCGATGGCGCAGACGTCCGGATGCGACACCGAGCGCATCGTGCGGTCCACCACGATCCGGCCCGTGTCGGACACCGTCAGGGTGGTGGCGGCGGCGATCGGGTGGACCGCGAATCCCGCCGTCCACACCGTCACGTCGGCCGGGATCGTGTCTTCTGCCCCGGAATCCGCTGTGCGGACGGCGATTTCGTGTGCGTCGACGCGGGTGACGTCGGTGCGCTCGTGGACGGTGATGCCGAACCGGTCGAGAGCCGCGCGCAGGTGGCGTTGCGCCTTGTCGCTCAGCCAGCCTCCGACACGCTCGCGGGCGACGAGTGCGACGGCGAGGTCGCGGTGGGATTCGGCGATCTCGGTGGCGGTTTCGATGGCGGTCAGGCCGCCGCCGACGACGAGGACCCGCGCGCCGGGGTGCAGGTCGGCGAGTCGCGCCCGCAGGCGCAGTGCCGCCCCCTTGCCCGCGACGTTGTAGGAATGCTCGGCGGCGCCGGGGACGCCGTGATCGGCGACCGCGCTGCCGAGGGCGTAGACGAGGCTGTCGTAGGTGAGGGTCGTGGCTCCGTCGGGGCCGGTCAGGTCGACGGTGCGGCGGTCCACGTCGAGGGCGGTGACGCGCGCGGTCAGGACGCGGACGCCGTGGCGCCCGACGATGTCGTCGAGTACTCGCCGCGGCAGGTCCTGTCCGCTGGCGAGCTGGTGCATGCGCACGCGTTCGACGAAGTCGGGGTCGGCGTTGACCAGGGTGATGTCGACGTCGTGGTCGAGCCGCCGGGCGAGGCGGCCGGCGGCGTTGGCTCCGGCGTATCCGGCTCCGAGGACGACGATGCGGTGCTTCATGACGTGCTCCTTCCGATGTGGTTCACCTCCTGAACCGGATAGGGGCACGATCCCTGACAGATCGAAGTGCGATCTGCGTCACCATCGATCGATGAGCGGTTCGTGCGGGCCGGTCTCCGCCCAGCTCCGGGTGATCCGGTCGAGCTTGTCGGGATTGACCTGGATGGTCAGGCCGGCGACCTGCCCGTCGGTCACGTCGAGGCAGAAGACCCCGACCACGCGGCCGTCCACCTCGACGAGCACGGCGGGCCCGCCGTTGACGGCGGCGGCGTACACCGCCGGGCTGCCGCCGATGACGGCGCGTTTGGCTTCGGTCGGGTGGAACAGCCCGCGCAGGTACTTGGCGATCGCGACCGCACCGGTGACCGGGCCCCGGCGGGCCGGAACGCGGCCGCCGCCGTCGGCGACGCTGACGGCATCGGCGGTGAGCATCGCGACCAGCGGCTGGGTGTCGCCGCTCAGGGCCGCGGCGACGAACTGTTCGGTGATCTTCGAGGCGGCGGCCGCGTCCACGTCGGCGCGGACCCGGTCGGCGGCGATGTGCTGCCGGGCGCGGCGATGGATCTGCTGGCAGTTCGATTCGGTGAGCCCGAGGATGCCGGCGATCTCGCGGTGCGGAAACCCGAACGCCTCGCGCAGCACGTACACGACGCGTTCGTTCGGGGAGAGCCGTTCGAGCAGCGTGAGCATCGCCATGGACACGGTGTCCTTCTGCTCGGTACTGTCGGCGGGGCCGAGCATCCGGTCGCCGGCGAGCAGCGGCTCCGGAAGCCACTGTCCGACATAGGTTTCCCGCCGGGCCCGCGCGGAGGTGAGCTGGTTGAGGCAGAGGTTGGTGAGCACCTTCGTCAGCCACGCCTCGGGGCTCTCGATGTGGTCGTGGTCGACGGCGTGCCAGCGCAGATACGTGTCCTGGACCGCGTCCTCGGCGTCACCGGCCGATCCCAGCAGCCGGTAGGCGATCGCCTCCAGCCGTCCCCGGGAACGCTCGAACACTTCGGCATCGCTGCCCACGGTCGACATCACCCCATGATCGACGAGGCCGGGTGCGACGTCCAGCGGTCGCGCTTCTCTCCCCCCGGCCCTTTCCGGGTCGTCCCGCCCCTTTTCCGAGCGAACGGTACATTCGGTCGATCCAAGGAGACGAACGGTACATTCGCTCGGAGAAACCGGGGGCCCGGAAACGAGTCAGGCCCCGGATTCTCGGAAGAATCCGGGGCCTGCCCCTACTGCCTGTCGGGCTGACAGGATTTGAACCTGCGACCACTTGACCCCCAGTCAAGTGCGCTACCAAGCTGCGCCACAGCCCGTCCGCGCTCTCGTCGAGCGCTCGTTGAGATTACAACAGTGACGGACCGAAGCACCAATCGCCTGGTCAGAAGGTCTTTTCGGCTGCGGAGATCTACTTGCGGACGCGCTTTTCCCGCACCCGCACCGAGATCCGCACCGGGCTGCCGTCGAAGCCGAACTCCTCCCGCAACCGGCGCTCGAGGAACCGGCGGTAGCCGGCCTCGAGGAACCCGGTGGTGAACAGCACGAACGTCGGGGGCCGGGTGGCCGCCTGGGTGGCGAACAGCACCCGCGGCAACCGGCCGCCGCGCATCGGCGGCGGCGTCGCGGCGACGACCTCTTTGAGCCACGTGTTGAGCCGGCCCGTGGAGATGCGCTTGTCCCACGATTCGAGCGCCGTCTCCATCGCCGGCACCAGCTTCTGCACGGCCCGGCCGGTCTTGGCGGAGATGTTCACCCGCGCCGCCCACGGCACCCGCAGCAGGTCCCGTTCGATCTCGCGGCCCAGTTCGTAGCGGCGGTCCTCGTCGACGAGGTCCCACTTGTTGAACGCGATCACCAGGGCGCGACCGGATTCGACGACCATCGTGATGACCCGCTGATCCTGCTCGGTGATCGGCTGCGAGGCGTCGATCAGCAGCACCGCGACCTCGGCGGCGTCAATCGCGCCGCGCGTGCGCAGCGACGCGTAGAACTCGGCGCCGGACGCGCTGTTGACGCGCTTGCGAAGGCCGGCGGTGTCGACGAACCGCCACGGCTTGCCGCCGAGTTCGACGATCGAGTCCACCGGGTCGACGGTGGTGCCGGCGACGTCGTGTACGACGGACCGTTCGTCCCCGGACAGCTTGTTGATCAGGCTGGACTTGCCGACGTTCGGCTTGCCGACCAGCGCGACGCGCCGCGGCCCGCCGCCGCCGGTGCCTTCCCGCGGGGTTGCCGGCAGCGCCTCGAGCAGCACGTCGAGCAGGTCACCCGTGCCGCGGCCGTGGGTGGCCGAGACGGTGTGCGGCTCGCCGAGGCCGAGCGACCACAACGCGGCCGCCTCGGCTTCGACGCGGTCGTCGTCGACCTTGTTGGCGACGAGGATGACCGGGGTCTTGGAGCGGCGCAGCACCTTCGCGACGGCCTCGTCGACGGAGGTCGCGCCGACGGTGGCGTCGACGACCACGAGGATCGCGTCGGCGGTGCGCATCGCCACCTCGGCCTGCCGGGCCACGGACTGCTGCAGTCCCTTGGCGTCGGGTTCCCACCCGCCGGTGTCCTGCACCATGAACCGCCGGCCGTTCCAGCTGGCCTCGTAGGAGACGCGGTCGCGGGTCACGCCCGGCACGTCCTCGACGACCGCTTCGCGGCGGCCGATGATGCGGTTGACCAGGGTGGACTTGCCGACGTTGGGGCGTCCGACGACCGCGACGGTGGGAACCGGCACGAACTCCTCGAGGTCGCCGCCCTCCCCGAACTCGATGTCCCAGTCGGATTCCTCGGACCAGGTGCCGTCGCCGGCGAATTCGATGGTCGTGTCGTCGCTCACAGCGCCGCTCCCGTCTGTTCGGCGACCACCGCGACCAGCGCGGCGATCACCTCGTCGATGTTCATGTCGCTCGTGTCCACGTGCACGGCGTCGTCGGCCGCGCGCAGCGGGGACACCGCCCGGGTGGAGTCGAGGTGGTCGCGGCGTTGCACGGCGGCCAGCACCGCGTCGTAGTCGTCGCCGCGACCTTCCGCGATGTTCTGGGCGTTGCGCCGGTGGGCGCGTGCCTCGGCGGAGGCGGTCAGATAGATCTTGACGTCCGCGTCCGGGAACACGACGGTGCCGATGTCGCGGCCTTCGACGACGATGCGCTCGGCGGCGCGGCCGATCTGCCGTTGCGCGGCCACGAGCATCTCCCGCACCTGCGGCACCGCGGACACGGCGGACACGGCGGCGGTGACCTCGGCGCCGCGGATCTCGCCGCGCACGTCCTGGCCGTCGAGACGGATGTCCTCGACCGTCGGGTCGGTCCCGATCGACCAGGGCAGATCGGCGGTGGCGGCGGCGATGGCGTCCGGGTCGGTCAGGTCGGTGCCGCGGCGCAGCGCGTGCAGCGTCGCGAGCCGGTACATCGCGCCGGTATCGAGATAGGCGGCGCCCAAATGCTCGGCGAGCCGTTTGGAGACGGTGGACTTGCCGGTGCCGGACGGCCCGTCCATCGCGACGATCAGCGCGGTCACAGGCCCACCGCCTGGTACAGGCCGCCGACTTCCTTGCGGCCGAGGACGCGGAGGGTGCCGGGCCGCTGGTCGCCGAGCGCGACGGGGCCGATGTCGGTGCGTACGAGCCGCACCACCGGGTGCCCGACGGCGTCGAGCAGGCGGCGCACGATGTGCTTGCGGCCCTCGTGCAGCTCCAGCCGGACCAGGGACTGGCCCTCGTTGACCTGGAGCAGCGCGAAGCTGTCGACCTTGGCGGGACCGTCCTCGAGTTCGACGCCGGCGCGCAGCTGCTTGCCGACGCCGCGGGCGAGCACGCCCTTGACGGTGGCGAGGTAGGTCTTGGTGACCTCGAAGGAGGGGTGCATCAGCCGGTGGGCGAGTTCGCCGTCGTTGGTGAGCAGCAGCAGGCCCTCGGTGTCGGCGTCGAGCCGGCCGACGTGGAACAGGCGCTGACCGGCGGCGACGCGTTCGGAGACGATGTCGCCGACGCAGGGGCGGCCCAGGTCGTCGGACATGGTGGACTGCCAGCCGCGGGGCTTGTTCAGGACCAGGTGCACGAGGTCCTTCTTGACGACGACGCGGATGCCGTCGACGCGGATGACGGTGTTCTCGGGGTCGACGCGCAGCCCCTGCGAGGTGACGATGTCGCCGTCGACCTCGACGCGGCCGGCGGCGATGAGTTCCTCGGCGGCGCGGCGGGAGGCGACCCCGGCCTGGGCGAGCACCTTCTGCAGGCGCACGCCCTCACCGGCGGGCAGCTGGGTGGGCGCGGCGGAGCTGTGCTGGTGCCGGGCGGGCTTGGCGTTGCTGATGGTGGGGATCGGGTCGGGACGCTTGGCGGTCGGTTTCGGGGCGGCGGGCCGGCCTCGCTTGTTCAGCTTGGTCTGCGGGGTGCTGCCCTTGCGGTGCGCCTTCTTCGGGGCCTCCGACCGGCCCGAGGCCTGTGTCCTGGACGAAGCCGAGGTCTTGCCCGAGCGGGAGGTGTTCTTCTTGCGGTCCGGTGTGCCATCACGGCGAGCGGGTGTATTCAAGATTTTCCTGTCAGTTGTCTGGCTCGAACTCCGCGATCGAGACGTCCTCGGTGCGCGAGTTCCCTCCCATTCTCGCAAATCGCGGGTCCGACTCGAGGCTCTCGGAGATGTCATCGATCACATCCACGTCCGGGAGCAGCGGCGCGACGGGCGGCAGATCCTGCAGGGACGCCACCCCGAGGCGCTCCAGGAACAGCTCGGTGGTGACGTAGAGGGTGCCGCCGGTCTCCGGGTCGGTGCCGGCCTCGGCGATCAGATCGCGGGCGAGCAGGGTGCGCATCACCCCGTCGACGTTGACGCCGCGCACCGCGCTGACGCGGCTGCGGGTCACCGGCTGCCGGTAGGCGACGACGGCGAGGGTTTCCAGCGCGGCCCGGGTCAGTTTGGTGCGGGCCCCGCCCTGCAGGAGCTTCTCCACGTACGGCGCGTAGTCCCGGCGGGTGTAGAACCGCCAGCCGTCCCCGGCGTAGCGCAGGTCGATACCGGAGCCGCGCGCGGTCAGCTGCGCAGCCATCTCCAGCAGCGCGGATTCGACGCGGGTGGCGGTGACACCGATCGCGGCGGCGAGCTGCTCGTTCGAGGCGGGGGTGTCGACGACGAGAAGCAGCGCCTCGAGGGCGGCGGCGAGCTCGTCGTCGGACATGTCGAGTAATTCGGCGTCGAGGTTCGGTTCCGCATCGAGATTCGGATCGGCTGTGATATCCCTGTCCGCGTTCTCGGTCATCGGGTCTTCGGCGCAGATACTTCCCTGTCGGCGGGGGAACTGAAGCGCCGTCCTCCTTTCGTGGGTTGTGGTCGTGTCGAACAAACCTGTCGGTGGGCCCGGATACGGTGCCGGGCATGGGGGTTGAGGTGGTGCGCTACAGCTTTCGGCTGCGGCCGGGGGTGACTGCCGAACGTGCCCTCGTGGAGGAATGGCACCGCTGCCGGTTCCTGTGGAACGAAGCGGTACACCAACACAAGTCCGGCGCCAAGCCTACGTTCGCGAAACTCGGCAAGATGCTGACCGAGGCGCGCAAGCGGTCGTCCTGGTTGCGGGAGGGGTCGCAAGTTGCGCAGCAACAGACGCTGCGCACGTATGCCCAAGCGCTCGAGGCATCGTTCCGGATCAAGGGACGCGGTCGTCCGCGATACAAGGCACGGAAGAAGACGTTGCCATCGCTCCAGTACACCCGCCGCGGTTTCACGCTGCGGCACGGCCGGTTGGTGCTGGCAAAGGGCGTCAGTATTCCGGTGGTGTGGTCGCGGGACTTGCCATCGCCCCCGTCGAGTGTGCGCATCGTCCAGGACTCGTTGGGACACTGGTACGCCTCGTTCGTAGTGAGCCGCGCAACACTCCCAGCACCAGCAGCGCCGGAGGGTTCGGCGATCGGCATCGACTGGGGCGTCGCGCAAACCGCCACCACCACCGATGAGAAGTTCGATCTGCCGCACCCGGAACACCGCAAACGCTGTGCAGCGGAGTTGGCGAAAGCTCAGAGGACGATGGCCCGGCACCGTCGCGGAAAAGGAAGGACGCCATCGAAGGGCTACCGGCGCGCCCGGCGGCGGGTGGCGAAGATTCAGAAGAAGGCGGCACGCCGGAATGAAGAAGCTGCGCGTGTGTGGGCGACCCGAGTGGTCGACGAGCATGCGTTGATCGCGGTGGAGGATTTCCGCCCGCGGTTTCTGGCGAAGTCGTCGATGGCACGCAAGGCCGCGGATGCGGCGATCGCCAGGGTGAAGCGGGTGTTGATCGAGCGGGGCAGGCGGGCCGGCCGGAGGGTGGTGATTGTCCGGCCCGCGTACACGACCATGACGTGTTCGAGGTGTTTCGCGAGAGCCAAGCAGCGCCTCGGACTCGACGAACGAATTTTCCGGTGCGAGACATGCGGCTACAGCGCATGCCGCGACCGGAACGCTGCCAGAGTGATTCTGACTGTGGCGGAGCGTGGCCACACCGGTGTCGACGACGGAAGTCAAGCGTGATCACCTCGGATGGGTGGTGCGGTTGCGGTCCGAGCCGGAAATCCCCTGTCTCCGGGCAGGAGAGGCGTTAACCGTAATCCTCCTCGAAGTTCACGGCGGCGTCGTCGTTCTCGCCGGTCCAGGTGATGAGCAGCTCGCCGAGCGGTTCCGGCTGGTCGAACTGGACGGCGCGTTCGCGGTACAGCTCGAGCAGCGCGAGGAACCGGGCGACGATCTGCAGGCCGCTCTCGCATTCGGCGGTCAGCTCCCCGAATCCGGTCCAGGTGCCGGCGCCGCGGGCGCGCAGCAGCTCGAGCAGCCGGGCGGCCTGCTCGGGGACCGACACCTTCGGCACGTGCAGGTGATCGAGCCCGACCGTCGGTGGCGGTTTGGGGCGGAAGGCGGCGGCGGCGATCTCCGCGAACATGTGGGGGTCAACGCCGAGGGTGACCTCCGGCAGCAGTCCCTCGTAGCGTTCCTCGAGGGACACCGCCCGCGGGTAGCGGCGCAGCGCGGCGGATTCGAGGGCGGCGAACAGTTCCGCGACCTGCTTGTAGGCGCGGTATTGCAGCAGCCGCGCGAACAGCAGGTCGCGGGCCTCGAGCAGCGCCAGGTCCTCGGGGTCCTCGACCTCCCCGGACGGCAGCAGCCGCGCGGCCTTCAGATCGAGCAGGGTCGCGGCGACGACGAGGAATTCGGTGGTCTGGTCGAGTCCCGCCTCCGGGCCGAGGGTGCGGGTGTAGGCGATGAATTCGTCGGTGACCTCGTGCAACGCGACCTCGGTGACGTCGAGGCGGCGTTGCGAGATGAGGTTGAGCAGCAGATCGAAGGGGCCCTCGAAGTTGCGGAGCCGGACCCGGAATCCGCCGGTGTCGGGTTCGTCGACGGGGGTGGCGTCGGGCAGCAGGATGTCGTCGGGCACGGATCAGCGGCCGGAGCGGTGAATGACTTCGCGGGCGAGCGCCCGGTAGGACTCGGCGCCACCGGATTTCGGGGCCCAGGTGGTGATCGGTTCGCCGGCGACGCTGGTCTCGGGGAACTTGACGGTGCGGTTGACGACGCTGTCGTAGACGAGGTCGCCGAAGACCTCCACGACGCGGGACATCACCTCCCGCGCGTGCAGGGTGCGGGCGTCGAACATGGTGACCACGATGCCACCCACGGACAGCCGCGGGTTGAGCCGGTCGCGGACCTTGGCGACGGTGTCGTTGAGCAGGGCCAGCCCGCGCAGGCTGAAGAACTCGCATTCCATCGGGATGATCACCGAATCGGCGCAGGCCAGGGCGTTGACGGTGAGCAGCCCGAGCGACGGCTGGCAGTCGACGAGCACGTAGTCGTAGCGGTCGAGCACCGGGTGGAGGGCGCGACCGAGGGCCTGTTCGCGGCCGACCTCGGAGACGAGCTGGATCTCGGCGGCGGACAGGTCGATGTTGCTGGGCAGCAGGTCCAGTCCCTCGACGCGGGTGCGCATGAGCACCTCGTCGACGCCGACGCGCGGTTCGACGAGCAGGTTGTGGACGGTCAGGTCCAGGTCGTGGTGGGCGACGCCGAGTCCGGCGGACAGCGCACCCTGCGGGTCCAGGTCGACGAGCAGTACCCGGCGCCCGTATTCGGCGAGGGACGCCCCGAGGTTGATGGTCGAGGTGGTCTTGCCGACCCCGCCCTTCTGGTTGCACATCGCGATGATCTTGGCGGGCCCGTGGACGGCCAGCGGCGGCGGTTCCGGGATGTGCCGGCGCGGGCGGCCGGTCGGTCCGAGATCCATGTCGGCTGCAGAGGCCACCGGCCGCGCGTCGTGCGAGGTCGACGCGGGCGGAGCCGGGTAGGTCGTGTCCGTTGCGGGTGAGTGTGGTGTCCCCACGGTCCGGTCCTCCCCCTGTTCGGCGTCACTGATCTGTTGCCCAAACGCTACCGCTTCGGCCCCGGGTTCCGTGGACGGACACGCGTCCCGGGCGTGGTGCTCAGCGGGCCCGCGGATGCGCACCGGCCCACACCTCCCGCAGCGCCCCGACGGTGACGAGCGTGTAGATCTGGGTGGTGGTAACCGAGGCGTGACCGAGCAGTTCCTGCACGACGCGCACGTCGGCGCCGCCGTCGAGCAGGTGGGTGGCGAACGAGTGCCGCAGGGTGTGCGGGGAGACGGCGGCGGTGATCCCGGCGCGTTCGGCGGCGGTCTGCAGGACCTGCCAGGCGCTCTGCCGGGACAGGCGGCCGCCGCGGGCGTTGAGGAACAGCGCCGGGGTGCGCCCCTGGGACAGGCCGGGCCGGCCGCGCACCAGGTAGGCGTCGAGCGCGGCGAGGGCGGGCCGACCGACCGGGACCACGCGTTGCCGGCCGCCCTTGCCGCGCAGCAGCACCGAGCGGGCCTCGGTGTCGATGTCGTCGACGTCGAGGCCGACGGCTTCGGAGATGCGGGCGCCGGTCGAGTACAGCAGTTCGAGCAGCGCCCGGTCGCGCAGGCCGCGGGGCCCGTCGGATTCGGTGCCGGTCGCGTCGAGGATCGCCAGTACCTCGTCGACGGTCAGCGATTTCGGCAGCCGCCGGCCCGGCGGGGGTGGTTTCACGGCCCGCGCCACGTCGACGGGGGTGTGCCCCTCGGCGGTCGTGAACCGGTGCAGCCCGCGGACCGCGATGAGCGCGCGGGCCGCGGAGCCGGCGGCGAGGGCGGGCCGGTTGCGGTCCGGATCGCCGCGCTGCAGCACGATCACGAAGTCGCCGATGTGGTCCTCGCGGACCTCGGTGAGGTCGTCGACGCCGCGGTCGGTGAGGTACTCCTGGTAGCGGGCCAGGTCCCGGCGGTAGGAGGCGATCGTGTTCGCTGCGGCGCCGCGTTCGACGGTGAGGTGGTTCAGGTACGCGTCGATGTGGCGGGACAGCACCGGGTCAGTTCCCGAGCTCGGCGCGAGTCCGCGCGAAGGCCTGCGGCCGGTCCGGCCATGCGGTGTCCGGGGAGCGCGGCGGCAGGCCGGCGCTGCGGGTCGCGGCCAGCGCGAGGATGCCGGACACGGCGGTGGCGTTGACGATGTCCCCGCGCAGCACCATCGCCACGGCCTCGTCTACCGGGACGAAATGCAGTTCGAGGTCCGCTTCCTCGTGTTCGGGATCGGGCCGGTCGACGGGATACAGGTCCCGGGCGGCGAACACCCGGACCGCCTCGTCGGTGAATCCCGGCGACAGGGCGATGTCGACGAGCAGGTCCCAGCGGTGGGCGGCGAACCCGGTCTCCTCGGCCAGTTCCCGGCGGGCCGCGTCGAGCGGGGATTCACCGGGGGCGTCGAGGAGACCGGCGGGCAGTTCCCACAGCCGGTGGCCGAGCGGATGCCGGTACTGGTGCACCAGCGCGAGGCGGTCCCGGTCGTCGACCGCGGCGACCGCGACGGCCCCGTGGTGTTCGACGACTTCCCGCTGCACGGCGTGCCCGTCCGGCATCCGCACCTCGTCCACGCGCAGCGACACGATCGCGCCGGTGTAGACGCGCCGTGACGACAGGGTCTCGAACTCGTGTCGCTGCGCCACGGATTAGTCGACCTCGGCGGCGGCCGGTTCGGTGACCTCGGGAGCCTCGGTGTTCTCGTCGCCGTGCACGTCCACCGGCAGCCGTTCGGCGGCCTTGTACCGCAGCGCCGCGGCGATCAGGCCCGAGAACAGCGGGTGCGGGCGGGTCGGGCGGCTCTTGAGCTCCGGATGCGCCTGGGTCGCAACGAAGTACGGGTGCACGTCGGCGGGGTACTCGACGAACTCGACGAGCCGGCCGTCCGGGGAGGTGCCGGAGAACTGCAGACCGGACTCGGCGACGCGGTCGCGGTAGGCGTTGTTGACCTCGTAGCGGTGCCGGTGCCGTTCGGAGACCCGCTCGGTGCCGTAGGCCTTCGCGACGACCGACCCCTTGGTGAGCACCGCGGGGTAGGCGCCGAGCCGCATGGTGCCGCCCAGATCGGCCTCACCGGCGACGATCTGCTCCTGGTCGGCCATCGTGGAGATCACCGGGTGGGTGGTGTCCGGGTCGAATTCGGTGCTGGACGCATCGGTGATGCCCACCGACCGGGCCGCCTCGATCACGACGCACTGCAGGCCCAGGCACAGGCCGAGCAGCGGGATCTTGCGGGTCCGGGCGAACCGGATCGCGCCGAGCTTGCCCTCGATGCCGCGGATACCGAAGCCGCCGGGGATCAGCACGGCGTCGACGTCACCGAGATGACGTTCCGCGCCGGCCTCGGTCTCGCACTCGTCCGAGGCGACCCAGCTGATCTCGACCTTCGCGCGGTGCGCGAAACCACCGGCGCGCAGCGCCTCGGTGACCGACAGGTAGGCGTCGGGCAGGTCGATGTACTTGCCGACCAGCGCCACCTTCACGGTTTCGCGGGGGTTGTGGACCCGGTCGAGCAGGTCGCCCCACACGGTCCAGTCCACGTCCCGGAACGGCAGGCCGAGCTGACGCACCACGTAGGCGTCGAGGCCCTCGCTGTGCAGCACCTTCGGGATGTCGTAGATGGAGGGGGCGTCCGGGGTGGAGATGCAGCCGTCGACGTCGACGTCGCACATCAGGGCGATCTTCGCCTTGAGCGCGTCGGGCACGTCCCGGTCGCAGCGCAGGATCAGCGCATCGGGCTGGATACCGATGTTGCGCAGCGCCGCCACCGAATGCTGCGTGGGCTTGGTCTTCAGTTCCCCGGACGGGCCCAGGTACGGCACGAGGCTCACGTGCAGGAAGAAGCAGTTGTCGCGGCCGATGTCGTGGCGCACCTGGCGGGCCGCCTCCAGGAACGGCTGGGATTCGATGTCGCCGACGGTGCCGCCGATCTCGGTGATCACCACGTCCGGGACGTTGCCCTCGGCGTCGGGGGCCGCCATCGCCTTGATGCGGTTCTTGATCTCGTCGGTGATGTGCGGGATCACCTGGACGGTGTCGCCGAGGTATTCGCCGCGCCGCTCCTTGGCGATGACCGTCGAGTACACCTGGCCGGTGGTGACGTTCGCGTCGGCGGACAGGTCGCGGTCGAGGAACCGTTCGTAGTGCCCGACGTCCAGGTCGGTTTCGGCGCCGTCCTCGGTGACGAACACCTCGCCGTGCTGGAACGGGTTCATGGTGCCGGGGTCGACGTTGAGGTACGGGTCCAGCTTCTGCATGGTCACGCGCATACCGCGCGCGGTGAGCAGAGCACCCAGGCTCGATGCGGTCAGCCCCTTGCCGAGCGAGGATGCGACGCCCCCGCTGACGAAGATGTGCTTGGTAGCGGTACGCGAGTGGCGTGACTGTGGCAAAGAAGCTCCCGTGACGTCTGGTGCAGGACTTCGGACTGATGGCGGTACTGCTGGGGCCTGCGGACCCACGGAACCCCACCGTAACACCTGCCGGCGCGATACCGTGCACGACTCGCACGCATCCGTGCCGACGTCACATTTCGGCGGCCGCGGCCGGGCGGTTGCCCGCGGTCAGCGGGCCGCCGACCCGACCGTGACAGCACCCGCGCCGGGTCCGGTGCCGTAGCGTCCGGCGCCCCCGGCGAGCTGTTCCTGCAATGCCAGCACGGTGGTGATCCGGCCGGCTTCCCGGTCGAGGTTGTCGACGGTGGACAGGCCCGCCGACAGTGCCGTGTCGGCCCGGACCACCGCCAGCGGGCCGTTGCCGGTGGCCGCGCCGGGCCGGCCGGCGAGCACGGTGCCGGCGCCGCGGGTGTCGAAGATCGCGGCGAACCGCGCGAGCAGCGCCCCGCGGTTGCCGCTGCCCTCTTCCCCGCCGCTGCCGTCCCCGGTGACGACGATCGCCGCCTGGGCCGGCTCGACCGTGCCGTCCTCGAAGGACACGAAGCCGGCGCTGCGCAGCGTGGTCAGCGCCAGCGTCCGTTCCTCGGGGGTGCTGCGCGGCTGCCCGGTGCCCGGGTCCACGAGCAGCACCGCGCCGAGCAGATCCCCGGCGAGGCTGCCCTGGTCCACGGCGCCGGTCTGCAGCTGCACCCCGGCGGGCACGACGTTGGTGACGGTGGTGCGCAGCAGGTCCGCACCGGCCGCGTCGACGAACGACTCGGTCAGCGACACCCTCCCGGTGACGGCCGCTCCGGCGGCCTCCACGGTGGCGACGACGGCGTCGAGATCGGCCGGGTCGGCGTCCGGCCCGGCGACCATCAGCACCGTGCGGCCGGCGAGCGTGTCGCGCACGACCCGCCCGGCGACCGCGGCGTCGAAGCCGTCCGCGGCGTTGAGCCGCTCGGTGAGCACACTGTTGCGGTCCTGTTCGGCCTGCAACTCGTCGCGCATCCGGGCCTTGTCGTCGCGCAGCCCGGACACCAGGCTGCTCGACAGCAGCCCGGAGCCGAGCACGATCCCCACCGCCAGTGCCAGGAAGATCGCCGCGATGGACACGGCGTGCTGGCGCAGAGAGATCACGCGCGCAGCCCCCGCACCCACTCGACGAGGTCGTCCCACAGCTGCACCGCCCAGTCGACGACCTCACCGCCGAGGTTGGAGACGATGAGCGCGGCGATCACGGCGATCAGCGCGGCGAACACGAGCAGGGCGATCACGCCGCCGGAGACCCGGCTGCGGTAGAGGGTGGCGACGGCCTTCGCGTCGACCAGTTTCGGCCCGACCTTCAGGCGGGTCATGAACGCCGACGGGTTGGTGTCGCGGCGTCCCTGGTCGAAGAACTCGTCGAGAGAGACGGTGCTGCCGACGGTGACGATCAGCGCGGCACCGTGGTGGTCGGCGAGCAGCAGCGCCAGATCGGCCGGGGCGCCGGCCGCCGGGAACGTCATCGCGCCGATCCCGAGGTCCTGGATGCGTTCGAGGCCGGGGGCGTGCCCGTCCGGGTCGGCGGGCAGCACCACCTCGGCGCCGGACTTGAGGGTCTCGGTGCCGATCTGCTCGGGATCGCCGACGATGAGATCGGGCCGGTAGCCGGCCTTGGTGAGGGTGTCCGCGCCGGCACCGACACCGATGAGGATCGGTGAGTACTCCTTGATGAACGGCTTGAGGTCCTTGAGGTCCTGCACGTGATCGGGCCCGTCCGCGACGACCACGACGTGCCGGTCCTGCAGGTCCACGTCGATGTCGGGCACCCCGACGCCGTCGATGAGCAGCGGGCTCTCCGACCGGATGAATTCGATGGTGTTGCCGGAGAAGGCTTCGAGATGGTCGACGAGTCCGGTCTTCGCCTCGATCATGCGATCGGAGATCTCCGCCTCGGTCTGCTCCTCCCCCTGGATGAGCAGCCGTTCCCCGGCGTAGACCCCGCCCTCGTACAGCCGGATCTTCGCGCCGTCCTTGACCTTCTTGAACAGCTCGGTGCCGGTGTTGTCCACCAGCGCGACCCCGCTGGCGACGAGCACCTCCGGGCCGAGGTTCGGGTAACGGCCGGTGATCGACGGTGACGCGTTGACCACGGCCGTGACCCCCGCCTCGACGAGGGCGTCGGCGGTGACGCGGTCCAGATCGACCGCGTCGAGTACGACGATGTCGCCGGGACCGACCCGGCGCAGCAGCTTCGCGGTGTTCTTGTCGACCCGGGCAATGCCGCTCACTCCGGGCAACGTTTCGTTATTGCGTGACAGCAGAGCCGGCATCTTCATGGCATCGATGATGAACCCGGGTCGCGGCACGGTAACGGAGGCGCGCCGAACGGACGACACGCGAGCCGCGGTTACGGACCGCTCGGCACGTTCCGGGGTCGCGGGTCAGCTCTGCCGTTCGGCGTGGGCCATCGCGAGCAGTTCCTCGGCGTGCGCGCGCCCGGTCTCGGTGTCGTCCAGACCCGCCAGCATCCGCGCCAGCTCGGCGACCCGTTCAGTCTCGTCGAGGGTGCGCACCCCGCTGCTGACCACCCCGCCGGCGTCGTCGACCTTGTCGACGACCAGGTGCGTGTCGGCGAACGCCGCGACCTGCGGCAGATGGGTGACGACGATGACCTGATGGGTGCGCGACAGCCGGGCCAGCCGCCGCCCGATCTCGACCGCGGCCCGGCCCCCGACCCCGGCGTCCACCTCGTCGAACACCATGGTGGCGCCGCGTTCGGAGGCGGCGAGCACCACCTCGAGCGCGAGCATCACCCGGGACAGTTCGCCGCCGGATGCGCTGCGCGCCAACGGCAGCGACTGGGCGCCGCTGTGCGCGGCGAGCCGGAATTCGACCTCGTCGGTCCCCGATTCCCCGGCGTGCAGAACCCGGTCGCCGATCGTCAGCGGCGCCGCGTCCTTCTCGGCGGCCTCCCGGTCGCGGACCTGCACGTCCAGGGTCGCCCGGCCCATGGCCAGGCCGGACAGTTCCTTGCTGACGGCCTTCGCAAGCCGGGCCGCGGCCTTGTGCCGGGCCGCGGACAGGGCCTGCGCGGCCTCGGCGGTCGCGGCGGCGGCGGACTCCACGGTCGCGGCGAGTTCGGCCAGCGCGTCGGCGGACACGTCGATCTTCGACAGCCGGGCGCGGGCCTCCTCGGCCCAGGCGAGCACCCCGTCGGTGTCGGCGGCGTACTTGCGGGTCAGGGCCTTGAGTTCGGATTGGCGGTTGAGCAGGGTGTCGAGGGAGCCGGGATCCGACGGCAGGTCGGCGAGGTAGCCGGACAGGTCGCCGGCGACGTCGGTGACCACCGCCATCGCCTCGACCAGGCGCGGACCCAGCTCGCGCAGGGCCGGATCGTCCGCGCCTTCGACGCGGGCACGCGCCTCCCCGAGCAGATCCAGGGCGGCCGCCGCCCCGTCCCCGTCGCCGGCGTCGCCGCCGGTCAGGACGGCGTGCGCGGCCTCCGCGGCCTCCCGCAGCGAATCCAGGTCGCCGAGGCGGCGCACCTCCGCCACGATCCGGACGTCCTCGCCGGGTTGCGGGTCGACCCGCTCGATCTCGTCCAGACCGAACTGCAGCCGGTCCGCCTCCTGCGCGAGTTCCCGCGACCGTTCGGTGCGCTCGAGCAGCTCGGCGCGCGCGGCCAGCCACTTGCTCCGGTGCTGCTGATAGGCGGCGAGCAGCGGCAGCACCGCCTTGCCGGCGAACCGGTCGAGGGCGGCGCGCTGCTGGTCCGGGCGCAGCAGCCGGAGCTGGTCGTTCTGGCCGTGCACCGTCAACAGCGGGTCGGTGAACTCGGCGAGCACCCCTACCGGGACACTGCGGCCGCCCAGATGGGCGCGGGAACGCCCGTCCCGGCCGACCGTGCGCACCGCGATGATGCTGCCGTCCTCGTCCCGTTCGGCTCCGGCCGCCTCGAGCAGCCGGGCGATCTCCCGTTCGACGTGACTGGGCAGCGCGCCCGCGGTCTCGTCGGTGTCCACGGCGAAGCGGCCCTCGACGACGGCGCGCTCGGCCCCGACCCGCACCCGGGCCGGGTCGGCGCGGGAGCCGGACAGCAGGTGCAGGCTGGTGACCACCATCGTCTTGCCCGCGCCCGTCTCGCCGGTCAGCACCGTGAAACCGTCGTGGAACTGGGCGCTCGCCTCGGAGATGACACCCAGGTTGTCGATCCGAATCTCAGCGAGCACGTCAGAGTTTCCTTCCTCGCCAGCCCTTCACCGGAAGTTCGAACTTGCGGACCATCCGGTCCGCGAACGGCGCCGAGTCCAAACGCACCCAGCGGACCGGATGCTTGCCGCGCACCACCTCGACGCGGCCCCCGGCCGGCAGTTCCAGGGTGCGGCGACCGTCGCAGAACACGAGACCGTCGTGGCTGCCGCGCAACGTCTCCACCGCGATGAGCGACTCGGGGCTCGTCACCAGCGGGCGCGCGAACAGGGCGTGCGCGTTGCTCGGAATCACCAGCAGCGCTTCGAGTTCCGGCCACACGATCGGTCCGCCGGCCGAGAACGCGTAGGCGGTCGATCCGGTCGGGCTGGCGACGAGAACGCCGTCGCACCCGAACGACGACACCGGCCGTCCGTCGACCTCGAGCACCACTTCCAGCACCCCGAGCCGCGACTTGTTCTCGACGCTCGCCTCGTTCAGCGCCCACCCACGATCGACGATCTCGTCGTCCACCCGGATCATCACGTCGAGCGTCATGCGGTGCTCGATCCGGTATTCGCGCCGCACGACCTGCGCGAGCGCCTCCTCGAGGTGCTCGGCCTCGGCTTCGGCGAGGAACCCGATCCGGCCCAGATTGATGCCGAGCACCGGGACCGCCGCGTACTGCGCCAGTTCCGCGGCCCGCAGGAAGCTGCCGTCCCCGCCGAGCACGATCACCATCTCGCAGCCGACCGCCGCGTCCGGTCCGGATTCGACGATGCGGATCTGCCCGTCCGGGGCGGCGAGCGCCCCGAGGCCGGTGCTGTCGGCTTCCTCGGCGAGGACCCGCAGCCCGATTCCCGCCTCGCCGAAGATCGCCGCGACGCGTTGCGCCGTTTCGGCGATCTCGCCGCGCCCGGAATGCGACACGAGCAGGATGTCCCGGCGCGGCACGGTGGCCGTGTCACCGGTTGCTGTGGTCACTGGGGTCCTTCCTGCACCGCACGTTCGACGAGTTCGATCACCGACGGCTCGAGTTCCGTCGGGCCGGGCTCACCGGCCCGCAACCACAGGAAGTACTCGACATTGCCGGAGGGACCGGGCAGCGGGCTCGCCACCGCGCCGATCGTGCGCAGGCCGAGGACGTGGGCTTCGCGGGCGACGTCGAGCACCGCTTCGGTCCGCAACGCCGGATCCCGTACGACACCGCCACTGCCCACGCGTTCCTTCCCCACCTCGAACTGCGGTTTGACCATCGGCAGCAGGTCGGCTCCCGGGGCGACGCAGCGCACGAACGCCGGCAGCACCAGCTTCAGCGAGATGAACGACAGGTCCGCCACCACCAGCTCGACCGGGCCGCCGATCTGCTCGGCGTCGATATTACGCACGTTTGTTCGATCGAACACGTGGACGCGGTCGTCGGACTGCAGCCGCCACACGAGCTGGCCGTATCCGACGTCCACCGCGGCGACCTCCCGGGCACCCTCGTGCAGCAGCACATCGGTGAATCCGCCGGTGGATGCGCCCGCGTCGAGGCAGCGGCGTCCGGTGACCTTCAGCCCCTGCGGCGCGAACGCCTCCAGCGCCCCGAGCAGTTTGTGTGCCCCGCGTGAGGCCCAGGACACCTCGTCGGTGACCTCGGTGACCAGCAGCGGTGTGCCCGGCTCGACGGCGGTCGCCGGTTTGGTGGCAACGGTGCCGGCGATCAGCACCCGGCCCGCCGCGATCAGTTCGCTGGCGTGTTCGCGTGAGCGGGCCAGCCCGCGCCGCACCAGTTCCGCATCGACCCGTGCCCGGCGTGCCACGTCAGACCTTGTCCACGGTCGCGAGGGCCTGCACCAGCACGTCGTGGGCCTGCTCGAGCAGCTGGGCCTGGCGCGAGATCGCGACGGCCCGGTCGTGGCCGTCCCCGGCGGCCGCGTCCCGGGCACGGGTCAGCAGCCCGTCCACCTCGGCGTGGATCCGGTCCGGTTCGATACCCGGCTGGGCGCCGGGGAGATGCTGGCCTGGGCGTGGAATCGACGTGCTCATCGCTGACCACGCTAGTGCATCACCGACCCACCGGACACGCGGCACGACCGGATCAGGCACCCGCGCTCCACGCCTCGATCGAGGAGCGGGCCGCGTCGTTCACCCCGACCACACGTTCGAAGTCCGGGTTCGCCCACGCCACCGGAAGCACGGTCCGCAGCGCCGCCATCGGGTCGACCGGCCCGGCCGCCTCGAGCCGCAGGTCTCGGCCGTCGACGGTCGCGGTCCACGCCCCGACGGCGCCGACGCGCAACGCCCCGGCCTCGACGTCGAGGCAGCTCAGCGAGTCCGCGACATAGGTGGGCCGCTGCCGCGCCGGAGCCCGCAGCAGCTCCGCGACGGTGCTCACCCCGGTGAGCACCAGCAGCGAATCGGCGCCGACGGCGACCGCACCTTCGATGTCGGTGTCCAGCCGGTCACCGACGACGAGCGGACGGCCCGCGGCGCTGCGGGCGATGGCGTGCTCGAGCAGCGGCGCGGCGGGCTTGCCCGCCACCACCGGTTCCGCGCCGGTGGCCGACCGCACCGCGGCGACCATCGACCCGTTGCCCAGCACCAGGCCCCGTTCGGTCGGCAGCGTGGAGTCGACGTTCGTCGCCACCCACAGCGCGCCGGCCCGGATCGCGAGGGTTGCCTCGGCGAGGATCGGCCAGCCGGTGTCCGGGGAATGCCCCTGCACGACGGCGACCGGCCGCTCGTCCGCGGACCGCACCGGCCTCAGGCCGACGTGGGTGATCTCCTCGGACAGCGCCTCGGTCCCCACGACGAGGACCGCGGCACCGGCGGGGACACGTTCGGCGAGCACACGTGCGGCGGACTGCGAACTGGTCACCACCGTCGACTCGTCGGCGGAAAAGCCCAGGTCGCGCAGGTGTGCGGCGACGTCAGCGGGTCGGCGGCTGGCGTTGTTGGTGACGTAGAACAGCCGGTCGTCACCACCGGTCAGCGCCTCCACCGCCCCGGGGACGGGATCGGCGCCGCGGTAGACGGTGCCGTCGAGGTCGAGCAGCAGCACGTCGTACGCCGACCGCAGCGTACCCGCCGCGGTCCGGGCGTCGGCGGGTGCAGATGCTCGATCGGTCACAGATCCTCGCCGGTCAGTTCCGCCACCCGCTCCTCGGCGTCGGTTTCGCCGTCGAGGTCGGCGGCGGCCGCGTTGAGGAACCACTTGACGCCGTCCTTCGTGCGACCGGCTGCCACCAGCGCGTCCGCGTAGGCGTAGAACAGGCGTGCGGCGGCGGTCCCGGTCCGGGACTCGTCGAGATCCGGAGTCTGCAAGGTGACGACGGCCTGATCGTATTGGCCGAGGTCCATGCGGGCACCGGCCACGACGATGCGCAGCTCGCTGGCCTCGTCCCCGGTCAGGGCACGGGCTTCCTCGCTGCGGCCGAGTTCGATGGCACGCTCCGGCCGGCCGAGTCCGCGTTCGCAGTCGGCCATCACCGCCAGCAGGCCGGGACCGCCCGACATGCGGCGGGCAGCGCGCAGCTCGGACAGGGCCTCGGCCCATTCACCGGCGTGATAGGCGGTGATGCCCGCGGCCTCGCGGACCACGGCGATGCGACCGGCACGCTGTCGTGCCGCCCGGGCATGTGCGAGCGCGAGCCGCGGATCGTCGTCGATGAGCTTGCCTGCCATCACCAGGTGCCGGGCGACGGTGTTCGCGTTCGACTTGTCCAGGCTCAGCAGGTCGCGACGGATCGTCGGATCCAGCTCCGAGGCTTCGACATCGTCCGGCAGATCCGGCTCGTCCGGTCGGGCATCGCGACGCTGCGGGGGCACGCCTTCGCGACCGCGGCCGGGTCCGAAACCGCCCTCGCCGCCGCGACGACGGGCGCCGCCGTCGCGCCGATCCGGGCCGTGACCTCGGCTGTCGCGGGCACCACGATCGTCGCGGGGTCCGCGGTCGCGTCCCTCGCCTCCACGGCGGTCGTCGCGTCCGCGCTCACCACGGGCGTGCTCGGGCCGCTCACCGCGGGGCCGGTCACCGAAGCCGCCGCGCCGGTCGTCACGGCGCTCGTCGCCGTAACCACCCCGACGCTCGTCACGTCCGCGATCACCACGGCCGTGCTCGGGTCGCTCACCGCGGGGCCGGTCGCCGTAGCCGCCCCGGCGGTCGTCGCGACCGCGGTCGCCGCGGCCCTGGTCGGAACGTTCACCCCGGGGCCGGTCGCCGAAGCCACCGCGCCGATCGTCACGACGCTCGTCGCCGTAGCGGTTCGGACGGTCGCCACCCCGGCCCTGACGGTTGTCTCCGGTTCCGCCCTGACGGCGATCACCCCGGTCGTCGCGACGACGGTCTCCGCCCTGACGTGCATCGTCTCCGCGGTAGGACGGACGGCCCTCACCGCTGCGGCCGTACCGTCCGCGCTCACCCTCGCCCTGCCGGCGATCGCCGGAAGAAGGACCCTGCCGGCGGTCGCCGAAGGACGAGCTCTGCCGGCGATCGTCGCTGCGACCGGAACGGTTCTCGTCCCGGCGCCGGTCCTGATTGTCGTCGCGTCCCGACCGCGGGGTGGATCCTCCGCCCCGGAAGGATCGACGCTCACCGCTGTTGTCGGACACAGAAAAATCCTTTCACGAAAAAACACGAAAGGGGACCCAGTGAGTGGGTCCCCTTTCGGTAACGGGTGTTCGGCGGTGTCCTACTCTCCCACACCCTGTCGAGTGCAGTACCATCGGCGCAGACAGGCTTAGCTTCCGGGTTCGGAATGGGACCGGGCGTTTCCCTGTCGCTATGGC